>ERZ1106941.77-NODE-77-length-142020-cov-9.547353_pt1 | contig 142020 bp, 132 predicted proteins | sample MGYA00403670_ERZ1106941 | MGnify/ENA primary metagenome ERZ1106941 (study PRJEB35170, sample SAMEA104062400) | human gut metagenome | biome: human gut; feature: human-associated habitat; material: faeces | place: Denmark | collected 2012-06-04 ...
CGCTGGCAGAACCTTTGGGACTTACGCTTTTGCCGGAGATCCACGCAGCGTATGATGAAAAAATATATGAGACACTTGCAGAAAAAGGCTATGCAACCTATGACTTTTTCCTGCCGGGACTGGTCATTGATGCGATTGAGAACCGGCGGGGAACGCACCTTGCGGCATGGGCGAAGGAGATTGAGCGTCAGTTTTAGTATAAAGGCGATATCAAACTGGACTATCCGTCTACGGGAAAAATATTTTTTAATATGTATGAATTTGACTTGTAATAATATAACGAGAAACATGAATCATATCAAAAAGGCGTCTCCATGAAAACGTTGGAGGCGCCTTTTTCTTTCAGGAAATATGGTAAACAGGTTTACAGAAAGTGCTTCTGTTTCCGGTACTCCGTTGGGGTTAATTTGTAGCGTTTTTTGAATAATCTGCAAAAATAGTCGACGTTATGAAATCCTGTCTCAGAAGAAATGAGACTGACTTTTTTCTCAGTTTTTGAAAGCAACTGACCGGCCTGTTTTAAACGGTAGTTAATGAGATAGTTAACCGGTGTTATATGTAAATATTTCCGAAATAGATTCAAAGCGGTACTCTTACTGACCATTGCCTGTTCTGCAATGTCATCCAATGAGATACTCTGTGAGTAATTTAGGTGGATAAATTGCATCATGAGCTGTAACCGGGCTTGAGAAGCGGTTGAATGCTCCTTGTGCTCTTCCTGGTATGAAATGTCTGTGTTTTCAAATATTTCCAGCCAGAGATTCTGAAGGAGAGAACTGGTAAGGAGTTCTTTGGACGAAACGGAATCCTGTGCAGAAATAATTTGCCGCATGATAGATAAAACCTTTGCTTGCCAGCATACTTCTTTATGAAATATGAGAAATGGCAATGGGTAAGAAATGATCGGCAGAATATATTTCTGATAAATCAGACTGTCGCAAGGGGCAATAAAAGAAGGCATAAATACAAAATTGGGAATGAGGGCTTTTGAGGGAGAATACAGGCGATGAATTACCTTTGTATTAATGAATATACCATTTCCTTCGGTTAAAATAAATTGGTCTTCTCCAATCCACAAAGTAACGGTTCCGGATTCAATATAAATAAACTCCAATTCTGTATGCCAGTGCCATTCGACACAGTTGAAATCAAAAACTGACAGATCTTCATAATAAAACTGGAAAGGATAGAGATTGCTTCCGTGCTGAACTGTCTCCATCAAATCTTCATCTGTAATGATTTTAGTATAGGTTGTATTTATATTCATAGAAACTTCCTTCTTTGAAACATATTTTACGATATTATACAATAAATTTCGGAAATAAATCAATGAAAACAAAGATATTATGTTATATAATTCAATAAAAAACGAGGTGAAAGAACATGATATTTAAATGGTTAAATGAAAGTGAAATAATGATGGAGGGGGATAATATTGAAATATTCGCTCCTACAGGGATGGGGAAAACGTGTATATGAAAATTTGTCTATTAAGAGAAGAACAGTAAAAAATATCAGAGCTGGAAAAAAGGATTGGTGATTCCTAATATCTTATGAAAGTAATGGTGAAAATAGAAAATTCCATATCAGGAAAGAGTCTTTCTCTGTATGTTGGCAATAAGAGGAAGGTAAATAAATTAATGATCAATCTGATAGAAGCGGGATTTACCGTTAATTATGAGCCTCGTTATATATCGGGAAATTATGAAGGATGCTTTCTGTGTGAGGATGGAAATGTGATTAAAATATGTTGTAGAAAACAAAAGGAGTGATGACCATGTCAAATTATCAGAAAACAAAAAGAGCCTGTTATATGGGATTTATTACACAGGCAATTGCAGCTAATTTTGCTCCATTGTTATTTTTAAAATTTCATAATGATTATCAGATTGCACTTGGAAAAATCGCATTGATTCCTACCTGCTTTTTCCTTACACAGTTGTTGGTAGACCTGTTTTGTGCTAAGTTTGTGGACAAAATAGGGTATCGTATCTGTATTGTTATTTCTGAGGTGTGTTCCGCAGCAGGATTGGTTGGTCTGGCTTTTTTGCCGGATCTTTTGCCAGAACCGCTTGTTGGAATTATCCTGAGTGTGATAGTATATGCAGTCGGAAGTGGTCTGATTGAAGTACTTTGCAGCCCGATAGTGGAGGCGTGTCCATTTGATAACAAAGAGGCAACGATGAGTCTGCTTCACTCTTTTTATTGTTGGGGAGCAGTGGGAACGATTGTGATTTCCACACTGTTTTTTGCGGTGTTTGGCATGGACAGCTGGAAATGGCTGGCTGTCTTATGGGCACTTGTTCCGGCCATAAATATCTATAATTTTGCAACCTGTCCGATCGAGCATTTGGTAGATGAGGGGGAAGGAATGGGAATAAAAGAACTGTTTCGAAAACCTCTTTTCTGGATTTCCATATGTTTAATGATTTGCTCCGGTGCATCAGAACTGGCTATGGCACAATGGGCATCTGCTTATGCGGAGGCTGCTCTGGGGCTGTCAAAGACAGTTGGTGACCTGGCCGGTCCCTGCATGTTTGCTGTTACAATGGGGATCAGTCGTATAATTTTCGGAAAATATGGTGATAAAATAGATCTGATGAAATTTATGATCGGATCTGGATTTTTATGCGTGATATGCTACCTGCTTGCTTCTGTATCGTCAAATCCGATATCAGGTTTGATTGGATGTATTATCTGTGGCTTTTCTGTTGGGATTATGTGGCCCGGCACAATCAGTATTTCATCAGAAAGATTTCCGGCAGGTGGAACGGCTATGTTTGCTTTGCTTGCTATGGCGGGGGATCTGGGTGGAAGCATAGGTCCGGGGATTGTTGGACGTGTTACACAAAGTGCAGGAGACAATATTCGTGCAGGTATGGGAGTTGGACTTTTGTTCCCGGTTATTTTATTAATCATGCTTTTTATTTTTGCAAGGCAAAAATTTCTTTCAATAAAGTTTATGGGGGATATGATGGATGAAAATTGATATTAAGAATTTCAAATGGATTCGTGAACCAAAAGAATATAAAATTACGGAAAATGAGATTGAGATTGTCACAGAACCTCATACAGATTTATGGCAGAGAACATATTATCATTTTAGGAACGATAATGCGCCTGTTCTGCAGATGGAAACGAATGAAAAATATTTCAGTTTTGTAGTTGAGACCGATTTTATGGATAGTCATACGAGATTTGATCAGTGTGGGATTGTACTTTATCTGGATAGTGAGAATTGGTTAAAAGGTTCTATCGAATATGAAAATAAAAAATTTCAACATCTTGGAAGTGTGGTAACCAATCATGGTTATTCAGATTGGGCAACTACAGAAATTCGTGCAGATGTAAAGAAAATGTGGTATCGTTTAAGCAGAAGGGAAGATGATTATTGTATAGAGTGTTCAGCAGATGGGATTAAGTTTTCCCAGATGCGTGTCTGTCATCTTCATGAAGGTGGAAATCAAATTCGGTTTGGAGTTTATGCCTGCTCACCGGAAGAGTCATCCTTTAAAGCAATATTTAAGAATATGCAGCTGACGAAATGTCAGTGGCTGGCACACGATGGGCAGCAACCAGATTAAGAAATATATGGAATTCATCCAGGGATAAAGGCAGTACTGATAATTGGTTCTGCAAGTGAGCATATTTTATAACTGTAACAAACCGTTTTGGTACAGGACAGAACATCTTGATTGATGGACTTGAGGCTGGAAATGCGCATTTTGTATGGCCGGAGGAATAGCAATATAGACTACATAGGGAGATGACAGAATGAACAGATTCGAATTGATAAGTCAGATAAAAAAGTATAAAGCTTTTAATGAACAGGAAGAAAAAGATAAATATCTTCTTTTAGAGTGGATCATGGACAATGAGGATGCATTTTCAAGAGAAAATAAAATTGCTCATATTACAGCAACTGGTTGGGTGGTAAACAAAGACAGAAGCAAAGTCCTTATGGTATATCATAATATTTATGATTCATGGTCATGGGTTGGCGGACATGCAGATGGAGAAACAGATCTTCTGGCAGTTGCCATGCGCGAAGTCAAAGAAGAGACAGGAATTAAAAAAGTCTGTCCTGTAACAGAGGATATTTTTTCTCTAGAATCACTTACAGTAGATGGTCATATTAAAAATGGCAGCTATATTTCCAGTCATTTGCATCTTAATATAACCTATCTTCTTGAAGCGGATTCTGAAGAAACTGTTTCAATAAAAGAAGACGAGAACAGTGGAGTAGCTTGGTTCGCTCCGGAAGAAGCATTAAAAAAATCTTCGGAACCTTGGTTTGTAGCACATATTTATAAAAAACTGTTGGATAAGATGGACGAGACAGGAAGGAATGTAAGATGAAATCAACGCATGTGGAGACGGTATGTTGTCTACATCGGGTGAAATCGTAGAAGTCCTTAATTTTAGGCACTTTACGAGGTATATGAGTTTCACACTAACAGGCAAACAAGGCAAGAAAAAGCAGACTATGAACGGCATCGAAGTGTCAGTAGTATTGCATCTGATATGAGGAAACACATTCGGATGGAATTAACATTTTTTATTCAATAGCATAGAAAAGAACCGAAAGGACGTTTGTTTTCAGAGTTTCTGAAAGATGAGTGTCCTTTTCTTTTACTCAAAATCAAAGAAGCAGATAAAAAATGGCAAGAAGAAAAGAAATGTGTTCATTAAAGAGCAACGAGCCGGGTGCAGGCATTGTACTGATGAAATTGGACGAGATTCATAGATTTGAAGGACATCCATTCAAGGTGGAAAGAAATCAGGAATTAATTAGATCAGATGCTGAAGAATTACTTGCGTCAGCAAGGGGAGATATGTCGGGATATCCCTGAAGTGATTCACCGGAAGGAAATAATTGCCAGCTGAAGTTTGTGGGAAATGGGCAGCATTGGCTTCATACAGACGCAATTTACGTAGTGGGCAATTTGCATAGATGATGATATTGACACCGCATTTAATATTATGTAAAATAATATTGATTAAGTTATATATTTTTTTTTTACAGTAATACACGTAAATGGAAAAATTAGTATTTAGTTAAACCTGTCGAACGGCAGCAACACAAAATCAAATGAGCCATCTGTGTAAGTTTGTCTTCGCAGATGGCTTTTTTGAGCTTTAACAAAAAGTATGAAAAAGGAAAATATATATGAAGACAATTATAAAGTATGAATTGGTTATAAATGAAGCACTTCGATCAGCACTTAATTATGATACACCTGATGAACAGATAAATGAATTTATTCGCTTTTTTGGTAAACATATCGGTTCTGACAGGATATATATTTTCGAGGATTGCGATAAAAGACATGCTACCGATAATACTTATGAATGGTGTGCTGATGGGATAATTCCTGAGATTGATGAATTGCAGAATGTCAATATGGATATCATAGACTGGTGGTACGAGGCATTTTCTAAAGGAGAAAGTATAATCATCACTGATGTAGAAGAAATCAGAGAAGAACATTGCATATCCTATAATATGCTGAAGGCACAGAATGTAAAAAATGTGGTAGTATGTCCTTTATACTATAAGGATGAGATAAAGGGATTTTTTGGTGTAGATAATCCTCCAAAGAGTGATTATAGAGGACTTACCACATTTCTGGATATGGTGGGAACGCTTCTTGTTTCGTTTTTGAAACTGCGTAATTCGTTTATAAAATCAAATAATATGGCAAAGCTCAGAAGTTACTCATCACTTTCAAAAATTTATGAAGCCATGCATTATATTAATGTACAGACGGGCAGATATCATGTCGTGAAGACAACAGTACAGTTTACCAGAAACCTGGAAAAGTATGTTGGAAACATGGGAGAATATGAAATCAGGGATGATTTTTATGGACATATCAAACACTTTACAGAAAAAGTATGTATAGAATCACAACTTGAAGAAGCACTTGAATTTATAGATATCCGTACGCTTGAAGAACGGCTTCAGGGGAAAATCAGTATCACACATGAATTTAAAGATAAAAGAATAGGCTGGTGCCGCAGCAGGTTTATTCCTGTAGATTATGATGAAAATGGCAGCCTTTTGCATGTGCTTTATTGTATCGAGTCTATAGACGAAGAGAAAAAACGTGAGAATCGTCTGCTCTATCTGGCACAGACGGATCTTATGACTGGAATATGTAACCGTGGAAGTGGAGAATGCAGGATTTCTGCATATTTGAAGGAACGAAAAGCAGGACTGCTCTGCCTGATCGACTGTGATAAATTTAAATCCATAAATGATACATATGGTCACGCTGTAGGGGACAAGGTGCTTATAGCCATTGCAGAGACTTTACAGAAAGTATGCCGCGATAAGGATGTAATTTTTCGACTTGGAGGCGATGAGTTTGCAATATTTATGCCGGGGATGATGGAGCAAAAGGCAGCAGAGAAATTTTTTGCAAGACTTTTTGAGAATATCAGACAGATCGATATTGAGGAAATGCAGGGGAAAAGTATAGAAATAAGTATGGGAGCATGTTTTTACGAGGGAACTGAGGAAGTTTCTTTTGATGAGCTGTACAAAAATGCTGACAGTGTAATGTATCAGAGCAAAGAAAAACAAGGTTGTAGTGCTATGATTTACGGATTGTATACAGACAAAAAAGACAGCTGAAAGGTGATAATTAAATATGAAATCAATGCAAAATGACATGACTGTTGGAAATCCAATGAAGATTATTTTAAGCTTTACGCTTCCGATTTTTATTGGAAATGTATTTCAGCAGTTTTACAATATGGCCGATGCCGTGATCGTTGGTAAATTTGTCGGCAATAAAGCACTGGCGGCAGTCGGAAGTACGGGTACGATTATGTTTCTGATTTATGGGTTTGTAGTCGGCATGACTGCGGGATTTACCGTACTTACGGCACAGAAATTCGGAGCCGGAGATATGAAAAGCATGCGCAAGACAGTAGTAGGCGCAGGGGTGTTATCCTTTGTTGTGGGTGCTCTGCTTACCGTATTGTTTATGGTATTTATGAAACCGCTTCTGACTTTGATGAATACGCCGTCTGATATTTTTGCGGATGCGTATGCATATATCATGATCGTCAGCGGCGGAATTCTTGCGCAGATGCTGTACAATTTATTGTCCAGTATTCTGCGTGCACTGGGAAACAGTAAACTTCCCCTGTATTTTCTGATTATCAGTGCACTTTTGAATATTGTGCTGGATCTGGTGTTTATCATAGGATTTCATATGGGCGCAAAAGGAGCGGCAGTAGCGACCGTGATTGCACAGGGAACATCCGGAGTGCTTTGTTTGTTTTATATTATTGCGAAGGTGCCGGTGCTTCATCTGAAAAGGGAAGATTTCTATGTAGAAAGTGATATATACAAAAATCAGCTTCGTATAGGAATTCCGATGGCATTGCAGTATTCAATCACAGCTATCGGAACGATGATGGTACAGTCCTCATTGAATATTCTGGGATCTACACTGGTTGCGGCATATACTGCAGCAGGAAAAATCGAACAGGTAGTCACACAGGCATATGTAGCTATGGGCACAACTATGGCGACCTATGGTGCGCAGAATATGGGCGCCGGTTCTGTAAAGCGTATCCGTGAAGGGTTCCGAGCATGCACGATCATCGGTGCCGTGTATTCTGTTGCAGCCGCAGCGTTCATTATGACGGTGGGAAAATTTATGACCTATCTGTTTGTATCAGAAGATGTAAATGTGATCATGAGTTCTGTTGATGTTTATCTGAAATGTATCGGAATTTTCTTCATTCCGCTGGCAATCGTAAACATTTATCGAAATGGAATTCAGGGACTTGGTTATGGACTTCTGCCGATGATGGCCGGTGTGGCAGAGCTGATCGGACGTGGAGTTGTGGCAGTGATCGCCGGAGAAATGCGCAGTTATACAGGGGTCTGTCTGGCAGGACCGGCTGCATGGTCGCTGGCGGCGGCGCTGTTGATCGTAATGTATTTCTTCATTATGAATGTACATTTGAAAAAAGTATTTGGGACGAACGGGAAAGACTGATGAAGTCTTTCCTTTTTTGTACACAAACGTAGTAATAAAAACTATATCACAAAGAAAATAAAACAATAAAACATTGACATACATAGTGAAAAGATTTATACTAACAAATAGTTTGATAATCAAAATAAATACAGGAAAGAAAAAGGAGATACTATGCATACAGACAATACATCATTAAAGCCACTCCAGATAGGAGAACTGACAGCAGAGAAACCAATCATTCAGGGCGGTATGGGAGTCGGTGTCAGCAGAAGCTCTCTTGCCGGTGCAGTGGCGGCAGAGGGAGGCATCGGGATTATTTCGACGGCACAGATTGGATATGACGAGGAAGGGTTTGAACGGGATCAGGCAGGATGTAACCGCCTTGCCATAAGTAAACACATTCGCCGGGCAAAAGAGATCGCTGGCGGCAGAGGTCTGGTTGGTGTCAATATCATGGTGGCACTGAAACATTACAAAGAGCATGTGCAGGAAGCTGTGAAGGCCGGCGCAGACGTAATCATCAGCGGAGCCGGACTTCCGATGGATCTGCCGAAACTGGTCGGAGACAGTGTAACAAAAATTGCACCAATCGTTTCTTCTAAAAGAGCTGCGCAGCTGATTTTGAAAATGTGGGCGCATCGTTATGAGCGTACAGCCGATTTTCTTGTGATTGAAGGACCGAAGGCCGGAGGTCATCTGGGATTTTCACGAGATCAGTTAAAGGATGTGGAAGCACTTGATTATGATCAGGAGATTAAAGAAATTATTGAATGTAAAAAAGTATATGAAGAAAAATTTCATACAAAGATTCCGGTGATTGTGGCAGGGGGGATTTTTGACAGAAGTGACATTGATCATGCACTGGAATTAGGGGCTGATGGGGTGCAGATTGCCAGCCGGTTTGTGGCAACAAAGGAATGTGATGCGGCTGAAGAATATAAACAGGCTTATATAAATGCAAAGAAAGAAGATGTCCAGATCATTCAGAGTCCGGTTGGAATGCCGGGAAGAGCACTTCGAAATGAATTTATCAAAGGTCTGGAAAGTGCCAGAAAACCGATCACAAAATGTTACAATTGTCTCGAGAAATGTGATCCGCGGTCAGTGCCGTATTGTATCACAAAAGCACTGATAGATGCAGTCAGAGGAGACATAGAGAACGGTCTCATTTTCTGCGGAGAAAATGTGAACCGTATTCATGAGGTGACAACCGTACATGATCTGATGCAGGAACTTTGTTACTGAACCGGTTCGCGGTTCCGAAATCTTGCGTACAGTGCGTGAACGACGGTGATCATAGTCGGAAGCAACATCAGGATTCCGTACCAGTTGGAATCGGACAGAAGTATCAGTGGAAGCACAAAAGCCAGAAAAAAACCAAAATACAACATTCCGGACAGTATACATGGCAGGAAATGATTCCAGCCGATCAGGCCGGACAATGCGGCAAGAATCAGCATGAGAAATGCCATATAATTTGTAAGAGTATTTTGCGGAAAATCAAGCAGACTTACGGAAATACTCATGGCAACACCGGTCAACAGAAAAAAAACATTAAAAATGCGCATCAGGCGTGTTACAAAAGGTGAACTGCCATTTGGCGAGCAGTATTCCCAGAGTTCGACTTCGAGCTTTTCTGCGAGTTCTCTTGCTGCTCTGGTAAAGGTATTGTTTGTCATGACCATGGCGGCATCACAGTCATAGAAGTCTGCACCGGCATAGGCTTCCTGAATGGCTTTGTTGCCAACAGGATGAGAGTAATATTTGCACTGGATTCCATACTTCAATCCGTTTTTCTGTGCAAGAATGTCAATGCCCTGGTCACCACTTCCCTTGGTTACGGTAACTTTGTGAAATCCGCGGTAACGTAATAATTCTGCACAGCGATGTTCAAACTGTAAACCATCCATGTCTCAAAAATCCTTTCTGTCAGTCCTGTCTGTTATTGCCTATTTTAGCTTTTGGGGAGGGAAAATGTCAATAATAGAATCAGGAAGAGGCAATGAAACATAAAGCTTGATAAAGTGACAGTTTCTGGTAAAATGAGGAGAAAGGAGGCGACAGTTATGATTACGCTAAATGACTACCTTTATTCAGGAGATACGATACTTCGTATTTTGCATAATTATATTCATGATCTCAGAAAAGATGCAAAGAAAACGCATAATGAAATCGATATGATCCACTGTAATTTTCTGATTCTGATCAGAGAACTTCTGGAACATAATGATTTCCTTACTGCGCAGTCTCAACAGATCAGAGAATTTTATAAATATATGGCAAAAGAATATCCGTTTCTTGCGTTTACGTTTCGGGGGCGGATCAAGTCACTGATACGTGCAGAAGAAAAATTTAATGGGTATGTTGTAGAGTATATTTATAATTATTATACAGAACACGGGCTATATCCGTCGCTTACGGAGCTGAAGAACAGACTCAGTTGTTTTCGGGATTTCATTGCGTATCGTATTGTGATCGCGATGCCGAGGTGTCATCTGAAATGTGAAGGGGATCGTGAGAAGGAAGAACTGAAATATTTATATGAAATTGCCAATGTACTTCCGGGTTTTCTTGAGGAGAGAGGATTTACGGCGGAACCGGCAAATGGTGTAAAAGAAAGTACCTCTTCGCTTTTAAATGAAGATGTACGACCATACTACAGGGATTATATCTGCGGGACAGAACCGGATGAATATCAGTCTTTACATATTACATTTTATGATAACAGTTCAAGGTCTTATATGGAGGTTCAGCTTCGTACAAAGACAATGGATGACATAGCGGAAATCGGACCTGCCAATCATCTTGGATATGAGAAAAAACAGGAGAGTGAAAGAGTCAGAAGAGATGCTATTCCGAAAGGGGAATGCATTTATTTTGATGAGGCTTATGAGCGGGGGATGAAGCTTCTCGGACTGGAATTGTCCGAACTGGATGTGAATATGTTTTCGGCAGTAAATAACAGTCTGATCAATGACGGCTGCGGATTGTACCGCGGCCGCCTGATCCTTCCATATGAACATCTTTCGAGATTTCAGAACGATCTGATCGACTGATAAAAGCGGACTGGCAGGGTATCAGCGTTCCATCATACTGATGGATTCGATACCCACACTGCCTCCGCGTACCACTTCTATATTTTTGAATTCTTCTTTGATCAGTTTGACAACTGCGTCATTTTTGGTTGCCGTCTGTATAAATTCGAGAAGCAGACTGTCTTTGCCATAGTCAATGACTCTGGCTTTGAAGGTTTCTGCAATCTGAAACAATTCTACTTTATCAGCAGGAGAACATTTCCGTACTTTTACATATAAAATTTCTTTCATGCGGACAAATACATCAGTGAAGTCGATGACTTTAATGACTTCTACCATGCGGTTGAGCTGTTTTTTGATCTGCTCAAATGTTTCATCATCGCTGACGGTTGCAATCGTCATTCTGGAGACGGTCGGATCTTCTGTAGTACCTACAGTAAGACTGTCCAGGTTATAGGACTTACCGGAAAAAAGTCCGGAGATTTTGGAAAGTACACCGACCTGATTTTCAACGTAAAGAGAGATCCATCTAGTTTTCATTCCTTTATCCATTTTTGATTCCTCCTAACAATCCATAATCAGATCAGCCAGTGTTCCGCCTGGTTTGACCATCGGATAAACCATTTCTTCCGGATCAATGATAAATTCGATCACGGTAGGTACCTTTGTGCTTGTACGCGCTTCTTCAAATGCAGCTGCAATTTCTTCACGTGAAGTTACGCGGATTCCTTTTGCACCATAACTTTCAGCAAGCTTGATAAAATCCGGAGTATATTTTGGATATTCCTGTCCGTCTGTTCGGCGGGAAAGTGCACCGGATCTTAAGTTAGTCATGGAGTAACGTTTTCCGTAGAAAAGTTTCTGCCACTGACGTACCATACCAAGGTAAGTATTATTGAAGATGCAGTTGATGATCGGCAATTCTTCAAGAACAGCAGTTGCCAGTTCCTGAATGTTCATCTGCATACCGCCATCACCGGAAATGGAGATGACAGGAGTACCCGGATTACCAATCTGTGCACCGATTGCTCCCGGAAGTCCGTATCCCATGGTTCCGAGTCCGCCGGACATGACAAGTTTACGGTTCTCAGTGATATCTACGAACTGGGAGGTCAACATCTGATGCTGTCCGACATCGGTTACGATGATCGCTTTGTCAAACTGTTTATTGATCTCAGTGAAAATATCCAGAGGTCCCATCAGTGGACGGTTCTTCATAGTAAGCGGATGTTCGTTTTTCCATGCATCGATTTCCGCACGCCATTTTTTCGTATTACATTCAGTAACATATTCAGCCATTTTTGTGATGGCTTCTTTAGCATCGGCAACGATCGGGACATCTACATGGATATTTCTGGAAATAGATGCTGTGTCGATATCGATATGAACGATCTGGGCATTCGGGGCAAACTCGTGGAGTTTACCGGTGATACGATCGTTAAAACGTGTACCGATGGAAAAAAGAAGATCACAGTTGGTAACAGCCATATTTGCAGCATAAGCACCATGCATGCCGAGATTTCCGATAAAGAGAGGATGTTTCGTGGAGATAGCACCGCGGCCCATAACGGTTGTAACAACCGGAATCTGAGTTTTTTCTACAACGGAGGTAAAAATCTCATTTGCATTGGCAATGTTAACACCACCGCCGGCGAGGAACAGAGGCTTTTTTGCTTTTTGAAGCATCTTCAGAGCTTTCTTTAGCTGTCCCATATGTACGCTGGTATTGGGTTTATAACCACGGATATTGACGTTCTTTGGATATTCTGCACTACCGAGTTCTGCCATGACATCTTTTGGAAGGTCGATCAGGACAGGGCCGGGGCGGCCGGTTCTTGCGATATAAAAAGCTTCTTTAATGATGCGGCCGAGATCTTCACGGTTGCGGACAGTGACTCCGTATTTTGTAATGCTACGTGTAATGCCGACAATGTCAACTTCCTGAAAAGCATCATTTCCGATCAGATGACGTGCAACCTGTCCGGTGAAGCAGACAAGTGGCACGCTGTCATAATTTGCTGTAGCAAGTCCGGTGACGAGATTGGTAGCTCCCGGGCCGCTGGTTACCAGACAGACACCGACCTTTCCTGTAGTTCTTGCGTAAGCATCTGCCTCATGGACAAGTGCCTGTTCATGACGCGGCAGGATGATGTCAATGCCACTCTGGCGATATAATTCATCACTGATATCGATGGTGCATGCGCCCGGGTAACCGAATAAGGTGGTTACGCCTTCTTCTTTTAAGGCTTTTACCAGTAATTTATTTCCTGAAATCTGTCTCAATAGACTACCTCCTTCTATACAATAAAGCGGATAAATTCGCTTTAAAGTCTATAAAAAAATCCCAAGCATATAAAACACTCAGGACCGAAAATCCGCGGTACAACTATGGAGATAATTATAAAATAAGAGACTATATTTGTCAATGTTCACAATTTCTGATAGAATAGAAAACAGTGTGACTGCTGTGGACAGAATGGGCAGTATCAGGACGCATAAAAATGATATTTGGAGATAAAGATCAGATGAATGAAACAGATAAGATCCTGCATTTGATGGAAGCCTGCAGGCTCTGTCCGAGAGAGTGTGACGTGAACCGGCTGAAAGGAAAGAAAGGATTCTGTGGCGTAGGTGCAAAAGTGATGGTTGCAAGGGCTGCTCTTCATATGTGGGAGGAACCCTGCATTTCCGGAAAAGAAGGATCGGGAGCTGTGTTTTTTTCAGGCTGTTCGCTGGGATGCGGATTTTGCCAGAACAGACGCATATCAAGAGGACAGAGCGGGAAGCAGATTACGATCGAACACCTTGTGGATATTTTTTTGAATCTGCAGGAACAGAAGGCAAATAATATTAATCTGGTGACGGCAGGACAGTTTCTGCCACAGGTGGCGGAAGCGCTGAAAAGAGCAAAGGCACGGGGACTGCATATCCCGGTCGTATATAACAGCAGTGGCTATGAGAAAACAGAGATGCTTAACATGCTCGATGGCCTGGTGGATATTTATCTGCCGGATTTTAAGTATATGGATCCAGAACTTGCAGGGAAGTATTCTCATGCGAAGGATTATCCGCAGGTGGCGAAGCTGGCACTGGAGGAGATGGTTCGGCAGACGGGAATGCCAGAATTTGACAGCCGCGGGATGATGAAGCGAGGTGTGATCGTTCGACATCTGTTATTGCCGGGACATGTAAAAAATTCAAAAAATGTATTAAAGTATCTGTATAAAACTTATGGAGACAAAATTTATATAAGCATGATGAACCAATACACACCGATGCCGGCGATGAAAGATGATCCGCAGTTATCACGAAAAGTAACAGACAGAGAATATGAGAGACTGATTGATTATGCAATTTCGCTGGGATTGAATAATGGTTTTATTCAGGAAGGTGAAACGGCAAAAGAAAGTTTTATACCGGAATTTGATGGAGAGGGAGTATAAATGGCTGAGAAGAAATTAACGAAGAAATTTGGACAGAAACGAGATTTTAAGAGTGAAGAAAAGAAGACAAAAAACAACACATATATGAAAAAGAAAACTTATAAAGAACCGGTGAAAAAGCAACAGAAGACAACAGACGAAAAATGCGAGCCTAAAAAAGTGGCTTCAAAGAAGACTGAAAAATCACTCTGTCCGGTGCACGGAAAATGTGGCGGATGTCAGCTTCTGGATATGCCTTATGAGAAGCAACTGAAAAAGAAACAGAATCATGTAAGTAAACTTCTTCAGCCATATTGCAAGACAGAGAAGATCATCAGAATGGAGGATCCGTTCCATTACAGAAACAAAGTACATGCTGTATTCGGTCATCGAAAGGACGGTACCGTGATTTCAGGAACATACCAACAGGGAACGCATTTTATCGTACCCGTTGATGAATGTCTGATTGAAGATAAGAGAGCAGATGCGATCATCTGCGATATTCGCGGACTTCTGAAATCATTTAAGATAAAGACCTATAATGAGGACACCGGATACGGATTGTTTCGCCATGTGCTGGTACGCACCGGTTATCACAGTGGACAGGTGATGGTGGTTCTTGTACTTGGCTCCCCGATTCTGCCATCCAAAAACAATTTTGTAAAAGCACTTCGTAAACTTCATCCGGAGATTACGACGATTATTTTGAATGTCAATGATCAGAAGACAAGTATGGTTCTTGGCGAAAAAGAAACTGTACTGTACGGTAAAGGGTACATTGAAGATGAGCTTTGTGGACATACCTTTCGCATTTCTTCAAAATCTTTTTATCAGGTCAATCCGGTTCAGACAGAGAAGCTTTATGCAAAAGCAATCGAGCTTGCCGGACTGACAGGAAAAGAACGCGTGATCGATGCATACTGTGGAATCGGTACGATCGGTTTGATTGCCAGCGACAAGGCAAAAGAGGTCGTCAGTGTGGAACTGAATCCGGATGCAGTCAAAGACGCAATTGTCAATGCAAAACGAAACGGAATCAAAAATGCGCGATTCTACCGTAATGATGCAAGTGTGTTTATGCGCCAGATGGCCAATGAAGGCGAAAGTGTGGATGTTGTATTCATGGATCCGCCACGCAGCGGAAGTGACGAGAAGTTTTTATCCTCTGTAGTGACGTTACGTCCGAAACGGATCGTGTACGTTTCCTGCGAGCCGACAACACTTGCCCGTGACCTCAAATACCTTACCAAACACGGCTATCGTGCAGTCACAGCAGTACCGTTTGATATGTTCCCCGCGACCGAACATTGCGAAACAGTCTGTTTGCTGTCAAGGAAAGATAAATAAGTGCCGAAAAGTAGCGTATTCTAGAATTTTGGCAAGGCTGGTATCATCATCAGAGAAACCCTGCAGATGCAGCGGTTTGTGACATATAAAACAGAGATAGATGCAGGACAGTCTAATCCCATTTCCAGAATTACAGATCTGTTAAATTCACTGATATGCGGAAGAGTATGATTAGACAGTTTAAAAATTTCATCTTCAGAAATTGTTTTTTGCAATGTTCGTAAAAGTTTATTGCTTTTCATGATTTTTTCCTTTTCAGCAATCAAAAAATGTTCCCTGAGAGATTGTCATATTTGGCTGAATGATCAAAAATTGATTATCCCAATGTTCGGATACCAGCTTTTCCAGAAGAATATTACTTCCAGGTACAAAATCCAGTTCAGCATGAATCCTGTCGGCATCTGCCTGTGCACGTTCCACATAATTCAAGTCATAGCAGTTGTACAGACCATTGTCAATAATATCCAGATAGTAATAATGCTCAAAATACATGTTGAAGACAATATATGCCATTTCTTTATCATATTCCTTCAGAAGACTTTCATAAATGGCCTGAACAGAAAATCCATTTTCTCAATTTCCGAACAGGTACATATGACCTGGTTCTTTCGGATTCGGAGCATATTGTTCCGGCGTAGTTAGTGTAAGTGCAACACAGTCAGCAACTCTGGGAATCACCAGGGTTTTAGAGCAGGACACATCCTGCCATGATCCGCCGCAGAACCCATAGCTACAAAAATAGTATCCACATCTGACGGCAGACTGGAGAGGGCTTGAAGAATGTGTCCCTTCATTTTTGAGGGCTCTATGTGGTATTGTCGATTTAATTCAATGATGGGAAAGTCCGTATCGCAGATATTCTGAGCCTGTTGTACATATTCCAGAAGTGTGGTGCAGGAAAAAATTACTGTACTCATATAGGTTCCTTTCAGATTTCATGATATGATCGGTATTCCCGATACATTTCAAGCATATTTTTTCTTGCATTTTTCAAAAAGGAAGTATTGTTGCTGATTCGTCCAAGAAGAAGATATCCCTGATAGATGGAAAGCATACGCTGAGAAAGAATCTTTGCATGATCTGGAGACAATCCGGAGTATAACAATACTTCCTGAAAAATCTGTTCGAATTTGTTTAGTCCTTCCATAAATACAGATGCAACCGCTGGCTTGCTAAGGGCTGTTTCCATGCCCATCACCGCATACGGGCAACCTGCAAATGTCTGTCCAGTTGCCCTTCTGAATAAATAATCGAAGATTTCTTTTATAAAACTTTCCCAGTCATTTCCCTGAGAACTGCTTCGAAATTGTTCCAGTAAGATTTTTTGATAGTATTCCGTCACTGCTGTTGCCAGATCATCCTTGCTTTTGAAATAAAAATAAAAAGATCCTTTTGGAAGGCCTGTTTGCTTTAGAATTTCGCTGATTCCAGTGGCAGAATACCCATTTTTCCAAAATAATTCAGCAGCACATTCGATTAGGCGTTGTCTGGATTCTTCACCTTTCTTCATTTTGCATTTCCTCCTTCAGTCTGGAAAACAGATGTGTAAGTGCAAACATAAGCGTTTCATAATGCATGTAATCTAAAGTATTCCTGTCTGTAAGAATTTGAATACTTGCCGGGAATTCGTCATCAGCCTCCCAGAAACGAATGATAATCGGCAAAAAAGGAAAAAGTTTTAATTCGAAAGCAACATCTCCTTTTCCCAGTTCCTTTCCGGAAAGAGCTACACAGGCATTACGTAATTCAACGGTTTTTCCGTTAAAAAAGTCAGCGGTATTCTTAAAAAATCCGCTGTTCTGGGAAAGATTTCCAGTCATGATTGTAGAAAGACAGTTTATGTTTACAAATTCATTAGCCAGATGGCAACCATCTTTTGAATAACATAAAACATCATAAATGGTCATAGTCTCATTATAGTCGGATTCATAGACCGTTTCAAAATTATGATCTGACCACTGAACATTTCCCGTTTTTCTGTTGATGCGATAGATATGGTTGACAAAAGTAATATATAACCAGTCAGAATCGTATTCTAATGAATATTTATGTATCATTGCAGCCTGATCATATTGCAGGAAAACACGTGCCATAGAAATTTTTGCTTTTTCATAATTAGAAATCATATCTATCATATACTCCTCCAAGAATGTTATATAATCTATTTATAAAATAGACCAATCAGTCTATAGAGTCAATATATTTTTGTATGAAAGATAAGAAAGCAGCGACTTTGAAAAAGCAAATTGATAATAGAAGAAACAGACTAATCAAAACTTGCCATTATGGATATTTAACGAAAGCCTTTTGAATATAATTTTGGCACTGGAATAATTACTGCGTATATGCTAAAATAATAAAGAACATACATTCGACTTTAAGTATTTATCAAGGTGGTGCACAGCATTGCTGTCTGTGATGCTGAAGGAGAAGCAATCTGGAGGTGTTGATATGAGATTGAGACATATAGTGATTTTTTAGCACTACATGAGTTGCTATTTAGTGGAAAGGAGGATCACCATGATAAAACACACAATTCCACCGGTCTATGATGCAAACTCCAGAATCCTGGTTCTGGGGAGTTTTCCATCGGTAAAGTCCAGGGAACAGCAGTTTTTCTACGGACATAAACAGAACCGTTTCTGGAAGGTACTTGCCGGAATCCTGGGATGTGAAGTTCCACAGACGATAGAAGAAAAGAAAGCAATGCTGCTTGCAAATCACATTGCAGTCTGGGATGTAATCAAAAGCTGTGAAATCGAAGGCTCGTCTGATGCCAGCATCCGAGACGTGATACCGAATGATCTGTCGGAAATTCTTAAGATTGCAGATATACAGACTATTTATACTAACGGTGGCAAGGCTTATGAGCTGTACTGCAAATACATTTATCCGGTAAACGGAATCAAAGCACATAAACTGCCGTCTACAAGTCCTGCTAATGCAGGATATTCACTGGATCGGCTGAAAGAAGCATGGGCAGAGATCAAAGAGTAAGCATAGAATAAGAGAGAAAAACGAGATGTCGGAGCAGGTGGAAGGAAATGAAGTCTATTTCAATTTATACGATTACAAGAAATCAGAATATTGAGTGCCTGCAGAAACTGGAGAGGCAGTTATCGGGAAGAACATATTTCCTGAAAATGCGGGAATGGGAACTGGAGAGTATGAAAGCGCTGGTACGAGAGCTGGAGGTGCATATGCATATGCAGGATGTACATGCGTTGCGTTTTTTTTATTCGTTTCAGGTTCCGAGACTTGGCAAGGAATTTGACCTTCTGCAGATAAAAGACGATCAGATTGTAAATATTGAATTAAAAAGCGGAAAAGTCTCAGACGAGGCAGTACGCAAACAGCTTTTACAGAATCGATATTATCTGTCTGTGCAGGGAAAAATGATTCAGTCTTATACATATATCAGCAGCCAGGAACGTCTGGTACGACTGAACAATCATGATCATATTGTTGAGGCAGACTGGGATCAGCTGTGTCTTGCCTTACAGAGACAGAGCAAAGATTATGAGGGAGATATCGAAGATCTTTTTCAGGCAGAAATGTATCTGTTTTCACCAGTGACCGAGCCGGAAAGATTTCTGAATAAAGAATATTTTCTGACTTCGCAGCAGAAGGATATTGAGCGGAGAATATTGGATAAAATACGAAAAGTCAAGTACGGTTACTTCTGGTTCAGTGGTCTGCCGGGAACAGGGAAAACGTTATTGCTTTATGACATAGCAATGAAGCTTTCGGTACATCAGAAGGTATGTATGATCCACTGTGGAGAAACCGGAAAAGAATGGAAAATCTTGCACGACAGATTGTTACGGATCGCATTTTTATCGGACAGCCAGCTTGAAGAATGTCCGGATCTTAAGGAATACAGTGCAATTCTGGTAGATGAGGCGCATTTACTTTCGGTGAAGGAACTACATAGGATACTGGAGCTGAGCGAGAAGCATCCGGTAATCTTTTCCGGTGACGATGAAGATATGATTTCAGATGAAGAAATGGACAGGACCATGCTCCGTGAAATCGAGCATCTGCCGGATATTCAGAGCTTTCATCTGACAAACCGTATCCGTACAAATGCAGAACTTTCATCTTTCATTCAAAATATGATGCATTTACCTGAAAAAAGAATGGTACGTTATTATCCGCATATTCAGGTGGTGTATGCAAATGATGAGGAAGAAGCAGGCATTCTTCTGAAAGGCTATCAAAATCAACTCGTTTTTATAATAGATGAACGTTACTATTACGATGAGAAAGGCTATCTGCGTGAACAGAGACAGAAGCATCAGAAACCGACTGCGGTACGCACGCTTTTTCACCGCTTGAATGAGGCAAGAGAAGAATTTGCAATCATTGTAAAAAGGAATGAAGCAGTATATGAAGTCCTGCTGGAGCTGTTACAGTTCAGCAAAAAGGAAACCGTGAAAACGATTGCAGAATAAAATAAGAATTAGAAAAAGACTGTACAGAAACTTATATTCAGTACAGTCTTTTATTGCGCAAATTATTTTTCCTTTTGAAGATGATGGCAATCTTTATAAGAATTACGAAGAGATTATTGCATGTGCAGATCAGATTCAACTGGATCATTTAAGATTCTGCAGATACATCAGAATCGTTTGCTTCGGGTTCATCGGGTTGCTTTTCCGGAAGAAATACACGTACATTTTCGATACGATTTTTATCAAGCTTGTCAACGACAAGGCGGATACCGTCAGAGGTGATTACCTGATCTCCTGCGACGGGTAGACGATCCAGATGTTCAATCACAAGACCGCCAAGTGAATCATAGTCTTCGGATTCAAGATGTGTTCCAAGATGGTCATTAACATCATCAAGACTCATAGATCCTTCAATGACATATTCGCGATCAGAAAGTTTTTTAATCAGTTCATTTTCATTTTCATCGTATTCATCATGTATCTCACCGACAATCTCCTCCAGAATATCTTCCAGAGTAATGAGTCCTGTCATTTCACCGTACTCGTCAAGAACAATGGCAATATTGAAAGTGGATTCACGCATCTCTACAAGAAGTTCGGAAATGTCTTTGTACTCATATGTGAAATGAGGTTTGCGGAGAAAACTGCGGATATCAAATCGTTCATCGGGATCATAGAGAAGGAGATCCTTCATATTAATGATTCCGACGATATTATCCTGTGTGTCCTCGTAAACAGGCAGACGGGTAAAACGGTCTTCGCGGAAAATATCGATCAGTTCTTCATAAGTCGAATTTACATCGGCAAATGTGACGTTGACACGTGGAACCATGATGTCTTTGGCATCGGCATCCCCGAGATCAAACACATTGTAGATCATTTTCTTTTCATCTGATTCGATAACGCCATCTTCATGACTGACATCTACGATCGTACGAAGTTCTTCCTCCGTCATTGCCTTATTGACGGCATCAGGATCCACACGCAGAAGCTTCATAAAGATTCTTGAAAACAGATTGATGATGAAGATGAACGGAGTCATGATCGTCATAAAAAAGCTGAGAACCGGAATATAGCGTAATGTAATTTTTTCTGCGTTTAATGTTGCATAATTTTTAGGTGTAATTTCACCGAAAATAAGTATTGCCACCGTTAATGCAGCTGTGGCAATACTTACCATGTAGCCGCCAAAGCTGTATGCCAGTGAAGTGGCAAGAGAGGAAGCGGTGATATTAACAAGGTTATTTCCGATCAGTATGGCACTGAGCATTTTGGAAGTATGGTTCTCGACAATGTCCAGAACTTTGGCAGCCCGTTTATTGCCGTCATCGGCAAGCGTACGAAGACGGATTTTATTGACTGCCATAAGTGCAGTCTCGTTTGATGAAAAAAATGCAGATAATGCCAGTAGTATGATCAGAATAATCACCTGGTAAGTGTCACTTGCGTCCACTCGTATAATTCACTCCTTTAATGTATATTAGTCAAGATCTTTGCCGGTAAGCATTTTGTATGCCTGCAGGTATTTTGCGATGGTTTTGTCCACAATTTCCTGTGGAAGTGTCCAGTTATTTCCCGGATTAGAGGTCAGCCAGTCACGTGCAAACTGCTTGTCGAAGGATGGCTGTCCATGTCCTGGTTCGTAACCGTCTGCAGGCCAGAAACGGGAGCTGTCCGGTGTCAGCATTTCATCACCGATTACCATATTTCCGTCTTCATCCAGACCGAACTCGAATTTGGTGTCAGCAATGATGATACCTTTGCTCAGTGCGTATTCTGCACATTTTTTATAGAGAGCAATAGTATTGTCACGAAGTTTTTCTGCGAGTTCCTGACCTCTGCCCGGGAAATATTTCTCGAGATGTTCTACACTTTGCTCGAAAGAAATATTTTCATCGTGGTCACCGATCTCGGCTTTGGTTGACGGGGTGTAAATTGGCTCCGGAAGCTTGTCGGATTCTTTTAAACCTTCTGGAAGTGTGATGCCGCATACGGTACCGTTTTCCTGATAGCTTTTCCATCCGCTGCCTGTGATATAGCCACGAACGATGCACTCGATCGGAAGCATGTTCAGCTTGCGGCACATCATGGATTTTCCAGCATATTTTTTCTGCTGGAAAAATTCCGGCATGTCTTTTACATCAACAGAAATCATGTGATTAGGCAGAATGTCTTCGGTCAGGTCGAACCAGAACTTGGACATCTGTGTCAGTACTGTTCCTTTTTTGGTCACTTCATTGTTCAGGATAACATCGAAACAACTGATACGGTCAGTAGCTACCATGATCAGACTGTCTCCGTTATCATAGATTTCACGTACTTTACCTTCTTTAATTGGTTTTAATTCCTGCATGTCTTTGCACCTCGTCATATGATTTTTAAAATTTTACAGTAAAAATAGCACTTTTCACTGCGCACTGTCAAGATATTTCTCGAATAAGTACAACAATCCATGGATTTTGTACATCACACCGGTTGCCTGCAAAAAATTCCATAACAGTGTGAATATATTCATTATTCAACTGACGGCGAAATTGATAGCTGAGCTGTTTTTGGCCGTCAAAAAAGAAATCATGCAATGAGGACAATGTGATTCTGGCGCGATACTGCTCTTCATCATCCGGATGGATCAGCTTTTCATTTAATATGCGACGGTTGTATGATTCAAAATCATGTTCCATTTCAAGTCCACATCCATGGAGCCGGTAATCTCTTTTTAAAATTTCGTATTCACCGTTATTCAGATTTAATCTGGCGAGAACAAGTGAATTTTCTGCAAGAATCTTGAAAATAGAATGCGTAACTGATGTTTCATGAAACGCATCCGCAGTATTTCGAGAATCAGCCGGATCCTGTTTGCATACGTGATGGTACTTCTCGTGAGGAACTGTGGTCAGAAGATCCTCTGCATCACTGATCGGCATTGGTTTGTAGAAATAATATCCCTGCGCATAGATACAATTCATAGAACGCAGCATTTTAATCTGTTCAGGGCTTTCTACACCTTCTGCAATAATCGGCAGGTTGAGTTTATGTGCCATATTGACAATAGAATCGATGATCTGAATTCCTTTTTGGCAGTTTTCCGGATTCATTTCGATGAACTTCATATCAAGTTTCAAAATATCAACATTTGTGTCTTTTAACATGTTAAGAGAAGAGTAGCCACTTCCGAAATCATCCATCAGAACGCAGAAACCGTGTTGATGAAGCTGATCGATGGTTTCTCTTACAATGATATTGTTTTCTGAAAAGGCCGTCTCTGTAATTTCAACAAGCAGCATCTCGGGAGAAAGGTCGTATTTTGTGATGAGATCCTGCAGGTATTCAGGAACATTGATCGTTTCAATATCAGCAACAGATACATTGATTGAAATAGGAACAACATAAAGGTGATCATGTTTCCAGTAGGAAAGTGTCTGGCACACGGCATCCCAGATATATGTATCAAGTGAAGTAATCATGCCGTTATTTTCAAGAAACGGGATGAACTCACCGGGGGCAACAAAACCACGAACCGGACTGATCCAGCGAGAGAGTGCCTCCATACTGACGATAGCACCTGTTTCGCTGTTGCATTTTGGTTGGAGATAAAAGGTGAATTCTTTATTTTCCAGACCGACTGTTACATCGTGGATCAGCTGCTGTTCCTTTTCGAGCTGATTTATGATTTCATCAGTGAAATAAGAAATACGTTTATTAAAATTGCCTTTTATATCAGAACCTGCGAGCTGTGCATTGTTGCACATCGTTGCAACATCCGGATGATCATCAGGGATAGAATAGATGCCAATGATAGGCAGAAATCCCTCGTTCTGGCTGTGGATGCCGATATAGCTCCGGATCGTTTTATAAATCAGGTTGATAAGCTGGTCATCGTCCGGAATACACATGAAGAAATGATCTCCCCCAAAATAACCGGCGAGATAGCCTTTCATCTGCTGAATACGAAGCAGATACTGACTAATATTGGTAAGCAGGATATCTCCGGCTTCCTGACCGTACCAGTTATTAAATAATTTGAATCGTTCAATATCAATAGATATAATACACCAGTCGGACAGTGCATGACTTTCAAGGAAATCGTTTACGTTCTCGAGAAACTCTGAGCGGCTGTACAGCACATTTGTTATACTCATAAAAATACGCCCTTTTACTCTAATATTAAGAATAATTATACCATTATATGAGAGTATATTCAACAGAATGGTGGATAAATTGTAATAATTCTGATATAGTAATATCGAATAAATCAGAAAGAAAACGAAAACGATAGAAAGAAGGAATCAAAATGAGTACAAAAGCAGAACAGGCAATTGCGTTTCATGACAAAGGATACAATTGTGCACAGGCAGTCGCATGTTCATTCTGTAAAGAGTTCGGAGTGGACGAGGAAGAAATGTTCCGTATTGCAGAAGGATTCGGACTCGGCATGGGAATGATGGAGGTGTGCGGCGCACTTTCCGGAATGATGATGATCATTGGTCTGCAGAACAGTGTGGGCAATCCGGAAAAAGGAAAAATGACGAAAGGCGATACCTACAAAAAAGTCAGAGAGTATGCTGCAAAATTTAAAGAGCAGAACGGCTCATATCTCTGTAAAGAATTAAAAGGTGTAGAGACAGGTAAAGTCCTCAGAAGTTGTCCGGACTGTATCCGTGATGCAGTAGCACTCACAGAAGAATATCTGGCTGCACAGAAAAATAAAGAAGAATGACGACAGTAGCCCTTCAGTCAAATAAATAAAACTCAAAAAGAAAACCCGTCGGGGCAGATGGCATAAAACCAGCTGTTCTGACGGGTTTTGTAATACATAAAATTATTCAGCAACTTTTACGAACTGACTGTTGTACAGATTCTGATAGAATCCGCCTTTTGCCATAAGTTCATCATGAGAACCCTGTTCGATGATACTTCCGTCTTTCATAACAAGAATTTCATCGGCATTGCGGATCGTGGAGAGACGATGGGCTACGATGAAACTGGTACGTCCTTCCATTAGACGGTCAAATGCCTCCTGAACCATAAGTTCTGTTCGAGTATCGATGCTTGAGGTTGCTTCGTCCAGAATCAGCATAGGTGGCAGACACAGCATGACACGTGTGATGCAGAGAAGCTGCTTTTCACCCTGGCTTAAGCTGTCTTCTTTTAACTGTGAGTCCAGTCCGCTTGGAAGACGGCGGATAAATTCCCAACTGTGGGAACGTTTGGCTGCTTCTATAATCTCTCCATCGGTAGCATCCGGTTTTCCTATATTGATATTTTCACGGACGGTTCCGTTCTTGATCCATGTATCCTGAAGTACCATACCGAAACTGTTTCTCAGGGAATGGCGGGAAATTTCATTGATCGGATGTCCGTCAATGGAAATAGTGCCGCCGGTTACATCGTAGAAGCGCATCAGCAGGTTGATAAAGGTGGTCTTTCCACAGCCAGTCGGACCGACGATCGCGATACGTTTGCCCGGTTCTGCATGGAGATTGAAGTTTTCAATCAGTTTTTTATCAGGAACATAGCGGAAGCTGACATGATCAATATTGACCTCGCCTTTTGCATCGGTAAGGGCTTCTTTCGGATCTGCACTTTCCGGAGCTTCTTCGAGAAGTGCAAAGATTCTGGTCGCACATGCAAGTGCGTTCTGAAGTTCTGTAATAACAGAACTGATGTCGTTGAATGGTTTCATGTACTGGTTTGCGTAGGAAAGCAATACAGAGAGACCGCCGACAGTAAGTGCACCGCCCGGAATCATAAATGCACCGACAAGTGCAACACCTGCGTAAATAACATTGTTTACGAAACGGGTGGACGGATTGGTCAGACTGCTGTAGAAGACGGCTTTTTGGCTGCATTCTTTCAACTCATTGTTAATTTCTGCAAAACGTGCTGAAGATTTATCTTCATATCCAAAAGCCTGTACGATCTTCTGGTTACCGATCATTTCTTCAATAAGGGCTGTCTGACGGCCACGTGCATCGCTCTGTTTCCGGAACATATGGAAAGAGCGGGAAGAAATGAATCTTGCTACAAAAAAACTGACCGGGGTGAGGATAATGACCATCAGGGTGATCCGGATGTTTTTGGAAAACATAAAGATCAGAGTTCCGATGATGGTTACAATTCCGGAAAACAACTGTGTAAATCCGAGAAGAAGACCATCGGAAAGGATATCGGTATCGGCAATGATACGGCTGATGATGTCACCGGTGCTGTGGCTGTCCAGATAGGAGAGCGGCAGTACCTGAATCTGACGGATCGCTTTTGCGCGGATATCCTGTACCGTATGGAAAGTCATGCGGTTGTTGATGATGTTCATGATCCAGGTAGCGACACTGGAGATGATGACCATGACAAGAATTCTTGTCAGATAGTACCACATCATACTGAAGTTTACGTCGTGTTCGGCAACGACCTGATCGATCGCGTTACCAAAAAGTACCGGCACGTATAATTGAAGAATAACGGATACAGCTGCCAGAATAATGCTTAAGATCAGGAGAAAACGGTATTTTCCGATGAAACGGAGTACTTTCCAGAGAGTCTCCATACTGCTTGCATTTGCTGTATCATTTGTTGTTTTGTTCATGATACCACCTCCATAGTTCCACCGGATACGGCAGTATTTGATACAGTATATTTCGCCCGTTCTTCCGGAAACTGGGAGAAATAGATCTCACGGTAAATGTCACAGGTACGGATCAGGTCATCATGGATGCCCTTGCCGACAAGTTCACCGTCATTCAGAACAAGGATCAGATCGGCCTGACGGATACTTGCTGCACGCTGTGAGACGAGGAAAGTGGTAATATTTCCGCTTAACTGATGAAGAGATTTACGAAGTGCGGCATCTGTAGCAAAGTCAAGTGCGCTTGCACTGTCATCAAGGATCAGAAATTCAGGTTTCTTAACGACAGCACGGGCAATTGTCAGTCGCTGACGCTGACCGCCGGAAAGATTTCGGCCATTCTGTTCCAGTTTGAAATTAAGCTGACCGTCTTTTCCCTCAACGATTTCACGTGCCTGGGCAGTGGTCAGTGCATCCCAGATTTCTTCATCGGTTGCATCTTCGCGTCCCCATTTCATATTTTCGCGGATCGTCCCCTTAAAAAGTGCTGCACGCTGCGGTACAACACCGATTTTTTCACGAAGATCATGCTGGCTGTAGGTTCGGATATCCTGCCCATTTATCATAATCGTTCCCTTTGTGGCATCGTAAAAACGTGCGATCAGGTTGACGAGAGTGGATTTACCACTGCCGGTACCACCGATGATTCCGACAGTCTGGCCTTTCTTTACAGAAAAGCAGATATCAGAAAGACTTGGTGCGCCTGTGCCTGCATAGGCAAAGGTAACATCTTGAAATTCTACGGCATTTTCAGCGGCTGCGGAAGCAGAAGCGGTGTCATCCGGATAATCCATGGAAGTTTTTATTTTAAGGATGTCGGCAACACGGTTTGCACATGCGGCAGATTTGTTCAGAGTAATGATCAGAGATGCAAGTTTGATGAGCTCAATGATCATTTGTGCCATGTAATTGTAAAGCGCAACAACTTCACCCTGCTGCATGTTACCTAAGTTTACCTGAAGTCCTGCATTGTTGATCAGGATAACAGTAGCAATGTTGATGAGCACATAGGTGACCGGATTGAGGAGAGCGGAAAGCTTTCCGACAAATTCATTTAATTTTGTAAGTGCGGCATTGCTCTCGTCAAATTCACGGACTGATTCTTCTTCACGGCAGAAAGCACGAATGACACGTACACCGGTCAGGTTTTCTCTGGTGAGACCGGTAACTGTATCAAGGCGTCCCTGTACTTTACCAAAAAGCGGGATGCTGAGGTACATGATAACAAATACCACAAGGAAAAGTACCGGAATGGCAACGGCAAAAATCAGGGCACAGCGAGTATTGATCGTGAATGCCATGACCATGGAACCGAGCACAATAAAAGGACTTCGAAGAAGAAGGCGAAGTCCCATGTTTACGCCATTCTGTACCTGGTTGATATCGTCGGTGAGACGGGTGATCAGTGTATCGGTTCCCAGAGTATCAAGTTCTGTATAGGAAAGCTTCTGAATATGGTCATAAACAGCCTGCCTCAGTTCTGTGGCAAATCCTACACTGGCTTTCGCTGCAAAAAACTGGGCAGTGATACTGACTGTAAGTCCGGCGGCAGCCATAAGCACTAGGATAAAAAATCGTTCAATGATGTATGGACGATTATTTCCTGTGATACCCACATCAATGATCTGGGCAATTACTACCGGAACAAGCAGATCGAACACAACTTCCAGAAATTTGAAGAAAGGTGCAAGAATGCTTTCTTTCTTATAGTTTTTTAGATAGATTGCGAGAGATCGCATTTTCTGTTCCTCCGTTTTTCTTGATGATTGACAAGCACTATTATAGTCTTGTATCATAAGTCATGCAAGTAATATAGGAACAGTATAGGAAGAAAGAGGAAAATCTATGCGACGTGAAGTAACGCTGGAAGAAATTTCAGATGGAAAATTATATGATGCAAATGATATGGTAAAAGCGGACTGCCAGGACTGTAAAGGCTGCTGTGACTGCTGTAAGGGGATGGGTGATTCCGTGCTCCTGGATCCGTATGATGTCTGTCGATTGAGTAGGGGGCTTCAGAGGACTCCTGAAGACTTGATCGGCAATATGCTGGAACTTGGCATTTCAGACGGAAATATTCTTCCGCATCTTGCGATGAAAGGAGCAGAAGAACAATGTGTATTTCTAAACGGAGAAGGAAGATGCGCGGTCCATGCAATTCGTCCGGGATTCTGCCGTTTGTTCCCACTCGGAAGATATTATTCGGAAGAGGGGTTTAAATATATTTTGCAGATACATGAATGTACGAAGAAAAACCGTTCAAAGATCAAAGTAAAAAAATGGCTCGATACACCGGATTTGAAACAATATGAAAAATTTGTATGGGATTGGCATCAGTTCCTTCTTGATGTGCAGGAGATTTTTTACCAGACGGAAGATACGGAGCTGATCAGAAATCTGAATATGTATGTGCTCAGCCGTTTCTATTATAAAGTGTATGAAGAGAAACGCGATTTCTACGAACAGTTTTATGAACGCCTTGAAGAAGCAAAAAAACTTCTGAGTCTTGGCATATAGCCAGAAACTCAGAAGCTTTAGAATTTTAGTTGCTTTTTGAATTAAGTTCAGTAAGAAGCTGATGGATGGTTTTGTTCAGAACCGGATGACGGTAATATGGTGCAATTTCATCCAGCGGTTTCAGCACAAAATCACGGTTTTCCATATCAATATGAGGAATATGGAGATCCGGTGTATCAATGATTTCATTATCATAAAACAAAATATCAAGATCGAGGGTACGAGGCCCCCAGTGGATGATACGTTCTCTGTTGGCTGCCGCTTCCAGTTCATGAAGACGGTCAAGCAGCTCTTCAGGAGTCAGAAGCGTGCGGAGACGGAGCACACCATTGAGAAATTCATCCTGTTCTACACCTCCATAGGGTTCTGTGACAAGATATTCTGATATGGCCTCGACTTCACAGTCGGGAGTGTTCCTAAGGCCCTGAATGCCATCATCGATATATTTCTTCTTGTCTCCGAGGTTAGAACCAAAAGCAACATAAGCGGTGTGCCATCCACGTGTGATTTCTACTGCAACTGTATCCAGTGGAAGTCCGACCGGTGCCCATGGCTTTTCAATACGCAGAGTAATTGCATTCATCAGTGGAAATTCATGCAAAAGCATCTGACAGAGGTTTTCAGCAAGAGTTTCCAGAAGCTTGTAGGTATGCTCTTTGGTGAACTTTGTGATCATCTGGCTGACTTCTCCATAGTGAATCGAAGCAGTCAGCTCATCTGTCAGACCGGCTTTACGTGTACTGGTATAAAGTTTGGCTGATACGACGAATTTCTGACCGAGTACATTTTCCTCCGGAAAAACTCCGTGGTTAGCAAAAATCTCAAGGTTTTTAATCTCAATAATATCCATTTATTTTTAATCCTTTTAATTATCTCTTTATTTGATGTTTCTGCCGAGAATCGCTTCGGTCATCAGTACGGCACGTCTGTTTTCTTTTACATCATGGACTCGCACGAAAGCACAGCCTTTCATAACTCCAATGACAGAAGTGGCAATTGTTCCCTCGACACGCTGGTCAACCGGGAGATCGAGTGTAAGACCAATCATGGATTTACGGGAAGTGCCGAGAAGTACCGGGAATCCGAGATGCTGAAAAAGCTCCAGATGGTTCATGGTTTCAAGGTTCATTTCATATGTTTTTCCAAATCCTACACCCGGGTCAAGAATAATACGTTCATCTTTGATGCCTGCCTTGCGCGCGATATTTACGCATTCCTGCGTTTCGGTAAGCATGTCGGTGAGGAAATTGTTGTATTCTGTGTTTGCTTTATTATGCATCAGGCAGCAGGCTACATCATGTTTTGCAATTACGCCTGCCATTTCCGGATCATATTTCAGTCCCCATACGTCATTGACAAGATCCGCACCTGCCTGTACGGCGACATCAGCAACACTTCCTTTATATGTATCTACAGAAATCGGAACATCAAAATGCTTGCGAAGTGATTCAATAATCGGAACGACGCGAGCAGCTTCTTCTTCGGCACTTACCGGAGTATGTCCCGGACGTGTGGATTCTCCGCCGACATCCAGAATATCTGCACCTTCGGCAATCATAGTCTCAGCATGTTTCAGTGCATGGTCCATAGAGTTCCATTTGCCACCATCAGAGAAAGAATCCGGTGTGACATTCAGAATTCCCATAATATAAGTTCTGTTTTTTACGTCGAATTCACGATTTCCAATTTTCATTTTAAGATTCTCCTTTTAATATTGAATCGTCATATTTTTTTTCTCAGGAGCCCAGTAACATTCTTTTTCGGCAGAGCATAAAAAACAATTGCGGGATTTTTTGTCTGCTTCATAAATAATCTGGCTGAGTATCGGAAGATTTCCGGTGGAAGAACGATGTTCTCCGATTGCCGTCAGAATCTGAGCTTTTTCTGATTCTGAGAAGTTTAGATCTGCTAAAATCTGCCCTGCAATGGTGACACCTGCTTCATCGTGCGGTGTACCGTTTGTGTACTGTTCGGCACGGCCAATATCATGGAGAAGGGCAGTGCAGTAGATCAGTTCACGGGAACAGTCCAGATTTCGCTCCAGTGCAAAAATGTAAGCCAGTCTTGCTACATCCAGAAAATGCTCCGGGGTGTGGCGGCAGAAAATACGGTCAGACTCCAGCCGGGTAAGCGCAGTCAGGTGTTCCTGATAAAGCGGATGCTGCCAGATGGCCTGAACTCTTGTCATACCAGCAGACATCAGTCTTTTACCATGGAGAGGAATTGCTTCTGAAGTTCACAATCTGTCTTGAAGTCCCCTCGTGTTACAGTAGTGATGGTCTTACTGCCTGGCTTTTTAATGCCGCGCATTGTCATGCAGGTATGTTCGGCTTCAAGCATGACCATAACACCCCTGGGATTCAAAGTACGCTCCAGAGCATCTGCAATCTGTACAGTCAGACGTTCCTGAATCTGAGGCCTTCTTGCATAGACATCTACGGTGCGGGCAAGTTTGCTAAGTCCGGTAACTCTGCCGTTTGGTATGTAAGCAATGTGAGCCTTGCCGTAAAATGGCATCAGATGATGCTCGCACATGGAATAGAATGTGATGTCTTTTTCCAGGACCATTTCGTTATTTTCTACTTCAAATTGTTTGGCGAGGTGCTGATCTGCTTCCTCATCCAGACCACCATAGATTTCCATGCACATACGTGCGATGCGGTCCGGGGTATCTTTCAGTCCTTCACGTTCTGTATCTTCACCGATTCCTTCAAGGAGAAGTCGGATTGCCTGTTCTACTTTTTGTTTGTCTACCATAAAAAAACAACCTCCTATTATAATGATATTGTGTATCGTGGAGATTGTCTGCTTTTTGTCAATGTATTTGTAAAATAAAACAAAAAAAGATATCTCCAATTGTGATAGAACGTATGTCGAAAAACGTATCCCTACACAATATGAGATAACCTCTTATATTGTCGCAACGGGTGCGGATCCTATACCGTAAGACGGACTTTTCGTTTCGGCGACAACTCCCCATTCGCTGAACACTTGACGCATAAGATCCTATTTTGCATATCATTCATTTCCCGTACAGTATAGCATAGATGTATTTGATAGAAAAGGGGTAATTTGTTGAAAAAAATATTCAGGTTGAATAATTATTGACGTGAAATGAGAGATATGATAGCATAAAGCTATCTATAGAAGAAAAGCAAAGAAAAAGATAAAAATTTCACAGATTACGGACCAATCAGGGATAACGACTGTGTGCATGAAAATACGCACACTCGTTGTCTCTTTTTTTATTTTATCCGCGATTTGATGACAGGGAGGACGATATGTATTTAATGATCGACAACTATGATTCATTTGTCTATAACCTGAAGGCTTACTTTGAGGAGCTTGGAAGGGAGATTGTTGTAAAAAGAAGTGATCAGATCACCGTGGATGAGATAGAAAAAATGCAGCCGCAGGGAATCATTCTGTCCCCCGGACCGAAACGTCCGTGGGATGCAGAAGTCTGTGTACAGACAGTGGAACGTCTGCAGGGAAAAATTCCGATCCTTGGAGTCTGTCTCGGACACCAGGTACTTGGACACTGTTGTGGCGCAACGGTAAAAAAAGGTGAGCGACCGATGCATGGAAAGGTGACGGAGATTACAAATATGGGAACCGGTGTTTTTGAAGGACTGCCGAAAAAGTTTAAAGTAACGCGTTATCATTCGCTGATTGTAAAAGAGGACAGCATTCCGACGGATTACAATGTCGATGCTGTGTCAGAGGATGGTGCGGTGATGGGACTTTCACATAAGATTCTTCCGTTGTATGGGGTTCAGTTTCACCCGGAGGCAGTACTTACAGAGTATGGACATGAACTGCTTGAAAACTTCTGCCACATCGCGGAATGTGCGCATTAACTAAAACAATATAGTACAAAATGTACATGAAAAAACACAAAGAAATGTTCTCGATAATGGACAGAGGGGAAAAAACGATGTATAATAAACGGCGTATTATAAAAGAAATGAAGCCTGCCAGAGGTGCAGCAGAGCTTTATACATATTTTGCAGGAACAGATGACAGTGTGTTTTTGGATTCTTCGCTGGTTAACAAACTTGGAAGATATTCTGTTATAGGTGCAGTGCCATATCTTAAACTTGTGAAAGAAGGCAATGGCTTCTATATTAATGGCGAGAAAGAAACAACGTGTTCTTTCGAAACATATCTGAAAACATATCTGGCAGAACACAAAGACAAAAATAATACTGAGCTTCCGATAATTTCCGGTGCGATAGGATATTTTTCCTATGAATATGGAAGGAAATTGATGGAAGTGGATTCTGCGAAGGAAGATCTTGTCTCGATTCCGGATGCTGTACTTGTCTTTTATGACTTCTATATTATAGAGGACAGGCAGGAACAGCGTACATATCTGATTGCGAATGGCATCACGGGGGAAGCTGCGAAACTGATGGATGAGATGGAGACCCGGATAAACGGGAAGCCGGTGTATATGCAGAAAGAGTCAGATACAGAATATCCGATCGAGGTGCTGCCGAATTTTGCGAAGGACGAATACAAGCAGGCAGTAGATCGTATGATCCGCTATATTATAGAGGGAGATATCTACATTGTCAATATGACACAGCAGCTCACTGTGAAAAGTGACAAAGTACCGCTGGATGTGTTTTATGATCTTCGGGAAAATAATCCGTCTCCGTTTGGTGGTTATTTTGACTATGGAGATTTTCAGATCGTATGTGCATCGCCGGAACGTTTCCTTAAAATGCAGAAGGGGCATGTAAATACACGACCGATCAAAGGCACACGTAAGCGCGGGGAGACACCGGAAGAAGATATGCTTATGCGGACAGAACTTGAAAACTCTGAAAAAGACAAAAGTGAACTTCTGATGATCGTGGATCTTGAGCGAAATGATCTGAACAGGGTGTGTAATCCGGGAAGTGTCAAGGTGACTGAACTTTTTACGGTAGAAGAATATGCGACGGTATTTCATCTGGTTTCTGATATCGAGGGGGATCTGGAAGAGAGTAAAAACGTTATGGATCTTCTCGAGGCAGCTTTTCCCGGTGGTTCAATTACCGGAGCGCCGAAGTATCGTGCAATGGAGATCATTGATGAGATGGAAAATAATAAACGAAATCTTTACACCGGATCTATCGGCTATCTGACGCTGGATGGTGACTGCGATTTCAATATTGTGATCAGGACTGCGTTGCATAAAGATGGAAAGTATTATCTGGGTGTGGGAGGCGGTATTACCGCAGAGTCCGACCTGGAATTTGAATATGAAGAAACACTTCAGAAAGCGAAGGCGGTTCTTCAGGCTATGAGATAAGTAATTGGAGAGTGAAGTATGGATATCCGGTTAGATGAAGGTTTTCTGTTCGGGATGGGTGCGTTTGAAACGATTGCTGTCGAAAAAGGAAAACCGATATTACTTGAAAAGCATATAGAAAGACTGGAAAAGGCAGCTGATTTCCTGCAGCTGCGTTCCTGCAGTGCAAGAGGATTTTCAAAAGAAAAAGTATTTTCTTATCTTGCCAGTCAGGATTCGGAGATGACGGATCATGGTGTATTGAAAATCGTCTGTTCAGCCGAAAACTTATTTTTCCAGATGAGAACGAATACATATTCTGAAGAGGATTATGCAAAAGGCTTTGTGGCAGACATCAGTAAAGTGCGCAGAAATGAGACATCTTCGCTGGTCTATCACAAGACTTTGAATTACGGTGACTGTATCCTTGAAAAAAGAGCTGCAATGGCAGCTGGTATTAACGAGAAGGTCTTTGTCAATACAAAGGGCCAGATCAGCGAGGGGACAGTCAGCAATATTTTCTTTGTGCGCAAAAATATGATCTATACACCGCAGCTGTCTTGTGGATTATTGCCGGGAATTCTGCGAGAATACGTAATGTCAAAATTCAGCGTGGTGGAGACAATCATCTATCCGGATGAACTGATGTATTATGAAGAATGTTTTGTTACAAATTCTCTGATGGGAGTCATGCCGGTAAGACAGCTTGGAAATATCTGCTTTCCGCATCGAACCAGAGCGGAGGAAGTCAGAAATACATACGAAAGCGAAAAAATGTCCTTATAACAGGGCATTTTTTTGCGGAAAAAAGGACGGTGCTATATTGAAAATGTGTCCAAAAGGACACAAAAAAGTAGTTGATTTTAGCAGGGAAGATTTTGTATAATATGGAAAGTTAGGCTTCAAACTAATTTGAAAATTGAAGAGGAGGACATGATGGTAAATGAATAAGACACTTTTTAAATCTATCCGGGAATATAAAAAACAGTCGCTACTGGCGCCATTGCTGGTAATCCTGGAGGTATTGATGGAAGTGCTCATTCCACTGGAAATGGCGAAGATCATTGACGTGGGAATTGCAAACGGTGATCTGGGCTATATCATACAGCGAGGAGTGATCCTGGTAGTTATGGCAATGCTTGCGCTCTATTTTGGTGTACAGGCAGGAAATATGGCAGCGGTGGCAGCTGCCGGATATGCCAAAAATCTCCGTCATGATATCTTTTATAAGGTGCAGGATTTTTCATTCAAAAACATTGATCATTTTTCCACATCAGGACTGGTCACACGAATGACAACGGATATCACGAATGTGCAGATGGCTTATATGATGAGTATCCGTCTTCTTGCAAGAGCACCGATCATGATCGCACTTTCCTGGATCATGACACTGCTGATTAATGTAAAGATCGCACTTCTTTTCCTGATCGTAATTCCGCTTCTCGGTGGAACACTGATTTTTATTGCAAAGAAGGCACATCCGAATTTTATCAAAGTATTTGATGAGTATGATGAGCTGAACAATTCCGTGCAGGAAAACGTGAATGCATCCCGCGTAGTAAAGGCGTTTGTAAGAGAAGAACATGAGATCAGTAAATTCCATGGTGTATCTAATTACGTATATACACTGTTTACAAAAGCAGAAAAAATCGTTGCATGGAATGCACCTGTCATGCAGTTTATGATGTATGCAGTTGTATTGCTGATTGCTCTGATTGGCGGAAAAAGTATTGTATTCGGAACAATGGAGACCGGTGAGCTGACCAGCGTGATCGTTTATGCACTGCAGATTCTGATGTCCCTGAATATGGTAACGTTTGTATTTGTCATGATCATGATCGCGGAGGCATCTACGGATCGTATCACTGAAGTATTGAACGAAGTTCCGGAAATGCAGGACAAAGCAGACGCAGTAAAAGAAGTAAAAAATGGTGAGATTACTTTTGATCATGTAGATTTCAGTTATGCAGGCGAGGGCGGAAATCTTGCTCTTAAAGATATAGGTCTTCATATTAAATCCGGTCAGACTGTTGGTATCATCGGCGGAACCGGAAGTGCGAAATCTACGCTCGTACAGATGATTCCACGTCTTTACGATGTTACTTCCGGTATAGTAAAAGTTGCCGGAGTTGATGTACGTGATTACAATCTGGAAGTCCTCAGAGATCAGGTTTCCATGGTATTACAGAAAAACGTCCTGTTCTCCGGTACGATTTATGATAACATTCGCTGGGGCGATGAGCATGCCAGTGATGAAGAAGTTAAGAGAGTATGTCGTCTTGCACAGGCAGATGGGTTTGTCAGCGAGTTTCCGGAAGGATACGATACTATGATCGTACAGGGCGGAAACAATGTCTCCGGTGGACAGAAACAGCGTCTCTGTATTGCACGTGCGCTGCTTAAAAAACCGAAGATTCTGATTCTGGATGATTCTACCAGTGCGGTAGATACAAAGACAGATGCGCTGATCCGTAAGGCATTCCGTGAAGAAATTCCGGATACGACTAAGATCATCATTGCACAGAGAGTTTCCTCAATTGAAGATGCCGACCAGATCATTGTGCTCGATGGTGGTAAGATTGCCGGTGTGGGAACCTCTGAGGAACTTTTGAAAACGAATGAAATCTACAGAGAAGTATATGAATCACAGGTGAAAGGAGGCGAAGAGGATGAATAAGAAAAAGAAAACAAGAATGACTCAAAATGACATAAAGACAGCAAAACGTCTTCTGAAATATGTGACAGAAAAATATAAACTTCAGTTTATTCTGGTATTCATCTGCATTTTGATCAGTGCGGTTGCGACAACGGCAGTATCCCTTTCTCTTCGTTACCTTCTGGATGATTTTATCCTTCCGTTGATTGGACAGAAACAACCGGACTTTGCCGGGCTTTATAAGGCACTGTCAGTTCTGGGATGCATCTTTCTTGCCGGTGTGGCGGCAACTTTCATATATACCAGAATGATGGTTTATATCGGACAGGGTGTACTCAAAAGAGTACGTGACGATATGTTTGAACATATGCAGACACTTCCGATACGTTATTTTGATCAGAATACAAACGGATCGGTCATGAGTCTGTATACCAATGATACAGATACCTTAAGACAGATGATCAGCCAGGCAATTCCACAGGCACTGATGGCGCTGTTTACGATTGTTGTTACATTTGTTTCTATGCTGGTTTTAAGCCCGCTTCTGACAATTCTTGCAGTTCTGATTATTTTTGTGATGCTTTTTGTTACAAATAAGATCGGAAGCAAGAGTGGAAAATATTTTGTACGTCAGCAGATAGCACTGGCGGATGTGACCGGGTTTGTCGAAGAACGAATGAATGGACAGCGTGTGGTAAAAGTCTTCAACCACGAGAAAAAATCTGAAGAAGAATTTGACAGACTGAATGAAGCACTTTTTGAGAGTGCGTCTCAGGCAAATAAGTATGGCAATATGATGGGACCTGTGATCGGAAATATCGGAAACCTGCAGTTTGTACTGACGGCGGTTCTCGGCGGTGTACTTTCTGTTGCAGGAGTAGGCGGAATCACTCTTGGTGTTATGGCGTCCTATCTGCAGTTTACCAAGAGCTTTACACAGCCGTTTATGCAGGTGGCACAGCAGTTTAACTCAATCGTTATGGCACTTGCCGGAGCAGAACGTATCTTTAATCTGATTGATGAAAAACCGGAAGAGGATGAGGGATATGTGACTCTCGTCAATGCCAGAAAAGATGAAAACGGTAACATTGTAGAATGCAAAGAAAGAACCGGTATGTGGGCATGGAAACATCCACATTCCGCAGATGGCTCCGTATCCTATACAGAACTGAAAGGTGATGTACGTTTCGAAGATGTAACTTTCGGATACAATGAGAACAAGACAATTCTCCATGACATCAGTCTGTATGCAAAACCGGGACAGAAACTTGCATTTGTAGGTTCTACCGGTGCAGGAAAGACAACGATCACCAACCTGATCAATCGTTTCTACGATATTCAGGAAGGTAAGATCCGCTACGATGGAATCAACATTACAAAGATCAAAAAAGATGATCTGCGCCATTCACTGGGAATCGTTCTGCAGGATACACACCTCTTTACCGGAACGATCCGTGACAATATCCGATATGGTAAACTGGATGCAACGGATGAAGAAATTTATGCAGCTGCAAAACTTGCACATGCAGATCAGTTTATCCAGCTGCTCCCGAAGGGATATGATACTATGCTGAGCGGAGACGGTGAGGAACTGTCACAGGGACAGAGACAGCTTCTTTCTATCGCGCGTGCAGCAGTTGCAGATCCTCCGGTACTGATTCTGGATGAGGCAACTTCCAGTATTGATACCCGTACAGAGAGCATTGTACAAAAAGGTATGGATAACCTGATGAAGGGACGTACCGTATTTGTTATTGCCCATCGTCTTTCCACAATCCGAAACAGTGATGCGATCATTGTACTTGAACATGGAAAGATCATCGAGAGAGGTGATCATAAAGATCTGATCAGACAGAAAGGCACCTATTACCAGTTATATACCGGAAAACTTGAACTTTCCTGATCTTGCTCATAAGATAAAAGACAGAATCGTCCGAAAACAGATGGTTCTGTTTTTTTTATGTGCTTATTCACATTAATAGTAAAAAATGCACAAAAATAATTTATATTCTATGATTAAGTATGATATACTATGTACAAAAAAAGAAAAGGGGAATCTATATGTTAAAATCATGGACACCGGGCGAAATGCCGGACAGGGAAGAAATGAAAAGACAGCTTGAAAAAACGAAAAGCAGTCTGTATGATCTCCAGATGAAGATCAAGGAGCATAAGCTGCCGGTGCTGGTTCTTTTTGAAGGATGGAGCGCGGCAGGTAAAGGCAGTATGATCGGCAAAGTGATCAAAAATATTGATCCTCGTTTTTTCAAAGTAGCGACGATGTCTTCACCGACAGAAGAAGAACTGCGCAGACCGTTTTTGTATCGTTATATGAAACAGATCCCGGAGGAAGGCAAATTTACATTCCTCGATTCTGGCTGGATGGAGCAGACTGTCATGGATGTTCTCTCCGGTGATCTGGAAGGTGATTTGTATGAAAAAAGAATTGAAAGTATCCGCCGATTTGAACGCCAGCTGACCGATAATGGATATCTTGTGCTGAAATTTTTCATGCAGATCGATAAAGATGAGCAAGGAAAGCGCATGGAGAAGCTTCTGGACAAAGAAGATACGAAGTGGCGTGTGACTGGTGCTGATAAATGGCAGCACAAGCATTACAAAAAATGCGAAAATGTGATTGACCGTTATATGAAAGATACCAATATGTCAACTTCCCCATGGTATATCATAGATGCGGAGGATAAAAAGTGGGCAGAACTGCAGGTTATGGATACACTGGTAAGCAGTATAGAGGTTGCATTGCAGAATCAGAGACATTCCGTACCGATTCTCCAGAATGTATTTCCACTTGTGAAAATGCCGAAACTGAAAGATGTTGAGCTGGAAGGCAAGACAATAGATGAAGAGGAATATCAGAAAGAATTAAAGAAATTACAGAGCAGGCTCGGAGAATTGCATAACCGCCTGTATCGTAAACGTGTACCGGTAATTATTACCTATGAAGGATGGGATGCTGCCGGAAAGGGCGGAAACATCAAGAGAGTCACTGGTGCGTTGGATCCGCGCGGATATGAGGTGCAGCCGATCGCAAGTCCGGAGCCGCATGAAAAAGCACGACATTATCTCTGGAGATTTTGGACAAGGCTTCCGAAGGATGGACATATCGCAATTTTTGACCGTACATGGTATGGACGTGTTATGGTGGAACGTCTTGAGGGATTCTGCAGTGAAAATGACTGGAAACGTGCGTATAATGAAATTAATGAGTTTGAAAAAGAACTGCATGACTGGGGCGCTGTGATTATTAAATTCTGGGTACAGATTGACAAAGATACGCAGCTGGAACGTTTTACGGAGCGGCAGAACAACCCGGAAAAACAGTGGAAGATTACGGATGAAGACTGGCGCAATCGTGAAAAATGGGATCAGTATGAGGAAGCTGTCAATGAAATGCTCAAAAAGACAAGTACTACATTTGCACCATGGCATATCCTTGAGTCCGTGGATAAAAAATATGCCCGAATTAAGGCATTAAAAATCATTATTAAAGAACTGGAAAAAGCTCTGAAATGATATATGAGTCTCCTTAAGCAGATATGGTAATTAACCAAAATCTTCTTAAGGGGACATTTTTTTGGAAAGCTTATAATGTCGGATCAGGGACGGAGATAATTTCGCATGGTCTTGAGTGCGTTTTTTTCGAGGCGGCTGACCTGCGCCTGAGAAATGCCGATTTCATCCGCAACTTCCATCTGTGTTTTGCCCTCATAAAAACGCATTTCAATAATATGCCGTTCCCGACTGCCGAGGCGGTTCATGGCTTCTTTGAGAGACAGATTTTCCAGCCAGTGTTCTTCTTTGTTTTTGCGGTCACTGATCTGATCCATGACATAAAGCGTATCGCCGCCTTCGGAATAGACGGGTTCATAGAGGCTGACCGGACTCTGGATAGCATCAAGTGCATAGACGATCATTTCTTTTTCGATGCCGATTTCTTTTGCGATTTCTTCCATGGTAGGCTCTTTCAGGTTCTGTCGGATATAGTTTTCTTTGGCATAAATAGCTTTGTATGCAATATCACGCAGAGAACGACTGACGCGGATACTGTTGTAGTCACGCAGATAGCGGCGAATCTCACCAATGATCATCGGAACTGCATACGTCGAAAATTTGACCATCAGGGTATCGTCAAAATTATCAACTGCTTTCATAAGCCCGATACAGCCGATCTGAAACAGATCATCAGGATTTTCATTGCTGTTCTGAAAACGTCGGATAACACTTAATACAAGACGCAGATTTCCTTTAATATACTGTTCCCTTGCTTTGGTGTCACCCTGTTTGATACGTCGGAACAGCTCATCTTTTTCTTCCTGTTTTAGAATCGGAAGACTGGAAGTATTTACCCCGCAGATTTCTACTTTATTAAGTGCCATCGAAATATCCTCCTTATTTCATTTGGTATTACAAATGATTCACAGGGAGGACGGGAAATATTCTTTTTTGGAAAAAATATAAAAAATAAAAGACCTTGACAGGATCAGAGAAGGTGCTCTTTGTGAAAACATTTCTCTTCTTTAATTTCTACAAGGATGATGTCATCACCAATCTGGCAGATACAGTTCCAGGGAATAATGTATTCATTTTCGCGTCCGAAAAAACTGCAGAATTTACCGGGACCTGGAACAATCAGGGAATGAATGCGTCCTGTGGCACAGTCAAATTCCAGGTCAATGGGACAACCGAGGCTTTTGCAGGTACAGGTATTAATGATTTCTTTCTGTCGAAGCTCACAAAGTCTCATAAAAATACCGTTTTTATTAATATATGAATATTTTTTACAGATATACATGAGCTTTTGTTGACACTGTCAGAAAAAATAAATATAATTATTTTATTAAAGGGGAAAGAGGGGTAAATACTGTGAGATGTCCATTTTGTAATCAGGATAACAGTAAAGTTGTAGACTCAAGACCGGTAGAAGACACCAATTCCATCCGCAGAAGAAGAATGTGCGAATCCTGCGGCAAACGTTTTACTACATACGAAAAGGTAGAGACGATTCCACTGAGTGTGATCAAGAAAGACCAGACACGTGAACAGTATGACCGTGCAAAGATTCAGGATGGAATCTTACGCGCCTGCTACAAGCGTCCGATACCGATAGAAAAAATTGAAATGACGATGGATTCCATAGAAGGGGACATCTTTGACAGTGCGGACAGGGAGATTGCAAGTACCCGTATTGGCGAGATCGTGATGGAACATCTGAAAGACCTGGATGCAGTTGCTTATGTTCGTTTTGCATCTGTATATCGTGAATTCAAAGATGTCAGCACATTTATGGATGAACTGAAGAAATTTATGGAGCCATAAGAAGAATAAGGTATTACGAGAGAAGTATTAAGCTGGATTATACAATAAAAAGGCGCTCCGGTCAAAACCGGAACGCCTTAAAAATTATGCTTTTATACAGTCAGAGAATTAAACAATACCCTGAGCGATCATAGCATCTACAACTTTTTCGAAACCTGCAATGTTTGCGCCGGCAACATAGTTGTCTGTCAGGTCATAACGTTTTGCGGCATCGCTGATCTTAGCGTAGATGTCAACCATGATCTGATGAAGTTTGGCATCAACTTCTTCGGATGTCCAGGAAAGTCTCTGAGAGTTCTGGCTCATTTCCAGTGCGGAAGTAGCAACACCACCTGCATTGGATGCTTTTCCAGGAAGGAAGAGAACACCGTTTGCCATAGCGTAGTCTGTAGCTTCTCTTGTAGTAGGCATGTTTGCACCTTCTACGATATATTTGCATCCGTTTGCAATCAGAGTTTTTACACCATCAAGGTCAAGTTCGTTCTGAGTTGCGCATGGAAGATATACATCACATTTAATGTTCCAGATGCCAACACCTTCTGTATAGGTAGCGCCTTCTACGCGGTCAGCATATTCTTTGATACGTCCACGTTTTACTTCTTTGATATCTTTCACTACATCAAGGTTGATACCGTTCGGATCATAGATGTATCCGTTGGAGTCGCACATAGCAACAACTTTTGCACCAAGCTGAGTAGCTTTCTGTACTGCGTAAATAGCAACGTTACCGGAACCTGTAACAACAACAGTCTTTCCGTCGAGAGAATCGTTGTGATCTTTCATCAGTTCGTTAAGGATATATACAACACCGTATCCTGTTGCTTCTGTACGGATCAGAGAACCGCCATAGGTAAGTCCTTTACCTGTCAGGACACCTTCATAGAGATCGCGAACACGTTTGTACTGTCCGAAAAGATAACCGATCTCACGTCCGCCAACACCGATGTCACCAGCCGGTACATCTGTGTCTGCGCCGATATATTTGCAGAGCTCTGTCATAAAGCTCTGGCAGAATGCCATAACTTCTCTGTCGGATTTACCCTTAGGATTGAAGTTGGAACCACCTTTACCACCGCCGATCGGAAGACCTGTCAGAGAATTTTTGAATACCTGTTCGAAACCGAGGAATTTCAGAATGCTCTGGTTTACTGTAGGATGGAAACGAAGACCACCTTTGTAAGGTCCGATTGCGCTGTTGAACTGTACACGATATCCTTTGTTAACCTGTACGGTTCCGTTGTCATCTACCCACGGAACACGGAAAGAAATAATTCTTTCTGGTTCTACCAGACGTTCCAGAATAGAAAGACTGCGGTATTTTTCTTCATTACGGTCGATAACAACTTTAAGAGAATCCAGAACTTCTTTTACTGCCTGATGGAATTCCGGCTCGCCAGGATTCTGTGCAACGACTCTTTCATAAACTTCTTCTGTGTAAGACATGTTGATTTCCTCCTCATTCGCTTATTGAATCATGTCTATCTGTGTAAGACATTTGTCCATGGACTATTATACACGAAAGTGGTAAAGTTGCAAAGAAAATTGTAAAAAAAATAAAAAAAAATATATTTCGGGGCGCAAACAAAATTTTGTATGGAATTTTACCTTGCGAAAAGTGTCTGAATATGAGATTATATTACAATACGAATAGAAAACTCATGGAGAGGAGTGAAAAAATGAGAACATTTGACAAATCAACGAAACTCGATAATGTACTGTATGATGTGAGAGGCCCGGTGGTTGACGAGGCGGCGAAAATGGAAGATGAAGGAAAGGAAATCCTGAAACTGAATATCGGAAATCCATATCCGTTCGGTTTTTCCGCTCCTCAGGAAGTCATTCTGGACATGCTCAGCAACATTCGTACATCTCAGGGATATTCTGATTCGAAAGGGATTTTTTCAGCACGTAAGGCAATTATGCAGTATGCGCAGCTTCGAAATATCCCAAATGTTTCAATGAATGATATTTATACAGGAAATGGTGTCAGTGAGCTGATCAATCTCTGCATGCAGGCACTTCTTGATAATGGTGATGAGATCCTGATTCCGGCACCGGATTATCCGCTTTGGACAGCGACAGCAACACTGGCCGGTGGTAATGTGGTACATTATATTTGTGATGAACAGTCCGACTGGTATCCGGATATTGACGATATCCGAAGCAAGATTACAGACAAAACAAAGGCAATCGTTATCATCAACCCAAACAACCCAACCGGAGCAGTTTATCCGAAGGAAATTCTGGAGCAGATCGCACAGATCGCAAGAGAGAAAGAACTGATCATCTTTTCGGATGAGATTTATGACCGTCTGGTTATGGATGGATATGAACATACTTCCATCGCATCTCTGGCACCGGATGTTTTCTGTGTGACATTTTCCGGACTTTCGAAGTCACATATGATCGCAGGTTTTCGTATTGGCTGGATGATCTTAAGCGGTGCGAAGGACAAAGCTAAAGGTTACATAGAAGGAATCAAGATGCTGTCTTCCATGCGTCTGTGTTCTAATGTTCCGGCTCAGTCCATTGTGCAGACTGCACTGGGCGGATATCAGAGTGTTACCGAATATATCAAACCGGGCGGAAGAGTTTATGAGCAGAGAGAATGCATCTACAATGCACTGAGAGATATTCCGGGAATTTCTGTTGTCAAACCACATGCGGCATTTTATATTTTCCCGAAGATCGATACAGAGAAATTCAATATCACGGATGATGAGCAGTTTGCACTGGATTTTCTTCATGAGAAGCAGGTGCTTCTTGTTCCGGGTAAGGGATTTAACTGGATGCAGCCGGATCACTTCAGGGTGGTTTATCTGCCGAACATCAGACAGCTTGAGCGCGCATCGGAAAAGCTGCGTGAGTTCTTAAGTACTTATCGTCAGCATAAGTAAAGAGTTACATTACTATAAGGTTTTATTTTGAGGAGGAAAAGCGGAGAAAAAGAAGCGGAGAAAAAGAATCTGAATTTCTGAAAGGAGCAATATTACATGGCAGAATTTAACACAAAGGTAACACCGGAAATCGAACGACTGACACAGGAATGCAAAGATCATTCCAGTATAGATCTGTCTCTTTATGGAAAATATGATGTAAAGAGGGGCCTTCGTGATATCAATGGTAAAGGTGTACTTGCCGGACTCACACAGGTTTCCAATGTACAGGCAGTAAAAGTCGTAGATGGTAAGGAAGTTCCCTGTGCGGGAAGTCTTTATTACCGTGGTTATAATATTAAGGATCTGACAGCTGGATTTGTAAGAGATAACCGTTTCGGATTTGAAGAGACGACATATCTTCTCCTTTATGGTAAGCTGCCAGACAGAAAAGAATTGGAAGATTTTCAGAAATTACTTGCAAATCAACGTTCATTACCGACAAATTTCGTAAGAGATGTTATAATGAAAGCACCGGGACGTGATATTATGAATGCACTTTCCAGAAGTGTGCTGACACTGTATTCTTATGATAATAATCCGGATGATATTTCACTTCCGAATGTTATGCGTCAGTGTCTGAACCTGATCAGTGTATTTCCGCTTCTTTCCGTTTACGGATATCAGGCATATAATCATTATGTAAGAGGAAAGAGTCTTTATATACACAATCCGAAGAAAGAACTTTCTACAGCGGAAAATATCCTGCGTATGTTGAGACCGGACAAAAAATATACAGATCTGGAAGCAAAGATTCTTGATCTTGCGCTGATCCTTCATATGGAGCACGGCGGTGGTAATAACTCTACCTTTACGACACATGTAGTTTCTTCATCCGGAACGGATACCTATTCTGCTATAGCGGCTGCACTTGGCTCCCTGAAAGGACCAAAACATGGTGGTGCTAACATTAAGGTCATTCAGATGTTCCAGGACATGAAGAAAGAAGTGCATAACTGGGAGGATGAAGACGAAGTAAGAAATTATCTGAAACGCCTTCTTCATAAAGAAGCATTTGATAAGAGAGGTCTTATTTATGGTATGGGACATGCAATCTATTCGGTATCGGATCCGAGAGCAGAAGTCCTGAAAGGCTTCGTAGAAAGCCTTGCCAAAGAAAAAGGCCGCATGAAAGATTATCGCCTGTATTCTATGGTAGAGTGGATGGCTCCGGAAGTAATCGCAGAAGAGAGACGAATCTACAAAGGTGTCAGTGCCAATGTCGATTTTTACAGTGGATTTGTATATAGTATGCTGGATCTTCCGCATGAGCTCTATACACCGATGTTTGCGGTAGCGCGTATCGTAGGTTGGAGTGCACATCGTATGGAGGAGCTGATCAATACAGACAAGATCATTCGTCCGGCATACAAGAGCGTTCTTCCGGAAGCGGCATACGTTCCGCTTGATGAACGATAAAAGTTACAGACAGGAGAAAAGGATGTTTCGTTGTTTTTTTCCGGATGAATATCTGGATTCAGCATATGAGATTGACTACGAGAAGCTTTACGAAGAAGGGTATCGTGGACTGATCTATGACATTGATAATACGCTGGTGCCTCACGGGGCACCGGCAGATGACAGGGCGATAGCTCTTTTTGAACGGCTTCGCGGAATCGGCTTTGGTTACTGCCTGCTGTCAAACAATCAAATTGAGCGGGTGGCGCCTTTTGCAGATGCGATTCAGGCCAGATATATTGAAAATGCCCACAAGCCGTCTGTGAAGAACTACCGGAAGGCAATGGAACTTCTGGGAACGGATACCGGCAATACGATTTTTATAGGGGATCAGCTTTTTACAGATGTATACGGAGCCAAAAGGACCGGCATCCGCAATATTCTCGTAAAGCCGATCCATCCCAAAGAAGAAATCCAGATCGTTCTGAAACGATATCTGGAAAAAATAGTACTACATTTTTACAAAAAGGAGGAGGGGATTTCATGAACCACGTGGTTATCATTGGGTTTATGGGTTCAGGTAAAACAAGAGTAGGAAAGCAGCTTTCTAAAGATCTGGGGCTGCAGTTTGTCGATCTTGACAAACTTATCACCAAAAAAATGAATCTTTCAGCGCGGGAAATTTTTGAAAAATTCGGAGAAGCATATTATCGAGCACTGGAAACAGTTGCCTTAAAGCAGCTGATTCAGGATTCGGAACGAAAAGTGATTTCACTGGGTGCAGGAGTTCCGCTTCAGGAACAGAATGAAAAATATCTTAAAGAACTGGGAACGGTCGTATATCTGAAAGGTTCGCTGACTACGCTGAAAAAACGCCTGGCAGATTCAAAGAAAGATCCGATGCTTGACGGAGAAGACCGGGATGACAAGATCAAGAAGCTTCTGAAACAGAGAGATCCGGTATATCAGAAGTTTGCAGACATTCAGGTTGTTACCGGAGAAGTGCCTTTTGAGGAGCTTATTAAAGAAATTGAAGAGAAATTGTCTACATATGAAAAAAATAGTTGAAAAAACTTTCTATATATTATAAAATAGTTGGTAGCGAACACACAAAGAAGGAGGATATTAAAATGATTTCTGCAGGTGATTTCAGAAACGGTGTCACTATTGAAATTGAAGGAAATGTATGTCAGATCGTTGAGTTCCAGCATGTAAAACCTGGAAAGGGCGCTGCATTCGTAAGAACAAAATATAAAAATATTATCACAGGAGCTGTACTGGAAAAATCTTTCCGTCCTACAGAGAAATTCCCGCAGGCACGTATTGACCGTGTTGATATGAGCTATCTGTACAATGATGGAGACCTTTACAACTTCATGAATACAGAAACTTATGATCAGGTAGCACTTACAAAAGAGCAGGTAGGTGACTCCCTCAAATTCGTTAAAGAAAACGAAGTTGTTAAAGTTTGCTCTTGGAATGGCAATGTATATGCTATTGAGCCGCCTCTGTTCGTAGAGCTTGAAGTTATCGAGACAGAGCCAGGATTCGCTGGAAATACTGCACAGGGTGCAACCAAACCGGCAACTGTTGAGACAGGTGCGCAGGTAATGGTTCCTCTGTTTGTAAACCAGGGAGACAAACTGAAAATCGATACAAGAACAGGTGAATATCTGTCTCGTGTATAATTGATTAGAAGTGATGATACCACCGGAGAGATTCGGTGGTATTTTTTTTTAACAGGATAAGGAGAATGATATCATGGAATACAGAACGCTTGGAAAGACAAGATTAAAGATTTCACGTATGGGATTCGGAGGCATTCCAATCCAGAAAATCGATGAGGAAGGAACAAAAAAGCTTCTTCATACCATGATGAAGAGGGGAATCAATTATATTGATTCTGCGAGAGGATATACAGTCAGTGAGCAGTATATCGGATATGGACTGGAAGGAATTCGTGATAAATTCGTGCTTGCGACGAAGTCCATGGCAAGAACAAAGGAAGCAATGGCTGCTGATATTGAAACCAGTCTGAAAAATTTCCGTACAGATTATATTGATCTTTATCAAGTTCATAACCCGAGTATGGAACAGCTTGATCAGGTAATCGGTGAGGGTGGCGCTCTGGAGGCGCTTATGGAAGCAAAATCAGTGGGCAAGATTGGTCATATCGGTCTTACTGCGCATTCTACTGCTGTATTTGAGCGTGCGCTTGATCTGGACTGGGTAGAAACGATCATGTTTCCATATAACATTGTAGAACAGCAGGGAGCAGAGCTGCTCCAAAGATGTGCAGAGAAAAATATTGGATTTATTGATATGAAACCACTGGCAGGCGGAGCAATCGAAGATGCTACGCTGGCACTGCGCTACGTCTGTTCCAACCCAGATGTGACAGTTGTCATCCCGGGAATGGCAGAAGTTCATGAGCTGGATGAAAATATCAAAGCATGTTCTAATACAGAACCACTTACCGAAGAGGAACTGGCTAAGATGGACAAGATTCGTGAACAGCTTGGTAACGATTTCTGCCGTCGCTGCAATTATTGTGCACCTTGTACAGTCGGTATCAATATTCCGAGCGTCTTCCTTTTTGCGGGTTATTTGCAGAGATATGACCTCGCAGACTGGGCGAAAGATCGATACCGCACATTGCCGGTAAAGGCATCCGCATGTATCGAATGCGGCAAATGTGAGCCGAGATGTCCGTACCATCTGCCAATCAGAGAAAAGCTAAAACAGTGCGCAAAAGATATGGGAGAATGATATGTTTAAAGATATAGTAAAAGCAAGCAGAAGTTACAGAGGATATGACGAGTCATATCATTTTATCAAAGAAGAGCTGGAGGATTTTGTAGATTGTGCGCGTTATGCACCGTCCAGCGTGAATGCACAGCCGTTCCGTTATTATCTGGCATGGGAAAAAGAAGAAGTTTCACGCATCCAGAAACTGACAAACTGGGCGAGAGCACTGCCGCAGATGAAGCTTCCGCACCCGGGGATGTGCCCGACAGGATTTATCATCATCTGTCAGGACTTAAATCTGGGAGCATCCATTCCGAGATATCAGAAAGATGTCGGAATTGTAGCACAGACCATGCTCCTTGCGGCAGCTGAGAAAGGACTTGGCGGCTGCATGATCGGAAACTACAATGCAGATTCCGTCAAAAAAGAACTAGACCTGGCGGACAACCTTGCCCCGGTACTGATCGTGGCATTTGGCAAACCAGCCGAGAAAATCATTATCAAAGAAATTGAAGAAGGCGAAAACATCGCCTACTACCGCGATGAAAACGACGTACACTACGTACCGAAGCGCAAACTTTCCGACATATTAATAAAGAAATAAATGAAGAATTTTCCACAAATTTTACATAAACCACCCCTGTATTTGATTTTGAAGCAATACAGTATTATGGACAATGTAAGAAAAGTGGAGGATACAATAAGATGGAACAACAGGAAGTCTATATGAACCGGGAATTATCCTGGCTTAAATTTAATGAAAGAGTATTGGAAGAGGCAGAAAACGAGCAGGTTCCACTTGCCGAGCGCCTTTCTTTTGAGGCAATTTATCAGAGCAAATAAGATCCTCAAAGCTGTCCGTAAGCTGAATATTCGCAAGGATGCGGTTTTTGAAACATTGATGGACAGACTGGAAGAGAACGGTATCAGTATGGTTGATTTTCACTGCCTCAGCATAGAAGAAAGTGCATATCTGGAAGTGTTCTTTGACTCGGAGATTTTGCCTCTTCAGTCACCTACAATCGTGGGAAAACGCCAGCTGTTTCCGTTTCTCAAAATCTCTGATGCGAGTTACAAGAAATGCAGATATTGATGCAGATGCACTTTATGACGAAGATCTGGATGATACGATCGTAAAAACACTCTGCAATTATCTGGATCTTGATACCAGACAGGTGTTCCGCAGCTTTGCACCGCTGAATCTGTCTTTTGTGTTCCAACTTCAGGATCGTCTCTGTACCAGACCGGCGTGCAAAAGCAGGTGAGGAAGCCTATATAGGAATCAAAATGAACTCGCTCACGGACAAAAAGATCATCGATAAACTGATCAACGCATCAGAGGCGGGTGTGAAAATTGACATGGTAATCCGTGGAATCAACTGTCTGATTCCGCAGGTTCCGGGAAAAACCGACAATATACGTGTCGTCAGTATTGTAGGACGTTTTCTGGAACATTCCAGAATCTATATTTTCGGCTGTGGAGAAAGGAAAAAAATCTATATTGCATCCGCTGATTTTATGACAAGAAATACCGTTCGCCGTGTGGAGGTGGCAGCACCGGTCTATGATCAGGATATTGCACAGCGTCTGGAAGAAATGTTTATCACAATGCTCAGTGATAACCAGAAAGCAAGAGAAGAAGACGGAGAGGGTAATTATCATCTTGTATACAGACAGGAAGATAGGCCGCTGAATTCGCAGGAGTTCTTTTATGAAGCTGCATATAGCAGATGTGAGTAATGCATGAAAGACCAAAAATTGACATAAATAAAATATTTTAATAAAAAATCGCCTGAAATATGGCGATTTTTTGTACTTTATTTGACTTGTTACGACAAAAGACGGTGTGTTATAATAAGTGACGATTTGTTGTTCGTAAAGATTATACGGATAATGACCAGATTTTAATTCGGGAGGCGAATATAGTGAAATACCTGAGACAATTTGGAATCATTCTTGCTGTGACATGTGTGGGTGAGATCATGAAATATTTTATCCCGCTTCCGATACCGGGCAGCATTTACGGACTGATTCTGATGTTTGTACTTCTTCTGACAAAGGTGATCAAAGTAGAACATGTAAAAGAAACCGGAGAGTTTCTGATCGAGATCATGCCGCTTATGTTTATACCGGCAGGGGTTGGGCTGATCACTTCATGGAGTCAGCTGCAGCCTTTCTTGGTGCCGCTGCTTGTGATCACAGTGGTATCTACGTTTGTAGTCATGATTGTAACCGGAAAAGTAACAGATTTTTTAATTTCAAAAAAAGAGGGGAAAAAGTAATATGGATAATCTGATCTTAAGTTCTGCAACGATAGGAATTGTGATCAGCCTGCTTGCATATGAGATTGGCCTTGCAGCACAGCGTAAATGGAAACTGGCGATTTTAAATCCGCTTCTGATTTCCATAGCACTTGTGATTGTATTTCTTGTTGTTTTTCATGTAGATTATGACAGCTATAATATGAGTGCAAAATACCTGAGCTATCTTTTGACTCCTGCAACAGTCTGTCTGGCAATTCCACTGTATCTGCAACTGGATCTTCTGAAAAAGAATATCGTGGCAATTCTGGTGGGTGTTCTCTCAGGAGTGCTTGCAAGTCTGGGTTGCGTACTGGCAATGTCAGTGGTGTTTGGGTTGAACCATAAAGAATATGTCACCATGCTTCCGAAATCAATCACAACCGCAATCGGAATGGGTGTTTCGGAGGAACTTGGCGGTTATGTGACGATTTCTGTTGCAGTTATTATTATTACCGGTGTACTCGGAAATATGTCGGCAGAATTTATCTGCAAAATGTTCCGTATCCGTAATACTATCTCAAAAGGCCTTGCAATCGGTACCGCATCTCATGCAGTTGGTACGGCAAGAGCAATGGAAATGGGAGAAGTAGAGGGCGCTATGAGCAGTCTTGCAATCGTTGTATGCGGACTCTGTACAGTTATAGGAGCTTCAATCTTTTCTTATATATGGTAGTCTGAAATTTTATACAGGACAGAAAAAGAACCGTGGAACAGAAGCAATTCTGTTTTCACGGTTCTTTTGCGTATAGCTAAAATAAAAAAGTATGTTTTACTCTGCCATTTTTTTCTGTACCAGATCAAATTCATCGGTGATTTCTTTGGATGGTTCTTTTGTAGCAAGGCTCACCAGAATGATCAGGATACTGGAAACCAGAAATGCAGGGAGCAGTTCATAGAAATTCAGGAAAGATACATTTGGACGGACAAGGTATTTCCATACGAATACCATAACACCGCCGGAAACCATTCCTGCGAGAGCACCCTGCCAGTTGGTACGACGCCAGAATAAGGCAAACAGTACAACCGGGCCGAATACAGCACCGAAACCAGCCCATGCAAAGGAAACGATGTTGAATACGGAACTGTCCGGGTTACGGGCAATGATAACAGCAATTACTGCAATCAGAAGCAATGTAACACGGTCAGCAATCATGCTTTCTTTCTTGTCTGCTTTTTTCTTAAGGATGCTTCCGAGAAGATCGGAAGAAACCGCGGAAGAAGCAGCCAGCAGCTGCGAATCAGCTGTTGACATGGTGGAAGCAAGGATACCGGCCAGGATCGTACCACCGAGCAGTGCCGGAATTATACCATATGTACTCAAAAGATCTGCAATCTTAACAATAATCGTTTCGGAAGCAGAGCCCTGAAGCATTTCAAGTTTGCCGGCTTCAGTCATACCAAGACCGATCACACCGATCAGTACGGCAACAGCAAGTGAAATGACAACCCATGTGGTTGCAACTTTTCTGGATAAAGAAAGTTTCTTTTCATCTTCGATTGCCATGAAACGAAGAAGAATATGCGGCATTCCGAAATATCCAAGTCCCCATGCAAGCATGGATATGATATTAATGAGCGGGTAGGCAGCTTCTGTGCCACTTACCGGATCGTAAGTTGTCATCATGGTGAGATATCCCGGAAGGGATTTTGCATGATCAATAACTGCGGAAGGACCGCCTGCTACAGAAACACCGAAGCCAAATACAATGATCAGTGCGATGGACATGATGATACTTTGGATAAAGTCTGTTGTGGATGCTGCAAGGAAACCACCCAGAGTTGTATATCCGACAATGACAAGTGCACTGATGATCATTGCTGTCAGATAGCTTACTCCAAAAAGACTGGAGAAAAGCTTTCCGCATGCAGCAAATCCGGAAGCTGTATATGGAATAAAGAAAATAACAATAAAAATAGCTCCGATAGACTGCAGGATTTTTCGGTTATCGCGGAAACGGTTGCTGAAAAAGGATGGCAGTGTGATAGAATTGCCGGATACATGTGTGTAGAGGCGAATCCTTTTTGCTACGATTTTCCAGTTGAGATAGGTTCCGATCGCCAGGCCGATAGCTGTCCATCCGGCATCTGCGATTCCGGAAAGATAGGCTAGTCCGGGAAGTCCCATCAGAAGCCAGCTGCTCATATCGGATGCCTCAGCGCTCATTGCAGTAACAAGTGGTCCAAGTTTTCGACCGCCCAGATAGAAATCAGAGGTGTCATTGTTTTTCTTGGAACACAGGTATCCAACATAGAGCATTGCACCCAGATAGACGATGATCGCTATCATAATACAGATGTGTGATGTTGTCATAAGTTCCTCTCCCTTCTGTTGAATGCATATTTATTCATCTGCGGATATGCATATATCTACAATATTATTCGAAAACATGAAAAAAGTAAAGAAAATTCTTGTAAAAATGATGGACGAGCTGCGGAAAAAACAAAACACACAAAAAAGGCTGAGAAAGCGCATAAAATCAGGGAAAAACGACTAACTCAAAGGATTGGATTTGTCGAAAAAGCTATGTAATTGTATGACGAATTGAGTTGACGTAAAGACGAGTCGGAATATAGAATGATGATGAAACCTATAGTTATTGCACAAACGGAGGAAGAAAATTGGAAAATAAAACTGAAATCGTAATCGCAAATTACATTGAAACAATGATGAAAGAAAGGAGGCAGAGAATATTTGCTTCTGATGAATATATTCAGCAGGACAACGGAGATCTGGTTTATCTGGAAGAACGGTACAACAGCCTGAATATTCCCCATACGATTAGAAGAGTAATTGATGACTATATAGCATGCCTGGAATCAAGAGATGAAAGATATGCAGACATGTCTTATGTAGCAGGAATGGGAGATGCAATAAAAATGCTCATGAATATGGGCGTATTAAATAATCAGGGTCAGTGCCTTGCACATGCGGAATAGTATCACAGAAACAAAAATCTGTAAAATTGGAACTTATTAACGTTTATGCAATAAAAGACTATATTTATTTTAATAAAAAGGCATAGCCGGGGAAATCTGGTGACGCAAAACTATAGGGTCTAAGCAAATGTATGACAGCCAGTTGCAGGAGAGATATATATAATTCTTTTAGAACAGTAACTTTTTAATTAAAATTAAATAATTGATTTCGTTGAAAAAAAGCTGGCGTCCATCCCACGGTTTCAGGATGAACGCCAGTTTTTTGTCGTTATGATCTCACAGATCTATGAGATATTCCAAAATGGACCTGGCGGGAATTGAACCCGCGTCCGAAAGCCTATCCCTTGCGGTATCTCCCATCACAGTCGCTGATTTGACATTCCCTCGGCAGCACGCCCACCGACAGGCTTACTGCTTCAGTAGCTTCATGATACATCTACCGGGGCAAAGCTTACCCGGCAAGGTTTCTCACATGGTCGACGTCAGATTCCTGAAGTGTGAGTGCATCAGGGCTGACGAGCAGCAATTAGGCTGCTAACGCGTACTGTTCGTCTGCGTTTATATTTAGTTTCCCGGTTGGTACGCAGTCCAGGAGTCTGCGGATGGCTGCCTCAACTTCAAAGCCCCCGTCGAAACCAGTACAAGCCCTGAAAAGATACGAAAGACGAATAAAAAATCTTCCGGTATTACTGGTAAACAGACGATGCTTTTGTTCTGACTGATTTTTATTATATGAAAGAACACGGTTGCTTGTCAAGTATAGTTGCGTTGTTTTTGATGGAATTTATAAAAATAAGAAAAAATCTTGACAGCATCAGTTAGAAGATATAAACTTGTGATAGCTAAAACAAACTACAGTTACCGAAAGCGAAGCACGGTAACAGAAAACAAACCGGTCGGATCAGGAGGAGCGAAAATGGAAGTACTACAAGAAGAAATATATGATCATACATCAGATTCTGCTCGGGAATCCTTCCGTAATCAGCAGTATCAGAGAGGCAGTATGCAGCGCAGTGCCATTGTGGACAGACTCAGACGTGAGGGCTGCAGAATTACAAAACAGAGAAAAATCATACTTGATATTATTCTTCAGGAAGAATGTACATGCTGTAAAGAAATCTATTTCCTTGCATCGAAGAAAGATCCCAACATCGGAATGGCAACGATATACAGAATGATCAATCTTCTGGAGGAAATCGGTGCATTAAAAAGAAAAAGTGCTTACCGGCTCTGCGATGAGCAGGCAGGGGTACCAATCTGTTGTGTGCAGCTGGATGACCAGACGAACATCCGCCTTGATAATGAAAAGCTTTGTAAAATTATTGAAAAGGGTATGGAATCCTGCGGCTATCTTCAGTCAAGAAGAGTAAGTAAAGTACTGGTAGAAAGCGGCAACTAACCGGTTTCTGCCGAAAAAATATACAAAGCGGTGAAATAACTTTGATTTTTGACGATATTGAGAAAATTTCTCATTTGCTCAAGTTAGTCTGGACTTTTGCTTTGAAGAATTTATAATATGTGTAATGCCAAGGCAACGAGGCGGTGAAAACGATAAAAAATAATAATATAGAGGAGGAACTTACCATGATCAAACTTGATAAGAAACACAGCGGAGTATTTGCAGCAGGAGTATTATTTGGCACAGCAGGAATTAAACTTCTTTCCAGCAAAGATGCAAAAAAAGTTTACACAAACTGCACAGCAGCAGTTCTTCGTGCAAAAGACTGCGTAATGAAGACTGTATCTAAAGTTCAGGAAAACGCAGAAGACATTTACGCAGAAGCACAGCAGATCAATGAAGACCGTGCAGCAGCTGAGGAAGTATTTGAAGATACTGCTGAGGAAGAGTCCTTTAAAGAAACAGAAGAAACTGCAGCAGAAGAGGAATAAATAAAAGACACCTGTGGTCAAGCACTGCAGGTGTTTTTATAACTAAAGGTGATGATAATATGAGATTTAAAATAGAACATGAGATCAGAGGCAGAGTAAGACTTCATATCTGTCAGAAACGAATGACGTGCAGACAGGCAGATCAGCTGGAATATTTCCTGACAAATCTCGAGGGAGTAACAGCTGCAAAGGTCGTAGAACGAAACCAGGATGCTGTGATCAGCTTTTCCGGAAACAGAGAAGAGATTCTGAAAGCGGTACAGGGATTTTCTTATGAGAAGGCAGAGGCACCGGAGAGCTATCTTCAGAATTCCGGCAGAGAAATGAACGGGGAATACTGGGAAAAAATGGTCAACCATGTGGTACTTCATTATGGAAAGAAAATTTTCCTTCCTCTTCCGATCCGTACATTCCTTACCACACTTAAATCCGTAAAATACATCTGGAAGGGTGTCTGTACACTTGCAAAATGCAGAATCGAGGTACCGGTACTGGATGCAACTGCAATTGGTGTATCTATCTTAAGAGGTGATTTCAGTACAGCATCTTCCGTCATGTTCCTGCTTGGATTTGGTGAGATACTGGAAGACTGGACGCATAAGAAATCTGTGGATGATCTTGCGCGAAGTATGTCCCTGAATGTAAGTAAAGTATGGCTGGTTACGGACGACACAGAAGTTCAGGTCGGCACAGATACGATCAAACCGGGTGATCGGGTACGTATACATATGGGAACTGTGATTCCGTTTGACGGTGTTGTTACAGATGGAGAGGCAACGGTCAATGAGGCTTCCCTGACAGGTGAATCCATGCCGGTTGCCAAACATACAGAAAGCTATGTTTATGCAGGAACTGTTCTCGAAGAGGGCGAACTTACCATCCGTGTAAAAGAAACATCCGGATCTACCAAGTTCGAAAAGATCGTGACAATGATCGAAGAAACAGAGAAACTGAAATCTGCGGTAGAAAGTAAGGCAGAGCATCTTGCAGACAGCCTTGTTCCGTATACACTTGCCGGAACTGCACTTACCTATGCACTTACCAGAAATGTGACGAAGGCACTGTCTATTCTGATGGTTGACTTCTCATGTGCACTGAAACTTGCCATGCCGATTTCTGTACTTGCAGCAATCCGCGAGGCAAATGCGCATCATATCACGGTAAAAGGCGGCAAGTTCATGGAAGCAGTGGCAGAGGCTGATACAATCGTATTTGATAAGACGGGTACGCTGACAAAAGCGCAGCCGACAGTTGCAGATATAGTATCTTTTAACGGCGACTCCAAAGAAAATCTGCTGAGACTGGCGGCCTGCATGGAAGAACACTTCCCGCATTCTATGGCGAAAGCGGTTATGGACGCTGCGAAAGAACGTGGCCTGACACATGAAGAAATGCACTCAAAAGTTGAATATATCGTGGCACATGGTATTTCTACAACTGTAAACGGACGAAAAGCAATCATTGGAAGCCATCATTTTGTCTTTGAAGATGAGAAATGCGCGATTCCGGCAGGAAAAGAAGAGATTTTCAAAAACCTTCCGGAAGAATATTCTCATCTGTATCTTGGTATCGAGGGAGAACTGGCAGCGGTAATCTGTATTGAAGATCCGCTCCGCCCGGAGGGACTGGAGGTAATTAAGGCATTAAGAAAAGCTGGATTTACCCAGATCGTTATGATGACCGGCGACAGTGACCGTACTGCAAAAGCAATCGCCGCGAAAGTCGGTGTCGACAAATATTATTCAGAAGTTCTTCCTGAGGATAAGGCAAAATTTGTAGAAGAAGCAAAAGCACAGGGCCGCAAAGTGTTGATGGTAGGGGATGGTATCAATGATTCACCGGCTCTGTCAGCAGCCGATGTCGGTATTGCAATCAGTGACGGGGCAGAACTTGCAAGAGAAATTGCAGATATCACGATCGGTGCAGATGATCTGAGTGTTATGGTAACACTCAAAGAAATCAGTAATGGTCTGATGGACAAGATCCACAAGAATTACAGGCGTATCGTTGTCATCAACGGAAGTCTGATCGCGCTTGGTGTGACCGGAGTGATCCAGCCGACAATGTCTGCATTGCTTCATAATACATCAACGCTTTTGATTGGCATGGATTCCATGAAATCTGTACTTTGATCCGATAATAAACTATAAAAAGTTAACCACAAAAAACTCTTGACAGCACGCGGAAAATATTGTACTATCATACCAGTTAGAAATAACTAACAGATAATAAATTTACGGGTATGGAAACATATCCGTAAATTTAAAACCGATAGTTAGATAAAACTAATTTACAAGGGGATCTGAGGATGTTAGAAGCTGAAATCATAGCACACTGCGCGCCTACGCTGGCAGGAATCAAAACTGCAAACATGTTTACTTACACACCTGGGAACAGGGATGATCTTCAAAAAGAAATTGAAGAGGAAAATGAAAAACTGAATAACAGAGGCGTTTTTGTGGAAGTACTCAGAAGAAGCGAGCATAAAGCACTTGTTTATGTATATCGTAAGAAAAGACTGCAGCAGGATTTAAGCTGTGAGGGTGCATGCACTTTGCTGAAAAACTGTGGTTATGAGTGTCAGGAAGCTGACTGCTGTATCCGAAAGCTACAGGAGCGCTTCTTTGAAAATGAATGTTTTCCTCATGAAGTAGGTTTGTTTCTTGGATATCCGCTGGATGATGTGACAGGTTTTATCGAACAGAAGGGTAAAAATTATAAGTGTTGCGGCATCTGGAAAGTATACGGGGATGAACAGCAGACCCGGATCCTTTTCCGTAAATTGAAGAGATGCTCGGAAATCTACAGACGTTTGTTTGCAGACGGACGCTCAATCCTTCAGTTGACCGTTGCAGCATAAAGAAGAAAGGATAAGGTAAAGTAAGATGAGTAAAGTAGCAGTAGTTTATTGGAGTTCCACGGGAAACACAGAATCTATGGCAAATGCTGTTGCAGAAGGTGCAAAGGCAGCAGGCGCAGAAGTAACTGCTTTTGAAGCTTCCGATTTCTCCGCTGATAAAATGGATGAGTTTGATGCAATCGCATTTGGCTGTCCGGCTATGGGCGATGAAGTTCTTGAGGAAGACGAATTTGAACCAATGTTCAGCTCCTGCGAAGCAAAGCTTTCCGGCAAAAAACTCGGACTTTTCGGTTCCTATGGATGGGGAGACGGAGAATGGATGCATGATTGGGAAGAAAAATGCAAAGAAGACGGTGCAGTTCTTGTATCCGACGGTGTCATTTGCCAGGAAGAACCAGATGACGATGCAGTAGAAAGCTGCAAAGCACTTGGCAAGGCACTTGCATAATCTTATAAAACTGAATATAACGATGCGAGAAGAAGTCGGGAACCGGTGTCAGGTTTCCGACTTTTTGACGAAATGCCTGAAATTTCCGTAATACGTTCACAAAACCTACATAAATCTCTGCTAATATAAAGAAAAAGTAAAACTGTTGATGGAGGTAGGAATAATGGAAGCCCCGAAGATTCTTGTAGTAGATGATGAAAGCCGTATGCGCAAGCTGGTAAAAGATTTCCTTGAGAAGAAAAATTTTCACGTACTGGAAGCCGGTGACGGTGAAGAGGCAATGGACATTTTTTATAAAGAAAAAGATATCGCGCTGTTGATACTTGATGTAATGATGCCGAAGATGGATGGATGGGAGGTGTGCCGTGAAATCCGCAAAAACTCCAAAGTGCCGATCATTATGCTGACAGCCAGAGGAGATGAGCGGGATGAACTTCTCGGATTTGAACTGGGCGTGGATGAATATATTTCAAAGCCGTTCAGTCCGAAAATCCTTGTTGCACGCGTGGAGGCAATCCTTCGAAGAACCGGTCAGGATGCCGGTAATGATGTACTTTCCGCCGGAGGAATTGTAATCGACAAATCTGCACATCAGGCTACCGTAGATGGCAGGCAGATGGAACTGAGTTTCAAAGAATTTGAACTGCTGACATATTTCCTTGAAAATCAGGGAATTGCCCTTTCCAGAGAGAAAATCCTAAATTCTGTGTGGAACTATGATTATTTTGGTGATGCACGTACCATTGACACCCATGTCAAGAAACTGCGAAGCAAAATGGGCGATAAAGGAGAATACATTAAGACTGTCTGGGGAATGGGATACAAATTTGAGGTAGATGCACAATGAAAAAACCACAGAGATCTGGTGTGAAAGAAAAAAAGAAAAAATTTCACCAACTGCGTCTGCAGATCTCGGTCTGGTTTATCGGGCTTTTACTTCTTTCCATGGTCATAACGACTGTGATCAACGGCCTGTTTCTGGAGCATTATTACATCAGCAAAAAAACGGAGGTGCTGCAGGAAGCGGTCGAGAATCTGGAGGATCTTAAAGTCGAAACTGCATCGGACGGAAGCAGCAGTGCAGAAGTTTCAGATGCAATGTTTAAGGGCAGTTCCGAGAATAACCTGACCTGGATCGTGATCACTGCGGACGGACAGACTGTATGTGCGGTAGGAAGTAATGAAGATCTTCTGGAGGCGCGGCTGGTAGGATATGTGTATGATCTTGATAAGAAGAAAGACCATGCAAAAGTGATTCAGCAGAATGATAGTTATGTGATCCAGCAGGTGAGTGACCGTTTTGCCGGCATGGAATACGTGGAAAGCTGGGGCGAGATGGATAACGGCTGTTATTTCCTGATTCGTACACCGCTGGAAAGCATTCGGGAGAGCGTTTCCATATCCAATAAATTCTATTTCTATGTCGGCATTATGATCATTGTCATCAGTGGCCTTGTAATCTGGTTTGTGACGAAGCGCATCACACGTCCGATCAGTGAATTGACGCTTCTTTCTACGAAGATGAGTGATCTGGATTTTGAAGCAAAATATCAGAGTCATTCCGGCAATGAAATCGATGAACTGGGCGAGAATTTTAACCGGATGTCAGAACAGCTTGAAAAGACAATTTCCGAACTGAAATCCGCGAACAATCAGCTTCAGAAAGATATTGAGAACAAAGAACGAATCGATCAGATGAGACAGGAGTTTCTGAATAATGTATCTCATGAGTTAAAGACACCGATCGCGTTGGTACAGGGTTATGCAGAAGGTCTGAAAGAAAATATTTCCGAAGATCCGGAGAGCAGGGAATTTTACTGTGATGTCATTATGGATGAAGCCGGTAAGATGAACAAACTTGTCCGTAATCTTCTCACTTTGAATCAGCTGGAATCCGGAAGGGATGAGATGACGGTAGAGCGCTTTGATATTGTGAGCGTAATCCGTGGTGTCCTGCAGTCGATGGATATCATGATCCAGCAAAAAGAAGCGAAAGTAAGCTTCAATGCTGATAAGCCGGTTTATGTATGGGCAGATGAATTCAAGATTGAAGAAGTTGTAACGAACTATACAAGTAATGCACTGAATCATCTGGATGGAGAAAAAGAAATTGAGATTCGTGTATTTACGGAAGGCGACCATGTGAAAGTTACTGTATTTAATACAGGTAGGCCGATACCGGAAGCAGATGTCCCGAATCTCTGGAACAAGTTCTACAAGGTAGATAAGGCAAGAACGAGAGAGTACGGCGGAAGTGGTATTGGTCTGTCGATTGTCAAGGCAATCATGGAAGGACTCCATCAGCAATACGGTGTCAAAAACTATGACAATGGTGTTGAATTCTGGTTCACATTAGATAAGAAGAATCAGTAAAACCGTACAAAATGGGACAGATGTGAAGAAATAGCTTTGCATCTGTCTTTTTTTGGGGTATACTTGTAAATATTCGATAAAGACAGGGTGTGAGAGACAATGATTGGAATTATTGATTATGATGCAGGCAATATCCGCAGCGTAGAAAAGGCACTTGCGTATCTGGGAGAGGAAACCGTTGTTTCCAGAGATCCACAGGTGCTTTTAAAATCAGATAAGGTGATTCTTCCGGGTGTCGGAAGCTTCGGACAGGCAATGGAGAATCTTCACAGATACAATCTGGTTCCGGTAATTAAAGAAATGGTAAAGAATAACACACCATTTCTTGGAATCTGTCTGGGATTGCAGCTTCTTTTTGAGAGCAGCGAAGAGACTCCGGGAGTAGAGGGACTTGGTATCCTGAAGGGCCGTATATTAAGAATTCCACCGTCGGAGGGGCTTAAGATTCCACATATGGGCTGGAATTCTCTTCATCTTCAGAATGATGGCAGACTGTTTCGTGGTATTCCGGAAGACACGTATGTATATTTTGTACATTCTTATTATTTGCAGGCGGAAGATCCGCAGATTGTCAAAGCTGTGACTGATTACAGTACAACGATCCATGCATCTGTAGAGAAAGACAATGTATTTGCTTGCCAGTTCCATCCGGAGAAAAGCAGCAAATACGGACTGAAAATACTGGAAAATTTTGCAAAGCTTGAAAAGGAGGGAATCTGAGATGTTTACAAAAAGAATCATTCCCTGCCTGGATGTCAATAAGGGACGTGTTGTAAAGGGTGTAAATTTCGTGGATCTCAAAGATGCCGGTGATCCGGTTGAGATTGCGAAGGCCTATGATGCAGCCGGTGCAGATGAGCTTGTTTTTCTTGATATTACGGCATCCTGCGAGCAGCGTGAGACAGTAGTTGATATGGTACGCAAAGTTGCTGCCTGTGTATTTATCCCTTTTACAGTAGGTGGCGGCATCCGCACGGTCGATGATTTTAAGATGCTTCTCCGTGAAGGCGCGGACAAGATTTCAGTAAATTCCGCGGCAATCGACCGTCCGGAATTGATTCGTGAGGCGGCTGAGAAATTTGGCAGCCAGTGCGTGGTACTTGCAATTGATGCAAAGAGAAGACCGGACGGAGGCTGGAATATCTACAAACATGGCGGACGTCTGGATACAGGACTGGATGCCATTGAATGGGCCAGGAAAGCTGAAGCACTCGGTGCCGGTGAAATTCTTCTTACCAGCATGGACTGTGACGGAACAAAAGCCGGATATGACATTGAGCTTACACGTGCGATCGCGGATGCAGTCAGTATTCCGGTCATTGCTTCCGGCGGTGCAGGAACGCTTGAACATTTTTATGATGCACTGACAGAGGGTGGCGCGGATGCCGCGCTGGCAGCATCTTTATTCCATTACAAAGAACTGGAGATCCGTCAGGTGAAGGAGTATCTGGCATGCAGGGGAATCTCCGTAAGAAGATAAGAGGTGAAGGAAAATGGCTCCTTTGTCAGGAGAATGGCTGGAAGCCCTGAAAGGTGAATTCCATCAGCCATATTATATAAAATTATATAAAACCGTCATGCAGGAATATCAGTCACGAAAGATTTTTCCTCCGGCAGATGATATGTTCAATGCATTTCATTTTACACCGTTAAGTCAGGTAAAGGTTGTGATACTTGGACAGGATCCGTATCACAATGACGGACAGGCACATGGACTTTGTTTTTCTGTAAAAAAGGATGTAGAGATCCCGCCGTCACTGGTGAACATTTATCAGGAGCTTCATGATGATCTTGGCTGTTATATCCCGGATAACGGTTATCTGGAAAAATGGGCAAGACAGGGTGTACTGATGCTGAACACGGTACTGACTGTGCGCGCACATCAGGCTAATTCACACAGAGGAATCGGATGGGAGCAGTTTACAGATGCGGCGATCCGTATCCTCAATGAGCAGGACAGACCGATCGTATTTCTTCTGTGGGGACGTCCGGCACAGATGAAAAAATCAATGCTCAATAACCCAAAACATCTGATTCTGGAAGCACCTCATCCGAGCCCGCTTTCTGCATACAGAGGCTTTTTCGGATGCAGACATTTCAGCAAGACAAATGAATTTTTAATTCAGAACGGTCTGGAGCCGATTGACTGGCAGATCGAAAATAAAACACAACAGGAAATCAAGGAGTAAACATGGGTCAGAAGAACAATCTTGTAAAAAATGCATCTTTTCTGATGATTGCGGCGATGATCTCGAAGGTCATCGGTCTTCTCTATAAGAGTCCGCTTTCGTCGATCGTAGGCAATATGGGAATGGGATATATCAGTCTTGCCCAGAATGCCTATATGATTCTTCTGATGATCGCCTCTTTCAGTATTCCGCAGGCGGTGTCGAAACTGATTTCAGAACGAATAGCTTTAAAAGATTACAAAAATGCACAGAAGATTTTTCGCGGTTCCCTGATCTATGCAGCAATCGTAGGAGGAATTGTGGCGCTGGTGTGTCTGTTTGGGGCGAGATTTATTATCCCGAGCAATCAGCCAAATGCGATACTGGCACTTCAGATTTTATCACCGACAATTTTTCTGTCCGGTATCCTCGGAGTGTACCGAGGATATTTTCAGGCATATCGTAATATGATGCCGACCTCGATCTCGCAGATTCTGGAGCAGATCTTTAATGCGGCAGTCAGCCTGATCGCTGCATGGATGTTTATCAGATATTTTGCAGACGGCAGTGACGGAAGCGTGGCTAAATGGGGCGCAGCCGGTTCGACAGTAGGTACGACTGCAGGTGTTGTCATTGCGCTTTTGTTTATGTTGATGGTATATGGTGTTAACCGAAGGGCAATCCGAAGAAGAGTGGACAGAGACCGTGTCCACAAAGAAGAATCTTATGGAGAGATCCTGAGACTGATCATTCTTATCGTTTCCCCGATCATCTTAAGTTCTTTTATTTACAATATTAACGGCTATCTGAATGGTGTTCTGTATTCTGAAATCATGGGTAAACACGGTGTGGATGCAGATACAATCAGTATGTTATATGCAGAATATGCGACATACTTTATGAGCATCATCAATATTCCACTGACACTTTCCAGCGCGGCACCGACTTCCATGATTCCGGAAGTTTCCGCATTGTATGCGACCGGCGATATTGATGAGACAAGAAGAAGAGTGGATCAGACAGTACAGCTTTCTATGTTCATTTCCATTCCATGTGCGGTGGGGCTTGCCGTACTGGCGCAGCCGATTGTGTCGCTTCTTTTTCATGGAACGAACGGTGTGGCAGGACAGCTCCTTATGATGGGGTCCTTTACCATCCTTCTGAATGGCATGTCTAATATTTCAAACGGTGTTCTTCAGGGAATCGGTAAACCGAAGATCCCGATGATAACAGCAGCTGTGGCACTCGTGGTTGACGTGGTTGTAGTAGTGGTGCTTCTGATGTTTACGAATCTTGGTATTTACGCACTGCTGGTAGCGATGATTGTTTATGCAATCGTGGTATGTGTGCTAAATGATTTCTTTATGAAAAAATATCTGGATTATAAGAATCCGTGGAAAGCAGCATATGTAAGTCCGATCGTTGCATCTGCCGTGATGGGTGTTGTGGCAGCAGGTGTGTATTATGGACTGCATGTACTGCTTCCATCCAATATCATCTGTCTCGGTGTGGCAATCATTCTGGCAGCTATGGCATATTTTCTGGTATACATTCTCGTGGACAAAACAGCATCCGAGAGACTTTCCAGAATGCCGGGTGGTGCCTATCTCGTCAGAATTGCCCAGAAGATCAGACGATAGGTGGAAGATGACCTGATAATAAGAAAAATAAGGAATATCTGCTGAACAGAGGGCAGATATTCTTTTTATTTGTAAAGTTTGATAATCAAACAAAGTTATGCCGTGGGATGTGAGACAAATTGTGAAAGTTGGTCATTGTCATTTGTAAAACTTTGTCGTATAATGTTACGGAATTGGATTTTGAAAAATACTTTTAATAAGAAAGAATACGTTATATTCATATCTGAAGATACAGATTTATGACGAGGAGGTCGATTCATTGAATACATATACATTGGGAATTGATATCGGATCTACGACAGTAAAGATCGCGATTCTTGATGAAAATGAAAAGCTTTTGTTTGCAGATTATGAACGACATTTTGCAAATATTCAGGAGACCCTGGCGGATCTTCTGGAAAAAGCACATGCACAGCTTGGAGAGATGACACTCTGCCCGGTAATCACAGGTTCCGGCGGACTGACACTAGCAAATCATCTGGAAATCCCATTTGTGCAGGAGGTAATCGCTGTATCTACATCCTTACAGAAGATTGCACCGCAGACAGACGTTGCAATCGAGCTTGGTGGTGAGGATGCAAAGATCATTTATTTTGAAGGCGGAAATATCGAGCAGCGAATGAATGGTATCTGTGCCGGTGGTACAGGTTCCTTTATCGACCAGATGGCATCACTTCTGCAGACAGATGCTACCGGTCTGAACGAATATGCAAAGAATTACAAGGCACTTTATCCGATCGCTGCACGATGCGGTGTATTTGCGAAGACGGATATCCAGCCGCTGATCAATGAAGGTGCGACGAAAGAAGACCTTTCTGCATCTATTTTCCAGGCAGTTGTCAATCAGACGATTTCCGGTCTTGCCTGTGGTAAGCCAATCCGTGGACATGTGGCATTTCTGGGCGGTCCGCTGCATTTCCTTTCTGAGTTAAAAACTGCGTTTATCCGTACGCTGAAACTGGACGATGAGCATACGATCGTGCCGGAGAATTCTCATCTGTTTGCGGCTATTGGTTCTGCACTGAATGCAAAAGAGGATGTCAAAGTTTCTCTTATTGAACTGAAAGACAGACTGCGCCACTCCATCAAACTTGACTTTGAAGTAGAGCGTATGGAACCTCTGTTTGCGACAGAACAGGATTATGAAGAATTTAATAAGAGACAGTCTTCCTACAAGGTTACGACGGGAGATCTGGCTTCCTATAAAGGAAACTGTTACCTTGGTATTGATGCAGGATCAACGACGACAAAGACTGCACTGGTAGGAGAGGACGGAAGTCTTCTGTATTCTTTCTACAGCAACAACAACGGAAGCCCACTCAAGACTGCAATTCGTTCTATTCAGGAAATTTATACGAAACTCCCGAAAAATGCGAAGATTGCTTATGCATGTTCTACCGGTTATGGAGAGGCGCTGATCAAGGCAGCACTCCTTCTTGATGAGGGCGAGGTTGAGACTGTTTCTCATTATTATGCCGCTGCATTTTTTGATCCGGAAGTAGACTGTATTCTCGACATCGGTGGCCAGGATATGAAATGTATCAAGATCAAGAACCAGACCGTAGACAGTGTACAGCTTAATGAAGCATGCTCCTCCGGCTGTGGTTCCTTTATCGAGACATTCGCAAAATCCCTGAATTACAGTGTGCAGGATTTTGCAAAGGCAGCTCTTTATGCAAAACATCCGATTGATCTGGGAACACGCTGTACCGTATTTATGAACTCAAAAGTAAAACAGGCACAAAAGGAAGGTGCAGAAGTATCTGATATCTCTGCGGGTCTGGCTTACTCTGTTATCAAGAACGCTCTTTACAAAGTTATTAAAGTTTCCGATGCGACTGAACTTGGCAGACATATCGTTGTACAGGGTGGTACCTTCTACAATGACGCTGTTCTTCGAAGCTTTGAACGTATTGCCAACTGTGAAGCCATCCGTCCGGATATTGCAGGTATTATGGGAGCTTTTGGTGCGGCACTGATTGCAAGAGAGCGTTATGAAGATGGCAAAGAGACCACAATGCTTTCCATTGACAAGATCAATGAACTGAAATATACAACATCTATGGCGAACTGCCGCGGATGTACCAACAACTGCCGTCTGACGATCAACAAATTCACCGGCGGACGTCAGTTTGTCAGTGGAAACCGCTGCGAACGAGGCATCGGTAAAGAAAAGAACAAAGATCACGTTCCGAATCTTTATGAATATAAATACAAACGACTGTTTTCCTACGAACCGCTCAGTGCGGATCAGGCAACCAGAGGTCAGGTAGGTATTCCGCGTGTCCTGAACATGTTCGAAAACTATCCGTTCTGGTATACATTCTTTACAAAACTGAAATACGAGGTTGTACTTTCGCCGACTTCTACCCGTAAGATTTATGAGCTGGGTATTGAGTCTATTCCAAGTGAATCCGAATGTTATCCGGCAAAACTGGCACACGGTCATGTGAGCTGGCTGATCAAAAAAGGTGTGAAATTTATTTTCTATCCCTGTGTACCATATGAGCGTAATGAGTTCCCGGATGCAGTCAATCATTACAACTGTCCGATCGTCACGTCTTATGCGGAGAATATCAAGAACAATGTGGATGAATTGAAAGATCCGAGCATTAAATTTATGAATCCGTTCATGGCATTTACGACGGAAGCAATCCTTACAGACCGTCTTGTCGAAGTGTTTAAAGATATTCCGGCAGAAGAGGTCAAAGCAGCAGCCCATGCTGCCTGGGAAGAACTGGCACAGGCACGTAAAGATGTTCAGAAAAAGGGCGAAGAGACCATTCAGTATCTGAAAGAGACAGGAAGACGCGGTATTGTACTTGCCGGCCGTCCATACCATATCGACCCGGAAATTCATCATGGTATTCCGGACCTGATCAACAGCTATGGTATTGCGGTGCTGACAGAAGATTCTGTTTCACACCTCGGGGAAGTAGAGCGCCCGATCCGTGTCAATGACCAGTGGATGTATCACTCCCGTCTGTATGCGGCAGCAAACTATGTCAAAACACAGGATAATCTGGATCTGATCCAGCTGAACTCCTTTGGCTGTGGTCTGGACGCAGTTACTACAGATGAAGTTTATGAGATCCTTGACAGAAGCGGCAAGATCTATACATGCTTAAAGATCGATGAAGTTAATAATCTCGGCGCGGCACGTATCCGTGTACGTTCCCTTCTGGCTGCGCTCCGTGCAAAAGACGCACAGCACAAAGAACGTAAGATCAGACCGTCCTCTATCGAAAAAGTAGTATTTACCAAACAGATGCGTAAGGATTATACGATCCTCTGCCCGCAGATGTCACCATTTCATTTCGGAATCTTACAGGCGGCATTTAATACCTGCGGTTATCACCTGGAAGTCCTTCCGAATGACAACAAACATGCGGTAGATGTGGGACTGAAATATGTAAACAATGATGCATGCTATCCTTCTCTGATGGTAGTCGGTCAGGTTATGGATGCCCTTCTTTCCGGCAAATATGACTTGAATAAGACGGCTGTCATCATGTCACAGACGGGTGGTGGATGCCGTGCATCCAACTATATTGCGTTTATCCGCCGTGCATTAAAGAAAGCAAATATGGAACAGGTTCCGGTTATTTCCATCAACTTAAGTGGTCTGGAAAGCAATCCGGGATTCAAATTGACACTTCCGCTTATCAAACGTATCTGCTATGGAGCGGTATTTGGCGATATTCTGATGAAATGTGTTTACCGTATGCGTCCATATGAGGTGGAGCCGGGAATTGTCAACCGTAAGCATAAAATCTGGGAACAGAGGGTAATCTCTTTCCTGGAGGGAAGCAGTGTCAGCCATGGTCAGTTTAAGAAGATGTGCCGTGAGATGGTACATGAGTTTGATATGATTCCGGTTACCGGAGAGAAGAAGCCAAGAGTTGGTATCGTCGGAGAGATTCTTGTCAAATTTCTTCCGGCAGCAAACAATCATCTGGCAGAACTTCTGGAAGCAGAGGGTGCCGAGGCGGTATGCCCGGATCTGATAGACTTTATCAATTACTGCTTCTACAACCAGAACTTCAAATCCGAGTTCCTTGGATTTAAGAAAAATAAAGCAACAATCGCAAACTGGGGAATCAAAGCTATCGAATGGCTCAGAGGACCGGCAAATGAAGCTCTTGCACAGAGCCGTCACTTTACACCGTCTGCCAATATTGCAGATCTGGCAAAGATGGCAGAGGTGATCGTATCTCCGGGTAACCAGACAGGTGAGGGATGGTTCCTGACAGGTGAGATGATGGAGTTGATTCACGGCGGTGTACCGAACATCGTCTGCATCCAACCGTTTGCATGCCTTCCGAACCATATCGTAGGAAAGGGAGTTATCAAGGCAATCCGCAGGGAACATCCGGAAGCAAACATCGTTGCGATCGATTATGACCCGGGTGCAAGTGAAGTAAACCAGCTGAACCGAATCAAACTGATGTTGTCGACAGCACAGAAGAATTTAAAAAGAAAAAAGAATTAAAAAGGCAGTAAAATTGAAAAAGACAATAAAGAAAACAGTAGTCGCTGCAATATTATTTCTGGTATTGTCTGCCTGCATCGGGGTTACTGCTCAGGCGGCAACCCGGGTGCTGTATGTCGGCAGAACTTACAGCATCAACGTGAAGGGCAGTTATAAATGGTACAGTACAAATAAAAGAATCGTAAGAGTTAATTCAAAAACCAAAAAGATCACACCGCGAAAAGCAGGGACTACATACATAAAAGGTGTGAAAAAGGTACATAATAAAAAAATTGTCAAAAAAATCAAAGTTATAGTAAAGAAACCTTACCTGAATAAAAAGAAGGCGACTGTAACTGTGGGAAAGAAACTGACACTGCAACTGAGAGGTATGGTAGTTACCCGCTGGACATCGTCCAACAAAAAAATTGCTACAGTATCCTCGTCCGGTGTTGTTAAGACCCGGAAAAGCGGAACAGTAAAAATTACGGCGACCGGGAAAGATAAGAAGAAATACACCTGTGTGCTCAAAGTCAACGCAAAACCAAAACAGATAGTTCCTACGGCAACGCCGACACCGGAGCCGACAAAAGCACCGGAAAATCATACGTCTTATATGATTGCTCATCGTGGAGATACATCAACTGCACCGGAAAATACAATGGCTGCTTTTCAGAGCGCGCTTCTTCGAGGCTATAAAGCAATAGAAACGGATGTGCAGTTTACGAAGGACAATGTGCCGGTAATATTGCATGATTCCACGATAAACAGAACTTCCAACGGAAGTGGAAGAATTATGGATCTTACGTTCGACGAAGTCAGACAATATGATTTCGGTTCCTGGAAATCTGAAGCATATGCGGATGAAAAGATTCCGAGTTTTCAGGAATTTATCGATTTCTGTAAGGAAAATTCCGTCCATCCTTATATTGAACTGAAAACTACGATTACGCAGAATGATATTGAGAAGGTACAGAATCTTCTGGAAATAGTCAGCGCAGCCGGAATGCAGAAAGATGTTTCCTGGTTTTCATTCAGTTATAACCTGGTAGAAATGGTAAAAGAAGTGGATCCGACTGCAGATATAGGGGTCGTACTGCATGGAGGAGATGTGGTGACTGAACAGTTTATAGAGAAGATGAAAAATCTCAAAACAGGAATGAATACAGTCTTTTTCAGTCATTATGCAAGAAAGATCACACCAGTTGTTTTGGAAAGATGCAAAGAGGAACAGATCCAACTGGTGGCCCGCGATATTAAAAACATACAGTCGCTGTATGCACTGGATCTGTATTACAGAGCAGCATTTGCAGATGGATTTTAGTATTTCAACAGAAAGAGGAAATATATGGCAAAGTATACATTAATGAAAACGGAGGGGCGTGCGAAGCGTGCGCAGTTTGAGACTGTGCATGGCACGATCCAGACGCCTGTGTTTATGAATGTGGGCACGATCGGTGCGATCAAAGGTGCCGTTTCTACACAGGATCTTTATGAGATTGGAACACAGGTGGAGCTTTCCAATACTTATCATTTGCATGTCCGCCCGGGCGATAAGATCGTCAAACAGCTCGGCGGTCTGCATAAGTTTATGAACTGGGAGAGACCGATACTGACAGATTCCGGCGGGTTCCAGGTGTTTTCGCTTGCAAAGCTTCGCAAGATCAAAGAAGAAGGTGTACATTTCCAGTCACATATTGACGGACATAAGATCTTTATGGGACCGGAAGAAAGCATGCAGATCCAGTCTAACCTGGGATCCACGATCGCGATGGCATTCGATGAATGTCCGAGCAGCGTGGCAGACAGAGATTATGTACAGAAATCTGTAGAACGTACGACACGCTGGCTTGCGCGATGCAAAAAAGAAATGGCACGTCTCAACAGTCTGTCGGACACCATCAATAAAGAACAGCTTCTGTTTGGTATCAACCAGGGGGCTGTATACGAAGATATCCGTATTGAACATGCAAAAGAGATTGCAAAGATGGATCTGGACGGATATGCAGTCGGCGGACTTGCAGTTGGCGAGACACATGAAGAAATGTATCGTATTCTTGATGCAGTCGTACCGTATCTTCCACAGGATAAGCCAACCTATCTTATGGGTGTCGGAACCCCGGCAAACATTCTGGAAGGTGTCGATAGAGGTATTGATTTCTTTGACTGCGTATATCCGAGCCGCAATGGCCGTCATGGTCATGTATATACCAACCATGGCAAGATGAATATGTTCAATGCCAAATATGAACTGGATAGCCGTCCGATCGAAGAAGGCTGTGGCTGCCCGGCATGCCGCCATTACAGCAGAGCTTACATCCGTCATCTTCTGAAGGCAAAAGAAATGCTCGGTATGCGCCTCTGTGTACTGCATAATCTGTATTTCTATAACCATATGATGGAAGAAATCCGTGATGCGCTGGATGAGGGAAGATTTGCTGAATATAAGAAAATGCGCCTGGAAGGATTCGCGGCAGGAGAGCAGAAATAAGCAAAAAGCTTTAAATCATACAAAAAAATGAAAAACACTTGAAGTTACAGGCTTTTTTGTGTATGATTGTATATAGTGTTCCTGAATAGCAGGAATGTAAGTCAGCAGACAGGAGGAATCTGAAATGAACGAAAGTACCGCAAGCATGGGTATGATGATTTTATGGATGGTAGTTATCTTTGGAGTTATGTATTTCCTGATGATCCGTCCTCAGAAGAAAGAGCAGAAGAGACTTCAGGCAATGCTCAACAGCATGGAAGTCGGTGACAGTATTGTTACAACAAGCGGCTTCTATGGAGTGATCATCGATATGACAGAAGAAGATGTGATTGTAGAATTCGGCAATAACAAGAACTGCCGTATCCCAATGAGAAAACAGGCTATTGCAGAAGTGGAGAAGGCAGAACAGGCATCCGCATAACTGCAAATAAGAAAGTAAGTGCTGCGTCAGATGCGGCACTTCTTTTTTTATAAAATTTCATTGAAATCAGGTAATGATTTATTTGCATTTGTAACACGTTCAAACTTTTATGTAGTAAAGGGTTGAAAAGTCTAAAAAAGTGCGTTATTATAATAACAATATCCATAAGGAAAGGACTCTGCGGTTTTCGTGTGGTGCAGAGAGAGGAAATGAAGCAATGGAATACAAGATCGCATTGATTCCGGGAGACGGTATCGGTCCGGAAATCGTAAATGAAGCAAAAAAAGTTCTTGATAAAGTATGTGAAAAATATCATCATACATTTACATATTCAGAGGTGCTTCTCGGTGGAGCTTCTATTGATGTTCACGGTGTACCGCTTACAGATGAAGCAATTGCAACAGCAAAAGCTTCTGATGCAGTTCTGATGGGTTCTATCGGTGGTGATGCCAGGACATCTCCGTGGTACAAACTTGAGCCGTCCAAACGTCCGGAAGCAGGACTCCTTGCAATTCGTAAAGCATTGAATCTTTTTGCAAACCTCCGTCCGGCATATCTGTATAAAGAACTCGAGGAAGCCTGCCCGATCAAGAAAGAAGTGATCGGCGAAGACGGATTTGATATGATCATTGTCCGTGAGCTTACCGGTGGACTTTATTTCGGAGAAAGAAAAACAATTGAAGAAGATGGTGTAAAGAAAGCAATCGATACACTTTCCTATAATGAAAATGAGATCCGCCGTATTGCCATCAAGGCATTTGACATTGCAATGAAGAGAAGAAAGAAAGTCACAAGCGTTGACAAGGCAAACGTACTGGATTCTTCCAGACTCTGGAGAAAAGTTGTAGAAGAAGTCGCAAAAGATTATCCGGAAGTAACTCTGGAACATATGCTGGTTGACAACTGTGCAATGCAGCTTGTACATGATCCGGGACAGTTTGATGTCATTCTTACTGAGAATATGTTCGGTGATATCCTGTCTGATGAAGCAAGCATGGTAACAGGTTCCATCGGAATGCTTTCTTCCGCAAGTCTGAATGAAACAAAATTTGGTCTGTATGAGCCGAGCCACGGATCTGCACCTGATATTGCAGGACAGAACAAAGCAAACCCGATCGCAACGATCCTTTCCGCGGCAATGTTACTTCGTTACTCACTGAACCTTGATGAAGAAGCAGATGCAGTAGAAGCAGCTGTACAGAAAGTGCTTACAGACGGATACCGCACAGGCGATATCATGTCAGAGGGATGCAAGGCTGTCGGAACAAAAGAAATGGGAGATCTGATCGCAGCAGCTGTATAATGAAAGTTTTTAATATAAAGAGGAGATAGAAAGATGAGAAGTGATTCAGTAAAAACAGGCTCACAGCAGGCACCGCACCGTTCCCTGTTTAATGCCCTTGGATTAACAAAAGAAGAAATGGAACGTCCTTTAGTAGGTATCGTAAGTTCTTATAATGAGATCGTACCGGGTCATATGAACCTTGATAAGATTGTTGCAGCCGTAAAACAGGGGGTCGCAATGGCTGGTGGTACTCCAATTGTATTTCCGGCAATTGCTGTCTGTGACGGTATTGCGATGGGACACATCGGAATGAAATATTCTCTGGTAACAAGAGATCTGATTGCAGACTCTACAGAGGCTATGGCGATGGCTCATCAGTTTGATGCCCTTGTTATGGTTCCAAACTGTGATAAAAACGTACCCGGACTTCTGATGGCGGCTGCCAGACTGAATATTCCGACTGTATTCGTAAGCGGTGGCCCGATGATGGCAGGCCACATTCACGGACACAAGACAAGTCTTTCCAGTATGTTTGAAGCTGTCGGATCTTATGCGGCAGGCAAGATTACAGAAGACGAACTTACAGAATTTGAGAACAAAACATGTCCTACATGTGGATCCTGTTCCGGTATGTATACTGCAAACTCCATGAACTGTCTGACAGAAGTTCTTGGTATGGGACTTCGTGGAAACGGAACTATCCCGGCTGTATATTCCGAGCGTATTCGTCTTGCAAAACATGCAGGTATGCAGGTTATGGAAATGTACCGCAGAAATATCCGCCCGCGCGACATCATGACAAAAGAAGCTATCCTGAATGCACTGACAGTAGATATGGCACTTGGATGCTCTACCAACAGTATGCTTCATCTTCCGGCAATCGCTCATGAAGTCGGTATGGATTTTGATATAAGCTTTGCAAATGAGATCAGTGCAAAGACACCGAACCTCTGCCACCTTGCACCGGCAGGTCCGACTTATATGGAAGATCTGAACGAAGCAGGCGGTGTTTATGCAGTTATGAACGAGCTGAACAAAAAAGGACTTCTTCATACAGAATGCATGACAGTAACAGGCAAAACAGTAGGCGAAAACATCAAAGACTGTGTAAACCTCAATCCGGAAGTTATCCGCCCGATCGACAATCCGTACAGCCAGACTGGCGGCCTTGCAGTACTGAAAGGAAATATCGCTCCGGACGGCGGTGTTGTAAAACGTTCTGCAGTTGTAGAAGAGATGATGGTACATGAAGGTCCGGCAAGAGTTTTCGACTGTGAAGAAGACGCGATCGCAGCAATCAAAGGCGGCAAGATCGTAGCCGGAGACGTTGTTGTTATCCGTTATGAAGGACCGAAAGGCGGACCTGGAATGAGAGAGATGCTGAACCCGACTTCCGCAATCGCAGGAATGGGACTTGGTTCTTCTGTAGCTCTTATTACAGACGGACGTTTCAGCGGTGCATCCCGTGGTGCTTCAATCGGACACGTTTCACCGGAAGCAGCTGTAGGCGGTCCGATCGCTCTGATCGAAGAAGGCGACATTATCAGCATCAATATTCCGGAACTGAAACTGGAAGTTAAAGTTTCTGATGAAGAAATGGCAGCAAGAAAAGCAAAGTGGCAGCCACGTGAGCCACGAGTTACAACCGGATATCTTGCAAGATATGCTGCAATGGTTACCTCAGGAAACAGAGGAGCAATCCTTGAAGTTCCGAAAGCAAAATAATATAAAGTAAAGATTCATACAGGAGGAAATACAATGCAGCTTACAGGTGCAGAGATTATCATTGAATGCCTGAAGGAACAGAAAGTAGATACTGTTTTTGGTTATCCGGGAGGTGCGATCCTCAATGTCTATGATGCTCTCTATAAACACAGTAATGAGATCCATCATGTTCTGACATCTCATGAACAGGGTGCTTCTCATGCCGCAGATGGTTATGCCCGTGCTACAGGAAAAGTCGGAGTATGTCTGGCAACCTCCGGCCCTGGGGCCACAAATCTGGTTACAGGTATTGCAACCGCATACATGGATTCTGTTCCGGTGGTGGCAATCACCGCGAACGTAGGAAAACCACTTCTTGGAAGAGATTCCTTCCAGGAGGTTGATATTGCCGGTATCGTAATGCCGATCACAAAACACAGCTTTATCGTAAAAGACATTTCCATGCTGGCAGATACACTTCGCAAGGCATTTTATATTGCAAAGAGCGGACGTCCGGGCCCGGTACTGGTAGATGTAACGAAAGATGTGACAGCAGCCATTTATGAATATTCCGTTCGCCGTCCGGCTACGATCAACCGTGAGACCGAGACAATCCGTAAGGAAGATCTGGAGACTGCCGCACAGATGATTGAGGAAGCACAGAAACCGTATATCTTTGTCGGAGGTGGTTCTGTTATTTCCGGAGCATCCAAAGAAATCAGTGAACTGGCGCATAAGATTCAGGCACCGGTTTGTGACAGTCTGATGGGTAAGGGAGCGTTTTCAGGAGAAGATCCTCTGTACACCGGTATGCTCGGTATGCATGGAACAAAGACTTCCGACCTTGGCGTGACACAGTGCGACCTTCTGATCGTACTCGGTGCACGTTTCAGTGACCGTGTAACAGGTAATGCGAAGACTTTTGCAAAACAGGCAAAAATCCTTCAGATTGATGTCGACGCGGCAGAAATCAATAAGAATGTTGTGGTAGATGCGTCTGTGATCGGGGATGTAAGAGAAGTTCTTCGCAGACTTCTGGAAATGATTCCGGAAGAAAAGCATCCGGAGTGGATCGAACATATTCAGGAGATGAAAGCAAAGTATCCACTGACTTATGATCATTCACAGCTTACCGGACCATACATTATAGAGAAGCTTTATGAAATCACCAATGGCGATGCAATTATTTCAACAGATGTCGGTCAGCATCAGATGTGGGCTGCGCAGTACTTCAAATACAAAGAACCGCGTACATTCCTGACTTCCGGTGGTCTCGGAACGATGGGTTACGGACTTGGAGCTGCAATCGGTGCAAAGATGGGCAGACCGGACAAAACAGTGGTCAACATTGCAGGAGACGGCTGTTTTCGAATGAATATGAATGAGATCGCAACCGCTGTACGATGCCATAAACAACTGTTACAGATTGTTATGAATAATCATGTACTTGGTATGGTTCGTCAGTGGCAGACCTTATTCTATGACCACAGATATTCACATACCGTTCTTGATGACGCAGTGGATTTTGTGAAAATATCTGAGGGCATGGGTGCGAAGGCAATCCGTGTTACGAAGATGGAAGAAGTAGAACCGGCGATTCGCGAGGCGCTGGCTACGGAAGGACCTGTGGTACTGGACTGCTGGATCGATCAGGATCTCAGCGTGTTCCCGATGGTGCCGGCAGGTGCAAGTCTTAATGAAGTATTTGACGAGGAGGATATGAAGAACAATGAGCAGAGTGTATAATTTTTCTGCAGGACCGGCCGTACTGCCGGAACCTGTGCTGAAAGAAGTTGCAGCAGAAATGATGGATTACCAGGGAAGTGGCATGTCCGTTATGGAAATGAGTCACAGAAGCCCTGAGTTCCAGAAAATCATTGATGATGCAGAGCAGGACTTAAGAGATCTGATGAACATCCCGGATAACTATAAGGTATTATTCCTTCAGGGCGGCGCTTCACAGCAGTTTGCCATGATCCCGATGAACCTGATGAAAAACGGAGTTGCGGATTATATTGTTACCGGACAGTGGGCAAAGAAAGCATATCAGGAAGCACAGAAATACGGAAAAGTAAACAAGATCGCATCTTCCGAGGACAAAACGTTCTCCTACATTCCGGATTGCAGTGATCTTCCGGTCAGCCCGGATGCAGATTATGTATATATTTGCGAAAATAATACAATTTACGGAACAAAGTTTAAAACACTTCCGAATACAAAAGGCAAAACCCTTGTTGCAGATGTTTCCTCCTGTTTCTTATCTGAGCCTGTAGATGTAAGTAAATACGGCATCATCTACGGTGGTGTTCAGAAAAATATCGGACCTGCAGGTATGGTTATCGCAATCATCCGTGAAGACCTCATCACTGAGGATGTTCTTCCGGGAACACCAACCATGCTTACATACAAAACACATGCAGATGCAGGTTCTCTTTACAATACCCCGAATGCTTACTGCATCTATGTGTGCGGAAAAGTTTTCAAATGGCTGAAAGCTATGGGTGGACTGGAAGAAATGCAGAAGAGAAATATCGAAAAAGCAAAGATCCTCTATGATTACCTGGATCAGAGCAAACTCTTCAAAGGTACAGTAGAACCGGCTTCACGTTCTCTGATGAATGTTCCTTTTGTTACAGGTGACAAAGACATGGATGCTAAATTTGTAAAAGAAGCAAAAGCAGCAGGTCTTGTAAACCTCAAAGGACACAGAACAGTAGGCGGTATGCGTGCAAGTATCTACAATGCAATGCCAAAAGAAGGCGTAGAAGCTCTCGTTGCATTCATGAAAAAATTCGAGGAGGAAAATGCATAATGTTCCAGTATAAATGCCTCAATCCAATTTCCCAGACAGGTCTCGGCCTGTTTGGTGAAGAATACAAACAGACAGAAGACATGAACAATGCCGATGCAGTTCTGGTAAGAAGTGCAAAAATGCATGACATGGAACTCCCGGAGAATGTCAAAGTTATCGCACGTGCAGGTGCAGGTGTCAACAACATTCCGGTTGACGCGTGTGCAGAAAAAGGTATTGTTGTATTTAATACACCGGGAGCAAATGCAAATGGTGTCAAAGAGCTTGTCCTTGCAGGTATGCTTCTTGCTTCCCGTGATATTGTCGGTGGTATTGAATGGGTAGCACATGAAGAAGACAAAGAACACATCGATAAACTGGCAGAAAAACAGAAAAAACAGTTTGCAGGATGTGAGATCAGCGGTAAAAAGCTTGGTATCATTGGTCTCGGTGCAATCGGAGCTATGGTTGCAAACTCTGCAACACATCTCGGAATGGAAGTTTACGGATACGATCCGTTCATCTCCATTGATGCGGCATGGAACCTTTCCAGAACTATCAAACACAGCAAATCTCTGGATGAGATCTACAGCCAGTGCGATTACATCACCATCCATGTACCACTTACTGATAATACTCGCAAGATGATAGACAAAGAGGCTTTCACAAAGATGAAAGACGGTGTTGTACTTTTGAACTTTGCGAGAGATCTTCTTGTAGATGAAGAAGCACTGATCGAAGCACTTGACAGCGGAAAGGTTAAGAAATATGTAACAGACTTTGCAAACCCGCTGGTTGCAGGAAGGCCGGGAATCCTTGTAACACCACATCTTGGTGCATCTACAGAGGAATCTGAAGAAAACTGTGCAGTAATGGCAGTTAAAGAAGTAAGAGATTTCCTTGAAAACGGAAATATTAAAAACTCTGTAAACTTCCCGAACTGCGATATGGGAACCTGTGTGGCAGTCGGACGTGTCACCATCGCTCACAAGAATATCCCGAATATGATCAGCCAGTTCACAAAGATTCTCGGAAGCGAAGGCCTGAACATTGCTGATATGACCAACAAGAGCCGCGGAAGCTATGCATATACCATTATTGATCTGGAAAGCGCAGCATCTAAAGAGGCACTGGATGAACTGAGAGCAATCGAAGGTGTATCCAAAGTACGTGTAATCAAATAATAAAGCGGATTAACCCGCAGATATAAAAAGCCCGGAAGATTCATTCAGAATCGTCCGGGCTTTTTGTCTGGAAATGTAAATATCATTGACGGCTTGCAATAAAGCTTTCGACTTCTTCGCGTGTCGGCATGACTCTCAGAGCACCTTTGCGTGTGGTGATCAGAGAAGCGGCAGCGTTTGCGAAAGTAAGCAGCTCTTTTAAGTTTTCTTCGGTCAGATTATCAAGGCCGTGGTCAAGTACATAATTTAAAGTGCTTGCGCAGAAGGTATCGCCTGCACCGGTCGTTTCAATCGTGTTTTCCTGAAGAAACGGAGCAACTTCTACGCGCATGTTTTTGTAATAAGCGCGACTTCCGTCTTTTCCCATGGTGACGAGAATAAGCGGAATGTGGTATTTCTCCTGAATCATAGCAGCACCCTTATCATAGTCTGTGGTTCCGCACATAAATTCCACTTCGTTATCGGAAATTTTTAAGACGTCGCATTTGGACATGCCATATTCAATCTCTGCTTTTGCATCATCCAGAGATTTCCAGAGTGGCGGACGCAGGTTTGGGTCAAATGTGATGATACATCCGGCGTCTTTTGCAAGCTCGATTGCATGACGCGTAGCCTCGCGAACACCCTCATGTGTAGAAGAAAGTGTACCGAAATGGAAAATACGGGAAGACTCGATCAGATCTCTCTGTACTTCCTCTTTTGTAAGCATCATATCGGCACCCGGATCACGGTAGAAAGAAAAGTCGCGGTCACCGTCCGGATATGTATGAACGAAAGCGAGCGTTGTGTGGTAGTTTTCGTCAAGAATCAGATTACGCGTATCGATACCGACTTCCTCAACCGCCGATTTTAACTGATTACCAAACATATCTTTACCGACTTTGCCGATGAAAGCTGTTTTTTTACCAAGACGCTCCAGCATGGCAAGTACGTTGCACGGTGCACCGCCCGGGTTTGCTTCCATCAGGGGATTTCCCTGCGTACTGTTTCCGTTTTCTGTAAAGTCAATCAGCAGCTCACCGAGAGCTGTCACATCAAACTGTTTTTTTTCCATAGGATAGAAACCTCCTTAAGTAACTGTAGTGTTTTCTTTTTTGAAAGAAAGATGCTATCATCAATTTATCGTAGAGAGGTCGTTTTGTCAAACTAATTTCGTTCTTTTCTTTATTTTTAATGAAAAAAATGTTAAACTGAAACAAAGGACTACAATTCAGGAGAAAGATCCTGATGAAATAGAGACAGGAGGGGGATTTATGGACAGTAAAGTATATAAATATATGGATTGGCCGGAGATTGAAGCAGTCGTTTACGGAGAGGAAGCAACACCGCGGGATCTGATGGCACCGAGAATAACAGCCGATGGAGTATTGGTACAGGGATTCTTTCCGAATGCAGACAGTGTGGAAGTACTTGTAGACAAAAAAACTTATAAAATGGAACAGCAGGATGAAGCAGGGTATTTTGCAGCAATGCTTCCGATGCGTAAGGTGCCGTCTTATCAGTACCGCATTACGAAAGGTAAAGAAGTCTGTACGGTGAATGATCCATATGCATTTCCTGTACAGATTACGGAGGATGAGGAAAAGGCTTTCTGCGCCGGTGTGTACTATCATGCATACGAAAAACTGGGCGCACATCCGACTGAGATAGACGGGATAGCAGGCACAAGCTTTGCTGTATGGGCGCCGAATGCACTTCGTGTCAGTGTCGTCGGAGACTTTAATAACTGGGATGGCAGATGCCATATGATGCACCGCATGCCGATGTCAGGAATCTATGAGCTGTTTATTCCGGGAGTTGGGGATGGTGCAGTTTACAAATACGAAATGAAACTGAAGGGTGGTGCGATCCAACTGAAATCTGATCCGTATGCTGCATGTACGGAACTCCCACCGGCATCTGCATCTGTTGTCAAAGACCTGCGTAATTATGCGTGGGATGATGCTGCGTGGATGGATGCACGTGAGAAATATAAAGACCGTCATCAGCCGGTATCTGTTTATGAGACAAGCCTGACTGTCTGGAAAAATGCGCAGGAACTGGTCGATTATGTAAAAGAATTGAAATATACCCATGTGGAACTTCATCCGGTGATGGAATATCTGGATGAGGATGCCGGAGAGTACAGCACTTTTGCTTACTATGCACCGGATCGCCGATTCGGAATGCCGGAAGATTTCCAACAGCTGGTTAATGCACTTCACAAAGAGAATATCGGAGTGATCCTGGACTGGACACCGTCTCATTTTCCACGTCAGGAGGGTGGACTGGAACTGTTTGATGGTACACCTCTGTATGAAAATCCGGATCCGTCCATGGCAATTCATCCGATGTGGGGAACACTGTTATTCGATTTTGAAAGCCCGATGGTTAAGGATTTCCTTCTTGCAAATGCATTTTACTGGCTGGAATTTTATCATGCAGATGGTCTGAGACTGGATGACGTGGATTCTATGCTATATCTTGATTTCGGCAGAGAATACGGACAGTGGAGACCGAATATCTACGGAACAAATGAAAATCTCGAAGCAGTAGAATTTCTGAAACATCTGAATTCCATACTGCAGAAAAAACTGCCGGGAACGATGACTATCGCGCAGGAGGACGGTCTCTGGTCGGAACTGACAGGAAGCGTGGAGGATGATAATATTGGATTTTCTTATAAATGGAACAACAACTGGGCCGGAGATTTCCTGAATTATCTGTCCAAAGATCCGATCGAGCGCCAGTATGTCCATGACCAGCTGACATTATCTATGCTGTACACGTACTGTGAGCACTTTGTGCTTCCGCTTGGAAGCCGCCAGACCGGTGATCAGGAAAGCTTCATGGAGAAACTTCCGGGGGATGATGCGCAAAAGATGAGTCAGATCCGTGCGGCATATTCTTATATGATGCTTCATCCGGGATGCAAGATGATGGCACCGGATAAAGAGGCACCGGAAGAACTTAAGAAATTTATTCATGATCTGAATGGACTGTACGTTTCACAGCCGGCAATGTATCAGATGGATGATGATTATGAAGGATTTGAATGGATCCAGCTTATGAAATATGAAGAAAATGTCCTGACATTCCTTCGTAAGACGGAAAACCCGGATGAAACACTTCTGGCAGTCTGCAACTTTGCGGCAGTTCCATATGAAAATTATCAGGTGGGAGTTCCTTTCTATGGAAAATATAAAGAAATCTTCAACAGTGACCGCAAAGAATATGGCGGACAGGGAATCGTTAATCTGCGTGCAAAGACCTGCAAGCAGGCAGAATGCGATGAAAGAGAGTATTCCGTTACCTTTAAGATCCCGGCACTTGGTGTAGCTGTATTTTCCTGCACACCGGGAAAAAAACCAGAGAAGCTTGCAGTAGCTGCGAAGAAGCCGGAAACAGCAAAGAAGACAACCCGAAAAGCAGCCGTGAAGAAAGACAGCACAAAGAAAGTAGCTGCAAAGAAGGTTGCTGCGAAGAAAACACCGGTTGTAAAGAAAACACTGGCAAAAAAAGTTGCAGAGAAAAAAATATCTTGATTTTTTCAGAAAATAAGGTATAATATGGATTGTGTCTTGAACACAGGCTGGAATAGCTCAGTCGGTAGAGCACTTCACTCGTAATGAAGGGGTCGTGAGTTCGAGTCTCATTTCCAGCTTAAAGGCTTCGTGATGATTTCACGGAGCCTTTTGTCATTAGAAAGTGCTCATTTATGTTTTTCTAAGCATGAATTTCAAATAATGCATCCATTTCGATTTTTAGGCATCGAAAGCGATGAAATTTGATTATTTCGATTCATTTCAGTTCGGATTTATAATCAAGTCAATAATTTTTCAAATATTCCCCGAAGAAGTATCAGAAAACAGATTGGTCATCATCTTTTCCTTTTCAGTGCTTGCAATGAGTGAAAATTATGTTATGATAGGAGAATATGAACATACTATTTATATAACGTATTAACTCGTAAAAGCATTGCGGATGGACAAAATCACCCGCAAAGGGAGATGATATTCATGATAGATGAAGCCGGGAAACGTATTCTTGAACGGATCGATGCGCACAGAGCGCAGATCATTGCATTTGCAGAGGATATCGCTGCACATCCGGAGCCGGGTTTTGAAGAAGTACGGACAGCCGGAAAGACAGCAGAGTTTCTGAAATCACTCGGTTACGAAGTGAAGGAGCATCTTGCCATTACCGGAGTAAAAGGCGAGATGAAACGAAAAGGCGGTCCGACTCTGACTGTGATAGGCGAGCTGGATGCGATCGGATGCCATTCTCATCCGATGGCTGACAGACGGACGGGAGTTGCTCATGCCTGCGGACACCATGCACAGATGGCAGCGATGATCGGTTGCGCGATTGCAATGGCTGATCCGGAAATACAGGACGAGCTGGATGGCAATGTGAATTTTCTTGCGGTTCCGGCAGAAGAATATATTGATGCAGATAAGCGTACCCGCCTGAAAGAAAAAGGAATCGAATTTTGTTGTGGTAAGAGTGAGATGATCCGAACAGGAGTATTTGATGATACAGATATGGCACTTACGACACATGTGCATATGGTTCCGGTAAAAGAAGATTTTTACCTTGGAAATCCTCCATGCAACGGCTATACGGCAGAGCAAGTGACAGTACGGGGAAAGGCAGCACATGGGGCGATTGATCCGTGGAATGGAGTAAATGCCTTAAGCATCACGACCAGTGCAATCCAGATGATGGGGCTGATGAGAGAGACCTTCCGGGAGGAAGATCATGTGAGACTTCACAATGTGATCCGTAAGGCTGGCGATGTGATCAACAGTGTGCCGGATGAGGCAGTCATTGAGACGAAGGTACGTGCGGCATCATTGGAGCGGATCGAGCAGGTTATGGAGATGGTAAACCGTGCGTATACCGGTTCAGCCTATGCTTTTGGTGGGAAAATAGAAAGAGAAGTCCTTCAAGGCTATATGCCGATTCTTCCTCGTGAGGCAGATGAAGCACTAATTGAGGCGGCAAATGATCTGGGACTCGATTATCGCACAGTACAAAAAGGCGATTTCAATAATGCCTGTACCGATGTAGGGGATCTGAGTCACCTTCTTCCGATCGTTAATTTTACTTTTAAAGGATTTGAAGGTAAACTGCACGGGGCTGACTTTAAGATCACTGATCCGGAAAAAGCTTATATTTTGCCGGCGAAGCTTCTGGCACTGACTGCATATAAGCTCCTTCGAAATGGCGGAGAAAAGGCAAAAGAAATCAAAAACAGCTACACACCGTTTTTTGATAAAGACAGCTACATACAATATGTAAAGAAAATCACAGAGAAAAAGGCTGACTAATATAATAAAAAGAACAGCAGGAGGACAGACAGAAGAAAAATGACAGAAAAATGTTTGGAATTAAAAGAGATAAAAAAGTCGTTTTCAAAAGAAGAGACCGTATTGAAGGAGATCAGTCTTTCGATTGATAAAGGAGAATTTATCACGCTCCTTGGATCTTCCGGCTGCGGAAAGACGACAACACTGCGTATTATAGCAGGACTTGAAACACCGGATTCCGGGAGAGTATTCCTTGATGGCAGAGATGTGACCAGCCTGGCACCGGAGGCGCGTGATGTCAATACAGTATTTCAGAATTATGCACTCTTTCCGCATATGACAGTTGCAGACAATATCGGATATGGACTGAAACTGAAAAAAACACCGAAAGCGGAGATTAAGAAACGTGTATCGGAGATGTTGGATCTCGTGCAGCTTCCGGGATTTGAGAAAAGAAAGCCGTCCGAGCTATCCGGAGGACAGAGACAGCGTGTGGCAATCGCAAGAGCACTGGTCAACAATCCGAAGGTCCTTCTTCTTGATGAACCGCTTGGCGCTCTGGATCTCCAGCTTCGCCGTGCCATGCAGCTTGAACTGAAGAAATTACAGAAAAAACTTGGTATTACTTTTATCTATATCACGCATGATCAGGAAGAGGCCATCAATATGTCTGATCGTATCGCAGTTATGAATCAGGGTACTTTCGAGCAGATCGGAACACCGGATGAGATTTATAATCATCCCAAAACGAGCTATGTAGCGACATTCGTTGGAAATGCCAATATCCTGAAAGGTACAGTGGAAGGAAGAGAAGGTGCAGACCTTAAGATTGCTATTGCCGGAGGCAGCGTTCTTGTTGTATCTGAAGGCAGAGAACTTAAGGTGGGTAAGCCAGTTACTCTGGCTGTCCGAAGCGAAAATCTGATCTTTGATGAAAACTGCGGAGAGGGCTTTCCGGCAGAAGTTATTGAAAAAAGTTTTGCAGGTGGTCTTCTTCGTGTCGTACTGAAACTTGCAGACGGAACAGAAGTTGTTGCAAACAGACATGGCATTGATGCAGGTGTGGAGCCGGGACAGAAAGTAACCTGTTCCTTTGCAGCAGAAAATGCGGTTCTGGTTGATCTTCCGGACGAAGCAGAAAGAGGGGCAGAAGTATGAAAAAACAGAAATCCGGCTCTGTCTGGATGATCCTGCCACTGTATATTTTTACACTGATCTTTGTTGCGGGTCCTCTGCTTTATATGGTTGCCTTAAGTTTTGCACAGCCGAAGGCAGGACATGGTGTAGAATGGATTTTTACCCTTGATAATTATCGTAAAATCCTTGATCCGGTATATATGAAGACATTTACAGGATCCTTTCAGCTGGCGGTAACCAGTACACTCATCATTTGTCTGCTCGGTTATCCGTTTGGATATTTTATGGCAAAGCTGTCTGATAAATGGAAAAAACGTGCGATGATTTTTCTGATGCTGCCGTTCTGGGTAAATTCACTGATACGTCTTTATGGATGGATGATAATCCTGCAGACAAAAGGACTTTTAAATCACGTATTAAAAAGTCTGGGACTGATTGAAAAGCCTCTGAGGATCTTGTACAGTTATCCCGCAATCGTAATCGGTATGACTTATGTACTTTTGCCGTTTATGATCCTTTCTGTATATTCGAGTGCAGAGAAACTGGACTGGTCACTTGTAGAAGCAGCAAGAGATCTCGGCGCAAGTCCGATGAAAGCTTTCTGGACGGTGTCTTTCAAACTGACACTTCCGGGGCTTTTATCCGGGGTGATCCTGACATTTATTCCGTCCATGGGACTGTTTTTTATTGCAGATATCCTCGGCGGCAACAAAATCGTCCTTGTCGGAAGTCTGATTCAGGAGCAGATGACAAAAGGAAATAACTGGCCGTTTGCAGCAGCACTGGCAGTTGTTCTGATGGTTCTGACAACGCTTATGATCATGTTGTATCGTAAAATAACAAATGCAAAAGAATTGGAGGGTGTGGGATGAAAAAGAAAAATTCAAAACTCTCCGGATTTTATCTGGGTCTGATTTTTGTACTGATGTATCTGCCGATCGCGGTCGTCATTGTATTTTCATTTAATGAATCAAAACTCCCTGTAAGATTTACCGGATTTTCACTGAAATGGTATCAGGAACTGATTCATGATGATGCGATGCTGGAAGCACTGGGCAACAGTTTATTCCTTGGTGTGATAAGCTGCTTTGTCTCCGCAGTGATCGGAACTCTGGGTGCGGTCGGCCTTTCCAGAATCCACTGGAAAACAAAAGGCATTTTGGAATATATTTCCATTCTTCCGCTCATGATTCCGGAAATCATTCTCGGTATGGTACTGATGGCATTTTTCTATATGATGAATCTGCCGTTTGGTATGCTGACACTGTTGATCGGCCATACGGTATTCTGTGTACCGTATATTCTGATGGAGGTCAAGGCAAGACTTGCGGGTATGGATCCTTCGCTTGAAGAGGCGGCCAGAGATCTTGGAGCCGGACCGTTTCGGGCTTTCTGGGACATCATTCTTCCGCTTATTATGCCGGCAGTTATGTCCGGATCACTTCTGGCATTTGCTATGTCCATGGATGATGTCGTAATCAGCATTTTTATTAACGGACCACGTCTGGCAACTCTGCCGATTAAAGTGTATACGCAGATCAAGACAGGAGTTACACCGGAGGTAAATGCCCTATGTACGATCATGCTTGTCTTTACGGTTCTGATTTTATTCGCTTATACAATGATAGGCAAGGTGACAAAGGGAAACAACAAAAACAGCTAATAAACTCTTTTCAATAAAGGCAAAGTAAGTTATACTGAACATGTCTGGACTTTGTAAAGAGGTTATCTAGAGACAAGAAAGACTAGAAGAGGAGAGACGAATATGAAAAAATTGTTAGTATGTGCATTATGTGCAGCAATGGTAGTTCCTGCATTTAGCGTATCTGTAAGCGCAGATTCCAAGGAACTGGTACTTTACACATGGGAAAACATGTTTCCGCAGGAAGTACTGGATGGCTTCGAAGAAGAAACTGGAATAAAAGTGGTATATTCCAACTTTGATACAGATGAAAACATGCTGGAGAAGCTTTCCATGGCAAAAGGCGGAGATTACGACGTCGTTGTTGCAGATGACTATATTATCGAAACAGCAATCCAGGAAGGACTTGTAGAAAAACTTGATACTTCCAAATTATCCGGATGGGACAACATCAATCCATTGTATCAGGGCCAGTTCTATGATCCGAATGATGAATATACCGCTCCGTACGGCGCAGGAATTCCGCTGATCGTTTATGATCCGGATATGGTAGACATTGACATCAAAGGTTATGGAGATCTCTGGGATGAATCTCTTGAGGACAGCATTGCACTGACAGCAAACTATCGTGTTATCAATGGTATTACAAACCTGGCGCTTGGTCAGAATTTTAACGATCAGAACCTGGATGATATTGCAAAAACAGGAAAAAAACTTCTCGAGCTTGCTCCGAATGTTCGTCTGATCCAGGATGACAATACACAGGATTCTCTCCTTAACGGAGAAGCAAGTGTGGCATTCCTTTATACATCACAGGTAACTGCAGCCCTTCAGGAAAACCCGGACCTTAAGGTCGTATATCCGGAAGAGGGTCTTGGATTTGGTGTAATGGGTATGTTCATTCCGAGTGAAGCACCGGATAAGGATGAAGCATATCAGTTTATGGATTACATCCTTCAGCCGGAAAATGCAGCAAAATGCTTTGATTACATTGGATACTACTGTACAAATAAAGCAGCAGATTCACTTCTGGAAAACCAGAATCTTGTTGTACCGGATTCTGTAACAGAAGGTTCTGCAGTAGAAAATATCAGCGCAGAAGCAGAAGAAGCTTACAATAAGAACTGGACAGAATTTAAGGCAGCCTGCGACTGATAAGAACAAGGGGGAAGCAGGATGGAAATCTATAAAGGTATTGCTACCTTTTCAGGAATAGCCATCGGCAAAGTACTGTATTACAGCAGAGGGGAGTACCAGATACGTCAGTGTCTGGTCAGCAACATTAAAAAAGAAATCAGCGATTTTCAGGAAGCAAGGCTTCAGGCAGTTCATAAATTACACGAACTGTATGAAGCCAGCCGGCTCCTCAATGAGCAGGAGGCACGTGTTTTCTTAAGACAGATCAAACTTCTGGAATCAGAAAGTTATCAGAATGCAATCGAAAGCAGCATTGCCCATGAAAAGGTGAATGCTGCTTATGCAGTTATGATCAACAGAGATGAGCTTGTTGAGACATTCCGTAATCTGGAAGAACCGGTCATTCGCAGACGAATCAACGATATGCAGGAGATTTCCAATCGCCTGATTCAGATCCTTGGTGGCGCGGCAATACGCATCAACCTCGGAGATGAGCCGGTGATCCTTGTGGCGGAGGCGCTGTCTCCGACGGAAATCATGGAGATGGATAAAGATAAACTTCTCGCAGTGGTCATGCACCATGGTTCTACCGTTTCGCATGCATCGATCATGGCGAAGACAATGGAAATCCCGACGCTGGTTGACATTGCCGCTGATGATGAATGGGATGGAATGACTGCAATCGTAGACGGATATACCGGCACATTTTATCTGAATCCGGATGCGGAGATCCGACGGGAATATGAAATTCGCCTCGAGGCAGACCACAGGGAGCGTGAGGCTCTTCTCGAATTAAAAGCCCAGAAGGATGAGACAAAAGATGGAAGAAAGATTGGACTTTATGCAAATATCGGCAACATGAGTGACCTGAGCAGCGTACTTTATTACGGTGCGAAGGGTATCGGACTTCTTCGAAGTGAATTCCAGTACCTCGGTCGTGAGAATTATCCGAGAGAAAACGAGTTGTTCCGTGCGTATAAGAAAGTGGCTGAGACGATGGGAGAACGACTGGCTGTGATTCGTACTGCAGATCTTGGCGCAGATAAGCAGGCACCTTATCTGGACATTCCGCAGGAGACCAATCCGATCATGGGTAACCGCGGAATCCGTCTCTGTCTGGATCGAAGAAGAATGTTTAAGGCACAGCTTCGCGCAATCTATCGTGCCAGTGCTTACGGCAATCTCGCGATGATGTTTCCAATGATCGATTCCGAAGAAGAAATGGATGAGATTGAGAAGATTATCGGGGAAGTGAAGGAAGGCCTGCGCGAGAAAGATATTCCATTTAAGGATATCATGACAGGAATCATGATCGAGACACCGGCAGCAGTTATGATCAGCCGTGAACTTGCAATCAGAGTAGATTTTCTGAGCATCGGAACGAATGATCTTACACAGTATACGCTGGCGATGGACCGTCAGAATCCGCTCTTGAAGGACAAGTACAATGACCATCATCCGGCCGTCCTTCGTATGGTGCGAATGGTGGTGGAATCAGCGCATAAAGAAGGAAAGCGCGTTGGAATTTGTGGTGAGCTTGCTGCGGATACAGCTCTTACCGGTAAATTCCTTGAAATGGGAGTTGATTTTCTTTCAGTTGTACCGGCGTGCGTACTTCCTGTCCGTAAAGCAATTCGGGAAACAGATCTTAGTGGAGTATCTGCACCGGAAGTAAATGAGGATAATAATGAATAAAAAAAGTAAAGTAATTCTTCTTCCCTGTAGTTCATACAGGGAAGAAATTGTTTATGAGAATCTTGAAATCGGCCTGGAGCTTCTGGGCGGAATCGAGAAGATTGTAAAGAAAGAAGAGTCTATTCTGCTGAAACCCAATCTGCTCAAAAAAGCAGAAGTTGACAAAGCAGTCATCACGCATCCGTCTGTAGTCGGTATGTTTGCCAGATTGATGAGAGAAAAGGGATATCAGGATCTTTCACTTGCTGATTCCTGTGGTAATGGTACGACAACCAGAGTGATTCATGGTACCGGAATCGACAGGTATCTGGAAAAGTATGAGATTCCGGCAATTGATTATTCGAAGGGAATACGTGTAGAATATCCGGAGGGGATTCAGGCAAAAGAATTTATTCTGCCGAAAGAACTTCTGGAAAAAGACTGTGTGATTTCTCTTTGCAAGATGAAGACGCATGCGTTGGAGAGAATTACCGGCGCAGTAAAAAATAGTTATGGCTTTATCTATGGATTCCATAAGGCGAAAGGACATACCCTTTATCCGAGTGCAGACAGTTTTGCGCGAATGCTGGTTGATCTGAATCAATATGTAAAACCGCGGCTCTATATTATGGACGGAATTGTTGCGATGGAAGGGAACGGACCAGGTTCCGGAGATCCGGCACCAATGAATGTGATGTTGATGTCGCAGGACCCTGTGGCACTGGACAGTGTGTTTTGTAACCTGATACATCTTAAGCCGGAAATGGTACCGACCAATTATCATGGCGAAAAGATGGGACTTGGTACCTGGAAAAAAGAAGAGATAGAGATCATGACTCCTGCCGGAATGATCAGTATGGAAGATGCTGTTGCCCAGTATGGAAATCCGTACTTTGATGTAGATCGGCGTGTGGCGCGTTCGGGTATGTGGGAGCGGCTTGCAAAAGCGCTGAATATTTTCCAGAAGAAACCGTACATTGAGCCGGAGCGATGCATTCGTTGCGGAATTTGCGTAAAGAGCTGTCCTGTACCGGACAAAGCAGTAGATTTCCGAAAAGGCAGGGAAAATCCTCCGGTTTATGATTACAAAAAATGCATCCGGTGCTTCTGTTGCCAGGAAATGTGCCCGGAGAAAGCAATAAAAGTAAAATAATATGTAACTGTTCAGTACCCTCACAGTTACGAGTCAAAATGCATTCCAAATCACCTTCGGTGATGGCATTTTGCCTTATATGTCTCGGGATTTTGGCAAAAAACATGCCAAAACACCTCGCGGGATACTACCTTCTGAATAGTTACATAATATACAATAAAAAGGGCGTTGTTTCAGGGGTAATCGTACACCCATGAAGCAACGTCCTTTAAATGTGCTGCTTATCTTATTACATCGTGCAGTGCCTTGATGAATGCAGGAGTAGTACCGCAGCATCCACCGACTACGGAGGCGCCGCTTTCAATCAGGACTTTCATATGTCTTGCGAAGTCTTCTGCATGCATGCTGTAGACTGCATTGCCACTGTCGTCAATTACCGGCATACCTGCGTTTGGCTTGGCAATCACAGGAATTGATACATTATCTCGAATGTTTCGAACAACAGATACAAGCTGATCCGGTCCGACGGAGCAGTTGATACCGACAGCGTCTGCACCGGCGGCTTCCAGAGAAATGGCAGCTTCAATTGCATTTCCGCCACTGAAGATACTTCCGTCCGCTTCCACAGTCATGGTACACATGATCGGAAGATCGCAGACAGAAGCAGCAGCGTCCACGGCTGCAAGAGTTTCTTCGATGTTAATCATGGTTTCTGCTACAATCAGGTCGATGCCTGCATCAGCCAGAATACGAATCTGTTCCTGATACATATCAAAAGCTTCTGCATAAGTATAATCACCATCAGCAGTGATGAAAGAACCGGAAGTTGTGATATCACCGGCTACATAGACACCGTTTCCGGTAAGCTCCTTAGAATAACCTACAAGTGTATGGTTGATTTCTTCAATACGGTCAGCGAGACCATGTTTTTCCAGGTTAAGACGATTTCCGCCAAATGTCGGAGCATAAATCACCTGACTGCCGGCCTTTATATAAGCACGCTGCAAATCCTGAATGATGTCTTTATGATCAATGACCCATGTCTCTGTGCAGATACCTCGCGGCATACCGCTCGCCATCAGATTGGATCCGGTTGCTCCGTCCAGAATAAGCGTCTGTTCAGTCAGCTTTCGAAATTCTTCTTTTGTCATTAGATAGTTGCCTCCTTGATGAAAAATAAAATATATAAGCAACTTGCCTGTAAGCTCCGCATTCCTGTCGGAAAGTGCTTATTTCAGTTTTTTATTATAACATGCCGGTGAACGCAATGGAAGACAGGATTCGTCAAAACTCGAAATTGCATTTTTGATGAGCCTGTGCTATTTTTATATATATTCTTTACCGGCGGTTCTGTCGGATGATTTCCCAAATACAATATTAATATAAGTAATTAAGGTTAGAGTGCAGGAGGTAGATAAGTTGAATTTGTTTGAGTATACGTACTGCGGCAACTATAACCGGCAGATACAGAATCTCTCACGGATTGTTCCTGAGAAGTGGAGTTTTGACGGTTCAGATGACAACGGTATACTGAAAGGATATCTGGAGCACACCTTCCAGAGAGTTTATGAAGAAGGAAAAATACTGGAAACGAGAGAATATGCGATTTTTAACACCGGTTTGTTTAACAGATATTATCAGCCGGTGTATGCGTATTTTATTCCCAATCTGGTTCCGGACAGGCAGAGATGGTATCTGGAGGGATTTTATACGGAGTATTATTTACTGAAATCAGGAATTGTCAGTCTTCCGAAGCGGGCGGAATATGTCAAAGATCCCGCGGAACTTGTCTTTGATACAACATTGGATATTCTTCCACAGTACGAGCATATCTTTGAAGAGGCAGAAAACAATATGCGGCTTCCGGAATGTATCCGCAACAGTGGGATGAAGGTACAGATTTTTGATGGAGCACTTCGCCAGACGAAACATATGCTGGAAGCAGATTATCGTACGGCTGTTCCGCAATATTATAATCACAGCATTCAGTTTCTGGTACCGGTGTGTCTGCAGAATCCTGCAAACGCCGATCTTGCACTTGCCTGTGTAAAGACAGAAGACGGTAGAAAATATCTTGGAAGGACATGCCTGACATTAAAAATGGCATATCATAATGCAAGACTTCTGGCAAAAATACACAGTAGCTGGCTTCATCCATGATAAATTTATGTTAAATATCATAAAACATATTGAAATCAGGAGATTTTTGTGATACAAAAGTAAAGCTACCATTCATATGTTTTTTTACAAAAGAGGGGATTTTTAGGGAGGAACAGCCAATGAGCAATAAGCTGATCGACTTGATCGACATTTCTAAATCTTATGGAATGCAGACCGTCCTGGATGAGTTGAATCTGTACATCAGAGAAAACGAATTCCTGACGCTTCTTGGACCGAGTGGATGCGGAAAAACAACTACACTTCGTATTTTAGGCGGATTTGAGACACCTGATAAGGGACGTGTGATCTTTGATGGACAGGACATTACGAATCTTCCGCCTAATAAACGTCAGCTTAACACCGTATTTCAGAAATATGCATTATTCACTCATATGAATATTGCAGATAATATTGCCTTTGGATTAAAGATAAAAAATAAAAGCAAGCAGTATATTTATGACAAGATCAAATATGCGCTGAAGCTTGTCAATCTGGACGGATTCGAAAATCGTATGCCGGATTCTTTGAGCGGAGGCCAGCAGCAGCGTATTGCGATTGCAAGAGCTATTGTAAATGAGCCGAAAGTGCTGCTTCTTGATGAGCCGCTTGGAGCACTTGATCTGAAACTTCGGCAGGATATGCAGTATGAGCTGATCAGGCTTAAAAATGAGCTTGGAATCACATTTCTGTACGTTACACATGATCAGGAAGAGGCGCTTACTATGTCTGATACGATTGTGGTCATGAACCAGGGATACATCCAGCAAATCGGTACTCCGGAAAAAATCTATAACGAACCGGAAAACGCTTTTGTTGCAGATTTCATCGGAGAAAGTAATATCATCTCCGCGACTATGGTGCAGGATCGTCTGGTCAAGATACTTGGCGTTAATTTCCCGTGCGTGGATGAAGGATTCGGTCAGAACAAACCGGTCGATGTAGTCATCCGTCCGGAGGATATTGATCTTTTGAAACCGGGACAGGGAAGTATTGATGGTGTTGTCACACATATGATCTTCAAGGGTGTCCATTATGAGATGGAGGTCATGGCGAATAATTACGAGTGGCTGGTACACAGCACAGATATGTTTCCGGTAGGAACAGAAGTCAGTATCCATGTAGACCCGTTTGACATACAGATTATGAAAAAACCGGAATCTGAAGATGAGGAGGCGGTAAATATTGAAGAATAAGCGTATGCTTGCCGGACCTTATCTGTTCTGGTCAGTATCTTTTGTCGTGATTCCATTGCTTGTGATTGTGTATTATGCGTTTACGAGTGATGAGGGGACATTTACCTTTTCGAATCTTGCCCAGATTACGACACCGGAAAATCTGAAGGCTCTGGGAATGTCCCTGCTTCTGTCATTTTTGAGTACACTGATCTGTCTGGTTCTTGCGTATCCACTTGCAATGATCCTGAGCCAGAAGCAGGTCAATCAGACAAGTTTTATCGTTCTGATCTTTATTTTGCCGATGTGGATGAACTTTCTTCTCCGTACACTGGCATGGCAGACACTGCTTGAAAAAAACGGTGTCATCAACAGTGTACTTGGATTTTTGCATTTGCCGGCACTTGAGATCATCAATACACCGTATGCCATTATTCTCGGTATGGTTTATAATTTCCTGCCATTTATGGTGCTTCCGATCTACAATGTTCTTATCAAGATTGACCGAAACGTGATCAATGCAGCACGTGATCTGGGAGCAAACTCAGTACAGACATTTTGCAAGGTTATTTTTCCATTGAGTATTCCGGGCGTGATCAGCGGTATTACGATGGTATTTGTACCGGCGCTGACAACATTTGTTATTTCCGACCTTCTGGGGGGCGGCAAGATTCTGCTGATCGGAAACGTGATCGAGCAGTCTTTCAAGCAGAACAGTAACTGGCATGTAGGAAGCGGACTGTCTCTTGTACTGATGGTATTTATCATTGCAAGTATGGCACTTGTTGCAAAATACGATCAAGAAGAAGGAGGGTCAGCATTTTGATCAGAAAATATTTACAGAAGATATATCTGACCCTGATTTTTATTTTGTTATATGCACCGATCGTTACGCTTGTCGTACTTTCTTTTAACCAGTCAAAGACGAGGGCTAAGTGGGGCGGCTTTACCCTGAAATGGTATAAGGAATTGTTCCAGAATGAACAGATCATGAGTGCATTCTATACGACGATGATCATTGCATTTATTTCGGCAGCTGTTGCCACACTTATCGGAACGGCTGCGGCGATTGCGATTCAGGGTATGAAGCAGAAATGGAAGACTATGTATATGGGACTTACCAATATTCCGATGATGAATGCAGAGATCGTTATGGGGGTTTCCCTGATGCTTCTTTTTATCGCGTTTCGTATGACACTTGGATTCGGAACAATTCTGATTGCACATATCACATTTAATATTCCGTACGTGATTTTAAGTGTGGCTCCGAAGCTGAAGCAGACAAATCGCTATACTTATGAAGCGGCACTGGATCTCGGTGCTTCTCCGCTGAAAGCGTTTTTTAAGGTCGTTTTTCCTGATATTGTACCAGGCGTTCTTTCTGGATTTATGATGGCATTTACCATGTCACTGGATGATTTTGTTATCACACATTTTACGAAGGGTCCGGGTATTGATACACTTTCTACCAAAATTTATACTGAGGTACGAAAAGGCATCAAGCCGGAAATCTATGCACTGTCTACGATTATGTTCGTGACAGTTCTTGTCCTTCTGCTTCTGGTAAACTATTCTCCGAAGGAAGAAGAGGAAGTTCCGGTTCGAAAGAAAGTGCGCAGACCATCCAAAATCAAAAAAGTACTTATTCAGCGTGTGATCCCGGTAGTAATCTGTATCGTATTTATCGGCGGCGGTTTCTACTATGCAAAAGAAGGCGGCGTCATGGGTGGCGAGGAACTGATCGTTTATAACTGGGGTGAGTATATCGATCCGGATGTCCTGACGATGTTTGAAGAAGAAACCGGCATCCATGTAGTTTATGAGGAATTTGAGACAAACGAGATCCTTTATCCGAAGGTAAGCTCCGGCGCAATCGCATATGATGTGGTCTGCCCGAGCGATTATATGATCCAGCGAATGATAGAGAATGATCTGCTTTCCGAGATTAACTTTGATAACATTCCGAATCTGAAAAATATCGGCAAACAGTACCTTGAACAGTCCAGACAGTTTGATCCGGAAAATAAATATTCCGTGCCATACTGCTGGGGAACCGTTGGGATTCTGTACAATAAGACAATGGTTGATGAACCAGTCGACAGCTGGTCTATCCTCTGGAATCCGAAATACAAAGATAATATCCTGATGCAGGATTCTGTGCGTGATGCGTTTGGCGCGACTCTGAAATATCTTGGTTATTCACTGAATTCTACGGATCTTGATGAGCTGAATGAGGCGAAAAATCTGCTAATCGAGCAGAAACCGCTAGTGCAGGCGTATGTTATTGATCAGGTGCGTGACAAGATGATTGGAAACGAGGCGGCTCTGGGTGTTATTTATTCCGGTGAAGCAATTTATACACAGAAAGAGAATCCAAATCTTGAATATGTGATTCCGAAGGAAGGTTCCAATATCTGGATCGATTCCTGGGTAATCCCGAAGAATGCAGAGCATAAGGAAAATGCGGAAAAATTCATCAATTTCCTCTGCAGACCGGACATTGCACTCAAAAACTTTGAATATATCACCTATTCTACACCGAATGAGGCCGCAAGAGAGCTGATTGAGGATGAATCTATCCGTAACAGTGAAATCGCCTTCCCGGATCTGTCCAGGTATGATAATCTGGAAACATTCCAGTATCTTGGTACCGGGGCAGATCAGGTATACGGTGATCTCTGGAATAAAGTAAAATCATCGTAACGTGTGAAAGAGACTTTCTATGAGACAAATCCTGTAGAAAGTCCTTTTTCTTGCAGAGAAATATACCACAGGAGTATAATGCAAAATAACAGAGCAAATATAATGATGTAATGCTGTAAGGAGAAAAAAATGAAAGAAGAAAAAGTATCCAACTATATAAAACTCTGTGATGAATGGGCAGAAAAATTTCTCCGGATGGATAAAGCGGAGCTGATGAAAAAACTTCCGGAACTGAAGCAGGAGGACGGCTATCTGAAAATTGTGCATTTTGGTGTGCCTTTTGGAGTCCGGGAATCAGACGGCAAAATTGAACGGCTGGATGGAAAGACCGAAGCCAATGCGACGGAGATGCTGAATATTTATACATTGTTTGGTTATGTAAAAGAACAGGCTTTTTTTATGGATAAATGGGTGCCGTTTGCGGATCTTCGTAATGCAAGACCCTTTGCACCTGCATACAAGACTGGTGTGACAGATGTCTTTGCGGAGACTTTTTCCGGACATGCAGAGGAACTTCGGAAAGCGTTTATGAAGTTGAACGGGACAGAACTTCCACAGGGCGATGTAGGCTATCAGATCAATGCGTTTGCATGTGAACCGATGCGTTTTTATTTCTGGGACAGAGATGAGGAATTTGAAGCACAGGGAAATATTTTGTTTGATTACAGTGCAACCGATTATAATCATGTAGAAAGCGCTGTATCAACAGCAGAGATGGGAGTGAGACGGCTTGCAGAAGTTGCGGGACTTCCGCTTAAAGGAAAATCGTTTGGAATGAGCTGAAAGGAGGAAAGGCCGAATGAGGTGTGAGGAAGCAGAACAGTATCTGTACTATGCAATGACAATTGGCGAACAGCTTCTGATCAGTGGTGCAGAGGTTGGTCGTGTAGAAGATACCATACGGCGTATCTGTATGGCATATGGGGCAGAGCGGGTAGATGTATTTTCTATTACTTCCAGTATTGTGACAACGATGTATGGCAATTTTGGCATCTGTACGCAGACAAGGCGCGTGCGTGGAATGGCGAATGATCTTGGCAGACTGGAAGATCTGAATCAGCTTTCGAGATATATCTGTGAATACAGGCCGGAACCGGCGGAAATCGGTTCACGGTTGAGTGAGATCGACCGGAGACCGACATATTCTTTGCGGATGCAGATTCTTATTTATGCTGTTATTTCCGGATCTTTTTCTGTGTTTTTCGGGGGAGATCTTCGGGACATGATTGCATCGGCTCTGATTGGAATCGTGTTGAAACTTCTGGAATCTTTTTTGAAACGCAGTTCTCTGAACTCTCTGATCACAGTCTTTTTGTGCTGTGGAGTGGGTGGTATTCTGGCTAATCTTGCGGTCTATATTGGTCTGGGGCATCGTGCGGATCTGATCAGCATCGGGAATATTATGCTTCTGATACCGGGAATTGCATTTACGAATTCGCTGAGGGATCTGTTTTCTGGCGATACGATTACAGGACTGATACGCTGTATGGAGTCAGTGTTGCTGGCATTTGTTGTAGGACTGGGATTTACTGCGGCGAATCTTTTGTTTTAGACAAAGGAGAAAGATTATGCATGAGATGATACAATTGCTGGTTTCCTTTACGGGATCGCTTGGATTTGCAGTATTATTTAATATACATGGAAAAAAACTCTGGTTTGCGGCTCTTGGCGGGTGCCTGTCATGGGCAGTTTATCTTATAGTCGGGATATGGACATCCAGTCCATATATCTGTGGTTTCTGGTCAACGGTGACAATTACTTTGTATGCAGAATGTATGGCACGGATTCACAAGACTCCGGTTACAGTGTTTCTTGTCTCGGCAACGATTCCGCTGATTCCGGGAGCTGCCCTGTACCGGACCATGAACTGGATGATGATGCAGGAGTGGGATAAGTTCTGCGCAGATGGAACCTATACAATTCTTTTTGCGGCAAGTATGGCAGCAGGAATGACGCTGACGACGATTCTCTTTCGGATGGTCTGGAGCTGGAAATACCGCCAGCGGTGGATGTGAGAGAGGGTGTGGTAAAAAATCAATTCAGGTCAGCCAAAATGAAGCAATGTACTGAAAATGGATGACCTGAACTTCAATTTATTTCTTTCGGACATGTTTTTCGATGAGATCCAGTGCGGCATACAGTCCCATTGCGATCACGCACAGGATCACGATGGACATGAGCACCCAAGTGAGTTTAAATGTCTGCGAACCGTAGATGATCAGGTAACCGAGTCCCTGTCTTGCACCGATAAATTCTCCGATGATCACACCAACCAGGCAAAGACCGATATTTACTTTCATTATGCTTAAAATAAGTGGAACAGAAGACGGAAGGACAATTTTTGTCAGTTCGTCTTTTTTACTGCCACCGAGCGTTTGGATGAGTTTCTGCTTTTCGGGATCGACTTCACGGAATCCTGTATAAAGATTAATGATGGAGCCAAAGATTGCAACGGAGATTCCGGCAACGATGATCGTTCGTATATTTGCACCCAGCCATACGATGAGGAGAGGAGCAAGTGCAGATTTCGGAAGACTGTTCAGTACGACCAGATATGGTTCAAGAACATGTGAAAGCCTGGGACATGTCCAGAGAAGGACGGCTGTGCCGATACCAAGAAGAACCGTGAATACAAAACTGACGAGCGTTTCGGCAAGTGTGATCCCAATATGTGTAAACAGAGACTGGTCTTTCAGCATCTTAAGAAAAGTTATCCAGATCTCCGACGGACTGCTGAAAATAAAGGAATCAATCCATCCGAAACGGGCGGAAACCTCCCATAAAATCAGAAAGCCCAGAAACAGAAGGATTCTGGACACGCGAATCAGATTTTTTTCACGTTTTACACGGAGAAGATACTGCTTTTGTGCAGGTGAATGCTCAGACATATTGATTCAGCTCCTTCCAGATAAGATTAAAATAAGATTTGAATTGCGGGGCGTTTCGGGAAGAAAGTGGTGTCCGGTCGGTAAGACCGAGATCGATAGTCACAATACGAGCAACAGTTGCCGGACGTTTTGTCAGGATGATCACCCGGTCTGCCATGCTGATTGCTTCAGAAATATCATGAGTGACCAGAATGGCAGGTTTTCTTTCTTTTTTCAAAATCCGTCCGATGTCGTCACTGACATTTAGGCGAGTCTGATAATCCAAAGCGGAAAAAGGCTCGTCAAGCAGGAGAAGCTCCGGTTTCAGGGCCAGTGTGCGGATCAGTGCCGCGCGCTGCCGCATGCCGCCGGATAACTGAGAAGGGCGCGCGTTTCGAAATTTATCAAGTCCGTAAGTACAGAGCATTTCTTCAATATATTTCAGCTTTGCGGGAGTGAGTTCCCGGCGGATTTCAAGACCGAGGGTTACATTCTGATAGATTGTACGCCATTCGAGAAGATGATCTTTCTGAAGCATATATCCGATTCGCGGATCACCGGGAGAGGGAACTGTATCGTTCATCAGTATAGTGCCTTCTTCTGCACTTAAAAGTCCGCAGATCAGATTTAAAAGAGTGGATTTTCCACAGCCGGACGGACCGACAACCGCCAGAAATTCTCCGGGCATCAGATCAAATGTCAGGTGGGAAAGTGCCGGTGTTTCTCCGGCAGATGTATGATAAGAGAGCGAAACGTCTCTGATTTCCAGAAGGGGTTTCATAAACATACCTCCGAGAATCTATATTTTAAGATATGCGAAAAACATTTCATGTGTTATGATATATGACAGGACTTGTAACTGTGAGGGTACTGAACAGTTACGATTTACAGATATCATTGAAAAGAAGGTAACAGAATTGAATAAACGAAATTATCAGAAAGAGCTGGATAAGCTTATTGACAATATAAAAAAAGAAGAAAAAGTGCCCCGTCTTTTTTTACACAGTTGCTGTGCGCCGTGCAGCAGTTACGTACTGGAATATTTATCTCAGTATTTTGAAATTACTGTATTTTTTTACAATCCCAACATCTCATCAGTTGAGGAATACAGTAAACGAGTCGCAGAAATCCGTCGTCTGATAGCAGAAATGTCTTTTGCACATCCGGTACACATTGAGGAGGGTACTTACGATCCACAGGTTTTTTATGAGATGGCAAAAGGCATGGAAAAAGTCCCGGAGGGTGGTGAGCGGTGCTTTAAATGCTATCGCCTCCGTATGGAAGAAGCGGCCAGACTGGCACAGAAAGACAATTATGATTACTTTACTACGACACTTTCCATCAGCCCGCTGAAGAACGCCGAAAAGATCAACGAGATCGGGGAAGAGCTGGCAGAAATCTATAAAGTTCCTCATCTGCCGTCTGATTTCAAAAAGAAAAACGGTTACAAACGTTCCATCGAATTATCTCATGAGTACGATCTGTACCGGCAAAACTACTGTGGTTGTGCGTTTTCAAAGCGAGAACAGGAAGAAAAAATGAAATAAAACAAATTTCAGAAGGTTCGGCTATTTGATTTTTCACTGGAATGTGGTAAACTGATAGAAGCTTATGCATTTTTGGACGAAAGTTCAGTGGAATGCAAATTTTACCGTACAACAAGGAGGAAATTATGGCACAGTTATGGGGAGGACGTTTCACAAAGGAAACGGACAAACTGGTATACAATTTTAATGCGTCAATTTCATTTGATCAGAAATTTTATAAACAGGATATCCGCGGAAGCAAGGCGCATGTAAGAATGCTTGCGAAGCAGGGAATACTGACAGAAGAAGAGAGAGACCAGATTCTGGAAGGACTGGATGGCATCCTTGCCGATGTAGAATCCGGAAAGCTGGAGATCACAGCAGAATATGAGGATATCCACAGTTTTGTAGAGGCTAATCTGATCGACCGTATCGGTGATCCGGGTAAGAAGCTTCATACCGGAAGAAGCCGTAACGACCAGGTTGCACTGGATATGAAACTTTATGTACGTGATGAAATTGAAGAAATCGATGCAGAACTTAAGAAACTTCTTGAAGCATTGCAGACTATTATGGAAAACAATGTTCATACATACATGCCGGGATTTACCCATCTGCAGAAAGCACAGCCTGTAACACTGGCACATCATGTAGGTGCATATTTTGAAATGTTCCGCAGAGACAGAAGCCGTATGGCAGATATCCGCAAACGTATGAATACCTGTCCGCTTGGTGCAGGAGCGCTTGCGGGAACTACTTATCCGCTTGACAGATTTTATACAGCAGAGCTTCTGGGATTTGATGAGCCGACAAGAAACAGCATGGACTCTGTATCTGACAGAGACTATGTGATTGAACTTCTTTCTGCAATGTCGACAGTTATGATGCATCTGAGCCGTTTCTGTGAGGAAATCATTCTCTGGAATTCCAATGAATATCGTTTTGTTGAGATTGACGATGCTTACAGTACCGGAAGCAGTATTATGCCACAGAAAAAGAATCCGGATATTGCCGAGCTTGTAAGAGGAAAGACCGGTCGTGTGTATGGCGCGCTGACCTCCATTCTTACTACAATGAAGGGTATTCCGCTTGCATACAACAAAGATATGCAGGAAGACAAAGAGCTGACCTTCGATGCCATCGATACTGTAAAGGGATGTATCGCACTGTTTACCGGAATGGTTTCTACTATGGAATTCCGTAAAGATGTAATGGAGGCAAGTGCCAAGAACGGCTTCACAAATGCGACAGATGCAGCGGATTACCTTGTAAATCACGGGGTTCCGTTCCGTGATGCACATGGCATTGTAGGCCGTCTGGTCCTTACCTGTATTGATAAGGGAATCTCTCTTGATGAGCTTCCTCTGGAAGAATACAAAGAGATTTCTCCGGTATTTGAGCAGGATATCTATGAAGCGATCAGCATGAAGACCTGTGTTGAGAAGCGTGAAACTTATGGCGCTCCGGGACCGAAGGTTATGGAGCAGATTATTGCGGCAAACAAAGAATATCTGAAAAATAATTAAAAACATCTTGCAATTTCGGATGAAGTGGTATAGTATGTACAAGGAAAACAGATGTGTGCTACGCAAAGACATATATGAAATAAAAGAATGAGGAGAACATTGTTATGAGCGAAAAACTGAGAGTCGGCATTTTAGGCGCTACAGGTATGGTCGGACAGAGATTTATATCTCTTCTGGAGAATCATCCGTGGTTTGAAGTGGTTACCCTTGCAGCAAGCCCGAGAAGTGCCGGAAAAACTTATGAAGAAGCAGTAGGCGGCAGATGGAAAATGGATACTCCGATGCCGGAAGCAGTAAAGAAAATCGTTGTTATGAATGTCAACGAAGTAGAAAAAGTTGCATCTACTGTAGATTTTGTATTTTCCGCAGTTGATATGTCTAAAGACGAGATCAAAGCAATCGAAGAAGAATATGCAAAGACAGAGACACCGGTCGTATCCAACAACAGCGCTCACCGCTGGACACCGGATGTACCGATGGTAGTACCGGAAATCAACCCGGAACACTTTGATGTTATCAAATATCAGCAGAAACGTCTTGGCACAAAGAAAGGCTTCATCGCAGTAAAACCAAACTGTTCTATTCAGAGCTATGCACCGGTTCTTACTGCATGGAAAGAATTTGAGCCATATGAAGTAGTTGCCACTACATATCAGGCAATCTCCGGAGCAGGAAAGACATTTAAAGACTGGCCGGAAATGGAACACAACATTATCCCGTACATTGGTGGAGAAGAAGAAAAGAGTGAAAAAGAACCGCTGAGACTGTGGGGCAAGATTGAAGACGGTGTGATCGTACCGGCTACAGAACCTGTTATCACATGCCAGTGTCTGCGTGTTCCGGTACTGAACGGACATACAGCAGCCGTATTTGTAAAATTCCGCAAGAAACCTACAAAAGAACAGTTGATCGAAGCTCTCCGAAACTTTAAGGGACTTCCGCAGGAATTAGAACTTCCGAGTGCGCCGAAGCATTTTATTCAGTATCTCGAAGAAGACAACCGCCCGCAGGTAAGCGAGGATGTCAACTATGAAAATGGCATGGGCGTATCTATCGGACGTCTCCGTGAGGACAAGGTTTACGATTACAAATTCGTAGGACTTTCCCACAACACTGTAAGAGGTGCTGCAGGCGGAGCTGTTCTCTGTGCTGAAACACTGAAAGCAAAAGGCTACATCACTAAGAAATAATATGATCTGAATAATAAGAAACTGCCCGGGTAGAATTTGCCGGGGCAGTTTTTTTATGTAATAGGAAATTACTCCGTAATTTTCCTATTACATAAAAACGCTCCGCGAGGATGCGACCAGATGCATGAGGAACATGTCTGCTGAAGCAGACTGCATCTGGCGCGCAAAGCGTAACAAGTCCCTCAAAGATTGAGGAATTCAGGGAGTTTGAAGCGGACTTGTCCGCTTTGTTCTGCAATGCTTCTTGACAAATCCTCAGTTTTCTATATAATTATCAAAGGTAATTAACAATGATAATTATATAGGAGCATATATTATGACAACCAAAAAAATCAAAGAAATGCTTGATGCATGTTATCAGGCGAAGCGGATCCGGGAGATGCTGCCACCACTGCCGCAGGGAGTGATGCCGTCTTATATTCAATATCTGGATGCAATCCAGAAACTGGAAAAAAAAGACATTCATGTAAAAGTGTCTGATATCAGCGATATAATGAATCTTCCAAGGCCGGGAGTTACCCGAACAGTCAAGGAGATGGAGAAAAAAGGTTATCTCAGCAAGATTGCATCCCCGGATGATGGACGTGTCACTTACATCTCTATCACAGAAGAAGGGTGGAAGCTTTTTCATAAGTATGATGAGCATTATTTCGGAGAGCTGTCCGGGGAACTGAGTGACATTTCAGAAGAAGATGCAGACTGTATGATCCGCACGATCGAAAAATTTTATCAGATCATGTGCAAGAGGAGGAGTCATCATGACAAATGATAAAGCTGATTTTACACAGGGAAATATACTGAAGAAACTGGTCGCCTTTATGATGCCGATTCTCGGGGCATTGATTCTGCAGGCGGCATATGGCGCAGTTGACTTGCTGGTTGTCGGAAGATTTGGTTCCACATCTGGACTTTCTGCGGTTTCCACCGGAAGCCAGGTATTGAATCTGGTGACATTTGTAGTAATTCAGTTCGCAATGGGTATCACTGTTCTGATCGCCCGATATCTTGGTGAAAAAAGACCGGAAAGGATCGGGGCTGTCATTGGTGGTGGAGCAGTGGTATTTACCATGATGTCTGTTGCACTGTTTATTGCGATGGTTGGATTTGCCCGTCCGATTTCCGTTCTGATGCAGGCACCGGCTGAGGCTGTAGATCTGACTGCAAGTTATGTAAGAATCTGCGGTGCAGGTATTTTCTTTATTGTAGCGTACAATCTGTTGTCTGCAATCTTCCGTGGGCTGGGAGACAGTAAATCACCACTTCTTTTTGTACTGGTGGCATGTATTGTAAATATTATCGGCGACCTGGTACTGGTAGCTGGTCTTCACATGGATGCAGCAGGAGCTGCAATCGCAACAGTTACCGCACAGGCGCTCAGCGTAGTATTTGCAGTAATGCTTTTGCTGAAAAAAGATCTTCCGTTTGCGATCACAAAGAAGGATTTTCGCCTGAACCCACAGTGCCGGAAATTCCTGAAGATCGGTCTTCCGCTTGCACTGCAGGAATTTCTGACACAGATTTCTTTTCTGGCACTCTGTGCATTTGTCAACAGACTTGGACTGGAAGCTTCGTCCGGTTACGGAGTTGCATGTAAAATTGTAAACTTTGCAATGCTCGTACCGAGTTCACTGATGCAGTCCATGGCATCTTTCGTTTCCCAGAATATAGGTGCAGGCAAGAAAAAACGTGCGAAACAGTCGATGTTTACAGGAATCAGTGTGGGTCTGGCTGTTGGCTGTGTGGTATTTGTACTGGTTCTGTTTAAAGGTGATGTATTGTGCAGTGCTTTTTCTACAGATGCAGCGGTTATCCGGAATGGATTTGCATATCTGAAAGGTTTTGCACCGGAGACACTTGTGACAGCGATTCTGTTCAGTATGGTTGGTTATTTCAATGGAAATAACAAGACTGTCTGGGTCATGACACAGGGTCTGATCCAGACACTTCTGGTACGTTTGCCGCTGGCATACTTTATGAGTATCCAGCCGAACGCAAGTCTGACAAAGATCGGTCTGGCTGCACCGGTGGCAACGACTGTTGGAATCTTCCTGAACGTAGGATTCTTTATTTATCTGAATCGGGCTGAACAGAGTAAATCAATCCTGTCTTAAGCAGACCGCATCTGGTGTAATTGTTTATTTTGCAATAAACAGAACACCAAGTGTACCAGGACCGCAGTGGCTGGAAACAACACCGCCGGCCCTGGTTTCTAATATTTCATGGAAGATCCCGAGACTTTCCAGGTAGGAGCGGACGGCATCAACGGTGGTGCGGTCACAGCCGGAATGTGTGATAAATACGCGCTCAGGTCTTGCAGATTTTAAATCCTCTTCCATGTCTTTTACATAGGACATAATGACAGAATTTATTTTGCCACGATATTTTTTGGACGCGTCCATGGCACCGTTTTCGACGACGATTTTCGGGTGGAGTCTCAGAACTCCGCCTGCCATGGCAGAAACAGCGTTGCATCGGCCACCGCGGTACAGATAAGTAAGTGTATCGACGACAAAGCTTGCGCGGACATTGGGTTTTAAAGATTCTATTGTAGCTGCGATTTCGGCTGCGGATTGTCCTTTTTCGGCCATAATTGCTGCCTCTATGACGAGAAGCCCGATTCCGGTAGAGAGATTTGCCGAATCAACGACCGTAACAAGATCAGATGCTTCTAATTCTTCAGCCGCAAGGCGCATGACATTTCCGGAAGTGGACATGCTGCCGGAAATGGAAAAACAGACGATTTCACGTTTTTCTTCTATATATGGGCGAAAAAGATCAATGGCTTCAGCCAGAGACGGGGCTGATGTTTTGGGCGTTGTTTTGTGTGCATCAGACCAGTCATAGATCTGCTGCGGCGTAATGTTTCTGCCATCTTCATATTCGTCCTCGCCGAGAAGAATGTGGAGCGGCAGGATGTCGATATCATATTTTGCAATCAGCTCAGGAGAGAGGTCGCAGGTGCTGTCTGAAATAATCTTTACCATATGAGATATGTCCTTTCTGTATTTATTCTGTTGACAAGGTATAACAGTCTTTGCGTATTCACGCATATCTCTTTTGTATATCTGTAATCATATCACAAATTCACATGGAAATCCAAATTTGTGTGTCATAAAAGAACTCTATTGACTCAGACATTTAGGGTTTTGCTGAGCTGTATTCTCTTTCGGTTATAGACTAAATGAAGATACATGGCATCCTGGGCACGAAGGGGATCATGAGACGCGATAGCATCAGCAATTTCGCGGTGTGTTTCTATGGTTTCTTCGTGCAGAGTACCGCCGGTTGTTTCTACAAACAGAGGAATAGAGCTGTTGATCACGGGAATCAGTCTGGGGACGACAACATTTTTACTGCTTAATGCTATGGCTGTATGCAGTTCAATATCCTTATATGTGTGGTCTTCATGATTTTTTAATAATATTTCAACTTCATCGCAGAGTGCGGTGATTTTTTTTATGTCTTTTTCATCTGCGCGTGTGGCTGCCATTGCTGCAATGGATGGCTCAAGGAGAAAACGAACTTCCAGCAGATCAGTAATGAGCTTTTGTTTATTACCGATAAAAGTAAAGCCAAGGGGATCCTCAACCATTCCGGGGGAGGTTGCGATATAGGTACCAGACCCCTGACGGACAGTAACGATATTTCTGGAAGCCAGAAGTTTCATTGCCTCACGGATAGAACTTCTTCCTGCATTCAGACGTTCGGAAAGAATAGTTTCGTTAGGCAATTTATCTCCTGGCTGCAGGTTTTCTTCCAAAATAAGTGCGATGATATCTTCTGATATTTTCTGAGGAAGACTTTTTTCTTCAGATGATAAATTCATCATATGATTTACCCCATTTCTTATAATTTATAGTTCTTGCTTCTTATAATAAAGTCTTTCAAATTCAAAGTCAAAATGTTAATATGCACAAAAATACATAGAATAATTTGGACAAAATTACAGTATTGCATTTTTGAAAGAGTGAATATATTATAAATACATCAGATGAATTGCAAAGAAAAAACGACTTAAGCACAAAGAAAAGAACAAAAAGCCTAAAATAGGTCAGATGAATTTAAAATGTACACAAAAAACATCAGATGAATCAAGGAGGTAAAGGGAAAAATGGAAGAAACAACTTTTGTGGCGGATCCAATGCGACTGATGATCGCAGCTGCAGTCGGAATTGTAATCCTGCTGGTACTGATCATCAAATTTAAACTTCATCCGGTTCTGTCAATGATGATTTCTGCAATCATCATCGGGGCAGGAGCAGGAATGCCGCTTACGATGATCTCGGACACGGTAGAAAAAGGTATTGGAAAGACACTGCAGGGAATCGCCCTTCTGGTAGGGCTTGGCTCCATGTTTGGCGGAATCCTGGAAGTAAGTGGTGGCGCCCAGAGAATAGCGGAGACGCTGATCGCTAAATTTGGCCAGAAAAAAGCCGGATGGGCACTTGGACTTACAGGACTTGTAATTGGTACAACGGTATTCTTTGAAGCTGGTGTTGTGGTATTGATTCCGCTGGTATTCAGCGTTGCAAAACAGACAAAAAAATCCACACTGTACTATGCAATCCCTCTTCTTTCCGGTCTGGCAAGTGGATATGCATTTGTTCCACCTTCCGCAGGATCAGTTCTTGTGGCAAACGCACTCGGTGTAAATCTGGGAACTATGATCATGGTAGGAGTTCCGACAGCACTGATCTGTATGATGGTTTCCGGAATCTTCTGGGGAGGCTTTATTGGTAATAAGATTCATACAGAGCTTCCGGTAAATGTGGAAGAAATCAAAGATGACGGAAAAGAACTCCCTCCGTTTGGAATGGTATTAGGAGTGATCCTGATTCCACTTGTCCTGATTCTTCTCAGCACATTGTCAAAATATATGCCGCTTCCAGCGGGCGTTCAGGATGTTCTTGGATTTATTGGAAAACCATTCCTGGCTTTGACAATTGCTACTCTGGCATCCATGTACTTCCTTGGAATCAAGCGTGGGTTTACCGGTGCGCAGTTAAAAAAAATTCTGGATCATTCACTCAGACCTGTAGGTATGATCCTTCTGGTAATTGCCAGTGGCGGAGTGATCCGCTGGATGCTTCAGGATTCCGGTCTGGGAAACATTATCGGACCTGCACTGGAGAAGAGTGGACTTCCGCTGATCCTGATTGCATTTCTGATCGCACTTCTGGTCAGAGCATCTGTAGGAAGTTCCATTGTAGCAATGACAATGGCATCAGGAATTATGGCAACCATGCCGGCAGTGATGGATACGAGCATGATCTACAGAGCAGCTATGTGCTGTGCAATCTGTGGTGGTGCAACAGCACTGAGTCATGTAAATGACGCAGGATTCTGGCTGGTAACTTCATTCCTTGAGATCGATGAAAAGACAACCCTGAAATCCTGGACGATCATGGAGACACTGATCGGTGTGACGGCACTTATTGTAAGCTTTATTGTTTCAATCTTTGCATAGGAGGCAGAGCACGATGATAAAGATACCGGTTTATTTAAGAGATATGTATGATGCAAAGCACCTGGTACAGGCAGCAACAGGATGTAAAAAAGATGTAGATCTGATTTGTGGAAGATACATTGTAGATGGAAAATCGATGCTGGGTGTATTCAGTCTGCCGACATTTGATAATGTAGAACTTGGCGTAGATGAAGATGACGAAGAGAAAATCAGAGAAACACTGGAAAGTTTAAATCTTATCAGAGAATAAAAAATGGAGGAAAAAATCATGCAGTTAAAAAGTCAGGAAATGAGAAAACTTGCACCGGAGCTTGATCCGCTGCGTATTGGAACCGGATGGACAAAAGAAGATCTGGGAAAAGTACAGGTTATAGTTGAGAGTACTTATGGTGACAGCCATCCGGGAAGCGGACATCTGAACATCCTTGAAGCAGAAGTCCGCAAAGGAATTGTTGAAGAAGGTGGTTTTGGAGCACGTTATCACTGTACAGATATCTGCGATGGTGAAAGCCAGGGAACAGACGGTATCAACTACAGTCTTGCAAGCCGTGAGATGATCGCTAACATGATCGAGATTCATGCAAATGCAACTCCGTTTGATGCAGGTGTATATCTCTCAAGCTGTGACAAAGGCGTGCCGGGAAATCTGATGGGACTTGCAAGAGTAAATATCCCTTCTGTTTTTGTTCCTGGTGGAACTATGAATGCCGGTCCGGAAATGCTGACTCTGGAACAGCTTGGAATGTACAGCGCAAAATTTGAGCGCGGCGAGATCAATGAAGAAAAGCTGGACTGGGCAAAATGTAATGCATGCCCGAGCTGCGGAGCATGTTCCTTTATCGGAACGGCATCTACTATGCAGATCATGGCAGAGGCACTTGGACTTGCACTTCCGGGTACAGCACTGATGCCGTCAACAAGCCCTGACCTTCTTGACTTTGCAAGAGAAGCAGGAAGACAGGCAGTAAGAATTGCTCAGATGGAAAACATGCGTCCTTCTGACATTGTAACTATGGACAGCTTTGAGAATGCAATTCTTGTACATGCTGCAATTTCAGGAAGCACTAACTGTCTGCTTCATATTCCGGCAATCGCTCATGAATTTGGCATTGAGATCACAGGTGATACATTTGACAAGCTGCACAGAAATGCAAGATATCTTCTGGATGTACGTCCGGCAGGACGCTGGCCGGCAGAGTGCTTCTACTATGCAGGTGGTGTACCGGCAATCATGGAAGAAATCAAAGATCACCTTCACCTGGATGTCATGACTGTTACAGGAAAGACATTAGGAGAAAACCTGGAAGAACTGAAGAACAACGGATTCTATGAAAAATGCGATAAATGGCTTCAGGAGTTTAATAAACGTTACAATGTAAATGTTACTAAGGAAGATATCATCCGTCCGTATGACAAAGCCATCGGAACAGATGGAAGTATTGCTGTCCTTCGTGGAAATCTTGCTCCGGAAGGTGCTGTGATCAAACATACTGCATGCCCGAAGGAAATGTTCAAATCCGTTCTTCGTGCAAGACCATTTGACAGCGAAGAAGAATGCCTGGATGCAGTCCTGAAACACAAGGTTCAGAAGGGTGATGCAGTATTCATCCGTTACGAGGGACCAAAGGGCAGCGGAATGCCGGAAATGTTCTATACTTCTGAGGCAATCAGCAGTGACAAAGAACTTGGAAAGAGTATTGCCCTGATCACTGACGGACGTTTCTCCGGTGCATCTACCGGTCCGGTTATCGGACACTGCAGCCCGGAGGCTGTTGATGGGGGCCCGATTGCACTTGTTGAAGAAGGCGACCTTATTGAAATCGATGTTATGGAAAGAAAACTGAATATCATCGGAATCGCAGGAGAGCGTAAGTCTATGGAAGAAATCGATCAGATTCTTGCAGAAAGACGTAAAAACTGGAAACCACGTGAAGTGAAATACAAAAAAGGTGTACTGAGACTTTTCAGCCAGCATGCTGCAAGTCCGATGAAGGGAGCCTATCTGGAGTATTAATTATGAAGCATAAATTTATTACGATCGGTGAGATCATGCTTCGACTGACTCCGCCGGATTATGAAAAAATCAGAACAGCAACATCTTTTGAGGCAAGATATGGGGGAAGTGAGGCCAATGTGGCCCTCTCCCTTGCAAATCTTGGAGTAGATGCATCCTTCTTCACTGTAGTTCCGGGAAACAGTCTTGGAAAAAGTGCTGTTCGTATGATGCGAAGCAACGATGTGAATTGTGACAGTGTAATTTATTCAACGGAGGAAGAGACACCGACACATCGCCTTGGAACCTATTATCTGGAGACAGGTTATGGAATCCGCCCGAGTAAAGTTGTTTATGACAGAAAACACAGTGCTTTTTCAGAGTATGATTTCAGTAAAACAGATGTAAAGAAACTTCTGGAAGGATACACCTGGCTTCATCTGAGCGGTATCACTCCGGCACTTGGCAAAAGCTGCAGCGAACTGATCCTGACCTGTCTGAAAACAGCAAAAGAAAACGGCATGACAGTCAGCTTTGACGGAAACTTCCGAAGCACCCTGTGGAGTTGGGAAGAAGCAAGAGATTTCTGTACACTCTGCCTTCCATATGTAGATGTCCTTTTTGGAATTGAGCCATATCATATCTGGAAAAACGAGGAAGATCACAGCGCCGGTGATGTAAAGGACGATATTCCATTCCAGCCGGACCGTGACCAGCAGGAAAAAGTCTTCAAAGCTTTTGTGGAGAGATATCCGAATATCAAATGCATTGCAAGACATGTGCGTTTTGCACACAGTTGCAGTGAGAACAGCCTTTCCGCTTACCTCTGGTTAAACGGGAAAATTTATGAGAGCAAGCGTCTGACATTCCATATTCTTGACCGTGTCGGCGGTGGAGATGCATTCGTAAGTGGTATCATCTATGCTCTGATGAACGAATATACACAGGATGATATTGTAAACTTTGGTGTTGCAGCAAGTGCAGTGAAACATACGATTCATGGTGATGGAAATATCACAGATGATGTTTCTCTGATCAGACATGTGATGGAAATGAATTTTGACATTAAAAGATAACATAGTTTTTTGAGTGAAAGGAAATTCAAATGATGGATATAGCAGAGAAGTTTCAGAAAATCGGAGTTGTTCCGGTAGTAGTACTGGAAGATGCAAAGGATGCAGTTCCGCTTGCAAAGGCACTTGTTGAAGGTGGACTTCCATGTGCAGAAGTTACATTTCGTACTGAGGCAGCGGAGGAATCTATCCGTCTTATGGCAGAGCAGTTTCCGGATATGCTTGTAGGAGCAGGAACTGTTCTTACTAAGGAACAAGTAGATGCAGCTGCAGCAGCAGGTGCCAAGTTCATTGTAAGCCCTGGATTTGATCCGGAAATCGTAGACTACTGTCTGAAAAAAGGAATCCCTGTTTACCCGGGATGTGTTTCACCATCTGAGGTTGCTCAGGCAGTTAAAAGAGGACTTAAGGTCGTAAAATTCTTCCCGGCAGAACCGGCAGGCGGCCTTCCGATGATCAAAGCAATGGCAGCACCTTATGTAGGACTTAAGTTTATGCCGACAGGCGGAATCAATGCAAAAAATCTTGAAGAGTATCTTTCCTGTGATAAGATCATCTGCTGCGGCGGCAGCTGGATGGTAAAAGGTGATCTTGTGAAAGCCGGAGAATTTGACAAGATCAAAGAACTGACCGCAGAGGCACGTAAACTGGTTGATTCTATCCGAAAATAATCGGAGTTCATACACATATTCATATTCAGAAAAAAGCTTTTGCATTGTAAAAACATCTGGCAGAAGCTTTTTTTATGCATTTTTCAAGGAAAAATGCTTCGACTAAGGAAGGGGACTGGAATTGAGCGATGGTTTTTGTATTTTAGAAAGTTTTCAGTTGTTCCATCAAAATCAACATGTTACAATAAAAATGTAAATATCTGTAACTATTCAGCAGGCAGTATCCCGCGAGGGAACTGAACAGTTACAAATATCTTTTGATCTGTGATTTGTTTCCCGCAAGGAGGCAGAATGGAAAAAGTATCACGGGACAAAAGAGAAAACAATATAAACTACCAGCCGGAAATGCATGTCAGAGATGTGAACAGTTGTGAGATTTTTAAAAATGATCTGTTGACAAGCCAGTTTTTAAGAAACTATACAAATATTCCATTATTATCCAATGTAATGCCGGAGGATATCGAGGATGTTTCCCAGAAGTATCAGGCATTTCTCGGGGTGGAGTATGAGGCTGACACGATTAAGAAGGTATATATCCGCAGTACAGATGGCACAATAGAAAAAGAAGTTTATGTATTGTCATTGATTGAGCATAAGAGTGAGATTGACTACGATGTGGCAATGCAATTGTTTCGGTATATGAGTGTGATCTGGCAGGATTATAAGGCAACTCAGAATAAGAAACATAAGGGTGTTAGTGCGAGTGCAGATTTTCGGTATCCACTGATCATTCCTATCGTATATTATGAAGGGAAGAAAGAGTGGACAGCGGGACTGCATTTGAAAGACAGAATTGATTTTTCTGAGGAAATGATCGAGTATATACCAGATTTTACATACCAGGTAGTGAGTTTGAATAAATATACGAATGAGGAGCTCAGCAAGAAACATGATGAAATGTCATTGGTAATGCTGATTAATAAAATACAGTCTTCGGAGGATACTAAGGAATTTCAAAAAGTCTCCGAAACAATGGTGGATTCTATTTATGTGAATGCACCAGACGAAATAAAGGAAATTTATAAGAAGATATTGTGGTCTTTACTAATGAAAATGAAAGTACCAAGTGAGAATGCCCGGGAGCTAATGGGTGGAATAGGAGGTCGTGGTATGGGATATTTGTTTGAGAATATGGAAGAAATAGACATAGGGGCTCAAAAAAGAAATACTGCGAGAGAGAAACAGCGTGCTGAGGCTGAAAGACAACGCGCGGATGAAGAGAAGCAGCGTGCGGATGAAGAGAAGCAGCGCGCGGATGAGGAAAAACAGCGAGCAGATGAGGAAAAGCAGCGAGCAGATGAGGAAAAACAGTTAAAGATTGAGGCAGAAGAGCGAGCAAATGCGCTTGAAGAGGAAGTTCAGCGTCTCAGGAAGCTGTTAAAGAGTCAGGAACAGAAGTAATATAGAAATACCGTATCATTTAATAAAGCTAAAAATGGAAACAAACCAAATCAAAAGATGTAAGTAAGAAAATGTCGTTTTACTGTCTAAGGATGGTGAGACGACATTTTTACGTTATAGGGATTTTTGTAACTGTTCACAGGTAATATCACGCGAGGTGTTTTGCCATGAATATGGCAAAATCCCGAGACATACGGGGCAAAATCCCATCACCGAAGGTGATTTGGAATGGATTTTGACCAAGTTGCTGTGAACGGAGTGAACAGTAACGGATTTTTGATTCCACATGTTGAGGATGAAGCGGAACTTGACAGTTTTTTTTCAACATGATATGATTAGGTCAATTTTGAGAGACGAAGATGCAGAGTAACAGACAGAGTCTTTTCAAAGCAATTGTTTAGGACCACCCGTCAGGGTTAAGGCCATGCGGACAGCCGGGTCCACTGCCGATTATGGTAACTTTGGTTACCTTATTGATTGAGTTAAAAGCTCAAATTTTATAAGTAGGTTCCTTTGATAACCGAGATGCGTCAGAAGCGCAGACTTGTGAAACGATCAATAAGAGTAGTAAAAGTATGATTGCTATATAGACTCTGATACGCATGCGAATACAGATCAAACGCAGGTTTGTGGCTTAGTGCCCTGATCTGCGTTTTTTTATGTAAAAGGAAACTGGAATTGGAGGAATGATGAAAGGAAGTCGTTTTAAATTAAACCAGAATCATGCACCGATACATGAAGCTCTGGAGACTTTCCGTCGTATGAGGGTTGTACCATTTGATGTACCTGGCCATAAGCGCGGAAGAGGCAATCCGGAACTGACAGAATTTCTGGGACAAAAATGTGTAGGTGTTGATGTTAACAGTATGAAGCCACTGGATAATCTCTGTCATCCGGTATCTGTAATACGGGAGGCAGAAGAATTGGCAGCAGATGCCTTTGGAGCAGCACATGCATTTCTGATGGTAGGAGGCACGACAAGTTCTGTTCAGACGATGGTCCTGACTGCCTGCAAACGTGGAGATGAGATCATACTGCCACGTAACGTTCACAGGAGTGTTTTGAATGCACTTGTTTTGTGTGGTGCGATTCCTGTTTATGTAAACCCGGAAGTAGATCAGCGGCTTGGAATCTCCCTTGGAATGAAAAGGGAACAGGTGGAGAAAGCGATAAAAGAACATCCAAAGGCAGTTGCAGTACTGGTAAACAATCCGACTTATTACGGAATATGCAGTGACCTGCGTGCGATCGTTAAGATGGCTCATGATGCCGGAATGCTTTGTCTGGCAGATGAGGCACATGGAACACATTTTTATTTTGGAGGAGGTCTTCCTGTCTCTGCTATGGCAGCAGGTGCAGATATGGCAGCTGTGTCCATGCATAAGAGTGGAGGAAGTCTTACACAGTCAAGCCTTCTTCTTACAGGTCCGGATGTACATGCCGGCTATGTGCGCCAGATCATCAATCTGACACAGACGACCTCAGGAAGCTACCTTCTGATGTCAAGCCTTGATATCTCAAGAAGAAACCTTGCACAGCGCGGCCGTCAGATCTTTCACCAGGTAGCAGATATGGCAGAATATGCCAGAGAGGAAATCAATGCGATCGGCGGTTATTATGCGTTTGGCAAAGAACTGGTAAACGGAAACTCCGTTTTTGATTTTGATATAACTAAATTAAGCGTACATACGCTGGATATCGGACTTGCAGGAATCGAAGTGTATGATATTCTGCGTGACGAATATGATATTCAGATAGAGTTTGGAGATATCGGTAATATTCTTGCCTACCTTTCCATAGGAGACCGTGCACAGGAAGTAGAGCGGCTTGTGAGTGCGCTCGCAGAAATCCGCAGACGTTTTCAGACAGATGGTTCAGGACTTCTGAGCCAGGAATATATTGATCCTCAGGTAGTGACCAGCCCGCAGGATGCTTTTTATGCGGATAAATGCAGTCTGCCGCTTCGTGAAACCGAGGGTAAGGTCTGCAGTGAATTTGTGATGTGCTATCCGCCTGGAATTCCGATTCTTGCACCGGGGGAACGTATCACAGCAGAGATCCTGGATTATATTGAATATGCCAAGGCAAAGGGCTGTAACATGACGGGACCTGAAGATCCTGATATTTTGAGACTGAATGTTCTGACAGGGAGGGAATGACAATGGAAATGTGGTTTTCAGAATTTCATACACCGGATGTGAAACACAGTATCCGGGTAAACCGCCATCTTTATTCCAGACAGAGTGAGTATCAGAGAATTGATATTTTTGAGACACCGGAATTTGGCCGTGTGCTGACTCTGGACGGAAATGTAATGCTGACAGAGCGTGACGAATTTATTTATGATGAGATGATCACGCATGTGCCGATGTCGGTCCATAAAGAAGCAAAAGATATTCTGGTGATCGGTGCCGGAGATGGTGGCGTTGTCCGTGAACTGACCAGATATGACAGAGTGCGTCATATTGATCTGGTAGAAATGGATCCGATGGTTGTTGAGGCCTGTCGTGCCTATCTTCCGGGAAATGCCTGCAGACTGGATGACAGAAGAGTTCATCTTCATTATGAAAATGCGCTGCGATTTATCCGAAGATGTGAAGCAAAATATGATCTTATCATCGTGGATTCCTCTGATCCGTTTGGTCCGTCGGAAGGATTGTTTACCCGTGAATTTTACGGAAACTGTTACAATGCACTGAAGGATGACGGGATTATGGTAAACCAGCAGGGAAGCCCGTTTTATGCAGAAGATGCACATGCCATGCAGCGCAGCCATAAAAGGATTGCCAGCACTTTCCAGATCAGCCGTGTTTATCAGGCACATATCCCAACCTTTGCTGCAGGTTACTGGCTGTTCGGATTTGCAAGTAAAAAATATCATCCGGTAGATGATCTGGATGCAGAGGCCTGGAACGCATTAAATCTTCGTACACGCTACTATACGACCAGACTCCATAAAGGGGCATTTTATCTTCCGGCTTTTCTGGAAGACATGCTGAAAGAAGTGGAGGATTAATTTATGATTTTACCTAATATAGAAACTTTTATCGGCTGCGAAAGCAGTTTTGAGGAAGCATCCATTGTTCTTTATGGTGCACCGTTTGATTCTACAACAAGTTTTCGTCCGGGTGCCCGATTTGGCCCATCAGCCATGCGCCATGAGAGCTTTGGCCTGGAGACCTACAGTCCGTATCAGGATAAAGACCTTATGGACATCAGCGTATTTGACAGCGGGGATCTGGAGCTTTGCTTTGGCAGCAGTGAAATGGCACTTTCAGACATTGAAAAGAGAGCAGAAGAAATCCTGGGAACAGGAAAATTCCCATTGCTTCTTGGAGGAGAACATCTGGTAACACTGGCAGCGGTGCGTGCTGTAGCCGCAAAATATCCGGATCTTCATATTATTCATTTTGATGCTCATGCAGATTTAAGAGATGATTATCTCGGAGCAAAATTAAGTCATGCCTGTGTTCTTCGCAGATGCCATGAAATTGTGGGAGATGGCCATATCCATCAGTTCTGTATCAGAAGCGGAGAGAGGGAAGAATTTCAGTTTGCTTCCAGACACACAGATTTTCATCCGTTTACTTTTGAAGGACTGGAAGAGACCATCAGAGAACTGAAAGAGAAACAGGTTCCGGTATATTTTACAATTGATCTGGACTGCCTGGATCCATCGGTATTTCCGGGGACAGGAACTCCGGAGGCGGGAGGTGTGAGCTTTTTAGAGCTTCTTAAAGCAATCCGTACCGTTTCTCAGGCAAATGTGGTAGGGGCAGATGTCAATGAACTTGCACCCATGCTGGATGCGAGTGGTGTTTCAACTGCAACAGCCTGCAAGGTTCTTCGTGAACTGCTTCTGGCAATTGCAAAATAGAATGATGCCAGGGGCAAAAGCCCCGACATCATAAAACAACATTAAGAGAAAACAGTAACATATCAACATAAAAAGGAGAAGAATTATGAGCAGAGTATTAGTGATCGGCTGCGGTGGAGTAGCCAGTGTGGCAATTCAGAAATGTTGCCAGGTTGATGAGGTATTTACAGAAATGTGTATTGCAAGCCGTACAAAAGAAAAATGTGATGCGCTTGTAGAAAAACTGAAAGGAAAGACAAAAACTGTTCTTACTACAGCTAAGGTGGATGCAGATGATGTAGATCAGCTGATCGAACTGATCAATAGCTATAAACCGGATCTGGTAATGAACATCGCCCTTCCTTATCAGGATCTGACAATCATGGATGCGTGTCTGGCATGTAGCGTAAATTATATGGATACAGCAAACTATGAGCCGGAAGATACCGATGATCCAGAGTGGCGTGCCATCTATGAAAAACGCTGCAAAGAAGAAGGCTTTTCCGCATACTTTGATTATTCCTGGCAGTGGGCATACCGTAAAAAATTTGAAGATGCAGGACTTACAGCACTTCTTGGATGTGGATTTGACCCGGGTGTTACACAGGCTTATTGTGCCTATGCATTAAAGCATGAATTTGACCAGATTGATACAATTGATATCCTGGACTGCAACGGTGGTGATCATGGATATGCATTTGCGACAAACTTTAATCCGGAGATCAATCTTCGTGAGGTAAGTGCACCGGGAAGCTACTGGGAAGATGGACACTGGGTGGAAATCCCGCCGATGGATATCAAGAGAGAATATAACTTCGACCAGGTTGGCGACAAGGATATGTATCTGCTCCACCATGAAGAGATTGAGTCTCTTGCAAAAACAATCCCAGGTGTAAAACGTATCCGTTTCTTCATGACTTTTGGACAGAGCTATCTGGATCACATGCGTTGTCTTGAAGATGTAGGAATGCTTTCTACAACACCGATCCAGTACAATGGACAGGAAATCGTTCCGATCCAGTTTTTGAAAGCACTGCTTCCGGATCCGGCAAGCCTTGGACCACGTACAAAAGGAAAAACAAATATTGGCTGTATCTTTACCGGTGTAAAAGATGGAAAAGAAAAAACATACTATATCTACAATGTATGTGATCATCAGGAATGCTATCACGAAGTAGGAAGTCAGGCAATTAGCTATACAACAGGTGTTCCGGCAATGTGTGGAGCACTTATGATGCTGACAGGAAAATGGATCAGACCAGGTGTATATACTGTAGAAGAATTTGATCCGGATCCATTTCTGGATGCTCTTGACCGTTATGGTCTGCCACGCAGTGAAAGTCACGATCCGAAGCTGGTAGACTGATGGGCGGATTGGATAAAAGAGCTCCGTTTACAGCCACCGGCGGAATTATTCCGCCGGAATTCCAGAATATAAAAACACCCTGCTACATTCTGGATGAAAAAGCACTTATAAAAAATGCAAAGCTGCTCGGTGAAGTATCTGAACGGACAGGATGTAAGATGCTCCTGGCACAGAAGGCGTTCAGTAATTATGACTGCTATCGCTTTTTTGAACCATATCTTGCAGGAACAGAGGCCAGCGGGCTGTTTGAGGCACGACTGGGAGTAGAGGAAATGCCGGGAAAAGAGGTTCATGTATTCTGTGCAGGCTACCGGGCTGATGAATTTGAAGAACTTCTTCAGTATGCGGATCATATCGTGTTTAATTCACCCTCTCAGCTTCTGCGTTTTGGTGTAAGGGCAAAAGAAGCAGGAAAGAGCGTCGGACTGCGGATCAATCCGGAATGTTCTACCCAGGAAGGACATGATATCTATGATCCCTGTGCTCAGGGAAGCCGTATGGGTACAACAAGAGCACAGTGGGATGAAGCAGTTCAGAAAAATCCTGAACTGTTGGATTTACTCGATGGACTTCATTTCCATACTCTCTGTGAGCAGGATTCCGATGATCTGGAGACAACGCTTGTTTCCGTAAAGAAGCATTTTGGTGATTTTGCTTCCAGGGTGAAGTGGATCAATTTTGGCGGAGGTCACCATATTACGAGACCAGGCTATGATATTGAACGACTGGAACGCTGTATCCGGACAGTACAAGAGGAATGGAAGGCAGAGGTTTATCTTGAACCCGGAGAAGCGTGGGCATTAAATGCAGGCTTTCTGCTGACCAGCGTACTGGATGTCCTGAAAAACGGAGAGACACAGATCGCGATCGTAGATGCCAGCGCAGCCTGTCATATGCCGGATGTACTGGAAATGCCTTATCTTCCACCGCTTTTGGGAACAGATGAGACAGAAGAAAACGGGAGCACAGTTCGTCTTGGAGGACCGACCTGCCTGTCAGGAGATGTGATCGGGGATTATAAATTCAGGCAACTCCCGGAATACGGAGATATTCTTATGTTTGGAGATATGGCCATCTATACTACCTGCAAAAACAATACATTTAATGGAATGCCATTGCCGAATATCTGGCTCAGACGTGCTGACAATACGATGCAGCAGCTTACAGATTTTGGTTATATGGATTTTAAAGAAAGACTTGGAAGCCGTGAATAACGGCTTCCTTTTTTCTCGAGTGCATGTCAGCGGATTACTGCTTATGACGGAGAAATATCTTCCATAAATAAGAAGAAAGTCTGTGGCAAAATGCCAGGGGCTTTTCTTTATGAACCGAATTCTGGTATACTAGATATGAATTACGAGAGTTTATATGAAAGTATAAGATTGAGAAGGGAAAAACTTGTGAAAAATAAGAAAAGTATACTACAAAAATTATTCTTTTCATGTTTATATCTCAGCACATTTACATTTGGCGGCGGCTATGTGATCGTGACCTTGATGAAAAAGAAATTTGTGGATGATTATCATTGGATCGATGAGAATGAAATGCTGGATCTGGTTGCAATTGCCCAATCTTCACCAGGGCCGATCGCAGTAAATGGTGCAATTGTTATTGGATATAAACTGGCTGGGATCTTGGGTGCTGTGACCGCAATCCTGGGAACGATCATTCCACCGTTTCTGATCATTTTCGTGATATCAGTTGGTTATCATTCTTTCAGTGACAGTTATTTTATCAGTCAGATACTTGAAGGAATGCAGGCTGGTGTTGGAGCTGTGATTGCATCAGTGGTTTATGAAATGGGTGTGGGAATTGCACAGGAAAAAGACAAGATTTCGCTATTGATCATGGCTGGAGCATTTGCAGCTTCGTGCGTATATAAGATCAATGTTGTATATATAATCATTGTCTGTGGAATGATTGGTGTAATCAGAACCTTCCTTTCAAAGAAGGGAGGAGAGAAATGATCTATTTATATTTGTTTGTAAGTTTTTTGCAGGTGGGAATGTTCAGCTTTGGAGGTGGATATGCGGCAATGCCGCTGATCCAGGAACAGGTGGTGACTATCCATCACTGGCTGGATATATCAGAATTTACAGATCTGGTTACGATCTCTCAGATGACTCCGGGGCCAATCTCAATAAATGCGGCGACTTTTGTTGGAATCAAAATTGCAGGGATTCCGGGAGCAATTGTAGCTACAGGAGGATGTGTCCTGCCATCCTGTGTGATCGTTATGATCATTGCGAAAGTATATTTGAAGTATAGAAAAATGGGAATGCTGCAGGGAATATTGAATGCTTTAAGACCGGCAGTCATAGCGATGATCGCTTCTGCAGGTATATCAATTTTAATAACTGCATTCTGGGGGAATGCAGCCATTAAATTGATAAATACAAATTGGAGTTTGATGATAATTTTTGTGATATGTTTTGCATTGCTGCAAAAATTAAAGATGAATCCCATAGGGGTTATGGTTTTCGCAGGGATTATGAAACTGGGGTTGTCGTTTTTACAAAGATAACTCAGTAGTTAGTTTTGCAACAATAACAGCTACAATCAGGCTTCCAAAGAATCCCGAAACAATTTCAAATATGCCAGTTGAAACGGTCAGACCAGTTAACAGCCAATCCAGGTCGATCACAAATCCAGAGATGACACTGGCTACAGCACCCTGATTTTTGATTTGGGATCAATGTTTGTTGCGACCACACATACTAAATGAGAATCTGGCAACTGATTCCATAAAAACAGACCTATAAATATTGGAAGCAGTGTTATAACGATGGACATACGATAATAATTAATATATCATATTGATAATTTCAAAGTGACGGAGGAAAGGATATGAGTATTATTTTCCACGAAGGATCAAAAACATTTCATCTGTTTAATGAGGAGATCAGCTATATCATTTGCGTGCTTTCAAATGGACATATCGGAAATTTGTATTTTGGTAAAAAAATTCATGACAGAGAAGATTTTTCATATTTGATCGAATCAAAGCAGAGACCGATGACAGCGTGTGTCTATGAGGGAAACCGCAAATATTCCCTTGAACATCTGAAATTGGAGTATCCGGTATACGGAACATCTGATTATCGTAATCCTGCTGTTGAGATCCTGCAGGAGAATGGAAGCAGAATCTCAGAATTTAAATATATCAGTCACGAGATCACAGATGGCAAACCGGAGCTTGCAGGTCTTCCGGCTACTTATGTGGAAGAACCAGAGGAAGCCCAGACTCTGTGTCTGCGACTGAAGGATGAGGTGACAGGCATAGTGCTGGAGCTTCTCTATAGCATTTTTTCCGGAAAAGGTATTCTGGCCAGAAGTGCCAGATTTATCAATGAGGGAATCGCTCCAGTACACTTGTTAAATGCAATGAGTCTTAGTCTTGATCTGCCGGACAGTGATTATGTGTGGATGCAGTTTTCTGGTGTATGGGCAAGGGAACGCCATATCATAGAACGTAAACTTGAACAGGGAATTCAGGCAGTTGGCAGCATCAGAGGAAATTCTTCACACGAGCATAATCCGTTTATTGTGTTGAGACGGCCATCGACAACTGAAACATCCGGGGAAGTCATGGGATTCTCTCTAATTTACAGTGGAAACCACAGAATGCAGGCAGAGGTGGATACGCATAATACAACTCGTGTTACAACAGGTATCAATCCACAGAATTTTGACTGGAAGCTGGACTGTGGTGAAAGCTTTCAAACGCCGGAAGCAGTGGTAGTATTTTCAGATCAGGGATTAAATGGAATGAGCCAGACTTTCCATAAATTATATCAGAAGAGACTGGTGAGAGGCTATTGGAGAGACCGGCCAAGGCCGGTTCTCAATAATAACTGGGAGGCAACTTATTTTGATTTTACGGAAGACCGGCTGGTTGAGATAGCAGCAAAAGCGAAAGAATGTGGAGTAGAGCTGTTCGTTCTGGATGATGGCTGGTTTGGAAAGAGAAGCAATGATTATACGGGACTGGGTGACTGGGTAGCGAATAAAGAGAGGTTACCATTTGGAATCAAAGGTCTGGCAGACCGTATAGAAGAAATGGGAATGAAATTCGGACTGTGGTTTGAACCTGAAATGGTAAATAAAGATTCTGATCTTTACCGTGCACATCCGGACTGGATTCTGCATGCACCTCAGAGAGCTTCCTGCCACGGTAGAAATCAGTATGTACTGGATTTTTCCAGAAAAGAAGTTGTGGACTGCATTTATGATATGATGTACAAAATACTTTCAGAGTCAAAAATATCTTACATCAAATGGGATATGAACAGAAGCATCACCGAATGCTATTCTGTGGCACTTCCGGCAGATCGTCAGGGGGAAGTATTTCACAGATATATTCTGGGAGTTTATGATTTGTATGACAGATTAACCACTGCTTTTCCACAGATTCTGTTTGAATCCTGTGCAAGCGGCGGGGGAAGATTTGATCCGGGAATGCTTTATTATGCACCACAGGGATGGATCAGTGATGATACTGATGCGGCGGAGCGTGTAAGGATTCAGTATGGAACCAGCATGTGCTATCCGATAAGTTCTATGGGAAGCCATGTTTCGGTAGTTCCGAATCATCAGTTAAACCGAATCACATCATTGCATACTCGGGCAAATGTAGCGTATTTTGGAACCTTTGGATATGAACTGGATCTGAATAAATTAACAGATGAGGAAATCGCAGAGGTAAAAGCACAGATCATATTTATGAAAGAATACAGAGAGCTTATCCAATTTGGAAACTTCTACAGACTTAAGAGTCCGTTTGACGGAAATGAGACAGTGTGGATGACTGTAAGCGAGGATAAGAGAAAAGCACTTGTATTCTGGTACAGAGAGAGAAATGTTGTAAATGCAGAGTTCACCAGAGTTCGCCTGCAGGGACTGGATCCGGATCTTATTTATAAAAATGAGTATAACGGAACTGAGAACTATGGAGATGAACTGATGAATCTGGGGTTACTTACTACAGATGTGACGGCAGGAGAACCGACAAACGAAGATCTGCCTTGTACTGACTATGAATCCAGAATCTATGTTTTAACTGCAGAGTAGAGATAAAAAAGCAGATAGATGATCACACAGGATCATCTATCTGCTTTTCATTATATTTGTCCATCATTTCTTTGTGAGTTTTATAATTCTTAGGGCTCATGCCGAATTTCTTTTTAAAGGCCTTGGAAAAGACCAGCTGGTCCACATACCCAACAGAGTTGGAGATTTCAGGATAAGCTTTTGATCCGGTGATGGAAGAACAAGCTGATTTTTGGAAAATCCACACTCACGTGCGAGGGCATGAGCACGGATTCCACGAAAACCTATCCAGGCATAAGTCCATGGATAAGTTTCATCTGCACCATATGTAATTGGCTCATTCGGATAAATGATAAACATTTGTCCGGGAGTAAGACTCCAGGTTTGACCGCCGGCAGAATAAAATCCGGCACCATCCAGTACAAAATGAATGATAAATTCATCTCTGGGGATTGAGCAGATATGACCGGGAGAGCAATGTTCTTTGCCTGTGTGAATCAGGCTGATATCCAGTGATCCCTCTTTGAGGTTTTCAAGACAGCGGAAGGTAGCACTGTCAGTATATTTTACATTAGGCATTTATGTCCCTCTTTTGTTTATAGAAGCAGACCTATTTTATTTTGACATATAAAGACATAAACATTAAAAACGTTTAAAACAGCGTGAATTCAACGTTTATTTAACATTTTTTATATTTGAAACCGAAGTAGATCAGGTAGGGCATACCCGTGTAGAAATGGGAATCAACCCGTATCATTTCTCATGGACTCTGGAAAACGGAGACATTTTTGAGACTCCGGAAGTGATCATGACATATTCCGCAGAAGGTTTTGGAAAGCTTTCCAGAAATTATCATGATGCATACAGAAGCAACCTGATCCGCAGTAAATATGTGGAGCAGCCGAGACCGATCCTGGTTAATAACTGGGAGGCTACATACTTTGATTTTGACGCAGATAAATTGTATCATATCGCAGAAGAGGCAAAAAATATCGGTCTTGATATGTTTGTTCTGGATGATGGCTGGTTTGGCAAGCGAGACAATGATTTCTGTGCACTTGGCGATTGGGTAGTAAATGAAGAGAAAATTAAAGGCGGCCTTCCGGCACTTGCAGAGAGAATCCATGGTCTCGGCCTGAAATTTGGACTCTGGGTGGAGCCTGAGATGATCAATGAGGACAGTGATCTTTACAGAGAACATCCGGACTGGGCATTAAAGATTCCGGGACGTGCCATGAACAGAAGCCGTCATCAGCTGAATCTGGACATTACAAGAAAAGAAGTTCGTGACCATGTTATGAATCAGATATTCAGTGTCCTGGATGCATGTAAAGTGGATTATGTGAAATGGGATATGAACCGCAGCGTAGATAATGTATTCTCAGCAGCACTTCCGCGAGAGTGTCAGGGAGAGGTTTATCACAGATATGTTCTTGCAGTATACGAAATGATGGAAAGCCTTGTTCAGAGATATCCGGATCTTTTATTTGAAGGCTGCTCCGGCGGTGGCGGAAGATTTGAGGCCGGAATGCTTTATTATTCTCCGCAGATCTGGTGCAGTGACAATACAGATGCGATCGACAGACTGAAGATTCAGTATGGTACATCGTTTGGATATCCGATCAGTGCGATGGGTTCTCACGTGAGCGTGTGTCCGAACCACCAGTCCGGAAGAATTACACCGTTTGAGACAAGAGGAATCGTAGCATCAGCAGGAACTTTTGGATACGAGCTGGATCTGATGAAGATGTCAGAAGAAGAAAAAAAGATTGCAAGAGAGCAGATCCTGAAATATAAAGAGATGGAACATCTGGTACAGACCGGAGATTACTACCGCCTCGTAAATCCATTTGAAAATAACAACCATGTGCTCTGGCAGTTTGTTTCCAAGGATAAGAAAGAGACTGTTGTATGTGGAGTCAGACTTCACAGCGAAGCAAATCCGCATATCTATCTGCTCTACCCACAGGGTCTGGATGCAGATATGAAATATGAAGATGTTGTTACTGGAAAAGTGTATACAGGTGCGGCACTTATGAAAGCGGGCCTGCCATTACCACTGACAACAGGCGATTATCAGCCGATCAAATTTACATTCAGGGCAGTTGAAAAATAAGTTGAAAAGAAAAAAAGATGAACGAAAGTTTTTTAAGCAGGTATGGGTGATGCACTTGCAACTTATGTTGAGGCAAGAGCATGCCAGAGAAGTGAAGTAACTTCCCGTGCAGGAGGTAACACAACAGGTGCTGCTATGGCACTTGCAGAGCTTGGCTTTGATACCCTGATGGAAGTTGCCAAAGCTGCCTGTGCAGAAGGGGATACACTTCACAATATGCCATTTACAGTTACATCGGAGAGTGTATTTGCAGCGATTAAGGCAGCAGATGCGTATGGCAGATATTATCTTGGAGAGGAATAAGCGGAGTATAATTTTTTTTGTACAAAAGTGACTTTACAAATCTCTTCGGAAAAGGTAAGATTCTTTTATAAAATATTTTATAAAAGGAAACTTTGAGATGGCTGGAACGGAAAAGAAAAACAGTACAAAATTTCAAATTATCAATTATATTATAAATCATAAGGCAACGTCTAAAGTGGAATTGTCCAGGAATCTGAATCTCAGTATGCCAACGGTCTTGTCTAATGTAAATGAGCTGCTTGCCAGTGGAATTGCAGTTGAAATGGGAGAGTATGAATCCACAGGCGGACGAAAAGCAAAAATGATCAGTATCAATCCTGCATATCGTTATGCAGTTGGAATTAGAATTACTGCAAAACATGTAGGGTTTGTGCTTGTAAATCTGAAATCCGAAATTGAAAAGTATAAAAGAATCCGGCTGGAATTTTCAACAGAAGCTTCTTATTATTCACGGCTCAGAGAAGAACTGCATCATTTTCTTGCAGATGTAGAAAATCAGGACAGAATTCTTGGAATTGGTATTTCTGTTCCGGGAATTATAAAGCCAGGTGATGGAATATTGATCAAATCACATGCGCTTCAATTAGAAAACTATAGTCTTGGTTTTCTTGAGCAGACATTCTCGCTTCCTGTATATTTTGTGAACGATGCAAATGCAGCAATGATGGCAGAAGATTTAGGCAGATATAAAAATGCACTGTATCTGTCTCTGAATAATACTCTTGGTGGAGCATTTTGTATTGATGGAAAATTAATACAGGGAGAGAATCAGAAAGCCGGTGAATTTGGGCATATGATTCTGGTCCCGGAAGGAAAGCAATGTTATTGCGGAAAGCTGGGATGTGCGGATGCTTATTGTGCAGCGAGTGCATTGACAGATGAAACATGCCAGACACTGGAACAGTTTATGAAGAGTTTGGAAAATAAGGAAACCAAAGCAGAAGACCTCTGGCAGGAATATTTGAAAAATCTGGCAATTTTGATATCAAATTTACGAATGGCATATGATATGGATATTATTCTGGGAGGTGAAATTGGAGGATATCTTACAGAGTATATGATTCCATTAGGAGAAAAAGTAATGGAATATAATGGTTTCGACCATGATGTGCGATATCTGAAAATGTGTTCTTACAAGAGAGAGGCATCTGCAGTGGGGGCGGCAAAGCATTTCCTGCAGGAATTTATAAAAAATATATAATCATGATGTCAGCATCATAAATTTAAAATCCAGAGAGAAAACACAGAAAAGAGTGTTTTCTTTCTGGATTTTTTGCTTTGAAGGAAATTACTCCTTAATATTGTAGTAAAAATGCATAAAATCAGAGGAACAAACTTGTGCAATAGGCAGAAGTGAATAAAAGGATATTGACAAATACTGACAAGTGAATAATAATGTAATTACTTTAATAAAACGATTAATAAAAGATAATAAATAAAGGAGGAATTAATTATGCTACAGCAGGTAATGACAAATCCAGGAGAAATTATTTTCAGAGAAGTTCCGGTTCCGGAAATAAAAGATGATCAGGTATTGGTCAAGATCATGAACATTGGAATCTGTGGATCTGATATTCATGTATATCATGGAAAACATCCATTTACCAAATATCCGGTTACGCAGGGACATGAAGTATCAGGAGAAATCGTAAAAGTTGGAAAAGATGCTTCAGTTTTTCGGGAGGGACAGAAAGTAACAATTGAACCGCAGGTTTATTGCGGACACTGCTATCCATGTCGTCACGGAAAATACAATCTTTGCGAAGAATTGAAGGTTATGGGATTCCAGACAACAGGAACTGCTTCAGAGTATTTTGCAGTAGATGCATCCAAGGTAACACTGCTTCCGGAAGAGATGTCTTATGAAGAAGGTGCAATGATCGAGCCTCTTGCTGTAGCTGTACATGCTGTGAAGCAGATGGGCGATGTAAAAGGAATGAACATTGCAGTTCTTGGTGCTGGTCCGATTGGAAATCTGGTTGCACAGGCTGCGAAAGGAATGGGAGCAGCAAAGGTTATGATTACTGATGTCAGTGATCTTCGTCTGGATAAAGCGAAGGAATGCGGCATTGATGTATGTGTAAATACAAAAGAGAAAGATTTCGGGGAGGCAATGGTTGAAGCATTTGGACCGGATAAAGCGGATGTGATCTATGATTGTGCAGGAAATAATATCACAATGGGACAGGCTATCAAATATGCAAGAAAAGGAAGCGTGATTGTTCTGGTAGCTGTATTTGCAGGCATGGCATCAATTGATCTTGCAGTCGCAAATGATCATGAACTGGATATTAAGAGTACTATGATGTATCGTCACGATGATTATATCGATGGAATCACACTTGTAAATGATGGAAAGGTACATTTAAGACCTTTGATATCCAAAACATTTGCATTTAAGGATTATCTGAAGGCATATCAGTATATTGATGACAACCGCGAGACTACCATGAAGGTTATCATTAACGTTCAGGAAAAATAGAATTTCAACAACATTTTGACAGGGAGGAAGATATGGGGAACGAAAGTAATAATGGGAAAGTGCCACTGATCAGTAAGATCGCATATGGATTTGGAGATGTAGGCTGTAATTTCAGCTGGATGTTTGTCAGTAATTTTCTGATGATTTTTTATACAGACGTGTTTGGAATCAGTATGGCTGCAGTGTCAGCCCTGATGCTCTTTTCAAGATTCTGGGATGCAATCAATGATCCAATCGTAGGCGGTCTGACGGATAAGACGCATACAAGATGGGGAAGATATCGTCCATGGCTTCTTGTAGCTGCGCCTATTACAGCGATTCTTCTGGTACTTTCTTTCTGGGCACACCCGGACTGGTCAAATACAGCGAAGATTATCTATATGGTGATAACCTATTGCCTCCTGGTATTAGGTTATACCTGTGTAAATATTCCATATGGAACACTCTGTGGTGCTATGACACAGGATATTGATGAGCGTGCCAAGATTAATACTTCCCGTTCTGTGTCAGCAATGATTGCGATAGGAATCATTAATATTGTTACAGTTCCCCTGATCAGTAAGCTGGGAAGCAACAGTGCAAAGAGTGGTTATCTGTTCGTTGCAATCATTTATGGATGCATCTTTGCTGCCTGTCATTTCTTCTGTTTCGCAAAGACAAAAGAACAGGTAGTAATTCCTGAGAAAGAAAAAATCTCAATAAAAGTACAGTTGAAAGCAGTTATGCAGAACAAACCATATCTTCTGGCTTTGGTTGGGCAGGTATTGTTTGGATTTACATTATATGGAAGAAATGCAGATATTTTATATTATTTTACTTATGTAGAGGGAAATGCCTCTTATTATACAACATATTCTATGTGTATTATCATTCCGTCCATTATTGGTGCGGCATGCTTTCAGCCAGTATTTCGGAAGCTGAATAATAAAGGAAGAACTGCATCGATTTTTGCGTTGCTCACAGGTATTGCAATGCTGGCAATGTACTTCTTTAATGTCAAAGAATCACCAGTTGCATTTTATGCGCTTGCCGGGATTACACAGTTCTTTTTCTCTGGTTTTAATACAGCAATTTATGCAATTATTCCCGATTGTGTGGAATATGGTGAATGGAAGACGGGACTTAGAAATGATGGATTCCAGTATGCTTTTGTTTCTCTTGGAAATAAAATCGGAATGGCGATTGGCACCGCGTTTCTCGCAGCATTGCTTGGAAAATATGGTTATATAGCAAACCAGGCACAGAATCCGGAAGTAATTGCAATCATGAAGCATGCATTCTCGACAATACCGGGAATTCTGTGGATCGTTACGGCAATTGTTTTATTCTTTTATCGATTAAACAAAAAACGCTATAACGAAATCGTAGAAGATCTGAAAAAAGGAAAAAGTCAATGAATGGGGACGGTGTTTGTGGCACTTTTTGTGTCCCGGATGGCTTTTGTCAGTAGATTGTAACGTTAAAATTTTTTTCAAAATTCCCATGACATTAGCAGAGATGTTTGAGAATGTAGAATGAACAGTATGAAAACCCCTGGGAGTCATCCGGGGGGGGGCCCGATTCATAAACTCGGACTTATAAATTAAATAAAAATGTGAATTATCATAAAATACAACTTCATGAAACGTGATAGCCTTAAAAAAGGAGGCGACTCTATGTATTTGAGAAGAAAGGCTTCCCCTAATTATAAAACGATATCTCAAGGAAAAAAAGAACATGGAATAACAGTAGAAGAAGTTTGAGTATATTAAACATATGGTAATAATGCCTAAAAACATAAGACATTTTTTTAGTAAAAACTGCTTTTGAAACCAGGGTAAAATAGTTTTATAATATTCATAACGGCGGGTAGCGTAATCATGCAGTAAAGCAAAAAATACGTTGCTCGCTTTTATAAAATTAATTTCAGGAGGAAGCACATATGCATGAGTATGAAATTTTTATTGAGGATATAAATCCCTGTGGAGGAGAACAATACAGTAAAAAAACACTGATCGAGGCAGAGGCAGCCAGCCCGGAAGCTTATGTAAAAGAAAATGGAAGATTTCCTATCTTGGAAACCACAAGTAACGAGAATGGAGACGTTGTAATAGTAACAGGCGATAATAACGGCTCTTTTGTACGATATACATTTACGGAATAAAAGTGCCGGTCAGTTAGGAGCGGGTTTTGTGAAATCCAGAAATTCCGACGGCATGGGTAAACAATGAAAAACTGAGGGAACAAAATTATAAAGAAGCAGTAAAAGCGAATGATCCTGAAGCATTAGTTGCTATAATCAAAATGATTTATCAGCGGAAAGAAAAAAGGCTTGCACAGGGAAAAAAGTGTACTGCTACAGATGCCAGGTATTTTCAGCTGGCATAAATCCAGTTTACCGGCTGTTCGTTTTTATTTTGTAAAAAAATAATTCTAAAAGGTATATATTTATAATGCAAGTGTATGATACAATTGGTTGTGAATACTAAGAACTAAGGAAAATCATATATGCTAAATAAAAAAGATTTCTTAAAATACGCTTCAAAACTGGCGTTTCCGATCATGATCCAAAATCTGATCGGAACTCTGGTAAACATTGCTGATACAGTAATGCTTGGGTATGTAAGCCAGACTGCCATGTCGGCTTCATCCCTTGCGAACCAGTACACTTTTATTCTTTTCTGTTTATATTATGGTATGGCCACGGGTGCTTCAGTTTTATGTGCACAGTACTGGGGAAAAGGTGATAAAAAGACAGTAGAAAGAATTCTCGGCCTGGCGGAACGAATCTCACTGATCGTTTCCCTCGTGTTTTTCGTGATTTCTTTTTCTATGCCAACTACGATCATGAAGATCTTTACAAGCAGTCCGGATACGATTGCTGCCGGCAGTGAATACTTAAGGGTAATTTCATTTTCATTTATGTTTATGGGATTCTCTCAGGTTTTTATGAGCGCCCTTCGAAGTATCGGAAAAATAATGCTACCTTCTGTCACGTACATTGTTTCGCTTTGTGTCAATGTAATTTGTAATGCCACCTTTATCTTTGGGCTGTTTGGACTTCCAAAGCTCGGCGTTACCGGTGTGGCTCTTGGTACTGTCATTGCCAGAATCACAGAAGTACTGATTTGCCTAATCTACTCATTAAGAAGTTCCGATGTCAGATTCCGTATAAAATACTTCTTTGCGAAATCCGGTATTCTGTTCCAGGACTTTATGAAAATTGCTACCCCGGCTGTAATAAATGATGTTGTCTGGAGTTTTGCCAGCTCAGCATTCGCAGCAATCCTCGGTCATATTGGTGATGATATGGTTGCCGCAAATGCAGTTGCTGTTATGGTGGTAAATATTGGTGCGATCGCCTGTCGTGGTTTTGCCAATGCGACTACTATCATTGTCAGTCAGGAACTGGGGAAAGACAACATTGATGCAGCAAGAGAATATGGAAAGCGCATGCTAAGAATAACAATGGTTGTAAGTCTGGTCGGATGCATCATTATTCTGGCACTTCGGCCTCTGATACTGGATTTCTATCGGGATAAACTGACAGAGACGGCCATTTATTATCTTGGCATTTTTATAATTATGACAACCTGGCGCCTTGTGGGAGAAGGCATCAATACCTGTCTTATATGCGGCTGCTTCAGAGGTGGTGGTGATTCCAGATTTGGAATGATCATAGATTCCATATTTATGTGGCTTGTTGCAGTTCCACTCACCTTCCTTGCTGCATATGTCTTAAAATTGCCGCCTATCTGGGTATACTTTGTAATGACTCTGGATGAGTTCGAAAAAATGCCCGTGGTCTTCATACACTATATCAGAGGTAAATGGCTCACAAACATTACCAGAGATTTGGATTAAACAAACACCTTCAGACTATAATAAAATAGCTTGAAGGTGTTTTTTTTACAAATCAGCTTCTGAAATAAAACATATTATCAAATTTATAAGTCGCTATTACTTTTAATATCTTAAACTTTTTGTGGATTTATATGGATTTGCCTTGGAATATGGTATAGTAAATAAATGAAGGTAAATGAAATGGAGATATAATACAGGTTATGACAAAAATTTTAATCATAGAAGATGAAATACGTCTGGCAGATGTTTTATATGATTGGTTTCACAGTAAGAACTTTCAGGTAACTGTCTGCCATGATGGAATATCCGGATATGAGACCGCATTAAAAAATTCTTATGATGCAATTATTTCAGACGTAATGCTGCCAGGAATAGATGGCTTTTCCATAGTAAAAAATTTGAGGAGTATGAAAGTTAGGACACCGGTTATTATGCTTACGGCCAGGGTGGAACTACAGGATAAATTGCAGGGATTTGATGCAGGTGCAGAAGACTATCTTACCAAACCTTTTGAAATAGAAGAACTGGATGCACGTGTAAAAGTCCTGCTAAGGAAAAATGAAAAGGGAAAGGAAGAGGAAGAAGAAACCGGGGAGCGGCCAGATTTTGTACTGGAAAAAAACAGCCGTATATTGAAAAATTCGGTTGGAAATAAAAAGGTGAAATTATCAGGAAAAGAATATACACTGTTGTCTTATTTTGTGGAAAATTATAATCAGATATTGTCTAAAGAGCAGATTACGGTTCGAATCTGGGGATATGACACAGATGTAGAATACAATAATGAAGAGGTATATATTTCTTTTCTGCGCAAGAAGCTGAAATTTATTGAAACGGATACAGTGATTGAGACAGTCAGAGGTGTCGGGTATCGTCTCAGAGGGAAAAACGATGAAACAGTTTAAGAAGAAAATCATGGGACTTCTTCTGTTGATTTATATGATTGCGGCAATATTCATTCTGGCACTTTTGAATTTTTCTTATGTGCAGAATAATAAGAACAGTATTTCCAGGATTTTGAACATGAAATTTCAGATTGTATCCGATCAGAACGGAAATAAACAAGAGGAAGTTCCAAAGGAACAGGAAAGAATTAGTGGTGCCAGAAGTGAAAAAGTAACAGTAACGGAGCAAAAAGAAGACAGCTATGTCAAAAAGAGTTATCTTGTAGCCAAAGCAGAGGATGGGACATTATATGTTAAAAATATGCTGCCGGATACTGGATTTTCAGAAGAGGAGATCATAGAAACAGCAGAAAAATTTCTGGAAACGAAAAAAACATCTGGGAGTTATGAAAATTATCAGTTTGAAATTTCTGTTCATAAAGGGGAATTGCTCATTGCCTTTGCGGATATCACATCTCTAAAGATGGAAGAGCAGAAATATTTCATTTTCTCATTGCTGGTAGCTTTCGTTTTAGGAATATTATGGATTTATCCGGCATGGAAAATTACAGGAAAAATAGTTGCACCCTTAGAGGAAGCAAACCGTTTGCAGAAAGAGTTTGTACTGTTTGCAGGACATGAACTGAAAACACCGGTTACAGTTATGAAGGCAAGTCTGGATATGCTTGAAAGAGAAGGAATTCACAGCAAATATCTGGATTATGCGGCAGAAGAAAATGAAAAAATGCGCAAACTGGTAATAGAGCTTCTGGACTATTCCAAAATGGAGTATCAGGAAGAAAAAAGTTTCCGGGAGAGCGTAAATTTCAGCCAGTGCATAGAGGGGATTTCTCTGGAGTTTGAGGCAATGGCTTTTGAAAAAGCGGTTATACTGATAACTGATATACAACAGAATCTGGTTATTGACGGCAACAAAGAAATGCTGGAGAGAATGGCAGAAACCCTTCTGGAAAACGCAATCCGGCATACAGAGGCCGGAAAAGAAGTAAAGATTGTCCTAAAGAAAGACGAGAAAAAGGTACGGCTGTCTATGGAAAACCAGGGCGAGGCTATTCCAGAGGAAGAACGAAGAAGACTTTTTGAAAAATTCTATCATGATTCAAACCCGGAAGAGGGGCATTATGGATTGGGTCTGGCTATTGCACAGTCAATTGCTGCAAAGCATCATACAGAGATAACAGTGATAAGCGAGAATGGATGGAACTGTTTTATAATAGACTTTCCGTTTTTTTACAGAAAATAAAAGATTTGTGAAAACCTTGTGAATTTGCTTGGAAATTTATTTTTTCAAGGAATTTTCAAGGTTTTTCTCATATAATCGTGTCCGTAAAAAAATTCTGATTAAGAAAGGGGCACAGTCAATGAAAAGAAAGCAGATAACTGCAATGATAACAACAATGACAATGGTGCTGGGAATCACAGCATGTGGAGCAGGAAACGTAAGCGCAGAGCAGGAGAATAAAGAACAGACAGAAATTGAAAGTATCTTAAATATTTCAAACAACGATGAAATTACATGGAGTTATGACAGTCAGTCAGATTCCTGGACAATGTCTGTAACATGCGCAGTTGCAAATCCGGAGCTGCCGGATTATCAGGGCGTTTCTGTAAATGTTCCTGGTGCATATGTAAAAGGAATTGATACAGATGGGGACGGAACGGAGGATGTAACAGGGAAAACTTATTCGGAAGAAGTAAATGGACAGCTCGTGATTGATGATAGTGCCAAAATTACGAATGCAAACGGACAGACCTATACTGCATCTACAGCACCGGTTATTATAAATACAGGAGCAGCAGGTTACAGTGCACAGGAAAATCAAAAGGCATCTTCCGGCAATGCGGCATATGGATATATCAATGTGGCATGTGGAAACCGTGGCAAACAGAGTACGGCAACGGATGAGAATGGGGAGGAATATTATACTGGTGATGCACCGCTCTGTCTGGTAGATCAGAAAAATGCAATCCGTTTTGTAAAGTATAATATCATTCTTGGAAACCTTCCGGGAAATACAGAATATTTCGTGTCTACGGGAGGTTCCGGCGGTGGAGCACATGCTGCAATGGTAGCAGCAACTTCTGACAATTCGGATTATTTCCCGTATGAAGTAGAAGCAGGGGCAGTTGGAATCTATCAGAATGAAGATGGGACGTATTCGGAGACCATAGGATCAGAGAACACTGAAATTTCAGATGGAGTATGGGGATGCGTTGCATACAGCGCAATCACTTCTTTACAGGAAGCAGATATGGCAATGGCATTTGAATATTATCTTGATACGGATTATGAATTTAATACGGATTTTCAGAAAAAGCTGGCAGAATGCCTGTCTAAGGAATATATGGAGTATATCAATGATCAGAATCTGAGTGTCAGCGAGTCGGCAGTGGATATTGATATCAATGGAGATGGGGATAAGGACGATGTAGTGGATCTGACGATAGAATATGATGTGGAAAAATATGCAGATACCAACGGATACGGTGGAACTTATCTTACGCTTTATCTGAAAGAATTTGAAAAAAATCTGGAATGGTATCTGGAAAATCTGGATTATGCAGATGACTGGACATGGTTTGACAGTGATGGAAATGCACTGAGTGATGAGAGTGTGTCACAGATGACAACAGAAGAGAAAGCTCAGGCATTTCTGGAAGGACGATATGCCAAAGGAGAATCCGGACAAAATGCAGGTCCAGGAGACGGAATGCCAGATGGAAATGGTCCGGATGGAAATGAAATGCCGGGTGAAAAGCCGGACGGAATACCGGATAGAAATGACTCAGATGGAGAAAAGCCGGATGGAGCACCAGCCGGAAGCATGCCAGGTGGAGAAACTTCGGACGGCAATGCTCAAGATGACCTGGTTACAAGTGGAATGGGAGATGAGGTCGGAACTCCGGATGCCGGAACTACACAGTCTGCAGGTACAAAAACAGATTCTTCAAACTACAGCAGTTATGAAGAAATGCTGGAATCTTATGAAAGTGATATCGCCTCTATCGAGGATGGTGACAAATACGGAAATAATATTGTAGACCTGTATAATCCAATTAACTATATTGGAGATGAAGATACAGAAAGCCCGACATGGACCAGAATTGTAATGGGTGCATCCGAAGGTGATATGTCTCTATTTGCGTCTATGAACATGCAGATTGCATGGCTTAACAGCGGAACAGATGCCAAACTGGAATGGCAGTGGGATGGTGGACATGTTCCGTCTGAAATTTTGGGGGAATCACTGGCACTTTATGTTGATGAAATGTATGGACAATATGTGGAAGGAGCTGTGGAAGTAACAAAAGCAGCGGCGCAGACTCAGACAGAAAACGGAACTGCCACAGAAGCAACAGGAACAAACATCAGCAGTTGGGTATCTTATGAGAATGGAGAGGTGAATTTTACTCTGAAAGATGCAGCTTCTTACAGAACAAAAGGAGCCAGCAAAGCAACTCCGGGGTTTGATGTTATGGATTATGGGCAGGAAACCTATGAATTTGGTTCTTCGACACAGGATGCGAGACATTTTGACAAGTATGTGTTGAAGGTACTGCAGGAAAATGCGGAAACGTTAAGTGAACTGTTTAATTCTGAAGAAAAATAACAGTAAAACGAAAGAAAGTTATTCGGTTATGAGCAAGTAGCGAAGCGGATTGCGAATATCCGCTTGATAGGAAGGTGATGAGGTCGTGGAATGCGATCTCATTATTATATGTGAACATGAAATAGCAGTAGGCAGAATGAAAGAGTTGGGGTAAAATAAGAACATATCTTTACAGCGCAGGCGGAGTGTCCGAAACAATAGAAGCTGCAAGGCTAGATAATCAGAAGAATACATTGAAAAACAAGCATATGCGGGAATGATACGAATCGTATCACGTATGTGAAAGAGCGTTTCTTTCATAGTTTTAAGCTTTTTGATAGGGTGGATGTACAGCCTCTGCTGTATAAATAAGCCAAGGCAGGTCGATAAGATATTAATGATATATGGAAATGATAAATCATTGGGAAATGGTTTATGGAAAGGGGACGGAAAATGACAGAAAACAGTTACAAGACACCCTGTGGCTGCATCCATTATTTTGTAAATATAATGGATAAACAGAGAATTACGTTAGTGTTCTTGCCGGGACTTACAGCAGATCACAGACTTTTTGAAAAGCAGATAGAATATTTTGAGAATAAACAGAATGTGTTTGTATGGGATGCACCATCACATGCATTATCCAGACCATTTGCAAATAGCTACAGACTATCTGACATGGCAGAATGGCTTTATAAAATTCTGGTAAAAGAAGAAATTTATAATCCCATCATTATCGGTCAGTCTATGGGTGGATATCTGGCCCAAATGTATATGGAATTATATCCGGATAAGATAACGGGGTTTATCTCCATTGATTCTGCACCGCTTCAAAAGTCTTATATGACTGCAGTGGAGATATGGCTTCTTGAAAGAGTAGAGCCATTATATAGAATATATCCATGGAAAGCTCTTCTTAGGGCTGGTTCAAGAGGGTGCTCTGAGACGGACTATGGTCAGAATCTTATGCGAAAGATGATGATGGCCTATGACTTAGATCATAAAGAATATGCAAGGCTAGCCGGTTTTGGGTACAGAATGCTTGCCGAGGCAATCAAAGCAGATTTACCATATCATATCAGTTGTCCGGCATTACTTATCTGTGGAGAAAAGGATAAAGCGGGCTCAGCAAAAAGCTATAATAAGAAATGGCATCAGAGGGAAGGTTTACCGCTTAAATGGATAAAGAATGCTGGTCATAATTCCAATACTGACCAGCCGGATGAAGTGAACAGACTTATAGAAAAATTTATCAGCGAGATAGATAGGAAAGGAGTGCCCGGATGAAATTAAATATACAGTGGAAAAAAGTATTATATGGAATTGCATTGATAGTTATTGGTATAATATTGGCTGCTCTGCATTTTATTGTGGCTGGAAAAGGTATCGGATTCTTGGTAGTTGCCTTAGTAGTTGTTGGTTTTGTATTCAATGCGTCCGGCGTAAAAGACGTATTGTTACAGTTATTCAATAAGATTATCGGAGCGTAAGCCTATGGAAGAATGTAGCGTATTGATAGAAAGTACCTTGCCAGCAGAGGATAAAACCTCTCGCTGGTTCAATCTCCCCATTGATTATGAGCTGTTCCGTGACCTGCTCGGTGTGGAAGCTGACAGTGGCGATTATCAGATTATAGATATGAAACTCCCTTTTGCTGGCGATATTGTAAGAACAACCAGCGTCAGACGATTGAATAAGCTGTACTTTGCTTACACGGAGTTACCGCCAGAAGTTCAACAGGCATACAATGACTTGATTCCCTATTGTGGCGGTGTTGAGAATTTATTGCAGAAATCAGAAGAATTTCGGTTTTATCCAGAGTGTCACAGTATCATGGACGTTGCCCGTTACCGACTGGAACATAACATTGAATTTTCTGCCCTCTCCGAAAAAGGAAAGAAATACTTTAATCTGGAAGCCTATGCACAGGAGCTGGAAGAAACAGGACGTTATGCTGTCAGTGAAAATGGTATGTTCAAACTCTGATAGACACCGAAAGGAAGTGAACCACTTATGATTGATGATATGCAAGTCTATATAGCCAATCTTGGCAAGTACAATGAGG
>ERZ1106941.99-NODE-99-length-126741-cov-62.496929_pt1 | contig 126741 bp, 109 predicted proteins | sample MGYA00403670_ERZ1106941 | MGnify/ENA primary metagenome ERZ1106941 (study PRJEB35170, sample SAMEA104062400) | human gut metagenome | biome: human gut; feature: human-associated habitat; material: faeces | place: Denmark | collected 2012-06-04 ...
GCTCTTCCGATCTCCCGTATATTTCAAGGCCTGTTTTTAACAAATATTCTTTACATTTCTCTGTGTTTTTGTGAATTTAGCATACATTTCCCCGTATTTATGGGCATATCGCCGAAGCATATCAAAAAATCAGCTCAATTTCCGGGAATCCCGGTAATGCCGGCATCGTTTCCACGGACCGCCAATTTTGCGGGGACCCTCAAAGGCCCCCTGCCCCTGCCGGGAGAACAAAAAAACACACGGCCCGCCTTTTACGGCAGACCGTGTGTTTTGAAGTCCTATGCAGTTTTGTCAGAAAAAGCTCACCTGACTGCTCTCCGGCAGGTCGCCCAGAGCGCCCACCTGACGCAGGCGGTCGATGATGCTGCTGCCAACGCCGGAGGCCTGCTGCAGCTCCTCGATGGAGAGGTACTCCTGCCCATGGAGGGTGGCATTTTCCAGCGCATCGGCGGCGGCACCGCCCAGACCCTTCAGGGAGCAGAAGGGCAGGCGCACCTTGCCGTCCTCCACCACATACTTCGAGCCCCGGCTCTTGCCCAGTTCGATGGGCAGGAACTCGTAGCCGCGCACCAGCATCTCGTTGACCAGCTGGAGCGAGACGAGCACATCTTCATCCTTGGCGTTCTTCTCTTCCTTGAGGCGGCGCTTCACCTCATTCATGTGGGCGCGGGCCACCGCCGCACCGCCCACGGCGGCTTCATAGTCGATGTCATCGCCGCGGACGGTGAAGTACACCGCATAGAACGCCTGCGGGTGGTAGAGCTTGAACCACATGAGCCGGATGGCCGACATCAGGTAGGCCACCGCATGGGCTTTCGGGAACATATATTTTATCTTGCGGCAGCTCTCGATGTACCAGTCCGGCACATCGTGCTCCCGCATGGCCTCTTCCCAGCCGGGCGCAAAGCCGCCCTTGGCCACCTTGCCCTTACGGACGGCCTCCATGATGTCAAAGGCCATCTTGGGCTCGAGGCCCTTGCGGAGCAGATAGAGCATGATGCTGTCACGGCAGCCGATGACCTCCGCGATGGTGCAGGTGCCGCTGCGGATGAGCTCGTCGGCGTTGCCCGTCCAGACGTCGGTGCCGTGGGACAGGCCCGAGATCTGGATCAGCTCGGAGAAATTCTTGGGACGGGCCTCCACCAGCATTCCGCGCACGAAGTTGGTGCCCATCTCGGGGATGCCGAAGGTGCCGGTCTGGCTGTCGATCTGCTCCGGCGTCACACCCAGCTCTTCCGGGCTGGTGAGCAGGCTGTAGACCTTGGGGTCGTTCATGGGGATGCTGTCCACGGGGATGCCGGTGTACTCCTCGAAATACTTGTAGAAGGTAGGCATATCGTGGCCCAGCTCGTCCAGCTTGAGCAGGGTGTCGTGGAGGTACTTGAACTCGAAGTGGGTGGTCAGCAGGCCGCCCGCCACATCGTCCGCCGGGTGCTGGATGGGGCAGAAATCGTAGATCTCATAGGTGTCCGGCACGACGACCATGCCGCCGGGATGCTGGCCGGTGGTACGCTTGACGCCGGTACAGCCCAGCGTCAGACGGTTCTCCTCGGCATGGTTGACCGTTCTCCCCCGATCGTCCAGATACTTTTTGACGTAACCGTAGGCCGTCTTGTCCTGAATGCCGGAGACGGTGCCGGCCTTGAAGACGTTGGCCTTGCCGAACAGCTCTTCCGTGTAGCGGTGGACGTTGGACTGGTATTCGCCCGAGAAGTTCAGGTCAATATCAGGCTCCTTGTCGCCGTAGAAGCCAAGGAAGGTCTCGAAAGGGATGTCGTGGCCGTCCACCAGCATCCGGGTGCCGCAGTGGGGGCAGTTCTTGTCGGGCAGGTCGAAGCCGTCGTCCACGCTGCCATCGGTGATGAACTCGCTGTACTTGCACTTGGGGCAGCGGTAGTGGGGCGGCAGACTGTTGACCTCCGAGATGCCGGAGAAGTGGGCCACAGCCGACGAGCCGACCGAGCCACGACTGCCCACCTGATAGCCGCCCGCATTGGAGTAGGCCACCAGTTTGACCGCGATGACGTACAGGACGGCGTAGCCGTGGCCGCAGATGGAGTCCAGCTCTTTTTGCAGGCGCTTCTCCACGATCTCGGGCAGAGGGTCGCCATAGTCCCGCTTGGCGTGTTCCCAGGTCGCATCCCGGAGCTGCTGTTCTGCGCCCTCGATGCTGGGCGGGTAGGTGCCGCGCGGGATGGCGCGGACGTTGCCGTCGATGCTGGCCGCTATCTTGCGGGGATTGGTCACGACGATCTCGTAGGCCTTTTCCTTGGGCAGGTAGCTGAACTGGTTCAGCATATCCTCGGTGGTGCGGTAGAACAGGGGCGGCTGGTTGTCCGCGTCCTTGAAGCCGTTGCCCGCCTGCAGGACAGAGCGGTAGATGGCGTCCTCCGGCTCGGTGAAATGGACGTCGCCGGTGGCGATGACGGGCTTGTGCAGGTCTTCGCCCAGCTTGATGACGGTGCGGTTGAAGTCCTTGATGACCTCTTCGCTCTCCACCTTGCCCTCCCGCACCATATAGGCGTTGTTGCCCAGGGGCTGGACCTCCAAAACATCGTAGTACGATGCAATTTTCTTCAGTTCTTCGTAGGAGCGGCCCTCCACGATTGCCCTGTAAAGTTCTCCTGCTTCACAGGCAGAAGTGAGGATAAGGCCGTCCCGATACTTGTTCAGAAGGCTGCGGGGGACGCGGGGCTTCTTGAAGAAGTAGTTGACATGGGCCTCGCTGACGATCTTATAGAGGTTTTTCAGGCCCATCTGGCTACGCACGAGGATGATGAGGTGATAATACTTCTTCTTCAGCACCTCGCGGTTCCCGCCGAGGCCGGTGTTGATGCCGCTGACGGCGGTGACCTGCTTTTCCTCCAGATCTTTCAGCATGACGCAGAAGATGCGGCCCAGTGCGGCAGAGTCCTCGCAGGCGCGGTGGGCCTCGTAGGCGGGCAGCTCCAGATGCTTGTTGATGGTCCCCTGCTTGTAGTTGTGGAGGCCGGGGTACATGGCCTGAGCCATGGTCAGGGTGTCAATATAGGTCGGCTCAAACTCGATGCCGCTCCGCTTGGCGGCGGCGCGGAGGAATCGGATGTCGAAGGAGTGGGCGTTGTGGCCCACAAGGATACGGCCATCCACAAAGTCGAGGAAGGCTTTCAGCGCCTCGGCCTCGCCGGGGGCGTCGGCCACCATCTCGTTGGTGATGCCGGTCAGCTCGGTGATCTTGGAGGTGATGGGCTTTCCGGGTTTTACGAAGGTGTCGAATTCTTCCACCACCTCCCCGTTCCGCACGATGACCGCGCCGATCTCTGTCAGATATTCCACGCCGGGGTCGAGGCCCGTCGTCTCAGTGTCGAAGACGCAGAACTCGCCGTTCAGCGGCTCGTCTTTCACGCCGTAGACGCAGGGTATCATGTCATCGACAAAGTAGGCCTCACAGCCGTAGATGAGCTTGAAGTCCGGGTCTGTCTTGTGGATGGCATCCGCAGCCAGCATGGCCTCGGGGTAGCCCTGACAGACGCCGTGGTCGGTGATGGCGATGGCCGGGTGGCCCATCCGGTGGGCCAGCTTGACGATGCCGCCGGGGTCGCAGAAGGCGTCCATGCTGGACAGCTTGGTATGCAGATGCAGCTCCACCCGCTTGACGGGAGCGTTGTCCTCCCGCTTTTTGCGCTCGACAAAGAGGACGTCGTAGGGCCAGACGATATAGTCGTGCTCGTACTTATCGTAGGAGCAGTCGCCGCGCACCACGACCGTCGTACCCTTGGGGATGGACTCCCACTTGGAGCAGTCCTCTCCTTCCTGCGCACGGATCTTCAGGTTGATGGAGCCGGTGTAATCGGTGATGGAGACAGTGTATATTTTGCGGAAGCTGCCCTTCACCTCGGTGAAGAAGACGTCGCCCCAGATCATGCACTTGCCGCCCTCGCCGCCCAAATCCTTGAGGGGGGTGAGGTTTTTCGGGGTGAACATCTTGCCGTGGAAGATGGTGACGGGCTTGTCCGTGAGGTCGAGGCCCTCCACCTTGATGGAGGGGGCAGTGTTCTTTTTCTCGAACTTGACGACGGGCGGCGCAATTTTCCGCTCGAGCTTTTCTTCCATCTGGCGCTGTTCGGCCTCGCCCACGCTGCTTTCCAGCGTCACTCTGGGCTTTACGCCGGTGTGGGCAGCGATGCGCTCCGCCAGCAGGCGCTCGAACTGCATCTCCTGCAAAAACTTCGTGCCGTGGCAGACGCCGATGGTGATGTTCTGGCCGGTGATGGTGATGCGGCAGCGGTCGAGGAAGCCGTTGATGGGGACGCCGTCCCGCTTCATCTCCTCCATCAGCTCCCGCAGACCGGCTTCATCCAGCGTCGCATAGCCAAAAAGATTGTTGATGCGGAGCTCGAAGCCCTCGTAATCCGGTGCCAGCGAGGCCAACAGCCGGGCGCACAGCCCCTTGTCCAGCGGGGCAGAACTGCGCAGCGTAAAGATGACCTGCCGCTCCTGCCGCAGCATCTGGGCGTGCTCGACGACCACGCGGCCAAAACAGGCCGCAAAGTCCGGGTCCGCCATAAACTGCGGCCATAGCTGGGAAACAAGTGGTGTCACAGTGGTACTCCTTTTCTATCAGATAACAACACAAACTGCCGCGCCCCGGAAAAGGGCGTGGCAGCAGGTTGTTCTTGAGCTTACAGCTTATAGATCTCCTCCATGAACTGGTCGAGGATATTATCCCCCGTCAGCTTCCTGACGGGTTCGCCGTGGACGAACAGCACTGCCTCGCCCTTGCCGCCGGCAATGCCGATGTCAGCCTCACGGGCCTCGCCGGGGCCGTTGACGACACAGCCCATGACAGCCACCTTGATGGACTTTTTGCAGCCCTGAAGCCGGCGCTCCACCTCATTTGCGATTTCGGTGCAGGGGTACTGGGTGCGACCGCAGGTCGGGCAGGTGATGACCTCCGGGCCGGCCACCGGGAAGCCGACAGCGCGCAGGATATTGTAGCCTGCTTCCACTTCCTTCTCAGGGTCAGCGGCCAGCGAGACACGGATGGTGTCGCCGATGCCTTCCAGCAGCATCCCGCCGATGCCCATGCCGCTCTTGAGCAGGCCCATCTGGTAAGTGCCGGCCTCAGTGACGCCCACATGGAGCGGGTAGTCGGTCACAGCGCTGAGCTGGCGGTATGCCTCCATCATGCGGGGGACGTTGGAGTTCTTGATGGAGATAACGATGTTGTTGAAGTCGAACTTTTCCAGCAGACGGACATGGTACAGAGCGCTCTCCACCATCGCTTCCGGCACAGGTGCGCCGTACTTGGCGAGGATGTGCTTTTCCAGACTGCCGCCGTTGACGCCGATGCGGATGGGGATATTTTTCTGCTGGCAGGCATCCACGACCGCCTTCACACGGTCATCGTCGCCGATGTTGCCCGGGTTGATGCGGATCTTATCCACTCCCACGTCGGCACAGGCGATAGCAGCCTTGTAGTCGAAGTGGATGTCCGCCACGATGGGGATATTCACGGCGTTCTTGACAGCCTCGATGCACTTGGCGTCTGCCGCACTGGGACAGGTCACGCGCAAGATCTGACAGCCTGCCGCTTCGCAGCGCTTTGCCTGCGCCACATTGCCCTCGATGTCCTCCACCGGGACGTTCAACATGGTCTGTACGGCAATGGGATTCTTGCCGCCGATGGTCACATTGCCGATCTTCACTTCACGTTTCAGCTGCCGCATGGTTTTACCCCTTTCAAACTGCTCCGGTCACGAGCCGGACGATGTCATTGTACGTTGCAAAGAGCATCAGGCCGAACAGCAGCGCAAAGGCTGCGACGGTCAGACTGCCCTGGATCTTTTCCGGCACTGCATGGCCGGTGACTGCCTCGATGAGCAGGAAGACGATCTTTCCGCCGTCCAGCGCCGGAAACGGCAGCAGATTGAGGACGCCGAGGTTGATGGTGATGAGCCCCAGCAGCTCAGCCACATCCTCCCAGCCGTAGCTTGCGGCCTGACCGATGGCGGTCACGATGCCCACCGGGCCGGACAGGTCGTTGATGCTCTCGCGGCCCCGCAGAAGGTCGGCCAGCGAAGTATAGATGATGCGTCCATAGTAGATGACGCTGTTGGCCGACTCTTTCAGGACATTCAGCGGTGTTTTTTTGAGGCCGTAGACTGTAAAGCCCAGTGTCATGTGGGTCTGGCCCTGCTCATCCTGCCAGGTGTCGAACTGGACGTCCGGCAGCTCCACGAGCCTGCCGTCCCGGCGGACAGTGAAGTCTGCGCGGTAGCTCTCGGTGCGCATGAGCTCGTAGAGCATATCGTTGGCCACGAAGCAGTGCCGCCCGTTGACGGCCACGATCTCGTCGCCGGCCTGCAGGCCGGTCTGGCCACAGAGGGCGTTGTCCTCCACGGCATAGATGACCTTGCTGGTGATGGGCTCACTGCGCAGCGAGATGAGGAGCAGCAGCACCACGAAACCCAGCACGAAGTTCATCACCGCGCCTGCCGCCATCACCAGCATCCGCTGCCAGACAGCCGCCTCGTTCAGCGGCTTGCCTGTCCGCTGCGCCAGCACCTCCGGCGGGATGTCCGGGCCGTCATCGTCCCCGCTTTCACCCTCGGCCTGCTCGCTCTCGGGGCTCTCCTCCCCTTCCAGCGCCACAAAGCCGCCTACGGGCAGGAGCCGCAGGGTATACTGCGTGCCTTTGCGATAGGTCTTGATGAGGGTCGGACCCATGCCAATGGAAAACTCGTTGACCTGGACCCCGCAGAGCTTTGCCACTGCAAAATGGCCGAACTCGTGGATGGCGATGACCGCGCCGAAGATGAGCAGCGCGGCAGCAAAGGTGATGAAAACTGACATTATTTCTCCTATATTACAGGTGTGCTCTCACGAATGCGCGGGCCATACGGTCACACTCATACACATTCGCGAGGCTGTAGTCGCCGCCGAAGCTGTCGCTGTCCACGACAGCCTCCACCAGACGGCCGATGTCGAGGAAGCCGATCTTATCCTCGAGGAAGAGCTTGACGGCCTCCTCGTTGGCACCGTTGGCGGCGCAAGGGCCGAGACCGCCCTTTCGGATGGCCTTCTTGCAGGCGGCGAGGCAGCGGAACGTCTCCTCGTCGGCCACATCGAAGGTCAGCAGCTTGAGGGTGGTGAAGTCCAGCTCCGGCACGACGCCCGGCACACGGGCCGGATAGGTCAACGCATACTGGATGGGGATGCGCATATCCGGCACACCCAGCTGGGCGATGATGGAGTTGTCGCTGTACTGCACCGCCGAGTGGACGATGCTCTGGCGCTGGACGACGATTTGAATTTTCTCCGGAGGCAGACCGAACAGCCACACAGCCTCGATGAGCTCGAGGCCCTTGTTCATCAGGGTAGCGCTGTCGATGGTGATCTTTGCGCCCATGTTCCAGTTGGGATGCTTGAGGGCGTCGGCCTTGGTCTTGCCCCGCAGCTCTTCGGTCTTCATGCCGAAGAAGGGGCCGCCGGAGGCCGTCAGCAGGATCTTGGTCAGGCTCTTGGCGCTCTCCTTATCCTGCAGGCACTGGAAGATGGCCGAGTGCTCACTGTCCACAGGCAGCAGCTTGACGCCGTGCTTTGCCACAGCCTGGGTGACAAGATGGCCACCGGTGACAAGGCTTTCCTTGTTGGCGAGGGCCAGGTCATGGCCGCTCTCGATGGCGGCAAGGCTTGCGCCGAGGCCCGCGATGCCCACCACGCTGTTCAGCACCACGTCCGGGCCGTCCATCGCGGCGAGGGCCTTCAGGCCCTCCGGGCCGGTCAGGAGCCTGGGTGCATCGGCGCGGCCGGCCAGCGCAGCCGAAAGCTTTTCGGCACCGGCCTCACTGGTCATACAGACGTATTTCGGGTGGAATTCTTCTATCTGCTGCAAAATTTTATCCGTCTGGCTGTGAGCCGACAGGCCGAACACCTCATACCCTTGAGCGCGGATGACATCGAGACTCTGGGTGCCGATGGAGCCGGTAGAGCCCAGCAGCGTGATTTTCTTAGCCATAAAGAATCTATCTCCTGCTGATTTTAATTGTAGAATGCTGCGATGACCACCATGGTGACGAAGGGCGCGATGAACATCACGCTGTCGAAGCGGTCGAGGATGCCGCCGTGGCCCGGGAAGATGGTGCCGTAGTCCTTGATGCCGCACTGGCGCTTGACCACGCTGGCGAACAGGTCGCCGTAGATGCCCAGCACCGCAGCCACACAGGCCAGCAGCGCAATGATAACATACATGGATACGCCAATGTTGGAGCGGGTGAACTCTTCCATCCGGTCTGCTGCGATGGAGTAGATGACCGTGACCAGCACACCGAACACCATCGTGCCCAGCACGCCGCCAACAGCACCCTCCACCGTCTTTTTGGGGCTGACCACCGGGCAGAGCTTATGCTTGCCAAAGGCGCGGCCCGCGAAGTAGGCGCAGGTATCGCCGCCCCAGGCGAAGCAGAGGATGAGCAGGATGAAGAAGATGGCGTCGTAGCCATACTCCTCCACCGGCAGCATCTCCTTGAGCCGGATGAACGAGTAGAAGCAGAAGATCACAATGCCCGAAAACATGGCGAGGCCGCTGGCTTTCTGGTAGCTGATAACGCCGTTGCGCACTACAAGGTAGATGGCATAGAACAGCACCACGAGGAAGGAAGCGGGCATCACCATCGCCCGGAAGACGCTGTAGCTCGACAGCATGATGAGCAGTGTGTAGGGCACCAGAACAGCCAGCAGCGGCCAGTCCTGCTTTTCAAAACCCAGCGCAGAGTAAATTTCATGCAGGGCGATGAGGGTGATGGCCGCGATGACCAGATTGAACACCAGCGTATCGAAGGTGAACAGGACGCCTGCCAGAACGATCAGGCCCACCACGGCTGTGATGATTCGTGTTTTCATAGTTTCATGTTCTCCTTTGTTTCGTCCGGGAGCCGCTCCCCTGCTCTGGCAGGGTCTGCAGCGTCAGCGCCCGAGGAAATACCGGGCGCTCTCCGGGGGCCGCGCACGCTGCGCGGCATCTTGCGTATCGGTTGCTGCTCTCAGAGTCCGCCGAAGCGGCGGGAGCGCCGGTTGAACTCCATGATGGCAGCATCGAGGTCATCACGAGTGAAATCAGGCCACAGAACGTCCATTTCCACCAGTTCGGAGTAGGCCGCCTGCCAGAGCATGAAGTTGGAGAGCCGCTTCTCTCCGCTGGGGCGGAGGATGAAGTCGGGGTCTTTCTGGCCGGCGGTGTACATCTGGGCCGAAAGAGCCTCTTCCGTGATGTCCTCGGGCTTCAGCTCGCCCGCAGCCGCCCTGGCCGCGAGGCTCTGGGCCGCCCGGACGATCTCAGGCCGTCCGCCGTAGTTGATGGCGATGTTGATGGTCAGGCCGGTCTTGCAGGCAGAGTCCCGCTCCAGCTTGTTCATCAGCTCCTGCAGCTTGGGCTCCAGCACCGTGCGGTCGCCCATGAAGCAGATGCGGACGTTCCGGTTCTCGTAGTCGAAGCCCTTGATGAGGTATTCGCCGAACAGCCGCATGATCGCGCCCACCTCCTCGGCGGGACGCTTCCAGTTTTCGGTCGAGAATGCGTAAAAATACACCGACTCTACGCCCAGTTCATCGCAGTAGTCCGCAATGTCCTGAAAGACCTGTGCGCCCTTTTTATGGCCGGCGGTGCGGGGCAGGCCGCGGCTCTTGGCCCAGCGGCCGTTGCCGTCCATGATGATGCCGATGGACAGTCCCTTCGCAAAATCCTTTGAATGTTCCATGCTCTTCTTCCTCTACGTCTCGTCTGGCAAAAAGTGCCGCGCACCTTCTTTCAGCGCACGGCACCTCCCTGCTTTGCCTGCAGTCGGAATCAGACGGACATGATCTCCTTCTGCTTCTCTTCCACGGCAGCGTCGATGTTCTTCACATACTTGTCGGTCAGCTTCTGGACGTCCTCTTCCATGGTCTTCTGGGTGTCCTCGGTCAGCTCACCGGCCTTCTTCATGGCCTTGGCCTTATCCATGGCGTCACGGCGGACGTTGCGGACGGCGACCTTTGCCTCCTCGCCCATCTTGGAGACTTCCTTGGCCAGCTGCTTGCGGCGCTCCTCGGTGGGAGCCGGGAAGTTCAGACGGATGGTCTGGCCGTCATCGATGGGGTTGATGCCCACATCGCTGGCCAGGATCGCCTTGCTGATGGCGCGCAGCAGGGTGCGGTCCCACGGGGTGATGGTCAGGGTGCGGGCCTCGCTGACAGCCACAGAAGCCACCTGCTGGATGGGCGTGGGAGAACCGTAGTAATCCACGGTCACCTTGTCCAGAACGCCGGGGTTGGCGCGACCTGCGCGCACGGTCTTCAGCTCGCGCTCCAGATGCTCGACTGCGCTCTTCATCTTTTCTTCGAATGCCTTGGTGTTGCTGCTCATTGTCCTTGTCTCCTGTTTGTTATCAATTCTCACCAGCCGCGAAAAGGCGTCTGGCATATTCTATTGTCGGAAGCGGGGCGGTATGCTCAGCCCTCGTAGACCAGCGTACCCACGTTCTCACCCTGCACAGCACGGGCGATGTTGTCGGGGTCGGCCAGATCGAACACGAGGATGGGGAGTTTGTTGTCCCGGCAGAGGGTGGCGGCAGTGCCGTCCATAACAGCCAGACGGTCTTCCAGCACCTTGGTAAAGGTAAGGGTCTCGTACTTCTTTGCGTCGGGGTACTTGTGGGGGTCCTTGTCATAGACGCCGTCCACCATCGTGGCCTTGAACATGATGTCTGCGCTCACCTCAACGGCGCGCAGGGCAGTGGTCGTGTCGGTGGAGAAGAAGGGGTTGCCCGTACCGCCGCCGAAGATGGCGATCTTGCCCTCGTCCATTGCGCGGAGAGCGTCCTTGCGGGTGAAGGCCGGGGCCACCTGCGGCATGGTGATGGAGGTGAACACCTCGGTCGGCACACCCAGCTGCTCCAGCTTGTCGGAGACAGCCAGAGCGTTCATCACCGTTGCCAGCATACCGATCTTGTCGGCCAGCGTACGCTCCATCTTTCCGCTGGAACGGCCGCGCCAGAAGTTGCCGCCGCCCACGACGATGCCGATCTGAACGCCCAGCTCATGGGCCTTCTTTACGCCGCCGCAGATCGCGTCCATGGTCGGCTCGTCGAAGCCGGTCCCCTTTTCGCCGCCGAGGGCCTCGCCGCTGATCTTCAGAAGGATACGCTGATATTTCAATGCCATAATAACATACACCACCTGTATCAGATTTGGCCGCGCTGTGCGCCGCCGGTTTTATCTCCTGTCTATTTTACAATAAAACTGCTCCAAAGTAAACAGGCAAACGCCAGCTCGGCGGCAAAGGTTTCTTCTCCTTCTGCACTTTGGGCAAAAAATGCTGGACATTTGCCGCGAATCATGCTATAATACTGCTTGCATCCCGGCAAAACAGAATATGCGGGCATCGTACATCGGCTAGTATATCAGCCTTCCAAGCTGAGGAGGTGGGTTCGATTCCCATTGCCCGCTCCACCAAAAGCCGCCTAGGTTCGTCAGAATCTGGGCGGTTTTCTTATGTTCTGGTCGCACTTCTATTTTTTGTTCATTCGAACCGCCGCTCTCTTCCCTGCTTTTTTGCACGTTCTCTTGATATTTTAGCTATTATGGAGTATACTAAAAATAGCTAAAACAAGGAGGTGCCTTTATGGTTGCTGCAACTGCTACTGCAACGGAAATGCAGAATAATTTTGGACGCTACCTGAATCTGGTTCTGAACGGTCAGGAAATCATCGTCACAAAAAACGGGCGCGAAGTTGGGCGTTTCATCCCGAAGGGGGCTGCGGTGTCTTATCTGACGGACTCTTTGACCGGCATCCTGCACGGCGATATTGAACTTGACGAAGCAAGGTCGGAAAGGCTGGCAGAAAAGTATGGTGTTACTGATTGACGCAAATATCATTCTGGATGTTCTGCTGAACCGTCCCGAGTTCGTCAAAGAATCCTCTCTTGTCTGGAAGCTCTGCGAAACTGAGCAGGCAAAGGGGTATATCTCTGCGCTGACGTTTGCGAATTTGGTCTACATCATGCGCAAACAGCTTACGCCGGAGAAAATCGAAGATGTTCTCCAGCGGCTCGGCTTGATTTTCGAATTTGCAGACCTCACTTCTGCCGACGTGTCTAAGGCGGCTGCGCTGCATTGGGCTGATTTTGAAGATGCAGTTCAGAGCGTCACCGCTGAGCGGATCCATGCCAACTACATCATTACCCGCAATGTCCGGGACTTCACCAAAAGCAGCATTATGGCATTTACACCCGCAGAGCTTCTGGCTCGGGTGTGAGCCTTTCCTCCTCCCTCCCGCATTCTTCGGCGGGCCGTTTGTGTCTTTTTAGGGCGCTTAGATATCAGCATCTTCTCGAATCCTCCCAAGATATTTTTTCTTGCTTTTTAGATTTTATGTGATATTATCAAGACACAATAAGCAAAAGAGGTGATTCTTTATGGCCACCCGCAGCCACCCCGAATCTGCCCGTATCATCCGCGAGGCACGGCAGGCCGCCGGGCTGACGCAGCTGGAGCTTGCGGAGAAGCTTGGTGTCACCATCGGCACGATCGGCTGTTATGAGCGAGGCGCCGGGATGCCCAAAACAGATAATCTCTTTGCACTCTGTGACATCCTGCACATCAGACCCGCCGACCTCCTGCGCGCCGATTCATAAATCTAACGCCCCCGCCGGTGTTTCCGCCCGCGGGGGCGTTGCTGCAAGAAAACGGCCCTCTTCCCTTTTCCGGGAGAGGGCCGCTTTCCTATTGTAATAGCAATAACAGTTTCAGAGTCTTTTTACATCTTCCACCGGCTCTTGCCCGCCCGGGTATCGATGTGCACCCAGCCGGTGCTGCGCTTCGGGTGGGCGGCGTCCTTCGGATACCGTCCAATGCCGCCCCGGGAGGGCAGCAGGGTCTCAGCGTAGGCGGCGACAGTCGCCACCGGCGTATCCTCCACCCAGAAGTCGGCAGCCTTGCCCAGAACATGCTGGCTCGACTTGCTGCCGCCCACGGCAGCGTTGTGGGCGGCGGTGCGGTAGCCGCTGGTGATATGCACCGGCTTTCCGAAGTGCTCCCGGATGCACTGCAGCAGCACTACCAGCTCGTCGTCGAGGAGGACAACATCGCTGCCCTTGCAGGCAAACTCCCGCACTTTGAAGTTGGGTGAGAGCTGCCGGGTGGAGTCCCGGGACATGGAATATTCCTTGATTGCGATAGAACCCACGACCTTTCTTTTTGTTGACTTTTTGATCGAATGATGCAATGCAGTCATTTCCTGTGCGGAGGCTTCTGCCGATACCATCCGCACACAGACAAAAACTTCGAGCCGTTTCCAGCACAGATGCCGGCCTCTGCACTCATGAAACAACTTTATTTCGTTATATTTGCCTTTTATTGTGCCATATAGTAGCATTTCGAATGTTCAAAGTCAACGATTCTCATGAAATAGTCGGAAACTTTTGCAAAAGCGCACAGAAAACCGTGTTTTCCTCTTTTGGACGCAAAAAAAGAACCGACCCGAGCCGTGTGAGGATACACGAACTCGGGTCGGTTTTCCATCATTTTATTTCAGAACGATATTTTCGGAGCGGCTATGCCGCCGGGATGTTTGCCTCATCTGTCCCACTTGTCGCAGAGAGCGTTGATCTGGTCGGCGAACTTGGCGAGGTCCTTGTTGGCGCCGCCCTCGTTGTGCTCGATGACTCGTAGCAGGCGCTTGCCGGCATTGAGCAGGCGCTGGAAGACGGTAGCCGCACGGGCTGCACCCTCGCTGACGTGGTGCTCGATGCGGATACGGGTGCCTTCCTTCAGGCAGACTGCACCTTCGGCACCGATGGCCCACTGCTCACCATTATAAGGTGCGCAGGCGTTGAACCCCTGCTCCGTGAGGGTCTGGGCAAAGATGTTCTCCACCTCATCCTCGCCGTGGATGATGAACACCCGCTTGGGCTTCGGCTCAAAGGAGTTGACCCACTTCAGCAGGCCCTCCCTGTCGGCGTGGCCCGAAAGGCCGGTGAGCTGGCAGATCTCTGCCTGCACCTCGATGGATTCGCCGAAAAGCTTCACGTTGTCCGCACCCTCCAGCAGAGAGCGGCCCAGCGTGTTCACGGCCTGATAGCCCACAAAGAGGATGGTGCATTCCTTCCTCCAGAGGTTGTGCTTGAGGTGGTGGCGGATACGGCCCGCTTCACACATGCCGCTGGCCGAGATGATGACCTTCGGCACGGGGTCGGTGTTGATGGCACGGGACTCATCGCTGGTGACGCTGACCTTCAGGCCCGGGAACTGAATGGGGTCGATGCCCTTTGCCAGCAGGGCGTTGGTCTCTTCATCAAAGCAGGAGGAGTCGGTGTCCTTGAAGATTCGGGTGGCCTCGATGGCCAGCGGGCTGTCGATGTACACCGGGAAGCAGCCGTGGCCGGTGATCAGATTTTTTTCCTTTATCTCGCGGATGAAATAGAGCAGTTCCTGGGTGCGGCCCACTGCAAAGCTCGGGATGACCACATTGCCGCCGCGGTCGAAGGTGCGCTGCAGGATCTTCGCCAGCTCGGCCACATAGTCGGGCCGCGGGCCGTGGCTGCGGTCACCGTAGGTGGACTCCATAAAGACGTAATCCGCGTCCTTCAGATACGTGGGATCCTTGATGATCGGCTGGTCGAGGTTGCCGATGTCGCCGGAGAAGACCAGCTTTGTGGTCGCGCCGTTCTCCGTCACCCATATCTCGATGCTGGACGAGCCCAGCAGATGGCCCACATCCACAAAGCGGATGACGATGCCGGGCGCAAGCTCGATCTCTTTATTGTAATCATAGCCCCGGAACAGCGCGATGGCTGCCTCGGCGTCCTGAATGGTGTACATGGGTTCCACAGGCTCTGCGCCGGAGCGCTGGCCCTTGCGGTTCTTCCACTCGGCTTCGAATTCCTGGATGTGCGCCGAGTCGCGCAGCATGATGCTGCACAGTTCTGCCGTGGGCCTGGTGGCATAGATCCTGCCCCGGAAGCCGTTGCGCACCAGAAGAGGCAGAAGGCCCGTGTGGTCGATATGGGCATGGGTGGCCAGCACGCCGTCGATCTCGCCCGGCGCAACGGGGATGGGCTGGTTCTCATAGACATCCTTGCCCTGTTCCATACCACAGTCGATGAGGTAGCGCTGTCCCGCCGCTTCCAAGAGGGTACAGCTGCCGGTCACTTCGTGGTTGGCACCCAAAAACGTCAGTTTCATAGACACACCTCCAACGGGATCATCCAACTTTAGTACATTAAGTATATCACGTTTCGCGCTGTAATGCCGCCCAAATCGATAACCGATTCTCAGGCAAAACGCCGAATCCATCAAAAAATTTTTATACAATCTTGACAAACCACCCCCGGATGATATAAACTTAAATCGTATGACGTAACTTCTACTGAGATTCAAAATAGAGAGGTTGTATTTTATGGTTCGTAACGATTTGCGCAATGTCGCTATCATCGCTCACGTTGACCACGGCAAGACCACGCTGGTGGACGCCCTGCTGCGCCAGAGCGGCGCTTTCCGCGACAATCAGGCTGTGGCTGAGCGTGTCATGGACAGCGGTGACATCGAGCGTGAGCGCGGCATCACCATTCTGGCCAAGAACTGCTCCTGCACCTACAAGGGCGTCAAGATCAATATCGTCGATACCCCGGGCCACGCCGACTTCGGCGGCGAGGTCGAGCGCGTGCTGAAGATGGTCAACGGCGTTCTGCTGCTGGTGGACGCTGCTGAGGGCTGCATGCCCCAGACCCGTTTCGTGCTGCAGAAGGCTCTGCAGCAGAATCTGAGCCTTGTGGTCGCCATCAACAAGATCGACCGTCCCGACGCCCGCATCAAGGAAGTCATCGACGAAGTCCTCTACCTGCTGATGGACCTGGGCGCTACCGACGAGCAGCTGGACTGCCCCATGCTGTTCTGCTGCGGCCGTGATGGCACTGCAAGCCTTGACCCCGATGTACCCGGCACTGACCTGGTCCCCCTGTTCGACACCCTGCTGAGCACCATCAAGCCGCCCGAGGGCGACCCCGAGGCTCCCTTCCAGATGCTGGTGTCCTCTGTGGACTACAACGAGTTCGTTGGCCGCATCGGCATCGGACGCATCCAGAACGGCGTCGCCAAGGTGGGCGAGGAAGTGGTCGTGTGCGACTGGCACAATCCCGACCTCAAGATGCGCGGCCGTCTGACCAAGCTGTATGACTTCCAGGCCAATGGCCGTCAGCCCTGCGACAACATCACCGCAGGCGACATCGTGGCTTTCTCCGGTCTGCCCGACGTCACCATCGGCAACACCCTGTGCAGCCCCTCCAATATCGAGCCGCTGCCCTTCGTGAAGATCAACGACCCCACCGTCGAGATGACCTTCTCCGTCAACGACAGCCCGCTGGCCGGCCGTGAGGGCAAGTATGTCACCAGCCGCCAGATCCGTGACCGTCTGCAGAAAGAGCTGCTGAAGGACGTCGCTCTGAAGGTGGAGGATTCCGCCACCACCGATTCCTTCCGTGTCATGGGCCGTGGTGAGATGCATCTGTCCATCCTCATCGAGACCATGCGCCGCGAAGGCTATGAGCTGCAGGTCTCTCCCCCGCACGTTCTGACCAAGGTCATCGACGGCAAGACCTACGAGCCTATGGAGCACGTCGTCATCGACGTTCCCTCCCAGTATCAGGGTGCTGTCATGACCGGTCTGGGCCAGCGCAAGGCCATCCTGCAGCAGATGGAGTCTCTGGGTTCCGACCGTGTGCGTCTGGAGTTCCGTATGCCCAGCCGCGGCCTGTTCGGCTACCGCAACCAGTTCCTGACCGATACCCACGGCGAGGGCATCATCAACCAGATCTTCGACGGCTATGACGTCTGGGCTGGCATGATCGCCAACCGCTCCACCGGTTCTCTGGTCAGCTTTGAGACCGGCGAGGCCGTCACCTACGGCCTGTTCAACGCGCAGCAGCGCGGCACTCTGCTGGTGGGCGCCGGCGAGAAGGTCTACGAGGGCATGGTCATCGGCTACACCGCTTCCGGCGAGGACGTCGATGTCAACGTCTGCAAGACCAAGCACCTGACCAATACCCGTGCTTCCGGCTCTGATGATGCTCTGCGCCTCATCCCCATCAGCAAGCTGAGCCTCGAGGGCTGCCTCGAGTTCCTGGCTCAGGACGAGCTGCTGGAGGTCACCCCCGAGAACCTGCGCATCCGCAAGCAGATCCTCAACCACGAGCAGCGCATGAAGGCCAAGAGCAAGATGAAGTAATTCGTCCCTCTGCCCTTCTCCATAAAAACAAAACGTCCCGTCCTCTGCACTCTATGTGCAAAGGGCGGGATTTTTTTGCACCGAAGGTACCAAATAACCCCGGAGCCATATCCGGCCCCGGGGCATTGAGATCATTTATCGCAGCCTGTGTTTTGGATGCACAGCTATAATTTAAGCACTATACCCGGTGTAGCTGGAGTAGCGCAACTTGCTATAAACAGGCTTCGGCGTTCTATACTGCTCCGGAATCACAGAATCCATGTCGTTGCCGACAACCCAGCCCTCGATCTTGATCATACCCGACGCACTCCCATCGGGTTCCTCCATCATCATATAGGCTGGTGCCGTAGATGCCGCAGATTCGTAGTAGAAGATATATTTGTAACCATTCACAATTCTGCCTTCTTCTGCCAGGTATTCTTTTCCGTTGTACTTAACACTGTAGCACTTGAATTCCGTTGAAATCGGAAAATCACCATTATTATAAGAAAAAAAGTGGAGTGCTGACTCGTCGAATGTTCTCGCAGAGGGGTCAGAGCCCTCGATCGTCCTCGCCTTATTATCTACTCTGTAATCCGTCTCCCTACTCCAACGGGAAATGATCACTCCCTTATCATCGTTTCCAACATAAGTATCACCATCACTGCCGTTTGTCACCACATATTTCAGCTCGCCCATACCGGATGTTCCAACCACACGGTATTGGAGATACCGGTACTGGCCTCCCACATAGCGGCCGGTAATGGTCTCATTGAGAGTCTCTGTCTTCGGCGGAGTGATCGGCACCGGCGGTGCAACGCCGTCATTTTTGCTGCTGCCGCAAGCAGTCAGGAGAGCAAGCGCCATACCTGCCGCCAGAACGCCGGCGGCCAATCGTTTCATCCATCTCATCGTTGAATTCCTCCCATTTTCTTTTATATTTCTTTGGCAAATCTGCCGATTTTATTATACCCCCCCCCCCATTATATTTGTCAATCCTTTTTTGAAATTTCGGCATCCCAACGAAAAAATCTCTCCCGCTTACAGCATTTTAACGAAAAAGCCGTGCTCCGGGCGGATCAACGCTCAGAACACGGCTTTTCATTTATGGTATGGTCTTGTTTCTGCTGCTCAGCCTGCATAGGCACTGCCGGGTGTCCATGCATTATCGGCAGAATACTTGGCGTGGTTGCGCAGATAGGTCACCCACGCGCCGTAACCGTTGCCCGCCGAGAAGTGGACGCCGTCCGGCGCAGCCAGCACCTCTTTCAAGTTGCCCTCGCCGTCGGCCAGCGTCTCCCACAAATCGAGGTAGACACAGCCCTTATCTGCGGCCAGCAGGGCCAGCTGCTCATTCACCGAGCGGATGATGTCCGAGGCAAGGCCCGGCTTCTCCGCTGCGGCCTCGGGGCGGACGGGCGGGATGGACTCCACATAGATGACGCAGTCCTCCCCCAGCGTCTGGCGCAGCACGTCCAGCATCTGGCCGTAGTAAGCGAGGAAGCGGTCCGCCGCGCCCACGGTGGTCAGGGTGTTGGTACCCAGCAGGATATACAGTTTTTTGGGCTGAGCAGCGGCCAGCACGTCCAGCGCGACTTCCTCGCCCCGCACACTGCTCTTGACGGCACTGCGGTTGACGATGGCATCCGGACCGACGCCGGTGTAGCCGCAGATGAGTGCTCCGCCGAGGTTGATCTTATAGTCGGAGAAGCCCACCGTCAGGCTGTCGCCAAGGAAGGCGGCATCAGAGAAGTAACTCAAATCGACCTGGCCGCTGGCAGGCTGGCGGATGACGCTGCTGTCGTAGGCTTTGACGCTGTAGGCTCCCGCCGTCTGACGGGCCGGGCCGAACTGCTCGAGGGTCACGGCGGGCGTTCCGTCCGCTGCCGCTGTGCCTGCGTTGCCGCTGTCGGTGGTGCTGTCCGCCGCGCCCTGCATGGGCAGCGGGGCCAGAATATTCTGCGCCGTGCCGTTGGCCGTCACGGTGGGCAGCTCTTCGGGCTGTGCCTGTCCGTGCTCGAGGATGGCCGTGATGGCGAAGCTCACCAGCAGGATGCCGGCCACGGCCCCCGCAAACCGGATGACGCCGCCGGGGCCGCCTCTGCGGCTCCGGCCCGTGCTATGATAATCGTGTGAAATGCCCATAAAGGTGTTCCCGCTTTCGTTTGGTTCTGCTCTTAGTCTGCCCGGGTGTCGGCGGGTTATCCCCGCTTTCCGGCCCGGCAGAGCTGTGCAGTACCTATTTTATCATAATTTTTTTGCCTCTGCAACCAATTAGGACTTGCATACAACAGGCAAAACGGTTACAATAGAAGAAGAGCAGGTTTTTGCACACATTTCTCGAAGTGCTTGCACGACCTGCCAGAATTTTTGTGCGAGTTGCAGTCATCGATTGTTGGCTGTTCCCCCGTCCGTACACTGTGCAGGGTGTACGGACCGCGAAACAGGGACAGCGCGGAGCGGTGCTGCGGCGCACAGGAAGTCCAATTTATCGGTAAATGGTACAAGGAGGTTCTCATGGCCAAGAATGTCATCATCGGCCAGAGCGGCGGCCCTACCGCCGTCATCAATTCCAGCCTCGCAGGCGTCTATAAAGCCGCCTGCAGTCTGGGCGCAGACAAGGTCTACGGCATGAAGTACGGCATCGAGGGACTGCTGAAAGAGGAACTCGTGGAGCTGAACGTCCTGCTGGACGACCGGCTCAGCATCGAGCTGCTCAAGCGCACGCCGTCCAGCTATCTGGGCAGCTGCCGCTACAAGCTCCCCGAGCCGGAGGCGGACTCCACGCCCTACGTCAAGCTGTTCACCCTGTTTGACAAGTACGACATCTGCGCGGTGTTCTACATCGGCGGCAACGACTCGATGGACACCATCGCCAAGCTCAGCCGCTACGGCGCACAGGTAGGCAGTGCGGTGCGTTTTATCGGTGTACCCAAGACCATCGATAATGACCTCTGCCTCACCGACCACACCCCCGGCTACGGCTCTGCGGCCAAGTACATCGCCACCATCCTCAAGGAAGTCATCCGTGATTCCTCCGTCTACGACATCCGCAGCGTGACCGTGGCCGAGATCATGGGCCGTCACGCCGGATGGCTGGCCGGTGCGGCCTGCCTCGCAGGCGGCGACGACAGCGACGGCCCCGACCTCATCCTTCTGCCGGAAGTCCCCTTTGATCAGGACAAGTTCCTCGCCAGAGTGGATGAGCTGCAGCGGGTGAAGTCCAACGTCATCATCGCGGCCAGCGAGGGCGTCAAGACCGCCGACGGCACCTATCTGTGCGACCTCGTGTCCACGGCAGGCCAGCTGGACGCTTTCGGCCACAAAGCCATCCTCAGCGGCACCAGCCGCTATCTGTCCGACCTCATCCACGACAGGCTGAACTGCAAGAGCCGCGCCATCGAGTTCTCGACGCTGCAGCGCTGCGCCAGCCATCTGGCCAGCCGCACCGACGTGACCGAAGCCTACGCTGTGGGCGGCGCAGCGGCAGCCGCAGCCTTTGCCGGTGAGACGGGCAAAATGATCGCGCTCAAGCGCGTTTCCGAGTATCCCTACCAGTGCATCACCGAAGCGGTGGACGTCCAGCAGGTGGCAAACCTCGAAAAGAAGGTGCCGCTGGACTGGATCACCCCCGACGGGATGCAGGTGACGGCGGCGTTCGAGGAATACGCCCGCCCGCTCATCCTCGACGAAGTCACCCCCGTCTACGTCAACGGTACGCCCCGCCACATCTGCCTGTAAGGAAACTCGCTTCTCCCCTTCCCCGCGTCTGTTTTCGTGCTCCTGCACGATTTTATAAAGCCGAAACAGAAAAACAAAAAAGGAGAAATCATCATGGGTAAAAATGCAATCGTTGGCCAGTCCGGCGGCCCCACCTCTGTCATCAACGCAAGTCTGGCTGGTGTGTTCGAGAGCTGCAAGAGCCGCGGCGCGGACATCGTCTACGGCATGTGCAACGGCGTCGCCGGTCTGCTGGAGGAGCGGGTCGTGGACCTGTCCACCCTGCTGACCGATGACCTCGACATCGAGCTGCTCAAGCGCACCCCCTCCAGCTTCCTCGGCAGCTGCCGCTACAAGCTGCCCGACTGGCACACCGACGAGGCCTTGTACAAGAAGCTCTTCGCCATCCTCGAAAAGCTGGACATCGGCTACTTCTTCTACATCGGCGGCAACGACTCGATGGACACCATCGGCAAGCTGGCTGAGTACGGCGAGTGCATCCAGAGCGACATCCGCTTCATGGGCGTGCCTAAGACCATCGACAACGATCTGATGGTCACCGACCACACCCCCGGCTACGGCTCTGCGGCCAAGTACATCGGCGTGGTGATGAAGGAGATCATCCGCGACGCCACCGTCTACGGCACCAAGTACGTCACCGTCGTCGAGATCATGGGCCGCAACGCCGGCTGGCTGACCGCCGCCGCCGCACTGGCCAAGAGCGACGACTGCGAGGGCGTGGACATGATCTGCCTGCCCGAAGTCCCCTTCAATGTGGAGCACTTCATCGAGAAGGTGCGCGTGATGCAGGAGAAGAAGCCCAGCATCGTCATCGCGGTGTCTGAGGGCGTCAAGCTCGAGGATGGCCGCTATGTCTGTGAGCTGGCCGACGATGTCCACGCAGTGGACGCTTTCGGCCACAAGGCCCTGACCGGCACCGCCCGCTATCTGGCCAACGTCGTAGCCCGCAATCTGGACACCAAGACCCGCTGCATCGAGCTTTCCACCCTGCAGCGCTGCGCCGGCCACCTGACCAGCCGCACCGACATCACCGAGGCCTATCAGGTCGGCGGTGCTGCTGTCAAGGCTGCGTTTGAGGGCGTCACCGGCCAGATGGTGGCCCTGAAGCGCATCTCCAACAGCCCCTATCAGTGTACCACTGAGCTGCACCCCATCAGCGAGGTCGCAAATCTCGAGAAGAAGGTGCCGCTGAGCTGGATGAACGAGAATCATACCCAGATGACCGAAGATTTCCTCGCTTACGCACGGCCCCTCATCCAGGCTGAGCTGACCCCGCTCTACATCGCCGGTCTGCCTCACCACATCTACATGAAGCCCCAGAAGTAAGCGTTCTGTTTCGCAAACGTACCTCCGCGCCCCTGCACCCTGTGTGCGGGGGTGCATTTTTGTACGGAAAAAGCTTTGATTTCACTTGTATTTTACCCGAAACCGTATTATAATACTATCTGCGTCGCTCGCTGTTGAGCGGCGCGTTTTTTCGTGAGTACCATCTGATATTTGAGGAGGCAGAGCATTTTCATGGCACAGAATACCCGGACAGGCGATCTGACCAGCGGCCCCATGCTGCAAAAGATCATCCTGTTTTCCCTGCCGCTGGCTGCATCCAGCATCCTGCAGCTGCTGTTCAACGCAGCCGATGTCGTCGTCGTAGGACGCTTTGCGGGCAGCACGGCGCTGGCCGCTGTCGGCTCCAACGGTGCGCTCATCAACCTGCTGGTCAACCTGTTCGTGGGCCTGTCGCTGGGCGCGAACGTCGTTGCGGCCCGCTGCTTCGGCGCGAAGGACGATGAGGGCGTCCGCAACACCGTCCAGACCTCCGTGGCGCTGGGCCTTGTCAGCGGCTTCTTGCTGGCCGTGGTGGGCTTTTTCGCCGCCCGCGTCCTGCTGGAGCTGATGAGCTGCCCGGAGGACGTCATCGGCCTGTCCACCCTCTACCTCAAGATATACTTCATCGGTATGCCCATGACCATGCTGTACAACTTCAGCTCGGCCCTCCTGCGCGCCGTGGGCGACACCAGGCGGCCTCTGTTCTGTCTGGCCGTGGCGGGCGTCATCAATGTGGTGCTGAACCTCGTGTTCGTCATCCTCTTCTCCATGAGCGTGGCGGGCGTCGCTCTGGCCACCATCATCAGCCAGACCGTCTCCGCCTGCATGGTCACGGCCCTGCTGGTAAAGGAGAAAGGCCCGCTCCACCTCGACCTCGGCCATCTGGGCTTCCATGCGGGGGTTCTGGGCCAGATTTTGCGCATCGGCCTGCCTGCCGGTCTGCAGAGCACCGTGTTCAGCCTCTCCAACGTCGTCATCCAGTCGGCGGTCAACTCCTTCGGCTCCATCGTCGTGGCCGGCAACTCTGCTGCTTCCAACCTCGAGGGCTTCGTCTATACCGCCATGAACGCTTTCGCCCAGGCTGCTGTCACCTTCACGAGCCAGAACATGGGCGCCCGCCGGTACGACAACCTGGACCGCGTCATGCGCAACTGCCTGCTCTGCTCCATCGTCACCGGCCTCGTGCTGGGCGGCGGTGCTTCCCTGCTGGGCGAACCGCTGCTCCACTTCTACTCCTCCGATGAGGTCGTGGTGACTGCCGGTCTGGCCCGTATGCACATCATCTGCACCACCTATCTGCTCTGCGGCGGCATGGATGTTCTGGCCAGCTGCCTGCGCGGCCGGGGCTACTCCGTCCTGCCGATGGTGGTCAGCCTCGTGGGCAGCTGCCTGCTCCGCCTCGTCTGGATCGCCACCATCTTCCGGCTGTTCCACACCACCACGATGCTTTACCTCAGCTACCCCGTCAGCTGGATCCTCACCACACTGGTGCATCTGGCCTGCCTGCTGGTGGTACGGCATAAGATGAACGAGAACCTTAAAGCTGCTGCACAGCGGTAAGCAGGCTCTTCGTCAGAGCGATACGATCGCAGTGCAAGAGCTGTTTGGCAGCATCCTTGCCCTCTCAGGCGCTCCGCGCCAGCTCTCCCAGAGGGAGAGCCATTGGCATGTCGGTCAGCTTTCGTCTGGACGAGCGAAGCCTGATATAACGCAAAAAATAGTGCCCTGCTACAGAGGGCAGAAGCTGCGGAACCATGTTCCTTGTCAAGCTGCTGCTAGCCTTGGTAGCAGGGCACTACTGTTTGCGATACAAATTAAGCTTTACTCGTCCAGCATGGGCTTGACCGACACGCCAGTGCCTCTTCCTTCGGGAGCAACGGCGACGACCGCCATGCGAGCGGCAGCGAAGCAGACGCTGGGAGCCGCAACCCGGGCAGTGTCACCGAAGGGAGAGGGCCTTCGCCAGCAGATACCGGTCATACCCGCCGTACATCTCCCGGCGGCAGACGATCTCAAAGCCGCTGGCCAGGGCGTTGTTGAGGCTGTACTGATTTTCCGGGCTGACGGTGGCCCCGATGCCCACGATGCCCGGGCGGAGCCGGGCAAGGGCCGCCTCCAGCAGCTTCCGCTGCAGACCGTTGCCCCGGTAGTCGGGGTGGACGATGGCGCTGTCGGCGTTGGCCCAGCCGTCCCACTCTTCTCGCGGGATGCCCATAAAGGCGGCATAGTTGTGCGCGTCCTGCCCACAGTACCGCAGGATGAAGTAGGCCCCCAGCCGCCCGCCGTCCCACCCGCCGATGCACAGGTCCTCTTTCAGGTAGCAGGCGATGTTTTCCAGCGTGTCGGGTACGAACTGCTCCGGGTGGGGCATCGCGGCCCGCACCTCGTTCTGCAAGGCGTAAAAGGCGGCGGCATCCTCCGGCCCGGCAGCGCGCAGGGTCATGGTGCGGCTTGCGGGCCGGCCGCACACTTTGTGCAGAAGAACTTCCATTCTTGCTCTATCCCTCCAAAATAAAATCATACTTTCCGGCTGATTCCAGTATAAATGCCGTTTGAATCATTGTCAATTTATGCTATAATATTTGCAGGAAAAGCTTTTGTGCTCAGGCACAGCTTTTTCGGAAGTCCAGGCAGGGCCGCCCTGCCCGTGTACCGGAGGAAACGAACCATGAGAGATTCCAGCTTATCCCCTTCCAGCCGCCTGGGTGGTGCTGTCATCAGCGACCGCATCGTCAGCGCTCTGCTAGAGGAACTGCGCACAGGCCGCTATGCACAGACTGACCGTCTGCCCGCCGAGGTAGACCTTGCCGCCGAACTCGGCGTCAGCCGCACCGTCATCCGCGATGCGCTGAGCGAGATGGAGCGTGCGGGTTACATCGAGCGGGTGCGCGGCATCGGCACAGTGGTCAACCGAAGTGTCCTGAACCTGCGCAGCCGATTGGACCAGAAGCTGGAGTATTACCCGCTCATCCGCAGCTTTGGCAGCTACCCCCACGCCGACGGCATCCAGATCTACCCCGTCCGCGCAGGCGAAGAGCTGGCCCGTGATTTGGCCATCGAGCCCGGCGACGATGTCATCTGCATCAAGAAGCGCATCCTCGCCGACACCACCCCCGTCATCTACTCCATCGACTACCTGCCCCGCGCCCTGTTTGGGAACCGGGACTACACCCGCATCGACCTGTCGGGTGACATATTCGATGTTCTGGAGCGGGAGTGCCGCCAGCAGGTGGCCTCCAATGTGGCCCACCTCAAGGCCAGTTGCGGCGACGAACCCATCCGGGCTGCCATGCGTCTGGCCCCGGGCGAGGCCATGCTTCTGCTGGATGAGATCTGCTACAACCGGCTCTGCCATCCCGTCATGCGTTCGTTGAGCTACTACACGAACTTCTTCGACTTCTCGATTCTTCGAAAGCTTCTTTGACGGAGGGAAACAAAAGAATATGCGTCATCTAATCGATCCGTTGGATTTCAGTCAGCAGGAGATCACCTCTCTGCTGGACCTGGCCGACCGCATCTGCGCCGACCCGGCTGCCTATCAGGACGTGGCCGCCCACAAAAAGCTGGCTACTCTGTTCTACGAGCCGTCCACCCGTACCCGTCTTTCGTTTGAGGCCGCGATGCTGAACCTCGGCGGACATGTCCTCGGCTTCCCGAGCGAGACCGTCTCCAGTGCATCCAAGGGCGAGAGCGTGGCCGACACCATCCGCGTCGTCTCCTGCTATGCCGACATCGTGGCCATGCGCCACCCCAAGGAGGGCGCACCGCTGCGGGCCAGCCGGTACTCCCGCATCCCTGTCATTAACGCAGGCGACGGCGGCCACCAGCACCCGACCCAGACCATGACCGACCTGATGACCATCCGCCGCCGCAAGGGCCGTCTGAACGACCTGACCATCGGCCTGTGCGGCGACCTCAAGTTTGGCCGCACCGTCCACTCTCTCATCAAGACCATGGCTCGCTGTGAGAACATCCGCTTCGTCCTCATCAGCCCCGAGGAGCTGCGGGTGCCGGACTACATCATCACCGACGTGCTCGAGGCCAACCACATCCCCTACAAGGAGACCCGCAGCCTCGAGGAGTCCATGCCCGAGCTGGACATCCTCTACATGACCCGCGTTCAGAAGGAGCGTTTCTTCAACGAGGAAGACTATGTCCGTCTGAAGAACAGCTATATCCTCACCAAAGAGAAGATGGCCCTTGCCAAGCCTGACATGGCCGTGCTCCATCCCCTGCCCCGCGTCAATGAGATCACGCTGGACGTGGACGACGACCCCCGCGCCGCCTATTTTGAGCAGGTGCAGAACGCCGTCTACATCCGCATGGCGCTGATCATGACACTGCTGGGTCTCAAGGACCCCAAGGCTGAAAAGGAGGGCAACTGAGATGCTGAACATTGATGAAATTCAGAACGGTATCGTCATCGACCATATCAAGGCAGGCACGGCCATCGGCCTGATGGACCTGCTGGGCATCAAGGGCAACCGCACCTCCAGTGTGGCCCTCATCCAGAACGCCCGCAGCCACAAGGCAGAGTCGGGCCGGAAGGACATCATCAAGGTGGAGGGCGACGCCTCCTGGCTCAACCTCGATGTGCTGGCCTATCTCGACCCCGACATCAGCGTGACCGTCATCGAGAACGGCAAGGCTGTCAAGAAGGAAAAGCCCCAGCCCCCCAAGCGTCTGGTCAACATCGTGCGGTGCAAGAACCCCCGCTGCATCTCCTCCATCGAGGAAGAGTGTGACCAGATCTTTGAGCTGAGCTCCAACGGCAAGTATCGCTGCATCTACTGCGAGCAGGAGCTGCAGGTCAAGCCGGAATAATAGAAATAAACGATAAAAGCCGCCTGTCATTCAACGAACGACAGGCGGCTTTGCTTTTGATCCTCAGACTTTCCGGCGCAGCAGGCTCATCGGCGGCAGCTCCGGGGTGGGGATGGTATAGCGCTCCATCGCGTGGGGCGTGGACTCCACCAGCTCACCGGCCTCATTCTTGATCCACTCGGGGTTCAGCGGGATGCTGCGGCCATCCGGGCAGAGCACTTCCAGCGTGTCGCCGAGGCTCCACTTGCCCCGCTGCTGGCAGCTGGCGACGCCGTTCTCCCAGCCGTCCACCGTACCGACAAACTCCCACTCGCGGATGTAAGTCGCGCTGTCGGTGGCCTGACGGGCCTGCTCCCGGCCAAAGTAGAAGCCGGGCGAATAGTGGCGGTGACTGGTGCGGGTCAGCTCATCCAAAACCTCTTCCGGCAGCTCGAAGTTCTCGTTCATCGGGTCGGCCAGATACTGGTCGAGGGCGCGGCGGTAGGCCGCCGTCACGCTGGCGACGTAGTAGAACGTCTTGGCGCGGCCCTCGATCTTGAGGCTGTCCACGCCCGCCTTGCAGATGAGGTCGAGGAAGGGCGCGGTACACATATCGTTGGCGTTCAGGATGTAGCTGCCGTTCTCGTTCTCGCCGATCTCATAGAGCTGGCCCGGGCGGGTCTCCTCGCTGAGATAGTACTTCCAGCGGCAGGGCTGGGCGCACTGGCCGCGGTTTGCGTCGCGGCCTGCCATGTAGTTGGAGAGCAGGCAGCGGCCCGAGACGCTCATGCACATGGCGCCGTGGACGAAAGCCTCAATTTCCAGCTCCGGCGGGGTCTTGTCGCGGAGGGTGGCGATGTCCTGCAGGGTCATCTCCCGGGCCAGCACCACCCGCTTCGCGCCCATGTTGTAGGCGGCGCGGGCAGCGGCCCAGTTGGTGATGCCGGTCTGGGTGGACATATGGACGTCGATGTCGGGCGCGAACGTCTTGCAGGCGTCCAACACACCGAGGTCGGCCACGATGAAGGCGTCCACACCGGCGGCGGCAGCGTCCTTGATGGCCTGAGGCAGACGGTCAGCCTCCTCGTTGGTGGGCAGGGTGTTCATGGTCAGGTAGACCTTGCGGCCCCGGGCGTGGGCATAGATGACGCCCTCGCTCAGCTGCTCCGGGGTGAAGTTGGTGGGTGCAGAGCGCATCCCGAACTCGGGCAGAGCGCAGTAAACGGCGTCCGCGCCGTAGTTGATGGCATACCGCAGGCGCTCGAGGTCGCCTGCCGGGGCCAGAAGTTCCGGTATCTGTAACATGGTATTCCTCTCTAGCCCTCTCAGTCACCTTCGGTGCCAGCTCTCCCAAAGGGCGAGCCATTGGCAGGCCGGTCAGCGGCTGCCTTTTCCGTCAGGCTTGCGGGCTTCGCTTCTTATTTCAGGTTCTTGTTGACTTTTGCCGCCTCATCGCAGTTTTTCTGGTGGTCTGCGTAGGTGCGGGCGTAGTAGTAGTGACCGGCAAGGTCGGTGACGAAGAAATAGGCGTCTTTCACCTCATCGTCGGGCTGCGGGTCAAGCGCCGCACGGATGGCCGCGATGCCGGGGTTGGAGATGGGGCCGGCGGAGAGGCCGGTGCGGGCGTAGGTGTCGTAGGCTTCCAGAATGTTCTCCGGGATGCTGTCCCAGCCGCCGTAGTAGGGCGCGACCCAGTTCCAGAGGTAGTTGTTGTCGGCGTCGCTCTGGACATAGCTGGAGGTGTTGCTCTGCAGTTTGGGGTAGGGCGAACCCTCGGCCAGACGGTTGCGGAACACCTGCGCCACATTATCGTCCTGATCGTTGCCGGCCTCCTCCTGCACGAAGGACGCCAGAGTGACCACCTCGGAGAGGGTCATCCCCTGCTTTTCCATCTCGGCATACATCTCATCGGTGATTTGCTTGTCGAAGTGAGAATAGAACGTCTCAACGTAATGATGGACGGTGTCATCCTTCAGGAAATCGTAGGTATCCGGGAAAAGATAACCCTCGCACTTGAGAAAGCGGTCCGGGGCGTCCTTGTCATCGGGGACGTACTGCCAGAACCTGTACTGGCTGAAGTCGCCGGTGTTGGCCTCCTTGAGGAAGTCCTCGGCGCTGCACAGCCCGGCATCCTCCATTTTTTTCGCAATGGCGATGGCCGTCGTGCCCTCGGGGAAGGTCAGCCGGACGCTGTCGGCCTTCGCGTAGGCGGAAAGTGCCTCGATGATGTCGTCGTAGGAGCTGCCGGGGGCGAGGTCGAACTCGCCGTATTGGAGCTTGCCTGCCGCGCCCTGCTTGCCTGCATACCAGCGGAAGACGTGGGGGTACTTGATGACGCCCGCCGCCTTGAGCTTCTGGGCGATGGCTGCCACGCCGCTGCCCTGCTGGATGCTCACACTCACCGGTTCGCCGGCGGAAGCACTGCCATTGATCTCTTTTCGGATGGCCAGCAGACAGCCGCCCGCCGCCAGTACCAGGATCAGCAGCACGATCAGGATCATTTTCGCTGCGCCGCCTTTTCTGCTTTTTCTATGTTTTACATCGTGTGCCATGTACACACTCCTTTACCATTCCGTTCAGCTTTCCATCATCAGCCGCATATAACTTTCTTCCACATCGAAAGGCTCCGCGTCGAACCGTATCATGCCGTAGTCCTGCCGGGTGCCTTCGCCGAGGAAAAGATTCTGAGCCGCGCCCACTGTGATGACGGCGCGCTCCACGATGACCTCCTTCTCCCGGGCCGCTTCCATCAGCACCTCGGCAGAGCGGTCATCATCGGCCATCAGCTCCACAAAATAGAGGGTGTCCTCCCGGCGGAAGTAGATGCCGTAGCCCTTCTCGTTGGACACGATGGTCGCGCCCCGGGCGTAGAGGTCGGTCAGCACGACGGCCATCTGCTCCGGCGGGAACTGGACGGTATCGGGATAGAAGCGCTCCCGCAGCTCACAGAGCTTGCGGGCCGTCACGGAGTCGAACTCCGCCTGACTCCACAGGTTGCGGGACACCTCCCGGGGCAGGCAGCGGAGGGCAAAAGCCCGCTGGAAACCCTTGTTTTCCAGCAGCGCGGCCTGCTCCTGTCCGGCCGGAACGGCCACGGTGAAGCCCGCGCCCCGCAGCTTCTGCTGCGCACAGAGATAGTCCACGAGTCCTGCCAGAATCAGGCTTCCCTGCCCGCAGAGGCCGTAGAGGTAGCTGCCGCTGCGTCCCTTGAGGGTGACGGGGACCGCCAGCGCCGCAGCGGCTATCTCGTCATTTTCCTCAGCGACGTAGATATTTTCCGCCCCGGCGAACTTTTCCAGAGCAGTCTTGATGAACTCGGCGCTGTCGCCGCGTTTTTTCTGCCACAGTGCCACGACTGCCGCCTCATCCGACGGCTGCATCAAACGATACATTGATAGTATCCCTCCCATTTTCGCGGTTATCCGAGCTCTTTTTCCGCCAGCGCCCGCACCTCGGCCTGAATCTCCTCGATGGTGCGCATGGCTCCATTTTCCGTGCAATGGACGGTGGCCCAGCCCAGATGCGCCGCACAGTACTCGGCGGCACGGCGGCTGCGGGCCAGATATTCGATGTCCTTTTCGTGGACGTCCTTCCTGCTCTCGTCGCCGTGGTAGCGGCCAGTCATGAGCTTCTGGCTCACGGCGGGGTCTACCTGTAAGTACACCACAGCGTCCGGCGCGGGCAGGCCCAGCAGCCTGTATTCGTAGTCAAAGGCCCAGCGGAGGAAATCGTCCCACTGCTCCAGCGGGAGCTTGGAGCACTGATGGACCGCGTTCGACGTGGTGTAGCGGTCGGCGATGACGATGCCGCCTGCCTCGTAGAAGCTGCCCCACTTGGTCTTATAGCTGGCGTACCGGTCCACCGCATAGAAGCTGGACGCCGCATAAGGGTTGACGTCGTCGGGCTTGTCGCCGAACTGACCGGAGAGGTACATCTTTACCAGCGCGCTGGAATCGCTCTCGTAGTCCGGAAAGGTGATCTCCATCACCCTTCGACCGCTTTCGGCCAGATGGGCGGCCAGCAGCTTTGCCTGGGTGGCCTTGCCGGAGCCGTCCAGCCCTTCGATGACAAGAAGCCTGCCCTTGCTCATTCTGCCTTCTCCCCTTTCAGCGCGGCGTACTGGGCGCGGACTTCGGCGGTGCGGCCGCAGCACATCTTGCCCTCCGGACAGGGGCCGGACACGCAGGCCGGGCCGGCGGTGCGGAAGATATGGGGTGCCACCGGGTAGACCAGCCGCAGCATCTCTTCGGCCAGCTGCCGTATCTCCCACTGGGCGCGATTGCAGCAGCGCAGGTGGAAGAAGTTCTGCAGGCTGCGGGCGTTCATGGTCACCACCATCTTGGTCTCGCAGGCGTTGGGCAGCACGAAGCGGGCGTCCTCGTTGGCCTGCTTGGAAGCCTTGGCCCGGGCCTGCTTTTCGGGCAGACCTTCGGCCATCAGGCGGGCGGTGTGGCCGTCTTCCAGCTTCTGCACGAGGTCGAGGTAGCGCCTGGCGTCCTCGTTCATGCTCTCGATGAACGCCGCCTTTGCCTCGGGGATGGCCTCGATCTCGGGCGGGATGACGTAGCGGAAATCGTCCAGACGGACGTACCGCTGACTCTGGACGCTGAAGGACGCGATGCGGTGACGGGTGATCTGGGCCAGCAGGGTACGGCTGACACCCTCGATGCCGAAGGTGAAGCTTGCGTGCTCGATGGGGCTGGCGTGGCCCAAATCGCTGAGCATGGTCAGGAAGCGGGCAGTCTTTTCCTCATCCAGCCCGTCCAGCAGGTCGGTGATGTGGGCGTCGGAGTAGCAGAGCTTCGCCGCAGCCGCCACGACCTTCTCCGGCTCCGGCGTATGTGCTATCAATCGGACAGTCATCATTTTTTCTCATTCCTCCGTCGTTATCTTCACAAGGGGCGCAAAGTTGGCCATGGTCTTCTTCACGCCCACCTTCTCGAAGCTGATCTCCACGATCTGGTCGCCGGCGGCGGGCTTGACCTTCAGCACCTTGCCGCGCCCGAAGACCTTGTGCTCCACGATGTCGCCCGGCTCATAGTGCTTGGGGCCGGTGGATGCCGCTGCCGGACGGGGCGAAGAGGTCACACCGCCGCCTGCGGGTCTGACCGGCGCTTTGGGCGCTGCCGGACGGCCATAGCCAGAGCCGAAGCCGCTGCTTCCCGAACCGGAGCTGCAGCCGACATGACCCGACGAAGCACTTCCACGACCCGCGTAATCGGAGCCAAAGCCTCGGTTATTGGACATCGGTGCGTTATATTCTTTATTCAGATAGCCGCTGCGGCTGCCATAGCCCGAGCCGTGACCGGAGGCCGCACGACCCCAGCCGGAGGGGCCGGAGTAGCCCGACGCACCGCCCGGCACGGTATCGCTGCCGTAACCGCTGCCCCAGCCGCCCAGACGGGAGCGCTGTTCCAGCACCGGGCTGCGGGTCTCTTCGATATACTCCGGTTCAATTTCCCGGAGGAAGCGGCTGGGCTCGTTGCGCTGGGTGCGGCCATAGAGCATCCGGGTGACGCTGTTGGAGATGTAAAGCTCCTTTTTGGCGCGGGTGATGCCGACATAGGCCAGACGGCGTTCCTCCTCGAGGTCAGCCTCGGAATACTTGCTCATCTCACTGGGGAAGACGCCCTCTTCCATGCCAATGAGGAATACATAGGGGAACTCAAGGCCCTTGGCCGAGTGAATGGTCATCAGCACCACCTGGTCGGCGCTCTCGTTGTAGCTGTCGATGTCGCTGATGAGGGCGATGTCCTCCAGATAGCCTTCCAGCGAGGCCTCTTCGCCGTGCTGGTCGCAGTAGCTCTTGACGTTATTGACCAGCTGGCCGAGGTTCTGCAGACGGTCAGCGGCATCCTCGTGGCCCTTGGCGGCGTCAGCTTCCAGCATGGCGCGGTAGCCGGTGATCTCGATGACATCGGAAGCGAACTCATCCAGCGTCTTTGTTTCCAGCGATTCCTGCAGTTTCTGGTAGATGTCCCAGAACTTGAACAGCGGCGCGATGGCGCGGCTGAGCTTGGCGTACTGGTCGGCATGGGAGATGACATCCAGCATACTGATGCCCTGCTGAGCCGCCAAATCCGCGATGACTTCGATGGTCGTTGCACCGATTTTGCGCGCAGGCTCGTTGATGATTCGACGAAGTCGGACATCGTCCCGGGGGTTCGCCACGATGGACATATAGGAGTGGATGTCCTTGACTTCCTTGCGGTCGTTGAAGCGCTGGCCGCCCACGATCTTATGCGGGATGCCCGCACGGGTGAAGTAGCTTTCGATGGGGGCCGACTGGGCGTTCATCCGGTAGAGGATGGCGTGGTCGGCCAGATGTCCGCCCTCTTTGAGGTGCTGGCCGATGACGTCCGCGATATGGCTGGCCTCATCCTGCTCGTTCTCGGCGGTGTAGACCTGCACCTTGTCGCCCTCGCCGTTCTTGGTCCAGAGGGTCTTGCCCTTGCGCTCGGTGTTGTGCTGGATGACACAGTTGGCGGCATTCAGGATATTCGACGTAGAGCGGTAATTCTGCTCAAGCCGGATGGTCCTGGTGCCTTTATAGATGCGCTCGAAGTTGAGGATGTTCTCAATGGTCGCGCCGCGGAAGCGGTAGATGCTCTGGTCGTCGTCGCCCACGACGCAGATGTTCTTTTCCGGGCCGGTGAGCAGGCTCACGAGCCGGAACTGAGCCACACTGGTGTCCTGATACTCGTCCACCAGCAGATATTTGTACTTGTTCTGGTAGAACTCCCGCACGTCCTCATGCTCCGACAGCAGGATGACCGTCTGGTAGATGAGGTCGTCGAAGTCGAAAGCGCCGGCCTCCTTGAGCTTCTTTTCGTAGGCGGCATAGACCTTGGCCGCAAGAGCGCCCTTCGTGTCCCGGGCCGGGGTCTTCAGGGCCTCTTCCGGGCTGATGAGCTGGTCTTTCCAGCGGCTCATCTGGTTGATGGCGCTTTTGACCGGGAAGAACTTGTCGTCCACGCTCAGCTCTTTGTAGACAGCCTTCATGACACGCTGGGAGTCATCGCTGTCGTAGATGGTAAAGCTGCGGGGGTAACCGATCTCCTCGGCCCAGCGGCGGAGAATGCGGACGCAGGCCGAGTGGAAGGTGGAGGCGAACACCTCGTCGCCCTCTTCCCCGCCCAGCATCCGGCGCAGACGCTCTTTCAGCTCACCGGCGGCCTTGTTGGTAAAGGTGATGGCCATGACGTTCCAGCTCCGGACGGCGTCCTTCCGCAGCATCCCGTCCAGCCACGACGGGGCGTCGGTGCCGGTCATGATGGCAGTGCGCAGGGCTTTCACATCGTCCTCCGTCACCTCCCGGGGCGTCCACCTGGAGCCGTGGGCCGAGCCGAAGCGGATGAGGTTGGCGATGCGGTTGACCAGCACGGTGGTCTTTCCGCTGCCTGCACCCGCGAGGATGAGCAGAGGGCCGTTGGTGGTGAACACCGCCTCCCGCTGCATATCGTTCAGGCGTCCGAACTGCTTTTCGATATACGTATCACGCAAAGCGCAGAATTGTTGTGCGAGATCTGTTGCCATTGTTTCACCTGTTCTTTTCAATCATTTCTGGATATATCACTTAAAATATAGTATATCACATTTCAAAAAAGTTGTACATAAAAACAATGCAAACAAAAACCGCCCCGCCGCGGTCAATACCACGATGGAGCGGAAATTTCAGGAAATGCTTAGCCGAAGATGTTGATGAGGATACCAGCAGCGACGGCAGAGCCGATAACACCGGCCACGTTGGGGCCCATGGCGTGCATCAGCAGGAAGTTGGAGGGGTTCTCGCTCTGGCCGACCTTCTGAGAAACACGGGCAGCCATAGGCACAGCGGAAACGCCAGCGGAACCAATCAGGGGGTTGACCTGACCGCCGGTCAGGATATACATGACCTTGCCGCAGAGAACACCGGCAGCAGTGCCGAAGGAGAATGCGATGAGGCCCAGCACGATGATGAACAGGGTGCGGCTGTTCAGGAAGGTGTTTGCAGAGGTGGTGCAGCCAACAGACAGAGCCAGGAAGATGGTGATGATGTTCATCAGCTCATTGCCGGCGGTCTTCTGGATACGGTCCACGACGCCGCACTCCTTCATCAGGTTGCCCAGCATCAGCATACCGACCAGAACGGCGGCATCCGGCACGATGAGGGAAACGATGATGGTGACCATGATGGGGAAGATGACCCTCTCGGTCTTGCTCACGGTGCGCAGCTGCTTCATCACGACGGTACGCTCCTTTTTGGAGGTCAGGGCCTTCATGATGGGGGGCTGGATGACGGGCACCAGAGCCATGTAGCTGTAGGCCGCGACGGCGATGGAGCCCAGCAGCTCAGGAGCCAGACGGGAGGTGACGTAGATAGCGGTGGGGCCGTCTGCGCCGCCGATGATGGAGATGGCGGCAGACTGCTTCTGGGTGAAGTCCACCAGACCGGTAGCGGCCAGCAGACGAGCGCCCATGTAAGTGCCGAAGATGCCGAACTGAGCGGCAGCGCCCAGCAGCAGGCTCTTGGGGTTGGAGATCAGGGGTGCGAAGTCGGTCATGGTGCCGATGCCGAGGAAGATCAGCGGCGGGTAGATGCCCAGCTTAACGCCCATGTAGAGCATATCGGCCAGACCGCCGTTGTTCAGGATCTCGACCCACATCGGGTGCTCGAGGCCGTCACCGACAAAGTACTGCATATGGATGACGCCGCTGCCGGGGAGGTTGGCCAGGATCATGCCGAAAGCCATGGGCAGCAGGATCAGAGGCTCGAACTCTTTGACGATGGCGAGGTAGAGCAGGAAGCAGCCTACGCAGATCATCACTGCGTACAGCCAGCCGCCCGGCTCACCGAACCGGGCAAAACCGGAACTCTGGAAAATACCGACCAGAGTATCAATAAACTGAGTCATGTTTTTCCTCCTGTGTTAAAAGGGTGCGGTGGTGTCGTTGACGCCAGCCTTGCCCCAGCCATTCTTGCCGCGGCGGACTGCCTTCAGCACATACTTGCCGTTGCCCATAGAGTAGATGGCTGCCATGATGGCTGCCACAACGTCGCCGGGGATGCCGGCCTCGACCTGCGGGGCAGCAGCCTTTGCAGGAGCGGGCGCAGCGGCCTGTTTCACAGGAGCAGCCGGTTTTGCAGCAGGAGCAGCCTTGGCAGCTGCCTTCTTGCCGTTCATGGCGTCAAAGATCTTGCCCTCCAGCGTGATGATGGCCATCAGCAGGACGAGGATCAGAAACACCAGCACAATACCGGTTATGGTAACGATCACATCATAACCTAAATCCATGGTCTTCCTCCTATTTACTTTTTTCTTTGCCGCCCGGGGGGCGGGCGGCAAAAAGCGATTTGAAGATATTATACAATATTTTCCGGGTCGATTCAACAACTATGAACAAAAATCATGTTGTTTTTCACGGTTCTGTGAACAGCTCTTCCCTCTCAGCGACGGCCCATGCGGGGGGTGGCGTCCATGAAGCCGGTCTCCAGCTTGTCGCCCAAACGCAGGCTCATGGCCGTACCCAGCGCGACACAGTTGACGGGGTCAGGCGAGACGGTCACTTCCACCTTCAGCTCCTGGCTCAGGTACTCAGGCAGGCCGTGGAGCTGTGCGCCGCCGCCGGTGAGGACGACGCCGTTGCGGTAGATGTCGCCGGCCAGCTCCGGAGGAGTCTTCTCCAGCACCTGATGGGCGGCGGTGCCGATCTGCTCGCTCAGGCGCATGACCGGCTCGTAGAGGTCGGCGGTGGAGACATTGACACGCACGGGCAGGCCGGTGAGCAGGCTGCGGCCCTTGATCTCCATGGTCTCGTTGAAATCCGCCTTCTGGGGGCAGCAGGCCACGTTCTTTTTCAGGTTCTCAGCGGTGCGCTGGCCGATGGCGATGCTGAACTTGTTGCGCACGAACTTCAGGATCTCTTCGTCGTAGTGGTTGCCGGCCACGCGGACGCTGGTGGCCTTGACCTTGCCGCCGAGGCTCAGCACGGCGATGTCGGTGGTGCCGCCGCCGATGTCAATGATCATCCGGCCATCCGGCACGGTGATGTCGATGCCGGAGCCGAGAGCTGCGGCGATCGGCTCATCAATGAGGTAGACCTGACGCGCACCGGCGGCCATGACGGCCTCCACCACGGCGTCGCTCTCGATGCCGGTGATGGCGGCAGGTACGCAGACGGCCACACGGGGCTTGACCATGTGGGAGCTGTAGACCTGATTGACGAAGCGGCAGATGAGCTCCCGGGTCATGGTGTGGTCGCTGATGACGCCATCCTTCAGCGGGAAGATGGCGGAGATGTAGTTGGGCGTGCGGCCCACCATTGCAAGGGCCTTGTCGCCGGCCTCAAGCACGCAGTTCTTGCGGGTATCCACCGCCACCACGCTGGGCTGGTTGAGCACGACGCCCTGCCCCTCCTGCGCGATGATGATGGTCGTCGTACCAAGATCGATACCGATGTCGTTCTGTGCCATAGTTGTGATATTTCCTTTCTCTGCTGCCCATTCTCTATTTCCATCGCCCATCTCCGGGCGCGGGTCATCAAAACACATTATAGTATAACACAGGTGTATCCAAAAAGAAACCCTTAAAGGTTCTCCTGCTCCGGGGGCAGAGCCTGGGCCAGCAGGGCGGCCAGGCCGCTGTAGCGCAGGTTCTGGCGGATGTTGGACATCATCCGGTTCACCACATCCCGCCGGCCCACCACGATGCAGAGCTTCCGCCCGCGGGTGACGCCGGTATAGAAGAGGTTGCGGTAGCACAGGCGGGGCGGCACCTGCGCCGCCGGGAGGATGACCGCCGGAAACTCGCTGCCCTGGCTTTTGTGTACCGTGATGGCATACGCAATTTCCAGCTCGTTGAGGTTCTCCGCCGGGTAGACCAGCCGCCGGTCGTCCATCCGCACCACCATGGAGCGGCTGCGCACGTCGATGGACTCCACGATGCCGATGTCGCCGTTGTAGGCGCCCACACCCTGTTCCCCGCCGATGCGCTGCCACGTTATCTCGTAGTTATTGCGCACCTGCATCACTTTGTCCCCCACCCGGAAGACCCGGGCCGCGCTCTGCAGCTCCGGCTTGCCCTTCTTGGGCGGGTTGAGCATGGCCTGCAGCTCCGCGTTGAGGGCCTGGGTGCCGGTGGGGCCGAGCTTCGTGGGGCAGAGCACCTGAATATCCTTCACCGGGTCGAACTGGTAGCTGCGGGGCAGACGGGTGGTCACAAGGTCGCAGACCAGTTTCTGGGCCGCGTCGCCGTCGGCTTCGAGGAAGAAGAAATCGTCCGTCTTTCCGCCCTTTTTCAGCGGTTCGCCTGAGATGATGTGGTGGGCGTTCTCCACGATGAGGCTCTGAGCGGCCTGCCGGAATATCTCGTTGAGGCAGACCGTCGGCACCAGCCCGGAGCGGATGGTCTCGCCGAGGATATTGCCCGGGCCGACGCTGGGCAGCTGGTCGGCGTCGCCTACCATAATAATACGGCAGCTGTACCGCAGTGCCGCAATGAGGGCCTGGAACAGCTTGACGTCCACCATACTCATCTCGTCGAGGATGACGACGTCGCACTTGAGCAGGTTCTTGTCATTGTGGATGAAGCTGACCACGCCGCCGGTGTAGTCCACTTCCAGCAGGCGGTGGATGGTGGAGGCTTTCCGGCCCGTCAGCTCGCTCAGACGCTTGGCGGCGCGGCCTGTGGGAGCGCAGAGGGCTACCCGTTCGGCCTCGTTCTCGAGCAGCTGCAGGATGGCGTTGACCGTGGTGGTCTTGCCGGTGCCGGGGCCGCCGGTGAGGACAAGGCAGTTCTCGGTCATGGCCTTGCGGATGGCTTCCTTCTGGAGCGGCGCGTAAGCAAAGCCCTGCGCCAGTTCCAGAATCTGGATGTTCTTGTCGAGGTTTCGGGCCGTCTGCTTTCCGCGCCTGGTCAGCATGGCCAGACGGTCGGCGATGTCCTGCTCTGCAGCCAGCAGATCCGGCAGATAAATATACGGTGTGCCGTCGAACATCCGCACCGCCAGTTTCCCGGTCTGGATGCAGCTGTCCAGCGCCGCCGCCAGCTTTTCGGGAGGCTGGTGGATGAAGTTCGACGCCGTTTCCAGCAGCTGCGCCCGGGGCAGACAGGTGTGGCCGTTGCCGGCGTTGTGGCGCAGGGTGCGCAGAAGGGCGGCTTCCAGCCGCTGGGCGCAGTCTCCTGCCATCTGGTAATACTGGGCGATGCTGTCGGCATGGCGGAAGTCCAGCTGCAGCGGCTCCCCGCAGAGCAGGTAGGGGTTCTGCTGGATGGCCTGCATGGCCCCCGGCCCGAAGGTGCGGAAGACTTCCATCGCCCGGCGGGGGCTGATCTCGAACTGAGCCAGATAGGCGATGAGCTCCCGCATTCCGAACATCCGCTTGAACTCCTGCTGGATGCGGTCGGCCTTGTCCGCCGAGATGCCCGGGATGAGGGTGAGCTGGGCGGGGTCGTTGGCGATCACTTCCAGCGCCGCCGCGCCGAATTTGTCAATGATCTTATCCGCCGTCCGAGCCCCGATGTAGGGCAGCGACCGGCTGGCGAGGAAGGCGTAGACGGCCTCGAGGTCTTTGGGCATATCCGTCTCGCACTCCTGTGCGTGAAACTGTCGGCCATAGGTGGCGTGGTTCTCGTACCTGCCCCGGCAGACGACGCTCTCACCGGCGTGGAGCTCTCCCACCACGCCGCACACAACGGTGACGACACCGCCGCCCGACACCTCGAACACGGTGTAGCCGTTGTCCTCGTTCAGGTAGATGATGTCCTCTACCGTGCCTTCCAGCCGTTCCAGCTCCTGCTCCATCGTCCCGCCTCCTCGTTTTGACACAACTATATATAGTATAGCGGTTTTGGGGGGATTTGTAAATACAACAAAAGCTCCCCCGAAGGGGAGCTTTTGGCGAGGTTTAATCCCCCACCCCATATGCATTTTCTTTCGTCAGCCGCTTGCGCACTGCAAAGTACGCCGGGATGAGGAAGAAACAGGCGAAGAACCATGCCACAGGGTTGGCGATGCATGCCGCAAAGTAGCCCCAGAGCGGCACGAACCAGAAGCCCACCATGGCACGGGCGACCATCTCGGCCACGCCCGCGAACATGGCAAGGCCGGAATAGCCCAGGCCCTGGATGGTGTAGCGGTAGATGATGAGGACAGCCAGCGGGATGTAGAACACGCTGTTCCAGAAGATGAAGCTGCGGGCATTCGCCATGATCTCCACCTCGCTGCTCTCGAGGAAGAGGCTGATGAGCGGCACATCCAGCACACGCAGGATGAGGAAGGATGCCACACTGTAGACGCAGCCAATGCCCAGCGCGGTATTGACGCCCCGGTCCACACGCTTGAGGTCGTGAGCGCCCATGTTCTGGCTGGCGTAGGTGGTCATGGAGGTGCCGATGCTCTCCAGCGGCACCGAGAGGAACTGGGCGGCCTTGCTGCCTGCGGTCTGCGCGGCCACGATGCTGCTGCCCAGACCGTTCACCGCGCCCTGCAGCACGACGCTGCCGATGGCGGTGATGCTGCACTGCAGACCCATGGGGATGCCCATGTTGCAGAGCTTGAGGCAGTGGCTGGCGCTCAGACGGCTCTCTTCCTTGCTCCATTTCAGCTCCGGGTAGTGGCGGCCGATGTAGATGAGACTGCCGATGCCCGCCACCGCCTGACTGAACACAGTGGCGAAGGCCGCACCGAACGCCCCCATCCGGAAGGTGAGGATGCAGAGCAGGTCGAGGCCGATGTTCAGCACACTGGCCACCAGCAGGAAATAGAGAGGCCGCTTGCTGTCACCCAGCGCGCGCATGAGGGCGCTGGTGACGTTGTACAGCAGGGTAAAGGGGATGCCCCAGAAGATGGTGCGGATGTAGATGTCCGCGATGTCGATGATGTTGTCGGGGGTGTTGGTCCAGACCAGCACCGCCCGGGTCAGGGCCACCGTCACCACCGTGAGCACGACGGCGAAAAAGAGGCTGAGCCAGACGGTATTGGCGGTGTAGCGCCGCATCTCGCGGTAGTCCTTCGCGCCGAAGGTCCACGAGATGGGGATGGAGAAGCCGCAGGCGATGCCGTTGACGAAGCCCAGCACCAGATAGTTCAGGCCGCCCACGCTGCCCACCGCCGCCAGCGCATCCACGCCCACGAAACGGCCCACGATGATGGTATCCGCCAGATTGTAGAACTGCTGGAACAGACTGCCCAGCATCAGCGGCACCGCAAAGGCAAGGATGAGCTTGAGCGGGCTGCCCTGTGTCATGTCTTTTGTCATACAAAGCCCCTCCCCGGGCGGTCACTTAACATTTCTTTGCCAAATTTTTCCCGACAAAAACGCCCTGCCGGACGAGGGGCAGGACGTTTTGCGTTTCATGAGTGGTATTATACTCAGCTCATCGTGATTTTGCAAGGGGTTTGGGACAGATTTCTTCGTACAACATTGCTATTTTCTATCGGCGGTTTTTGGTGATTGTGCGCAGGTCAGTTTCCGCGTCCCGCGTGCCGACCCCGAGGGCCGCGGGGTTCGCCGGTCTTATCCTTTCGTTTTGTGTATCATGCAATGCCGTCGATGCCGCTCAGGCTCTCCTTTGAGGGGCTTATGAGATGCCCCAAGTCCTCCGGTATCCAGAGTTTGGCCTTCTCCAAATCCTCCGGTATCCAGAGCTTTATCTCACCCTGGGTATCCGGCAGGTCGTCCCAGTCGTCACTAAGGTCGGTATAGCGCCGCAGGTCACTCTCCAACGGATCGATATACTTTTTGCGCTCCGTGCCGGAGGGTTCGACCAGAACGAGCAGTGGCTTCTTATCCTCCTCGGGAGCGATGTCCTCAAATCGGGCAGCCAGCTGTTTCAGGGACTCGTCAAGTTCACGTCTGAGCTCTTCACTCGTTTTTTGCTTTACCGTTTCCGCTCTCGCAGGCTCGAGCCACCAATCCAAACTCGGGAGGTCGTCTCTTTTCTCGATTTGGAAGACCGTCCGCTGCCTCAGGGACTCGTCAAGTTCACGTCTGAGCTCTTCACTCGTTTTTTGCTCTACCGTTTCCGCTCTCGCAGGCTCGAGCCACCAATCCAAACTCGGGAGGTCGTCCCTTTTTTTCGCAAATTGGAAGCCCATCTCCAGCTCTTGTTTCCGTAATTCGTCGAGTTCGCGTCTGAGCTCTTCACTCGTTTTTTGCTCTACCTCTTTGTGGGTCAATATCAGCCGCTCCTGCGGCTCTGGCGTCTGCACCGGCACCCACTCCTGATAGCGCTCCGACAGGTCATCCCGCGTTTCGCCGTCCAGCCGGAGGCTGATGTCCTCCCTGTTCTGCTTCAGCTCCACGTCAGCGTCCTCGCCCGCCGCGTCGGCCATCTTGTCCACGCTATAGTGGGTCATGGTGTCCTCATAGCGGAAGAAGATGTCCTCCACGCCGTCCTCCCGGAGGCTGGAGATGTCGGTGGTGACGGTGGACCGGGGAGCGGCGCTCTCAATAAGCACCACACCCCCCGGGGTGAGGACCTCTCCGGCGTCGCCGGCCTTTACGCTGCCGGGCATGGGGTCGGTGCTCTCAATGGCCAAAGCAGGGTCCAGCCGCTGGATGGTGACCCGGCTGGAAAAGAAGCCGCCCACCACCATGCCGCCGGGCAGGGGCTCGGGGGCGTTCTCCTGTGCCGGGGGCGGGACGTCATCATCATCGTCGTCGTCCGGCTGGGGCGTGGGGGTGGAGGTGTAGTCGTAGCCCATCCCCTCCATCACGGTGCCGTCCGCGTTCAGACGGGTCAATCGTCCTCCCGTCACCTTGTGTTCCTCGTCAGAAAGGTTCTCTGTGGGTACTTCGCCGTACTTTCCGCCGATGGCCGGGGCCTTGGCGTCCAACATTTGGCTCCTCCCCGCCTTGGCCGTCACCTCGGCGTCGCCGCAGATGATGATGTTATTGGGGTTGCTGGGCGGTGTATCCTGGTCTATCTCAGGCTGCTGCGCACCTACACCGTCGCCGATGCCGGCCGCTCCTGCGCCGCCCACAGCCTCGATGGTGCCGCCCCGGATGGTGATGTTGCTGCCGGTTCTCTCCGCTCCTCCGCCGATGCCTGCGCCGCCTTCGCCGCCCTCAGCGGTGAGGGAGCCGTCCTTGCCCTTGTCGTCCTTGATGGTCAACGTGCCTTTCGACTCTTGTTTGTTCTTCTCAAGGCCCGCATTATTGCTGCCGCTTTTCAGCTTGTTGTCGCCGTCCAGCTCGATGGTGGCATCGCCGCCGCCCTGCACGGTGACGGCGGCATTGCTCTCCCGGGTAGAGCCGTCACCGCTGCCATCCACCTCGGTCTTGCCGCTGACGTCGATCTTCAGGTCGTCGAAGGTGACGTCCACGTCGCCCTTGGAGGTGTCGATGGTGACGGTGTTCTTATCCGACTCGCCGGTAATGACGGTGTCGGTGTCCTTCACATCCTCCTTCTCCCCCTGTGAGACCCAGTTCGTCCCTTCGGTGTCGCCCGCTTTCACGGTGATGTCGCCGTCGGCGATGTTCCACGGGGCCGCATAGGCCGGGATGCCGGAACTCACCACGATGCCCGCGATGACGGCGGCGGCCACGCCCCGCCGGAGTGCGCTTTTCAGTCTCATAGTCTGTCCTCCTTTGGTCTGTTCGTCTTTTGAAGAATCAGCCTTTTCTGACACAAGCTTACCAAAAAATTCAGAGAATGTAAATAAAATCTGCGCGAATCGTGGTGTTTTCGGCGTGAGTGGCGCAAAAAAGCCCTCCCGAGCGGGGAGGGCCATAGCCTGTCTTATTCAGAGTAGTGCGCCAAAAACTGCTTGGTGCGCTCCTCCTGGGGGTGGTCGATGAGCTGGCGGGCCGGGCCTTCCTCCACCACGACGCCGCCGTCCATGAATAGGATGCGGTCGGCCACGTCGCGGGCGAAGTGCATCTCATGGGTGACGATGATCATGGTGGTCTTTCGGTCGGCGAGGTCCCGCAGGACGCGGAGGACTTCGCCGGTCAGCTCCGGGTCAAGGGCGCTGGTGGGCTCATCGAAGCAGAGGATGTCCGGGTGGAGCGCCAGTGCGCGGGCGATGGCCACCCGCTGCTGCTGACCGCCGGAGAGCTGGTGGGGGTAGTGGCCTGCCCGCTCCGACAGGCCCATCTGGGCCAGCAGGTCACGGGCCTGTGCTTCCAGCTGGGCGTGGATAGCCTTTTTGTTGGCCTTGTAGTCGGGCTGCTCCTTTGCCAGAAGCTCCCCCGCCAGCATCACGTTTTCCAGCGCGGTGTACTGAGGGAAGAGGTTGAAGTTCTGGAACACGAGGCCGAAGTGGAGGCGCTTTTTCCGTACCTCGCTCTCCCGCTGGGTGGCAGGGTCGGCGGCGTCCCACATGGTCTCGCCGTTCACCCGGATGACACCGGTGTCGGGACGCTCAAGGAAATTCAGGCAGCGCAGCAGCGTCGTCTTTCCTGAGCCGGACGAGCCGATGATGGCCAGCGCCTCGCCCTGTTCCAGTGTGAGCGAGATGTCCCTGAGAACCTTCGTCTCGCCGAAATTCTTCCCGATGCCGGAGGCTTCGAGTAATGCCATAATTCAGTATCCTCCTTAACAGCGGAAATAGTCCATCTTTTTCTCGGCCCAGTCCAGCAGCAGGGTGAGTGCGCCGACAAAGACGAGGAAGAAAATTGCGGTGGAGAACAGCGGCCAGATGAGGCCCTTGGCGCTGTACTCCTTTGCCATCATGATGATCTCCTTGTTGGCGATGACATTCGCCAGCGAGGTATCCTTCACCAGCGTGATGACCTCGTTGCCCATCGGGGGCAGGATGCGCTTGACGACCTGCAGGAGCGTGACCTTGAAGAAGATCTGGCTCCTGGTCATGCCCAGCACCTGACCGGCCTCGGTCTGGCCTTTCGGCACATCCTCGATGCCGCCGCGGTAGATCTCAGAGAAGTAGCAGGCGTAGTTGATGGCGAAAGCCACCACCGCCGCCACCAGACGGCCCGATGAGCCGGAGGGCCAGGGGTTGGTCATGCCCAGCAGGCCGGGGCCAAGGTAGATGACGATGATCTGGAGCATCAGCGGCGTGCCGCGGATGACCCACACGAAGGTCTTGACGACGCCCCGCAGCGGTGCGCACCGGCTCATGGAGCCAAAGGCCACCACAAGGCCCAGCGGCAGCGAAAACAGCAAGGTCAGAAAGAACAGCTCACAGTTGAGCGCGAATGCGCCGGTCAGACGCTCCAAAATCACAGTCACAGAATCACTACACCTATCCGTTTATAATGTAAGTTACTCAGCCAGAGTCAGGCCGTACTTGTCGGCCAGAGTCTGCATGGTGCCGTCAGCCTTCAGCTCGTCGAAAGCGTTGTCCACAGCCTCGGCCACGTCGCTGCCCTTGCGGAAGGCCACGCCGTACTCCTCGACGTTCAGCTCATCTACCATCTTGAGGTTTGCGTAGTCGGTACCCTCGCCGATCATGGCAGAGGCCAGAGTCAGGTCGAGGATGGCGGCGTCAGCGGTACCGGCGGCGACTTCCATCAGGCAGTCGGTCTGAACAGCCTTGGAGATGAAATCAGCCTGAGACAGGTCGGCGTTCTCGGTGATGGTGGTCTCACCGGCAGAGCCGGCCTCGGCCACCACGGTCTTGCCGATGAGGTCGGCGGTGGAGGTGTAGTCGGTGCCGTCCTTCACCACGACGACCTGGGCGTTCTTGACGTAGGGCTTGGTGCAGGCCATGTTCTCCTCCCGGTCATCGGTGAGGGTCAGGCCGTTCCAGATGCAGTCGATGCTCTTTGCAGCCAGCTCGGTCTCCTTGGTGTCCCAGTTGATCTCCACGAACTCCGGCTCGACACCCAGCTTTTCGCAGACGGCGGTGGCCAGCTCGGTATCGAAACCGGTGAAGTTGCCGTCGGCGTCGGTGTAGTTCATCGGCTCATAGACGGTGTAGCCGATGACCATCTTGCCGTTGGACTGGATGTAAGCCAGGTCGCTGTCAGCGGCCGCGGAGCTTGCCGGGGCGGCAGAGGCGGCGGCAGAAGAAGCAGCCGTAGAAGTGGATGCAGAACCGCCGCAGGCGGCAAGGCTCAGTGCCATCGCACCGGCCAGAAAAGCAGATACCAGACGTTTCATATACAAATTCCTCCCTCAGTTTCAGCAGAAGCGGCGCTTCGTTTTACCGCTTTACCATGCTAAATTGTTAAACTGTGACTATAGAATAGCGCGTTTTGCCCCGTTTGGCAAGAGGAAAACCGATTTTTTCGCGTTTTGACGGTTTCCGCCTGTATTCAAGGGAGGGACATAGGAAAATTGAACAAAGCCGTGCCTTTCCGGCACGGCTGCGGCTCACGGGCAGGCTGTCCTTCGTACAACCTCTCAGGCGCTTCGCGCCAGCTCCCCTAGTAGGGGAGCCTCTGGCGAAGAGGCGAGGCTTTACGGTATGCCAAGGCCTCTCCTACAAGGATAGGTGGCATTGCGAAGCAATGACGGAGAGGTTGTATGAAGGACAGGGCGCTCCGCAAGGCGCAAAAATCCCCCTCGGGGAGTCTCTCCGAGGGGGATGCTGTCCGTTTTTCTTATCTTCCCGCCGCAGGAGCGTCAGCTTCTCTCCGGGATGTCGCCTACCATGATGACGAAGAGCCTGGGGTTGCCGTTCTCATCCTTCCACCTTCCGAAGCCGACCCGGTAGCTGGATGCGAGGAAGCTGATAGTGGTCCAATTTTTCTCATTCGGTTCCGGCAGTACCGGTCTGTAGTCGTTACAGAGGTCGATGGCCTGCTTGACGGGGTCGTCCGAGCCTCTGTCCGCTCCATTGTAGAAGATGACCTGTTTGTTGGCGGTGCCGGGGGCGATGCCGATGGTATTCAAGAGCGCTGTGCGAGGCTCAGAACCGATAGAGTGGTAATTGCCCAACTTCAATTTGTTAATGAGAAGAGTTCTTCCATCCTCAGAGCTCACCTGTGTGTACTTCTCCGCCGCCTCACTCAGCTGCGGGTCGGCCTCGCAGGTGATGTTCTTACCATACCGCACATTTATGGTGTCCGCCGGCTTATCGCCCGGCTTATCGCCGCAGCCGGTGAGCAGGGCCAGCGTCATCACGCCCGCGAGGGCAAGGGCAAACAGCTTTTTCAATTTCATTGTCGTTTCCTCCTGTGTCAAGTCTGCGGGGTCTTGATGGTAGCGTCTGTTCGCAGTGCAAGGTAATAGCGGCGGCCGTCACTCTTTTTGCCCGTCATTGTAAAGGCCATGGCGTTCAGAGCGGTGCCTGACGAATCATACTTGCCAAACCCTACCATAGCGCATTGCTTCATACTCTCCGCCTGCGCCAGCGCACTCTGCTCCGGCTTCACTTCTCCGACCCAAAGATAAACACTGCCTGTCACCAGATAGTCCTTCAATTCATTTTTAATGATGTTCCGTGCCTCCTCGGTCAGCCCACCCTTTTCATCCTTCAGCCAGTCCGGCTGGAACTGCCGTGCGATGACCTTGAGCTTTTTGTCCAGCGTCTCGTCCTTTTGATAGTTCGTATATCGTCCATTCCTGTACCGGAAATACTCTTCCACCTGCTTGGCTTGGGAGCCGCTGTCCGAGCATCCGGTGAGCAGGGCCAGCGCCATCACGCCCGCAAGGGCAAGGGCAAGGAGTCGTTTTGCAGTTTTCATCGTCGCTACCTCCAATCGTGGGGTGTGTCTCGGTGATTTTATTATCCCATCCCCCCCCCCCCCCGGGGCAAGTGCGATTTATGCAGATTTCAGGCCCTTTCGCGCAGATTTGGGGGTGAAAAGGCTCCCAGAGGCTCACGGGCAGGCCCGTCTTTGCTAAACCTCTCCGTCATCGCTGCAACTCACGGTCAGGCTCTCCTTCGTACAACCTCTCAGGCGCTTCGCGCCAGCTCCCCTTGTAGGGGAGCCTCTGGCGAAGAGGTGAAGCTTTACGGTATGCCAAGGCCTCTCCTACAAGGAGAGGTGGCATTGCGCAGCAATGACGGAGAGGTTGGACAAAGGCGAGGCTACCCATGAGCGAAAGACGCAAAAAAACCGCCACCTCACGGTGACGGTCAGACTTTCCGTTCAATTTATAATGACGCATTCTCAAACGCATCCCCTGCGGCCTTTTGCAGGGCGTCGATGGAGATGGTGCAGAGGGCCGCGAGGTCGGCGTCCGAGCCGTCGGCAGGGATGTCCGCCACCTCTTTCTCCGTCTTGCCCTTGAGGTAGCTGCAATAGCCCTCGCTGTGCTCATACCACTCCTTGCCGAGGCTGGATGCGTTCCGCATCCCGTAGCTGTCGCCCAGCTCAAGCTTGGAGCGGACGGTGTCCGGGGCGGTGACGCCGCCGTCTGCCGCGATGGTCAGCGCAGGCTCTGCCATGTCGCCGATGGCGCTGGTCACACGGCCATCGGCATCCAGCGTCAGAGCCACGACGGTAAGGTCAACTTCTGCGTTCACATCCTTGTCGTCGGTGGCGGTGATGTCCGAAGAGGCATTCTCCGCCTCCACGCCGAGGCTCACCCGGTCGCCCTTCGCCGCGCCGAGGGCGGCCGCATTCGTGCAGGCTTTCGCCACGGCGTCGCGGTACTGATCCACCCGGATGGTGCAGCCGGACAGCAGATCGGCGTCCGCAGCCTTGCCGTCCTTATCGGTTTCCAGCATGGATGCCTGCTCGGGCGTCATGCCGGTGAGGTAGTCGGCGAAGTCATCGGCCTGCTCGGCCCAGCCCTTTTTCAGCGAAGATGCCGCTGCCAGCGGGTAGTCGTCCCCTTTCTGGCGCTTGGTGCGGTAGTCGGTGGGCATGGTGACGACGCCTTTGCCGTCGGCGGTAACTTCCACTTCCAGCTCATCCAGCATCACGTCGGCCAGCTTGCCGTCTCCGTCCAGCAGGACGGCGGCGGCGATGGTATGGATGGTGCCGGTGCGGGCCTCGTCGGAGGCCTCGGTCAGGATGCCGAGGCCGGTCTTCCAGCCGCCGGTCTGGGTGGTGCTGGCGCTGCCGGACGAGCCGGACATGGCGTTCGAACTGCTCATGCTGCCGGAATCGCTGCTGCCTTTGCGGCAGCCGGACAGCAGCAGTGCCGCCGCCACGGCACAGCTCAGAAGAGCTTTTTGTCTCTGTGTCATAAGCGTTACGCTCCCTTTCATCTCTTTGGGAGTAGTATAGCCCGACAGGAGTCTATTTATTTATGTATCTTTTTGTTGGAAACTGTGTTATACTTGCCCTGCGGCCTACCCCGCCCAGTTTTATGGGAAGGGAGGTGTTGCCCAATGGCGTATATTTCCACATTTATCCTGTCCGTCGGAGCAAATGTAGCTTCTTACTACATTTGTAAGTGGCTTGACGGATGGCTGAAGGGCCGTAAGCACTAAAAAGGACCCCCTTTCGGAGATTGCCGCTCCGGGAGGGGGTCTTTTCCTTTTGGGTGTGCCAATGACATATCGGCTTCCACATTTATCATCTTTATTATATGCGATTCCCTGCAAAAGTCAAGCACCACGCAGAAAATTTACAACTGTACTCTGAGACCGACGTGTTATCTGGCGAAGTTCCAAAATAACGACGCAGCAACGCCATAAAGCAAACTTCGTCAGGGTGGCGAACTTCGGGTCAGCTGGCGAAGTTCGAACTTCGCCAATCAGGGGAACTTCGCCAAGTTGGCGAACATCCAATATTAAACTATATATCGTTTATTTTATAGAACTTCGCCACTTATTCCACCACAGTATCGCTCACATCAGCGGGCTCAGCAGGCGGAGCACACTGTCCAGCAGCGTCCCGGCCAGCGAGGTGCGGCAGTCGGCCAGCTGCACTTCCCGGCACTCTGGCAGGGTGCGGAGCACATCGTCCCGCAGAGCAATGACCTGACTGTTATAGAGCAGCAGCGCCCCGCACTCAAAGTGGAGGAAGAGGCTGCGGTAATCCATGTTGATGCTGCCCACCACGGCGGCGCGGTCATCGCTGACGTAGCACTTGGCGTGGAGGAAGCCGGGCGTGAACTCGTAGATGCGCACCCCCGCCCGGAGCAGCGGCACATAATAGGAGCGGGTCAGCCGGAAGACGAGCTTCTTGTCCGGGATGCCCGGCAGCACCAGCCGGACGTCCACGCCCCGCTTTGCCGCCGCCTTCAGAGCTTCCAGCATGGTCTCGCCCACCGCGAAGTAGGGCGTATAGATATAGACGTACCGCTGGGCCTGATTGATGATATTCAGGTAGACCGTCTCGGCCAGAGCCTCTTCGTCCAGCGGGCTGTCCCCGTAGGGCTGTATCACTCCGTCCGACTGGGCAGACAGGGCCTCAGCCTGAGGCATAAAGGGCGCATAATCCTCCTCGCTGGGGCGGAAGGCGTTCCAGTGGTCGAGGAACATCACCGTGAAGTTCCAGACCGCCGCGCCCTCGGTGCGGAGAGCTGCGTCCTTCCAGTAGCCGAACCTCTCTTCTTCATTGATATACTCGTCGGCCAGATTGATGCCGCCCGTATAGGCTGTATTTCCGTCCACGACCACGATCTTCCGGTGGTCGCGGTGATTCATGACCAGCGACACCAGCGGCACCACCGGGTTGAACGGGATGCAGCGGATATGCGCCCGCTCCATCTTTACCACGAAATCGGACGGCAGACCCAGCAGACTGCCGAAATCGTCGTAGATGAGCCGGACGTCCACCCCCTGCGCCGCCTTGCGGACGAGGATGTCCTCTACCCCATCCCACATCTTGCCGGTGCGGACGATGAAGAACTCGAGGAAGATGAACCGCTCTGCCTTTTCGAGGTCGGCCAGCAGGTCAGGGTACATGGCCTCACCGCAGGGGTAATATTTTGCGATGGAGTTTTTCCATGCGGGGTACGGCCCGTACTCCGAAACATACCGGCTCAGTCCCCTGCTGGCGGGGTCGAGGGCGTCGGTCTGGCCCGGCTGCTGGGCGAGGTCGGCGGTGTGCTGGCGCTCTACCGCCTGCATCCGCTGGCGCATCCGCTTGGCGGGGGCCTTGTTGCCGAAGGCCAGATAGAGCGCACCGCCCAGCAGCGGCATCATGCCGATGAGGACGAGCCAGATGATCTTATAGTCGCTGTTCTCGTCCTTCCGCACGAGGTAGAGGGTGATGAAGAGGCTGAGGACGTTCAGCCCCGCATTCACCCACACCTTTCCGGCGGTGAGGGAGAAGAAGGCCCAGAGCAGCCACCCGATCTGCAGCAAAACAAGGGCCACTGTGACCGTGGCCCTGTTGATGACACGATTGAAGAACCGTACGACCGGCAGCCGAAAGAACATCTGCGCCTCCCCCGCTGCCTTTCGGCAGCATTTTTATGGAAATAGTATAGCGCAGAGATGCGGAGATTTCAAGCTCAGGCGTCCGCGTCCTCGAAGCCTACCATGAGGCCGCCCAGCTCGGCGTAGTAGCTGCACAGGCCGCCGCACTCGGTCACCCGCACCTGTGCGCCCTCGAAGACAGCTTTCACCATGTGCATCAGGCGCTCGGCGGCGGCGGGGTTGCCGCAGTGGGCAATGATGACCTTGCCGCTGGTGTAGCCGTGGCCTTTGAGCTCCAGCACGATGCGCTCGAGAGCGCCGTGTTCGCCGCGGGTCTTGCAGAGGACGTCCAGTTCGCCCACATCGCTGGCCTTGCCGATGACCCGGATGTTGAGCATCCGCGCCACAGCAGCCACAGCGGGCTTCACCCGGCCATTCCGGGCCAGATTCGCCAGCGATTCCAGCGAGAACAGCAGATGGGTGTGGTGACGGTAGCGCAGCATCTCTTCGCACACCTCGTCAAACTCCTTGCCCTCTTCAATGAGCGCACGGATATGCTCTGCCAGCAGCACCAGTTCCGGGCCGGCAGACAGGCTATCCAGCACAAAGACCTGAGCACCCGGGTGCTCTGCCTGATACTCCTCTGCGGCCAGCTGGGCGGCGTTGCAGCTGCCCGACAGGGTGCCGGTGATGGTGATGGCATAAATTTCATCTGCGCCCTCATAAGCCTCCAGCCAGTCGCCGATGTTGGGGCAGGAGGTGCTGGTCTTGCCTTTATAGGTGCGCAGGGCAGTCGCCATCTCCACGGCGTCCAGCGTGCCGTCGTCGAGGTATTCCCTCTCGTCGGTCACGATCTTCAGAGGCACAGCAGCAAAATCAATGCCGTCCAGCGCATACAGGCTGGCAGAAGAGTCCACAACGATTCGTTTCATCTCATCTATCTCCATTCCGGCGGGTGTCCGCCGCATTTTTTACGTTCGGTGAGTCCACTATATCAGTTTTTCAAAAACCTGTCAAGCGATTTACAAAATTCTTAATATTGTTTTCATAAACGGTTGACCCCGACTCAAAAATGCGATATACTACCACCATGAATCAGGAAATGAAACGCCGTGTCACGGCCTGCGCCGCCGGGTTTTCCCTGCCGCGCTACCGGGAGCTGCCCTCCGTGGGGCTGTATCTCGACCAGACCGTGCAGCTCGTCAACAGCTGCTTCCGGGGCTTCCCCGGGGTGGAGCTCACCCCCTCCATGGTGAGCAACTACGTCAAGAAAGGAGTCATCTCCCACCCCGTCAAAAAGAAGTATTCCCGCGAACAGCTGGCTTCTCTCATCTATATCGTATTGTCTAAAAATGTCCTCTCGCTGGAAAACATCGACACCCTGTTCCAGATGCAGCGGGCTCACTGCACCGCCGCCGAAGCCTACGACTACTTCTGCGACGAGGTGGAGAACTGCCTGCCCTACATCTTCGGTGCCAGCAGCACCATCTGCGGCCTCGACCCGGATGCCGACGACGAAAAGCGTCTGCTGCGCGGCACCATCGTCGCCGCCGTGAACAAGATGTACCTCGACTGCTGCTTCGTCGCCATGCGGCAGGAGGAGGCGCTCTGGCCGGGGATACTCGGCGACTTACAATAAGATAGGTACAAAAAAAGCCCCCGGCACCATGCGGAAGTGCCGGGGGCCTTTTCGTACAAAGCGGGGAGATGCGGAAGCTCTCCGCCTTGGGAGGTTGGTTATTTAGTGGAGCAGCTCGTTGTGTGCAACGCCGCCCACCGTCAGCTCTGCGCTCTCACCGGAGTGGGTGAGGGCAAAGAGGGTGTCGTCCACGCCAAGAGACAGCATGCTGTCGATGTCCAGAGCAGTCTCACGGAGCTGGGTGCGGAACACGAGGGTGTTCACGCCCTGAGCCTTCAGCTCCTTCAGGTTGCTCAGGCAGCCGGAAAGGACGGCAGTCTCAGCAGGCACTGCAATGATGTACCGGCCATCGGCAATGGTGGTCTCGTAGGCCCCTGCGCCGGTAACGGTGAGGGTGACAGCGGAGCTGCCGCTGTTCTCGGCAACAGCCTGCTCGGGTGCGCCGCAGCGGTTGCAGACGCCATTCACAAACTCGTGGCCCAGTGCGTCGATGATCTCTTCGTAGGTCTCGCGCTCATGGCCCTCGGTGGTGCAGGTATAGATCCGCTTGCCCGGGGTGGTGCAGGTGGGCTGTACCGTAGCCGTCAGCTCATACTTGAGGTTGCCGGTCTCCACGCCGACCAGATCGCCGACCACCTCAACCGTGCCGTCGTCTTTCTTGACCACCTCGGCGTTCTTGACCTCTTCGATCTTGCCGCCAGCGGTATTGATCTCGATCTTGCCGGTGATGCCGTTTCCATTCTCATCCGAGTTGCCCGGCTTGGCGGTGACAAAGGTGCCGCCCTCCTGAACCTCCAACTGGGTCTTACTGTCATTGCCAATCACCGGGGTGATGTTGACGCTGTTGCCATTGGCGGCTGTGCTGGTGGCGCTCTCAGACTTGCCGCCTGCGGCAGTGAAGGTGCCCTCCTTCACCGTGACCTGCGTAAAGTAATCACAGCTTCCCTTGATGGCATCGCCGCCGGTGGCCTTGCCCGAGCCCGACTTGGCATTGCCGCCGATGAGCGTAGTCTCGCCGGCGGACACGATGCCGCCATACTCTCCCCAGAGGGCATTGCCTCCCGTGGCATCGCCACTTTCCGACTCTGCATTGCCGCCGATCGCCGTCAGCTTACCGCCTTTCTGGACCTCATAGCCGCTGCCTATTCCCCAGAAGCCAAGAGCATTACCACCTTGGGCTTTTCCGTCCGTAGTCTTCACATCCTTGCCAATGGCAATGACCTCGCCGCCTTCTCCAACAGTGAACTTTCCATTGGTCCCAATGCCGCCATTTGCAATGAGCTTCGAATTTTTGATGTTACTATCCTTTTCGGTCTCCACGCCGCCGGTGGCGGTAACCGTTGCATCCATCAGATCCAGTCTTCCAGCGCGGATGCCGTAGCCGTCGTAGTTGTCGCTCTCACCAGTGCCTGCGCCGCCGGTGGCAGACAGAGAAGAGCCCTCCTTGCCCTGGATCGTCAGCTTGGCGTCATCCGACGCAACAACAACCCCGGCGGCTTTTCGGCCACCCGTGTACTCGCTGCCGCCAGTCAGCTCATTCTTGCCGTCCAGCTCCAGAGTCACATTGCCGGTGCCGGAAACGGTCACAGCGCTCTTGTTTGTATTCCCTGCATCCACCTTCAGGTCACGGAGGATGACCTTCAGGGTCTCTTTCGACTTATTGATGATCTTCACCACATTGTTGGCGGCAGTCTGTACGCTTTCGGAAAGGGAGGTGGGGGCGTTGGTGTCTCCGTAGGTCTTCTCCTCAGCCTTCTGCTCCGCAGCAGGCTTGGCGGCCTCCTTCTGGGCTTCGGGGTCATACTGGCCGTACTCGATCACCTGATCGGAGGTCTTTTCGGTCTTTTTGTCCTGTTCCGGCTCCTGAGAGTCGGCGGGCTTCTGCTCAGTCTTTTTCTGCTCGTCCTTCTTCTCCTCGTCCTCCGGGGCCAGCAGCTCCTGAGAGGTGGGCTCATCGCCCTCGTCCTCACCCTCGGCGGCAGAGTTCTGGGTCTTCCCCTCGCCCTCGGTCTTGGTCTCGCCGGACTTTTCAACCTCGGAGGTGTTCTCCTCTGCTGCGTTCAGGCTTTCGGTGGCCGTGGGTTTGGTGTTGTCACCGGTGATGGTGACATCATTACCCTCTTTTCCGTCGCTGAAATCGTTCGTCTTATCAGCGCCGCCAACCATGATGGTCACTTTTGCGCTGCCGTTATCGTCTACCTGCGTGATCTCAACATCGCCATCCACCTTAGACATATCGATGTTGAAACCGGCCGATGCCGGTATCGCCGCAGCTGACACCGCCATGCTGAGCGCCAGCACAACTGCCGCCGTGCGCTTCATCGTTTTCCGTAACCGCATAATTTTTACCTCCTGTTTCGTGGTTTTTCCTTTTTTTATTTTACCCCCCCCCCCTATCAGTTTGACAAGAGTTTTTGTCAACAATCTTTTCGGTGATTTTTTGGCACATCCTACAAATAAAGCCGCCGTTCCACACGTTTCGTGCAGTACGGCGGTCGATCAGTCTCTATTGCAGTCCCTCTGGACGCAAAAAGAGCCGCTGTGCATACGCACAGCGGCTCTTGCTATCTTCCGATATTTTATTTTGCGTACTCGACGGCACGGCTCTCGCGGATGACGTTGACCTTGATCTGGCCGGGGTAATCCAGCGTATCCTCGATCTTCTTTGCGATGGAGCGGGCCAGCAGGATGACCTGATCGTCGCTGATGACGTCGGGTTTGACCATGATGCGCACTTCGCGGCCAGCCTGCACGGCGAATGCCTGCTCGACGCCCTCGAAGCTGGAAGAGATCTCCTCCAGATTCTCCAGACGCTTCACATAGCTCTCGACATTCTCGCGGCGGGCGCCCGGACGGGCAGCGCTGATGGCGTCGCAGGCCTGAATGATGAAGGCCAGCGGAGTCTTGGGCTCCACATCGCCGTGATGGGCCTCGATGGCGTGGATGACCTGGGTATTTTCCTTGTACTTGCGGCAGATGTCCACACCGATCTGGACATGGCTGCCCTCGATCTCATGGTCAAGAGCCTTGCCGATGTCATGCAGCAGACCGGCACGGCGTGCCAGCGTGACGTTCACACCCATCTCGCCTGCCAGCAGGCCAGCCAGCCAGGCCACTTCCATGCTGTGGGTCAGAGCGTTCTGGCCAAAGCTGGTGCGGTACTTCAGGCGGCCGATGAGCTTGATGAGGTCGGGGTGCAGGCCGTGGATGCCCAGCTCCATAACAGCGCGCTCGCCCTCCCGCTTCATCTGCAGCTCGAGGTCGTGGCGGCACTTCTCCACCGTTTCCTCGATGCGGGCGGGGTGGATGCGGCCATCGCCGATAAGGCGCTCCAGCGTCATGCGGGCCACCTCGCGGCGGGTCTGGTCGAAGGAGGACAGGGTAATGGCCTCCGGGGTGTCATCAATGATGAGGTCAACGCCGGTGGCCGTCTCAAGGGCGCGGATATTGCGGCCCTCACGGCCGATGATGCGGCCCTTCATCTCGTCGCTGGGCAGCGGGACGACGCTGACGGTGGTCTCGCTGCAGTGGTCAGCAGCACAGCGGCTGATGGCCTGACCGATGAGGTTGCGGGCGATGCCGTCGCAGTTCTCCTTCAAATCGGTCTCGTAGGCGGCCACGCGGATGGCCTTCTCGTGGGTCAGCTCCTCGTCCACCTTGTGCAGCAGCACTTCGCGGGCGTCCTCCTGGCTCAGGCCGGCCAGCGTTTCCAGACGCTCCATCTCCTTGGCGCGCAGGGCATCGACCTCGGCCAGATGGGCCTCGGCCTCCTCGTGCTTCTTTTTCAGCTCTTCCTCGCGCTTTTCCAGAGCCTCGGTCTTGCGGTCGAGGGCAGTTTCCTTCTGGTCGATGCGGTTCTCCTGGCGGCTGATCTCCGCACGGCGCTGCTTGATCTCTTTATCGGCCTCTGCCTTCTGGGCATCGACCTCGGCTTTCAGGCGGAAAGCCTCATCCTTTGCTTCCAGAATGGCTTCCTTGCGCTTCTGGTCGGCGGTCTTGATCGCTTCGTTCACCAGCCGAGTCGCCTCGGCCTCGGCGCTGCCGATCTGGGCCTCTGCGGTCTTTTTACGGTTGTTATAACCAATAAAATAGCCCGCAGCTGCGGCAGCGACAGCAACGATCAATGCCACGATCACTCCGATCACGGTCATTGTTCTTCACTCTCCTTAACAGTCAAATTTTGCTTTAACAGGCAGGAGACGCTGTGCGGCCGAACGCGGGCCAGACATAAATCAAATTTTCAACGCAAAAGAGGCCAACAAGAACAGACGCAGAGAAAAATCTTCCTGTGCGGTAGGTCTGGTGCAGCTTTTCGATTTACAAGATGTGCTTATAAAAACGGGCAGATGAAGCCCCATTGAAATATCTGGTCGCGGAATGTTCCGCCTGCAGCGTCTTAGATTCCATACTACTTCTTATATTACGAAACATTTTGCACAATGTCAAGGAGAAGTAAGGCCGAAAGCGGAAATTATTTTTTTATTTATTCGAGATACATCCGGCGCAGGCGCATCAGGCGGGCCGGCGTGAGGCCGTATTCGGCTTCCAGATAGGCGTCGGCACTGCCATAGCGCTCCCGGATGATGCCCAGCACGAAGGGAGCAGACTCCGGGTGGACGCCGAACACGCCGAGGTAGAAGTCCTTCCGGGCGGGGTCAGCAGCGATCTCCTCAGCGTGCTCGGCCCAGACGGCTTCCAGCTCCGGCCTGCGCCAGATGTTCGTCTTCTCAAAATCTTCGGCGATGGTCTTGTCCGACGCGCCCAGCGCCAGCAGGATGAGGATGGCGGCCACGCCGGTGCGGTCCTTGCCCGCCGAGCAGTGGAAGAGCACCGGCGTCTCACCGGCTTCCAGCGCACGGAACAGCTCCTTGTACGCCTTGTTGCCGAAGAGCATCCGCTCGTACATGGCGTCCGCCATCCGACGGCCCTCGTCGGGCATTCCCTTCAGCAGGTTCTCCCGGTCTTCGGGCGAAAAGTCCACCTCTTTGCCGTTCTCAAGGCAGAGGCCGCAGATGCGCACCAGCCGCGCGCCGTCCGGCACGTAGTCGGGCGTCTCGGCAGCTTCGGCCTCGCTGCGCAGATCGAGGATGAGGCGCAGGCCCAGACTGTCCAGCAGCTTCCGGTCAGCCTCGCTGGTGAGTTTCCACGTCGGGATGCCCCGGTAGATCTGGCCCCACTTGATGTGCTTGCCCTCATCGGCCTCGTAGCCGCCCAGCTCGCGGAAGTTGTGTCCGCCCTCAAAGGGCAGCTGAGTGCCGGGGGCAGGATGTACCACGGCAGGCTTTGCCGCCGCGCTGGACAGGACAGGCAGGTTATAGAAGGGCTTCGCCGACCGTCCGCGCCGGGGCGGCAGGCTGACCGCACCGCCCAGCACCTCCATCAGATAGCTGCGCAGCAGGTCGATATAAGCCGAAGCATGGTCGCGCCGCTGCAAAAGGGAGACGCAGAGGGGCGGCAGGTCTTCCAGCAGGACATCCCGCACCCGGTCCAGCTCCCGCCGCGCGCCCGGCTCGTACCGGGTCAGGCAGGTGCAGAGCTGCTCCTGCACGAGGTAGTACGCCTGATAAAAGCTGGGGCCTATCTCAGCGTTGGGCGCAAAGCCCGCCCGGGCGCAGGCCTCCCACAGCGGGGCGAACAGGTCCTGCCGCAGACTGGGCAGAAGGACCCGCTGGTTCCGCAGCTCGGCCAGCGGCACACTCTCCTTCTCCCAGAAGGGGTGGCCCCGCGGCACCAGCAGGCAGGCCGGGTCGGCCCGCAGGGTGGTGCGGGCCAGCACCGGTGCGGCACAGCCCAGGTCCATCACAAGGCCCGCATCCAGCTCGCCCTGCTCCACGCCCTCGGCCACGGCGTCGTTGTCCAGCAGGCGGAACCGCATCTCGATGTGGGGGTACTGCTGGCGGAACTTGTCCAGCTGGGTCTCAAGGCCGGGCAGATAGTCCGGCACCAGCGAGACGCTGATGCCGATGCGCACCGGCTGGGCCGACTGTATCTCGGCGTGGAGCGCCGCCTGCATCTGCTGGAACTGCTCCACCACCGGCGCGGCATGGCGCTGTAAGCTCACGCCCCGGTCGGTGAGGCTGAGCCTGTGGTGGGCGCTGAGAAAGAGCGGCCCGCACAATTCGGCCTCAAGGGCCGAGATGCTCTGACGCAGGGCCTGTCGGGATAAAAACAGGCGCTGGGCCGCGCGGGTGTAGTTCATCTCCTCGCAGAGGACCAGAAAATAATGCAGCTGGCGGATGTCCATCGTTTCCTCCTGAATCTTAGAGTGGTATGGGTAAAGAATACCGCCTTTTGGCCGGATTGTAAAGCCGCTGGAAGCAAAATCCCACTTTTCTCCGCTATTGACGCCGGGCTTTCCCGCGTGTAAGATAAAGGAAAGGAGGCTCTCCCCATGAAATATAACACTCCGGCGCAGGAGGCCAAAAGCCTCGGGACGCTGTTTTTCACTTTTTTCAAAATCGGCCTGTTCACCTTCGGCGGCGGCTACGCCATGATCGCCCTGCTGGAAGAAGAGTTCATCCAGCGCCGCAAATGGCTGGACAAAGACGAATTCCTCGACATGACCGCCATCGCGGAATCCACCCCCGGGCCGGTGGCCATCAACAGCGCCACCTACCTCGGCTACAAGCTGGCCAAAGTCCCCGGCGCGGCCACGGCCACCGTGGCTGTCTGCCTGCCGTCCTTCCTCATCATCTACGCCATCTCGCTGTTTTTCGAGCAGTTCACCCAGCTCACTGTCATCGCCAACGCCTTCAAGGGCATTCAGGTCTGCGTCATCTACCTCATCTTCTCGGCAGGCGTGCGGATGCTCAAAGCGCTGGACAAGTCACCCTTTGCCACCGGCGTTCTCGCCGCCGTCATGCTGGTGATGGTGGGCCTCTCGCTGGCCGGTGTCAGCGTCTCGTCCATCCTGCTCATCCTTCTCAGCGGTGCGGCAGGCGTGGCTGCATGGCTCATCGGCCGCAGAAAGGAAGGGAAGTAAGATGTTTCTGAAATTATTCCTCACTTTTCTGGAGATCGGTGCCGTCTCCTTCGGCGGCGGCTACGGCATGATCTCCCTCATCCGGGAGAAAGTCCTGCTCAACGGCTGGCTCTCTGAGGCCGAGTTTCTGAGCTTCATCGCGGTGTCGGAGTCCACACCCGGCCCGCTGGCCGTCAACATGGCCACCTTCATCGGCGCGTCGCAGGGCGGGGTGCCGGGGGCGCTCTGCGCCACGCTGGGCGTCGTTCTGCCGTCTTTTTTCATCATCCTGCTCATCGCGGCCCTCATCCACGACCTGCTCAAGTACGCCGGGGTCGAAGCTTTCCTCTCCGGCGTCCGGCCCTGCGTCGTGGCCCTCATCCTCTCCACAGCCCTCACCATGGGGTTGAGCACTCTGCTGGGCATCTCCACCGCCGCTGAAACGCCCTCGCCCGCATGGCGGGGCATTGGCATCCTTGCAATTCTGGCCGGGGTGCGGCTCATCTGGCAGAAAGCCAGAGGCAAAGCCCCTTCGCCCATCGGGATGATCCTGCTCTCGGCGGTGCTGGGCGCAGTTTTATACCAATAAAAAAGAACGGCATCTGAGCTTTTCTCCGATGCCGTTCTCTATTTTGCTCTTCTGAAATCCGATTCACAGACCCGGCCATTCTGGGCCAGAACGCGGCGCAGGACCTGCATCACGCCGGAGCTGGTGTTGGGCGGCGCGAGGAAGGGCACCTCCTCCCGGAGGGCGGGCGAGCCGTTCTCTACAAGGAAACCGTATTTTGCCGCCTTCAGCATCTCCGCGTCGTTGAAGGTGTCGCCGAACGCCATCATGCCCTCGGGCGGGACGCCCAGACGCTCCCCCAGCCGAAGCAGGGCCGCGCCCTTGTGGACGCCGGGGTTCATGATGTCCACCCAGTCTGCACCGGCCACCGCCACCGAGAAGCGCCCGCCCCAGACCGGGCCATAAAGCGCGTCGTAGCCCTTCTGGGCATCTCCCTCGGGGAAGTAGATGGTGAATTTATCCACCCGGGCGGTCACGTCCTCCAGATGAGGGACATATTCCACCTTGGTGTAGAATCTCTTGAAGACCCTGTCGTATGGCCGGAACTGTTCCTCCACATAGGCCGTTTCCAGCCCGCAGAGGACGGCGGCGTGGCCCGCGCTCCGGGCCTGCCCGGCCAGCGTGTGCCAGTCGGCAACATCCATCTCAGAGAGATACAGGCTCTCGCCCTTCCAGCAGATGGCACCGCCGTTGTCACCCACAAGGATGATGTCGTCCTGCAGGGGCGCGAACATCTTCTCTAAGGTATAGATGGGCCGTCCGCTGGCGGCAGCGAACCGGATGCCCCGCTCTGCCAGAGCGCAGACAGTCTCCGCGAAGTCCGGCGGGAGCCGGCTCTGGTCGTCCAGCAGGGTGGCGTCAAGGTCGGAGGCAATGAGGCGGATGACGTCCATGCGCGCCTCCTCAGCCCACATAGCTGATGTTCACGTCGATCTGTCCGCCGTAACCGGGGATGCGGGCGGTGCAGGTACCCTGCCACATATCGCAGGCGATGGGGCTTCCGGCCACATTATAATGGGCGTTCCAGATGCTGTAGCTCTTCAGCCGGTTCAGGTCGATGCGCTTGCGGAACCACAGGGTGGAGGCGTAGACGCCCGGCTGATAGCCCTGGGCCTTGACTTCCTCGCAGAAGGCGATGGCACACTTGGTGCGGTCTTCGACGCCCAGACCATCGGCACGGCCATTCTTACCGCCGGAGGCCTCAGTATCGAAGTAGATGGGGTAGTCGAGCTTGCGGCCGTTCAGGACATAGGCGCAGCCCTGCGCTTCTTCCCGGGCCTCGTTCTCGTTGACTGCCTGACTGAAGAAGTAGACGCCCACCTTGAGGCCCGCGTTCCGGGCGTTGGTGAAGTGCTGCTCGAACATGGGGTCCAGCACCAGTGCGCCGCTGCCGTAGCCGCGGTAGCCGATGCGGATGATGACGAACTTGACGCCCGCCGTCTTGACCTGCTCCCAGTCGATGTTCGACTGATATTTGGAGACGTCGATGCCGAAGGTGGCGTCCTGCTGGACACCGTTGGCGTCGAAGTAATAGAGCTTGTTGTCGATGGACTGGATGCCCGTGACCGGCTGGTTGGTATACTGGTCATAATAGTAGGTCTTGCCGCCCACGGTGCGCCAGCCGGAATAGACCGGAGCCGGAGCCGGGGTGCTGCCGTCATCGTCTCTTTTCCCGAACAGGAGGTTCCACAGCCAGCTCAGCAGGCCGTTCTCGTCGGTAAGACAGGCAGTATCAATGCTGCTCGCATCCAGCGTACCCGCATCCAGCGCCGCGCGGATCTCTTCCGGCGTCAGCAGGATGGTGCCTTCCTCGGTCTTCACCGGCAGGGTGCTCTGCTCTTCGGAGTTCGTCTCCGGCTCAGCGGGCTGAGACACTGTATCCTGCTCCACCGGGGCGCTCAGGGGGTCTTCGGCGGCCAGTGCCTCGGTCTCCTGCTGTAAGCGGGGGAAGCCGTTCTCCTGTTCCAGCTCGTCGATGCCGCCCATCATGAGGGCAGAAGGAGCTGTTTCCGGGGCAGCAGGCTCTGCGGCAGTCTCCTCTGCGGGGGCAGCCGGAGCCGCCGATGCAGCGGGCTCTTCTTTCACGCTCTGGCTGGGAGCAGACGGCTGCGCGGCAGACGCAGCAGTGCTCTCCGCCTCAGAGGATGCAGAGTCGTTTTTCGGAGTTTCCGTATTATTTTTCTTCGTTTCCTTTTTGGTGCTGTGGGCCGCATCGGTCTCACCCTCCCACAGCAGAGCCGACGGCTCCACCGTCAGGCCCGCAGGCTGGGACGCCAGCAGGGCTGTGGTGCCAAAACCGCCCACCGCGATGGCAAGAGCCATCACCGCCGAGGCCACCATCTGGCCCGCCGCACGGCGCGTCTTCTTTTTTGGTGTTCCTGTATCGTTCTGTCTCATTCCGCTTGCGCTGCCTCCAAGCTGTATTCTAACGCGGCCTCTCGCCGCCAAAAGTGCTTCAAATGCCATTTATACGTCTATAGTATACACCCAACCCCAAGCTCCCGTCAATGTCCTTCGGTGTCTCATGCAGGGCGTTTCGTGGAAGTTTTCCACCACATCCGACGCTTCATGTGGAAAACGAACCAAGCCGCCGTATTATTGCACCCAAAAGAAAAAAAGATGAGTTCCGAACGGGATTTTTGCGTTTTCCTCTTGCTGTCTTGACACGTGTATGGTATCATGATGGTCATGCAGCTTTTGCTGCACTCTGAACGTGTTAAGATGGAAAGGCAGATTCTTTATGTCAAATGTAAAAGATTTCTTAAAACGCAAGGACATCGTCATCACCCCCCAGCGCTACCTCATCGAGGCGCTGGGCGCGATGGCACAGGGCCTGTTCGCCAGCCTGCTCATCGGCACCATCATCAAGACGCTGGGCCAGCAGACCGGGCTTGAGACGCTGGTGGACCTGGGCGGCTACGCCACGGCCATGAGCGGCCCGGCCATGGCCGTGGCCATCGGCTGGGCGCTCCACTGCCCGCCGCTGGTACTGTTCAGCCTCGTGACGGTGGGCTACTCCTCCAACGCCCTCGGCGGCGCAGGCGGCCCTCTGGCCGTCCTCATCATCGCCATTGTGGCCGCTGAGCTGGGCAAGGCCGTCAGCAAGGAGACCCGCGTCGACATCCTTGTCACCCCGCTGGTGACCATCTTTGCCGGCGTCGGCCTCTCGATGCTCATCGCCGCCCCCATCGGCGAAGCCGCAAGCCAGGTGGGTACCCTCATCATGTGGGCCACTGAACAGGCACCCTTCCTCATGGGCATCCTCGTCTCGGTCATCGTGGGCGTCGCCCTGACCCTGCCCATTTCCTCTGCCGCCATCTGTGCGGCCCTCGGCCTGACGGGCCTCGCCGGCGGCGCTGCCGTGGCGGGCTGCTGCGCCCAGATGATCGGCTTTGCCGTCATGAGCTATAAAGAAAACGGCGTCGGCGGCCTCATCAGCCAGGGCCTCGGCACCAGTATGCTCCAGATGGGAAACATCGTAAAGAATCCCCGTATCTGGATCGCCCCCACGCTGGCCAGCGCCATCACCGGCCCTCTGGCCACCTGCGTCTTCCACATGGAGATGAACGGTGCCGCCGTCTCTTCCGGCATGGGTACCTGCGGCCTCGTGGGCCAGATCGGCGTCTACACCGGCTGGGTCAGCGACATTGCCGCCGGCACCAAGGCCGCCATCACCCCGATGGACTGGGCTGCCCTCGTTCTCATCTGCTTCGTCCTGCCCGCCGTGCTCAGCGTTCTCTTCTGCGAGATCGAGCGCAAGCTTGGCTGGATCAAGGACGGCGACCTGAAACTGAACTGAGCGTATAGAAAAAGCCTGCCAACAGCAGGCTTTTTCCTGTTTATACCACTCTTTCCCCATCCAGCACCGCCTGCCGGAGGACATCCCCCTCATACACCAGCTTGAGGGAGAACCACGGATGTTCCTCGTTGAGCAGCTTGAAGAAAATTTTATCGCCCTCCCAGATGGGCAGCTGCTCCACTCTCTCCTTCGGCACCCATTCCAGCACGCCTTCCCGGCAGGCATCGCCCTGTATCATCTCGCCCGTCCACCCGTCGGCGGTGTAGAGGTGGATGAACTCGGTCATATTGCCCCAGATGAAGGTCAGCAGTCCCCGGCTGCGCCAGTGGGTCAGCGTCAGGCCCGTCTCTTCCTTCACCTCCCGGAGAAGGCAGTCCTCCGGGCTCTCGAACCGCTCGAATTTTCCGCCGACGCCCACCCATTTGTCGTGATTGTAGTCGTCCTCCTTCTTCACACGGTGGAGCATCAGGTAGGCGTCGTCCCGCTCCAGATAGCACAGCGTCGTGCTGAAGATCGGGTATTCCGGATTCATAAAGGCACCAAGATCCATCTTACTTTCCCTTTCTTTTAACAGCAAAGCGCCCCGCAGATGACCCCTGCGGGGCGCTGTTTTTATGCGTTTATGCCTTGCGGCCTGCGCGGCCCTTGCCCGCATTGTTCAGCTTGCGGACGAGGTCGTTCTGATGTTTGCGCTGGGAGGGCGTCGGCTCCGGATCATGGGCCTCTTCGGCCTTGGCCCGGGTCTGCTGGACGGTGGGGTCCACACGCTCAAGGTTCCACTCCTGATTGCCGCCCGAGACGAAGTTCCAGATCTGCGCCTGCGCACCGTTGGAGGTGTTCATGCCCACAAGGTCGATGTACTTGTCGGCCAGCACGTTGCGGATGCGGGTCCGGCCATTGCGGGTAGGCTCGAGCGCCCAGCACTGGCTCAGTCCGCTGGTGCGGCCCCACTGATGGAGCCAGGTGCCTTCCACCACGCCGCCGAGGGCGAGGTCCATCATTTTGCCGGTAAAGCGGTTCTGGATGCGCCAGCGTCCTTCGCCTGCATCCACGAATTTCCACTGCTGCCACGGATGACCTGCGTAGTCCCACAGACGGATCGCAGCGCCGTTCTCCGTGTTGAAGTTCTTTACTTCCAGCACCTTTCCATTGGGGGCCTTGATGAGGTAAAATTCATTTTCTGATAATACGACCTGCGATGCCTTTGCCATAACTGCGTTCTCCTTTCAGCGTAGACTTTTGATGTTCCTATTATAGCGCATTTTGGTTTGGGCAGCAAGAATAGTTTTCCATAATTTTTGTGGATTTCTTTATGCATTCTGCTCGTTTTGCTGAGATCTCCTCACGTTACCCTCCGGCCCGGATTTCACCGCCGGAGCACACTTGTATACATCTCAAAAACGACCCCGCCGCTGTCGTTTTCCACCCTGTTTTTGCTCCAAGAACAGCACCCTCGTTTTCGGCCCGTTTCAGCTCCAAAATGGGCCGAACTGTCCCTGCTGCAAGGCCAGTTCAGTGCAGTGACTTCAGTTTTATAAATCAAAACTCACTTCGGCACTTTACTTTAATGATAGATATTGCATTTCAGAAAGAGCTTTAATTTGTTTCACGTTTTCTGCTATTGACTTTATTTCAAAACCGGTGTATAGTAAGCTTGCAGGGAGCGGAAAGCGCCCCCGTAACAACGAGCTTCAGGCTCCGCACACTGCGGGCCTGTGAGAAAAATATAGGAGGTTTGACTATGTATTACTACATTCTGGGCTGCGGTATCGCTTGTTTGGTCCTGTTCGGCATCAACAGCATGGAGACGGTATGCGTCAAGCCGGCTGAGATGGTTGGCAAGGTCCTGCTGTGGCCTGTCACCCTGATGGAAGCAGTTGTCCGTTACAGCTCCACTCATCACAATTTCAAGGCTGCGCTGTAAAACGCATCACGTCTGAGGACGTCGAAAAAGCCATCAAGGCTGCCGTACTCTTTGCGGGTACGGCAGCCTTTTTGCTTTACACCCGGGGGCCGGATGTGGTACACTGTATCTTGTAAAGCGATTTCCCGCCGAACCTTATCGTGCGCAGTTCCGCGCTATTTTTCAGGAGGACTATGAAACCCGATTACAAGCTGGTCGCCAAGGCCAAATATATCCACATGACCGCCGACCTTGCCAGCGAGGTCTGGCACGAGGTCTACAAACGCTATTTCCCCGCAAAGCAGCTGGACGCCCTCGTGGACAGCCTGCAGAGCGCCGACGCGATCGAAGAGGACATCGACAACGATGTGAACTACTTCCTCGTCTTCCTCGGCAGCAGCCTCATCGGCTACTTTGCATGGAAGATGGAGAACACTTCGCTCCATCTGCTCCACCTCTACCTCAAGCCCGAATACCGCGGCAAGGCCATCGGCCGGGACATCGTGGCGTCCTGCGAGCGTCTGGCCCGGGGCGAAGGCCGGGGCCGCGTCTGGTGCGGCGTCAACGCCAAGGCCCTGCCGGTGCAGCAGTTCTTCAAGGCCCGGGGCTACCGCTCCCTCGGCCCTGCCGAGAGTGAGGGCGGCATCGAGCGCAACGAGCTGATCTTTGAGCGGATGTTGTAAATTTCCTGCAAAGACCATTGCATTTTCTGCTCATTTGTACTACACTAAAGTAGTGTATTGAAGTACCCGTCTGCGGGTCCAACATCATTGAATGACCGGGGAGGAACTGTATATGGCAAAGGACCATCCGACCGGAAAATCCGGCCTGTATGCCGCTTTTCTGGAGCTTGAGACGCCCGAGGAGTGCTACCGCTTCTTGCAGGATGTATGCAGCTACGCAGAGCTGAGCGCGATGGAGCAGCGCTACAACATCGCCGAAAAGCTCATGCGCAAGCAGAGCTACACCAGCATCATGGGCAACATCGGCGCATCCAGCGCCATCATCAGCCGCGTGAGCCGTGTGCTGGGCCGGGATGACAGCGTCCTGCGCCGCATTCTGGAAAAGAACGGCGTCTCCGCTGACACCGAAGACTGAATTTCTACTGACCGCTGGCGCACTGCGGGCCGGGGATGCCCCGCCTGCGGTGCGCTTTTTCTTTGATTTATAAAAGGAGTATCTGATTATGAGCAAAGCTGTTCTGTTTTTTGCCGACGGCACCGAGGAGTGCGAGGCCCTGCTGGTGGCCGACCTTCTCCGCCGCGCCAGGGTCGAAGTCATCATTGCGTCCGCCATGGGCCGCCGCGCCCTCGTCAGCAGCCACGGCATCCACCTGAACGCCGACGCGCTGGCCGAGGATGTGGATTACAGCGACGTGGACATGGTCATCCTGCCCGGCGGCATCTCGGGTACGCCCAACCTCGCCGAGAACAAGACCGTCACCGACACCTGCGTTTCTTTTGCTAGGGCAGGCAGGAAGGTCGCCGCCATCTGCGCCGCGCCCAGCGTCCTCGCCAGCCTCGGCCTGCTGGAAGGCAGGAACGCCACCGCCCACGCCGGATTTCAGGACAAGCTGGCCGGTGCCATCGTCCACGATGAGGAAGTCGTCGTAGACGGCAGCATCACCACCAGCTACGGCCTCGGCGGCGCTATCCCGTTTGCCCTCGAGCTGGTGCGCCAGCTGGCCGGCCCCGCCGAAGCCGACCGCATCCAGAAGGCTATCGCGTATCGGCACTGAGAAGGAGGCTTTTCTATGCGTTTCATCACCTGCCGTCTGCCCGACGGCGTGGAAGACCCGGCCATCCTCTCTGCCGATGGCCGTCAGGTCTGGCCCCTGAGCTGGCTGGGCCTTTCTTACGAGACATTGTCCGACGCCATCCCGTTCCTGACCCCGCAGGTGCGGGCCGGGCTTTCGCTGGCCATCGCAGGCATCCCGGCGCTGCCCATCGAGGCTGTCACGCCGGAAAGCCCCATCCCGTCTCCGGCGCAGGACGTCATCTGTCTGGGCATCAACTACATGGCCCACTCCGACGAGGCCGAGAAATACTCTGCCGACGCCTTTGCGACCAAACATCAGGACGCCATCTACTTTTCCAAGCGGGTCACCCGGGCCGTGCCGGACGGCGGCTTCATCGAGGCCCATACCGACCTCGTGAAAAAGCTGGACTACGAATGTGAACTGGCCGTCGTTCTGGGAAAGGACGCGAAGGACGTTCCCGCAGGGCAGACGAAAGACTACGTCTTCGGCTACACCATCCTGAACGATGTCTCCGCACGGGATGTCCAGACCGCCCACAAGCAGTGGTATTTCGGCAAGAGCCTCGACGGTTTCACTCCCATCGGCCCCTGCATCGTCACGGCGGACGAGTTCGACACCTACCCGCCCAAGCTCCCCATCCGGTGCTTTGTCAACGGCGAAAAGCGGCAGGACTCCAACACCGGCCTGCAGATCTTTGACATTGACCATGTCATTGCCGAGCTTTCGCAGGGCATGACCCTCAAGGCCGGCACTATCATCGCCACCGGCACCCCGGCGGGCGTCGGCATGGGCATGGAGCCGCCCTGCTTCCTCAAACCGGGCGACGAAGTTCGCTGCGAGATCGAGGGCATCGGCACCCTGACGAACACAGTCCGCTGAGCAAGTTTTATTCCATTTTGTATTATTTCGCTCGATTTCTACTTATTCGATGTATTTTTGCGCAAGACGGCTCTTTGTTCACGAATAATTCATATTAAATTCATATTCCGTTCATGCATCTTCGGTATATGTATGGCATCAAAGGCGCGGTGTGCGCCGAAAACCCCTGACAGCACACTCCATATCGCCGCTCTCCCGGGCGGCTGAGGAAAGGAATCGGAAGAATATGAAAATTGGTTTTTGGGAACTCGTGGTCATCGTGGTCATCGCGTTCGTCTTCATCGGCCCCGACCAGCTGCCCGTCTACGCAAAGAAGCTGGGCAAGATGCTGCGCGAGCTGAAGAAGTACACCGGCGCTGCCTCCGAGGAGATCCAGAAGAATGTCGTGGAGCCTCTGAACGAGATCCAGGCCCCCCTCAAGGAAGCCGTTGCCCCCCTGACCGACATCAAGAAGGACATCGACAACAGCGTGAAGGACGTCACCAAGAGCTTCACCGGCATCGGCAAGACCAGCAAGGAAGAGGCCGCCAAGGCCGAGCAGGCTGAGGAAGTCACCGAGCTGGAAGAAGTCGAGGAGCTGCCCGAGGAGACCCCTGTCGAGGCGCCCGCAGCCGAAGCTCCCAAGGCAGAGCAGACCCCTGCTGCTGAGCCTGTGAAGGCCGAGGAAAAGACCGACGCCCCCGCAGAGGCAGCACCCGTGGCCGAAGAAGCCGCCCCCGCTGCCGAAGCCGCACCTGCCGAAGAGGCAAAGGCTTAAAAAGCCGTTTTCATAAGCATTGCACACCGCCCGAACGGCCTTTTTGCTCGCATTCTGCGTTGCTTTCCCTTGCAATCCGTCAGGATTGCTGCGGAAAATCGCCTTGTCTGCGGGCAAAAATCCTCGCTGTTCGGCGCACCCTGCTTACGAAAACAGCTTCTAATCCCCCCACCGATGCACCCGCGCCCGCGGTTGCCGTATACATTGTAATCAGCCCGCCTCGCGGCGCGGCAAAGTAAAAAGGAGATCATTATTATGCGTATTGGTACTAACGAGCTGCTTATCATCCTGGTCGTCGTCCTGCTCATCTTTGGACCCAAGAACCTGCCGAAGCTGGGCAAGATGTTCGGCAAGACCATGAACAACTTCAAGAAGGGCATGGAGGAGTCCGAAGCGGAGGACGAGACCACTGCCAAGGCCGAGACCAAGACTGAGAAGAAGGACGACGAGGAGTAATCTGTGGCTACGAACGTAAAGCGCAAAAAGAAAGCCGAAGTCATGCCTGACGACGGCAACATGACGCTGACGGGCCACCTGAAAGAGCTGCGCAACCGGCTGATCGTCTGCGCCGTGGTGTTCGTGGCGGCGGTCGTGGTCACGCTGGCTTACGCCGACCGTCTCATCGACCTGCTGACCGCCATGGGCCAGGGTTTCTACACCTTCGTGTCCATCGCCCCGCAGGAAAAGCTGATGCAGTATTTCCGCGTCTCCCTGCTGGCGGCTGTGGTCGTCACAGTGCCTGTGGCGCTGTATCAGGTGTATGCCTTTGCAAAGCCCGGCCTGAAAAAGAGCGAGACGTTCTTCCTCAAGCTGGTCATCCTGCTGGGTCTGGCCCTCTTTGTGGTGGGCGTGATGTTCGCCTACAAGCTCATGATGCCTTTCATGCTCCGATTCCTCAGCACCGGCATCGAGGGCGCCGACTACATCCAGACCACTACCAGTATCGAGAGCTATGTCAGCCTCTGCCTGACCATGTTCATCATCTTTGGCTGTGTGTTTGAGATGCCTCTGGTCACCATCATCCTCTCCAAGATGGGCATCGCCAACCCCGAGATCCTGAAAAAGGCCCGGGGCGTTGCCATCGTGCTCATCTTCTTCATCGCAGCTGTCGTCACCCCGCCGGACATCGTGTCCCAGTGCATGGTAGCTATCCCCATGGTGCTGCTCTACTTTGTCAGCATCTTCCTGAGCGGCATCTTCTACAAGCCCCGCTCTGAAGACAGCGATGACGAAGAGGAAGAAGAAGACGAGGACTAAGGCTTTTTCATCCGTCACGAAAGCGCACTCTGCTGCTTGCAGGGTGCGCTTTTTTGCGGCCTGTTTTATGCCATTCTGCCAAAAAGACGGCGTTATTTCCGTCTGATTGCATAAAAACCGGCCCGCCCCCTGCTCTTTTGGCCCGGAGTATGTTATACTGATGTCAAATGATAACCGGCGGGCGACCGCCGCAGAAAAAGGGGTAAATGAGTCATGAAAGAATACGCATTCGGCATCGACCTCGGCGGCACCACGGCCAAGGTCGGCCTGTTCACCACCTCGGGCGCTCTGCTGGAAAAGTGGGAAGTCCCCACCGACACCTCCAACGCCGGTGAGCACATCCTCGAGAATCTGGCCGACGCCATCCACGCCAAGATGGCCGAGAAGGAGATCACCTCCGAGCAGGTGGAGGGCGTCGGCATCGGCGTCCCCGGCCCCGTGCTGGACAGCCGCGTCGTCCCCATCATCTGCGCCAACCTTGGCGGCTGGGGCGAACGGAACGTCTCGGCCCAGCTGTCCGGCCTGCTGGACGGCATGAAGGTGCTGGTGGGCAACGACGCCAACGTGGCTGCTCTGGGTGAGATCTGGATGGGTACCGCCAAGGGCTGCCGCAGCGCTGTCATGGTCACGCTGGGTACCGGCGTCGGCGGCGGCGTCATCGTCAACGGCAAGGTCATCGACGGCGCACACGGTGCCGGCGGTGAGATCGGCCACATCACCGTCAACCGTCACGAGACGGCCACCTGCGGCTGCGGCAAGCACGGCTGCCTCGAGCAGTATTCCAGCGCCACCGGCGTCGTCCGCTGCATGAAGAAGCTGCTGGACGAGAACCCCGACGCAGACTGCGTCCTGCGCGGCAAGGATTTTGAGGCCAAGGACGTCTTTGATGCCGCCCGCAGCGGCGACGCCCTCGCTGCCCGCGAGGTGGACGAGATGACCGACACCCTCGGCATGGCTCTGGCCACCATTGCCAGCACCACCGACCCCGAGATGTTCCTCATCGGCGGCGGCGTGGCCCGCGCAGGCGACGTCCTCTTCGACCCGCTGGTGGAGCACTTCAAGACCTACGCCTTCAAGTCCTGCCGTGAGACGCCCATCAAGGCCGCAAGCCTCGGCAACGACGCCGGTATTTACGGTGCCGTGCGGCTCATTGTCGGAGAATAAGAGAGAGTATAACAAAAGAGGCACTGCCGCTGGCAGTGCCTCTTTTGTTATATTTGTTCTTTTTACAACGTATCTTCCCCGGGCAGCTGATTCCACAGGCGGTAGTAGACGCCCTTTTTCGCCAGCAGCTCATCGTGAGTGCCAGACTCCTCGACACCCTCTGCGCCCAGCACAAGGATACGGTCGTAGTCCTTGATGGTGGTCAGTCGATGGGCGATGGTCAGGGTCGTGCGGCCATGGGCCAGCTTTTCGAGGCTCTGGCCCACAAGGATCTCACTCTCGTTGTCGAGGGCGCTGGTGGCTTCGTCCAGAATGAGGATGGGCGGGTTCTTCAGGAAGACCCGCGCGATCGCAATGCGCTGCTTCTGGCCGCCCGAGAGCTTGACGCCCCGCTCACCCACATAGGTATCAAAACCGTCCTTCAAGGCGCTGATAAAGCGCTCTGCGCCCGCCAGACGGGCCGCTTCAATGATCTCCTCCCGGGTCGCGCCGGGCTTGCCGTAGGCGATGTTATCCGCCACCGAACCGCTGAACAGGTAGACGTCCTGCTGGACGATGCCGATGTCCTCCCGCAGGCTCTTGAGGGTGACGTGCTGGATGTCCTGCCCGTCGATGAGGATACGGCCTCCCGTCACCTCGTAGAAACGGGGGATGAGGTTGCAGAGCGTCGTCTTGCCGCCGCCGGACGGGCCGACCAGCGCCAGACGCTCACCGGCCTTGATGTCAAGGCTGACATGGTGGAGCACCTTGTTGTGGTCGTCGGGGTACTCGAAGCTGACGTCCTCGAAGCGGATGGCACCCGGACCGGGCTGCAGGGGCTTTGCGTCCTCGGCATCCTTGATGGTCACGGGGGTATCCATGATCTCCGCAAAGCGCTCGATGCCGGTCATGCCGCGCTGGAACTGCTCGGCGAACTCGACGATGCGGCGGATGGTGGCGATGAGGGTGGTGACATAAAGCATATAAGCCACCAGGTCACCGGCGGTTATCTTGCCGTACACCAGCGACAGACCGCCCGCAAGGATGACCACCAGATACATCAGGCCGTCGAAGAGGCGGGTGGAGGTGTTGAACGCAGCCATGGCATAGTAGCCCAACGTCTTGATGTGCTCGAAATCCTTGTTGCCCCTGGCGAATTTCTCGCGCTCTTCGTCCTCGGCGGCGAAGGCCTTCACCACGCCCTGACCCAGCAGGCTGTCCTCGATGGTGGCATTCAGCTCACCGATCTGGACGCGCTGCTGGCGGAACCGGGCGCGCAGGCGCTGGTTCAGCTTGACGGACACGACGCCCATCAGCGGCACGCAGGCGAACACGGCCAGCGTCAGCGGCACACTGGCCTGACACAGGATGAGGAAGGACGCCAGGATCTTGATGCCCGCGATGAAAAATTCCTCGGGGCAGTGGTGGGCGAACTCGGTCACGTCGAACAGGTCGTTGGTGATGCGGCCCATGATGGTGCCGACCTTGGTGTTGTTGTAGTAGGTGTGGTCGAGCTTGAGCAGATGGTCGAAAGCGTCCCGGCGCATGTCCGTCTCGATGTGGACGCCCATGATGTGGCCGATGCCCGACATGAAATACTGCGCAGCACCGTCGATGATGCGGAGCACGAAGTACACTGCCGCCAGCTTGAGCACGATGCCCGCCGTGAGGGTGATGCCCACGCCCATGGCGGAGTTGGTGATGGTGCTCATGATCTTGGGCAGGATGATGTCGCACAGGGTGGTCATCGCCGCACAGAACAGGTCGATGAACAGGGTCTTTTTGTATTTTGCCAGATAGGGCAGAAAGCGCCGGATGAGGGCGCCGCTGCTGGTGTGCCGCACTGCGGGGTCGTTGACTTTTTGCATGGTTCCTCCATTTTTCAAGCCGGCTTGCCCTCTCAGGCCGCTTCGCGTCCAGCTCTCCCAAAGGGAGAGGTGGCATTGCGAAGCAATGACGGAGAGGGCAAGGCCGTTTATTTCTTACTATAATCTCTCTCGCCGTAAATGGCCGTACCAATGCGCACGAGGGTCGCCCCCTCACGGATGGCGTTCTCAAAGTCGCCGCTCATGCCCATGGAGAGGGTCTCCATCTTCACGTTCTGGTACCCCCGCTCCCCGGCCTGCACGAACAGCTTGTACACCTGGGCCAGATACCGGCGGTTCTGGGCGTCGTCGTCGTTGACGGGCGGAATGGCCATCAGACCCTTGACCCGGATGTGCTCTTCTGCGGCGGCAGCGTCCAGCAGAGGCCAGAGCTGTTCCGGCGAGACGCCCGACTTCGACTCCTCGCCGCCGATGTTCACTTCCAGCAGGACGTCCTGCACGATGCCGGCCTTGGCGGCTTCCTTTTCGATGGCGGCCAGCAGATGCTCGCTGTCCACGCTCTGGATGAGGCTTGCACGGCCCAGCACCTTCTTGATTTTGTTGGTCTGCAAATGGCCGATGAAGTGACTGGGCTTGCCGCAGTAAGCACCGGCGTCGTAGTTGGCGCAAAGCTCCTGCACATGGTTCTCGCCGAACACATCGATGGCAAGGGCCGCGCTGGCGGCGACGGTGTCCGCAGTGCGGGTCTTGCAGGCCGCGCAGAGCTGCACTTCGGCGGGGTCGCGGCCTGCTTCCCGGGCCGCTGCGGCCATCTTTTCGCGGATGGCCTCCACAGCCTCCCGCATCTCTTCCAGATTCTTTTCCGCCATAAGGCTCAGTCCTCCTCGGTATATTTTGCGCGCTCGCCGCCGATGAGCTTCGGGCGGGTGCGGGCGCAGAGAATGTTGGCCTCGCCGATCTTCGAAAGGTTCAGCCGCACCGGCACGGCCACCCGGCGCAGATGCATTCCGATGAGGGTGCCTCCGATGTCGATGCCTGCGTGGGCGCGGATCTCCTCCACCGCGATGGGGTCTTTGAACTGCTTCCAGCAGGTGGTGGCCCAGCTGCCGCCCGCATGGGGACGCGGCACGACGCAGACTTCCTCCCAGCCGTATTTCTCAGCGGCTTCCCGCTCAATAATGATGGCCCGGTTGAGGTGCTCACAGCACTGTGCGGCCAGCCAGATGCCGTTTTCGGCCAGCACCGGTGCGACGCCGGCATAGACAGCCTGTGCAGCCTCAAGGCTCGAGTCCTTGCCGATGTGGCCGCCGACGATCTCGCTGGACGAGCAGCCCACCACAAAGACGTCGCCCTTTTTCATCTTTGCCTGGGCCAGCAGCTCCGTCACAGCCTGCCGCGCTTCGGTCTCGATTTGCTTTTTGAACTCTTCCGTCATAAAAAACACCTCGTTTTATACTCTTGCAGACAGCAGGCTGGCAGAGCCTGCCGCGCCGAAATACACTTTGCTTCCCGCCGGACACACCGCCGTGCAGCCGTCCAGCTCTCTGCCCGAGAATGTCTGCTTCCAGCTTCCGTCGGCGGTGTCCACAGCCTCGGCGCAGGGGGCGTCCGCAGGCAGCTTGAGCAGCTTCTTCTGGATGTTCTCACCGGCCCGCAGGGCGATGCCCCGCAGAAGGGTGCTGTCCGCGTGCTTTTCCAGCCAGCCGCTGCGGGTCCAGCGGTAGCTGATATAGAGGATGCCGTCCTCGTCCAGCGCCAATGCGCCGGGGTATCCCGGCAGGCCGGACACAAAGCTCCCGCAGTTTTTGCCGCCGGCCGTCAGCTCCCGGGCGTCGGCGTCCACACTCCAGATGCAGCGATTCCCGAGGTCAGAAACGTACAGCGTTCGGCCATCCTCCGAGAGGGCCAGACCAGCCGCACCGGCCACGCCGCCCAGCACCTGTTCCACCGTCCGGGCCGACGGGTCATACACATAGACGCAGCCCGTGCCGGTGTGGGCGATGAGCTCGGTGCGGAGAGCGCTTTCCAGCCCGTTTTTCGCAGCGGCTTCGGTGGACACGGCGAAATAGACCTTCCCGTCCGGGCCGGTCTCCACCGCCGACAGCACACCCAGCGGTGCGCCGTCGATTTGGGTCACCACCTGTTCCACTGAGGTTCCCCAGCTGTCATGCCGGGCGCGGCAGAGCGCCCCGCCGGAGGGCGTCACCACCGTCAGCCACAAGTCGCCGTCGGCGTCGAAGGCAAAGCTGGTCAGCTCGCCCTCCACCGACAGGATGGCCGCGGTGTGTCCGCCGTCGGTGCGGACAAGGTCGCTCTGACGCTTTTTCATGGCTGCACCGTTGTAGGCAGCAGCGTAGACAAGGCCGTCCTGGGTGCGGACGCAGTCCACGCCCAGATAGCCGCCCAGCTTCCAGCCGTCCTTGCTGTCGGCGGAGAGGGCCGTCTGCGCGGCACCGGTGTCCTGCCGCACATCCGGGGCAGTGTAGGCTTTCGGCGGCGTGTCGATGGGCCGCAGCAGCAGGCCGTACGCCAGCGCCGCCAGCATCAGCAGGGCAAAGATGTTGCTGGCCACCCGGAAGCGGGTCATCAGGGCTTCCCGCTCGATGGCGGCCTGTGCTTCCAGCTGGGCTTTCCGGCGGGCAGCGGCGGCAGACGTACGCTGGGCGCGGCGGAGCCACCGGTCCACAAAGAGGGCCACGTTCGGCCCCACCGTGATGGATGCAATGAAGAGGAGCAGTACCAGCTCTACGAATCCAATGCGCATGAACAGTTTTTCCTTTGTATTTGTCAGATTTCGGGGAAGTCTTTTATCATTGTAGTATAGCACACTTCGGCTTTTCTGCGCAAGATGAGGCCGAGCTTGACAGCCCCCGAAGCGGCCCTTTATAATCGAAACAGACACGAAACGCACCCACTGGGATGTTTTCCCAAAAAATCTACTCAAACTTCACAAAAATTCCTAATTGATAGGGTATGATAGACTTAAACGCAGTATACAGTTCCGCCGGGCTGGCTCTGAGCAGCCTCCGGCGCTTGGGAGATAGAAGCTTTTAGGAGGAATGCCTTATGGCAAAAATTCTTATCGTTGACGACGAGCCCCGCATCCGGGAGCTCATCCGGGAGAATTTACAGTATTCGGGCTACACCTGCGAGGAGGCAGGGGACGGCTCTGCCGCCCTGTCGCTGCTCACCGGCGGCGGCTACGATTTGGTCATCCTCGATTTGATGATGCCCTTCATGGACGGCATGACCTGCCTGCGGGAAATGCGCACCCGCCGAATCAACACCCCCGTCATCATCCTGACGGCCCGCGGCGAGGAGTACGACAAGCTGGCCGGCCTCGAGGGCGGCGCTGACGACTATGTGGTCAAGCCCTTCTCCCCCCGGGAGCTGGTGGCCCGTGTCAAGGCCGTGCTCAACCGCACCATGCCCCGCACCGAGGCTTCTGACAGCACCATGACCTTCGGGGAGCTGTCCATCGACACGGCCAGCCACACCGTCAAGGTGTCGGGCGAGGAAGTGAGCCTCACGCCCAAGGAGTTCGACCTGCTGGTCTTCCTGGCCTCCAACAAGGGCATCGCCCTCAGCCGCGAGAAGATCCTGCAGAAGGTGTGGAACTACGACTACTTCGGCGAGGACCGCACCGTGGACACCCACGTCAAGATGCTGCGCGGCCATCTGGGCAAGTGCCGCGGCTACATCGCCACTGTCTGGGGCATCGGCTACAAGTTCGACCCCGACGCGGCGCGTTAAGCGGAGGCTCTGCTCTTCATGCGGCAAACGAGCAAAACACGGCGCACCATCGGCATCCGGGGCCAGCTCATGGGCTTTCTGTGCTTCATCTGCCTCTTGCTGGTGGGGCTGTTCTGGTTTCTGAGCACCCAGCTGCTGGAACCCCTCTACACCACCCATATCCAGAAACAGCTCACCGAGCAGGCCGAGGCCATCGTGGCCCGGATGGACGAGGCCATCGGGAAGGGCGAGACCCTCTCCTACTGGGCCTTCGGCAGCCGGCTGTACGTCAACAACACCTTCTTCAACGCGCTGCGGGACGACATCTTCGAGCTGGGCGGGATGAGCAGCTTCTGCATCGACATCTCCGACACCACCCTGCGGCAGATCTTCAAGGTGGATAACCTGTCCTACTGCAACCTTCACCGCACTCGCCCCACCGACACTGCCGACGAGCAGACCGCCTACACCACGGCCCGCGCCATGCGGCAGCTCTGCCGGGAGAGCGGCGGCACAGTGGTGCGGAAGATCAACCCGCCCACGCCCTCCGGCTCCGTCCAGCTGATGGTGGGCCGGATGACCTCCGACGGAAATTACACTGTGCTGGTGACTACCAGCCTGATGCATGTGGCCGAGGCCGGCAAGGTGCTCAGCACCGTCCTGCCGCTGGCTGCGGCCCTCATTTTCGCCTTCTCGATGTCGGCGGCATGGTTGTTCAGCGAATGGTTCACAAAGCCTCTGCGGGCTCTCTCCGGGGCTGCGCGGCAGGTGGCGCAGGGCAACTACGCCGTCCATGTGGACTCGGTGCGGAACGACGAGCTGGGCGACCTTGCTCAGGAGTTCAACCACATGGCAAAAGAAGTCCAGCACGCCTCCCAGATGCAGCGCGACCTGCTGGCCAACGTCTCCCACGACCTGCGCACCCCGCTCACCCTCATCAAGGGCTATGCCGAGACGGTGCGCGATTTGACCGGCGACGACAAGAAGCACCGCGACGAGCAGATGAACATCATCGTGGACGAGACCGACCGCCTGACGGCCCTTGTTTCCAGCGTCATGGAGCTGAGCAAGGTCACGAGCGGCGCACTCAAGTGCGAGAAGGTCCACTTCGACATGGGCCAGCTCTGCGACGAGGTGAGCGAGCGTTACGACGCCGTCTGTGCTCAGAACGGCTGGCAGCTCAAGCTGGAAATTCCCGACGAAGAACTTCCCGTCTGTGCCGACCCCGACATGATGCAGCGCGCTCTGCATAACCTTTTGGGCAACGCCATGCACCACATCGGCGAAGACGGCATCTTCGTGCTGCGGGCGCTGCGCTGCCCCGAGGGCGTCCGGGTGGAGGTAGAAGACCACGGCCCCGGCATCTCCGCCGAGGACCTGCCCTATATCTTCGACCGCTACTACCGCTCCCGCTCCGACGCAGGCAAGCAGGGGACCGGCCTCGGCCTCTCCATCACCAAAGCCATCTTCCAGCAGCACGGTTTCCGCTTCGGCGTCCACAGCACTGTGGGCAAAGGCACCGTGTTCTGGTTCATCATGACCGATACCGAAGATGCAGCTGCACAATAAAGCTGCCGACATTTTGTCTTTTCTTCCAAAATCGTATTTCTCTCTTGATGTTTTTTTCTTCGACGCCTATAATCGAGTTGGATTCAATTTATTGCATCATGTAATACAGGAGGAAAGAATATGAAGCCCTGTCCGCATTTTCTGAAAAGATTCGCAGTTCTGGCAGCTGCCTCACTGATTCTGAGCGCGGTCACTTTAAGTGCCAGTGCCACAGCAGCTCCCGTAAAGTATGAAGAAAAGCGTTCCACTGTTACCACTGTCGATGGCGCACAGAAAAAGGAAGATCTGGCTGTGACCGTCGAATATCAGGTCGGCTCCACCTCTATCCGGGCTTATACGGTAGAAAAGGATGAGGTCATCGGTGTATCAAAGGATATGTGGTCTCTTTATGGTGCCTTTACTTCTGATTGGATCACCGATGGCACCTATACCCTCTCTCAGCCGCTGAACAGTGTGGAACAGATCACTGTAAGCGTTCCTTACGGCGACACAGCCCGCACGAACGAGAGTTATTTTGTATTCCATGTTCCCGAAGGCACCGTCGTCACTACTCCTTCCTGGAGTTATAACATGGACCTTTATAAGGGCAAGACCATTGCAGATGTAAAAGCCGTAGTGGAAGCCGGTCAGGACCCCAATACCCTCATTGACATTGAGGACGATTACGACCCCTTCGGGCCCGATCTTGAATATACCGACACTTCTGCGATCTATCACCTCCGTAAAGGTTACCTCTACCGCGTAAGCGTCAGCTCCGCCGAAGAGTCTTTCCCCGTTCCCGAGAATTTCTATTTCTGTGTAGATTAAACAACGACCAAAAACAGGAGCGGAAAGCCGCAGGCTTTCCGCTCCTGTTTTTTCATGCCGCATTTTCTCTCTGGCAGTACACCACCACTCTCGCTTTTCCGCCGGGGGTGCAGGTGTAGAGCACGAGGGGGCAGCCGCCCTCCCGCAGGGCTTCGGGTTCTTCGGGCGAGACCTGCGCAGTCCGCTCCACAGTGTACACTGCCTCAGCGCCGTCCTGTGAAGTGAAGCGCACCTCGTCGCCTTCCGAAAGGCTGCTCAGCCGCCCGAAGTGGGACTTGTAGTTGTGGGCCGCGATGACAAGGTCTCCGCCCGCCGTACTGCCGCATTGACGGCAGGGCGAGACCTTGAGGTTCGCTTTGCTCCACTCGGTCTGCACCGGCAGCTCCAAGCCCAAAGCCGGGATGGTCAGCACCCCCAGATACTCCCGCTCGATGCTTGACGCCGGGGTTTCCGAAGCCGGTTCCGGCCCGGACTCTGCATCTTCCGTGGGCAGGCTTTCCGCGCTGTCTGCGGGCTGTTCTGTCTCCGACACTGCCGCGATGCTCTGGCTCTGGCGCAGCTGGCTCACCGCCGAAGCGGCCTGAGCGCCTGCCCTTGCATCCTCGAGCCGGTCGTAGACGTAGAGGCAGACCGCTGCCAGCACCAAGGCACTTCCCAGCATCAGGCAGAGCCGCTCCGGCACCCGCCTACGCATCGTGTCTGCGCTTCCGGCTCAGCCAGAGGCCCACCGCCACGAGGGCGATGCCCCCGCCTGCCAGCACCGGCACGGGCCAGAGCAGCTGGCCGGTCTGGATGAGGGTCCCCACCGGTTCCGGCTCCGCAGCCGGGATGACTTCATCCGGCATCTCTGCCGAGGGTGTCGGCGGGCGGATGACTGTGATCTCGCCCGGCTGCTCCACCGACTTCGGGGTCGGCGTCGGCTTATCCGGCACATAGGGCGGCGTCACCGGCGGGGGAAGGGGGTCGGTACTGCGGTAGCTGTTCTTGAAGAGCAGTTCCGTCTTTGCCCCGTCGTCCCCATCCCGCCGGACAGACACGTGTCCTTTCAGTTCACCGTCGGTGTCCCACGCCACCATGACTTTCAGGTAAAAGACGGTGTCGTCGTAGTCGGCCCGTTTCCGTCCGCCCGCGTCCTGAGTGACCGTATACTCGTATATGCCAGGCTCGGTGTAGACGATGGTATCAAAAGTCTTCGTCAGGGTCTTGTCGTCGGCGGCGCGGCAGTCCCGGGCCGGAAAATCCAGCTCAGCCTCGTCGTCACAGCCTTCCGGCATCGGCGCGCCGTCCAACGCGGTCAGCCGTACCGTCAGCGTCTCGTCAGCTGCCTCTCCGGTGCAGCGGACGGACGCCTCCAGTTCCAGCTCCGCCCGCTGGTCTGCGGCCAGAGCGGGCAGGGCAGCGCTTACCGCAAGCGCTGCTGCCAGCAGGGCCGCTGCCATTTTCGGGAGCCTTCTCATGATAAGCTCTCCTCCTTTCCGTTTTGCAGGTCTGACATTGGTTTCATCCGGGCCAGCACCACCGTCCGCGCGTCGGTGTACTCCCCCGAGCAGGTAGCCATCGCCAGGAACTGCGCTCCTTCCGGCTCCTCTTCCAGCGCACGGAGGGCCTGTGCATCCATCTGAAGGGCATTCTCCTCCACAAAGGGGAGCAGCCCGCCTGCGTCCGAGCGCCACTTGCCCGGGGCAAAGATGGCCTGTTCCGACGCAGGCACCACAAGGCAGGCCAGCACTTCCAGCCGATAGCTCCCGCCGGGCAGCGTCAGGGTGCCGGTGGTGTTCTGGCGGAAGAATGCTCCGTCCTTGTATTTGTCGAGGTCGCCGAACATCCGCCCGTTCTCCATATGGTGGCCGTAGAGCAGGGAATATCGCCCGCTGAAGTCCGCGTCGCAGTCAACATCCAGAAAGATGCTGCCCGCCAGCGCAAAGCTGCCGTAGACGTCGGTGTTCAGATAGGTGAAATTGCTCTCGCCCTGCACCACCGGGTAGTCGATGGCCGTGCCGTCCAGCGTCAGCCACCCGCAGACATCGGGGTTGATGTCCCGCAGTTGGCCGAAGGAGAGGCTGTTGTCCTCCTGCGGCTGGGGCTTGAAGGCCAACAGCCCGGCCTGCACATTGTCGGCAGCGGCGTACACCCGGCTGTTGTCCCACAGCGCATAGCCCGACCAGACCACCGCCAGCAGCACCAGCAGGGCCGTCACCCCGTCCAGCAGGCCGTTCGCCGCCCGCAGGGCCATCTTCTGCCACCGGATGTTCCTCACCTCCCTTGCCTTATTTTCTCCGCGCTTACTTCTGATGGCGGCGGCGCAGGGTCAGCAGCAGCCCGACGCCCGCAGCACCCGTCAGGGTGAAGAGATAGGGTGCGCTGTCCAGCACCACACCGGCATCCACGGTGCCGCCCTTGGTGTTGGTGAAGTTCGCCTGCTCGACCGCCTCATTCACTTCGCCCTCGGTGCCAGTCTCCGTCGTCACATAGTCTGCGACCGGCGTCTCAGACACCTTGTACTCGACACCGTAGGGCAGGTTTTCGATGTGGATGGTATCGTCGTCTTTCAGATAGAAGGTCGCTTCCGTCGTCTCGCCGGGCCTGATCTCGATCGAGTCGGGGTTCGCGTCATAGCTGCCGCCGGTGATGGCGTAGCTGTCCTGATAGGTCTTGCCCTCCTCGCCGGTCAGCTGCACCGTGAACTTGAAGTATTTCTCCTTATTGCCCATGATGCCCTCGACGTCCTTGTGGACTTCCAGCTCACCGGCAGAGTAGAGGTTGTCGAAGTCGTCCTTCTTGCCCTCGCCGGTGGACTCCGGGTCCTCGGTGTGGACAGCGGCAATGCGGAGCTTGCCGTCCTGCTCGATGACCGTCACCCGCAGCAGGATGGCGTCGCCGTAGTAGGTCACGCCTGCGCTGTTGCCCGCCGCCTCATGGATGATGTAGGTGTAGACGCCCACGCTGTCGTACTTAGGCAGCTGAATTTCGATCTGCCTGGTCTTGTTCGCGCTGCCGGCTTCGCCCTGTGCGTAGGTCACGTCGCCGACAGACGGCATATAGTCTGCGGCTTCAATGCCCTCCGATGCGTCGGTCACGGTATCCGGGTCAATCGTAAACGTAAAGGTCTCTTCCGGGGAGATCGTACCCGTGTTGGTCAGCTCGTAGTTTTTGGTGAGATACACCCGGGACATATCCTCATACGGAGGGCCTTGCACCTGTGCCGCAAAGGCGGGCATGACGCTGACGCCCATGGCCAGAGAGATGGAAAGCACACCTGCGAGAAGCTTTTCTGCCTTGTTCTGTTTCATCCTGGAGTTCCTCCTATCTTGTCTTGTATGGTTTTTGGCGGCTCAGAGCCCCCGCCGCCGGATGAGGGTGATGACTTTTGCCTTGACCGCACTGCACTGCACCGGGCCGAAGTCACGGCTGTCCTCGGCCTGTGTGCGGCAGTCGCCCAGAATGAAGACGCTGTCCTCCGGCACAGCGTAAGGGTAGCTGAGCAGAGATTTGGGGTAGGTGGGGTAGAGGATGCCGCCGCCCTGCGCCGAGCCGTTGACCTCCACAACGCCGCTCTCGCTCAGGGTCACGATGTCCCCGCCCCGGGCCAGCACGCGGCCCACCCGCAGCGTTCCCGAGCGCTCATATACCACGACATCATTCTTGGCATAGTCTTTTTCCAGCCGGATGCCCAGCACGAGGTCGCCGTCCTTCACGGCGGGAAACATCTCATTGCCGGACGCCTGCGTCACCAGATACACCTGCGTCAGAAGCACCCAGAGCACGGCGGCGAACACCGCCAGCCGCACCGCCAGACTGCGCACTTCCCGCAGCAGGGGGCTTTTTTCCGGCTTCGCCGGTTCAGACAGGTTCGCTTCCGGCGTCCCGGGCGGGGCCTCCGGGGCAAGCGCCTCGTTTGGTTCCTTCACTCATCTTCCTCCTTCTTTCTGTTTTTGCAGCCCAGAACGGCCGCACCGGCACACAGCATCAGCGGCAGCCCGAAGAAGTCTGTCTCCACGCCGGTGTCCGGGTCTATATCGGCCAGAACGTAGTGGGCATAGAAGTTGACGACGCCGTTTTCCAGCTCTTCGTCGGTGGGCTCATAGCCCTCCTCCCACTCGTCCTGCGATACCTTTTCCTTCGGGTCCGGCTCATCCGTCACCGAACCGGGGAGCTCTTTGTACCAGCCGTCGAAGACGTAGCGCGCACCGCCGATGTCGAACTCTTCTTCGATGTCCGCCGTCGTCTCTTCCACCCGCTCGCCGCTCTGGTACTCGCGGCTTTCCCGGATGCTGTAGTCGTCCTCGCCCGGGGCGCGGACGTTGAACCGGGCCGTGAAGTTTTTCCTGCTCTTGACGCTGATGATGCAGTCGATGTGCTTGTCCGGTTCTGTCCCGTTGCTGCGCGAGATCTTGTACGGCGTCACCACGATGCTCTCCAAATCGTCCTGCGTCAGCCCTTCGACGCCGGTAGCCTCTTCGATGGTGTCCTTATACTCGTCCCATATCTCATCGACGACCTGGCCCCAGTAATCATCGCCCGGTTTCAGCGACCATGCGTCGCCAGTCGCGCCGTCCGGCCACGATACAACATAGTCTGACACATTTGTCAGGATGTTCTTGCCGTTATCTTCCCATGCCGCGCCGTAGGTCTTCACCTTGCCGACCCACTTGCACTCGCTGTTGTCCGGCGCCCACTGGCTGGGGTCATTGCTGCCGGGCCGGCTGGTGGGGGTCTTGAGCAGGAAGACTGCCGCCGATTCCTCCTGAGTCCAATCCCCCCGGCCCGGTGCATCCTCATCAAGTTCGTCCGCAGGCAGGGCGTTTTTGTCCCCGTCTACGCCGTCGTCAGCCAAGTCGGCATCTTCCTCAGAGAATCTGTCTTCTTCGGGCTGCTCTGCCTCATCCGGAGGCGTTTCCTCTTCGGCGGCGGGCCGTTCTTCCCACAGCTCCGGCAGAACGGCGATGTCTTCTTCCTCGTCTAAAACAGACTCCTCCTGCTGGGCCTCATCGTCGATGAAACAGGCGTAGAGGCTGCACTCGCTGTCCGCTTCCGGCCAGAGCAGTCCTTCATCCGGCATGAAGCGGATCGCCGTCCCTTCGTCGTCCCGGCTGTACCAGAAGCGGAAGCTCTTTCCCTCCACCTCCGGCTCTTCGGGCATCAGAAGCTCTTCGCCGCTGCCCACGATCTGTTCCGCGTAGGGCAGGCCGCCGTCGGCCTCGTCCGACTCGCTGAGCCAGAAGAGATAGGTCCTCTCAAAATGCTCGTCCGCTTTGACGGCCCCGCTGTCCGGCGTCGGCGTCTCGTCGGGCAGCCCGATGTCATCCAGCCCGTCCACCACGGCGGGGATGCCGCCTTCCGCGGGCAGAAGCACCGGCTCGTCTGTCCGGATGTCCTCTTCTTCGTCCCAGGCAGGCTCGTCCTCTATTTCCTCGTCCCATGTCTGGTCCGGCACGCTGTCCGTCCGCTCCGGCCCTTCGGCAAATGCGGGCAGCAGACAGCCGCACAGCAGTACCAGCACGATGCACAGTGCTGCGGCGCGCAGTGTCAGCCGCCTCCGTTCCAGTCGATTCCGCATACAACAGCCCTCCTTCATTCTCGCTCCCGGCGGGGATGCCGCCCTTTGCGTTATCAGGATACCGTTTACTGGACACGAAGGATGTCATTGCGTGCCAGTGCAAAAAATTTTACGCATGAAAAAACCGCCGCCGGGGTCTTTCGACTCCGGCAGCGGTCTGCTGTCTCCGAATTTTCGGTTTTCAGGTGCGGGTGGTGGCTTCCATGCAGTGCTCGGAGGGGGCGTAATATTCCATCAGAGCAATGTAATTCTCACAGTGGTGGCAGAACGCCGCCCGGATGGCGTCGTCGGGCGCGCTCTTCATCGCCACGAACATCAGGATGTACTTTGCAATGAGGCTCACAGCCTCGCTCTCGAGGCCATAGCAGAGGCCCACCGCCAGGATCGGCACGACGATCTGCTGCGCACGGATGGGGATATTCTCCGCATCGACCCGCTTGAGCACGGCACGGCTCATGGTAGATGCCGCCCAGACGGCGCGGGAGATCTTCCAGTAATCCATGTTCTTCAGATGGGTAAGGGTGCGCAGCCGCTGGATGACCTCGCCGTCGTCCAGAACTTTGTTCTGCGTGACCTCCTCCTCCGAGCGGATGAAGGCGCACTGTGTCATGTCCATCAGGGCGGCTTCGTACTTCTCATGGTAGTTCTCGCGGGAGATGAAGTACTCCTCCATACGGAGCATGACTTCGTCCGTCTCTTTGTCGGTGGCCAGCCAGCTGAAGTCCAGCGGCGTCGGGCCGAAATCGTTCCTGCCCATCTCGTTCAGGTCTTTCAGCTCTTCCTCGTTCCGGGTGGAGGGAAGAAAGCGGTCGTTGCCGTTCCGGTGGAAGCCCCACTCCTCGGGCAGAAGATGCGGCACGATGTCGCCGCTGGAGATGATGTTGAAGATGTTGCTCTCGCCCCAGCTCTCTTTCAGGCTGCCGTCGGCGTTGTGGTTGTTGTCGTAATCCTGCTGCAAGTCGGGGTAGTCCTGCGGGCCGAGGGCCACCGGCGTCGCAAAGGTGTAGACGAAAACATTCTCCCGTTTCAGTCCGGACAGCTCCCTGTTGACCCGGGCGGCCAGAAGGTTCGCCACCACCGCACCGCGGCTGTAGCCGCCCATCCAGAGCTTGACGACGCCCAGCTCTCCCTTTTGCCGAGCTGCCGCCAGATAGTTCTTCAAATCGGCAAACACCTCATGCACCGGGATGATGAAGCCGCCGTGGGCGTGGCCCGTGCCGGTGTGCAGATTGCTCACCCACTCGCCGCCGTAGCCGCCGCCGCGCAGGATGAGCGCCACGATGGTGGTGCGTTTCCCGTTCAGGGTGATGGTCTTGCGGGCCGTGGACCAGCCCACGAAGTCGCCCGCCTTGCCCACATCGACATCATAATAGCGGTATTTCACGTCGGCGAAGCCCAGCTTGGTATAGGCTGCGTCGAGGCTGTTCTCGCGGCCCACGTCCCCGTTGGCCCAGTATTTCGCATCGCTGGCCCATGTATTGAAAGCAGCCGTCACCATGCCCAGCGTCGCCAGCGCCAGCTGGTGGTCGTACCGGATGGAGGTGTGCGCAAAAAAACTGTCGCTGTAGTAATATTCGTGCTCGATGTCCATCTGGCTCAGCTCGCTGCGGAAGGACATTGTATAATTGCCTGCCGGGACTGCCCGGCCCACCGTCTGGCTTTTTGCCGCTGCCTCAGCCCGGGGCAGTGCCAGCCCGGGCGCAAGAGCTGCACTGCAAACCAGCGCTTTACAGAAATCACGTCGTTTCATGGTCTTTCCCCCTTGCTGCTTTCATAAACCTCTGACATTTCTATCGTATAGATGATTTGCTATAGTATACCGTATTTTTCCAGCGGATTCAATCATCAACTCTGCCGATCGGGTATATAAAAACCGGGCCGCATCGCTGCGGCCCGGTCATTTTCGTATTCTCAGAGAAGCTGCGGGTCCATCTGGCGGCAGAAGTCCACGATGTGGTGGAACATCTGCTCGACCGCCGGAGCCATCGCCGTGGGGCGCTGGACAGCCAGACCCACCACCCGGTACTCTTCCGGCTCGATGGGGTAGATCTTGACCGCCGCCGTGCAGCTGCGCAGCAGCATCCGGGGCATGATGGAGATGCCGAGGCCCGCCTCCACCATGGCGATATTGGACTGGTCGTCGATGACGTGGCAGCGGCGCTCGGTGGAGATGGAGTATTTCTTGAGGAACTGGCGCATCTCGGCGTCGGTGGCGTCGCACTGGACGACAAAGCTCTGGCCGTTCATCAGCTCCGGCGTCATAATGCCGTTTGGCGGTTCGGGCCAGTCCTGCGGTACGATGCAGAGCAGCGGCTCACGGAACAGCTCGGTCAGGTTGAACTCTTCGCGGCAGGTGGCGGACAGGAAGGCCAGGTCCACCTGACCGGTGCGCAGCCACTCCTTCACGTCGTCGTAAGTACCCTGATAGACCTCGACTTCGATCTGGGGGTAGCTTGCCATGAAGCTCTTGAGGATCTGGGGCAGCAGGCCGGCGCAGACCGAGTTGAATGCACCCAGTTTCACCTTGCCCTTTTCCAGGCCGTTGAGGCGGGCGATGCTCTGCTGCAGGGCCTCGTCGCTGTTGAGCACCGCCCGGATGGACGGGTAGAGCGAAGCGCCATAGCTGGTCATGGTCACGCCGTTTTTGCCGCGGTTGAATAAGGTAAAGCCAAGCTCAGCCTCCATCACCGCGATGGCATGGCTGATGGCAGAGGGGGTCAGATGCAGCTGCTGGGCCGCTTTGTTAAAGCTGCCCTGACGCGCGACTGCATCGAAAATTTCGTAAGAAAACAGCGTCATGTCCCTAGCCTCCTTCCGTTTTCAGTTCGGAGACGCCCGTTCTTCTGTGAATCTTTTTCACCTTGAGGATGCTATGCATCAATTTTCTTTTTGAGTGTACTATCCTATCCCCGCTTTGTCAAGCATCCAAACCTTAATTTTGGACGTTGAGCCAAATTTCTGCTTTTGAAACGCCATTTATAAGGTATATTGCGCCCTTTTCCGTTCCAGTATTTTCCTGTTTTGAACAAAAAGACCGACCGCCCTCCATCCCGGAAAGCCGTCGGTCTTCTGCGTTCTACAGATGTTTTTACTCGAGCACCAGCAGCAGGCTCATCTTGATGCGGCCCTGCGCCGTGACGCCGTGGAGACCGTTCTTGTCGAGGCGGAAGCTCTCGCCTGCGTTCAGCTCATAATTCTTCTGAATCTTCTTCATTTTTGTACCTCTGACCTCTAAAATTTTTGATCCATGACTTGGTGGCGATTTGAGTGACCACAAAGGTAAATTTGATACACGGAAAGAAGAATGCCCACTCGTCTGAGAAGTTCTCAGGGGAGTGGGCATTCTTCGTAGGCAGTTAATATAATTTCGATTATGATAATTTAAATTATATTAAGACGTTCCATGGGCTGTAACAGCTTCACCGCTTGGTTTTCAAAAACCACCTGTTGATAGCGGTATTACTTCTTCACAAATTGGTATACGCCATATTCTGGTGACGTCACCAATCCATGCTTGATAAGATTCTTGATAATAGAGGATGCACGAGATTTCTGAACGCCATATAGCTGTGCAACGTTTATGCTGCGGAACTGATATTGATACCGATATCTCTTGAAAAGTTCAAGCGTCCGCTCTTTTGTACTTGCAGTTAGTCTCGTGCCATTCAGCCTTTCGCAAAGTTCGCTCACTTCTGCATCCGTACTCATTCCGTGGAGCACTGTAGAAGTTTCCGCACTTTCCGCAGAGGTTTCCGCACTTTCCGCACCACTTGCCACACTTTCCATACTGATCTGTGCCGGAGTCGCTACACTTCTATTCGGCAGTGTGACGATAAAGAAATCCGAATCCGAGTAGAAAGTCGGCTTCTGGGCTACTTCCACATAAGAGTTCAGGATGCGGTCAATGCCGCTGCCACGGCGCTCCATAAAGCCAAGCCGTGAGAACACATCCGAGATCACCTGATTGCGCCGCATAGACGGAATATGCCGGATATCCATATCCTGCACCCTGCGGCCATTCATCATGCCGCCCGGTGAAGTGATCTCCAGTCGATCATCGAATACTTCCACATGAATCTCCGAACCAAGAATCTGATAATTCCGATGGATCAGCGCATTGACCAGCACCTCACGAACGGCCTTATACGGGTAGTCACTGCGTTCTTCACGGGTCATACCACGGATGCTCCACGGGTTTTTGCTGTTGTTGCGAACAAAATCTTCCGCATTTTGCAGCAGCGTGATCAGACTTGCACCTTGAAATTCCTTATCATCCAGAGCATCTTCTTCAATGCTGCCCTTGTAGTTGCCTTTCCAGCGAGTGCAGAAAATACGGGATTGTTTCAGAACGCCCTGATCGCAGAGTAACAGACCGCCATTCGTGATTTGTCCATCATCCGTTACCAATCCTACGACCTCACGCGGCTCATTCTTTGCACCAAAAATCAGGTGTCCGCCCTCGGTATTGGCAAATGCCGACACGGATTTCAGCCAGCTGCGCGGCTTTTTCTCTTCAAGACGTTCCTTGTAATCCACATGGGAGGCTTCAATGTAATGATCGAGGGGGAAAGGCATGGTATCACCTGCAATTCAGTTCAATATCGTTCAAGCGTATTATACCGTTTTTTATCAGTACATTCCACCACTTTATGCAGTCACATGGGTGGCATTCTCCTTCACCGAATTGATTGTTTCCATCAGTTCTCCGCCCGTTTTGCCATCAAACAGGCGGGTAAACAGAATGGGCTGGTCAAAGGGTGGTTTCATCAGCACCGCTTTGCTTTCCACATAACCGTTCTGCTCGATGTAATGAATGACCTTCTGCACGAACGCGATCTGCTTTGCATTCAGCGATTCGTCGTTGATGAACTTGGAAAATGCCTGCATGGCAGCATCGTGGTCCAACTTTGCCACTTTACGCACCAGCAGACCAAAGGGCGTATCCCGAAACTCCCGTGCATAGTCCTCTTTGCTGCCCAGCTCACAGGTGAAGATATGTTCCAGCTCGGTATAGTCGCCCCGGGAAAGCGGAATGTTCTGGGTCAGCTTGTGGATGGCCAGCGTATCGCTGCGGTGCTCCATGATGTAGCGGTTCACACGTTCCCGGTACTCGCCGAAATCGTAGCCGGAATCCAGCGTTTTGCCCTCGGTCTGTTCCAGTACCGGGTCGGCAAGGGCAGTGTAGACAGGCTTTTGCCCTTCTACACCGTCCACCAGAAACTTGATAAGCTCCCGCAGTTCCTGCCGCATTTCCTCAAAGCGGAGAAGATCGTGCGAGGTCAAAAATTCGTCTGTCTGCGCCTCCCGGATGAGGGGCAGCTTTGCCTGCACCTGCGGGATGGTAGCTTTTCCTTCCAGCATTGCTGCTGTATTGCGCAGCTGTTTCTGGGCGCGGCCCAGCCCCGGCAGACCTTCCAGTTCACAGAGCAGCAAGCCATACACAAAGTTATCAAACCGCTTGGCGGCCTCGTCCTTGTCGTCCAGCGAGATGAGCGGTGCCACCTCTTTCATCAAAATACCCTTGTCCGTTTCGGTCAGGCTGACAAAGGCTTCCGGCTTCTGGTAGCGCTCCACGGCCTGTCGGTGCAGCCGCACGGATACCAGCTCCGGGTTCAGCGCTCCTACCTCGGCACGGCAGGTCTCTGTTAAAATTTTACGCCAGTTCTGGTATTTTTCGTCCGCATAGGCTCCATCCTGCAAGGCCGCAGCAATGCACACCTGCTTGCAGAAAATGCTCTCGGACAGGCTCTTGGTGTCCGTGCCCTCGTAGCCGTTGGGCTTTTGGCGGAAGAACTCAAAGTTGCCGCAGTAGTCAAAGATCAAAAAACGCCGTTTGCCCGTATATTCGCCGTCGATGGCATCCACGCAGGCAAGGGATGGGCAGAGCCGCGTACCACGGCCTATCATCTGCCAGAACTTCGTTTTGCTGCGTACTTTTTTGAAGAACACCAGATTCACGCACTCCGGTACATCGATGCCCGTGTCCATCATATCCACCGAGACCGCAATAAACGGCGGCTTGTCCGGCTGTTTGAAATCGTCAATGATGGACTGTGCATAGGCGTCGTCGCAGACCACCCGCTGGATGAACCCCGGGTGCTGGGTCTCCAGCTGCGGGTAGAGCTTGCCGAAGCGTTCCCGGATAAACTCCGCGTGGCGCTTGTTCTGGGCAAAGATGATGGTCTTGCCGATGCGGTCGCCGCCTGCCGTCTGGATGCCCCGTTCCATCAGGTCTTGCAGCACCGTGTCCACGGTGTTGGCGTTGAAGATGAACTTATTCAGCTTTTCGGACGGGATAAAGGTGGGCAGGGTGTCGTCCTCGGCAAAATCGTCCTCGTAGCGCGCCTTATCCTCCGGTGAAAGCTGGTCGTAGTGGATGCCCTCTTCTGTGAATTTCGTCTTGACCTCGTAGTTGTAGTAAGGCACCAGCACGTGGTCGGTGTAGACCGCCGTGTCGTAATCGTAGGCGTAGGTGGGGATGCCGTGCTCCATCTCGAAAAAGTCGTAGGTGTTGCGGTCTACATCGGTTTTCGGGGTGGCGGTCAGACCCACCAGAACGGCATCGAAATAATCAAAAATGGCGCGGTATTTCTTGAAAATGCTGCGGTGGCTCTCATCCACGATGATGAGGTCAAAGTGGGCGGGCGAAAACAGCGGCACGCCGTCCTTGGTCTTGGCGTTGTCGATGGCGTTGAGCATGGTGGGATAGGTGGAAAACACGATGCGCGCGGCCTTATCGTCTTTGGAGGAGCACAGATTGCACAGCGACTGGTCCGGCAGATACTTTTTGAAGTCGTCCTTTGCCTGCTTGACCAGCGCGGTGCGGTCGGCCAGAAAAAGCACGTTGGTCACGTGACCGCCCCGGCTCAGCACATCGGTCAGGCTGGATGCGGTGCGGGTCTTGCCCGTGCCAGTAGCCATGACCAGCAGATTGCGCCGGAAGCCCTGCGCGATGTGGGCGCAGACAGCCCGGATGGCGTTTTTCTGGTAGTAGCGGTCGGTGATTTTATCGTCAATTTCGATGGTGTCCAGCGGTTTTTTCTCGGTGCGGCGGTTCATCAGCTTCTGCAAGTCGTCCTTGCAGAACACCCCGCTCACGGCACGCTGCGGGCCGCTCTGCTCATCCCAGAAATAGGTGGTGTAGCCGTTGGTGGTAAACAGCATCGGACGGCGGCCAAACTTCTGCTCCAGACAGTCTGCATAAAGCTGAGCCTGCTTGCGCCCGATGTTGGGGTCTTTGGTGCTGCGCTTGGCTTCCATGACCGCCAGCGGCAAGCCGTCCTTGCCCATCAGCACATAGTCCGCATAGCCCTTCTGCCCCAGCACGCCGTTCATGTTGTCCACTTCGTACTCGGTGCGCACATCGGCGTCCGGCCCGGTGAATTTCCAGCCCATGGCCTTGAGGTCGATATCGATGATCTTCTGCCGCGTTTCGGCCTCGGTCAGGTCGGCGGCGGTGAAACTGCGGCTCTGCTGGTTCTGCTGTTTGCTGGCCGTGTATGCCGCCGAAAGGCTCTCCACCTGCTTGCGCAAGGCTTCCAGCTCGGCATCCTTCTGGGACAGTAAACTTTCCTGTTCCCGGATCTTCTTTTCGTCCAGTGCTACCTTTTCGCCGGGGATAGCTGTTTCATCAAAGGAGCGCTCCACATAGTCCGTGCCGTAGCAGTAATCCACCCACTGGATGAAGTCGAACAGCCCTCTCAGGCTGAACACTGCATCCGCCGCCGACACACTATGCCCTGTATGTACCGCCAGATTGCCCGCCTTCACGATGCTGGGCAGCACGCTCCACACATCCCGGTCCACCGCGAACCGGAAGCTCGGCTCATGCAGCAGGGATTGCAGGTTGTCCTTGTAGGGCATCGTGATGGTTTTGTCTGCCGCATACACCCACTTCACCGCCAGCTCCAACGCCTTCCGGCACCCCACCGCGCACATCGCCGGGGAGGTGGAGAACACTTTCTCGGCCTCGATGGCAGAATTGGCGAAGAGGGAGTATTCGGGGTGGGTGGAGAGATAGGAGAAGTTGGACATGGTGGGAGACTCCTTTCAATTTTACAATTTCCTTTTCGAGATTTTTTTCAGCACACGGTATCCATCACGACCCGCAATGCCAAGATTCATTGCTCCCTGAATTGATTTTTCCAAACTAAGGCCAATTTGTTTTGGCACATAGTATGTCAGCGCACCTTGATTCAGAACATCATATATCTGTCCCCGATGTCGATTATATGTTGCCCAGAACTGAGACATGTCAAATTGTGGGTTAGCTGTTAATACCTGCTGTACCATAGAATCTAATATTTTCTTGTTCTCTTCTGATGTATTAGAAGGAACCGTTTCGCTTACCGCTTTAGAAAGCGCTTGGGCATTTGGTAAACTATTCAGCGTGTCCAAATCTCTGAGAATACTCTGAACCTCTAATTGTGTATACGCTCCTTGGGTCTGAAAGAAACCATTTCTCTGTAGATTTTTCATAAGCTGGTGCTGTTCTTGTATTTCAGAGGCATAGTTATAAAATTTATTCAGCGTAGAATACTCTGCCGCATCCATATTTTTTACAAATAGATGTTTATATTTATTCCAATAATTTTCTTCAAACAGCGGAAGTGATTCATAAAAGGCAGTATTGTTTAGCTGTCCCTCTACAATATAGCTGGACATCTCACCAATTTTTTCAAGAAGCTCATCAATTTGAAGAACCAGCACAGAGGCGGCGTCTATCTTCTCTCTTCGTCCTTGCAAGAAATACGTTATAAATGCAGATGCGCCAACTATTATTAGCGCGAGATCTACCCAGTTTTCCACTATAAACGCCATAAGCGCTCCTTTCGCATTGAAGAAATTCCATAATTTTCCTCATTATAGCACGGCGTTCACACATCTTCAATCTTTTATACAAGGCAAGACATATTTCGACACTTGATTTTTTTCGACACTTGATTTTGGAAACTTTGTCTTTTATTTGACCTTTTCGCTATCTACCTCACCGCCAGCTTCAACGCCTTCCGGCACCCCACCGCGCACATCGCCGGGGAGGTAGAGAACACTTTCTCGGCCTCGATGGCAGAATTGGCAAAGAGGGAATATTCGGATTTGGTGGCAAGATAGGAGAAGTTGGACATAAAATCACCTTCTTTTTATTTTATCAATTTGTGATTGGAATAGCTTGTAATCCATACTCAGTGTATTGCATCTGTAAGATATTCACATCATATCTGTGTGACAAATTGCGGACTGTCTTCCTTAAGGCTTCAGGCGCTTTTGCACCAATATATACTTTAGATGGTCTTACAAATTCATAATTAATACCTTGTCCATTTAATGGTCCAAATACTTCTTCTAGTCTATGGTTTTCATGCATCAAATTTATAACAAGTCGCCACTCTTTTTCGTAAGACCAATCTTCCAGTTTGTGGATGGCAAAGTATTCAAACATTCCAACAAATGCATCTTTTCTATGTTTCTCTAAAAACTGTGCGGCTGTAGGCAAACGGTCCACATAATATACTGGGAATATTCGATTAGTTAAATTTGTATTTTCCATAATATTTTTTATATCATATTCAAAGCAAATTCCTTTATGTGCATTGGCATAATGATTCCACATTGGAAGATTGTTTAACTTTTCGGAAAAGCAGGCCACCCTAAGCAACGCCCAAGCTTTTTCGTTAAAGGAACTATTTGTCCTTTTCATCACACCTTCCGCTTCGTCTTTTAGAATTTTTTTCATTTCTTGATATTCTTCAATGTTTAGCAATTGCTTTGAGAGGAAAAATTCGGTTGTTTTCTCATACCAGTTCGCCCCCAGAAACAACTCATCTGGAAGCTTATATCCCAGTTGGTCTTCCAAATCCTCCCTAAAAACTCTTGGTGCAAAATTATCACCCAATCGATTGCTATTTAATACTGAGCATGTATCAAATGGATCATTTAATGTTCCTATATATGGAAGAAAGATGTTTCCGCAAAATTCGCTCTCTAAATATTTCGTATCAGTTGCGGTGCGATAACGATAAAACTTTTGAGGTAGATTTTCCTGTTTTAATTTCAACGCTTTTTTTATATTTTCAGCATCCTTTGTAAGATACAATTTCAAGAATTCATCTTTCCAGCTCATAAAGTTTTACCTCACCCAAAATATTCCTGCATCAGTGCCTTTTTCATCAATTCCAGCTTTTCAAGGCTCTGCTGTACGATTTGCTTTTGCCTATCTGCACATTTCACAAATGATATAAAAGCTTTTTGCATTTCCATGGGTGGAACAATTTGACGATGCATCTTCATAATATTTGTATTTAAGTTTGGTTGCGTTCCTGCCGGCGCCGTTTTCCTAAAATATTCAGTCATTTGATTCAAAGAATATAACAAGAATATTTTATTGAGCTTTTCGTCAATATCTTCCATCGCAAGCCATCCATCGTGAATACAGCCATCAAATGTAATAATTCTTGCAAATCCTAGCGAAACCCCACAATTTGCAAAAATCAAGCTTCCCGCTTTTATCATACGGCTTTTTTTTACGCCCTCTTGAATAATATATTCCTTCGTAGAATTCAAGTAAATGTTTTCTCCAGTTGTCGCATCACCGATTTTAATCCAAGGAATAGTTCCTCCCAGATACCTTTCAATTGGACGTGGTGAACCGCCTCTAACAATCGTACACAATTCTCCAAGAGGATAAGTCATCCATTTCTTATTGTTAACATTTATATCTCCAAACATCTCCACAAACCGTGCCTTTACCAGTTCGTCCAGTTTGGCAAGCTGCTGTTTGCGAAGAACAATCAATGTATCAATTTTATTTAGCGTGGCCGCCACTTTTCTTTGAGTTGCATAATCTATCTCGGGGACATCAATATTTGCAACAACATCTATCTTGATTCCTTTAATTGTCGCTCCCCGTGCTTGTGAATTAAAGTAATCCTTTTTTGATAGTAACAATTTACATAGATAAGGTTTATACCACTTGTCTTTATCAATGCCAATTAGCGATATTACATCTTGACTTGTTGACATTTCAACAGTGTTGATTGCAACTTTTCCGATACCAACTCTTGTTCCAACCATAATTGAATTGGCCGGAACAATTTTTGCCGCACTTTCTCGAATAGCTTTTGGTGTAATCCATGCAACAGCATCAGCTTCATTTATTTTACCACCGTTTAATGCTGTTGTTGAAATCCAAGGAATTTCCCCACCAAAGTATTCTGGCTTATTTTTGCTTGGTGTTCCACCCGACTGAAACGCACAAATCTCTCCCAACTTCGCCATCACACCATCTCCTTCAACTCTGCCAGACCCTTGGTGATCTCCATTTCCAGCTCATGCAGGTCGGCAAGGATCTCCGTGGTCGAGGGGTACTCCACCGGCACATACTCCGTCTCTTTGTACTTATTGATGGATAAATCGTACCCATTGGCGGCAATCTCCGCTTTGGGCACAAAGAAGCTCTGCTCGGTGCGCTTGCGGTCAGTTTCGGCGTCAAGATTATGGAACCGGGCGATGATGTCCGGGATGTCGTTTTCCTTCACCTCGGTGCGCTTGTCGTCCAGCGAGAGGCCGTCGGCTTTCATATCGTAGAACCACACCTTGTCGGTGCCGCCCGCGCCGGTCTTGGTAAACACCAGCACCGCCGTGGACACGCCTGCGTAGGGCTTGAACACGCCGGAGGGCATGGAAATGACCGCCCGCAGCTGGTGGTTTTCAATCAGTTCTTTTCGGATGCTCTGGTGCGCTTTGCTGGAACCGAACAGCACGCCGTCCGGCACGATGCAGGCACAGCGTCCGCCCGTTTTGAGCATTCGCAGGAAGAGCGCAAGGAAAAGCAATTCTGTCTTTTTGGTGTTGGTGACAGCCTTCAGGTCATCGTTGATGCTCTCGGCATCCACAGTGCCTTTGAACGGCGGGTTCGCAAGGCAGACGGTGTACTTGCTGCAAATGGAGTTTTGCTTCGACACGCTGTCCTTGTAGTCGATCTCCGGGTTCGTGATGGAGTGGAGCATCAGATTCATGGCCGAAATGCGCAGCATGGTGCGGTCCGTGTCAAAGCCGGTGAACATCGGGCCGGCAAAATGCTGCCACTGCTCCGGGGTCATGCTGTCCTCGTAGTGGGTGCGGAGGTACTGCGCACTGGACACCAGAAAGCCTGCCGTGCCGCAGGCGGGGTCGCAGATGAAGTCGTCCGGCGTGGGCTGCACCAGCTCCACCATCATGTCACGGATGTGCTTGGGCGTGCGGAACTGGCCGTTCTGCCCTGCTGTTGCCAGCTTGCCCAGCATATACTCGTACAGGTCGCCCTGCATATCAAGGTCGGCAATGTCGTGGGTGTAGAGATCCTCCAGCCCGGTGATGATCTTTTGCAGCACCTGCGGCGTGGGGATCAGGAACATGGCATCGTCCATGTACCGCGCAAAGGCGGTGTTGCCCTCGTCCGGGCGGGTGGGGTCGTCTACAATCTCCACCAGCTCGCCGTTTGCGTCAAAATCCGGCAGACGACCATACTTCATCTTTTTGATAGCAGGGAACACCCGCTGCTGCATGGTCAGGAAAATCTCGCGGGAGTCCTTGTCCTTGAAGCGGCTCCACCGCATAGACTGTCCTGCTTCGCTGGCCGGGAAGATGTGCTCCATCTTTTCGCCCGCCATGTTCTCAAAATCTTCGGTGGCAAGCTCTTTCTCGTCCAGTGACCGGATGAACATGAGATAGGTCAGCTGTTCAATGACGGTCAGCGGATTGGTGATGCCTCCTGCCCAGATGTCCGTCCAGATTTTGTCTACCTTATTTTTAATGGCTCCTGTTACCATGCGTTCCTCCTGAATGTTTGCCAATCGCAAACGCTTTGCATCTTGAATTTTTGGTGATAATATCACAATTTTATTATAGCAGTGTACGATTGCATTTTCAATGTAGAGTGTTTAGCGGAAGTGCTTTCTTGATCGCAAGGCAAAAAGTTAGCGGAACGTTAAAACAGCAATTTGCGATATGCAATTCAACGCTGTTGCTGTTGCATGAAGAAGTTGAATTGCTATAAAACGGCAAAGCGAATTTTATCTGCCTTGCCGTTTTTTCTTCACATCTGGACTCCAACATGCCTTTGTGCTATTCAGCGATTCCATCGCGCAGCCTGCGCCGGGACGGTGCAGATCCGAAAGGGTTTGGAATTTCCCAACAAGCCTTTTGCAACGCAAAATAGCAGATGTATATACGTCTGCACTGCTTGCTGCAATGGTGTTGGTTCTGAGAAGCTCACAGCCAGTGAGCGATACAGATGCCCAAGCCTATACTTCTTCAAACAACTTTCCAGTGCTTCCGACATTGGCAGCAGTTGAACGTGTTTATTCTTTAGATGCCGAAATGTAATCGTTCGGTCATCAAAAGATATATCCTGCTTCATTCACGGCTAACTGTTCATCTGACAGGAACTTCAAAAAACGTGTAATATCATACTGATAGCCGTTCAACGTGGCTTCTGCTGTGCCAGAATACTTCTTATCGTCCAAAAAATCTTGCTTTAGATTATCAAACCGGGCTGCATTCTTCTGAATCTTCTTCATTTTTTCTGTACCTCTGACCTCTAAATTTTTTGAAAAAATCATAGGTACAAGCTCAAAAAAACCGTATAAAACAAAAAAGACGACAAACCGTTTATCTCAACGATTTATCGTCCTTTTGGTGCGCTCGAGGGAACTCGAATCCCTGGCCCTCTGATTAAAAGAATGGCCGCTCTAGGATTTTGCCGTTTTTCGTCGTTCATTTTTATATAGAATCATCGTTGTTTTTGTTCTCAGTCGTGCATCTGCGCACCCAGCCTTTCTCGGTGGATAAGGCACAAATAAGGCACTTTCCAGAGGACACCCAACAATGAACAGAAAAAGAAGCAGCCCACAGACCCGGCGGAATTATCCCCGCCCTCTGTGGGCTGTATTTTTGTTTCCCGGTCATGCGTGGTTCTCTTCCCGAATGCGGGTGAACACATCCGTTAGAGCGTCCGCCGCCGCTGCATCCGCCGAACGGATAAACCCTGCGTAAATGTCGGTGGTGGTGCTGGTCTTGGCATGGCCCAGACGGCCAGAAACCGCCGTAACGGGAACATGGGCGGCTATCAGCAAGCTGGCATTGGTGTGCCGCAGACTGTGGAAGTGTACCGGCAGCAGGTCATACGCTGCCAGAAAGCCCGGAAACCACGTTGTTACCGTCTTGGGGTCGATGGGTGCGCCGTTCCATTTGGTAAACAACAGGTCATTTTCCACCGTCTTACCCTCTATTTCCACCTTGCGCACCCACTCGGAACCGATTTTGAACCGTTCCGCTTTTTGGTGTTTGCGGTATTCCTGTAGGAGCTGCACACAGTCTACGCCCATCTTGATGCACCGCCGGGAGCGTTTTGTTTTAGGCGAGGTGAACACCGTGCCTTTGCCCGGGATGTATTGCAAGGTGCGTTCAATGGAAATTGTACCCGCGTCCAAATCCACGTCAGACCAGCGCAGGCCGCAAATCTCGCCGCGCCGTGCGCCCGTGAACAAGGCAAGCTGTGTAATGACACTGAATTGTGTGGGAGCATCCTGCAAGGCGTCCAGTAGCTTGGCAACGTCCAGTTCTTCGAGGGCCTGCACGTCTATCTCTTCGGCTTTGGGTGCTTCTGCCCGCTTGCAAGGGTTTTCCGGCACAAGCCCCCACTGTACCGCCTTTGTGAATACGCTGGACAACATCCGGTGATAGTGCTGCACTGTGTTTCCGTTGAGCCTGCCGCCCTCTCTGGTGTGCTCTGTGAACGCTTTGGAAAGCGGAAGCCCAGCGGCCCGGGAAACCTTTTCCGCCGTGCTCTGGCTCACGTTCGCGCCCCTGTGTACGTTCCGCATGGTATCTTCCCCAATGCCTGCCGCTTTCGCAATCCCGCCCCGCTTGCCGTGCGGCAGCAGTTCCAGCAAAACAGGCGTTGCCGTACAGGTGCTATCTTCCCGCACGCCCTGTTCCTCTAGGTTCGAGTAAAAGGCCATAAGGTGCGAGGGCTTGACTTGGCAGACCTTGAGCTGCCCCAGCCCGGCGGAAATACGCGGCATGAGCCGCCGATAGTTGTAAACAGTCTTGGGCTTGAGTTTCTTTTCTGCGTACTCGGTGAACCACCGCTCTATCAAATCATCCATCTTCATAGACGCTTCAAGCGAAATGCCGTTGCGCACTTCCTGCTCGAATGCGTCCGCCTGCCGTTTCAGCTCTCTTTCCAGCTTCTTCCCGGTCATTCCCGGCGGGGGCGTATAGGTGCGGTTTACCAGCACTTGACGGCCTGCCCGGTCATAGCCGTTGGAAACCCGGATGCAGTAGGAGCAGGAGCCGTCTTTCTTCATCCGCTTTGTTATCTTTGCCATGTGTCACCCCTCCGACATCCTGTGTTTGCTTGCTCTACTCAACCCATTTTAAGCTCTGCAGCGGCATCTTTGCACTGATATTTGGGGATTTGCGTCAGCTCTTCAACACGCTCTACTGCAACTTTTTTTCCAGTTTTGTTCAAGCGTCTAAACTTTTCCAAAAGCTTTTTCTCTTCCTCTGCTCTGATAGCCTCACCAGCCTCCCAGTTGACTTTTTCTATAAACCGCCGCAAATCATCTTCACCGTACAGCGGGACAGCATTTCTTAACTCAGCCTCCGAAATTTTACGATTGACCTTCATCAGCTTCTGAACAAGCTTATCCCACTCCTCCTGTGCGCTCTGTAAGGTTATTGTTTTCTCTGCTGCCATCTGGCGTTCAATGAATTCTCTCATCCTCTTATCCAGAACAAATGTCGGAGAAAGCTTATCTGTCGCAAAAGATTCCGAATCAAGCGTATAGTAGTCAACGCCTAAAGCCTCCGCAATTCTTGTAACCGTTTCAGTCTTTGGAACTCGGCCTCCGGATTCATATTGACCATAAGCCTGTTGACTTATGCCCATAAGAGAAGCCACTTCCTTTTGTGTCATTCCCTTCTTTTCTCGAATCTGCTTTATTTTTTCCGCGAGTGTCACAACACCACCTCCGCCTTTACTATAACAGCTTTTTTTGTAAAACACAAGAATTTTCTTTTCCAATCTCATTGACAAACGATTTCTCTTGTTGTATGTTCTTGTTGAACAAGATTTTGCTTGTTTCGAAATCGACAGTTGAGGTGATAGAAGAATGGCTAAAACCGTAACCGTAGACCGAGTGAAAGTCATCGCTGAAATGGCACGGCAGAATCTAACCGGTGAAGAACTGGCCCAGAAGGCTGGAACTGGCAACAGTGCCATCTACAAAATGCGCAAGGGTCAGCCCGTCTGGCGCACCACTGCCGTCCACGTTTCCCGTGCTCTTGGCGTCTCTGTGGAAAGTCTGATGGAAGATAGAAAGGAGAGTTGAAGCATGGGTGACGCTATCCGCTATCCCAATATGGGAACCGTCAAAAAGGCTGCTGAAATCTATGGACTGTCACCATCCTATATCCGGCGGCTCTGCAAGACAGGGAAAATCCGGTACGTCAACGCTGGGCATATGTGGCTGGTCAATCTGGACAGCCTGGCCCGGTATTTTGAACAGGGCGACCCGGCGGAAAACAGCCAGACCGTCGGGGGCATCCGCCGGGTAGCGAGGTAGGCAAATGGCTGTAAAACGAATGTTCTCAAGTTCCGTGACTGAAACAGACAACTTTCTGGAATTGCCGCTAAAATCGCAGGCACTATACTTCCATCTCGGGATGCAAGGCGATGATGATGGATTCGTGGCAAACCCGCGCGCCATTATCCGTTCTATCGGCTGTACGGCCCGCGATTTGAAGCCTTTGGAAGCTGCCGGATACGTCATTTCTTTCCCTTCAAAAGTGCTTGTTATCACCGATTGGAAAGTCAACAACAATTTACGCAATGACCGATACAAACCGACCGCGTTTCAAAATTAACTTGTACAGTTGAAGGAAAGCACGAATAAGCGATATATTTTAACCAGTCTTGGTATACCAACTGGCAACCAAATGGATACCATTGGTATACCATCTGACAACCAAGTGACAACCCAGCATAGCATAGCAGAGCATAGCTTAGAAAGAAGTAGTAAGAAAGCCGCCACAACCGCCGCCGATTCTCGCACAGATTCAGGTCTTGCCGAAGTCGTTCAACACTTCGAGCAGGTGATAGGCAGCTTCCCACGCTCTGCACTGGACAAGCTGCAACGCTACCGCGATTCCATTCCCGCCGAGGTAATCTGCAAAGCCTTTGACGAGGCTGCCGAAAGCGGTCACCGGTCATGGAAGTACGCCAACGGCATTTTGAAAAGCTGGCAGGCTGACGGAGTAAGAACCCTTGGCGATGTAGAGGCCCGCCGGGAAGCCCGGAGAAGGCCCGCACAGCCGCTTGAGCAGGAAAGGAAGATGGCAACATGAATCTGCAAAAAGTTCTGCTTGGAGCGCTTCTCATCAAACCAGAGCTGGCCCCCTATGCTTTGCCAAACTTGGAAATCGAACACTTTCCGGCAGACTTGCAGCCAGTATTTGCCGCCATATCTGGCCTCTGGAATGCAAGGGGCCTTCTGGACGCGGTGGAAGCCTGCACCCGCTACCCAGAGCAGCAAAAGGTCATCATGGAATGCGTAGGAGAATGCGAAAGCGAGTGTATTGCCATAACCCGCGACCGCGTAGAAGAATGGACGTAGCTTGTCAGGGAACAGGCTGCCTTGACCCAATTCCAGAGTTTGGCCCTTCAGGCTGGAAGCAGCCTGACCACCTTTGCAGACCTGCCCGACCTGTATTCCCAGATGGGCGAAGCCTTGACCCTTGACCGGGAAGAACAGGACTTCAAACCCATCGGGGAGCTAGTAGACAATTATGTGTGCAAGCTGGATGAAAAGCCACGCTATATTCCAACCGGCCTTTCTGTACTTGACAAGCACTTGCATCTGTCCCCCGGCAACCTGTTTATCATCGGCGGCAGGCCAAGCGCAGGCAAAACGGCGCTGTCCTTGCAAATGGCCTGTGAGCAGGCCCGGAAAGGCTATAGGGTGTGCTACTTCTCTCTGGAAACCGACCCTGACACCCTGACAGCCCGCATCATTGCGAACCGTCTGGCGGTTTCTCTAGCCGATGTGAAAGCCAAGACTGTGCCGCAGTCTGAGCTTGACAACCTCGCAGAGCTGCATAGGCTGCCGCTATTCATCCGTTCCGCATCCGGCAAGGGTGTGGCATGGGTCAAAGCTCAGGCCCAGCGGATGAAAGCGCAAGTCGTGTTCATCGACTACCTGCAGCTGCTGGCCACTGGAAAAGCAAAAGACCGATACCAGCAAATCACCAGCATCTCTATCGCCCTGCATGAGCTGGCACAGACAACCGAAATTCTTGTGGTAGCTCTAGCCCAGCTGAACCGCAATTCAGCTCAATCTCTGCCTACCGTGTCCGACCTAAAAGAATCCGGCCAGATTGAGCAGGATGCAGACGCCATCCTACTGCTTGCAAACGATGTGACCACACAAAACCGCCCTGAGAAGCACTATCATTGCAGTCTGGAAAAAAACAAAGAGGGCAATTTGTGGACACTTCCCATCACGTTCGACAAGGAGCATCAACGCTTTTTGGAGGTAATCACATGAAGCGAAACCCCAACCGCCCGCGTCGCCGGGAACCGTACCACTACGATGCAACCGGCGCGCAGTATATCGCCTGCATCGAAACGGCCCTGCAGCATGGCCAGAGCATCCCGCTGCACGTCTTGCAGGTAGTCTACCATATGCTGCTGCCTTATATGCATAGTTGAACCACCAACCACATCCCGGCGGTGTGATTTTGAGCGCGCCCAGTAAGGGCACAGAAAGGAAACATAACCATGAATGACACCCACAAGACCACGGAATACACCGCATCTGTCCGCGAGTATATCAACAGCCTGTCCGAGAACGAGCTGATTGAGTACGGCCACAACGAATTTGACGGGAAAGACCAGATGTTCGCCGCACTGGACACCATCGACAAGCTGGCCGCCCACAGCGAAGAAGAAGCTCGCATGGCCTATCTGAACTTCCTTGAGGTCAATCTGTGCGGCTTCAGCACTGAATTTAAGGATTGACCCGCCACACAAAGCGAAAGCCGCCTATCCCTGCGCCAACAGGGACGGGCGGCGAATGGGTGGTATTTCGATTTGAGCACCGGTATACCGCCCTCATTGTATCAGAAAATGGAGGTTTTTACCATGTTGACCCACATGAAATTCGAGAATCGCCCTGTCCACCTGTTCAATATCTCTGGCCGAAAGTACTATGTAACCCGCAGCTCTGCCCCTCAGACAGGAGCGGTTGCGCTTACGTCTACCAATGGAGCCGCTGCCGTGCTTGCCCCGGCAAACATGAGTTACCAGCAGGCAGCTATGAAGGCTGCACAGATTTGCTTGACCCTCTGAACACGAGAAAAACCGAATTTCCCGAATTTTCGGAGGCCCTAAAAAAAGACTCTGATTTTTCATCCAAGTATGTAGGGGGAGGGAGGGGGATACCAAACCATGCCCAAAACAAAGAGTGAACCCACAGATGCCGGACGGACGTTACTTCAAATCATCGACCAGAATGCCGCCGATAACGCCAAGCTGGCCGAGAAGCTGAACGGTGTAGCAGGAGACGCCATTGATACCATCGTGAAGGTGATGCAGGCAGCAGACACACCCAATCCATCGAAACTTCAGGCCGCACAAACCCTGCTGAAAGCCCGTCAAGAGGTCAATGACCGTCTGTTGAAGGACGAAGAGAAAAAGCGTGAAAACAGCTTTGACCCTTTTAGCTTTGCCTCTTCTACCTGACCCATCCACCTGCAGGCGCGATACACGGCCCGCGTGTTATCGTGCCTGCTGTTTATTTTCCGACAATTCCGACGCCTAAAAAAGAGGGCCGAATAATGGAACAAAAATCACAGCAGACCGACCAGCAAGCCACAAACGCAGCTCTTGCCGCTCTGGCTGCCGCCGGGAATAGCTTTGCTCTAGGCCAGCTCTGGGAGATAAACCAAGGCTTTCTCCATCGGCTGTTCTGGCAGTGGTACAGCAAGAACAAGACCACCGCCGACGCCCACGGCTTGACCCTTGAAGACTTCGACCAAGAAGCGTTCTTTGCCGTGCAAGCCGCCGCGCAGGCTTACGACCCCGAAAAAGGCAGATTTCTCACCCTTTTGAGCTACTATGTGCAGAACCAAATCAACAAGGTAGTATGCGGGGAGCGTGGCCGCTATATCTCCACGGAAGACGGCAGACAGGTGAGAATCTCTGCAAACCCTCTGGATGACTGTACCAGCTTTGACGCTCCGCTTGATGCTGGCGACGATGGAAGCGGCACCAGAGGCGACCTCATCGAAGACCCGGCGGCTTCTCAGGCGTTCCAGAAATCCGAGGATGAAATCTATACCGAGGAGCTACATACCGCACTGGAAGAAGCGATGGCCCAGAATCTGACCGTGCGTGAAGCGCATATCTTGCGCCGCTGCTACTACGACTGCCAGAGCCTGCGAGCTGTCGGCAATGAGCTAGGTGTGCAGCGCGAAACCATCCGCCAAATCGAGCGCCGCTGCATCCGAAAGCTCCGAGAGCTGCCCAAGCTCCAGCGCTGGCATGATGACATCATCTCAACGCGAGCATGGCGGGAGACAGGCTTTGATGCATGGAAGCACAACGGCAGCGTTCAGGAGCGCACTGTGGAATATCTGGAAGCGCAAAACAGTGAACAGTATATCGCCCTCTTGGAAGAAGCTGCCCAACTTGCCCCTGAGCATCGCGCCACCATCGAAGAGATGAAAGCCGAGCATTACGCCCGGCTGGAACAGAGCGGCTACTATGACCGCCATCCTGAGAAGCAGCCTGACGTCGTAGCGGTGGAATAGCGGTGAAAATCTGGCCGCAGCACGCAATGCGCCGCAGGCCCATCACAGACGCCGCAAGCAGGGCTTTTGTACGCACAAAGCCCTCTTGCCTTGCAAGAACTTGTTGGGCCGCATCCCAAACCCTTTGACCGTGTAGCACCCGCCGGGCGCAACACTCCAGCTACTCGACACAAAGCCCCCAGACCGCGACAGCGCGCGTCTGAGGGCTTTCGTATATTCTATGCCATGTGTAATTGTTCTTTCAACGCTCGCTGCAAGACCTGAGAGAAATTCACTCCCTGAGCCACAGCTGCTTCATTCAACCACGCCGGAATAGATAAAGTTTTCTTGACAGACTTTTCAAAATGTTTCTTGGCATATTCTGCAACATCAACAGACACGAGATTAACGATAGCTTCCCCTACCGGCAAATCGGGGTCAAGCTCTTTAGCAACAGCCACAGGGTCAATATTCACCAGCGAAGAAGGTGCGGGAACATCTTCACCATCACGCTGAGCTATATACAGATAGCTTGCAAGGCACTCCACAGCCATTTCCATAGCATCTTCAAAAGAATCACCCTGTGTTGCAAGGTAGTTCAAATCCGGGAAGATAACAGAATAACCGTCATCTTCCTTGTAAAAGCAAGCCGGATACATCGATAACATATTCAAGCACTCCTATTAGCACTCTTCTTTGTAAAAGCAAATTATATTGTGAAAATTTATATTTATATTGTAATTATCAAAAGCAAAAATCTTATTTTTTTAACCCTGCCTGTCTCAGAATTGATAGTTCTGTAATCTTGCTAAGCTCTTTACTTTTGTGAAATGGAATTGTAACTTTTCCCGGCTTAGTCGGATGTACATAATGACGATGTGAACCATTCTGTTCTTTGAACACCCAACCATCAGCAAGGATTTTCTTTTCTAAATCCTTTGGTTTTGACGGCACCGCTTTCACCCCCTTGCCCAATATCATTATATCACAGATACGTATTATGTCAATACGTATCAAGAAATATTCTTTGATAAATCGCCAAAAGCAAAAGGCACCCCCGGACACATAGTGGAATATGATATGAAAGCCCGCCGGGCATCAGAAGCAAGGCACAGCATAAGGCACACGGCAAGGCATTTTTTCAAGAGTAAGGCACAAATAAGGCACATTCCGGCTGTTTCGCACCCCTTGTAAAACAGAAAAGCCCACGATTTACACCGTATTTTCAACGGTCAATCGTGAGTTTTTCTTTGGTGCGCTCGAGGGAACTCGAATCCCTGGCCCTCTGATTAAAAGAGCCCACCGGGCAGAACACTCTGATTTTAGAAGTTTCGAGTTTACGTCGTTTTTGCGCAAAGCATCGTGATTTTCTGCCCGGCAATTTCTGCACCCTTTGTCGTATTTTGCAAGTCAGAGTGCCCCTTGCATCCCTTGAAACCGTGCAAAAACAGTGCAGAAACCGTGCACTTACTCTGGGACAAATAAAAAATGATGATTTTTGATCCATGACTTGGTGGCGATTTGAGTGACCGCAAGGGTAAGTCAGAAATACGGGAAGCATAATGCCCACTCGTCTGAGGAGTTCTCAGGGGAGTGGGCAGTTCTGTATAATGGCATTTTGTATATGTCACTTGCCACTTTTAGCATGGAGGTTGCCAGTTTTTGAGATGAAGTTGACTCTTTTAGCATAAAGGTTGCCATTTGGGGAAAGAAGTTTCTGCTTTTTTATATGGCAAGTTTCCGCACTTTCCACACTTTCCGTACCCCATGAGATATGAACACCTGCCAAACTTTTTCAGGGGTTGCTACTTTTTTGAGGTATGGTTGCTAAACCTTGCGCAAAGGATGCTACATCTTAGTCCAAGGTCGCTAAACATAGCGCACAGAAAATCCCGCAATAATATAATTAAACTTATGATAATTCGGATTATATTATTTCTTGTAAACTGCATCTTCCTGAATCAGAATCAGGTTGGAATTCTCCGCTGCCATTTCCACCAGTCGATCTGTAAAGCCGCTCTTGGAGAACAGCCCGTACACAATTTCGTAGCCCTTAAACGCCGTTGTAAGTTCTTTGGACTGCCCCTTTTCCTGCAAAGCAGAGTAGACCGCCACATCCACAGGTTTCGCATGGTACTTGCACTCACCGAGGAACAGCCGCTTATGCTGATTATCCACCGCAGCAACGTCGATCTCCGTATCGCCCTCATTATCATTTCGCCAGTAAGAGCCAATGCGTGAGGGCGCAAATTCGATCTGCCCCTTTCGGCACAGTTCCGCAAAGATATTCCGGCAGATGCTCTCATAAGCGAAAGCCACAAATTTTTGCTTGAAGTCTTTGCCCATCTCGTCCAGCACGATCTGTTGGTTATCCAGTTCCAACTCTCCCTTGAACGGGTACACATAGCGGAACCAGAAGCGGATGAAGTTGTCCGAAACATAGTACAGGCTTTTCCGGGAACGCTCTGGATTCTTTTCGGTGATGGGAACGTTCTTGATAACAAAACCAAGGTCGATCAGTGTTTTCAGGTACGGCGTAATAGCTGACGTGTCCTGCTCCATCGTCATACCGATCTTGCTCAGCTTGTGGTTGCCGTCCGAAATCGCTTTTAGCACGGAGAAATAGTTGATAGGCGTCTGCACTTCCTCGTTGAGCAAGAAATCCGGTTCTTCATACAAAAAGCCATTTTTCGACAGTACCACACGCCGAATCTGCTCCACCAGCGGCTCGTCCGTCTGGAAAAACTCCATATATTTCGGTACGCCGCCCGTGATGGCATACTGCTCCACAGCCTGCTCAAACGACAGGTTCTGCGCCGCATACACATCCGTAAATTGCAGCGGCATCAGCCGAATCTGTGCCGTTCTACGGCCATAGAGCGGGCTGTCGTATGCCAGAGCGTGTTTTTTCATCATGCTGATGAGGGAACCGCAGAGAACCAGCATCACGTTATGGTCTTTCAGCACTTCATCCCATGCGTTTTGCAAGATGGACGGGAAATCCGGGTTCGTCTTGACCAGATACGGAAATTCATCAATGACAAGCACCTTTTTCTCGTCCGGGTGGTCATCTGCTACCACTTGGAATAAATCCAGCCAGTCGGTGAATGTGACCTTGCTGAGCATGGGGTTCTTAGTAGTGCGGGAAAGCACTCCGGCAAACCGCTTCATGCTCTGGGCTTCACTTTCTGTGGTTGCCAAAAAGTAGAACGCGCGTTTATCTTTGATAAACTCTTTGATCAGCGTCGTTTTTCCAACACGCCGCCTGCCGTAAATCACCACAAAGCCGCTGCCGTGCTCTAGCTCCGCATTCAGCGTTGCCAGTTCGGATGTTCTGCCGATGAAGTCCATACCGTGTACCTCTCGCTTAATATAATTTGAATTATGATAATTTCAATTATATTATAGCTGCTCTGCACAAAACCGTCAATAGGACGAAACATCGAATTTTCAACATCAAATTCATACAATGTAGAAAACTCCGGGCTTCCCCCTTTTGCAGATTGAACCGATCCCGAAGAAACGGTATAATAACAGTATAACAAATTATTGTTTGTCGGGCTTATTTTCTCGACACGCAGGAGGAACATACATGGTAACCGGAGAACTGAAAAGCAAAATTGACAGCCTGTGGGAAATTTTCTGGACGGGCGGCCTGACGAATCCCTTGGATGTGATCGAGCAGATGACCTATCTGATGTTCATTCACGACCTCGATGAAAGCGACAACACCCACGCCAAAGAAGCCGCTATGCTGGGTCTGCCCTACAAGAGCATCTTTGCGGGCGAGGTGCAGGTCGGGGAGCGTACTGTGGACGGTACACAGCTCAAATGGAGCGTTTTCCACGATTTCCCGGCAGGCAAAATGTACTCCACCATGCAGGAGATGGTGTTCCCCTTCATCAAGAATCTGCACGGCGACAAGGACAGTGCCTACGCCAAGTACATGGGTGATGCCATTTTCAAAGTGCCCACGCCGCTGATGCTGGATAAAATCGTGACCGCCATGGACGGAATGTATGAGCAGGCGGCGCAGCTTTCCAACACTGACATTCGCGGCGATATCTACGAATACCTGCTTTCCAAGCTGGCAACGGCGGGTGTCAACGGTCAGTTCCGCACGCCGCGCCACATCATCCGCATGATGGTTGACCTGATGCAGCCCCGCGCTGATGATGTGATTTGCGACCCGGCCTGCGGCACGGCTGGCTTCCTTGTGGCCGCTGGCGAATATCTGCGTGAAAATCGCAAGCAGGAAGTGTTTTTTGACCGCAAAAACAAAGACCACTACATGAACCACATGTTCCACGGCTTCGATATGGACCGCACCATGCTGCGCATCGGTGCTATGAACATGATGACCCATGGCGTGGACAACCCGTTCATCGAGTACCGCGACAGCCTGAGCGACCAGAACCCCGACAAGGACAAATACAGCCTGATTCTGGCAAATCCCCCATTCAAGGGCAGTCTGGACTACGACATTGTTTCCACCGACCTGCTCAAGCTCTGCAAGACCAAAAAGACTGAGCTGCTGTTCCTCGCCCTGTTCCTGCGAATGCTGAAGGTCGGCGGACGCTGTGCCTGCATCGTCCCGGATGGAGTTCTGTTCGGCTCTTCCACTGCACACAAGGCGATTCGCAAGGAGATCATCGAGAACAACCGTCTGGAAGCCGTAATTTCCATGCCCTCCGGCGTGTTCAAGCCCTATGCGGGCGTTTCTACCGCTATCCTGATTTTCACCAAGACCGGCCACGGCGGTACGGATAATGTTTGGTTCTATGATATGAAGGCCGACGGCTTCTCTCTGGATGATAAGCGCAGTCCAACCACGGAAAACGACATCCCCGATATTATCGCTCGCTTCCACAACCGGGAGGCTGAAGCCACCCGTGAGCGCACGGAACAGAGCTTCTTTGTGCCGAAAGACGAGATTGCGGGCAACGACTATGATTTGTCCATCAACAAGTATAAAAAGACCGAGTATGTGCCGGTGGAGTATCCTTCCACACAGGAAATTATGGCACAGCTGCGTGATTTGCAAAAGAAGATTGACGCAGAGATGGACGCTTTGGAAGAACTTTTGAAATGAAACAATTCTAATTTGGTGAGGAAACGATGACCACAGTAAAAATGGTGAAACTCGGCACTTTGATAAAGCCTGCTAAGCTCCAAAAGTGCGGAAATGACGATTATCCAGTGCTTTCGATGACCATGCACAATGGCTTGGTTTTCCAGAGTGACAAGTTCAAGAAATCAGTTGCATCGCAGGATAAATCCACTTATAAAGTTGTGCATCGCAATCAGCTTGTTATCGGCTTTCCGATTGACGAGGGTGTTCTCGCAACGCAGCGGATCACAGATGCCGGAATTGTAAGCCCTGCCTATGGCATCTGGGATGTTGACCAGACAAAAATCATCCCTGAATTTTTGGAATATGCGTTACGCTGCAATCGTGCGATTGACTATTATAAGGCAAAATTGCGTGGTTCAACTGCGCGCAGAAGAAGTTTGCCAACCCCGACACTGTTGGAGTTAGACGTCCCACTTCCTGATATTGAGCAGCAAAGGTTGGCATTGACAACGATTCGCCATGCAAAAAATGCTTTGGATAGCCGTCAAGCGCAGCTTACCAAGCTAGATGAACTTATCAAAGCTCGATTTGTGGAGATGTTTGGTGACCCCGTAACCAATCCTTTTAATTGGCCAACTGTTGAACTTGGGCAACGGTGTGAAATAATAACTGGAAATACGCCATCTCGCGCAGAGCCAGAAAATTACGGGACATTTATTGAATGGATAAAGTCAGATAATATTAACACTCCATCAACATTCCTCACTCCGGCTCAAGAGTACTTATCAGAAGTTGGTTTCCAGAAATGTCGTTTTGTCGAATCAGGCAGCCTACTTATGACGTGCATTGCAGGAAGTCTTAACTGCATTGGAAATGTTGCGGTAACTAATCGAAGAGTTGCATTCAATCAGCAAATCAATGCGATTACCCCAACTTGCGATAATGTTTTATATCTTTATTGGCTAATGATTCTATCAAAACCTGCCATTCATAAAACCATCAACATGGCACTTAAAGGTATCTTGAGTAAAAGTCAACTTTCTTCAATTAAATTTCCATTTCCGTCAATCGAATGCCAAAACCAGTTTGCCGCCTTTGTAGCCGAGGTAGACAAATCAAAAGTTGAAGTGCAGAAAGCCCTTGACCAGACACAATTACTCTTTGACAGCCTGATGCAACAGTATTTTGGGTAACTCCCCCAGTCGCCTTACGGCGACAGCCCCCTCAAAGAGGGAGCCTTAAAACGTGGCGGTCAGACAAAAGCCTACCTCCTTGAGGGAGGTGGCACAGCGCAAGTTGTGACGGAAAGAGTGATTTCCAAGATGTCCTTGCCCTATCAGAAAAAGCTGATTCCCCGCGCACAAGAGTTGAGAAAAAAGGCAACAAAACAGGAAAGCCATCTACGGTATGACTTTCTACACAATTATCCCGTTCGATTTCAGCGGCAGAAAACGATTGATTCGTTCATCGCAGATTTTTACTGCCATGAAGCACGATTGGTTATAGAGCTAGATGGCTCCCAGCATTATGATGAGCAGGGATTGGCATACGATAAAGAACGGTCGGCAATTTTTGCAGAATACGGTGTAAAAGTCGTTCGTTTTTCCAATTTGGAAGTTGAGAAAAATTTTCAAGGTGTCTGTACGGCCATCGACCTAACCGTAAAAGCAAGAATGCAAGCCTTAATTTCCACTTGACGACAGAAAATCTCTTCAAAATCAGCAAAAAGCCGGTATATTTTATTGAACCATGTCGCCTTTTGTTCAAAATGTTGTATAACGATAAAATTCATGATATAATGATAAAAATCGAATTTATACAATATGAAAGGAGCCTTTACGATGAATCAATTTTGCAATCAGATGTTTAACCCAACTTATGTGAACCCGAATTACTATCAGTCGATTCAATCACAAGCAATGTGGCAGTACCAGCAGAATCAAGATGCACAAGTTCAAAAGGCTGTGAACGCAACACACGATTTGATTGAAGCAGCTCGTAATTTGGATTCAAAACATCAGCAACAAGCATTTTATGCTTGTTTAGCAGTATTAGCTTTTGAACTTGGGTGGAACAACTAAATCTCTATATAACTATATGAATTTTCTTTCTGATAATCTTCGGCAATTTTTGAATAAAACTTAGAGTTCAAATAAGTTGAGTGAGCATAAAATTTCACTGGGAGAGACGTAATCAATGGGTGAATTAAACATCAATGAAGTAAAGTTTATCAGAAATATAGTAAAAGAGAGTAAGCGAACAGCCAAAATGGAATCTTGTCCGATTTGCGGAAAAATACAAACGAGCTTTTGTAATTCACATTCAATTCCTCAATTTGTTCTGCAAAATATCGCATGTAATGGGATGTTGCTTCAACTGTACACTTTTTCTTCCAATATATGGATGCCTGTATCAGAATTGGAGGGTGGAGAAAGGGGTATCAAGAATTCGGGAACGTTCCAATTTATTTGTAGAGACTGTGACAGTAAATATTTTTCGGATTATGAAAATGCAATTCGTCTTTCAGAAAGACCTACAAATAAAATGATGGCTGAGATCGAAGTCAAGAATTTTTTGATGATGCTTTATAAGAGAAACTATGAGACTGTCCTTTGCAAAAAAGTTCATGAAATGTGGAATGGAGCGAATATATCATATACACAAGCGGCACAAAAACATGATATCGTCGACTATTCAACAATGTTAAATAGAGCAAAGCGGATACTCGAAGGAAAAAGCTCAGAAGGATATAAAATCATTTTCTGGAAAAAGATTCCACATAAAGTACCGTTTGCATGTCAATCATCTATTGTGCCTTATAGGTCAATAAGTGGAGCAATTGTAAATGACGTTTACAATATAGAGAAATCCAATTTAGTAAAAGATTTGCACCTATATATTTTTCCATTAAGAGACTATACTGTAGTTGGACTTTTCTGTATTGAAACTGCACAAAAGCGATACTCAACGTTCAAAAGAGAGTTTGAAAAATTGAATGCAACTGAAAAAGAACGATATTTATGCTATTTGGCTTTTGAGTATACCGAAAATATTTTTATGTCACCAGCTGTCAATAGTAGCGTTCTAAAAAATGAAACATTGAAAAAACTTGCATATGAAACAAATGGGATTCCAGCAATTGGAGTTCATACGCCAGAAATAGATTTTTATAATAGCATGATTTATAAAAAAGTGGACTGGGAAAAAGTTCCTAATCTATTGGACAAAAAATTTGCAATTCAATAATTAAGTTGTAAAAAGGAGCCCCCACCATGACCAACTTTGACTTTCTGAAGGATGACCCGCAATTTTCCGGCTTTGCGGATGCCGCGATTGCTGCGGAGAGGATTCTGCCCATTGATGCGGCCACCGCTGTGCTGGACTGCCGCCGTGCCATGGAATTTGCAGTCAAATGGATGTATTCGGTGGACAGCTCCCTCGTCAAGCCGTGGGATGATAAGCTCATCAGCCTGATGAGTACAGAAGAGTTTCACGACATTGTAGACGATGATTTGTGGCGGCGGATGGATTTTATTCGCAAGCGCGGCAATGATGCCGCCCACGGAAGCCGCAGCATCAGCCGGGAACAGGCGGAACTTTGCCTCGAAAACCTGTTTCTGTTCCTTGATTTCGTAGCGTACTGCTATGGAACAAGCTATCAGGAAAAGAAATTTGACGCTTCCCTGCTCACACAACAGCCTGCTGCACCCGTTGCACAGCCCGCCCTGCCGGATGTGGATTTGGATGCACTTATCAAAGAAAACGCTGAGCTCAAGGCGCAGCTGACCGCCCGCCGCGAAACGCAGCAGCCCACCTATGTACCCAAGCCGCTGGAACTTTCGGAATACAAGACCCGGAAACTGTATATCGACTCCATGCTCACCGATGCCGGGTGGGTCGAGGGCAAAAACTGGGTCAACGAGGTCCCTCTGCCCGGGATGCCCAACAAGAGCGGCACCGGCTATGCAGATTATGTCCTGTACGGCGATGATGGCCGTGCACTGGCTGTGATCGAAGCAAAGCGCACCTGTAAGGATGTTGCAGTAGGCCGTCAGCAGGCAAAGCTGTATGCAGATATTCTCGAAAAGCAGTTTGGCCGCCGCCCGGTGGTATTCCTGACCAACGGTTTCGACACCCGCATTGTGGACAATATCTATCCCGAGCGCAAGGTCGCTTCCATTTACTCCAAGCGCGACCTTGAAAAATGGTTCAATCTGCAAGCAATGCGCACTAGCCTTGCCAATGTGGATGTAAACAAAAACATTGCCGGACGGTACTATCAGGAGGGTGCCATCAAGGCTGTTTGTGACAGCTTTGGCCGCAAGAACCGCCGCAAGGCTCTGCTTGTTATGGCAACAGGCTCCGGCAAGACCCGTACCGTCATTGCACTGGTGGATGTATTATTGCAGCATGGCTGGGTCAAAAACGTGCTGTTTCTGGCTGACCGCAACAGCCTTGTGACCCAGGCAAAGCGCAGCTTTGTCAACCTCCTGCCGGAGCTTTCCGTAACGAATCTCTGCGAGGACAAAGACAACTTTACAGCACACTGCGTGTTCTCGACCTATCAGACCATGATGAACTGCATTGATTCCGTTCACGATGCAGAGGGCAAGCTGTTCACCTGTGGCCATTTTGATCTGATCATCTGCGATGAAGCACACCGTTCCATCTACAATAAATACCGCGACATCTTCCACTATTTTGATGCGCCGCTGGTTGGCCTGACCGCCACACCCAAGGATGAGATCGACAAAAACACCTACGAGATCTTTGACCTCGAAAACGGCGTGCCCACCTATGGTTATGAGCTGGCGCAGGCCGTCAAGGATGGCTTTCTGGTTGATTTCCTCTCGGTGGAAAGCGAAGTCAAGTTCATGAAGAACGGCATCACCTACGATGAGCTTTCGGACGAAGAACGGGAAGCCTACGAAAACACCTTTGAGGATGAAAACGGCAACCTGCCGGCCAGCATTGATGCATCTGCTCTGAACAGCTGGTTGTTCAACAAGGACACCATTCGGCAGGTCTTGAATGTCGTTATGCAGAACGCCTTGAAAATCGACTACGGCAGCAAAATTGGTAAGACGATTATTTTTGCCAAGAGCCACTACCACGCAGAAGAGATCCTCAAAGTGTTCAATCAGGAATATCCGCACATGAACGGCTATGCTATGGTGATCGACAATCGGCTCAATTATGCGCAGAGTGCCATTGACGAATTCTCTGACCCGAAGAAATTGCCGCAGATTGCCATCTCGGTGGATATGCTGGACACCGGCATCGATGTGCCGGAGGTACTGAATCTGGTCTTTTTCAAAAAGGTTCTGAGCAAGGCAAAATTTTGGCAGATGATCGGTCGCGGAACCCGCCTGTGTCCGGGGCTTCTGGATGGTGAGGACAAGAAGAAGTTTTACATTTTTGACTTCTGCGGAAATTTTGAGTTCTTCCGCATGAACAAAGGAAACGCTACCCCGAACATGATTGCCGTTCAGGGCGCGATTTTCGGCCTGCAGTTTGAAATTGCGTATAAATTGCAGGATATGCAGTTCCAGACCGAAGAACTGAAAGCGTTCCGGACTTCACTGGTGGAGCACATGGTCAGTCAGGTGCAGAAGCTGAATCGTGACAATTTTGCGGTCAAGCAACATTTGAAATATGTCGAGTTGTATGCGGACAAGAACAGTTACAATGCGCTGACCTATGCAGATACCTTGATTGCCCGGGAAGAACTTGCCCCCTTGATCGAACCGGAGCCGGACGACCCGAAAGCACTGCGTTTTGATACATTGCTGTATGGCATCGAGTTGGCATATCTTGCCGGGAAGCCGTATAATCGTGGCCGCAGTGAGTTGCTGAAAAAAGCAAAAGCGGTTGCGAGTGTGTCCAACATTCCGGAGATCGATCAGAAACGCACGCTGCTCGAAAAAATTATCCAGACCGACTATATCAAAACTGCCGATGTGAACGAGTTTGAGCACATCCGAAAAGAGTTGCGTGACCTGATCAAGTACATCCCCATCGAGCGTGTACGGTACACCACAGATTTCTCTGACGAAATTCTTTCGACAGAATGGAAAGAAGCCGAGCTGGAAAACGATGATCTGAAAAATTATAAGGCAAAAGCCGAATATTATGTACGGCAGCATCAGGATAATTCAGCTATCGCCAAACTGAAAGGCAACATCCCGCTCACTGCCGAAGATGTCAAAGAACTCGAAAAAATTCTTTGGAGTGAGGTCGGCACAAAAGAGGATTATGAAGCCGAATATGGCACAAAGCCTCTGGGCGAGTTCGTGCGGGAAATTGTTGGCCTTGATATGGCTGCGGCGAAAGCTGCATTTTCGCAATATCTGGATGGTGCTAACCTCGACAGCCGACAGATTTACTTTGTCAACCAGATTGTCGAGTACATCGTACACAATGGCACGATGAAGGACCTCTCTGTTTTGCAGGAGCCGCCTTTTACAGATCAGGGAAGCATCGTAGAGGTCTTTACAGATTTGAGTGTATGGCTTGGTATTCGCAAGACCATTGAACAGGTCAACGCCAACGCAATCGCAGCGTAATAGAATATCTTCTAAAACGGTAAAGTGGATTTTATCCGCTTTGCCGTTTTTCTTTTTGTCTAAAATTGTGAAATTTTCAAAACTGTATTCCAAAACGGTCCTGCGGATTCCTATTAGTGTAGAGGCTTTCAAAATCTTTTGTAAAACGGCTTTCCGCTAGTTCTATAAGTGGATAATGAACGAAATCTATATTCTAAAATTAGGCAGTTCAACAAAATTTGAAAATCTGTATGCCAAACACCCATTTTAGAATGTTATAGGTATAGGTGGTTGTTTGAAAAAGTGAAAATTTTCAGAATTTTCATAAGCCCCCTGTTTAAAAACACCCCTTTAAGTTTGTATAAGGTGTGGGAACTACTTTCAAAAGCAGTCTTACTCGCATTTTTGAAAGCCCTCAACTTCTTACAAAATCACAGTGCACCTTGAAAACCACATGATCGGCTGCAAGTTAATATGCTTTTTCGGGGAAGTGCCGCCACGACACGAGCGCACCAAGAAAAAGCCATACGCCGGAGGAAATCGGGCAGGAACCGCTTGCAGGCAGACCGACACCGAGGAAGAACCGGGCAAGCTGGCAGAGAGGACTTCACAAGTCTTGTCTGTCAGGTTGTTCGGCGCAAGAGTGCAGAGAGCGCAGCTCTTTGCGCGGGTCAAGGGCGGCAGCCTTGCCCAGTGGATGTGATGCCCTGCGTCATATCCTACTGGGTATTATCTGGCGCATAGCAGGCGGCAGATTTGCAGCTTCGCTGCACCGCGTTGCCTCTACCCCGCGCACGGCGTTCTCTGCGTGACCCCAGAAAGGAGAGATGGTCGCTGAAACTGACCCGACACAATGGCCGCGCCGGAAAGCACGGCACTTATAACCCAAAGCACAATGACCGCAGTTTTGAAATTGCCAACAGCGAGCATATCGACCCGGAACGTGTCCAGCAAAACATCTATTGGGATTGCTACAACGGCATCCGCTCTGCTCTGCAGCCCAAGAGTGAGGAAAGTCTGGCTGACACTTTTGAAGAAGTTGAAAAGCTCTACTACAAACTGCATTACACCAACTTCACCGAAAAGCAGAATGAGCGCAACGCCAAAATCCGGCACACGGAACGAAACCGTTCTCCCGAAGATTTGCTTACCAGCAAGAAAACCTGCCCCGAAGAAAGCATCTATCAGCTTGGAACGCTGGAGAGCCACGCTTCGCCCAAAGAGCTTTTTCAAATCGCCACAGAATTTATGGATGAGTTCCATGAGCGTTTCGGCAAACACGTTCACATTCTGGATTGGGCCTTGCATCTGGATGAAGGTACGCCGCACATCCACGAACGCCATGTGTTTGACTGTGAAAATAAGTATGGAGAGATTGCTCCGCAGCAGGAAAAGGCATTGGAAGCACTGGGTTTTGAACTGCCAAAACCAGACAAGCCCCTTGGTCGCTACAACAATCGTAAGATCACATTTGATGCAGCCTGCCGCACGATGCTATTCGAGATTGCCAAACGCCACGGCTTGGAACTGGACGAAGTGCCGGAATACGGCGGACGGGCTTATCTGGAAAAGCGGGACTATATCATGGCAAAGCAAAAAGAACAACTTGCTCAACAGGAAAAAGCCGTACAGAAACAGACCGCTCAGCTTGAAAATTTGAAACAAGAGAATGAGAAAGCACAGCATCAGCAGGTTCGCCGTACAACCTATCAGTCCCTGACACTTCTGCGCAACGATAAAAAAATTCAAAAGCAGGAAAAACAGTTAAGTGAACTTTCTCAGAAGATTGAAGATACCGAGAACTTGTTGGATGAGATTTCTGCGGTTGCCTACGACAAAGCTGTGGCTGTTGTTTCAGAAAACGCTGTGAACGATGCTTTGAAAGCAAGCACAGAACAGGTCGATATATATTTGGACTGGCTGAAAGAGCCGGGGCGAACGGCAAGCAAGGAAACATTGGACTACACCACATATCAAATCACAACGCTGCGGAAAAATATTATTGCAGCAGTAAACAGGATTACCGCAAGATTGACAACTGTCCTTATAAAGCCGGAAATCAAAAAGCCTGCCATCGAGCAAATCAAAGAAAATACTCGTCCGTCTGTTCTACAAAAGCTGCATCAGAGGCAGGAAGAAATCAATCAGCGTGAGCAGACATGCACCAAACCGAAGAAGCGCAGTCATGGCATGGAACTGTAAAGGAGGAAAATCTTCAAGAACAACAATTTATTTGAAGTCGTAAAGCTGAATATTACCGCCCGACAAGCCGCAGAAGCCTATGGTTTTCGTCCAAACCGCAGCAGCATGATTTGCTGTCCATTCCATGCAGACCGTAATCCCAGCATGAAAGTGGACTCTCGGTTTCACTGCTTTGGCTGTGGAGCGGATGGTGATGTGATAGACTTCACCGCAAAACTGTTTCAACTGTCCCTGCTACAAGCGGCTGAAAAGCTGGCTACAGATTTTGGGCTTTCTGCAACAGGCAATTCTCCACGATTCCTCTGCAAACCCGTGGAAAAGCCACTAAGCCCGAAAGAACAACTTTACAAAATCTTGTGCAGCTATCGTTCTCTGCTAGTAAATTGGCGCATGGCCTATGCACCCAAAAATCCAGAAGTATCCCTGCATCCTTGTTTTGTAGCAAGTCTACACTATGCAGACCGTGTGCAATATCTGCTGGATATTCTTTTGCAGGAAAGTCCAAATGAAAAGCAACAACTATTGAACGGAAAGGAAGTGACCGCCCTTGGAGAAGCAATCGAACGATGCAAAGAAACCGAAGAAGCAGCATAACACACCTGCTCGGAACTGGGTGGGTGACAACGGAAAAATCATCGAACCGCTGTTTGCAGACTACTTTTTGAGCCTGCACCCCATGCGCTGCTTTCAAGGCAGATTGTTCACGGTGGATGGCATGATCGAGGATGAAGCCCCATTGAAAAAGGAAATCTATGAGCAAGTCCGCTATTACGCTACCACCAGCATAGCACGACGTATTGAACATATCATGCAGGCCATCAAGCTGGCCTGTGCATCCGAACCACCGGAGATTCAAACAGACCGCATCCATGTCCGAAACGGCACATACTTTGTGGACGGTCACTTTACCCCTGAAAAAGAATACTGCATGAACCGACTGCCCATCGCCTATGTGCCAGAAGCACCAGCACCGACACGCTGGCTGCAATTCTTGAACGAACTGCTATACGAAGAAGATATTCCGGCCTTACAAGAATACATTGGCTATTGCCTGCTGCCTGTTACCAAAGCGCAGAAAATGCTGCTGATGGTCGGCAAGGGCGGTGAGGGAAAATCCAGAATCGGGCTGATCCTGCGAGAATTGTTCGGCAGCAGTATGTACACAGGCAGTCTGCAAAAAGTGGAAACCAATCGTTTTGCCCGTGCAGACTTGGAGTACAAGCTGCTTTTGGTGGACGATGACATGAAAACTGAGGCCCTGCCGCAGACCAACAACATCAAGACCCTTGTTACACTGGAAGATAAAATCGACATTGAGCGCAAGGGTCAGCAGAGTGTGCAGGGTACGCTGTATGTGCGGTTTGCCTGCTTCGGGAATGGCAGCTTACACGCACTCTATGACAAGTCCAACGGTTTCTATCGCCGCCAGCTGTTGCTCACCACTAAGGAAAAACCTGTTGGCCGGGTGGATGATCCTTTCCTCATTGACAAGATGCGGGGTGAAAAAGAGGGTATCCTGCTTTGGGCATTGGAGGGGCTGCATCGGCTGATTCGGAACAACTATCGGTTTACCATCAGCGAACGCACTGCGGCAAATCTGAAAGAAGCGATGGAGCAGGGCAACAACATTCTGGGCTTTCTCAAATCTGAGGGCTACTTTGAAATTCGGCAGGGGGCCAAGTGCAAATCCACGGATTTCTATAAAGTCTATGAACGCTGGTGTCTGGATAACCTGGAAAAGCCGCTGGCAGCATCAACCTTTATCCATCACCTGAAAGATAATCAAAAAAGTCTGGGCATCGTCTATGATGATAAGTGCATTGGCACAAATCGGGGCTTTCACAATGTAGACGTTGACCTGTTTTTACCCGTTGATGTTCCCAGTCCGTGGGATTAAAAAATAGAATCAACTTGAAAAAGCCCTGCTCAGCCTGCTCACAGTGTGCAATAGGCGCAGGATGAGCAGCGTGAGCAGGTGATTTTGAATTTATATCAAAAATAAAACATGGAGGTTTTGCCTATGAACAAATCTCGGCCTGTTGCGACCGAAACTGTGAAATCTTTGAATTATACGAAAAATATCTTGCAGACCATTCCGAATAACGATAAAATGGAAGTGGTCACTCAAACCAATGCCGTCAAGTCTCCGACTGACAGCCTGAAAGCCACAACACTGGTGTACACGGTGGAAGAGATCGCACAGATGCTGTCCATCAGCCTGCGCTCTGCTTACAGCCTGTGCAACAGCACTACCGAATTTCGTGTTCTTCGGGTCGGCGGAAGTATCCGCATCCCGAAAGACAGTTTCGATGCGTGGCTCCGGGCAGCTTGAAAAAGGAGATAACGTATGGCATATATTACGAAACGCGGCAGCTCCTATGGTGTCCGCTATACTTACCAAGACGAGCAGGGTAAAAACTGCAACAAATGGGAAAGTTTTTCTACGAAAGAGGAGGCAACAAATCGCAAAAAACAGATCGAACACGAACTTGCAAACGGAACGTTTCTGATTCCGTCCACCATCACCGTCAAGGAGTTTTTGATGGAGTGGCTTCCCAAGCAATGCAACAAGCACAAATGGGCACCCTGCACCTATCAATCCAATCTGGGTACCGTCCAGAATCTTATCATCCCGTACATCGGCGATATGCAGATGCAAAAGCTCAAGCCCTACCATCTTGAAGACCTGTATTCTACCCTCAGCAAAACGCCCTGCGGCCAGTATTATGAGGGCAAAAAGCAGGTTCTTTCGGAAAAATAACGGCAGCGGTTTCTCTCCGGCACAACCATCCACGAGGTACATCGCCTGCTGCGAACAGCGTTTCAGTATGCGGTGGAGTGGGGCATCCTCGTCAAAAGCCCCGTTCCGGTGGACAGCCCCAAAAAGTCAATTCAAGAGCGTGCTATCTGGGATGCAGACGAGATGTGGGCCGCACTTGCCAGCATGGAGGACCCGATTCTGCATCTGGCAGTCCATCTTACGCTGGTGGGCGCACTGCGAGAGGGCGAAGTCGCTGGCCTGACCCCGGAAGATCTTGATTTTGAGGGAGCAGACGGTACAGGCACGTTCCGCATCAACAAGTGTATGCAGCGCGTCCAGAAGGCATCGCTGGCAAAAACAGGCAAGGACTGCATCTTGCAGGAATTTGAGGATAAGCGTGAGGGCAGCACCACAACGCTGGTGCTCAAAAAGACAAAAACAGCATCCTCCAACCGCACCATCTTTATGACCGCCGTGCTGAAAGAGGAATTGAAGCACTGGCTAAAGCGTCTGGAAATGGACGAAGCTGTTAACCCGGAACGCTACCGCAACAGTGGGATGCTCCTGCGCTTGCCCAACGGTTTGGCGGTAGAGCCGATCCTCATCCGCAAGAAGTTCATCAAGTGGCAGGACGAGCACCCGGAGTTCACCCGCATTGTGTTTCACGGTCTGCGGCATTCCAGTGCCACCTATCAACTGATGATCTCCGGCGGTGATGTGAAAGCGGTGCAAGGCACAACAGGCCACGCCAGTGCCAATCTGCTGGTCAACACCTATGCACACATCCAGCAGGATTCCCGCAAGAAGCTGGGTAAAAGGTTCGAGGAAGGCTTCTACAAGCCGGGAGCAACACTTGTGCAGGCTGCTCCGGTTGAAGCAGAACCGACTATCTCCGTGTCGGCACTGTTGGAGCTTCTGAAAGACGCAGACCCCTCTGTAAAAGCGCAGCTCCGCTTGGCTCTGCTGACCTGAATTGCAAAAAATAGCACGAATTGCAGAGTAATTCACGGACTTACTCTATCTGACACGAAAAATACGGACCGTGCAAAAACCGTGCAGATACCATGCAAATGGCGCATAAAAAGAAAATCCCACGAGGAATCTTGCGATTCTTCGTGGGATTTTGGTGCGCTCGAGGGAACTCGAATCCCTGGCCCTCTGATTAAAAGTCAGATGCTCTACCGGCTGAGCTACGAGCGCATATTTTCAGATTTACAGATACTGCCGAATAATATTACCACACCCGCGCCAAAAAAGCAAGAGGAAAGCGCAAAAAAGTGCCTTTCCGCAGCACACAGACCCCCGCCGGGAGAGCACCCGTTCCTTTTATAAAAGCCAGTTTTACCGTCACCTCTCTGGGACGCGGATATTCTGGCGGCAACTTCCTCTTTACAAATGGGGCGCGAAACAGTACAATCAAAGCAGAACGAACCGTCCCGGCCCGTATGCGGCGGGGCTTTTTGATAGGAGGCTGTTTTATCATGAAAATCTCTCGTCGGTCTGTCCTTCATATTTCCGGGCTGGCAGCGGCAGCGCTGGCCCTGACCGGCTGCTCTGCGGCTGGAAGCGCCGCGCTGGGCGGCAAGCTGCCCGGCCTGCTCAAGGGCCTGACCAAAAAAGGGGAGACCGCTGCTTCGTCGGAAGCTGCCAGCGACACGGCCGTCACCCCGCCGCCCGAGGGCGAACCGCTCGTCCCGGCCTTGCCCGAGTACGACGCCGACATCCTCACCGGCGCCGCGCGCAGCACCAACAGCCGCCCGGTGGCTGTGATGGTCAACAACATCGCCAACTCCCAGCGCCAGAATGCCCGCCCCCAGCGGGGCATCGGCAGCGCCGACCTGCTCATCGAGGCCAAAGTCGAGGGCGGCATCACCCGCCTGTGCGCCGTGTTCAGCGACGCCGACAGCATCCCCGAGGTCGGCCCCCTCCGCTCGGGCCGCGACCAGTTCCTGCAGCTGCTCATGCCCTGGAACATCCTCTACTACCACGACGGCGAGAGCATCTTCTGCACCCAGTTCGTCAGCGTCTACGGCTACTCCGGGCTGAACATCGGCGGCAAGAATTATTTCAAGACCCCGATCCACCCCTTCGTCTCCCACCGCAATAACCGCGGCCGCGATGTAGCCTACGAGCACACCGAGTTCACCTCCGGCAAGGAGATATGCAAAGCCGCTTCTGATGCCGGCATCAGCCTCTACGCTCCCAGCGAGGGGACTTTCTTCCACTTCGCCGACTACCGCACCGACGAGGTCAACAAGCTCAAGGGTGAACCCTCGGCCAAAAAAATCGCCATCGTACATTCAGCGAGCTACCGCACCTCGTTCAGCTACTCCGCACTCAGCCACACCTACGCGATGCAGATGTACAACTCCTCCAAGAAGGCCACTGAGAACACCGTCGATGAGCTGACCGGTGAGCAGCTCACCTTCGAGAACGTCGTGGTCTGCTTCGCCGACATGGACGCCTACGCAGGCGACTCCCACGACGTGCAGGAGGTGCAGTACATCAAGGGCGGCGATGCCTACCTCTTCACCCGCGGCGGCGTGCAGGTGGGCCGCTGGGAAAAGACCTATCCCACCAACCCCCTCAAGCTTTACACCAAATCCGGCGAAGAGATGACCCTCAACCGGGGCAAGACCTACTTTGCACTGGTGGACAACGACGAGCTGAGCAATTTCAGTTACCAGTAAGCCCATGAGGAACATGACGATGAAGCGCATTCGAACTGCGCTCTGCCTCATTTTGGCCGCCGCGCTGCTGGCAGGCTGCGCCTTTCTGCCCAGCGACAGTGAGCCGGAAACGCCCGCTCCCACCGACCCGCTCACCGGCCTTGCCCTCCAGTGGCAGGGCCAGCGTCCGGTGGCCGTGGCCATTGAGAACAGCACTGCCTCCACCACGCAGTGGGGCCTTTCCTCGGCATCGGTGGTGCTGGAAGCCCTCACTGAGGTGGGCACGTCCACTGAGCTCTGCCTCGTCTATCCGGCGCTGGCCGCGACCCCGAAGGTCGGGCCGGTGGCCGCCGGTCAGGACATCTACTGGCGGCTTCTGGTGGGTCAGCAGCCCATTCCGGTGCAGCGGGGCGGGGGACAGTTCGACCAGAACTTCCTCGATTACTATTCCATCCGGGCCGTGGATGCTCTGGAAGCCGGGCGCACCGCCTTCGACTGCGGCAGTGAGTGGAGCAACTCACCGATGTGGTACACCAGCGGCGAGGCCATCTCTAATGTCTTGGACGAGCTGAGCATCTCCTCTGTTCTGACGGAATCCCGGGTGACGAGCGCCGTATCCGCTGCGGCGGACAGTGCGTCCTCCGGGGCCGACGCAGTGCTGTCCATCCCTGCACTTCTTCCGCAGGAAGCAGACGGCAAGCTGCCGGACGCCACCGCGCCGGACGCGGTGAATGTCCGGGTCTGCTTTGACGACGACAACGCCACCGGCTTTTCCTACGACGCCGACAGCGGGCTTTACCGGATGCTCCACGCCGACGGCACGCCCCAGCTGGACGCCAACAACGGCCAGCAGGCCGGGTTCGATAATCTGCTGGTGCTGTTCAGCGCCTCCGAGCTGCGGGACGACGGCAAGACCTACGACTACGATTTGAGCATGGGCGGCGGCGTCTGGCTCAACGGCGGGCATCTGTGGACCATCACCTGGACGCAGGGCCGGGACAACACGCTGCTGCTTTACGACGCCGATGGCCGCACGATGAACATCGAAGCCGGGACGAGCTATATCGCTCTTGTCACCAGTCTGACCGGACAGGAGCTGACCGTTACCAATTCCAGCGGAGAAGAGATCCTTGGATAAGCAAAAAGACTTCTGCACGACGAAATGCAGAAGTCTTTTTTATTTCCAGGCTGCGGCGCGCGCCTGTGCGCGGGGCAGTTTTCTCTTTCGGTCAAATGGCTTTGCGCTCCGCGCGGGCCAGA
>ERZ1106941.108-NODE-108-length-123388-cov-18.680248_pt1 | contig 123388 bp, 74 predicted proteins | sample MGYA00403670_ERZ1106941 | MGnify/ENA primary metagenome ERZ1106941 (study PRJEB35170, sample SAMEA104062400) | human gut metagenome | biome: human gut; feature: human-associated habitat; material: faeces | place: Denmark | collected 2012-06-04 ...
TTAAACCACATGTTCCTCCGCTTGTGCGGGCCCCCGTCAATTCCTTTGAGTTTCATTCTTGCGAACGTACTCCCCAGGTGGATAACTTATCGCTTTCGCTTAGTCACCGACTGTGTATCGCCGACAACGAGTTATCATCGTTTACTGCGTGGACTACCAGGGTATCTAATCCTGTTTGCTCCCCACGCTTTCGTGCCTCAACGTCAGATATAGTTTGGTAAGCTGCCTTCGCAATCGGTGTTCTGTATGATCTCTAAGCATTTCACCGCTACACCATACATTCCGCCTACCGCAACTACTCTCTAGTCTAACAGTATTAGAGGCAGTTCCGGAGTTAAGCCCCGGGATTTCACCTCTAACTTATCAAACCGCCTACGCACCCTTTAAACCCAATAAATCCGGATAACGCTTGAATCCTCCGTATTACCGCGGCTGCTGGCACGGAGTTAGCCGATCCTTATTCGTACGATACTTTCAGTCACCTACACGTAGGTGAGTTTACCCTCGTACAAAAGCAGTTTACAACTCATAGAGCCGTCTTCCTGCACGCGGCATGGCTGGTTCAGACTTGCGTCCATTGACCAATATTCCTCACTGCTGCCTCCCGTAGGAGTCTGGTCCGTGTCTCAGTACCAGTGTGGGGGGTTAACCTCTCAGTCCCCCTATGTATCGTTGCCTTGGTGAGCCGTTACCTCACCAACTAGCTAATACAACGCATGTCCATCTATAACCACCGGAGTTTTCAACCCGGAGAGATGCCTCTCCGAATATTATGGGGAATTAGTACCAATTTCTCAGTGTTATGCCCCTGTTATAGGTAGGTTACATACGCGTTACGCACCCGTGCGCCGGTCGCCACCAAAGTATTGCTACCTCGTGATGCCCCTCGACTTGCATGTGTTAGGCCTGCCGCTAGCGTTCATCCTGAGCCAGGATCAAACTCTCCATTGTATAAAATTATAAATGTTTTGTTAGAGTCCTGACTATTCGTTTATCCTTTATAAAAGGAAATTGACAGATAAATACTACATTTCTTTTCTCTCAAAATATAACCAGTAATTCAAAGAACCAGTTTGAAAAAGTCTCGCATTTTGTAGTGCGAAAGGACTGCAAAGATAAGTCATCTTTTTTAATCCTGCAAATCTTTTTTCAAAAATCTTTTTCAAGAACTTTGCGTTTCGGAAAATCGCGCTTACACAGAGCTTTAAGCTCCTTTATTGTAAACTTTCAGTCTTTGTAAGAACATCCGTTTTTCTTGAACGCGGATGCAAAGGTAGTGACTTTTTCTGAACCTGCAAGCATTTTCGCATTTTTTTTTGAAAAATCTTCAATTTTCTTCAAAACAACGCTTTTTACCTATATATATTAATAACACCCGACAAGATGCATGATGCGGGCCCGGCCGTATCCCGATTCGGCAACAAGGGATTCCGTCCGGCCCCCATTGCCGGCCGAAAGGCCCGTTCGGGGAATATAATTGTCCGCAGGACGAGTAAAATCGGACGGCACCCCGTAAAACAGAGATTTTTTACTATTTTTGCGGCAGATAATCCGACGGCTATGAACTTCAAAAAAATATCACTGCTCATCCTGATTCTGCTCATCGCGGATCAGCTGCTCAAAATCTGGGTCAAGACCCACATGCACCTCGACGAGTCGATCATCGTATTCCCGGACTGGTTTCAATTACGGTTTATCGAGAACAACGGCGCGGCTTTCGGAATGCACATCGCCTCGAAAGGCGGATTCGACTGGGGGAAACTGCTGCTCGGCATATTCCGCATCGTCATGGTAGGTCTCATCGGCTGGCTGATGCATCATCTGCTACGCCGCCGGGAGGATACGCCGAAGGGAGTCATCGTCGGTCTGGCGCTGGTGATGGCCGGAGCGCTCGGCAATATCATCGACAGCGCATTCTACGGACTGATCTTTTCGGAATCGACGCCGTACACGGTAGCGCATTTCGGCGGACATTACGCGGGCTTCATGATGGGAAAGGTCGTGGACATGTTCTATTTCCCGCTGTTCCAGTGGAACAACGTGCCGCGGTTCCTGAGCTTTCTGGTCGACAGCAACAACTACTTCTTCGGGGCGATCTTCAATCTGGCCGACGCATACATCTCCATAGCGGTAGTCTATCTGCTTCTGTTTCAGTACAAATTTCTGAGCAAGTAGATTTTTTTCGCAAAAATAGTTGGCGATTCAGAAAAAAGTATTACTTTTGCACACCGCAATTCCAATAATGCCCAGGTGGCGGAATAGGTAGACGCGCACGTTTCAGGTGCGTGTGCCGCAAGGCGTGCAGGTTCGATTCCTGTCCTGGGCACTTGGTGATCCCCGTAATCTTACGATTACGGGGATTTTTGTTTGTGTGAAATCCCCGCCGGCAGCCGGACTCCAATATGTCCGAAACAACAATCCCGGCCTGTTCCGGCCGCTCTCGGCGTATTCACACGAAAAAATGCGCATCCGCCGACAAACAAGCGGGGATGCGCATTCCTATCCGAACGGCCGAAGGGCTTATCCTCAGGGCCTCACCTGCTCCAGAGCACCACGGCGCAGCGATCCGCCCCAACCGTGACCTGCACCCCCTTAACCGAGGCCTCTCCGTAGATCACGCGCGGAACGCCGTATCGCCCCGTACGCAGCCGTATGGCCGCACTTTCCGGACGCTTGTTGACAATCACGGTCATCAAAACGCCCTCTTTGCACATAGTGCGCATCAGCACGTCCGGTTCGGGCGTGCTGAACGAAGCCGGAGCCGCGTCTATGGCGTCGCGGCACTCCCGCCCGTAGAAAGCCGTCAACGGAGCCATATCGCGGTGGTAGCCGCCCAATTCGATCGGGGAGGGCACCCACACGACCTCGCCGCGGCCATAGCGGTTGCGCACGGCCGCGACATCGCCGCCGTCCGTCATCATCGTCTCGCCCGAAGCAGGAACCAATATCCCCCGCCACAGATGCGCAGGCAGCTCCTCACCCAGCGTGAAATACTCCCCGGCGACTTTGAATTCGCTGACCTCCGCTCCGAAACACGATTTCAGCGGGAAGCCGTTCATAAACAGACACCGCATGTTTTCATCGTAGAATCCCGACAATCCCGTAACGATCAGCTTGCCGCCGTTGCGGACGAACGACTCGATGCGGGGCCGGAATTCGGAAGGCAGCGCCACCATATGCGGGATCACGGCCGTACGGCCCGCCGCGTCGTCCCAGTCGAAGGTCGCCATATCGGCCACTTGGGGCGTAACGCCCCATGCCGAGACGGCCTCATAGGCGGCGGCCAGCGACTTCATGCAGGCCGAAGCCTGCCGTCCCTCCTCACCGGATGCGAGCGTTTCGGCATTGCGCCGCTGAATGCGCAGGGAGGCGATGTTATAGAGGAGCGTCACCGGAGCAGGCGCAGGCTTCACCCCCCGCAACTCTTCGCCGTGACGCTGCAATACCGATGCGACCTTCGCAGCTTCGAGCATACGGTCCGAGGGCCTGCGCAGGAAGTCGAGCAGCCCCCACTCCCCCGCCTCCATGACGGCCGCCCGCTGATTGAGCGACCAGAAGATCACCCCTTCGGCGCCGGAAGCGATCGCCGTCCAGAGATACTGCGCCGTATGCGCCGCCGTGGGACAGTAGGGAACATTGCCGCTGGCGGTGACGTTTCCGCCCTGCAGTTCGGTGATCCAGAACGGATTGCCGAGTGCGTTGTGACGGATGATATCCGACATCAGGGAGACGCCGAGCGGATATTCGCGCTGGCTGAACATGCCGAAATGCCAGCTCAGGTGCAGCGACGCACCGACCGAGGTGAGGAATTTCGAGTAGGCCGGAAAGTCGTAATCGGGCAACGTGCCCAGAATCTGGTGCGGATTGATATGTCGCCCGCGCTGCGGATCGAGCCGTTCGACCAGCTGCGCGATATGGTTCAGATACCACGCCGTATAGTAGGTCAGGAACTTCTCCTGCGTGAAATCGGCTTTCAGATAACCTTCCCCGCGCTCTTCCGGCGGGAAGTCCGCCAGCCAGCGGTCATAGACCTCCCTTGCGAGGTCGGTCATGGCGACGCGCGTCCCGCCGCTGCCGGGTTCGTTCTGCAGCACCCACGTCCACAGCGATTCATACTGCCGGAAATGCGACACCACGGCCGTGATATAATCGTCGATTTCGCGCAGGTGCGCCTTCGAACGGGGGAATTTGAAACCGCCCACGTCGTTCAGTTCGTCGGTGACGGGAAACAGCGTGGCGAAAAGCCGGACGCCGTATTTGTCCGCCGCACGGAACGCCTCGTCGTAAAGCGAGAAATCCCACTCCCCGCCGCGGTACATGTGCGCTCCGAACATCCGGATACGGGCCACCTTCATCCCGTTATCGCGCAGCAGGCGGAAAAATCCGTCGATATCCTCCGGCGTCTGTCCCGGCTCTACAAAAACCTGAGCGCCGATCTGCGGCACATCGCATTGCTGGGCGCGTACCCCGGCCGTTCCGGCCAGCAGTAGAAACGCCATCAACCACTTTCTCATCGTTTATTCATTTTTATACGCCACCCGGCGGCTCGTCCGCGCCGCATCGGCCGGAGTTCCCGCAGGAGCAATTACAAATTCATATCCGTAGTGCTTCTCCAAGAGCCGGTACGCCTCCGAAGGGCGCGATTTCACGCTCCACGAGTCGGTGCCGCCCACGCCGGCCTGCGCACAATCGACATTCACCAGCCATGCGTCGTCCAGCCGCACGATCTCGTGCGTATGCTCCGCCGCATCCAGCGCCTCCTGCGTGCAGGGCCAGACCGAGACGCACAGAGGCTGCCGGCCGGCGAAAACGACTCCGCCGCCTTTGCCCCCAAGCTGGAGATAGCGGACGTCGCAGCGGTTGCCGCACTCCTGCGGATAGATATAGGCGGGACTGAAATCGGCCGTACTGCCGGAGTAAACCCCTAACAGGGAGCCTTCCTTCCGGTCGGCATAATTCTCTCCGGGACCGCGGCCGCAGTAGACATAGCGGTCCAGCTCTCCGCTCCACAGAGCCTGCAGACCGATGCGCAGCGGTTCGGGAAGCGTATCGGCGATCCGCAGGTCGTACGAAACGGCCAGCTCCCCGTCCGCCGCAAGCCGATAGCGCAAAGCCAGCCTGACGCCCCCGCCGCACACGACGGCCGTCACCGCACCGTCGGCCGCATTCAGGCTTTCGAGTTTCAGCCGCTCAGGCATCGTGCGCCACGCGCCCATGCGCTCCCGCGTACGCCAGCCCCGGCGGTCGTTGTCGGTGGATGCCCGCCAGAAATTCGGTACGAGCGGACTCCGCATCAGCTCGCGGCCCCGCACCGCATATCCCGACAGATATCCCGTCGCCGCATCGACCGTCGCGGTCACATTCCCGGCAGTCAGCGTCACCGCACGTTCCGTACGGCTGACGCCGGCACTGCGGGCGGCCGCAGCGCGCACGGGCGCCGCAGCGGGCAGTGCGAACTGGTAACGGCCCGCCTCGAATCCCCGCAGGGCATAGGGTTTATCCTCTTTCAGGCGGTAAACGATATCCAGCCAGTAATCGACGCCGGATTCGGGACGGGGCGCCTTGTACCCCACGCGGCACTCCGTGCAGGCTCCCGCTTCCGTGCGCGGCACTTCGAAAGTCCCGCTTCCCAGCGTCGCGCCCATGCTGGACGTAATGCGCCATTCGAAAACATACTCATCGGTCGAAACGAAGAAATTGCGGTTCCGGATCGTGAAAAAATCCTCTCCGGGCCGCGGCTGCGCGATTTCGAGCGGCTGGAAGACATGCTTCGCCTCCGCAGCGGCCGGCTTGAGACTCCGGTCGGGATTGATGATTCCGTTGATATTGAAGTTGGCGTCATGGTTCTCGCGGCTTCCGAAATCGCCGCCGTAGGCCCAGAACCAGCCGCCCCTGCCGTCGGCCTTGCGCAGTCCTTGGTCGATCCAGTCCCAGATATGACCGCCCAGCAGTTTGTCATGGCGGCGGATCACCCGCCAGTAGTCGCCCAGTCCGCCTACGGAGTTGCCCATCGCGTGCGCATACTCGCACATCAGCACCGGCCGCCGGACAAGCGTATCGCAGGCCAGCCGCTCCAGTTCGTCCACCGTCGGGTACATCCGGCTGACGACCTCCACCGCGTCGCGGTCGTCGGGATTGGCCAAGTCGGCGTATTCCCCCTTGGCGGGATCCTCTTCGGCCGTTTTCCACTTTCCGACGCTGCGCAGCGGAACGTAGCCCCGGCGCTGGGGATTCCCCTGCGCACCCTCGTAATGGATGATGCGCGTGGGATCGAACTCCTTCGTCCACGCCGCCGCGGCCGCATGGTTCGGCCCCCAGCCCGACTCGTTGCCCATCGACCACATGACCACGCTGGGGTGGTTGCGGTCGCGGACGACCATGCGCGTCACGCGCTCCATAAAGGGAACGATCCATTCGGGACGGTTGCTCAGACAGCCGCCGGCATGGTGCGTCTCGATATTGGCTTCGTCGATTACATAAAGGCCGTACTCGTCGCAGAGATCGTAGAAATAGGGATCGTTGGGATAATGCGACGTGCGCACGGAGTTGAATCCGAGCCGTTTCATCAGCGCCGCATCCTCCCGCATCTGCTCCCGTGTGACGGTTTTGCCCGTCGTATCGCTATGGTCGTGGCGATTGACGCCGATCAACTTCACCGGCACGCCGTTGACCAGCATGCGCTCTCCCTCGACACGCACGTCCCGGAATCCGATGCGGCTGCTCCGGGCCTCGGTCACCCTGCCGTTTTCATCGGCGAGGGAGAGTACGAGCGTATAAAGATAAGGCGTCTCCGATGTCCATTTGTGCGGCGACGGAATCCGGGCCTCCAGCAGCGGATACCAGACGTTGTCGCGTTGGGGATACGTTTCGTCGAGCAGTTCGCCGACGGTCACTTCGAGCGTATCGCCGGGATCGACCCTCCGGTTTGCGGCATCGAACAACTCCGCGCGCAGCACATAATTCCGGCAGCGCGCGGTATCGGCGCCCGTCAGCGCCACCGAAGGACGCAGCTGGAGCTTCGCATCGCGATACTCCGCATCGAACACCGTCCGCACGCCGTAATCGGCGATCGCGGCCCGCGGTTCGGCGGCCAGATAGACCTCGCGGTAGATTCCGCCCAGCCGCCAATGGTCCGCATCCTCCAGATAACTTCCGTCGCACCATTTCAGCACCTTGACGGCCAGCCGGTTCTCGCCCTCCCGCAGCAGTTCCGTAACATCGAATTCGGCGGGCAGCGCGCTGTCCTCGGAATAGCCGGCGAAACGGCCGTTCACCCATACACTGCAGGCCGAGTAGACGCCGCCGAAGTGCAGTATAACCCGGTCGCCGTTCCACGCACGGGGCACTTCGAAGGTCCGGACGTAACATCCGGCGGGATTATCGCGCCGGATATAGGGCGGCGTGTTGGGATAGGGATAAATAATATTGGTGTAAATCGCATAACCGTATCCGGCCGTCTCCCAGCAGGAGGGCACTTCGATACGGTCCCATGCGGAGACATCGTATTCCGGGGCTTCGAAGCCCTGCGGCGCACGGGAAACGTCATCGGCGAAGCGGAAGCGCCAGACGCCGTCGAGCGAAAGGAAGCGCGCACGGCTGCGGTCGGCCGAAAGTGCATCTTCGGCCGACGGATAGGAGTAAGAGGTCGCGCGCGCATCGAGCCGGCAGCGGGCATTGACAAGCTGGTTTTCCCAGTCGGGATTCCGGGCGGCCAGACGGCCGCACAAACAGCAGCAAAGAATCAGGATCAGGTTCCGAGTCATATTCAGGTTGGTTTTCTTCCGCAAAATTAGGGAATTAAACAGGCTCCGTCTGATTCTGGTTTATCAAAAGCTAACAGAAATCTTTCACGGGGCAATTATAAGAAAGTGTTAGTTTTTGATAAAATCAGAACACCCCGGAAGCGAAACAATCGCTACTTTTGCAACAAATCCGCACCGCCCATGAAACGACTGCCCGCCCTGCTGCTCCTGCTCTGCGCAGCATTTTCCGCCCAAGCCCAGCGCCTGAGGTTCGCCGTGGTGACCGACACGCACATCGGCAGGGAGCATGCGGCCGAAAACCTAAAAGCCGCGATCCGGTCGATCGACGCCGACGACTCGGTGCGCTTCGTTCTGCTGCTGGGCGACATCTCGCACGACGGCACCCCGAAGGGGCACCGCAAGGCCCGGCGCCTGCTCGCCCGGCTCCGCAAACCCCTCTACCTGACCACGGGCAACCACGACGCCAAACGTCCGGAACGCTACAGCAGTTTTCTCCGCACATTCAGCACCGACCGTTTCTGCTTCGACTGCGAAGGGGTGCGCTTCATCGGCATCACGACAGGCCCGTTCGAGCCGAACCGCCATGCCACGCTGCCCGGCGAAGAGATTCGGTGGCTGGCCGAACGATGCGCCGTCCCGCAGCCGACGGTCGTCGCCGCCCACCATACGCCGGAGCTGATCGCCGGCGGCAGCGCCGTTTTCGAAGGTTGCGACACCTCGCAGATCGTGCTTTGGCTGGCAGGCCACCTGCACGTCAATAAAATTCAGGAAACGTCGCCGGGTCCCTCCGTGGTCAATATCTCGACGCTGGACGGCGGCCGTTACAACCTTTTCGACATCGACGGAGGGCGGCTGCGCGTCACGACCGTCGATCCGCGGACCGGCAGCCGGACCGCATGGCACTCCGCCGAACTGAACATCAAAACCGATAACCGATGACAAAGCTATTCCGCATTCTGATTTTAGGCCTCCTGCTATGGAGCGTCCCCGCTTCGGCGCAGCGCACGGCTCCGAAACCCGAAAAAGTACACAACGTGATCCTGATGATCGGCGACGGCATGGGACTGGGACAGGTCGCCGCCTACATGATCGAAAACCAATACGGCCCGACGGCCTTCGACCGCGCCCACTACACGGCCGTCTGCAAAACCTACTCGGCCAACAACCGCGTCACCGACTCCGGCGCCGCGGCGACGGCGATGGCCACGGGACACAAGACCAAAAACAGCCGCATCGGCGTAACCCCGGACGGCACCCCCGCCCAGAGCATCACGGAGCTGGCCAAGGCGAAGGGCCTTGCGACCGGAATCGTCGTGACGTCGCATCTGGCCGACGCGACGCCCGCCGGATTCATGGCCCACACCCCCGACCGGCACAACACCTCCGAAATAGCCGCGGCGTATGAAACGTCGGGCATCGACGTGGCCGCGGGCGGCGGCCGCCGCTTTTTCGAAAAGCAGGAGGACGGGCAGGACGTGCTGGCGGCGTTGCAGGCCAAAGGCTACGCCTACGCCTCGACCCCCGAAGAGTTCTACGCGACCGACAGCACGCCCGTCATCGGACTTTTCGCGGACAAGTACATGGAGTCGGCGGCAAAACGCGGCGAAGATTATCTCGAACGCGCGACCGAACACACGCTTTCGCTGCTCGCGCGCAACAGGAAAGGGTTCTTCGCAATGATCGAAGGTTCGCAGATCGACGGAGCCGGACACGGCAACAACACGAAAAAACTGCTGGGCGAGATGCGGGATTTCGACCGGGCCGTGAACAAGGCCTTCGACTTCGCCGACAAAAATCCCGGCACATTGGTCATCGTCACCGCCGACCACGAGACCGGCGGACTGACGGTCGTCTCCAACGACCGGGATTTCACGGCAGCGGAGAGCGGCATCGAATACAAGTACAGCACGACCAGCCATTCGGGCACGCCCGTCATACTCTACGCCTACGGCGCCGGGGCATACAATTTCAGCGGCGTAATCGAAAATACGGAGGTCTTCCGGCTGATCAAGGCCCTGCTGATCGACCAACAGAAATAGAACAGTATTCACACCGAGACTTCTGCACGCCGTAGGGCGTGCAGAAGTTTTTCATGCCCCGTCCGTCCGCGGAGATATTCCGCCCAAGGCCCCAGCCGCCCCGCTCTCTGCGCGCCGTCCCCGCCACGGCATCCGAGCCTGCCGCCATTCGGCCCTCCCGCCATGCACATCCTCCGGGCTTCGTCCCAGCCGTCCCTCTCCTCCCCGGCTCTTCCCCGTCCGGAGCGACGGCACCGCCCGGCACGCCGGCGCTGTCCGGCGCGACACCACCAACCGGCACAACGACGCAATCCGGAACCACAGCACCGATCCGCCCCGACGAAAAACGGCGGACGGCAACCGCCGCCCGCCGCATACCGGGAGATATCACACAAGTCCGCCTACTCTTTCGCTATGCGGTAATAATACTTGCGGACGGCCTTCCAGTCGTAATAGGGAGCCGTGTCGCCCGCGACGGGAACCGTAACCTCCCGCTCGTTGAGCAGGAACTTGACAAGCACGCGGCCTTTGGCGTTGCGGTAGAATATCAGCTGTATATTGCCGGCCATCGGCGTAATCCGGAAATCATTCCAGACGTTCTCCACCTTTTCGGGATCGGACTCGACGCCGCACGCCCCCTCCAGCCTCATCAGCGCGGCCAGCGGCATCAGGCCCTCGCCGTGCCCGAAACGCAGATCGGCCACGACGCTCCCGCCGGCGACGGCCTCTTCGGCGCACGCCAGCATGTCGCGTAGCAGCGGTTTGGCGATCGAAGCCGCCAGCTCCCCGGCGATCGCCGAAGGTCCTTTGCGAAGGTACTGGCTGAGGTTCTGAAGCCGCCAGAGCGCAAAAATCTCATCGTCGGTGAAAACGTCGTAGAGCGAGACGTCGAGCGGGCAGTCCTGCAGGATGGAGGCTACGGCGAAAAACTCCATCATGAAGCTGCGGCGGCTGGATATGTGGCGCTTCACGTAATCCGCATCGCAGAAAAGCGACTCCACGAAACGGTCCGGAGAAAACCACGAGCCGCGCTTCGCATCGTATACGGCGCGCCACTCCCCGTCCTTGTAATAATCCTTGTAGGCTTTGGTGTAGTGGTTCAGATAACCGTTATACACACCGCCCGACTCCTCGCGGATATCCAGTTCCGGTTCGCACATTTTAAGCGCCCCGTCGAACGAGCGCATGCTCTGAATCACCCGACCGACCGAGGTCGAACGCGAGAAAACCTGCATTTTCCGCCGCTTGCCCTTCGGCTGAAACACTTCGGGATAGTTGCGGTACATCCGGGCGGCGATTTCACGGTGTTCCCGCTCGCCGGCCGGCGTGAGCACGCCCGCATGCCCGTCGCACACGGCAAAAATCGTATCCACGCGCTGTTTGACCTCCATGCCGAACGGCGTCAGCGCATTGTTCGCGGCCGCGGCGGCAAAGATGTCGTAAAACTTCCTGTAAATATTCTCCGTCGTGTGGTAACGCGATCCGTGACGGCCGAAATGGCTGATGTAAAAAGGAACGTATCCCTCCGGAGCCGGTGTATAGGTCTGAGGTTCGAAACGGTAGGACATCGACGAGCCGGCGCTGTGCTCGACCGGATCGAGCACCTGCTCGCGGATAGTCTGTCCGTGGACCGCGGCAGTCCCGGCAAACAGCAGGACGGCAAGCCACGAATTGCGGATTGAAAATTTCATACGTCTGGTTTTAAGGTAGTTTGGTTTAGCAATTCATTATTTTCCGAAACGGACTACGGTAACGGAGAGCGGTTGCAGCGTCAGGCAGAACCGACCGTCTTCGGCAACGCCCCGGCCGGATTTCTGCATCCGGAAATCCCGGTCGTCGGGATGCGCCGCCCAGATGCCGGAGGTGCGGAATTCCGGAGCGCCGCCGTATCCGGCGAGTTCCACGCAGCACTCCTGCGCGCTGTCGAGCCTGTTCACCAGAAACAGCGCCAGCCGTTCGCCGGAGTTGTCGGCCGAAGCGTAACAGCGCACGGCGGACGAACGCAGGTCGGCTTTCCAGAAGGTGTCCAGCAGGTTGTCGTTCCACAACTTCACGCCCCAGCCCATCGGCGCCAGCCGGTTGTCCATCTTCAGGGCCGACCAGTAAGTTTCGTCATCGGTCCAGTGCGTAGCCCAGAAATGGGTGTATTCGACCTTCGGAGCGGCAAGGATATAGCCCAGATGCTCGAAGTTGGCCAGCGACACCCACGCTACGTTGTCCACACGGTGGGCCTTCTTGCCGGGCATGAACGACGAAGCCTCGGTGACCTGAATCTTCAGGCGGTCGCGCAGGGACGCATCGGGAGCGTCCGGGCGGTCCAGAAATCCGACGACCTCGTCCACCTCGTGCAGCGGATATTCGGCCGAAGCCTTATAAAGCTCGTAGCTGCCGATAAGTTCGGCTTTGGCGTACTGATGCGGGACGATATTGTCCGCATAGTCGATCAGCCGGTCGTTCCCGTCGGCATAGGTCAGCAAGGTTTCCAGCCACGGCGCCGTAAAGCCGTTCACACCGATTTCGATCGTCGGGTCTTCGGCTTTCATGGCACGCGCCATCTCCAGCGCCAGCGAAGCGCAGCGGGCCGCCCACACGGTATCGCGCGGATCGTCCCTGTTTTCCCAATAGTGTTCGTTGCCGATCTCCCAGAAACGGAAACCGCATTTGCAGACGACATTGGCGTAGCGCACCATCGCCGCCGCGAGCTTCACCATATCTTCGCGCGTGGGATAAAACGCCTTGGCCGCGGTCCAGTCCACCGGCAGCGTGGGAATAATGATCGTCGGATCGTCCACGCCCGCCTTCCGGCACATCCGGATGAAATCGTTGAAATCGACGGTCGGCCGGAACCCCTCGCAATTGAGCGGATAACCGCCGTAGCGGGGTTCCGCCCCAATATCGGTCAGCTTGCCGTCGATACCCCGCGACTTGATGTCGATCAGACAGGGATAAAGCTTCGCACCGGGACGGGTCAGCAGGTATACCGAATCCGGGTGCGTGAAAATATACCAGTCGCCGTATTCGCCTTCGTTGAAGCGCACCGAGCGGACACCCAGATCCCGCAGGGCCTTCCACATCGGACGCGCCCGGCGCTCCCCGCGGTCATGGTCCATCAGCATGAAGAGATTGACCCCGACCGGACGGTCGGCGAGGGGTTTTCCGGGTGCGGACAGATCGACGCGGATCTGCCGCCGGGCGGAACCCGAAGCGGCCGCAGACACGAACAGCAGCAGAAACAGAATTATTTTTCGCATAACGCACTGTATTTTAACACCGACAAAGATAGCGGAACCCTCCGGGGGACTTTAGTATTTTTTTTACATTGATTGTAACGATTCTTTCAAAACTATAAAAATACGCAAATTCGCCGCGAATACGACCCTTTCGGACTATTTTATCCGTAAATTTATACCATCGACGCAACCGTAACGACTATTTCAAAGCCATTATCCGACACCGGCCGGCAGTTTGCCCCGCCGTGATAATTATGTGATAGTTTTGGAAAATTTAGTTCTAAAAAGTAAAAATATTACGATATAGCTTTGCTGAAGTTAATCTAAACTACAAACCGAATGAAACAAGTCTACTATTCAATTACCCGAACGCCCCGCAGAGCCGCAATACTCTGCTTAACGACGCTGGGGTTATCGTATGCGGGTATTCCCACGGCTTCGGCACAGCAAAATCCGGGAACGACCTACGAAGTATCGTTAGGCAACCGGGGCGCCCGGAACACCGTATCCGACACGACGCTCACCCCCGGTCCGCTGACTTCGACGGCGGCAGGCATCGAGGAGTTCTTCTCCGGAGCAGGCGCCGCAGGAGTCGGCATCCGTCCGACCGACGGTGCGCCCGGCGCAGGATTCAGCACCCTGATCCGGGGCCTGAAAAGCTTCCGGGGAACGGCCGAACCGCTTTTCATTCTGGACGGCGTAATCCTCAATCCCACCACAAGGGATGCCGCCCCGGCGTTTCAGAACGACGAGAGCGACTATCAGGCCGTTCAGAACACGCTGGCGTCAATCAATCCCAACGACATCGAGAAGATCGAAGTGCTCAAGGACGCCGCATCGACGGCAATTTACGGTTCGCAGGGCGCCAACGGCGTAATCGTCATCACGACGAAGATGGGGAAGAAGGGCGAAACGGTCCGCTACCATTCTAATATAGGTGTCTCGACGATGGGGCACGACGTGGAGATGCTTCCGGCGTCGGACTATCTTGCGATGATGAAGCAGGCCAATCCGGGTTTCGACGCGCAGGGCGGCGCAATCGACTGGAGCGGACAGGCCGTCAGGACGGCGATCACCCACAGTCATCACATCAGCGTGTCGGGCGCCAAAGACCGCACCCGCCACTACCTCTCGCTGGGGTACAGCGGCGATCAGGGCATCCTCAGGCGCACCGATCAGGGCATCCTGAACCTCCGCGCCAATTTCGAACGCACGATCAACAAGAACAGCCTGATCGGCGTGCGCGGCAACTTCGGACACGTCCGCAACAACATGACGCAGGGCACCTCGCCGCTGGGTTCGATGAGCACGCTCAAGGCCATGACCGAAGCCGCGCCGATGCGCAACACGGTCAAATACGGATCGCAGCTCGACGACACCGCCGAAGGCTGGCTCTCGGCCTATGACGACGAAGCGAACCAATACTTCGTGCAGCAGTCGCTCTATTTCAAGGCCGCGCTGACCGAGGGCCTGACGTTCGACGTCGCGGGCGGCATCGACTACCGCGGCAAGGAGCGCATGCGCTGGGTCGGAAGCGACGTATGGCGCGGCGCCGAAGAGCAGGGACGCGCCGCAAAGAGCAACATCCGCGCGATCGGCTACAACGTCTCCGCACACTTCGCCTACGACCGGACATTCGGCGCCAAGCACCATCTGACAGCCATGCTCGGCGGAACGTTCGAGGGCAGCAACAGCGTGAACCACATCAACGAAGGCTACAAGTTCTTCAAGGAAGACCTGCGCGCAACCGGAATCCAGCTGGCCGAGAACGTCCAGCCTTCGCACGTCGTCCGGCTCCAATCGCAGCAGACGGCCCTCTTCGCATCAGCCTGCTACACCTTCGACAACCGCTATACGATCCATGCGGGCGTCCGCGGAGACTATACGTTCCGCTACGACAACAGTCTGGACGACACGGCCCTCTATCCGTGGGCGTCGGCGGCGTGGAACATCGCGGCGGAGCCTTTCATGCGGCACGCCGGAGCGATCTCTGCACTGACGCTGCGCGGCGGCTGGGGACGTTCGGGACGTCAGGCGCTCAATCCCTACCTCTTCAACGAAAGCTACATTACGGGAACCGCCCCCGACATCACCATAGAGAACGGCATCACCAACTATTACGACGTACGCTGGACCGGCCTGAACGACGAATGGAACGTCGGACTGGAAGCAGGGCTGTTCAACGACCGGATTCGGCTCACGGCGAATTACTACGATTCCAGAAGCGAAGACAAACTGCGCTACTACTACCACAAGCGCACCGGAGACTATAAGGAGATTTACGCCAACAGCGCCCGCATCCTGAACCGCGGGGTCGAGGTCGGCGTTCAGGCCCGCCTGATCGAGCGCAAGGAGTGGTCGTGGGATCTCGGCGCGACATTCAGCTACAACCGCAACCGGATCCTCGCGACGGGAGCTGAGAACGACGGCGACGTCTTCGGCAACTCGACGGGCGAATGGTTCGGCCGCGACGTCGTGGTCAACGTCAACCGCAAAGGCGAAAGCGTCGGGGCGTTCTACGGCTACCAGAGTCAGGGCATCGTACGCGAACGCCACCTGCTCTACACGCCGCCCTACAACGGCACCCGGCTGCAGGAGGGCGACATCAAATTCATCGACAAGGACGGCGACGGCAACGTCACCGAAAAAGACAGGACCGTCATCGGCAATCCCAATCCGTCGTACCGCTACGGGCTTTCGACGCGCGCGGCGTGGCGCAACCTGAGCCTGACGGTAACCATGGACGGAGCCGCCGATTTCGACATCATGAACCTCAATCTGCTCAACACGGCGACCTTCGCCACGGGCAACTACTCGAACCTGCGCAGCGACAGCTACCGCAAGGCCTATCCCGCCGGCGGCGAGCCGCGGCTGAACGCCGTCGGCGCCGACGTCGTCTCTTCGCGCTTCGTCGAGGACGGCTCCTACCTGCGGTTGTCGAACGTGCAGGTAAGCTACCGGTTCGACATCGGCAGGAAGTGGCTCCGGAGCGTCGATCTGGCATTCACGGCGAAAAACCTCTGCGTCCTGACCGGCTATTCGGGTTATTCGCCCATGGTGGGCAGCTACACCTACGACCTGAGCCGCTACGGCGTGGACAACGGTTCCTATCCGCTCGCCCGGACTTTCCTCCTGAGCATCAAAGCAACGTTTTAATTCTCTAAAAAGATGATTATCATGAAATACGCGAAATACATAGCCTGTCTTACGGTTGCTCTGCTGCTCACGGTCGAACTTTTCGCCCAGACCGCCGTCAGCGGACGCATAACCGACAAAAACGGCGAATCGGTGATCGGCGCCACGATCCTCGTGAAAGGCACGACGACCGGAACGAGCAGCGACGCCGAAGGCCGCTACAAAATCGTAATTCCGGCCACGGCCGAGAAGACGCTCCAAGTAAGTTATCTGGGCTACAAACCTCAGGAAATCGCCGTCGGGACACGCACCCGGATCGACATCGAACTCGAAAGCGACGAAGCCCAGATCGAAGAGGTCGTGGTCGTCGGTTACGGAACGCTGCGCAAGAGCGACGTGACGGGAGCCGTCACCTCGGTCAAAATCGACAAGAACGAAGCCGCGCAGGTCGCCTCGTTCGACAAACTGCTTCAGGGCCATGCTGCCGGCGTGCAGGTGACCACCGGAAACGCCGCTCCGGGCGGCGCCGTGAGCGTCAAGATCCGCGGCACAAGCTCCTTCAACGGCACCGGCGAACCGCTTTACGTCGTGGACGGCATCATTCTCAACCCCTCGTCGCAGGACGTGAAGAACCCGCTGGGCAGCACCGGACAGGAAGCGCAGAACGCACTGGCCTCCATCAGCCCGCAGGACATCGCCAGCATGGAGATTCTGAAAGACGCCTCGGCGACGGCCATCTACGGCTCGATGGGCGCCAACGGCGTGGTGCTCATCACCACCAAGCAGGGCACCTCGGACACGCCCCGTATCGAATTCTCGACGATGGTGGACATCTCCACGCCGCGCAAGCACATCGACGTGCTCGACCTTGACCAGTTTCTGGCCTACTCCGACGACGTGGGCGTAAGTCTCGACATCAAGGAGGGCGAGGTCCTCGAAGCGCGCGACTGGCAGGACTATACGATGCGCAACGCAGTGAGCATCAACACCCGCGTGAGCGTAAGCGGCCGCAGCGACAAGTCGAACTACTACCTCGCGGGCGGTTATCTCGACAACAACGGCATCATCCGCAACACCAACGTCCGCCAATACGACTTCCGTGCGAACTTCGACCACCGCATCGCCAAGTTCATCAAGGTCGGCACGAAGACCACCGTCTCGAACCGCAAGAACCAGATGACGCAGGGCACCGAGCCGGGCGGCACGCAGAACGCGACCCGCGCGACGAGCATGATCCGCCAGATGCTCGGTTCGAAACCCTACGTCACGACGTCGGGCGAGGACCTCGGCGACGAAGAGGATTACAAGGGCACCGACCTCTGGCTGAACAGCTACGAGGACGGCAGCGACGAGTTCCGTCTCAGCGGAAGCCTCTACGCGGATATCCGGCTCACCAAATGGCTCTCCTTCAAGACCACGTTCGGCACCGACTACCGCAACAAGAACCGCACCCGTTTCTACGGCCAGTATCTCGACAACGGTCTGAACGGCCGCGCGGGATTCTCGGAACTGGTGGCTTTCCGCTACAACGTGGACAACATGTTCAACATCAACAAGAGCTTCAAGGGCGGCCACCGCATCGACGCCGTGCTGGGCATCTCGGTCAACAGCGCCGAAAACCACAACTCGACGATCAACGCGCAGGACTTCCCCGACTACCCGGCCCTCGAATTCCGCTCCGACGCGATCAGCAACGCCAAAACGCAGGTTCCGGGGTATTCCGAGGACGCAAGCACGCTGATGTCCTACATCGCCCGCATGGTCTACAGCTACAAGGACCGCTACGTGCTGACGGCCACGTTCCGCGCCGACGGCAGCAGCAAGTTCTCCAAGGAGAACCGCTTCAGCTACTTCCCCTCGTTTTCGGCGGCATGGCGCATGTCCGAAGAGAAATTCATGAAGAACCTGAATTTCATCTCCAACCTCAAGCTGCGCGCCGGCTGGGGCATGGTCGGCAATCAGGGCCTGAGCCCCTACCAGACGCTGACCACCTACAGCTCGATGTATACGGCCGACCCCAATTCGGACTATTCGGTATCGCCCGACGGCCAGTTCGTCATCGGCATCAAGCCCAGCATCATGTCCAACCGGGAGCTCAAATGGGAGACCACCGAGCAGTATAACGTGGGTCTGGACCTCGGCCTTCTGGACAACCGGCTCAACATGACCCTCGACCTCTATTACAAAAACACGAAAGACCTGCTCCAGCAGATTTCGATTCCCCCTTCGACCGGATTCTCGTCGATGTGGATCAACCGGGGCAACATCGAAAACCGGGGCGTCGAATTCTCGGTGGACGCCTATCCGGTGGACAACGCCGACTTCACGTGGAACGTCAATGCCAACATCTCGTTCAACCGCAACAAGATCGGCAGCATCGGACTTCCGGCGGCATCGCACGGCAACATCTTCGCCTCGGCGTTCGAGGGCGAGGAGATCTCCAACACGTCGGACTACTTCAAGATGCCGGCCAACATCTTCATCGAAGGACGTCCCGCCGGATTGTTCTACGGCTTCCGCACCAACGGAATCGTGACGCAGGAGGCCATCGACAAGGGACTGGTGCCGACATACCGCGGCCAGCAGCTCCAGCCGGGCGACATCTGGTACCTCGACACCGACGGATCGGGCAACGTGGACGACATGGACAAGGAGGTCATCGGCGATCCCAACCCGTCGTTCACCTACGGATTCAGCACGTCGTTCCGCTGGAAGAGCCTCTCGCTCTCGATGATGTTCGACGGCGTATACGGCAACCAGATCGCCAACGGCAACCTGCTGCCCGAAACGAACACGTCGCCGACGGGCAACAACCTGCACAACGTCCGCACCGAAGCCTATCTCGGCGCGTGGAGCGAGAGCAATCAGGACGCCCGCTATCCCCGTCTGAACCGCACGGCCGGCCAGACCAAGGACTTCACGGACCGGATTCTCGAAAACGGCAGCTACATGCGCCTTTCGGCCGTCACGCTCAGCTACCAGTTCAACTTCAAGCGCACGAGCGTCGTCAAGAACCTCGGCCTGAGCTTCACCGTCCGCAACGCCTTCACATGGAGCTCGTACAGCGGCTGGGACCCCGAAGTGAGCAGCTTCACCAACAACGCCCTCAAAGTGGGCGTGGACTGGAGCTCGTACCCGTCGTCGAGGGCCTATGTCTGCGGCATCACGATGACCTTCTAACCGTATCACGCATAAAAAGGAATAAACCATGAAAAAGATAATCATCCTGTTTCTCGTCCTCTGCGGCGCGGGTCTGGGCACCTCCTGCGACGACTTCCTGACGGAACACCCTTCGACCCAATTCAGTCCGGAGGACGTCTACTCCTCCCCGAACGGCGTGCAGGCCGTCCTGAACTCCTGCTACGGCTACATTTCGCAGAGCAACGGCTACGGCGGCTACCTGCACATGCTCCTGTCGTGGCATACGCCCACCATGCAGCTCCAGAACCGCAACTCGACCTACATGGTCGAGCTGGCGACGATGAACGTGGCGGTGGACAACAGCACGGCCGACTACGTCTACGACGGAGCCTACCAGACGATCAATACGGTCAACGACCTGCTGATGAACATCGGATTGTGCAGCGGCATGTCGGAAGCCGAACACAACCGGATCGAGGGCGAAGCGCGGCTGCTGCGGGCGCTCTCCTACTTCAACCTCGTGCGCATCTTCGGCGCGCTGCCGTATATCGACCGGCCCGCCGCCTCCATCGAAGAGAGCCACAAGCCCCGCACGTCGATCGACCGGATTTACGGTCTGATCATCGGCGACCTCGAACAGGCTTGGAACATGCTGCCCGAAAAGGGCGCCCATGCCCACGGACGTCCGCACAAATGGGCCGCCAAAGCATTTCTGGCCAAGGTCTACGTCGCGCTGGCATGTATCAAGGAGCATCCCGGCGAACCGTTCGACGCGGCGCTGTTCGACAAGTCGGCCAAGGAGTACTGGCAGCTGGCGTACGACAACGCCAAGGAGGTCTACGACTCGCACGCCTACTCGCTCGTTCCGAACTTCGCCGACTTGTGGGTCTACACCAACAAGCACACCGAAGAGTCGATTCTCGAAATGGAGATGAACTACGTGACGGGCAGCTGTCCCTTCATGTACCGCTACCTTCCGGGCTACTGGGAAGGCGTGCCCCTGACCAACTCGTCGAACAACTACGGACAGATCCGCCCCTCGCGCGAAGCGTGGGACGAGCACAACGACCGTTATCCGGGCGACTGGCGCGAAGAGTGCACCTACCTCGACTACAAATACAAATGCAACACGACGGTCGAGAACGAAAACTACAGGGGCAAGCAGTACTACATCTATCCCTATACCAAGGAGAATTATCCCGACCAGTCTACTTCGAAATACGAGTATCTCCCCTACCTGCGCAAATGGGTCGATCCGACCTTCACGGCGGGCAACGCCAACGTGAACTTCATCGTCTACCGCTACGCCGACCTGCTGCTGACGCTGGCCGAAGCGGCCAACGAGCTGGGAGGCGCGCATACGCGGGAAGCCGTGGGTTATGTCAACGAAGTGCTCTTCCGGGCCCGGAACGCCTCGAACGAACAGCGCACGGAACCCGCCGACTGGGACGCAGGCCTGTCGCAGGAGGAGATACGCGCCGCCCTGCGCGTCGAGCGCCGCTGCGAACTGAAAGGCGAACTGCACGAGTGGTTCGACTCACGGCGCTTCGGCGTGGCGTACCTCACCGGGCTGATCGACATCCACAACGCCCGGATCGCCGAGACCGCATCGCTGTCGCCCTACGACTATGTGCTTCCCAACGGCTTCAACGAGGTGAAGAAGAATCTGCTGCTGCCGTTCCCCAACGCGGAGATATCGGCGAACTACAACATTTCGGCGTCGGACCAAAACTTCGGCTATTGATGAAGCTGCTCCTGACCCTATTATTACCGGCAGCGATTCTGTTTCTGGCCGGCGCCGGAACGGACGAGGCCGCACTGCGGGAAAAGGCCGCGAGCATGGCCGCCGAAGCCAAGGAGGAACTCGGTCTGAGCACCGAAGAGACGACGCACCTGCGGGAGCTGTTCTTCGAAAAGCTCGACAAGACCGAGCGTCTCACCCGCGGCGTGGCGGACCCCGCCGAACGGTCGCAGATAGCCAAGCGTATTCATCAGGAATTCACGCAAAAGCTTTACGGCAGCTACAACCGCAGGACAAGCAACAAGATCGAAGGCTGGTACTACAACTACACGAATAAAAAATAGATTCAGAAAACCGAAAGAACCATGAAAAAAACGGTAATATTAAGTTCGATGCTCGCTGCGCTGCTCATTGCGGGCGCATGTTCGGACACCGACATATACAGCAGCGAAACCACCCGGCCCGCCGTCGGCATCGACGACAAGAGCCTGACGCTCGACGGCAAGACCGAAAGCGCACGGATCTCGATCGCCTCCAACATCTGGTGGAAAGCGCACGTCGAATACGACGGCGGCGGGGAGTGGCTCGAAATCACGCCGGCGGAGGGATTCGGCGATATCGAGATCACCGTTGCGACCGAACGCAACTACGACCTTTCCACGCCCAAAACGGCGCGGCTGGTCATCGTCAGCGACGATGGCAAAGGTTCGTTCCGCAAGGAATTCACCGTCACCCAGCAGACCAGCGAACCCTACATCGAAATCGACGGTCTCCAGAGCGAAGGCCTTGCCGTAGGAGTCACACGCAGCGAAACGCCCCTGACGCTCTATACCAACGACGCGTGGGAGGCCTCGACCTCGGACGACAGCTGGTGTTCGGTCGTAAGCTCCGACAACGGAAGCGGCAAAAAGACCGTACAGCTGGTATGCGCCAGCAATTCGACCAAGCGGGAGCGCAGCGCCGAAGTTACGTTCCGGTCGAAAAACACGCCGGGCGTCGTATGTTCGTTCCGGGTGAACCAGAGCGGCATATTCGCAGCGCCCGTACTGACGCTGGCCAAAGACGAGAGCGGCGCCATCCGGCTCGCATGGGACGCCGTCATGGGCGCGGTGAAATACATGGTCGTACTCACCGACAACAACGGCGCGCCGATCGCCGAGATCGACAACGGCGCCGAAACCGCCTGCGACCTCTCGGCGCAGGAGGTCTTCGCCAAACCCGAATACGTCGGACTGTTCAACGTCTCGATCCGGGCCTTGTCGGACGATCCCGAAGTCTTCTCGAACAGCGAGGCGCAGAGCGCCAACAGCCACTTCGCATCGGGAGCCGGCACGCAGGGTGACCCCTTCATCATCGACTGTGACGGCTACCTGCGCAACATATCGACCGCCAACGCCAAAGCGGCCGGATGTTACTACAAACTCACCTACACGCCGGCACCCGGCGCCGACTTCGAACCGATCTGCTCCCCGGCCGACCCCTTCGCGGGCATCTTCGACGGCAACGGGAAGACCATCGAAGGATGGGAAATCCGTCCGCTGGCCGACAAGCGCAACTACTTCGGGTTCTTCGGAGCCGTGGCCGAAGGCGCCGAAGTGGCGTCGCTCAACTTCAGCCGCTGCTCGCTCTACATCACCAACGACGACGGTTCGGTCAATAAAGCCGACAACGGCTTCGCATGGGTGGCCGGCACCAACAACGGCACCCTCCGGGACATCGCCGTCACCGACTGCACGATAGCCTGCGAGACCGGCACCACGCCGCTCAACGTCGGAGGCATCGCCGCCAACAACAACGGCACCGTACTTCGCTGCACCGCATCGGGCGCCATCTCGGCGGCCGCCGACCGCAACAAGACCGACGAATTCACCTGCGGAGGAATCGCGGCCTACAACTATGCCACGGGCGTTGTCGACCAATGCGTCAACCACGCCTCGATCACCGCCATGAATCAGGTCGGCGGCGTAGTCGGCATGAACGGCGGCAAGGTAACCGGTTCGGGCAACACCGGCGCGATCACGGCCAACTATTACTTCGGCGGCGTGGTCGGCTACACCACCTCGTCGAGCGCGGCGTGCGTCATCGAAAAATGCTACAACACCGGCACCCTCACCATGGACGAACCGGCCGGCATGGGGCGCGGCGCGGCCTACATGGGCGGCGTCACGAGCCGCATCTATTCCAACAAGACGGTCATCAGCAAGTGCTACAACACGGGCGACCTGATCGTCGGCGCCAGCGTCTCGTCGTCGAGCCTGCGCATCGGCGGAATCGTAGGCCACACCAACAAACCCGGCCGCCTCACCGACTGCTACAACGCCGGCAACGCCACGATCAAGGGCAAGGCCAACTACGGCGGCATCGTCGGCGAGATGGCCGATCAGGCCGCCGTCATAACCAATTGTTATACCGTAGGCAAAATCACGGTGGACGGCGGTTCCGGAAACCTCTTCAGCGCATTCGGCAAGGCGAGCGGCAAAGCCGTCATAACCGATTGTTATGCGCTGGACAACGGGGACGCCTTCGCCGGCGGCTCGACGTCGGGCATCACGGGCGGCGGTCTGCTGAGCGAAGCGCAGATGAAGAATCCGGCGTCGTATTCCGGCTGGGACTTCGTGACGGTATGGCAGGCGGGCGGCGGCTCCTATCCCTACCCCACGCTCCGTTAAAACGAACGACGGATTTCAGGATGCCGGGGCGCTTTTTCAGGCCCCGGCGTTTTGAGCTCCGGGATAAAAACTTTACATTTGTACTATGTCGAAACGCAACCTCCTACTACTGTTCCTGCTCCTCTGCCCGTTCGCCGGGGCGCGCAGCGCCGACGACGTGCCGAAGCTCTACTTCAAAAGCATCGGCATCCAGCAGGGACTCTCGCACCAGATGGTCAACGCCATCGTCAAGGATCCGCAGGGATTCATCTGGATCGGTACGGCGGAAGGGCTGAACCGGTACGACGGCACCGAATTCCACGTTTACAGACACGAACCGGGAAATCCCTGTTCGCTCTCGACATCGTGGATCAACTGTCTCTACATCACACGGGACGGCCGGTTGTTCATCGGCACGGAGAAGGGCGTAAACGTCTACAACACGCAAAAGGAAAACTTCGAACGGATATCGGCGGAAAACGACTCCCGCAACCTGCTGGGCAACCTGCGCATACGCTGTTTCTGCGAAGACTCGAAGGGCTATCTCTGGATCGGCACGCTCGACGGACTGATCCGGTTCGACCGCCGGAACGGCCTGATAAACTTCTACAAGCTCAACCACTACGACCGCGACAAGATGCACAACGAGGTCAGGAGCCTCTGCGAGGATTCGGCGGGACGACTCTGGATCGGCACCTTCGACGGGCTTTACTGCCGCGAGACGGAAAGCGGCGTCTTCAAGTCCGTACCGCTGAAAAAAGCCCCCGCAGAGGGCAACTGCCTGATATCGGGGCTGCACATCCAGCAGGAGGATCCCCATACGCTCTACATCGCCGCGACCGGAGGGCTGCGCGTATTCGACACCGAAACCGGCGGGGAGCGCCATTACCACACCGCGAACAGCGGCATCGCAAGCAACGACGTGCGGGACGTGACGCGCTACGACGCGAAGCACGTCCTCGCGGCGACGTCGAGCGGCCTTTCGGTCTTCGACATCCCGTCGGGCGGTTTCACGAACTTCGCCAACTCCATCACCGATCCCGTCTCGCTGCCCACGCAGATCGTACGCTGTCTTTTCCAAGACGACAACGGGCTGGTCTGGCTCGGCACCAACTACGGCGTGGCCTGCTGCAACAGCCACCGCAGGCCCATCGACGTGCATTACATCAACGACACCGATGCCGAAGGGCACACCACACGGGAGACGATCACCGACATCGCCGTCCTGCCCGGCGAGATATGGATCGGCACGAACAACGGCCTGATGTGCTATTCGCCCGACATGCGGCTGAAACGCCATTTCACGACCAAGAACAGCCTGCTGCCCCACAACAACATAAAACGCATACTCACCGACCGTAGCGGCATCATGTGGATCGGCACGAACAACGGCGTGGTCTACCTCGACAAAAACCGCACGACGCTCCGCCGGGTCGATACGGGCGACGAGAACTTCTCGTTCAAATACGTCTACGACATCAAGGAGGACAACGACGGCGAGATCGTCGTCAATATCAGCAGCGGCATCTGCTTCATCCGCGCCGAGCGCAGCGCTTCGGGCGAAATCACGCGCCTGCGCTTCACGCCCATGATCATCGACAACCTCGTGTCGTCGGACAACAGCGACGTTCCCTACTTCGAACCCGACAAACAGGGCAATATATGGATCGGCTCGACCAGCGACGGCATTTTCCGCTACAACAAGTCCGCCCAAACCATCGTCCAGTACAAGAACGACCCGGACGACCCGGCCAGCATCGTCAGCAACCGCATCTATTCGATCCACACCGACGCCCTCAACCGCACATGGATAGGCACCGACACGGGACTCTGCCGCTACGCGCCGGAAACCGACGGGTTCGAACGCATCGACATCGGCCCCCATCTGTCGGTGCGCACGATCGTATCGGACGAGTCGAACCGGCTATGGATCGCCACCGGCAGCTGGCTGATCATGTTCGACTACGAACTCAGCTACAAAATCACATGCGACATCTCGCAGGAGCTGAAGATGAACGATATCGAGTACAACAGCGTCTGCAGCGCCGGCAGGCGCATCTACTTCGGCGGGCACGGGGGATTCATCGCCTTCGACCCGCAGGAGATCAAAGTGGACGTCCGCCGCTATCCCGTGCGGCTCACCTCGTTCCGGCTGCACAACACGCCGGTTCTGCCCGGCGCCGAGATCGACGGCAAAATCATCTTGGAGAACTCCGTCACCTTCTCCGACCAGATCAGGCTGCGGCACGACGAAAACTTCTTCCGCATCGACTTCGCGCTGCTCAACTTCGCGACGGGCGCAGGAAATTCATACACCTACAAGCTCGACGGATACGACAAGGAGTGGATCACGACCGACGGCGAACACAGCTACGCCTCCTATTCGCACATTCCGCCGGGGCGTTACACCTTCCGCGTAAACGCCGCGAATTCGGACAACATCTGGAGCGAAGCGCCTGCGCAGATCGACATCGTCGTCCGCCCCGCATGGTGGCGCAGCACCGCGGCCTGTATCGGGTATACGCTGCTGTTCGCGGCGTTCTGCATACTGGCCGTCTATCTGGTGCGCATCCGCATCCGGCTGGCGCGGGAGCTTAAACTCGAAATCATGCGCCGGGAGACCTACAAGGAGATCAATCAGACCAAGATGGTCTTCTTCACCAATATCTCGCATGAATTCAAAACCCCGCTGACGCTGATTCTCGGCCCGATCGAGACGCTGCTCGAAACGGCGACGGAGGGCCAGCGCAAGATGCTGCTGATCATGAAGCAGAACGCCGAGCGGCTGCTGCGCCTGATCAACCAGATCATGGACATGCGCAAGATCGACAACAACAAGATGAAACTCAGCCTCGGCATGGGCGACATCGCCGCCTTCGGGCAGGAGATATACGCGACCTTCTGCGACCACGCCCGGCAGCGACGCATCGACTACACCTTCGAGTCGCACCCCTTCTGCATCAACATGCTCTTCGACCGCGACAAAATCGAGAAGGTATTTTACAACCTGCTCTCCAACGCCTTCAAATTCACGCCCGACGGCGGGCGGATCGCCCTGCGCGTCGAGACCACGGAGCAGGAGGGGCAATACTACGTCCGCATTACGGTCCGCGACACCGGATGCGGCATCCGGAGCGAAGAGCAGACACGCATTTTCGAACGGTTCTATCAGACGGGCAACATCCCCCACGAGCAGGCCGAAGGGTCCGGCATCGGACTTATGCTGACCAAGGATTACGTAAGGCTGCACGGCGGCGAAATCGAAGTGGAGAGCGCTCCGGGAGCCGGAAGCTGCTTCACGGTGACGCTTCCCTGCAGGAGCGGTTTCCCGGACGCCGCCGATGAGGTCCGCCCCGGTGAAAATCAGGACCCGGAACATATTCCGGCAGACGCGACGGGGGGGGGTATGCGCAAAATCGTGATCGTGGAGGACAACGAGCAGATGCTCGGTTTCATGAAAACCACGCTCGGCGGCGCCTACGAGGTCTACACGGCCGCAGACGGACAGCAGGGGCTGGAGGAGATCCGGCGCGTCTACCCCGACCTGATCATTTCGGACCTGATGATGCCCCGCATGGACGGTTTCGAAATGTGCACGCTCATCAGGCAGGACCCCCTGACCAGCCACATTCCGCTGATCATGCTGACGGCCAAAAGCAACGAGGGCGACCGGGCCGCAAGCTACAACTGCGGCGCGGACGCCTTCATATCCAAACCGTTCAGCGTCAAGACCCTCACCACCCGGATCGAGGGGCTTATCGAATCCCGGATCAAACTGCAGAAGCTCTACCGGGACCGGATTCTGTCAAGCCCCTCGGAGATCGTGATCGAATCCGAGAACGACAAATTCATCCTCAAACTGATAAAGGTCATCGAGGAGAATCTCGAAAATCCGGATTTCAACATCCAGACGTTGTGCGAGAGCATCGACAGCTCCTACCAGTACGTATACCGCAAGGTAAAGGCCCTGACCGGCGAGACGATAAACGATTTCGTCCGCACGATCAAGCTCAAACGCGCGGCGCAATACCTCTGCAAAGGCGAGCTGCGCATCTCGGAAATACTCTACAAATCGGGTTTCAACAGCCACTCCTATTTCACCAAATGTTTCAAGGAGCACTACGGCATGACCCCGAAGGAGTACGTCGAACAGTTCCACGACACCCACGGTTCCGCGCAAAACGAATAACCGCTCCGGGCGTTCCTCGAAGATGCGGAAGCGGCGAATCTTGCGCAGGCTCCGCCCCGGAAGGTCACTCGCGGCCGCCTCTGACCGTATGCCGGGCGACGGTTTTGCCCGCGGCGTCCCTGATTTCGGCTTCGATCTTCCGCCCTTCGACCGTTACACGCACACACTCCCGGTTGGAGTTGATCAGCACCGGGAAGTCATACTTATCTTCTCCGGCAGCGGTATAGAACGCCTTGTGCAGGTGGCCGCAGAGCATGAGATCGACTCCGGCACCCTGCAAAAGCGGCATGAAGAGCCGCTGTATTTCACGTCCTCCGTGCCAGTCGTAATGCAGCGGCGGAATATGCAGCAGCACGATCCGCAGCGGCGCCTGCCGGAACTCCTCGCTGGCGACGACTCCCTTCAGCCAGTCGGCCTCGGTCTCCCGGTAACGGTCGAAATCGGCCAGCCCCCAATACTCGATATCGTTATCGGGCTTATCCTCGCCGCAGTCCAGCACCACGAAAAATGCAGGCCCGTGGCGGAACGTATAGTAGAACCGTCCGGTCGGCGTCGGAAAATAGTCGGAAGCGCGGTAGGAAAAAGCGCCCCGGTTTTCGTGATTGCCCCGTACGAAACAGAACGGCACATTGGCTGCGAAGAGTTCCGAGGCCGATCTCAGATAGCCGTCGAACAGCTGCCGTTCGGATTCGATCATCGACGTCATGTCGCCGTTCAGCACCACGAAATCGGTATTTTTCTCCGTCACGCCGCCCAACAGCTGACGAAACAGCGAATCGTTGCCGTGGATATCGTTCACGACGGCGAAACTGATCGTCTTCTTGTCGGGATTCAGCGTGGTCGCATAATAGGGTTCGTGTTTGTAGACCCTGCTGGCTGCGATCCGGCCCGGAATCACGCCCTTGTTGCCGCCGTTTTCGAGAATTCCCTGCGTGAAGATGCGGTAACGGTAACGGGTTCCCGGCTCAAGTCCCGTGACCGGGACCCGGTGCAGACGGCCGATGATGCGTTTGCCGTGTTCCGAATGATAGTAACGCGGCCGCTCCGCCGCATAGAAATCGCTGCCGTCGTCCGGCGCGACCTCCACCCAAGCCACGGCATCGGTGTCGGAGGCCCAGACGACCGTGAACCCGGTTTCGGTGACGGCCTGCAGATAAGGCCCCGCCTCGATTTTAACTCCCGGCAGCGCCGCCTGAAGCAATCCCGCACTGAGCAGGAGAAGATAGGTCAGAATACCCTTTTTCATCGTCTTTTGATATTTTCCAGTTTATTATGCAGCGAATCGGCCTTTGCAGGATACCGTCCGGCCAGATTGTGCCGTTCGCCGACATCCTCGCGCAGGTTGTAAAGCTGCCGCATCGGATCGTTGCCCAGTTCGGTGTCGGTCTGCCGGTTGATCCGCATCTTGTTGCTGGGTTCGATGTATTTCCAGCCGTCCACAATAATGGAAAGCGTGTTATTCAGGTTCTGCTCGACGACGTACTCCCGGTCAGGCCCGCCGCCCAGCAGCGCGGAGAGGTGGTTGCGGCTGTCGGGTGCGGCCCCTTCGGGAATTTCGCCCCCGCACAAAGCGCCCAAGGAGGCGAAGATGTCGATATGGCTCAACAACGCGTCCGACACGGCTCCCGCGGGAACATGTCCGCGCCAGCGCACCAGCATCGGCACACGGGTGCCGGCTTCAAAGGCGCTGTATTTGCCGCCCCGGAAATCGCCCCACGGACGATGATCGCCCAGCAGCTCCACCGCGCGGTCGTTGTAACCGTCGTCAACGACGGGTCCGTTGTCGCTGCTGACGATCAGCAGCGTATTGTCCGCGATGCCCAGACTGTCCAGCGTACGCATCACACGGCCCAGGCAGTAGTCGAAAGAGAGAATCGCGTCGCCGCGCGGCCCCATGCCGCTCTTGCCGGCAAACCGGGCGTGAGGAACGCGCGGCACGTGAATATCGTTGGTCCCGAAATACAGGAAAAACGGATGCTCCCGGTTTCGGGCGATAAACTCCACGGCCTTGTCCGTGATCCGGTCGGCGATCCGGTCGTCCTTCCACAAGGCCGCCTTGCCGCCCTTCATATACCCGATGCGGGAAATCCCGTTGACGATGGTCTGGTCGTGCCCGTGGGACGGGGTCATTACCAGCAGTTCGGGATTGTCCCGGCCGGTCGGCTCGCCCTCGAAGGGTTCGGCATAGCTCACGGAGATGGGATCGGCCGGATCAAGCCCGACGACGCGCTGGTTTTCGATATATACGCAGGGCACACGGTCGCCCGTGGCGGCCATGATGAACGAATAATCGAACCCGATATCGCTCAGGCCCGGCGCAATGACGCCGTTCCAATCCTGCCGGGCCGTCTCGCCCAAGCCCAGATGCCACTTTCCGACGGCTCCGGTGGCGTAGCCCGCGCCGCGCAGCATGTCGGCCAGCGTATACTGATCGGGCGATATGATCATTCCGGCATTCCCCGCCGCAATCCCCGTCCCTTCCTTGCGCCACGGATACTGTCCCGTCAGCAGTCCGTAGCGGGCGGGCGTACTGGTCGAAGAGGTCGTATGGGCATTGGTGAAACGCACGCCTTCGGAAGCCAGCCTGTCTACATTCGGCGTCTGTATCGTGGGTGAACCGTTGCAGGAAAAATCGCCGTAACCGACGTCGTCGGCATAGATTATGATGATATTGGGCCGTTCTGCCGGAGTCTTCCCGCAGCCGGCGCACAACGCGGCTGCCGATCCCAGCGCACAAACCGGAATAACAGGCAATTGCATTATCTTCATCTGTTTATCGTTTTAGGGTTAATATGCGGCTATGCAGTTCGGAGGGCGTGCCGCCCGCCGAGATTTCGAACTCGCCCTCTTCGACGACCGGACGGAACGCCGCGTCGAGAACCGCCAGTTGTCGGGGCGTCACGTCGAACGACACAGTGCGGCTTTCGCCCGGAGCAAGCTCGACTTTGCGGAAGTCAATCAGCATGCGCGCCGGGCGGGTGAACGAGGCGGCTTTGTCGTGCAGATACAACTGCACCGTCTCCTTGGCCTTCATGCCGCCGGTATTGGTAACGGTGATCTCCGCCGCGACCTGCTCGCCGGGTGCGGCGACGGATTTCGAAAGCCGCAATTCGGAATATTCGAATGTCGTGTAACCGAGTCCGTAACCGAAAGGAAAGAGCGGTTGGCCGTCCATGGAGACGTAGCGGTCGTTGCCGGGCCGTCCGCTGGTACGGTCGCTGTAGAAAAGGGGCAGCTGGCCGACCGATTTGGGAAACGAGACGGGGAGTTTGCCCGAAGGAGAGCGCTTACCGAAGAGCAGGTCGGCAACGGCATTGCCCGCTTCGGTTCCCGGATGCCATGCGATCAGCAGCGCGTCGGCATAAGGCACGACAGCGCTCAGGTCGAGAGGCCGTCCGTTGAAGACCACGACGACGACTTTGTTGCCCTGTTCTTTCAGCTCGCGGATCAGCTGCTCCTGCCCGTACGGCAGCCGGATGTCGCTCCGGTTGTTGTTTTCGCCGAACAGATAGCCGTTTTCGCCGACACATACCACCGCGACATCGCTCCTGCGGCTGCGGGACTGCGACATCAGACGCACGTCGGTCCTCCCGCCGGCCTGACTGCGGATGCCGTCCCAGACGGTTACGGCATCCCGGCCGTCTCCCATGCCGACCCACCAGCCGTAGAGATCGCGGCTCACGGCCCACTCTCCGGTCACCGTGATGCTCCGCAGATCGGGCGAAAGGGGCAGTACACCGTCATTTTTCAGCAGCACCATGCTCTCCGCCGCCAGCTGACGGGCCGTACGGCGGGCTTCGGGCGTCAGCAGCATCCGGTCCGGTTCGGGGTGGCTGCGGAAAGGACGGTCGAACAGCCCCAGCCGGAATTTGACCCGCAGGACAGCCCGCACGGCCCGATCGACAAGCGCTGCGGGCAAGCGTTTTTCACGGACGGACTGTTCGAGGGTCGTCAGGTAGAGGTCCGACGTCATCTCCATATCCACGCCGGCAGTCAGCGCCTTGACGGCCGCCTCGGCGCCGTCGGCCGCTATGCCGTGCTCCTGCAATTCGGTCACGGCGTTCCAGTCGCTGAGCACGAAGCCGTCGAATCCCCACTCTTTTCTGAGAATCCGGTCCAGCGTCAGCGCATTGGCCGAGGCCGGCGTGCCGGAGATATCGTTGAAGGCCGACATGACACTTACCGCACCGGCATCGACACATGCCTTGAAAGGCGGCAGATAGGTTTCGCGCAAAGCGCGCTCCGACAGCTCGGTAAACTGATAGTCCCGGCCGCCCAATGCGGCGCCGTAGCCGACGAAATGCTTGACACAGGCCCCGATCCGGCCCTGCTTCGAGGGATCGTCGCCCTGATAGCCGCGGACGAGAGCCGCACCGAAAACGGCATTGAGCAGCACGTCCTCCCCCGAACCTTCGGAGATACGCCCCCAGCGCGGATCGCGTGCGACGTCCACCATCGGACTGAACGTGAGGTCGATGCCGCAGGCCGACGCTTCCGACGCCGCGATCCGGGCCGACGCTTCGGCAAGCTCCGGATTCCACGACGCCGCGATGCCCAGCGGAATGGGAAAGAGGGTGCGGTAACCGTGGATGACATCGAATCCGAAAAGAACGGGGATTCCGAGCCGGCTTCGCTCCACGGCAATACGCTGCAGCCGGTCGCGCTCCGCAGGGGCGAGCGCAGAGCCGTGAGCCACGACCAGCGACCCGACCTCGCCGCGGGTTATGCGTGCGTCGAGCGTCGTGTCGTCCGACCGGTAGAGCGGCTGGGAGAGCTGTCCCAGCTTTTCACGGAGGGTCATCCGCGAGAGCAGGTCGTCCACCCGTTCGGCGAGCGGTGCGGAGGAGTCCCGGTAAAGAGGCTCCTTGGCCGTACCGGTCAGCAGAAAACCGCAGGCAGCCACGGTCAAGAGAAAGGTTTTCATGACAGAAGATCTTTTCGCGTCCGTAAAGATAGCAATTTCCGTTCAGAGAGAGCTTCCGGCATCCGGGAAAAATGCCGCTTCGTCTCCGGTGCGGCATAAACGGCAAAGGAGAACTTCGCGCTCTCCCTTGCCATCGGCCGCAGGCCGATTATTCGGCCTGAATCGTCAGTTTGACGGTTTTCGAGAAACCGTTGGTTCCACCGGCATCCACATTCTCGACCTTGTAGATGCTTCCGGGCTTCTGGTCCGAGAGCTGGAAGGTTCCGCACGCCACCTGCGTACAGCCGGGCAGCGGAGTGAAACTGCTTCCGCCGTCTTCGCTTACGGAGATCGTGATGCGGGCCTTGCCCGACGGACTCGGACCGTCGTTCGGGAAGCTGATCGACTTGACGGTCATGTCGTCCAGCTGCGGCAGGATGACGTACCCGCTGAATTTCGATTTGCTCTGGCAGGCCAGCCACAGACAGCCGCCGTTAATACAGCCGCCGAAAATCTTCCACGTATATCCGTCGTTGTCCGTGACGGACACTTCTTTCTGTTCCATGGCCGAATTGCTTTCGGGCAGCCCCCATAACGCGTTGCTCGAAAAATCGGCTACGATCGTCACGGGTTCGGACACGGTCGGACGGAAGGTCATCGGAAGCCCTTCGACGCGCGCACCTCCGTTGAGGCAGGCCCAAGCCACGCAGGTGTAGTCCGTATTGGCGACCAGCCCCGCCGCCTCGGCCTTGAACGAGCTGCTGCCGGCATCGACGACCGCCGCGACCTCGAACGGCGAACCGTCCTTGGGCGTCAGCGTGAAACCAGCGGTAACGACATCCCCGCTGCCCAGCGAAACAGCCACGTAACTGCTTTCGAGCGTTGCGGTCGTACCCGTCTCGGACTTCAGCCCGGAGACAACCGTCTCGCCCACCGATTTCAGTTCGGTCGGCAGCAGAATCGGAGTAAAGGCCGACGACTCTCCGCTCACTTTCGGATCATCGTTGAGTCGGGCCCATGCCACGCAGTCGTAAGTCTCGTTTTTGGTAAGCCCCGTAAGATCGGCACGGAAGGTTTCGGCGGCACGGTCGACGGCAGCCGGCGCTTCGACCGCCGCGCCTCCGGATCGGGGCGTCAGGACGAATCCGGCCGTTATCGCATCGCTTTCGGAGATGGAAATACCGCTGTATGTCGCACTCAGCGTTGCGGTCGTTCCCGATGCGGAAACGACGTTCGAAGCGACCGGAGCCGATACGGAGCTGATCTCCACGACTCCTTTCTGGACGACGGCGATAACCGACGTACGGGACTCGACTTCGTTCGAATAGAGGGTTATGGTGGTGTTGCGCGGCAGTTTCGTGGGTTTGACGGCAATCTCTACCGTACCGTTCCGGTCGCCGGCTTCCACGGAAAGGGTCACCCACTCGGCCGGGCAGGAGACGGACCAGTCGCAGTTGGCTTCGACGGAGAACGACTCGGTGCCTCCGGCAGGTTCGAACACCACTTCCTTTTCGGCGGCGGCAAAAGCCACCTCCGGCACGAAGAAATCGGGATCCTCGATCTTGCATCCTGTCAGAGCCGATAGAAAGACGAGCGCCGAGAGGATTTGTTTCATACCTGTTTTCATCTGTTCGGGTTGTATTAGATTAATATAGGATTGATGGGTTTTACTGGATTACGGTAATGGAATAGGGTCTCAGCACGACCTGCTTCGAGGCGTCCACCTTGCGGGAAAGCCGCGCCAGCGACGAAGGACCCGTCACGGGGGTTTCGGGCGAACCGGCCGAAATCTGTTCGAACGAAGCGGCTGCGAATCCAAGCCCGTCCGTCGCTACGGTCTTCGCTTCGGGGCCGAGATTCAGGAGCAGAAGCCGCGAAACATCGCCGCCGAACAGATAGCCGTAAAGCGAATTGATCTTTCCGTGTTTCTGCGTGTCGAGCTGCGGATTATCGGAGAAGCGGACCGTTTTGACCGTGACGGCACCCCGCTGCGCCTTGGAAAGCATTTTCAAACCTTCGCCCGTCGCACTCAGCGCATATTTGGGCGCAGTCGCACCGGCGATCGAAACGTCTGCGTCGAAAATCGCGGACGCACTTTTGCCGGCCGTCAGATTGAAGAAGCAGATCAGCTCCACGCGGGGCGTGGCGATCAGCTGCGCGCTCATGAGCGTTGCGGCCAGCCCGTGCACCCACTGGCCGGGAAACGGATTGGAGCCGGATTCGAAATTGTATTCGGTAACCCAAAGTTTGTATTTGGAGTCGATCGAGGCGTCGAGCACCTTCCCCTGAGCGACAGCGGCGAGCGTCTGCCCGATCATGTCGTAAGGGGTCGGCGAGGCCAACGCATTCTTCGGATAGATATGGATGGTCACGGCATCGCATTCGATTCCCTGCATGTTGCTCATCACAACCCCATTCCACTCCCGCGCGCGGGGACGTTTGATCCATGAGGCAGGCGTATTGACGCCGATCAGCGCAATCCGGGCTTCGGGGAACTCCTTCCGGAATCCGGCGGTCCACACACGGCACAGGTCCGTATAATCGGTCGTCTCAGGAAATTTCGTCAGGTAGTTGTATTTTTCCGGATGGTCGTCCAGATAATACTCGTTGCCCATCTCGATATACTCCACCGGCAGACCGATCGACCGGGCGTATTTGAGCATCGCCAGCTGCTCCTCGTAAGTGGAGGTGAGCATGTTTATCAGAAAGACGGGAGCCGCACCCGTGCGGTCGTACACCATTTTAACGTGTTCCAGCTTGTAGGGAAGCGGTCCGGCCGGCGACGGGGCGATCACGTTCACCTCTTTCCCGATCTCGTTGTAATAGCCCGTACGCCAGTCCCAGAAATTGCCGACAGTTCCTCCCGGATAGCGGAAATTGCCCGGATTGAGCTCCGCAATCCGGTTGATGAACTCCGCCTTGTCCCATCCCGGACCTTTGATGGACTGGGTGTTGTACCCGAAGATATTTTCCGGAATCGTCTTGCTCTGCTGCGAAAGCGTCAGACCCACGGCATCGGGATCGGATTTGCTCCCGCCGCCTTTCCGGGCGTCGTCGTCTTTGCCCGACGAGCAGCAGGACAAAAGTCCCAGCAATAAAATAAGGGTAATCGTTCTGGTCATAAAGTATCGTTTTAGGTTGTTTTTCCGTGCTGATTCCGTGTTTACAAATATATTGAATCCGAATCGAGCGGAATAGCAGAAATTCGCCAAAAAATAGCGCAGCCGCAACCGGGGCGTTCCCCGTCTTCGGCCGTACAGCGCACACCACGCCGCTCCCGCATCCGACCCGCCGCGCAGCCCGCTCCGCAGTTTTTTCGCCCGCGTGTTAATTTTTGAAGAAAAAATAGCCTTTTCTAACGATCGAATTGACGAATTTTGTGAACGGTTCGCTCCGTATGGAACAAACCGCAGCCCGAACCAACGAAAACCCAAATATTAACCCAAAAACTTTTCTTATGAGAGTATCTCGACTCAAAGATTTGACATGCGTCAGTCTGCTTCTGGCGAGTCTGTCTCCGATGTATGCTCCGCAGGAAGCGGCTGCCGCCGTGCCCGACTCGCTCGCGGTAAAAGCGAACACCGTCATGGTGTCGCCCTACCATGCGTCCGACAAGGATCTGACCACGGCCGCCGTCTCTTCCGTCGGGGGCTGGCAACTGGAATATCTGCCCGGAATAAACCGGACCAACCTGCTCAACGGGCGGGTGACCGGATTTCTGGGCATCCAGCACGACGGAGAGCTGGGCATCGAATCCAATTCGATGTATATCCGGGGACTCCGGAGCATCTCGTCCGACTCCCGGCAGGCCGCCATTCTGGTGGACGGTTACGTGCGCAAGGACGCCAACCGCATCTCCCCGGCCGACATCGAATCGGTTACGGTCCTCAAAGACGCCGCGGCGACCGCCCTCTACGGTCTGCGGGGAGCGAACGGCGTGGTGCTGATCACGACCAAGCACGGCCGCATACAGCCCCTGACGGTGAGCATCGACGCCGGGGTAGGTTTTCAGGCTCCGACGCGCCTGCCGAAATACCTCGGATCGTATGACTACGCACGTCTCTACAACGAAGCGGCGGTCAACGACGGCGGATCGCCCAAATACGACCAGTATGCGCTCGACTCCTACCTCAGCGGCGACGACCCCTACAACTATCCCGACGTAGACTGGATGGACAGATTCATGAAAAAATCCTCCGTCGTGCAGCGTTACAACGTAAGCGTGCGGGGCGGCACGGAGCGCGTGCGCTACTACGCCTCCGTAGGATACGTGGACAATTCGGGTCTCTACAACGTGGACAAGAACGCCAACACCTATAAGACCAACGCCAACTACGAGAATTATTCGCTCCGGGGCAACGTCGACATAAACGTCACCAAGAAGTTCGTCATCAGCCTCGACATCGCGTCGCTGATGGCCAAGTGGAATTATCCGGGCGCCTATTCGAACAGCACGTCCCGCATTCTGAACGCATTGACGCAGACTCCGCCCAACGCCCACCCGATCTTCAACGAGGACGGATCGCTCAGCGGCACCTCCCAGTACCTCAACAACCCTTACGGATTGCTCAACAACAGCGGATATTCGATCTTCCAGACCCGCTCCAACTACGCCACGCTGAAACTCGACCACGATCTGGACTTCATCACCCAAGGGCTCTCGGTTTTCGGCTCGTTCTCATTCGACAGCTATTTCGAGCAGGTCATCAACCGCAACGTCGGGTTCGTGGTCTACGAAGGCAGTCTCAGCAACCAGCAGGGAACGAAAAACCCCGCCACGCAGAAAAACGACAACAGCTTTTCGAACAACTACCGCACGCTGGACCTGCAGGCGGGACTCGACTACGCCCGTTCGTTCGGCAATCACAATCTCTCAGGGCGGATATTCATCAACTACAACAACGAATCCGGCAACGGCAAGATCATGCCCCATGTCTATAAGGGGCTGTTCGCCTACGCCCACTACGATTTCAAGCGCCGCTACATCGCCGACTTCACCATAGCCTGTCAGGGCAGCGAGCAGATCGGCGGAAACGGCTACAACGTCTTCCCCTCGGTCTCCGCAGGCTGGATCATTTCCGAAGAGAACTTCCTGAAGGACAAGACTTTCATCAGCTTCCTCAAGCTGAGGGCCTCCTACGGAGTTTCGGGCAACGACACCAACATCAGCTATTTCCAGAAAAGTTCGTTCTTCAGCTCGCTCGGCAGCACCTACCTTCAGGGGCAGTCGCTCGCCTCGATGCAGGGCTTCCGGGAATCGCAGGTCGGCGTGGACAACATCATGGCCGAACGTTCGCACAAGACCAACGTCGGAGTGGACATACGCATGTTCAAAGACAGATGGTCCCTGTCAGTCGACGGTTTCTACGAAAACAACGACAACCTGATCATCGCACAGGCGAGCATTCCCAATATCATCGGAGTCCGCGGTTCGGTCAAGAACAACATAGGCCGCATGACCAACAGCGGCTTCGAGATCGCCACCGACTACACGTCGCGCATCGGCAGGCTGGGCTACTCGGTTTACGGTAACTTCAGTTTCGCCCGCAACCGCGTGAAAGAGATGCAGGAGACCGACGCCACCTACCGGTTCAACAAAAAGACGGGCTACCCGATCAACTCTTCGTTCGGCCTGAAATCCGACGGACTCTTCTTCGACTACGACCAGATCGCCGCCCATGCGACGCAGACCTACGGCACCTACAATCCCGGCGACATCCGCTATCTGGACCTGAGCAAAGACGGCTATATCAACGAAGACGACCGCACCTACCTCGGTTACGGCGACGTCCCCGAATACGTATACGGATTCGGCATCGACCTGAACTACCGCGGCTTCGATCTGAACGTCGCTTTTCAGGGCGTGGGCAACGTACAGAGAAAACTCGGCGGATACGTCTACTGGGAATTCCGTCCCGACGGCAAGGGCAATGTGATGGAACACCATCTCGACCGCTGGGCCTACGATCCCGCCAACGGCATCGACACCCGCCTGACGGCCAAGTACCCCCGTCTCAGCCTGACGGGCAACGACGGCAACAACCGGGGTCCGAACTCCGACTACTGGCTCCGCGACGCCTCCTACCTGCGTCTGAAAAGCGTCGAACTGGGCTATACGCTGCCCGCCCGCGCCGCAAAGGCCATCTGGCTGAAGAACCTGCGCATTTATGTCTCCGCGACGAACCTCTTCACCTCCGACAAGATCGACATTCTCGATCCGGAAACGACCACGACGGGGACCGTCTATCCTTTGCAGCGGACGGTCTGCATGGGTCTCAACATATCATTTTAAACCTGCCGAGCCATGAAAAACATTCTCAAATACATCTCGCTTCTTTTCCTCGGTGCGGCGGCTGTCTCCTGCGACTTCGAAGATATGCCGTTCGACAAATATGATTCCGACTTTGTATTCTCGAACGACAAGAAGGCCGAAGGATACGTACTCGGCGTCTATCTGGGACTCCCGTTCGACAAATCCGACGAGAACGGCTACAACCGCGTAGACGGGGCCATGCTCGCCTCGGCCTCGGACGAAGCCATGATAACCGTGCCGGGATCGTCGATCGTCTTTCTGACCGACGGCTCGCTCACGCCCCGGAAAAGCAATCCCGACGGCTGCTGGGAGAATAACTACAAATTCATCCGCGACGCCAATATCGGCATCGTCGGACTCGAAAAACTGCCCGAAGCCAACCACGATCTGAAGCTTCAGCTTCAGGCGGAGCTGAAATTCCTGAAGGCGTTTTTCTATTTCGAGCTGGTCAAGCGTTACGGCGGCGTGCCGCTCATCGACCGGGCGTACGAGCTTTCGGACGACCTGAACGTGCCCCGCTCGTCGTTCGCCGCCTGCGTGGATTACATCGCAGGGCTGTGCGACGAATCGTATACGGACCTGCCGGCGCCGAACAACGTCAATTTCGGCCGCGCTTCGAAAGGCGCCGCACTCGCCCTCAAGGCCCGCCTGCTGCTTTATGCCGCCAGCCCGCTCTATAACGGCAAGGGCTACGACGGCAGCGACAACGAATTCATCTGTTACGGCTCCTACGACAAGAAACGCTGGGAGTCCGCCGCCGCGGCCGCAGCCGAAGTGATCAGACTGGGCGATTACGACATCTACAAACCCAACCCCGTCGCGGAGACGGACAGGGACGAGCAGGTGATCGCCAGCGGATCGGCCAACTACCGGAAGCTTTTCACGGTGATCACGGGCAACAAAGAGCTGATTCTGCCCCGCACGTCGAAAGTCGGCAACCGCGTCGAAATCCAGAATTTCCCGGTCGGCATCCCCAACGGCAAGGGTCTGACCAGTCCTTCGCAGCAGATGGTCGATGCCTACGGAACGGTGACCGGACAGCCGATCGACGATCCGGAAAGTCCCTACGACCGGAAGAATCCGTATGAAAACCGCGATCCGCGTTTCTATGCCAGCATCTTCTACAACGGGCAGAACTGGAACGGCACGACGATCGAGACCTTTCGGGGCGGAGCGCACAACAACACCAACACTTCGACCCGGACGGGGTATTACATGTCCAAATTCTGCGGCAGCGAGGTGGTCATTTCGGGAACGCCCACAAACACCAACCACTGTTTCCCGCTGTTCCGCTATGCGGAGTTGCTGCTCGACTACGCCGAAGCCGTCAACGAGGCTTACGGTCCCGACGTCGATCCGCTGGGATGCGGCCTGACGGCGCGCGACGCACTGAAAGCGGTGCGCAGCCGCGTACTCCGTCCCTCGCAGAGCGATGTGGATGCCGCCGAAGGGGACAGCGACGCGATGCGCGCGGCCATCCGCCGGGAGCGCCGGGTCGAGCTGGCGTTCGAAGACCACCGCTATTACGACGTGAAACGCTGGAAAATAGCCGACGAAGTGCTGAGCGAAAGCATCCGGGGCATGCAGATCACCAAGAACGGCGACACGTTCTCCTACCAGATCGTGGAAAATGTGAACAGCCGGCAGTTCTCTCCCAAGTTCTACCTCTATCCGATTCCTAACGGCGACGTGGTGAACAACTCCGCCATCAGAGGCAACAACCCGTTATGGTAAATTCTAAGAGATAAAACCCATGAAAAAGATAATAGCTTTATTTGCAACGATTTTGATTTCGCTCGGCGCGCTCCGCGCCCAGACGGTCGCGGTGTCGGGTACGGTCGTGGACGAGCTGAACAGACCGATGGTGGGTGTGAGCGTCGTCGAGACGGACAACGTCGCCAACGGCACGGTCACCGACCCCCAAGGGCGGTTCTCGATGAAGGTGAAGAACGTGCGAAGCACGATCCAGACCTCCTATATCGGTTATATCACCCGGATTCTCGAAGTCACGGCAAAACCGATGACCATTGCGATGGAACCCTCCGCGACCAATGTGGAGGAGGTCGTGGTCGTAGGTTACGGCGTACAGAAAAAACAAAGCGTGGTGGGAGCCATCTCCTCGGCCACCTCCGAAGACCTCAAGCAGATGGGAAGCCCCAACCTGAGTACGGCGCTGGCCGGCAAAGTGGCCGGCGTGACGTTTACCGTGCCTTCGGGCCGTCCGGGCAGCGACGACGCCGAAATCTATGTGCGCGGCGTCGCCACGATGAGCGGCGACTCGGCTCCGCTGGTGCTGGTGGACGGCGTCGAACGCGACTACTCGCAGGTCGATCCGGAGGATGTCGCGCAGCTCTCCGTGCTGAAGGACGCTTCGGCGACGGCGGTATACGGCGTGCGCGGCGCCAACGGCGTGATCCTGATCACGACCAAACGCGGTTCGAAAGGCGCGCCGAAGTTCAACATGAACTATACGTTCACGCTCCAGCAGCCGACCCGTCTCCCGACCTTCCTCGGATCGTACGACCACGCCGTGCTGCGCAACGAATCGCTCGCCAACGACGGCGCACGCCCGGCGTTCACCGAAGAGGATATCGAACACTACCGGCTGGGCGATTCGCCCTACACCCACCCCGACAACGACTACGTAAAGGATTTCCTGCGCAAAACGACGCCGATGCACAAACTCAACGTCAATGTGCGCGGCGGCACGGACAACGTGCGTTATTACGTGGCGCTGAGCGGACTCTCGCAGGAAGGCATCTACCGGCAGTTCGACGGCAAATACCCTTCGAACGCCAATTTCAAACGCATCAACCTCCGTGCGAACCTCGACTTTTCGCTGACGAAGACCACCGAACTGAGTCTCGACCTCAACGGACGTCTCGACCAGAAGCAGAACAACAGTCAGGGCCTGAACGACAATTCGATCTTCTCGATGATGTACGAAACGCCCCCGATGTCCTACCCTTACCGGCTTCCCGACGGTTCTTACGGCGCCAGCACGGATAACGAAGCGGAAAACCTGATGGCCATGCTCAGCGACTGGGGCTATTCGCGGCTCGCCTCCAACATTCTGGAAGGCACGGTCAAGCTGCACCAGAAACTGGACTTCGTGACCAAAGGTCTCTCCGTCCGCGGCATGGTAAGCTTCAACAGCTACTACGACGACGGCACCAAGGTCAGCTACCGTCCGCCTACGTACAGGTATGTCAGCGACACGGAGAAAGTAATCGCCAAGGAGGAAACCGCACCCTCGATAAGCTCGCTGTCGGGCAAGGGACACCGCCGCCGGACCAATATCGAGGTGGGAATCAACTACAACCGGACCTTCGGCGACCATGCCGTAACGGCGATGGCGGTATACACGCAGACCAAGGAGAATACCAACGCCGTGCTTCCGCGGGCCTTTCTGGGGTATGCGGCCCGTGCGACCTACGCCTATAAGAGCAAGTACCTCGCCGAGGTGAATCTGGGTTACAACGGCTCCGACCAGTTCGACGAAGGACACCGCTACGACTTCTTCCCCTCGTTCGCCCTCGGTTACGTCCTCTCCAACGAAGGCTTCATGCAGCGGTCGCTGCCCTTCATCACCTTCATGAAGCTGCGCGCCTCTTACGGCGAGGTCGGCAACGACAAGATCGGTTCGGACCGCTTCCTGTATCTGCAGACCTACGACAAGAACGGCAATTACTTCTTCGGCAAGGACAACGGTTTCGGCGGAATGCCCGCACTGTCCGAAGGTGCGCTCGGCAACACGAACGTCACATGGGAAATCGGCAAAAAAACCAATATCGGCATCGACCTGACCTTCTTCGACAAACTGACGCTGAACGCCGACATCTTCCGCGAAGACCGCGAAAAGATCTTCATCTCGCGCAACACGACGCCCCAGATACTCGGCGTCGGAACGGCCAAGGAGAACCTCGGCAAGGTCCGCAACGAAGGTTTCGAAATCGAGGCCGGCTACCGCGACGTCGTGAACCGGAATTTCAGCTGGTTCGTTTCGGGCATGTTCTCCTATTCGAAAAACAAGGTTCTCTACAAGGACGAAGTCGAACCCAAATACGAATACCTGCGTCAGACCGGCAAGCCGATCGGCCAGTATTTCGGCCACACGGTCCTGCGCTACTACCTGCCCGACGACTTCACCACAATCGACGGCGTGCGCGTGCTGAATCCCGACCTGCCGCAGCCCCAGTACCCCGTACAGCCGGGCGACTTCATGTACTGGGACCGCAACGACGACGGCGTGATCGACACGTTCGACGAAGGTCCCATCGGACGGTCCAAAATACCCCGTTTCGTCTACAACTTCACGTTCGGCCTGAACTTCCGCAATTTCGATTTCAGCATGATGTGGCAGGGCGCTGGCGGCAACAGCAAACTGATGACCAAGTCGCTCTACGAACCGGTGCGCGAACGCAACCGCTTCCAAGACATCCACCTCTACCGCTGGACCGAGGAGCGCTGGCAGAACGGCGAGACGATCAAATACCCGCGTCTGTCGAGCGCCACGAACAAACATAACCAGTGCACCAATACATTCTACCTCAAAAAAGGCGATTATCTCCGTCTCAAGAGCATCGAGATCGGCTACACGTTCAACAAGCGGCAGCTCCGGTTCATCGGGCTGAATTCCATACGCATCTACGTGGGCGGCAACAACCTGCTGACCTTCTCCGAGATCAAGAACTTCGACCCGGAGATGGGCGATGAAACAGGTTACTTCTACCCGCAGATGAAGATGTGGAATTTCGGTATCAACATTAACTTTTAATCTACACCCGCAATGGCTATGAAAGTAAACAAATACGGTATAATATGCGCACTGGCGCTCCTGTCGGGTGTCGTGGGCTGCGAGGACAGTTCGAGCCTGCTGGACAAGGAGGAGTCGAACGACATCTACGAAAACATGGTCTTCAGCGATCCCTACAACGCCACATGGTTTCTGAGCAATATCTACAAGAGCATGAACGACGGCTTCATGGTTTTCGGAAGCGACGATTCGGGCGGTTTCCTCGGCAACGCCGTCGACGAAGGCATCTGGAAGGCCAACTGGGACAACGCCTACAAGATGAGCGTCGGAGCGTGGGCGACGACCGACATGCTGCTCAACTACGATCCGTGGAAAAAATACTATACGGCGATCCGTGCGGCATGCCGTTTTCTGGAACATGCCGACGAAATCCCCGACTCGCCGGAACCGTTCATCGACGAGGGCGTACGCACGCGAATGAAGGGTGAAGCCCGCTTCCTGCGCGCGCTGTTCTACTACGAACTGCTGAAATTCTACGGCGGCGTGCCCATTGTCACACGGGTGCTCGGTCCCGACGACGCGGCAGAGCTGCACGGAGCACGCGCCGGGTTCGACGAGGTGGTGGAATTCATCTGCTCCGAGGCGATGCTGGCGGCCGGCGACCTGCCCCATGTGGACGAATACGCCGACTCGGAATGGGGACGCGCCACCAAGGGCGCCTGCTACGCACTGATTTCCCGCGTACGCCTGCTGGCGGCCAGCCCGCTGTTCAACGACCGGCAGAACCCCTCCGGCAGCGCCTGCCGGGGCGAATACAGCGCCGAAAAGTGGAAAACCGCAGCCGAGGCGGCCAAATATTTCCTCGAAAACACCCGCGGCTACGCCCTGCACCGAAGCACCGATCCGGAGCGTTACGGCGATTACGAGGATCTGTTTCTGCGCCGCTACAGCCCCGAAATCATTCTGGCCTACCAGCAGGACCAGTTCGCCGTCCGGCTCGAACGCAACTGCCTCCCCGGCCAGCTGTTCAACTACGCGTTCGGCGTGCTGAACAACTTCCCGACGCTGAACACCGTAGCCGAGTACGAGGTCGTCAAACTCGACGACCAAGGCAACGTGGTTTCGACCCACCTGCTCGGTCTCGACAAGCTGCTCAAACTCCACGAGACCAACGGAACCGATCCCGAAAGCGGCTTCGATCCCCAGAATCCCTATGTCAACCGCGACCCGCGTTTCTACCAGTCGGTCTGGTACAACGGCGAACCGTGGCCGGCGCGGGGCACGACGGCCGCCAATACACCCAAATTCGAATCGTATGTCGGCGGCACCCACGACGCCACATCCAAGGGCTTCTACTGCACGGGCTTCTTCAACCGCAAGTTCCTCGACGCATGGGCAAACCTCACCGGGTACGGCACGATGCTGAAGGTAAATCACAACTTCATCATCTTCCGCTACGCTGAAATCCTGCTCAATTATGCCGAAGCGGTAAACGAAGCCTTCGGCCATCCCGACGCGGTGCCGGCCGGATATCCCATGTCGGCGCGCGAGGCGGTCAATCTGGTGCGCGAACGCGCGAAGTTCCCGAATTACAACATGCAGGACTTCAAATGGCCCGCGGGCATGCCCAAAGCGGCCGCAGGCAAAAGCATCTCGCCGCTGCCCGCAGGACTCGGCCAGACCGAAATGCGCAAGCGCATCGTCCATGAGCGCTGGATCGAATTCTTTCAGGAGGAGCAGCGTTTCTTCGACCTGAACCGCTGGAAAATGCGTTCGCCCGTCACGATCTACAAACAGATCATCACCAAATCGGGCGACAAGTTCTCCTTCTCCGTAGAGCCGCTGATAACCAAGACATGGAAAGACAAGTTTTACCTGTTCCCCATTCAGGAAAAGGAGATGAACAAAAGCCCGCTGCTGGAACAAAATCCGGGCTGGGGTCTCGAAGAGTAAAAAGACATGAATAAGAATCTGTTATTTAGCTATTTGGCAGGGACCGTCCTCGGCATGGCGGCGGTCCTTCCCGGAGCTGCGCAGCATACTGCGCAGGCTCCGGCAGAAGCCGTCGGCGACGCGGCCCGGATAACGGTCCGGCTCGACAGAATCTCGGAGCGCACCGTGAGCGACCGGCTGCTGGGATTCAATATCGTCTACGCCAAGAATCCCGACTCGCTGTGGCGTTCGGGCGTGCTGGAGAAGGCGATACGGGATGTCCGCCCCGGCTTCCTGCGCTACCCCGGCGGTACGGTAAACACCTATTTCCACTGGGAGCACCCGACCGGGAACGGCTGGGAGGATCTATGGGATCCGCAGTACGACACCGCCCGGAATCGTCCGCCGGAGGAGTTTATGGACATAGACGAATACATGGCGCTCGTACGCCGGACGGGAGCCGAACCGCTTCTGGGCATCAACGTCAATTCGGGATTCCGCTGGAACCGGGTGGAAGAGGGCGTGCAGGAGGCGCTGCGCCTGATGAAATATTGCCGGGACAAAGGCTTTAAGGTAAAGTACTGGTTCATGGGCAACGAACCTTACATGCACGACTGCAACGGCGGTGCGGTGACTCCGGCCAGATACGGCGAGATGATCAACGCTTTCGTCCCGCGCATGAAGGAGTTCGATCCCGACATCAAAATCATCGCCAACTGGCACGCCACGTTCCGCAAACACGGCCGCCAGTACGACGAGCTGTTTGCCGTGGCGGGCCGCAATATCGACATCATCGACGTCCACTGGTACTGCATGTGGGGCACGGCGTCATGGAACGAATGGCTCGCAAAAACGCCCTGCGGAGTATTTCTGGGCGATTCGTATGCCAGCGAAATCGAACGGTTCCGCGAGATCGCGGCCCGCAACGGCGTGCCGCATGTCCAGCTGGCCAGTCTCGAATGGAACGTCGGTCCCGGAAAAAAATCCGCAGGTCCCCGTCTCACGCCCGATCAGAGCGCGCTCATCCAAGCCGAAATGATGATGCAGTTCATGCAGGGAGGTCTCGACATGGCTACATTCTGGCCGCTGTTCTGGGACAGCGAGTTCGGATTCCGGAGTTTTTTCGACAAAAAGACAGGAAAGCTGCAGCCGACGAGTGAAATCATGAAAATTTTCGGTACATTTCAGGGAAATGAACTGATCGAATATACGGCAAGCCCCGCGCCGGAGAAGATTCCGAGTCTCGCCGTACGGGATGCCGCCACCGGAAAAATGGCTTTGTGCCTGCTCAACAAAAACGATTTTACGGTCGAAGCGGCCGTCGGAGGCAGGCTCGCAGCCCGCAAGAAGCGCGTGGAAGTCGAGCAGTTCCGCATGTCGGCCGACCGTATGTCGCTCGAACATGCGCCGGTATGCAAAGCAAAGGCCGGAAGCGTATCGCTCGCCCCCTTTTCGCTGACGTTCATTTATTTATAATTTGCAAAAACTACCGCCATGAAAAAATACACCGTCTTTTTCTCGATCGTCCTGCTGGCAGTCGCCTTCCGGGCGCCGGCCAAAGCGCCGGAATACAAGGTCTGCTTCGGAAATACGCACGCCCACTGCAACTATTCGGGCGACATCGCCGTCTTCCGCGCCAAGAAGGGGCTGTCCCTCGACCCGAAGAACTCGGCCGAAAGCCACTACGAACTGGCCAAAGAGAACGGTTACGACTTTTACTTCGTAACCGACCACTCGCAGTATCCGGTCTATACGCCCGACACATGGGCCGCCGTAAAAACCGCGGCCGAAGCCGCCACCGACGCCTCGTTCGTCGCACTCCGGGGATACGAACACTCGGAGAACGACGGTCCCGACGGCCGGGGCCACATGAACGTCTACAATTCGTCGGACTACCTCAACGCGATGGCCGACGGCGTGAGCGTCGAATATTTCCACAACTGGCTCGCCAAACCCGAACAGGCCGATGCCATCGTCTGCTTCAACCATCCCCAGAAGGACGCCTACAACGATTTCCACTGCTACAACGAAGAGACGCGCGGCCGCATGAAACTGATCGAACTGATCAACGGCGGCCGGGCGAAATTCTACCCGTCGTTCCTGAACGCCCTCGCCAAAGGCTGGAAGGTGTCCCCCGTCGCGGGCTGCGACAACCACGGCTGGGAGGGGATCGCCAAGTGGAACGCCCGGACCGGCCTGCTCGTCACCGAGCTGACCCCCGCAGGCGTACTCGAAGCCATGGCGTCGCGCCGCACGTTCGCCACGCTCGACAAAAATCTGAGCGTCGTCTACCGTGTGAACGGCAAGATCATGGGCTCGGACATCAGGGCGGCCCGGAAATATAAATTCGACATCGAAGTCTCCGACCCGGATACGGACCGGGCCGACCAAGCCATAGCGCGGATCGAGGTCGTCAGCGGCAGCGGCACGGTCGTGGCCGGCGCCGACTTCGATTCCCACGAGGTGCATTGGAAACCGGTCGTACCCGCCGGGGAAAAGTGTTATTTTGTTCTGGTCTACAACGCCTCCAAACCGGAAACGCCCGTGGCTTACGCCGCGCCGGTATGGATCGAACCCTAATGCCCCGCAGTCATGTCACTGAGAAAATGGATAGGCTGTCTGGGCGCCGTATGCCTCTGCTGCGGGTGCGGGGACGATGCGCCCGCACCCGGCAAGAGACCTCCGGGCGGCAACGGACCCGACCCCGCGGAAAAAGAGAGTTACCGGCTCTTCATGGGAAACACCCACGCCCATTGCCGCTACTCCGGAGATGCGGTCCAGACCGACGAAAACAGCGTCGAGAACCATTTCCGGCTGGCCAAAGCCAACGGATACGATTTCTACTGCGTGACCGATCATTCGCAGTACGAATCCTATACGCCGCAGGCTTGGGAGCATATAAAAGCCGCTGCCGACGCCGCCACGGACGCTTCGTTCGTTGCCATACGGGGATACGAACATTCGGAAAACAACGGACCCGGCGCCAAAGGCCACCAGAACGTATACAATTCATCGGACTACCTCAACGCGCTGGCCGAAGGAATCGACATGCCCTATTTCCACAATTGGCTGGCCGATGCGGCGAACGCCGGCGCGGTCGTCTCGATGAACCATCCGGGAAAAGAGCAGTACGGCGGCTTCGCCTGCTACAACGAGCAGGCCCGTCCGCATATCAGGCTCATCGAGCTGATCAACGGCACGGACGATTACCACGAATCGTTCCTCGCGGCGCTGGCCAAAGGCTGGAAAGTATCGCCCGTCGCAGGATGCGACAACCACGCCACCAAGCCCATCGCCGCATGGCAGCCCCGCACGGGCGTCGCGGCCAAGAAACTGACGCGCGAATCCCTGCTCGAAGCGATGGCGGCGGGACGCACCTACGCCACTTACGACAAAAACCTGCGGCTGCTCTATTACGTCAACAACCACGTCATGGGCTCCGAAATCCGGACCTCGGCCGACGAGCTGACCTTCGAAATCGAGGCGTCCGATCCGGATACGTCCGATGCGTCGGACCGCATCGTGCGCATCGAAATCGTCGGCGAAGGCAACCGCGTCGTCGCTTCGGAAACGTTCTCCGCACACCGGGTCGACTGGAAAGTGCGGGTGCCCCGCGGGCAGAAATATTACTATCTGAAAGTTTACACCGCTTCATCGGACGCGCCGACGGCCTACGCCGCGCCCGTCTGGATGAAATAAACCGTTGAAATCCGATGTCTGGAAAATGGATATCTCTTTTGCTCCTGTCGCTGACGGCCGCCGCTCCGGCCAGCGGCGGCAACCAGAGCCGGCCGCTGAACATGGAGACGCTCTCCGTGGTGGACGGGCTGAGCAGCAACTATGTCTACGCCATTACGCAGGACCGCGCCGGATACATGTGGTTCGGCACCGAGAACGGTCTCGACCGTTACGACGGCAAGACGATCCGCCATTACCAGCATTTCCCGGACAATCCGCAGTCGCTGAGCGACTCGCGGGTCAACTGCCTGCTTTCGTCCGCCGACGGCAGCCTGCTGGTCGGGACCGAAAAGGGAATCAACATCTACGTGCCTGAAAAGGACATTCTTACGCCCTACGCCCCGGCGCGGACGATCAACGAGCAGAACATCCGCACGATGACCGAGGAGGATTCGCTGCTCTGGGTGGGAACCAGCGTCGGACTGTTCCGGCTCGACCGCACGACCGGCGGCATCAGTTGTTACAACACCCGCAACAGCGGTCTTGCGCACGATATCGTCCGGGCGATCTACACCGACGACGACTATCTGTTCGTCGGTACGTTCGACGGCGTAAGCCGCCTGAACAAGCGCACGGGCCAATGGTCCAGCGTCAACCTCAAGATGGACCGCATCCGGCTGCCGCTCAACAATCTGGTTCTCTCCATGCAATTGTCGCCGGCCGATCCCGACGTGCTCCTGATCGGGACGCAGACGGGATTCTGCGAACTCGAAAAGTCCACGCTCCGCTATACGCTGCACGAAAAGGCGCGGAACAGGCAGATGGTGAACAACACGGTCAAAACGATGTGCGTGGTCGGCAGCGAGGTGTGGCTCGGCAGCGAAGAGGGGCTGATGATCTTCGACAAGGGCGCTTTCACAAGCTACGGCTACGACCCGAAAAACATCCATTCGCTCCCCAACAACATCGTCTGGTCGATCTTCAAGGACCGGAGCAACATCGTCTGGCTGGGCACCGAAGGGGGCATCGCCTGCTACGATGCGGGCGCGCCCTCGTTCACCAGCTTCGACCTCTCGGAAGCCGACGGCAATCCGTACGTGGGCATCTCGGTATTCGCCGCTCAGATGGACCGTACGGGCCGTCTGTGGCTCGGATCGCGGTTCGGGCTGTCGGTCTACGAGCCGGAGCGGAACCGGATGCAGTGGATCAACCTTTCGAACGCGGTGGTCGGCACCTACAACTTCGTCAAAGGCCTTTCGATCGACGGCAACGACATTCTGTGGATCGGGACGGCCGAGGGACTGGTCTGCTACGACACCCAGCGGAACCGGGAGGTGCCGATCCAGTCGCGCCTGCGCAACCGGCTCAAGTACATCTATGCCGTGATGCAGGACTCCGCAGGCAAAATGTACGTCAGCGACGCGATGGGACGGATGCAGGTCATCGATTACGCCTTCGACGCCTCGACCCGGCAGTTCGGTACCGTAACGGACAGTCTGGTACGCATGGGCGAGCCGATCGAATCGATGGTCGTGGATGAAAATTACGTCTGGCACGGGACGCCGGGCAGCGGTCTGGTGCGCTACGACAAGCAAACGGGCGAACACAAAAGGTATCTTTCGGCCAAGGACGACTCCTCGACGCTCAGCTCCGACGTGATTCTCTGCCTGTTCGTCGATCCCAACACCCGTCAGCTGTGGGTGGGAACGGACAAGGGGCTGGACCGTTACGACGCCGCATCCGACACGTTCCGGCGCATATCGGGCCGTGAAACTTCGGAAGCGGTCTACACCATCAACAGCGACGATTCGGGGCTTTTGTGGTTTACCACGCAGCAGGGCGTGACCTGCTACGACGTTCTGTCGCAAAGCTCCAAAATGTTTTCGCTGAACCACTGGTTCGACCGGCGCAACGCGATCTTCCCGGTCTCGGTCTCCCACGGCAACAACGTGCTCGTCTTCGGACTGGACTGCTACCTGCGGCTCAACTGGGCCGACGTCAGCCCCAAGAAGGACAGTGCGCCGCTCTACATCACCGACATCCGCATCGACAACCGCACCGTCGCGCAATACGGGCTGTGCGACTGTCCCGTGCAGGAACTGAAACGGCTGAAACTGCCCTACAACCAGAACATACTGTCGATCTGCTTCGCCATGCTCGACTATTCCACGCCGTCGCTCACCCGCTACACCTACAAGCTCGAAGGCTACGACGAAAACTGGAAAACCGTGACGGGCACGCTGCCCTATGTCGAATATACGAAACTGGCCCCCGGACACTACACCCTCCGGGTCGAGGCCGTGAGCAGCGACGGGGTGCCCGCCTCGAACAAACTGGACTTCGACATTACGATCATGCCTCCGTGGTGGGCCGCATGGTGGGCCTATCTGGCCTATGCCCTTGCCGTCGCGACCGCGGCCTATTACCTGAACTCGATTACCCGCAGGCGCAGGCAGGCCGAGGACGAGCTCCAGAAAGAGAAGCTCGAACGCGAAAAAATCGAAAGCGTCAATCAGCTGAAACTGCGGTTCTTCACCAACATATCGCATGACTTCCGCACGCCGCTGAGCCTGATTATCAGTCCGGTCGAAACGCTGCTCGACACCGAGACCGACCCGGAGAAGGCGGGCAACCTGCAAATCATCAAGCAGAACGCCCTGCGCCTGCTGCGGCTCGTGAACCAGATACTCGACTTCCGCAAGGTCGAGAATCAGAAAATGAAGCTCAACCCCGTATCGGAGGATATCGTCACGACCCTGCGGGGAATCTGCCGGTCGTTCAGCGAACTGGCCCAGAAAAAGCAAATCTCCCTGTTGTTCGAATCGGGCGAAGAGCGGCTCGTAATGGATTTCGACACCGACAAAATCGACAAAATTTTCGTCAACCTCATCTCCAACGCCATCAAATTCACCCCCGAAGAGGGGCAGGTGCTCGTCAGCCTGCGGCGCAAGGACACCGGCGACGTCGAGGTGATGGTGGCCGACACGGGCATCGGCATTCCCGACGGCGACCTCCCGCACATATTCGAACGTTTCTATCAGGTCGAGGAGCACACCGGTCTCGGCACCCGCGGCACGGGAATCGGGCTGATGATCGTCAAGGAGTTCGTCGAGCTGCACCGCGGACACATCGAGGTCATGAGCCGCGACAAGCAGGGCACGACTTTCATCGTGACGCTGCCGATCGTAAACGAAGCCGATTACGATCCGGCCGAATCCGAGACCGAGGAAACTGCGGAGCAGCTTCCGGCCGAACCTGAAGCGCGCCCCTACTCCGGGCACGAATTCACGGTGCTGCTGGTCGAAGACAACGAAGACATGCGCTCCTACCTCAAGGCCGAACTGGAGAAAAACTACCGGGTCGTCGCCGTCGAAGACGCGGAGAGCGGACTGAAGATCGTGAACGAAACCATGCCCGATCTGGTGATCTCCGACGTGATGCTTACGGGCATGAGCGGCGTGGAGTTGTGCCGCAGGATCAAGGACGATTTCGTGATGAACCATATCTCGGTGATCCTGCTCACGGCGCGTACGGCCGAGGAACACATCATCGAGGGTTTCGACGCCGGAGCCGACGAATATATCGGCAAACCGTTCAACCTGCGGGTGCTCCTGCGCCGGGTGGACAACATCCTCACCCAGCGATGCCGCCTGCGTGACAGCCTGCGGCGCGATACGGTCGATATCGCCTCGGTCGAGCGGCAGTCGCCCGACGAGCTGTTCATCCGCAAGGTGGTGGCCCTGATCGAAGAAAACATGGCCGATCCCGACCTGAACATTCCGTTCCTGTGCGACAAGCTGGCCGTAAGCCATGTCAACTTCTACCGCAAGGTAAAGGCCATCACCGGACTGAACGTCAATGCCTTCATCCGGGAAATCAGGCTCAAGAAGGCCGCCCAGCTCCTGCGCGTCAAAGGCATATCGGTAACCGACGCCATGTACGAGGTGGGATTCAACCACCGCTCCTACTTCTCGATGTGTTTCCGGGAGGTATTCGGCGTCACGCCGAAAGTATACGCCAAACAACACAACAACGAACATAACAAAGAGTAACCCATGAAAAACCAACTGATCCTTACCGCAGCCTCGGTGGGCGCCCTGTCGGGCTGCACGCAGCAGGAAAACAGGCCCAAAGACCTGAATGTCATCTATATTCTGGCCGACGACCTCGGATACGGAGATCTCGGCTGCTACGGCCAGACCAAAATCCACACCCCCAACATCGACCGGCTGGCCGCCGAGGGGATGCTGTTCACACAGCATTACGCGGGCTGCACGGTGAGCGCACCGTCACGCTCGGCACTGATGACGGGCCAGCATACGGGTCATACGCCCATACGCGGAAACAAAGGAGGCACCGGCGACGACGGTGTGGAAGGCCAGCACCCCATTCCGGCCGACACCTATACACTGGGGAAGATGTTCCGGCAGGCAGGCTATGTAACGGGAACCTTCGGCAAATGGGGACTCGGCTCCCCCGGATCGGAAGGCGACCCCACCTATCAGGGGTTCGACGAGTTCTTCGGTTACAACTGTCAGGCGCTCGCCCATAAATATTACCCCACACACCTCTGGCACAACCGGGAAAAGATACTGCTCAACGGCAACGATCTGGCCCATACGGCGCAATATTCCCACGACATCATTCAGGAGCGGACGCTCGACTTCATCCGCCGGAACAAGGAGCGGAAATTCTTCGCGTTCCTCGCATACACGCTGCCCCACGCCGAACTGCTGGTTCCCGAAGACGAGATCATCGAAGCCTACCGGGGCCGTTTCGAAGAGAAGCCCTATGCGGCAAAGAGCGGCGACTACTCGCCCGAAGGGAAGCATCCGATACACTACTGCTCGCAGCCCGAACCGCGTACGTCGTTCGCGGCGATGGTTACGCGTCTGGACCGATATGTGGGCGAGGTGACGGAGCTGATCGACAGCCTCGGTCTGCGCGAACGGACGATCATCGTCTTCACGAGCGACAACGGACCGCACCGTGAAGGCGGCGCCGATCCCGACTTCTTCGGCAGCTACGGCCCGCTGCGCGGCATCAAGCGCGACATGTACGAAGGAGGAATCCGCGTGCCGATGATCGCCCGGTGTCCCGGTCTGATCGCCGAAGGGACGCGGACGGACTTCGTATCGGCATTCTGGGACGTGCTTCCCACCTTCGCCGACATGGCAGGCGCGGAGGTTCCCGCAAACGTGGACGGCATTTCGATGCTCCCGACGCTGTTCGGCGAAAAAGGACAGCGGGAACACGAATATCTTTATTGGGAATTCCACGAAAACGGCGGCAAGACCGCAGTCCGGACAGGCAACTGGAAGGGCATCCGGCTGAACGTCGGCAAAGATCCGGAGGGTCCCATCGAGCTGTACGACCTTTCGACCGATATCCACGAAGACCGCAACGTGGCGGACGAGCACCCGGAGATCGTACGGGAAATTGCCGAGATCATGCGTACGGCCCGCATTCCCTCCCCGCTGTTCAACTTCGGTCAGGCGAACGGAGCGATGTAGGTTCCGCCGCGATTATTAACGACTTAACCCGAATATTAAGAGATGAAACGCCTATTCACCTCCCTTATCTTGTTATTCCTCCTGAACGGCCTTCCGGGCCACTCCGCACCGGACCGGAAGAAGGGCGAAAGCGCCTATTCCCCCGGCATGGTGGCCGTTGACATCACGACGCTCAAACCGCTTTCCGAAGCCGACTCCGTCGTGCGCGGCGCCGTCTACGCCGACCCGTCGTTCCCGGCTTCCGAGCGTGCCGCAGATCTGATCCGCCGCATGAACTTCGAGGAGAAGCTGCGGCTGACGGGCGGCTGGAACCGCTTCATGATAGCCGGCATACCCCGTCTGGGAGTGCGCCCCGTCTCGATGGCCGACGCGTCGCAGGGCATCCGCCTGCAGACGACGCTGGTGAAAGACAAAAGCACCTCCTTCCCCGGCATGCTGCCGCTGGCATCGACATGGAATCCCGCGCTGGCGGCCGAGATGGCGCACAGTCTGGCCGACGAATGCCGGGCCCTCGGCGTGGACATTCTGCTGGGACCCGGCGCCAATATCCAGCGATTATCGGTCGGCGGACGGAATTTCGAGTATATGGGCGAAGACCCCCTGCTCACCTCCGTCATGGCCGCGGCCTATGTCAAGGGGCTGCAGCGGAACGGCATCATCGCCACGCCCAAACATTTTCTGGGCAACGATCAGGACTTCTGCCGCCACATCGCCAACAGCATCATCGACGAACGGACCTTGCGCGAGGTCTATCTGCTCCCGTGGGAGCGGATGATCGCCGAAGCCGGCTGTCTCGGCATCATGACGGGCAACAACCTGACCAACGGCCTGCCCTGCCCGATGAACAAGCCGCTCATCGCCGACATACTCCGCCGGGAGTACGGCTTCAAGGGGGTGGCCATGACCGACTGGCAGAATACGGGCTACTATCCGCAGCTGCAGCATCTGGTGCTCACGTCGGGCGAAACGCTGCTCATGCCCGAAAACGCCGCGTTCCGGGAATACGTCCTGCGCGAAACCGCCGGTTCCGCGGAGCGCAGGGCCGAAGTGGAGGCGCTGCTGGAGCGGATGATCTACCCCACGCTGTACGCGCTCTTCGAAACGGGAGTTTACGACAGGGATTTCAACGACCCGTCGCTGTTCGCCCGTTTCGAGGGCCACAAAGCCCTTGCGGCACGGTGCGCCGCGGAAGCGATGGTGCTGCTCAAGAACCAGCGGAACATATTGCCGCTCAAACCGGGACAGCGCATTCTGCTGACCGGCACCGACGAGATTCACAGCGGAACGGGCAGCGGATTCGTGAAGGGTTACGACCACGTGAGCTACGAACAGGGATTGCGGGCCGTTTACGGCGACGATCTCATATGCCAGACCGATCCCGACCGGGAGACGGTCCGCAAGGCCGACGTGGTGCTTTTCCGTCTCAACAAACCGGCCGGCGAAGGTTTGGACATCCCCTATGAAGAACCCGCAGACCAGCTCGAACGGCTGCGTGAGACGGCCGGACTCAACAAGAACGTCATCGTGCTGATCAACGCCTGCAACGTGATGCCGATGGACTGGCTGAAAGACGTACGGGGCGTCGTCTGGTGCTATTTCCTCGGACAGGAGCGCGGCACGGCACTGGCGGCGCTGCTCTCCGGCCGCGAAAACTTTTCGGGAAAGCTTCCGTTCACCGTCGAACGGGACTTTGCGGACTCGCCCGCACCGCGGTTCAACTACATCGGAGGCAAGCCCTATTGGCACGGCAACAACCAGTACAAAAACTACTGGCTCGGATTGAAAAAGGACCCGGTGAAGGGCTTTTCCGATCACATCCGTCCCGGCGAGACGATCGACGTTCCCTATTCGGAAGGCGTTTTCATCGGATACAGGTGGTATGACAAGCACCGCATTCCGTATGTCTTCCCCTTCGGCTACGGACTGTCGTACACCTCGTTCACCTACGAGAGCATCGCCTGCGAGGACCGGATGGAGCGCGAAGGCCGGGTTCTGGTGACGGTACGGGTCAGGAACGGCGGCGGCCGGGCCGGCAAGGAGATCGTCCAGCTCTATGTCTCCGACACCCGAAGCAGCGTCGAACGGCCCGCAAAGGAGTTGAAAGCCTTCGCAAAGGTGGCGCTGGAACCGGGCGAGAGCAAAACGGTGACGCTGGAGCTGGACCGCCGCAGTTTTTCGTTCTGGGATACCGAATCCCACGGCTGGAAACTGGAGCGAGGCGAATTCGTACTGCGGGCGGGAGGTTCCAGTGCAGACCTGCCGCTCAGCACGGTCCTGAACCTGTAATGCGGCCAACGCGACAATCCGAAAACAAAAGGGAGGAAACGGTTTCCTCCCTTTATTCATATGCGCGTATCGATCATGCGTCCCGGCGGCCGTTTACAGCCAGCGGAGGGTTTCGTCCCGCTGAGCGCCGTATCCGCGGATTACGAGCTTGTCGGGATAAACCTCGACGATCGCATAATGGTTGTCCGGCCCCTCGATCATGCCCTGAAAGATGAAATGCAGAACGGAGCCGAAACGGTGGGCGCCCCCTTTGTGATGATGGCCTGCAAGGAACGCCCGGACGCAAGGGTATCGCTGCAGCAGGGCGGCGATCTGCCCATTATTCCACAACGTAAACTGCCCGTCCGGCGGCATGAGGGGCATATGGGCGAAGCAGATCACGCGCTCGCCCCGGCTCTCGGCGCGGGCCAGCTCCCGGACCATCCACTCCCGCTGCGCTTTTCCGACCGCACCGTTGTATTGCCGGGCATTCGCCGCGCCGGACCTTTTCAGCGAGTCGAGAAGAGCGGCCGCCTCTGCGTACTCCGGCGACTCCTTTGCACGGGCGTAGACCGAAATATCGTTGCTGTCGAGGAACAGCAGCCGATACCCGTTCCGCACCACGGAGAAATAGGGTTCGGAAATGCCGAGTTCCTCCAGCACGCGCCGCTGCTCTTCGGAACCGTACGGACCCAGATAATCGTGGTTCCCCAAGATTTTGTAAACAGGGGCCGCGGAACCCTCCAGAATCGGCCGGATCACCGCATAGCTCCCGATATCGCCGTCGATCATATCGCCCAGCGACACCACGAAATCGACATGTGCGCGGTTGAACGCCGCGACGGCCTCCCGAAGCTTCTCCCCGGATTCGGCATAACGGCGGGCCGCCCACGTCTCTTTGACATTCGAATAATGCACGTCGGTAACGACCCCGAAGGTAAACAGCGGCGATTCGGCGGAGACGGCGGAGACGGCGAGGCCGTCCGGGCGGTCCGGACGCTCCCGACCGCCGCACTCCCTGCCGGCCGCGAAGCCGGAAGCGGGAGCGCCGCACAACAGCGAAACAAGCATCAGCAAACGCAACATCACGATCGGATTTTATCGGTTGACAAACGGAGTGGGGATCATCCTGCGTCTGTTTCTATTGACCTCCACCCCTTCTTCATAGAAATGCTCTCCCCACAACGCGGCGGCAGGCAGTTCCCGCAGGTTGACGAGAATTTTCCGGGCCGCGATAAAATATTCGCCCTCGCCGGTCTCGCTGACGGCGGTTTGCCGGGGATCGGCCGCAACGACGGCGCGGACGGTTCTGCGGACATCCCCGGTAAAATAGCTGCCGGCATCCGGTGCGAGCGTCAGCAACTCCAGCATGGTCAGTTTGTGGGAATCCAACCGCCCGTTCGGTCCCGCCGCAGTCAGGTAGGCCATCGCCTCTTCCGAACGTCCCGTCAGGCACATGGCGTAGGCGGCTTCTGCGGCGATTTCCGGATCATCCGTGCCCAGCAGTCCGGCGAACGCCTCCGGCACCTTTGCGATCTGTCCCGTCGCGGCGAGCTGGTTGATATTCACCACGGCCCAGTAGCGAATCTCCTTCCGCGGGGATGCGAGACACTCCGTGAGATAAGGCAGCGACTCCGGAGTAACTTTCGAGGTAAGCTCCGCCAGCCGGTACAGCCGTTCGTAATCATAGCCTTCGTCCCGCAATATCTCGCAGAGGGGCGTCGGGGTCAGGCGCTGTGCCTTGAGAAAAAATCCCAGATCCCCGGTGTCCCGCAGGAAGCGGCTCATCTCGCTCCTCAACCGCCTTATCTCCTCCGCGCAGGCCGGATCGTCCATGCGGTTGTCTATCTCGTACGGATCTTCCGCGAGGTCGAAAAATAGCTCCGCACAGTGCCGTTCGAAGGTCATCGGACATACCGCGCTCCGGCAGCGGCCGCCCAGATAGGTTTCGTCCCAACAGATATTGCCCGGCATACCCCACTGGTAAGCGTTCATCAGCGCATCGTGTTTGTAGGGAATATAGCGGACAATGTACTTGTAGCGGCCGTCGGTAACGGCCCGTTCGGGGCAATAGTGGCTGGCCTGATTGGCCTTGACCGCGAATTCGTACCGCTTCGGAGCCGCTTCGTATTCGCCCAGAAACGCCTTGCCCTGCATATAGGCCGGAGGTTCGATGCCGGCGAGCGAGAGTACGGTGGGCGCCAGATCGGGGAACCCGATCAGCCGGTCGGTCCGGCCGGACTGACCGTTGGCCAGATGCCGCCATTTCGGAGGCAGGTAGACGATGAACGGCACGTGGGTCCCGGTCTCATAGACGAACCCCTTGCCGCGGGGCAGGCATCCTCCGTGGTCGCTGAAGAAAAAGACGATCGTATTTTCATCGAGCCGCTGCCGCCTGAGATCGTCGAGAAACATCCCGACCCATGCGTCGATGTCCTGCGACCCCTCCATATGAAACGCGAAGTCAGACCGGATTTCCGGAATGTCGGGCACGTGCGGCGGCAGTTCCAGCCGCGCCGGATCAAGCCCTTCGAGGGCGAAATCCCGCCGCTGGTCGGTATGATAGGAACGGATGCGCCCCATATGGGTGGCCATCGAGTTGAATACAGCAAAAAACGGCTGGTCCTTCTTCCGCGCCGGGTTGTTGTATGTCGCCGCCGGACCGCAGCTGTCCCACATGGCCTTATTGTCACACAGCGTATTGTAGTCGGTTTTGGATTTGTTGGTGCAGTAATATCCCGCCGCACGCATATAGTCAGGCAGAAAAACAGTCTCCGGCGTGGCAAACCGGCAGCGGTGCCACTCCATGCCGAAAGTCGAGGCGTAACATCCGGTGATGATGCACGACCGGGAAGGCGAGCTTTGGGTGCCGACCGAATGGGCCCGCATATATTGGATGCCGGCTCCGGCCAGACTGTCGATCGTGGGCGTGGCGACATGCCTGTTGCCGTAACAGCCGAAATCATAAGGACTCGTGTCTTCGATCGTAAGCCATAATATGTTCGGCCGTTGCTGCGCATACGAATTCCCGCCGCCGAACACCAGTCCCGCGGTGGTCAGAAGTCCTGAAAGATGTGTTGTTTTCATACCTGCATACGTTTTGTCCCGACGGCAATATTACGAAATTCCGGGCAGCTCACGAAGCACGGATTCATCCAAAACTAACAGAAAAGCCGAAAGCGCGTTTTCAGCGTCGGAAAATTGCCGAAGCCGGGCGGTGTGTTATTTTTTGACGGATCGCTGACCATCATTTCCGGCCGTTTGAGTTATGTTTGCGACAACCCAACCAGACAAACGATGAAAAGACTTCTCCTGATCCTATGGCTTCTGACCGCCGCGGCGGGAAGCCGGATTTCGGCCGCCGGCCGCACCGAACTGAACCAAGGATGGAAATTCCGGCAATACGGACTCGGCGAATGGCTCCCGGCCGCAGTCCCCGGAACCGTGCATACCGACCTGCTGGCAAACGGGCAGATCCCCGATCCGTTCTACGGCAGCAGCCAGAGCGATCTGCAGTGGATCGACAAGACCGACTGGGAGTACTGCTGCACGTTCGACGCACCCGAATTGGCGTCGTACGACAACGTGCGGCTCGTCTTCGAAGGAGTGGACTGCTATGCCGACATCAGGCTGAACGGCGAACTGCTTCACCGCACGGGCAACATGTTCCGCACATGGAAAAGCGACGTCAAGGGATTGCTGAAATCCCGGAACAACCGCCTGCACGTCGTTTTTCACTCCCCGGTCATGCAGGGACTCAAAAACATGGCGGCCTACGGCAGCCGCCTCACCGCCAACAACGACCTCGGCGCATTGGGCGGACTAGGCCCCAACAAGGTAAGCGTTTTCACCCGCAAGTCGGGCTACCAGTACGGCTGGGACTTGGCGCCGCGCTATGTCACCTCCGGATTGTGGCGTCCGGTCGCGCTCGAAGCGTGGAACGAAGCCCGTGTGGAGGATTTCCACGTGCGCACCCGCTCGACTGGGCCGCGAAAGGCGCAGATGAGCGCATCGGCCGCATTACGGACGGATGCGGCCGGCTGCTACCGCATCCGGATACTGTTGAACGGCAAGAGCATCCTCACGGCAGACAAGAGGCTGGATGCCGGGACGCATTCAATCGAAGAGCCGTTCGAGATTCCCTCTCCGCGGTTGTGGTATCCCAACGGAATGGGCGAGCCTTACCTCTACGACGTGGAGCTGGTGCTGGAAAAAGAGGGGAGGGAGCTTGACCGCACGGCCGTCAGATGCGGCGTACGAACCGTATCGCTCCGCTGCCGCGACGATGCGGACGGCCGCGGCCGCGGTTTCGGCTTCGAGATCAACGGCATCCCGGTATTCTGCAAAGGCTCCAACTATGTGCCGGCCGACGCGTTTTTACCCCGGATTTCGCGGGAGAAAACGGAATTTCTCGTACGGAGCGCCGCCCAAGCCAATATGAACATGCTGCGCGTCTGGGGCGGCGGCACGTACGAGTCGGACGATTTCTACGAAATGTGCGACCGGTACGGCATCATGGTGTGGCAGGATTTCGTCTTCGCCTGCAACATGTATCCCGGATCGGCGCAGATCTACGCCGACATCCGGGCCGAAGCCGAAGACAACGTACGCCGGCTGCGCAACCACCCGTCGCTCGTCCTCTGGTGCGGCAACAACGAAATAGACGTAGCATGGAAACCCCACGACAAACGCAACAGCCGGTTCCGCAAATTCTATACGGAAGAAGAGGCCGAACAGTTCGACCGCGTAAACGAAACCATCTTCCGGAATATCCTGCCCGGTGTGGTGGACAGCCTTTGCGGCGGCACCGTACCCTACTGGCACTCGTCGCCCTCGCCGGGCTGGGGACTCGATACGGCGGACCGCTGGCGCTACGGCGACGTACACAACTGGGACGTCTGGCACAAAGGCGACCCCATATCGGCCTACAATACCCAAATCGCCCGTTTCACCTCGGAATACGGGCTCCAATCCTACCCCGAACACTCCTCGGTCGAGCGTTTCATCCCCGAAGGGGAGCGCCGCCTCGCCTCCCCGGCCATGAAATCGCATCAGGGCGACCAAAAAAAGGGAGACGCCCGGATGCTGGAATATGTCGACCGGTCATACCTGCGCGACGGCGATTTCGCACGCACGCTGTACCTCAGCCAGTTGATGCAGGCCGAAGGGATGAAGACAGCGATGGAGGCGCACCGGCGCAACATGCCCTACTGCATGGGGTCGCTCATCTGGCAGCTCAACGACGTATGGCCCTGCGCCAGCTGGTCGGGAATCGACTATTACGGCCGGTGGAAAGCCATGCACTACTTTGTAAAGAAAGCGTGCGAACCGGTCGTCGTCTCCCCTTACATCCAAGGCGATACGCTCGACATTTTCGTCGTCTCCGACCTGCGGAAGCCGCTCCGGGGAGTAATGAAACTCACGCTGACGGATTTTTCAGGCAACGAGCTGAAAAGCAGCTTCCACCCCGTGACCGTCGGAGCCGCCGCATCGCAGCGTGCGCTCCGGTACGGCGTACGCGATTATCTGGACGGTGCAGACCCCGGCAACGCGGTGCTGGTCTGCGAATTCCGGTCCGACAAGACCGCGTACCGGGCTTTGCAGTATTTCGAGACGATGAAAAACGCCGCACTCCCGGCCGCGGCGGTCCGCATCCGCGCCGAGAAGCCCGACGCAGCGACCTGCCGGATCACGGTGAGCAGCGACAAACTGGCGAAGAATCTCACCCTGCATTACAAGGGTACGGCGGGAATCTTCTCCGACAACTATTTCGACCTGCTGCCGGGCGAAAGCCGGAGCGTCACGCTTACGGCGCCGGAAGATGCCGCAGAGATCCTGCGACACATCGAATGTATGGCACTCAATCCTGAAACCACAATCATAAAGCTATGATGCACCTGAAACGAATCACGCTGCCCGCAAGCTTCGCAGCCCTCGCCATTTCGCAGGCGGCAGCCAGACCGGCCGCTCCGGTCCCGGTCGCCCGCAACGGCGAAAAACCGCGCAACGTCATCTTCATCCTCAGCGACGACCACCGCTACGACTTCATGGGGTTCACGGGAGCCGTTCCGTGGCTGCAGACCCCGGCGCTCGACCGCATGGCCCGCGAAGGCGCCTGCCTGAAAAATGCGTTCGTGACCACGTCGCTCTCCTCGCCGAGCCGGGCCTCCATCCTCACCGGTCTGTTTACGCACACCCATACCGTCGTGGACAATCAGGCACCGAAGCCCGACGATCTGGTCTTTTTCCCGCAGTACCTCCAGCAGAACGGATACCGCACCGCCTTCTTCGGCAAATGGCACATGGGCAATCAGGACGACATGCCCCAGCCCGGATTCGACCATTGGGAGGGATTCCGCGGACAGGGGACCTACTACAACACGGTGCTCAACATCAACGGCGAGCGCGTAAAGTTCGATCCAGAACTTTACTCCACCGACATACTGACCGACCACGCTATCGACTTCGTACGCGACAACGAAGAGGGTCCGTTCTTCATCTACCTCTCCTACAAATCGGTACACTCCGGATTCCAGCCTTCGCCCTCCCGCAAAGGGATGTACAAGGACGAAAAAGCGGTCTATCCGCCGTCGTTCAACGTGCCGGAGTACGGAATCCCCCGACTACCCAGCAAGGATGCGGACGGCAGGCCGCTCGCAGGACGGGGCTGGTACGGCGAGAGCCGGCTCCCCGACTGGGTAAAGAACCAGCGGGAAAGCTGGCACGGCGTCGATTACCAGTATCACGGCGCACTGCCGTACGAGGAGGACTTCCGCAATTACTGCGAGACGGTGACCAGCATGGACGACGCCATCGGGCGGCTGCTGGATTTTCTGCAGGCCGAAGGGCTGGGCGAATCGACTCTGGTGATCTATATGGGCGACAACGGCTTCACGTGGGGCGAACACGGACTGATCGACAAACGCAACTTCTACGAACCCTCCGTACGCGTGCCGATGCTGGCCTACTGTCCCGAACTCATTCCGGCGGGCCGCACGGTGGAGGAGATGGTGCAGAACATCGACGTCGCCCCCACGATCATGGCCGCCTGCGGACTCGCCAAAGCGCCGCAGATGTGCGGCGAGTCGTTCCTGCCGCTGCTCAAGGGCGGCACGGCAGCCGACTGGCGCAAGCGCATCTATTACGAATACTATTGGGAATATGCGTTTCCCCAGACTCCGACCGTTTTCGGAGTGCGCACCGACCGCTACAAATACATCCGTTACCACGGCATCTGGGACACCAACGAGTTCTTCGACCTGCAGGAAGACCCCTACGAGACGGTGAACCTGATCGACCGTCCGGAGCTGCAGGATACGATCCGCTCGCTGGCCAACGACCTCTACGACTGGCTCGAAACGACCGGCGGCATGCAGATTCCGCTCAAACGGAGCGTTTATTACCGGCACGGCGACCATCGCAATGCGAAAACTTATTAAATTTGTATTCTAAAACCTCACCGATGAACCGACTTCTGGCAATTCTCCTCTGCGGAACGACCCTCTGCACCGCCGCAGCCGCTTCCGAACGGAACGCTCCGGCCGACCAATTCGTCAACGCCCTGCGAAGGCTTCCCGCACGAGCCACCTCCTACTCTTACAGCTCCGAACAGGACGCCCTTGCGGGCGACCGCACGCTGTCGCGCATCCAATCGCTCGACGGCGTGTGGAAATTCCGTTTCGCCGAAGACGTCTCCCGAAGCCCCGCGGATTTCTGGCGCCCCGGAGCCGACCTGACCGGCTGGGACGAAATACCCGTCCCTTCGTGCTGGGAGATGCAGGGCTACGGCTACCCGATCTATACCAACGTCGTCTATCCCTTCGAATTCAAGCCGCCCTACATCACGCGCGACAATCCCACGGGCTGTTACGTCCGCACCTTTTCGGTGCCGGAAGCGTGGAGCGGCAACCGTGTGACCCTGCACTTCGGGGGAGTCTATTCCGGATTCTACGTCTGGGTAAACGGCGCCTTGGCCGGATATGCGGAAGACAGCTGCCTGCCCAGCGAATTCGACATCACCGGACTTTTACAGCCGGGAGAGAACAAACTGGCCGTCCAAGTATTCAAATGGACCGACGGAAGCTACCTCGAAGACGCCGACCACTGGCGCATGGCGGGCATTCACCGGGAGGTCTTCCTCTCCGCCAAGCCCGATGCCGCGATCGGCGATTTCGGCGTCAGAACGATCTTCGACGCCGACATGCGCGACGCGCTGCTGCAAATCCGTCCGGCAATAGATTTGCGCAAAGGGGTCTCCGCCGCAGGCTGGCAGCTCGGCGCACGGCTTTACGCACCCGACGGAACCCCTTCCGGGCGTGAACTGACGCTGCCCGTCGAAGAGATTCTTGCGGAAGCCTATCCCCAGCGCGACAACGTCTATTTCGCCCTGCTGGAAGAGCGTATCGCCGCACCCGAAAAGTGGAGCGCCGAGAATCCCGCACTCTACACGCTGGTGCTGACTCTCCGCGACGCCGCCGGAAAACTCGCCGAAGCCCGCAGCTGCAAGGTCGGATTCCGCGACGTCCGCCTGCGCGGCCGCGAAATGCTCGTCAACGGCGTACCGGTAAAGCTCTGCGGCGTGAACCGGCACGACCACGACCAATATGGCGGCAAAACCGTTTCGCGCGAATCGATGGAGGAGGACGTCCGCCTTATGAAACGGCTCAACATCAACTCCGTACGCACGTCGCACTACCCCAACGACCCCTATTTCTACGAACTCTGCGACCGTTACGGCCTTTATGTCGTCGATGAAGCCAACATCGAAACGCACGGCAAAGGCGGCCTGCTCTCGAACGATCCGCAATGGATTACGCCTTTTCTCGAACGCGTAAGCCGGATGGTCATCCGCGACCGCAACCACCCGTCGGTCATCATGTGGTCGCTGGGCAACGAATCCGGCTGCGGCCCGGCGCACGCGGCTGCGGCAGGCTGGGCCAAAGATTACGACCCGACCCGCCTGATCCATTACGAAGGAGCGCAGGGACAGCCGATGCACCCGCTTTACGTTCCGCTGAAACGGACTTCGGCCGCAGCCTTTACCAGCGTAATGGCGGCGGACAACCAGCCCGCCGCCGGGCAGGTCAAGAAGCCGCGAAACGGCGGCAACCCCACCGACCCGGCCTATGTCGATATCCTCAGCCGCATGTATCCGACCGCCGCGCAGCTCGAACAGATGGCCCTCAACCCGATGCTCGACCGCCCCGTGATGATGTGCGAATACGCCCATTCGATGGGCAACTCCACCGGCGGACTGAACGACTACTGGAAACTCATCCGGACACACGCCGGACTGCTGGGCGGACACATCTGGGACTGGGTGGAACAGGGACTGGTGAAAAAAGACGCGCAGGGACGCACCTACTGGGCCTACGGCGGCGATTTCGAACCGGCCGGAGAACATAACGACGCCGCTTTCTGCTGCAACGGCATCGTCAATCCCGACCGTACGCTGAAACCCGCCGCACTGGAGTGCAAATACGTCTTCCAGCCCGTCGAGTTCACGGCTTCGGACCTCGCTGCCGGAAAGATCGCAGTCCGCAACCGCAATTTCTTCGCCGGGACCGAACGCTATGACTTCACATGGGAAATCTCGACCGACAAGGGCGTGCTCCAGCACGGCAGTTTCGAGGTGCCGCCGACCGCCGCCGGCTGCCGCGCCGAAGCCGCGATCGCATTCCGGCCCTTCAAACCGGAACCCGGCGCCGAATACCTGCTCCGGGTGCAGGCCCGCGAAAAGCGCCGTACGCCGTACGCCGAAGCCGGATACGCAGCCGCCGAGGAGCAGTTTGCACTGCCCGTTTACAAAGAGCCGGTCCGGAGTGCGCCCAAAGGCAGGGCAAGCGTCGCGCAGGATGACGAGTTCATCGTGCTGAGCGCCGCCGGCTCCCGCACCGAGATCGACCGCCGCAGCGGGTACGTCGTCTCGCACTCGGTGCGCGGACGCAAACTGATAAGCGCCCCGCTGCGCCCCAATTTCTGGCGCGCCTCCACCGACAACGACTGGCGCGGCTGGCGCGTCGGGAAAATCGCAGGATGCTGGAAGGAGGCCCCCGAAAGATTGCAGACCGTCTCCGTACGAATCGACGAATCGGCGGGTTCGGTCACCGTCGAGAAGGCGATACCCGACAGCGTCCGGCTGACGCTGACCTATACCCTCGACGGCGCAGGGGCCTTGGCCGTGGATTACAAGCTCGACATCTCCGACCGGATGCCGGAGCCGCTGCGCGTCGGACTGCAAACCTGCGTCCCCAACACGCTGGAGCGAATCGCCTATTTCGGAAAAGGTCCGCAGGAAAACTATTCGGACCGCTGCGAAGGCGCCTTTCTGGGACTTTACCGCAGCACGCCCGAAAAATTCATGCACAGTTACATCACCCCTCAGGAAAACGGCAACCGCTGCGACGTCCGCTGGCTCTCGCTGACAGCTTCCGACGGCCGGGGCGTTCAGTTCGTCGGGGCCGAACCGCTGAGCGTATCGGTATGGAATTGCACGCAGGAGAGTCTGGACAAGGCGCGCCACAGCAACGAAGTCGAACCTTTGGCCGATGCTCTGACCGTCAATATCGACCGTACGCAGACCGGTGTCGGCGGCACGGACACTTGGAGTCTCAAGGCCCGGCCTTCGGATCAGTACCGGCTGCTGGAGAAACACTACGCCTGCCGGTTCACGATCATCCCCTGCAACGGCGAAGCCGAAACGATACGCAACGGCCGCAGCCTGTTCAGGAACCAATAAGTCCCTGCAATTTCCGCCGTCCAGACACGAGCGGCAGAAAGTCACGGAACATTCATTACGCCCGGCCGAAATTCGGCCGGGCGTAATGTCAATACCACCGGAGAACCGGCAAAAGTATCGGGTGTAAAAAAGATCAAAAATCGGCCGATTCGTACAATGTACGGATTTTTTGCTACCTTTGTTAAGTCACCTAACTCCGAAAGTCCCGTCCATCGATGAATCCCGTCCGCCCGCGGAACGGCGGCTGCGGTCTCCGGCTGCAAATTCCTGCCGCGCCCCTCATGCAATTCCCGCGTCCCTGCAACCGACAATGCAGGGCCGTCACTTATTTATCCTAACCTCAAAATCATGATGAAAAAATTCGCCCTTTGGAGCCTCGCGCTCCTGCTGACGTTCGCCGCCGCATGCAGCGACTACGACGACACCGAGCTGTGGAACAGCGTGAACGACATCAAAAAACGCGTCGAAGCGCTCGAAACCGCCGTCGCCAAACTCAACTCCGACGTTTCGACCATGCAGACGCTGATCGAAAAACTCAACGAAAAGGTCTACGTCTCGAAGGTCGAGACCAACGCCGACGGCTCCTACACGATCTACTTCACCGATCCCGAAAACACCAAAATCACGATTACGAACGGAAAAGACGGCGCCGCGGCGCCCGTAATCGGCGTTGCGAAGGATACGGACGAGATCTACTACTGGACCCTGACATCGGGAGGGGGAGAGCCTGAATGGCTGCTGGCCGACGGCAAAAAGATCCCCGTCACGGGCGCCGCCGTCGTGCCCCTGCTGAAGATCGACGACAAGGGATTCTGGATCATCAGCTGCGACAAGGGCGCGACGTGGGACTACATCACCGACGACAAGGACCAGCCGGTTTCGGCGCTGGGTCAGGGCGGCGTGAGCGACTCGTTCTTCAAGGAGGTGACGCAGGACGGCGCATACGCCTATTTCACGCTCATGGACGGCACGACGATCACCGTAGCCATGCGTTCGGATTTCTACCTGCTCGTCAAAATGGCCCCGGCGCTTGGCACCTACGCCTACGGCGAGACCAAAACCTATGAGACCGAAAGCGTGGGCGTGAACGACGTCGTGCTGACCAAGCCCACCGGCTGGGTCGTTTCGTACGCCGACGAGGTGCTTACGATCAAAGCCCCCGCCGAAGAGGCCGTCTGCGAAACGGAAGGCGAAATCGCCGTCATCTACTTCGGCGACAACGACCGCAGCTCGCTGGTAAAGATGAAGGTCAAGATCGACAAGGATTACACGGGCGTAACCGAAGGCGACAACTTCACGCTCGAAATCACCGAAGTCGGGGACACCCGCGTCAGGGCCGCCATCACGCCGAAAGATCCCGAAATGTCCTATTACGTCTATCCCTACGATCCGGCCAAGAGCGACGAGGCATGTATCACCCAGCTCCAGAAGCGTTTCAAAGCCGACATCGCCGACGGACCGGAATATGTGGATTACTTCTTCAAAGGCACCAAAACCGACTACAGATACAGCGGCCTGACGCCCGGCGAGAGCTACGACCTCTCGGTGGTCGGCGTAAAATACGACCTGACGGCCAAGACGCTCGACATCGTCACGCCGCTCATGCGGGTTCCCTTCAGCACCAAAGCCCCCGAAATCATCAACACGGCCTATCTGATGACCCTCTCCGACATTTCGTGGTACGGGGCGAAGTGCGCCGTCCATCCTTCGGACGACCTGCCCTACTTCTGCACGTTCGTCAAGAAATCGACTTTCGACACGGCCTATGACGACGCCGATTTCGCACAAACCTACATCGACGACCGCTACCTCTGGCCCTATTACGGCGAGCTGAGCGACGGCATCCTGCTCTGGAGCGACTTCACCGCAACGGGCGACCTCGCATTCTCCTCGCCGGGATTCGTGCGGCGCGATCCGCTCTATATCTCGGAGGATATCTACCCGCTGGAATCCGACACCGATTATTACGCCGTGGCGTTCGGCTGCAACGAGAACGGCGAATTCTCGAACAGCCGCGTCTCGCGCAAGCTTTTCCATACCAAAGCCTTCACGCCGACCGAAGCGTGCACCTTCACCATCGACGTAACCGTCGACCAACAGGACCTCGCCATCAAGGTGATCCCGTCGGACAAAAACACGAGCTACATCACGTTCATCGACGAGCGCGACACCTACCGCGACAATTTCGCCACGCCGCGGCAATATCCGCCCTACGACCTCTACTGGCGTATGCAGGGACTGGAAGCGGGACAGACGATCGGGGACGACGACTGCTTCTACACGGGCGACGCGGCTTATAACGTCGTAAGCCTGAAAGCCGCATCGGCCTACATCGTCTTCGCCTACGGATGCTCCGCCGACGGCAGAATCACGACCGAGCCGGAGATCGTCGAGGTCCACACCAAAGGAACGGTGGACCAGCCCGACCTGAACTCGGCCGCCAAGCGCCGCCGCACGGTCAGCGCACGGCCCGCATACCGTGTGATCCGCTGACGGGGATTGCAGACATAAAGAAGCCGGGGAACGATTGTCCCCGGCTTCTTTCGTTCAGCCTCCTCTATTTCATAATCCGGCAATCGAACAGCGGCCCGGCCACGGCGTCGTCGCGGATGGCGCGCAGCGTCACGGTCACCTGCTCTTTGCCTGCCGTCAGCTCCGCCGGAATCCGGTAGCTGCGCTCGACGTACTGCGGCCCCCAGTTATGGATGTTCTCGAAACCGACCTTCCGGCCGTCGATCTCGATGTCGAACGAATGGTTGTAGAAGCGGTTGCCCCAATAGGTACAGTAGAGCGTGTTGGGCACGTCGGGGGCCACGGCCATGTCGAACGAGAACCAGCCGCCGAGCGTCTCGCGGTATTTGCGGCCTTCGAATTCATGGGGCGCGGTCTTCTCGCCCCGGAGATTGTGGTCGCGTTCGGGCTGCATCTCGCCGGGTGTAAACTGCGACACGGTGCGTTCGCGCAGCCACTCCTCGCGGTGCTCCCGCAGGCGCATGTCGGCGAGTTGTTCTTCCCATGTCGCCTCCGGAAAATGCTGGAAATAAACCATCATGCGGCGCCCGCCCACTTCGTAATAGGGAATCAGCTCCTTCTGCACGGGCTGCGCGGTCAGCGTTTCGAAACGCAACCGCTTCTTGTCGGTGCATTTCACCAACGCCGATACATCGGTCACGTCGTCGGCAACGATAACGGGAATCTCCTCTTTGTCTTCGAGCACGGAGCTGAGCACGACGGGACCGTAGAAATAAGCCCGCAGCGTGGAGTCGCCCGGAATCGGCTCCGAGTGAAGCGACTGGCGCAGCACGAAGCGCACCTCGTCCCCCGAACGCCACTTGCGGTTTACGGAGATATAGCTTCCCGGCTTGGCCTTCTGTTTCACCGGCCGGCCGTTTACCGTCAGTTCGTAACCCTCGTCCGCCCATTCGGGGTAACGCAGATTCAGCACGAACCGCTCCGCCCCGGACATTTCGACGCGCAGCCGCACCTCGTCCGAACAAGGAAAGTCGGTGAGCTGTTCGACCTTCACCCCGCGCGATTTCCAGTCGAGCGTCGAAGGGATATAAAGATTGACATACAGGTTTTCGCGCGCGTCGGTAAAGTAAATGAACTCGCCGTAACGGGCGTGATTCTCCATACCGGAGCCGACACAGCACCAGAACGAATCGAAAGGCAGGCAGAACCCCTTGCGGTGTCCCGACCCCATGGGCGACATATAGCATACCATTCCGTCGTCGGGATTCTGCGATGCGAGAATCTGGTTATACAGCGCCCGCTCGTAATAATCGGCCCGTTTTACGGTGGGATCGAGCTGATACAGGTGCTTGGTCAGCTTGAGCATGTTGTAGGTATTGCAGGTCTCGCAGGTGCCGTCCGAAAGCCGGTTGGCCAACATGCCCGGCGCGCCGAAATGCTCATATTCGCTGTTGCCGCCGATCGCATAGCTGTGGAATCCGACCACGCGGTGCCAGAAATAGTCGGCGATACGCCGGTAACGCTCATCCCCGGAACACTCGTACTCACGGACGGCGCCGACGATCTTAGGTATCTGCGTGTTGGCATGCTTGCCGGGCAGCGAATCCACCCCGGCGGCCAGCGGACGCAGAATCTCGCGGTGGTCGAAACGTCGTGCAAGCTCCAAGTATTTCCGCTCCCCGGTCAGAATATAGATGTCGGCCAGCGATTCGGTGATTCCGCCGTGTTCGCAGACGAGAATCCGGTCCATCTGTTCGTCCGAAAGCTTCGCCACCAGTCCGTCGAGCCAGTCTGCAAAGCGCACCAGCACGGTCAAAGCCTTGGCATTGGGCGTATAACGGCAGACATCGACCAGCCCGGCATACATTTTATGCAGGGTGTAGAACGGCACCCAGCCGCCGTTGAGATCGAATCCCTGCGAGCGGATATCGCCCCGCTCCAGCTCGGCGAAGAGCGCGCGGCTGCGTTCGAACCCGGCCAGCAGTCCTGTGCCCTCCTTCTCCTGACACTCGGCAAGGCCGTCGATCGAGTAATTGATCTTATCGAGCAGCGCCCGATCGCCGGTTGCGGCGTACATCATCGCGGCCGCCGACAGAAAATGCCCGAACCCGTGGCCCGAACATCCGGCGCTCTCCCAGCCGCCGTAGCGGGGTGCCTTGGGTTCGAGCCCCGCCTCGGAGCGGAATCCCGAAAGGTAACGGTCGGGGTCCATCGCATCGAGCCAGCGGCGGTCCATCTCCTGCGCATGCAGAAACGGACCGCCCGTAATGCGCACGTCGTTCAGCGGAACGGGATAACGCTGCGGCTGCACCGCCGCATGTCTCTCGCGGGTCCGGGGCACAGCCGCCGAAATCGAGACCGGACCGGTTCCCAGCACCACGGCCGCCAGCAGCATATTCAGGGGAAAAGATCGCCAATTCATATCAAGCAGTTTTTAGGATTAGAATTCGTCTCAAAGTTCCGCCTTTTTTGACAACCGATCTTCGGGAAAATTTGCAGATTATTGTGGTATTTTTATGCTTCCCGGCCCAAAATCCCCCGTCGCGGCGATACTGCCGGCGAACTGCCTTCCCGCGGCGACGCCACGCCGACTCAGGATGCCACGAGCCGACAACCGGGGCAGCCCGCCGAAGTCCGAACCCATCGGGAAGGCCCCACATAGACCCGAAACAGCCCCCCGGAAAGCCCTGAGCGGCACCCAGCGGAAAGCCCCTCCGCACCCGCAAGAAGCCGCAGGCGGCGGTCAGCGGCAGCTGAAGGCGACGCTTTGCCGCGCCCCATGTTCGTCGATAACGGTCAGCCGGTGCGCGCCGGGAGCGGGACGGACGGATATCTTGTGTTCGAGGGTCGTCGCGCCGATATAATTGTCGTCGATATGCCAGTATAACACGGCGTTGCGGTCGCGGTGTATGGCCGTGAAGACCAGACTCTGCGCCTCGCCTTCGAGCGATTTGGGCGCCACCAGCACGCGCCCCGGCTGGGGATAGACGATGTCGATCGGATTGCCGCCCGCCCCGCTGCCCGAAAGTCCCGGATGCAAAGGCGGCAGCGGACGGTAATCGGGATGCTGCTTCCTGTAATACCACTCCTGCGCGGGCGGCAGGACAAACATCGGCATCCGGACGATCTGCGCCGGGTCGTAACAGTCCGCGGTCACCCGGTAGCGGAGGTCGCGGCTCAGATTCACGATCCGGTGGTAGGGACAGACTTCGCCGGCGGCAGCCGCGCGGGGAATCATCAGCGTATCGCGGTCGGGACATATGTGCGAAGCCAGACAGCCGCTCTGCCGGCAGACCACGGCCGCTTCCAGATCGCCGTGAGGCTCCGCGAACCACTCCCCGCCGGACAGCAGCCCGAATACGTCGAAGAGCAGCGGCGCGGCATACCCCACCCCGGTCATCAGCGGACGGCCTTCGCCCGAACAGTTGCCCACCCAGACGCCGACGGCATAGTCGGGCGTCGCCCCGACGGCCCACGCATCGCGGTTGCCGTAGCTGGTGCCCGTCTTCCAGCCGATCTTCTTCGACGAGGAGAAATACTGCCACTCGCCCTCCTCCTCAGGACGGACCACATTGCTTATCGAATTGAACATAAGCCATATCGCACCCCTCGACAGCGGAATGTCGTCCGCGCTGACCGTCTTTACGGCCTCCGGATCGCAGTGCGGGATGCGGACCGGCCCGCCGCCGAGCTTGGCGGCCAGCATCGCATAGACCGACGTCAGGTCCCAGAGCGTGATCTCGGCGCCGCCCAGAATCAGCGAAAGGCCGTAATGGTCGGCGCTCCTGTCAATCGTACCGAATCCCAGATTCCGCACCAGCGACAGAAAATTCTCGCGCCCGTATTTGTCGAGCATCTTCACCGAAGGAACGTTCAGCGAACGTTCGATCACCCGGTTGGCAGGCACCGCACCGCTGAAGTCGTGGTTGAAGTTCTGGGGCGTAAAGTCCTTGTAATAAGTCGGAACGTCCGGAAACAGCATCGTGGGCAGGGCCGTCCCGTTGTCCAGCATCGCGGCGTAAAGCAGAGGTTTGAGCACGCTTCCGCTGCTGCGGGGCGCCCGGACGACATCGACGCTGGTGCCCTCGCTCCGGTCCGCGGGATCGTAGACGTTTCCCACATAGGCCAGCACTTCGCCGCTCTTCACATCCATCACCACGACGGCGAGGTTGTTTATCTTATTGCCCCTGTTGCGCCGGTTGTGCCTCAGTGCCAGCTCGTTGACCCTGCGCTGCAGGTCATAGTCGAGCGTCGAGCGGAGCGATCCCCCGCGCATCCGCCCCAGCAGGTGCATCGCCTGCATCGGCATCGGTTCGGGAGCGTCGGGCAGCGGTTCCTGCCGGGCCAGAGCGCACGTCAGGGAGTCGATATGCCCGCCGCGCCATATCCGTTCCAGCAGGTCGTCCCGCTTGCGCCGCAGCCGCTCCCGGTTGCGCCTGATATGGATGAGCGCGGGCGAATTCGGCAGTACGGCGAGCATGGCGCTCTCGCCCCACGAGAGGCTGCCGGCGCTGCGGCCGAAATAGTACCATGCGGCGCTCTCCAGCCCGATCACATTGCCGCCGAAGGGGGCGTGGGAGGCGTACAGGGCGAGTATCTCCTCCTTGCCGCATCTGAATTCCAGCCGGGTCGCCAGCACCGCCTCGACGATCTTTTCCCGGAAGGTCCTCGCTTTCCGGCCGCGGCTCAGGCGGATCGTCTGCATCGTAAGCGTGCTGGCGCCGCTGGCCACCCTTCCCGAAGCGAGGTTCTGCCGCACGGCACGGCCGAGCGCCAGCGGATCGACCCCGAAATGGCGGTAGAAACGTTTGTCCTCGTAAGTAGTAATAGCGACACGGAATTTGTAAGGCACACTGTCCGTGGGGAAAAAGCGCCACTGTCCGTCGGAAGCGACCTTGGCCGACATCAGACGGCCGTCGCGGCTCCAGACGGTCGCGGAGAAAGGCTCGTCGAAAAGCGTCCGGGGCAGGCAGAAACAATACCCCGCCGCAGCCGCGGCAAGGAGCGGCAGCAGCAGGAAATATATTGTTTTCCGCTTGAGCTTTTCAGTCATATTTTATGTATCTTTGACAAAGTTACCAAAAAAACCACTATGAAAGCAATCCGCTACGTATTGTTTGCAACGGCTCTCCTGCTCTTCGCCTCATGCGGCAGGCAGCCGTCCGATATCATCGAATCGTCGCCGAACGGAGTGACGGGCGTCAAAATGCCGATTCTCGTGACGTTCAAGGAGAACGTCGAGCCGAAGGAGGACAGAATCCGGGAGGCCGTATCGATCTCGCCCTCCGTCGATTTCGACGTCTACCTTTCGGGAATGCGGATGCTGCGGATCATCCCCCGGTCGCCCCTGAAATACGACACCCGCTACAAGGTGACCATCGAAGCCGCGAAGCTCACCGGACGGCAGCTCAAAGGCGTCGCGGAATTCGAATTCGCCACGCCGAAACTGCGGTTCGCCTACAGCGACTACTGGCTGCAGCAAAGCGACGACATGACCTCCTACGTACTGGTCGGCGAAGTGGTCTCGTCCGATTACGCGGAGAGCGGCTACGTGGAGAAGAACCTCAAGATAAGCGGACTGAAGAATCCGGACGTCGCGTGGGTGCACTCCGCGAACGGCACCACGCACCAGTATACCGTCGGCAACATCGCCCCCGGCGAGGGAGCGGGTTACACGCTGACGCTCGATTTCGGCTACGGCGACAGCAAGACCCTGACTGTCGAAGTGCCCAAGAAGGACGAGTATGTGGTGCTGGACCACAGCGTCGCGGCGGAACCGCTCGCGGTGGTGGTGACCTTCTCCGAACCGCTCAAACAGAGCCAGAACCTGAAGGACCTGATCCGCTTCGACACGAAATTCCGCACCTCGGTCGACAAGAACCGGCTCTACATCTATCCCGAATCGCACGTCACGGGAAATTTCGACATCGAAATAAGTCGGAACGTGCTCAGCAAGAGCGGGCAGCGGCTCAGGGAGAGCTATACGTTCACGGCCAACCTGCCGTCGCGGGTGCCGGCGATCCGCTTCGCGGGCAAAGGCTCCGTCCTGCCCTCGTCGAACGACATGTCCCTGCTGTTCGAATCGGTGAACTACCGCAAGGCGCGGGTCCGCGTGCGGAAAATATTCGCCAACAACCTGCTGCAGTTCTTCCAGCAGAACTACTACGGCGGCGACTACTATTCGGATATGGACTACGTGTCGCGCATCGTCCGCGATACGACCGTCGATCTCTCGGCCAAGGCATCGACCAAGCTCGACCTCTCCAACACCTATTCGCTGGATCTCAGCCGCCTGATAACCGACGGCCGGAAGTCGATGTACCTGCTGGAGATCAAGGGCGTCGAACCGCTGGTTCCCACCGACGAATATGATTACGACTACTATTTCGGAGATTACCGGACTTACCGGGAGCGGTCGAAACTGGTTCTGCAGTCCGACATCGGCATCATCTGCAAAAGCAGCGGCGAAGAGGAGTACGTCGTCTACACCACCGACCTGCTGTCAGCCCGGCCCAAAGGAGGCTGCAAGGTACGGGCTTACGACAAGCAGAACCAGACCTTGGCGGAAGCGTCCACCGATTCCGAAGGCCGCGCCGTGCTGAAATGCAGGGAGGAACCCTCCATCGTAGCGGCCGAAGCCGACGGACAGCTCGCCTTCGTCAAGGTGGAGCGGGGCGCGGCGCTGTCACTGAGCAATTTCGACGTCGGGGGCACCACCAACCCCAAAGGCACGAAGGGTTTTCTGTTCGGCGAGCGCGGCGTATGGCGGCCCGGAGACGACATCTTCCTCACTTTCATCGTCACGTCCGACAATCCACTGCCGGAAAACCATCCGGCGTCCGTGGAGTTCTTCAACCCCAACGGGCAGCTGGTGCAGACGCTGGTCAGCAACGGCTCCTCGGACGGCATCTACACGTTCAAACTCGGAACGACGCCGGCGGCGCCTACCGGACAGTGGCTGGCGCGCGTAAGTCTGGGCGGCGCGGTATTCGAAAAAGCGATCCGCGTGGACGCCATCAAGCCCAACCGGATGAAAATCGACATGCGGCTCGGTGACGGCAGGCGGATCGACGCCCGAAAGTTCACGGGCAGCCTGACGGCCAAATGGCTGCACGGCGCTCCGGCGGACGGCGCAAAAGTGACGCTTCAGGCGCAGCTCAGGCAGATTCCGACGCGTTTCAAGGGTTATGAGAAGTACTCGTTCGACGACGCGACGAAATATTTCGAAACCGAGGAGCGGGAGATCGTCTCCGGCACCACGGACCAGCAGGGAACGCTGCAGCTGACGACCGGCGGACTCGCTTCGCTGGAGGGACTCAGCCCCGGCATGCTGAGCGGCAAATTCACGGTGAAGGTCTTCGAAAAGAGCGGCGATTTCAGCGTCGATCAGCAGATCATCCCCGTGTCGCCCTACGACGCCTATTTCGGAATCGGAGTGACGCCCCAGACGAGCGACTGGGGCGACGAATACCTCGACAGCAAAAAAGAACATCTGCTGCGCATCGTCATGCTCGATGCGCAGGGACGTGCCCTGCCCGGCAGGGAGGAGGTGCTCGTCTCGGTCTACAAGATCACCTCCTACTGGTGGTGGGACGCCGCGTCGGACTCGCAGGCCCGTTATGCGAAAAATGCGCTCAACACCTGCTACAAGACATTGCAGACGACCCTGACCGACGGCGCGGGGCAGGTCGCGATGCGCTGGAGCGCAGGCGATTACGGCTATTATATGATCCGCGTGACCGGTTCGGGCCATGAACACGCTGCGACTCAGGTCGTTTGCGTATCGTCCTCCGACTGGCGGGGCGACGTCTCCTCGGTGACGGACGCAGCCACCCGACTCGCCGTGACCAAGGACAAGGAGAAATATGCGCCGGGCGACAAGGCGAAGATCACGATCCCCTCTTCGCCGGGAGCGCGGGCGCTGGTGAGCGTCGAGAGCGGCAGCGTCGTACGGGAAAGTTTCTGGATCGACTGCGCCGACAAACAGACCGCGTTCGAGATACCGATCAAAGCGGGAATGGCTCCCAACGTCTACGCCTCGGTGACGCTCGTCCAGCCCCATAACCATACGCACAACGACGCGCCGATAAGGTTGTTCGGCGTGGTCCGCCTCAACGTCGAAGACGCCGCCACGAAGCTCGATCCGGTGATCGACATGCCCGAAACGGTCAGACCGGAGTCGGAGATCACGATAAAGGTCCGGGAAAAGGACGGCAAGAAGATGAGCTATGTGCTGGCGCTGGTGGACGAGGGCCTGCTGGGGCTGACGCGTTTCAAGACGCCGAACCCCTACCTCCATTTCAACGCCACGGAGGCGCTGGGCGTACGGACGTGGGACATGTTCGACCACGTGATCGGCGCCTACGGCGGCAGGATCGAACAGTTGTTCGCCATCGGCGGCGACGCGGAGCAGCAGCAGAACACCGGCGCACTGAAAGCGCAGCGGTTCAAACCCGTCGTGCGGTTCCTCGAAGCGCAGAAGCTGGGCGCAGGCAAAACCAACACCCACAAAATCGCGCTGCCGCCCTATTTCGGGTCGGTGCGCGTGATGGTCGTGGCTTCGAACGGACGGGCTTCCGGCGCCGCGGAGAAGGTCGCCGAAGTGAAAAAACCGCTGCTGGTGCAGGCCACCCTGCCGCGCGTGGTCTCCACGGACGAAGAGGTGGAGCTGCCGGTGACGGTTTTCGCCCTCGAAAAGGGAGTCGGCAAGATCGACCTGAAAGTCTCCGCGAACGAACTCTTCACGGCCGTCGGACCGCGCAGCAAAACGATCGCCCTCAGTCAAAGCGGCGAGGAGGTCGTAACGTTCCGGCTGAAAGTCAACAAGGAGACGGGCGTCGGAAAGGTTCGGGTCACGGCAACCTCCTCCGGCGACAGCTCCGTTTCGGAGATCGAACTGGACGTACGCGAACCCAACCCCTACGTAACGACGTCGGAGGATTACATGCTGGAGCCGGGCAAAACGATCGCCCTCAGGCCCCTGAAGGATACCGGAAACGCGAAGCTCGAACTCTCGTCGATCCCGTCCGCAGACCTCACGCGCCGCATGGAATATCTGGTGAGGTACCCCCACGGCTGCATCGAGCAGATCACCTCCGGCGCATTCCCGCAGCTCTACCTGCCCGCCGTCATGGAGTGCGACGTCCGGACGCTTCAGGACATCGACCGCAACGTCAAGAGCGTATTGTCGCGTCTGGGCGGTTACCAGCTCTACAACGGATCGTTCGCCTACTGGAGCGGTGGTTCGAACAGCTCCGAGTGGGGAACGGCCTATGCGGCCCACTTCCTGACCGAAGCCGCGAAATACGGCTACGCCATCGACCGCCCGATGCTCGACCGCGCGCTCAAATACCTGCGCGGCAACGAAGCGGACAGCTTCCTGACGCAGGCTTACGCCCAGTACGTTCTGGCGCTCAACAACATGGCCGACCGGGGCGCCATGAACCGGCTGAGGGAGAAAGCCGCCGACCTGAAGAACGACGTCAAATGGATGCTGGCGGCGGCCTATGCGCTGGACGGCAACCGGAAGGTAGCCGAAGAGCTGACCGCGCAGGGCGGAAGCGGCCAGACCGGCAAGGTCGATCCGTACGACGACACCTACAACAGCAGCGAACGCCAGATGGCCGTGGTGCTCATGACGCAGACGCTGCTCGGCAAGCGGGAAGAGGCGTTCCGCACGGCCCTGAAGATGTCCGACATCCTCAAGAAGGAGAAGTGGCTGAGCACGCAGTCTACGGCGTGGATGCTCAGCACCCTCTCCAACTTCATCGTGTCGGGCCAGACCGGCATCGACGCCAAGGCGGGCAAAGAGAGCATCCGAACCGACAAATCCTTCGTCAGCATGCCGCTGACCGAAGAGACCGGGGTGACGAACAACGGCAAGGAGAGTCTGTATGCCGTCGTCAGCCAGCGTTACAACCCCGCCAAGGGCGAAGAGACGGAGGCGGCCGACAACATCCGCATCGCCGTCCGGTATACGGACATGGACGGCAAGGCCGTAGACCCCAAGTCGATCCGCGCTTCGACGGATTTCTACGCCGTGGTGACAGTCTCGAACATCAGCGGCTATGAGAAATACACCAATCTGGCGCTGACACATATCGTTCCGGCGGGCTGGGAGATCACTTCGGAGCGGGACCTCACGTCGGTCACCTATCAGGACATCCGCGACGACCGGGTGCTGAGCTACTTCGACCTGAAACGGGGCGAAAGCAAGGAGATACCGGTCAAGCTGACGGCAACATACAAGGGCCGCTACTACCTGCCGTCGATCTACTGCGAAGCCATGTACGACAACTCGGTCCGCGCGCTCAAAAAGGGCGAATGGATCGAGGTGGTCGAATAGGCCGGAGCCTGCCGGCAGGTCTCGACCGGCAAAGCTTTCCGCCGGACAGACGGGAAGCGGCAAAAGGGAAGCATCCCCGGCCTTCAGACAAATCCCCGCAACCTGCATGGGTTGCGGGGATTGCCGTATCTTCAAAGGACACGCTGTTTCCGGGAAAGACCGCCACAGGCAGACATCGCGCACAGGCGGAACGGACCGCTATTTTTTCGTGCAGAGCGTGACGAGCAGCGAGGCGGACGAAAGCAGGATTCCCGCCGCGACGACTCCCGTCCAGCCGTAAAGCGACCATGCGGCTCCCGACAGCAGTGTGCCGAGCGAACCTCCCGCAAAGTAGGTGCTCATAAAAATCGTGTTGATCCGGTTCGAAGCCGAGGGATCGAGTTCGAACAGAGTGGCCTGATTGCTGAGCTGGATGCACTGCATGCCGATATCGACAACGACGATTCCGGCGACGAGCGCCGCATAGGAATCCGCACCGAAGAAGAACAGCAGCCATGCGAGGATCTGCAGGCCGACGCCGATATAGTTGAACCTGCGCACGCCGACGCGCCGGATGTACTTCCCGGCGAAGGTCGCCGTCAGAGCGCCCGCGATTCCGCAGAGGCCGAGCATGCCGACGACGTTGCTGCCGGCATAAAACGGCGCCTGCGCCATCTTGAAGGCGAGCGACGCCCAGAAACACAAAAAGGAGCCGAAAGCCAGCGCGGCGCGCACGGAATAGAGCCGCAGCGTCGGATAGCGCCGGACGATCGTAAGAAGCGACTTCATCAGGGCGGCATAGGTTCCCCGGAAGTTGGGGCGCGCATCGGGCAGTACATACAGCACGACGGCCGCCGAAACGACCATGAGTCCGGCGGCGGCGAAATACATTTCGCGCCAGCCGAAAAGCTCGCCGACAACGCCGCTGACCACGCGCGAAGCGAGGATTCCGGTCAGCAGGCCCGAAAGGACGATCCCGACATTGCGGTTTTTATATTCCGGACGCGAATACTGCGCCGCCAGCGGAATGAAGATCTGCGGAATGACCGAGCAGACGCCCGTTACCAGCGAAAACCCGTGAATCACACGGATATCGGAAGCCGTGGCGATCGCCAGCAGCGAAACGGCCAGCAGCAGGAAGTTGACCAGTACGATGCGCCTGCGGCTGAAAAGATCGGCGAGGGGTATGATGAACAGCAGCCCCAGCGCATAACCCAGCTGCGAAAAGAGGGCGACGTGGTTGGCGGCGAGCGTAGTGGTGCCCAGATCCTGCCGGAGCATGTCGAGCAGCGGCTGATTGTAGTACAGATTGGCGACCGACACGCCGGCGATGACGGCCAGCGTGCATAACAAACCGTTCGAAAGCCCGGCGCCCTCCTTCAACATCGCCTTCATCGGCGGCGCGGTTTTTCGGGTCCCGACTTTCGCCCCTGCCTGCGATCCGGGTTGCGTTTCGGATTGCGGCTTGAGTTGCGGCTTGGGTTGGGGTCTGAGTTGGGGCCGGCTGACAATGCGGCGGAGGATGCGGAGGAAGACAAGGCGGATGCCGGAGGCATTGCGGATGCGGAGGACGAAGGGGATGCGGAGGAAGACGAGGAAGCCAAAGACGATACCGCGGCAGACGAGGCGGATGCCGAAGGCATTGCGGATGCGGAGGATGACAAAGAGGCAGAGGGCGTTGCGGAAGATAATGCGGAGGAAGTCCGGTCCGCAGATTCTACACCGGATGCAGGCTTCGTTCCGGTCAGAGATTTCGTTTTGGCCACGAGCTTTGTTCCGGCCACGGGTTTCTTTCCGGTCAGAGATTTCGTTCCGGTCACGGGCTTTGTTCCGGCCACGGATTTCGACGTTTTCGGCCGCGGCTTTTTCCGCACCGACCAGCCGAAATGGCCGAGCGCTTCGCCCAGCGCGAAATATTCGCCGTGGGAGTAGACGATCGGACAGGCCCGTTCGAGGCAGAAACGGCCCGTGGCAGGGTCGATATAATCGGCATCGACCTGCACGGCGACCACCTCGGCCAGAAACATGTCGTGCGTACCCAGTTCAAGCACCTGCCGCACGCGGCACTCGATGCTCACGGGAGACTCTTCGACGATCGGCGCGGCGACCTTGAGCGCCTTGCCGGGCGTAAGGCCCATTTCGCGGAATTTGTCGTAATCGCGGCCCGAACGCACGCCGCACCAGTCTGCGGCGCGGGCCAGACCGCGGGTCGTGAGGTTGATGACGAACTCGCCGGTGCGGCGGATAATCCCGTAGGAGTGGCGTTCGGGCCGCACCGAGACGTAGCACATCGGCGGATCGGTGCAGACCGTCCCCGTCCACGCCACGGTCAGCAGGTTATACTCGCCGGGCGTCGCGCCGCAGCTCACCAGCACCGCCGGCAGCGGATAGATGAGCGTTCCGGGTTTCCAGCTCTCTTTCATCGGCCCGACTATTTGTCCCGAAAGAAGAAGTTGCGGAAAAATACGATCTGGTAGTCGATCGAATTGCCCCAATACTCGTTGTTGTGACGGCCGGGACGCACATAGAAGTCGTGCATGATGCCGCGGCGCAGCAGCTCGGCATGGAAGTCGTTGTTCACCCCGAAAAAGAAATCGTCGTAACCGCAGTCGATAACGATCGCCAGATCGCCGTCGGCGATACGCGGGATCAGGTTGATCGGCGTAGCTGCCTCCCAAGCTTCGGGATGCTCGGCCTGCGTGCCCAGCAGCTGCGGAATCTCCCAGTTTTCGGGGAACGGGCGGATATCCAGCCCGCCGCTCGTACTGCCGACGGCCCCGAACAGCTCCTTATGCCTGATCGCCAGCGACACGGCGCCGAAGCCGCCCATGCTGAGGCCCGTGATCGCGCGTCCGCTGCGGTCGCGCGAAACGGGATAACGTTCCTCGACGGCCGGAAGCAGTTCCCGCGTCATGAAAGTCTCGTAAAGGCTCTTCGCCCGCACCTTGCTGTCGAGGTACCAGCTCATCGCGCCGTCGGGACAGACGAAGGCGATTCCTTCGCGGTCGGCGATGGCGGGCAGCGACGGTTTGATCCGGAGCCACGTCGTCTGATTGCCGCCGTAACCGTGGAGCAGGTAGACCGTCGGGCAGGGATTCGCAGGCGAAGCGCCGTCGGGCAGAATCACGATCACGGGAATGTCGCGGTCCATGGAAGCGCTGCGCACCGCAAGCGTATCGACCGCAGCGGCGGCGGCAAACTGCGCCGTCAGCCACGCCAGCAGAAAGGCTAAAATGAAGATTCGTTTCATGGCATATTATTTATGAATACGCAAAAATACGAAAAAACCGTATCTTTGCCGCATGCTGACGGAATTCATCCGATATCTCTCCGCCGAGCGGCGCTACTCGCCGCTCACGGTCCGCAACTACAAGCACGACGTGGAGCAGTTCCTCGCGTGGCTGGACTGCGACGAGTCGCGGTTCGACCCGCGGTCGGTCACAACCGAGCAGATCCGCGAATGGATCATTTTCCGCACGGAGGAGGGAAAGCTCAGCGCCGGGTCGATGAACCGCGAAGTGGCTTCGCTCCGGGCCTTTTTCCGGTGGCTGCACCGCACGGGAGCCGTCGAAAAGGATATTTTCCGCATGATTTCGACGCTCAAAACCTCACGCCGCCTGCCGGCATTCGTTCCCGAAAGCCGCATGACGACCATCGTCAGCGAATGCGGACCGGACAGCGAGGATTTCCTGACCGAGCGCAACTCGCTCATCATCCTGATGTTTTACGCCTGCGGACTGCGTCTGGCCGAACTGGTCGGCATCGACCGCAGCGACTTTTCGGCCGACTACACCTCGCTGCGGGTCCGGGGCAAGGGAGACAAACAGCGCATGGTCCCGATTCTCGAATTCCTGCGCGAAAAGATTTTGCACTACCTCGGCCTAATAGAGAGGCAAAATATTTGCATTTCTTCGGAAAAAGCACTATTTTTAACACATAAAGGGAAGCGCATATCCCGGAGCGTCGTCTACCGCACGGTGCAGGAAGAACTCACCCGCGCGGGAGTACAGGGCAAGAAAAGCCCCCATGTGCTGCGGCATACGTTCGCCACGCACCTGCTGAACGGCGGAGCCGACATGCGCGAGATTCAGGAGCTTTTGGGCCACGCCTCGCTGCAGGCCACGCAGGTCTACACGCACAACAGCATCGCCCGGCTTCGGGAAATATACGCAAAAGCCCATCCCCGCGAAAAGGGAGGGAAGTGATTAACTTTTATAAACTGCAAGGCTATGAACGTACAGATTCAATCCGTGAAATTCGACGCAGACAAACGGCTGATCGAATTCGTAGAGCACAAAATGGAAAAGCTCGACCGCTTCGCAGAGCGTTCGACCGGTGCCGAGGTCATTCTGAAACTCGATAAAGACCATGAAAAAGGAAACAAGATCGCAACGATCACGCTCCATATGCCGGGCGAGGACCTCGTGGCCTGCCACCAGTCCAAAGCCTTCGAGGAGTCGGTGGACGAAGCGATCGACGCCCTCAAGCGTCAGATAGACAAATTCAAGAGCAAATCGGAAAAGTAAACCCACCAACCAATCAAATAACCTTTAACTTCAATGCCGCAGCGGCCGTCCTTTTCGGGACGGCCGCTGCATTTGAAAACATCCGCCACATGGCGACCGCGGGAAGCGGCAAACACCCGGCACGCGAAACTATCCGGAAGCCGAGAACACGCGGCCGTTGGGAACACACGGAATCGGGAAGCACACGGAATCGGGAAGCACACGTCATCCGAGAACCGTTGAAAGCGGGAAAAAACCGGCACGCGAAAACGCCCGGAGGCTGAAACCGCGCGGAATTCCGGCGAATGACTCCGCCCCAGCGCGGAGCCGCACACAAAAAAAAGCGACCGGAAACCGATCGCTTAGTAGTGGATAGGGGATTCGAACCCCTATGTCGTGCGTGAGAGGCACGTATCCTAACCCTTAGATGAATCCACCGTGTGAGTTTTGTGGTGCAAAGATAACGCCTTCTTTTAAAACTGCAAAATTTTCCTGCAAATTCTACGATTTTTTTTGGAAAACCCCGCATATAGCCGCATTTTCCGTATCTTTACGATAAATACAAAACATGTCCAGACCATGAAATACATCAAAACCGCCATACTGATCGCAGGCATGGCTGCGGCGACGGCAGCCTGCACGCGGAAGCCCGTCGCTCCCCAATTCGGCATGCTGTCCATCGACACCCTCATTGGCACGCCCGCAAACGGATGCAAGATCGAATACCGTTTCGCCACGATCGCCAACGCAGAGAAATCCCCCGCCCTGCGCTCCATCGAAGCCGCCAACGCAGGCTATTTCTTCGAACTGGAAGAGTTCGGCGGCACGGCGCGTCAGGCGGCCGATTCCGCCCTCCGCCAGATCGCCGCGGAGCTTGCATTTCCGCAGAGCGCCCCGCAGATGACGGAGCCTTACGAAATCTCGGCCGAAGCCGAGGCAGCCGTCACGGACTCGCTCGTCACCTACATCATCAGCCGGTGGAGCTACACGGGAGGGGCGCACGGCATGTACGCCACGGAGTGCCATACCTATTCGCTGGCCGGAGGGTACGAACTCTCCACGGCGGACCTCTTCTCCGAACGGCAACTGCTCGGTATGGAGGCCCTGCTGCGCAGGAAACTCTGCGAGCAATACGAAGCCGCCAACGACGACGAGCTGGCCGAACGGGGATTTTTCCCGGAATATATCTCCCTGACGGAGAATTTTCGGATTACGCCCGAAGGGATCACCTTCTACTACAATCCTTACGACATCGGATGCTATGCGCTGGGAGCCGTCGACGTGACGATGAGCCGCGAAGAGCTGGAGAATCTGTAACATCCTCCGAAAAAGAGACGGCCGCAGGGCCGTAAAATGAAAAAAGGCCGGAGTCTCACGACTCAGACCTTTTTTTTGGCGGGGAACCACCCCCTCCAAAAACGAGGTTTAATCGGAGGTATTCGACTCTCGGACGAGCACCGCCCTTCAAGTCTTAGTAACGGAATCCCCGTTACAACCTGCCGATTTCCTCAACCAACCTAAAACTACTAACCTAAATGAACCTTAAAACTTCACTGCAAAGATACGGGGCGTTTTTGAATTACGCAAATATTTTATGAATATTTTAAATATATTTAACAATTTGGTAACATTGGCGGCGAAAAAGCGCTGAAAAAGCCCCTCAGGGCGGGTTCGGAGAGAATCCCGGCGCCTGCCGTCCCACAAAAACAGCGTAGGAAAAAGTTGCAGGAACGACGGCCTGCAAACAAAAAAAAGCCACGGGAGAAAAAAAAGGCGGCAGCAAAGAAAAAAGCGACGGCGGATAAAAAGGCAACGGACAAACCGACCTAAGAAAAAAGCGGCGGCGAAAAAAGGCGACAGACTAACCGACCGAAAAAAAACCGGCGGCGAAAAAAAGGCGACAGACTAACCGACCGGAGAAAACCGGCGGTTCGGAAACGGGCACAAAAAAAAGGAAACACGGAATCGGACTGCTGTCCGGGTTCCAGAGTTTCCTCACCAACCTAAAACTACTAACCTAAATGAACCTTAAAACTTCACTGCAAAGATAAGGCGAAAAAAGATTCCGTGCAAGTTTTTATTAAAATATTTTTATAATTTTTTCATATTTTTTAATAAAATTTGTCGTACAAATACAGTAAAATATTGATTATAAATCACATAACTAATCCGGAAAAATATTTGCAACTCGCAATATTTTTTTCCGCTCTCCATGCAGTATTTGCTGCAAACGCGCGTTTATACATAGTGACTCCCTATATTGAAGGGCCGTCGCCGATGGAAGACGGGAATAAATCACTACCTTTGCGCAATGAACAAAGCGGTAGGCATTATACAACATACCGGAAACCGGAACAACGGAACGAAGGCACAACGGCAAAGATATTGCGTCGTGCCGTATGCGGCCGTACCGGTAAGGCATCCTAAAAACATGTTACTGTAATGACTGTATCGTTGATCATCTCCACTTACAATTGGCCCAGAGCCCTCTATCTGTGCCTCGACAGCGTAATGCAGCAGACTGTCATGCCTTCGGAAATCATCATCGCCGACGACGGTTCGGGCATCGCCACACGCGACGTAGTCCGCCACTTCGAAGCGGTTTCGCCCGTACCGGTACGCCATATCTGGCACGAGGACGACGGATTCCGGCTGGCGGAAATCCGCAACAAGGCCATTGCGGCCAGCCGCGGAGAATACGTCATCCAGATCGACGGCGACCTGATCCTGCAGCGTCATTTCATTCAGGACCACATGATTTTCGCGCAGCCCGGCTGCTTCGTCACCGGATCGCGCGGCATCATTACCGAGATGCTCACCAATCAGGTGCTGCGGGGCGAGATCACCTCGCTGACCCCGCTGATGAAGGGCGTCCGCAACAGCAACAACGTCGTCCGGATTCCGCTGATGGCCTATCTCTACCGGACGCTAGGTCCCTCCCGCTTCGTCAAGGGGTGCAACATGGCCTTCTGGCGCAGCGACCTGATCCGCGTAAACGGTTACGACGAAGAATTCCGGGGCTGGGGCGGAGAAGATTCGGAACTGGCCACCCGGCTCAACAACAGCGGCGTGAGACAGCGGTGCATGAAATTCCGCGGCATCGTCTTCCACCTCTACCACGGCAAATGCGACCGCGACCGGCAGTCAGCCAACGAGGAACGCTACAAACAAAGTCTCTCCGAACACCGCACCCGCTGCCGGTGCGGACTCGACCGGCACCTGCCCGCATCGGAGCGGATCGTATATACCAACACCGAGACTGCCGTCCCCGCAGGCGCAGGCAGCTGACCGAATTCCGACAATTTTCAGATTCCATATGCTTGTTTCAGTCATCACCCCCGTCTACAATACAGAGAAATACCTCGATGAATGCATTGGGAGCATTCTCTCGCAGAGCATGACCGATTTCGAGCTGCTGCTCATCGACGACGGATCGACCGACGGTTCGGGCGCAATCTGCGACCGTTACGCTGAAAAGGACAAACGCATCCGCGTATTCCATATCCCCAACGGCGGCGTCAGCGCGGCCCGAAATCTCGGACTGGACAACGCACGGGGCGAATTCGTGGTCTTCGTGGACTCCGACGACCGGGTCACTCCGGACCACCTCCAACAACTCGCCGACAGCAATATCGGAGAGGACGGAGTCGCCTTCACAAACCTGTTCGAAGAGCGTCCCGCAAGCGGCAGGCACCCCAACGGACACACCCGGATTTATGCGATACCGGATTGCCGGGTCACGGGCGGCCGGGATGCCTGCATGCCCGTACTGGCGCAGCTGCTGCGCAGACACTGCCTCGGCTGGACCTGCAACAAAATGTTCTCGCGCGCCACGATCGAACGGCACGGCCTGCGCTTCGACCGCAGCATCCGATACGCCGAAGACGAGATATTCACGGCCCAGTACTGCGCCCATATCACCCACCTCGTCAGCAACAGCAACCCCACATACCATTACCGGTACGTCCCCACGAGTCTGCTGCGCGGAAAGATAGACCCGATGATGCTGATGCGCATACGCCGCTACATCCACGAACAGTACAAGTCGCTGGGCTACTGCGACGAGATACTCTACCTCACGACCCGGACGCAGTTTTCGCGCCTGCGCCGCGAACTGCGCAGGACCAAAGGCTGGAACGCAGAGCTGGCCAACGAGTTGGCGCAGGGCATACTGGACAACTGGAAGTTCTACCGCGCCTACGTCCGTTCGGAATTCCGCAAAGGATTCTACGACACGAAAGCCCTGTGGATCGCCCGGCTGAGCTGCATGATAAACTCCCGGCTATGGGTCAAGCTGGTCATCAAGGGACTGCACATATAACATAATCAGCGGCGGAACATCTCCAGCAGCGGATAGTAGCGCATCTGACGGCGAAGCTTCCACTTCCGGATCAGATTCAGGGGTTTGCGCTTCAGTCCCGCATGTCCGCGGGCGATATAGTCGTCGACGGCATCCAGCACGCGCGCCGAACAGCGGCAGTCGCGGTGCGGCTCATGGTGCATCGTATAGGCGCGAATCTCGCGCATCAGCTCTTCGGGCCGGGAGAGCGCCCGCTCCAGCGCCGGACCGACCTTTTCGGGACGGTCCACGTCGATCAGATGGGGGCCGGGATGCGAATTGCGGAAGGTTACGACGGGTTTGTCGAGGAACATGAACTCCAGAATGATCGACGAACTGTCACACAACATCGCGTCGGCTCGCTGCAGGAGCGGCATCTTATCGGGTCCCTCGAAAAAGGTCACGTTGTCGTTTTCGGCGGCGATCCGCTTGTATCCGGCGATGATATCGGGATCGGTCAGCTTCGGATGGAAGGTGATGATCCAGTCCCACGGCTTGGTTTTGGCCAGCAGCTCGATCTCCTTCATCAGATGGGGCGCAGAACATACATTGCGCGTAAAGGTCGGCGGATAGAGAATGACGGGCCGGTCGTTGCGGGGCCTGAGCTGCGTTTCGGGTGAAAAATAGGTGTCGGCTTTGGGCCAGCCGGTCTCGTAGACCCGGAAAAACCCGTATTGCCGCTCCAGCTCCTTGAAATAAGGCGTACTGCTTGGACCTTGCGTGCAGTAGATGTCGAACCAGCCGCGCACGGTGAAATGGTCGTCGACCGCCTCGATGCGTTTCTGAATGGCATAACCGTGGAAAAGCGCCACCTTCACGCCCGGAAAGAAATCCGGAATGTAGTTGCCCGGCGCGAAAACCGCGACGGGATTGTAATCGACGGCTTCGCGGATCGTTTTCAGATGCACTTCGCCCTCCTCCAGCGCAACCGGACAATCCGCTTCGATAAACCACGCCGCAGAATCGCCGCGGCGGCGGATTTCATGCTCCAGCGGCCGCAGGATCGAGTAAGCATAAGGCAGGGTAACGAACAAAAGGTACTTTTTAGGTTCCATCGGTCATATGGTTTTTAGATATCCTCAAGCTATGTAATTCTTCACCGCTTCGGCAATCCGCTCGCCGTCGAGAGCCGCCGAGATGATGCCGCCGGCATATCCGGCGCCTTCACCCGCCGGGAAAAGCCCGGCTGCTTCGGGGTGCATCAGCGTCGCAGGATCGCGCGGGATGCGTACGGGCGAAGAGGTCCGCGACTCCACGCCGACCACGACGGCTTCGTTGGTGACGAAGCCGCGCATCCGGCGGCCGAAGGTCGCAAGTCCCTGCCGCAGTCCCTGCGCGATGAATCCGGGCATCCACCGGTCGAGCCGCGAAGGGACGATCCCCGGAATATAGGAAGTTCTGGCAAGCGACGCGCTCGCACACCCCGCGACGAAATCGGCGACGCGCTGCGCCGGAGCGATCTGACGGTCGCCGCCGTGCCGCCGCGCCAGCTCCTCGAACTGCTGCTGGAATTTCAGCCCGGCCAGCTCGCCCCATTCGGCGCGCAGGTGTTCGAAATCCGCCGGCCGCACTTCGGTCACCAGCCCCGAATTGGCATAGGGCGACGTGCGGCCGCTGGGCGACATGCCGTTCACCACCGACTGGGCGGCATCGGTCATGGCGGGGACGATGAATCCGCCGGGGCACATGCAGAACGAATAGACGCCGCGGCCGTTCTCCTGACTCACGAGCGAATAGGCCGCCGCAGGAAGGTATTCGCCGCGGGTTTCGCAATGATACTGGATCGAGTCGATCAGCGCCTGCGGATGTTCGATACGCACACCCATGGCGAAAGCCTTGGCTTCAAGGCGCACGCCTTTCCGGTGCAGCAGTTCGTAAATATCACGGGCCGAATGTCCCGTAGCCAGCACCACGGCCGCACCTTCGACGAGCGTCGCGCCGCACCATACGCCCCGCACCCGGCCGCCTTTGATTTCGAGGTCCGTCACCCGGCTGTTGAAAACGAACCCGCCGCCGGCATCGAGGATCGTCTGCCGGATGCGCTGCATGATACGCGGCAGTTTGTCGGTGCCGATATGCGGATGGGCATCGTAAAGGATTTCGGGCGTCGCGCCGTGGAAGACGAGCGTCTGCAGCGCCTTGTTATAGTCGCCGCGCTTCTTGCTGCGCGTAAAGAGCTTCCCGTCGGAGAAGGTCCCCGCACCGCCCTCGCCGAAAGCGTAGTTCGAATCGGGATTGACATCGCCGTTGCGGTTAATCTGCGCGATATCGACCTTGCGGGCCGAGACGTCGCGGCCCCGTTCCAGAATCACGGGCCGCAGACCCAGCTCGATCAGCCGCAAAGCGGCGAAAAGCCCAGCCGGACCCGACCCGACGATCACCACTTCGGTCCTCCCCGCGACCGACGGATAGTCGAAATGCACGGGCGCGGGCCGGGGTTCGCGGTCTGCATAGACCTCCAGCGACAGGTTCACCTTGGGCTGCCGCTGCCGGGCGTCGATCGACCGTTTGACGACCCGCACCAAAGCGATATCCTGCTCCGGCATGCCCAAACGCCGTGCGGCGAGCGACGTGTAATACTTCGCATCGGCAGCCTGCCGGGGTGTCAGGACGAGTGTGATATTCTGCGGCATAATCGGGTAAAATTATCTACAAAAGTAAATAAAAAAGCCTTATAATCCCCGCCCCGGATTGCGATTTGTGAATTTTTATATACCTTTGCACATACCGAGCGGATATGGTGTAATTGGTAGCCACGTCAGACTTAGGATCTGATGCCTTACGGCGTGGGGGTTCGAGTCCCTTTATCCGCACAAAGGAGCCTTTTTCCGAGGCTCCTTTTTTGTTGCCCGTCCGGCGCAAAAGAGGAAAACCGACTGTATATCATCATTTTGCAAAGGCTTCGTCCGATTCCCCGAACCGGAAGCGGAAAGCAGTTCGCGGCAAACTCGCGGGAGCACGAAAGGGAACGGAGCCGAAAAACGGGCCGTTCAGCGAAGTTTGCTCCCGAATACAGATACAATGCATTGTTTTTCTGCGTTTTACACCGTAATAATTCTCTCTTGCAGGCGTTTTGTTAACCCCAAAATTTCAACGTCATGAGACAAGAGACATTTGCCATTCTTTTCCTGATGCGGAAAGGGCGGCAGAAAAAGAACGGGCTCGCGCCCATCTTCGCACGCATTACGACCGGAGGGCTCCGGCAGGAGGTCTACACCCAGTGCGACAGCAATCCCGAAACGTGGAACCAGCACAAAGAACGCGCGATGGGAACGAACAAGCTGGCCATTCAGGTCAACGAACGACTGAACGATTTCCGCGTAAAAATCATCGACATCCGCTCCAAACTGCTGGCCGAGGCTATGCGGCCAATGCCGCGCAGATCAAACAGCGCTACCTGAACCCGACATGCAACACGATGATGCTCATTGCGGGCCTTACCGACTATGTGAAGCGGCGGCAGGCCGAAGTGGGCGTGCGCATCACGCAGCGCACGGCAGACAAATACGAGCGGCTGCTGCGCTACCTCAAACAGTATCTCGCCCAACGCGGCAAAGCCGAGGACATTCCCGTCGAACGGATGAACTACAAGTTTCTGGACGGCTTCAACCTCTTCCTGCAAACCGCCCACCGCTGCCGCCACAACGGGGCGGTCGCCGTGATGGACTGCCTGCGCAACTTTGTCCTCTACTGCCTGCGCAACGAGTGGATTACGAAAAATCCGTTCCGCTACTACAAACTCAAAGAGGACGAGGTGCAGGCCAAAGAGCACCTTACGGCGCATGAACTGGAACTGCTGACCCGCAAGGAGCTCGACCGCCGGTTGGCCCGCATCCGCGACGTTTTCGTCTTCTGCTGCCTGACGGGGCTGGCATTCGCCGACGCCGACCACCTGCGGCGCGAGCATCTCTCGCAGGACGACGAGGGGCGCTGGTGGATTCACAAGCCCCGCGAGAAGACCTCCGTGATGAGCCGCATCCCGCTGCTCCCGGGCACGCTCGAAATCCTGTGCCCCTACGAGCACGACGAAGTATGCGTCGCACGCTCACGGGTGCTCCCCACGCCGAGCAACCAGAAGATGAACGCCTACATGAAGGAGATCGCGGCCGTGTGCGGCATCGACAAGGTGCTGACCACCCACTGCGCCCGCCACACCTTCGCCTGCATGGCCGTCGAATACGGAATGCCGATCGACGTGCTGGCCAAGATTCTCGGGCACTCGAACACCAACATGACGCGCCACTACGCCAAGTTCTCCGAGACGGTCATCGGCCGCGCGATGGAGGCCTTCGGCGAGCGGCTGGCATCGGCGGCTTCGGCCGAGTAGCGGGTCGTCGAGGTCTCGGACGGATCGACACGAGGAAAAGAAGATTACCCCGCCGTTGAGCACGCAGCCGGCTGCGTGCCGGCCCCGACGGAGTGGTAACGGAGCGGGCGGCCCGATAAGGGCCGCTCGCTTGGGTCGTTACGGAGACGGCGGCGAATCGCTCTTCGGCAGCGGCCGCGCAGGGATGCGGGAGCGCTGCGCGGGTGTCGCTCAGCGGCGACGCCGTACCGCCTCGGCAACTCGATTCCAATCCTGTTCGAATCGGTCGCTCAGGCAGCATTCCAATTGAAATAGCGGCAGGGAGCGTGGATCGACTGCGCCCGAACGGATGCGCATCGCGTATTCGACGAGCTGCGACAGGGCGCAGCAGTCGCGCAGAGCGAGATACGGTGCCGCGCGGAAGCCGTCGCTGCGTACGGTCATCGACCCTTCGCGCCCTGCCAGCCGGACGATCGGCCGGTCGTCCTCCGCCGCATCGCCGTGCAGGATATAATCGTCGAGATTGAAATCTGACTCGGTGAAATCGAGGCGGAACGACCGCTCGTCGAGATAGGCCGCCCGATCGACCAGCACGTCGTGGACGTACCGTGCGAGGTCTAACGAAGGGTCCGTGCGGAAATCGTCGATCGGCCGGTCGACCACGCGGATCGGCAGGTCGGCCGCCGCGAGATCCAACGTGCCGACTTCGCGCAACCGCCCGACGATCGTCGCTACATAGCGGGCATGGAGCTGTTCCGACACGCGGTCGCGCGCTTCGTCGCTCAGCACGATCGGGCCTTTTCCGGTCTTCATGCGTCGTGCGCCTCCCGCACGCAGTCGATCGCCGCGAGACGTTCGTACTGCCCGCGCAGCTCGGCGACGATCTCGGTGTTGCAACGCTTGACGATCCGCCGGAGCCGTGCGGCGTCTTCGATCGTCAGCGCATAGCGCGCGATCGTCTCCTCGTCGATCGTCAGCGGCTCGTTCGAGAGAATCGCCTTGCGGCAGCGATACATCATGTAGTTCGGGAACTCGCTGACGATTTCTTCGACCGCCGTATCGAGGTCTTCGCTGTCGATCTCGCAGAGCGCCGTGCCCTCGGGCGAGCAGAACACTTCACCGTGTTTACGGTACATCTCCTCGCGCTCTTTCTCCGAGCAGTAGACCGAGAAGCTGATAAGGAAGATCTGCCCTTTGGGCTTGAAGGAGGCGTAACGGGCGCAGAACTCGGGGATGGTATAGGTTTCATCGGGAAGGTCGCCACGCGAGAAGTCCTCGGTCAGCGCGATGCGGAACTCCGTCTTCGGCGCGGCCTTGAAGAGGGCATAGATGTAGGGCGCCCGCTCGTACAGGGCCGTCAGGATCGAACGGATGTCCCGACGGTAGTCGAGGCTCGGGGAATCGTCCTCGGTTTTCACGTCTTCATCGGTTTCGAGCAGGAGGAGTCGGGTCAGCTCGTCGGGGAGTGTCGTTTCCTTTTTCATTGTAATTTAAGTATTGGGTTAGTTGTTCAGGGGTCGTATTAAGTGCAATTTGCGGAGTATATCGGAGCTGCCCCGCCCGCCACTCCGCCGCACGGAGCTGTGCGGCGGAGGCGACGTACCAGTACTCGTCAGTTACGGATCGCGGGGACCGTATGAGAAAGGCAGCGACATCGCCGAACCTAAAACTTTTACTTGAAAAAGAAACAAGGCGATGCCGCCGCCTGTAAGATCGGCGGAGCGTGAAGAGCGACCGAACCGTTGCAGACGAAGGCGTCGTGCCCGCACGCCGATTCCGCCGACCGACGGTTCGGCAGGTGCAGTTCGTATATTTTATTGTATTCGGGGCGGGACGACGCATAACGTTCGGGATAACGATGTGTGCGTTCGCTGTGAAAACAAGCGTGAAGAGCCCCCAAACTGTTGCGGACGAAAGTGCTACGAACGATGGTGTTGCGGACAAAGACGTCGCGGACGAAGGCGTCGTGCCTGCATACCGATTCCGCCGGCTGACGGTTCGGCAGGTGAAGTTCGTATATTTTATTGTATTCAGGGCGGGACGGCGCATAACGTTCGAGATAACGATGTGTGCGTTCGCTGTGAAAACAAGCGTGAAGAGCAACCGAACTGTCGCGGACGAAGGCGTCGTGCCCGCATGCCGATTCCGTCGGCCGAGGATTCGGCAGGTGCAGTTCGTATATTTTATTGTATTCGGGGCGGGACGGCGCATAACGTTCTGAGCGATGGATCATGCGCCCGCAGAGAAAAGAAAAAGGGGCGCGGTGTCAGCCCCTTACAGCAGGTCTTGGAGAAACCCTTAATGCGAAGCTGTCCTGCGCCCCAGCCGTGTCCTACCCTAATGGGTAGGACATAACCGGGACTGACAACCATTATACCACATTAAACATCCTCCGTAGAGGTCTCCAAGTTCGCTGTAAGGTATAAAGAGTTGTTTACCCTTTATGAGTTATGTCCGTCGGCTATGCCGAGTTGTTCAGTTGCAAAGGTAGCATAATTTATGTACTTAATTTCAAGGTTTGTTAGGCAAATATAACAAATAAATTCGATTCAATACCGATCGGTATGCGATTTTTATTCGGGGAGATGATTTTTTTGCAATAAATATGAGTGTTCCTCGGATAGATACACAACTCAACAAAGCTCTTGCGCAAAAACTTAAAGATTTGCGCATAGCCCGGGGATTGTCTCAAATGCGGGTAACGATGGATACCGGGGTGAATGTAAGTCGTGCTGAAAGCGGAAAACGATCATTGTCGGTTCATTCGGTTGCCATCCTTTGCAGATATTATGAACTCTCTTTGGAGGAATTTTTCCATAATATCGAACTCTCCGTTGTTCCTTGGGAGTAAAGCCAATCATTATTTTGCGAAAAAGGGATAATAGAGACGGAACATAATGTTCCGTCTCTTTTTTGTATGAATCAAATCGGCGTTGCTTGATTTCCGTTCGTCTCCGGCCGACGGTTCAGCAGGTGCAGTTCGTATATTTTATTGTATTCGGGTCGAGACGGCGCATAACGTTCGGAGCGATGGATCATGCGCCCGCAAGGAAAAGAAAAAGGGGCGCGGTGTCAGCCCCTCACTACAGGTCTTGGAGTACCTATCAAAAGAAGCTGTCCTGCGCCCCAGCCGTGTCCCACCCATAAAAAAGTGGGACATAACTGGGACTGACAACTATTATACCTTTTGATAAACATCCTCCGAAGAGGTCTCCAAGTTCATAGTGAGGTATAAAGAGTTGTTTACCCTTTATAATGTTATGTCCGTCGGCTATGCCGAGTCGTGATAATTCCTCGATCGTTGCATCATTCTTGCTTTTTTCGGTTCGTTCCCGGGCAGCCTGTGCTGCCCCTCTACAACTGAACCGCGTCAAGGAATCCTAAGCAAATATACGAAAGATTTTCGAATCAAACCCGATAGAGCCGTGTATTTCTGGAAAAATATCGCTAATTTTGTGAATATGAAGAGCGATATCACATTTTTGCCTGAACGTAAGCAGCGCGACCTGCACGAACTCGTCGCATTGATCCGCGAGGAGATCAGGGATGTCGTAATGATTATCCTTTACGGCAGTTATGCGAAGAACACCTACGTCGATCTGGACGAGCGGCACGATTTCGGGGTGCGCACCTACTACATGAGCGACTACGACCTGCTGGTCGTTACGCAGCGGCGGCTGGGTGTCAGGGAGGCGACGGTCAATGCACGGATCAAGGAGCGTTTTTCGGCCGGCAAGGGCGAGTTCCAGACCTATCCGCAGCTTATCAACGAAAGTTTCACCAAACTCAACCATGCGCTCTCCGAGGGGCGATACTTCTATGTCGAGATCGTAAATCAGGGCATCCTGCTCTATAATTCGGCGAAAGAGGAGCTGGCGACGCCGCGAAAGCTGGACTACAACGAATTGTCGAGAATGGCGCAGGAGTATTACAATAAAAAATTTACACGAGGAGAGAGATTTTTATATCATGCCCGGATAGATTACGACGACAAAGAATATGTTGAATGTTCATTCTTTTTGCATCAGGCAGCCGAGTATTTTATAAAGACGATCCCCTTGGTGTATAGTCTGTACGGCTACAAGGAGCACGACCTGCATTTCCTCTGCGAGCGGAGCAAGCCGTTCACGACGGAACTCGCGAACGTCTTTCCGTGCGACTGCGAGGAGGAAAAACGCCTGTTCGAGCTGCTGCGTGCCGCCTATATCGAGGCGCGTTACAACGATAAGTTCGTCGTAACGAAGGCCGACATCGACGCTCTGCTGCCCAAGATCGAGCTGCTGCGCGATGTGGTCGAACGGGTCTGCAAGGAGCGGCTGGCCTACTACGACAGCCGGATCGAAAAATAGCCCCCTTATGACGCAGAAACAGGCCATACAGCTTTTCGAGCAGTGGAAGGTGCGTACCGTGTGGGACGAAGATGCGGGGAAATGGTACGTTGCCATTGTGGATGTCGTTGCCGTATTGACCGACAGCATCGACGCCGCAGCCTATTGGCGTAAACTGAAACAGCGGTTGAAGGCGGAAGGGAACGAAACCGTGACAAGTTGTCACGGTTTGAAAATGCCTGCTGCCGACGGGAAGATGCGCATGACGGACGTGGCCGATACGGAACAGCTTTTTCGTTTGATTCAGTCGATCCCTTCGCCGAAAGCCGAACCGTTCAAGCTGTGGCTGGCGTCGTTGGGGCGCGAGCGGCTGGAAGAGCTGGACGACCCCGAACTCGGTATCGACCGGATGCTGGAATACTACCACCGCAAAGGATACTCCGAAAACTGGATTAACCAACGCCTGAAATCCATCGAAGTGCGTAAGGAGCTGACCGATGAGTGGGAGCGGCGCGGCATCAAGCGAGGACAGGAGTTCGCCACGCTGACCGACATCATCACGCAGGGCTGGTCGGGCATGACGACGCGGCAGTACAAGCGATACAAAGGATTGAAAACGGAAAGTCTGCGCGACAACATGACGAATTTGGAGTTGGTGCTGAACATGCTCGCCGAGGCGACGACGACCGAAATTTCCAAAGAGCGCCGTCCGCGCACGTTTGCAGCCAACCGGATCGTGGCGGCACAGGGCGGACGCATCGCGGGCAACACCCGCCGCGAAATCGAGGCACAGACCGGAAAAAAGATTGTCTCACGACTCAATGCCGAACAGGCGTTGGCGGCGAAAGAAATCGAACAGGACGAGGAGGAGAAGGAGTGACCGCGGCTCTTGGGTAATGATTCCTCGGTGCGATGGGCGAGCGGAGGTCGCAGACCTGAGAACCGCCCTCGGAGGGGTGCGCCGTGTGCCGGATGCCATTTACGCGGCGATCGCCGCACCCTCGGTGAAGGCTTCGCCGGCTCGCAGCGCCTTTCATGATTGGATTCGACGCATAATAGCTCACGTACATTCTGTTTGAAACGTCGCACGATTCTTATCATGCGCGTTTAGGCTCCGTTCGTCTCTGGCCGCCCCTCACCGACATTTTCGAGGATGTCCGTTCGGGCCGGCCGGAGCTGCGGGGCGGGGTCAGAGCAGTTCGCGGGAGTTCCGGTCGTTGTGCAGACGGTTGATCTCCTCGCGGTAGGTTTCGAGGTGCCACCGCAGAATGTTGTCCGCATAGGAGGTTGCGGTCATACGGTCGGGCCCGATCTTTCGCACGACGTCCAGTATCTTGCGCTTGGTTTCGGCATCGACATAGATCGCCGCACGGAAGCGGATCTCCGTGCGGGCCATGAACCTCCGCTCGAAATCGGGAAGCAGGATTCTCCTGCGCCGTTCGGCGGCTTGCGGAGCCTCGTCGGAATCCTCCACCGTCTTTATGATCCGCTCGTCGAAGGGCGGCGGGTCGGCGTCGAGAATCGACGGGGTGTTTCCGATGGCACGGCGTACCAGCTCTTCATCGATCACGGTTTTCTTCGTCATGGTATGCAGTCTGTTTTGTGCGAATGAACGGTCGGCGACGAACGAAAAGGCTTTACGGCCCCGCTCCGTTCGAGCCATCATTCATTCACGAATTTGTTGGAAGATGTTCGCGGCGAATCGGTCTTGCCGGCTCGCACGGGCGGAAGCACGGCGGCGGACGATCCCGCATCCGTTCTTTCGTACTTCCGTCCGCAAGATAATACGCCATCGTGGCCCCCGAATCGGCTGGCCGCTCCTGACCGCCGGAGGCCGTCCGAAGGGTTTGCCGCTCTCGCCGCGGCATCGTAATATTGCACCTTGAAAACCGAGTGTCGCCGGAGTGATCCGCATATGATTTTCGATGCGGGAAACGAGCGATCCGCAGTGCGGCGTTTTGTTCCCGCAGCGGGAACAGCGAGCTGTACCTTTGTCCGACAAACCGGCGTTTGTCCGACAAAGGTGCTCGCCCTGCGGGGCTGCAGTATCCGGTAATGTAAAACCCTTTAAAACGAGAGAACGATGAGAAAGAACCGTGCATCGGACAACAAGAGCCGCAAATACTCCTTCCGCCTGACCGAGGAGCAGCATATTCGCTTCGAGCGGATGCTGTGAAGGGCGGGCTTGGAGCACAACCGCAGCCGCTTCATCGTCGGGCGAATCTTCGACGAGACGTTCCGCGTGGTCAGGGCCGACCCCACGAAACAGCGCTATATCGTCCGGCTGAACGAGTATATCGCCCAGATTTCCCGCGTGGGCAACAACTACAATCAGGTCGTCAAGGCGATCAACACGTACCTCTCGCGCAACATGCTGCCCCGCCAGATCGACACGCTGGTAGCCTATACGCGCGAGTTGAAAGCCCTCTCGGAGCAGGTATTGGAGCTGACTAAACGATTACGGGAAGAGTGGCTGAAAGAGTGATCGGGCAAGGGGGCTTGCCCTTCGCGGCAAAATAAATTGAATTTATTTATACAGACAATGCGTTGAAAATATCCCCGAACTGAAAGTGAGCAAAGTTTCGAAGTGGGAAGATTTTTCGAGATTAACGAAGCAAGCAGAAAATAATAGGATCAAAGAAAAGATGGGGCAATTAAAATAAATAATTGAGAAAAGAGCAAAATAGTCTCTTTTTTATTTATGGCAACTTTGCTATCTTTGTTACATTATATGATTGTGTAAATGACTACTTTTGCTAATATTCTGAATAAATTCCGCCGGGAGTCCTTTTCCGAGCGTGACAAAGGCTTCCGATTCGAACGCCTCATGCAGGCTTATCTGAAGACCACAGCTTTGTATGCCAACCTCTTCGAGGAAGTATGGCTTTGGACGGAGTTTCCCTTCCACGACCAGTTCGGCGGCAAGGACACCGGTATCGACCTCGTGGCTCGTACCGTCGATGGAGCGTATTGGGCCATCCAATGCAAATGTTATGCGGCGGATACGTCTATCGATAAACCCGACGTAGACACGTTCCTCTCCACATCGGGCAAGCTCTTCGAGACCGAATCCGGCACGACGGGATTCGTACAACGATTGTGGATTTCGACGACGAACAAATGGAGCTCCACAGCCGACCAAACCATTCGTAATCAGAATCCGCCAGTCACCCGTCTGAATCTCATCGACCTTGAAAACGACGACGTGGACTGGAGTAGTCTCGAACAGGGAATCTTCGGCGTGGCCTCACGTTCCAAACCCTTCACCATACGGGAACACCAACAGCAGGCCATCGACCAGACCCATGCATATTTCAAGATTGACGAAGCCACCGGTCAACCCGCTCATACGCGCGGCAAGCTCATCATGGCCTGCGGCACAGGTAAAACCTTCACTTCGTTGCGAATTGCCGAGACCGAAACCGGTGGCCGAGGTCTGGTGCTATTCCTTGTCCCCTCGATCGCTCTGCTGGGGCAAACCCTGCGGTCGTGGTTGCAGCAGGCTTTGGAACCGATGATGGCCGTTTGCATCTGCTCTGACCCGCAGGTCTCGAAACAGTCTGAGAAAAACGACAACGACACGACGAGCGTCGTCGACTTGGCGCTTCCGGCCTCGACCGACGTTCCCTCCATCGTCAAACAATTGCAACACGCCCGCCAACACAATGTCGAAGGATTGACCGTCGTCTGCTCGACCTACCAATCCATCGACGTTATCTCCCGCGCTCAAAAACAACTGCTCTCGGAGACCGGCGACACCTTCGGCACTTTTGATCTGATTATCAGTGACGAGGCGCACCGCACCACAGGCGTCACGCTCAAGGACGAGAAGGAAAGCGCCTTCGTCCGGGTTCACGACAACGACTTCCTGCGCGCCACACGCCGCATCTACATGACCGCTACGCCGCGTCTCTATACCGACGAGACGAAGCGACGCGCTGAGGAGAACTCCGCCGTACTCTGCTCGATGGACGATCGCTCGATGTACGGCGACGAAATCTACCGCATCGGCTTCGGAGAGGCTGTCAAACAGGAGTTGCTCTCCGATTACAAGGTTCTCATTCTTGCTGTGGGTGAAAAGGATATCCCGCCTACACTGCAGAATGCCATCACCGACAAGAGCAGCACCATCCCTGCCGACGATGCCTCGAAACTCATCGGCTGTATCAATGCCCTCTCGAAAAAGGTGCTCGGCGCCGATGAGGAATTCGTCAAGGGTTCCGATCCGTTGCCTATGCGCCGAGCCGTGGCCTTTTGCTCGAACATCAAGGCCTCGAAGGCCACTGCTGAAGCCTTCACTATCTGCAAGGACCTTTACATGGATGACATCAAGGAGGAGGACCGTGCTACGATGGTCGATGTTGTCGCCCACCATGTCGACGGCTCGATGTCTGCCACCAAACGCGACGAGGAGCTGATGTGGCTCAAGGAACAACCCGACAACGAACGCGAATGCCGTATGCTGACCAATGCCCGCTGCCTCTCGGAGGGTGTCGATGTCCCGTCGCTCGATGCCGTGGTCTTCATCTCCCCGAAGAACTCGCAAGTCGACGTCGTGCAGTCGGTGGGACGAGTCATGCGTCGCAGCGAGGGGAAGAAATACGGATATATCATCATTCCGGTCGTGGTTCCAGCGAAGGCTGAGGGCGACAAGGTTCTCGAAAACGACCCCAACTTCAAAGTGGTCTGGACCGTGCTGAACGCCTTGCGGGCCCATGACGACCGCTTCAATGCCGAGGTCAACAAAATCGAACTCTCACGCAAGAAGCCTAAGAACATCATCTTCGGAGGGGTCGGCGCCTCGCGTAAGGATGACAATCAGCACAGCGACGGCGACAGTTCGCCGCGCGACAAGAGCGCCGCCGAACAGCTCGCCACCCAGTTGGCCATGAGCTTCAACGACCTGCAAAACGTCTTCTACGCCAAACTGGTGACCAAGGTCGGCACCAAACGCTACTGGGAACTTTGGGCCAAAGACATCGCCCAAATTGCCGAACAGCATATCGACCGCATCAAAACATTGATTGCCGACAATGACAAGCATCGCCGGGCCTTCGACCAGCTCATGCGGGGCTTGCGCCGTAACATCAATCCCGGACTTTCGGAGCAAGATGCTATCGAGATGCTTTCGCAGCATATCATCTCGCGTCCCGTCTTCGAGGCCCTCTTCGAGAACTACCAGTTCGCCGCCAGCAATCCCATCTCGCGCTCGATGCAGAAGATGCTCGACCTGCTCGACGACGAGACCAGGACCGAGGAGGAAAACCAGAAACTCCAAAAGTTTTACGACTATGTTCGCACTACGGTCGGCGACATCCGCGAAGCCGAGGCACGGCAACGTATCATCGTCGAGTTGTATGACAAGTTCTTCAAGGTTGCTTCACCCAAAACCGTGGATAAACTGGGTATCGTCTATACGCCGGTCGAGGTGGTCGATTTCATCATCCGTTCAGTGGGTTACATTCTGCACAAGGAGTTCGGTCGCACGCTCTCCGACGAGAACGTCCATATCCTCGACCCCTTTACCGGTACGGGTACCTTCATCACGCGCCTGCTCCAGAGCGGACTGATCTCGCGCGAGGCGCTGGAGCGCAAATACAGCCGGGAGATTCATGCCAACGAAATCGTGCTGATGGCCTACTACATCGCCTCGGTCAACATCGAAAATGTCTTCCACGACCTGATGGGCCCCGACGCAGAGTACATATCTTTCGGCGGCATCTGCCTCACAGACACCTTCCAGCTGGGCGAGGAGGCTTCGGACGAGAACCTCTACTCCGAACAGTTTCCGACCAACTCGCGGCGCGTCATCGAGCAGAAAAAACGGCGCATCACCGTCATCGTCGGCAATCCGCCCTATTCCATCGGCCAAAGGTCGGCCAACGACAATGCGCAGAACGAATCCTATCCGACCCTCGAAAGCCGCATAGAAAATACCTATGTCACTCGATCGGAAGCCGCCCTCAACAAATCGGCCTACGACAGTTATATCAAGGCCTTCCGCTGGGCGTCGGACCGGCTCGACAAAAAGGAGGGCGGTGTCATCGGCTTCGTCACCAACGGCGCATGGCTCGATGCCAACGGACTCGACGGCATGCGCAAATGCCTCGAACGCGAATTTTCGGCTATCTATGTCTTCAATCTGCGCGGCAACTGCCGCACAAGCGGTGAAATCCGCCGCAAAGAGGCCGGTAATGTCTTCGGTCTGGGCTCTCGCACCCCGATTGCCATTACGATTCTGGTCAAGAAACCGAAGGCTTCTGACGAAGCGGCCCGCATCTACTACCACGACATCGGCGACTACCTTTCGCGCGAAGAGAAGCTGAACATCATCCGCAATATGGGCGACATCGGCAATCCGCTGATGCAGTGGGTCGCCATCACCCCCAACGAACACGGCGACTGGCTCAACAAGCGCAGCGAGCTGTTCAAACTTTACACCCCACTGGAGCCCGAAAAGAAGTTCGGGAAAGGGAATAAATCATTCTTTGTTAGTTATTCATTAGGGACAGCAACCAACCGAGATACATGGGTTTACAATTTTTCATTAACTCGATTACAGAAAAATATAGAAAAGACGATTCTGCACTATAATGAACAACGTTTACTTTTAGCAAAAGGCGAGATTCAAGAACCTATTAAAGATTCTACAAAAGGAACATGGACAAGAGACTGGTTAAATCAAGTCAAGAAAAATAAGCCATTCGTCGAAAACAAAAATGAATATCGTGTAGCTCTATACCGCCCATTCATGCGTGTGAATAGTTATTTTGACGATGATTTAAACCAAGAACGATATCAGTTACCCCGACTTTTCCCGACCCCGAATCATCGGAATCTGGTAATTTGCGTCTCGGGAGTCGGTGCCAGCAAGGATTTTTCAGCGCTAATAACCGATTTGATTCCGTGTTTGGACATGGTTGAGAAATCCCAATGCTTCCCGCTCTATTGGTATGATGACAGCACGGCGGATATCGCCGACCTCTTCTCGACTCAGCAGAGCGATGCAGACCGCTACGTCCGCCGCGACGGCGTGACCGACTGGATCCTCTCTACGGCCCGCAAACAGTACGGCAGCCGAGTAACCAAGGAGGACATCTTCTATTATGTTTACGGCATCCTCCATGCCCCGGACTACCGCACGACCTTCGCCGCCGATCTCAAGAAGTCGCTGCCCCGATTGCCGCTGGTCGAGTCGCCCGACGATTTCTGGGCCTTCAGCCGTGCCGGACGCGACCTAGTCGAGCTCCACCTCGGATATGAGCGTGTAGAGCCTTACGCAGGATGCCGTATACGCCTCGCTCCCTCGATGCGCGGAGACGATACGGTCGATTATCGGGTTGAAAAAATGCGCTTCGGCAAAGCGGACGGCAAGACGGTGGACAAGAGCGTGATCCATTACAATGCGGGGATCACGATCGAAAGCATTCCGCTGGAGGCCTACGACTACGTGGTGAACGGCAAGTCGGCAATCGAGTGGGTGATGGAACGCTATGTGGTGAAGACGGACCCGGCGAGCCAGATTACGAACGACCCGAATGACTGGTGCCGGGAGCACGACGACCCGAAATACATCTACAACCTGCTGCTGCGCCTCATCACCGTTTCGCTCGAAACGATGAAGATCATCCGTTCCCTTCCCAAACTGAAACTCGATGCGTAATTATGGCTAAAGATATAAACAAGACTGTATTTACAGAAGAGACCAAATTGAAGTTAGATATTTTTCGTGAATGCTTCCGCGAATGGTATCCGGTTTTTCTCCATAATCAACATACTAAACGTTTGTATATATATGACATGTTTGCAGGAAGTGGTAAAGATGTAATAGGTAATTTAGGTTCTCCCTTAATTCTATTACAGGAAGCCATTGGAGAAGGTCAGCAGCATTGTGAATATTTAAGAAAAAATCAAGCGCCTACAGTTTTGTTTGGTTTTAATGAAAAAGATCCTAAAAAGATGGCAGAACTTCAATGCCATGTAGAAAATGAGATAGCAGAATGTAAAAATAGTTGCCATTATGGGAATTGCGTATTTGAAAAATCGTTTTTTTATCAACACGACGACTTTCAAACATTAATTAAAAATCCAAGACTACAAAGGGTTTTAAGCAATAGACAATATGGTAAATTTATACTATTAGATCAATACGGATTCAAGCAAATTACTGATGAGATCTTTTTACAATTAGTAAATGCTCCCAAAACAGATTTTATTTTTTTTATAGCTTCCTCATTTATAAAGAGGTTTCAGCAACTTCCTGCGGTTACGGCATATTTCAGAAAAGAAAATATTTCTTTCGATGAAACCAAGCCTAAAGAATGTCATCGTGTAATAACAAATTATTTTAGAGGCTTATTACCTTCTTATAAAGAATATTATTTACATAGTTTTACCATTCAGAAAGGGAAAAATTACTATGGGCTGATTTTTGGATCAAATCATTCTCTCGGTATGGAAAAATTTTTACGAGTTTGCTGGAGACAAGATCCTTTTGCTGGAGAATCAAATTGTAACATTAATAATGATTATCAGATTGATGAATTATTCCATATCCCAGGTGTATCTAATAAGAAACAGACTGTTTCGGATCAAATTAAACAACTTATTCTAAATAAAGAGATTCGTTCTAATATTGAAGGACTAAAATATGCTCTTCAACATGGTTGTGAACCTAAAGTATATGTCGATGTAATAGATAAGCTCATAAAATACCATATAGTTATGATTGATGGAGTTTTTAATAGGACGGCAGCAAATATCCATAATGCAAAGCCATACAATATTGTAATCATATGAGAACAACCAAAATAGAGTGGACGGAAAGGACGTGGAATCCGGTAACTGGTTGTACAAAAATATCCGCAGGCTGCGAACATTGTTATGCTGAAACAATGGCCCGGAGACTATGTGCAATGGGAAATCCAAAGTATCATAATGGGTTCCAATCAACAATACATCCGGAAGATTTGATTGGACCTATGCGATGGAAGAAACCGTCCACAATATTCGTCTGCTCAATGAGCGACCTATTTCATAGTGATGTGCCTTTTGATTTTATTGACAAGGTATTGGGCGTTATCAGAAATACGCCGCAGCATAATTATCAGATTCTGACAAAACGGGCAGAACGAATGACGGAGTATTTTGCTTCTCGTGTTATCCCCAGTAACGTATGGATTGGCGTAACGGTAGAGAACCTAAAAGTAAAAAGCAGAATAGATTATATCCGCAATCTCAAAGCCTCCGTTCGGTTCATCTCTTGCGAACCCTTACTTGAAGATTTAGGGGAATTGGATCTCACTGGCATAAACTGGATCATAGTAGGAGGTGAAAGTGGCGTGCAGGCACGGCCTATGAAAGGAGAATGGGTATTGAACATTAAACAACAAGCGGATAAAAATAATATTCCCTTTTTCTTCAAACAATGGGGGACATGGAGTGTTGATGGAATTAAAGGGAATAAAAAAATCAATGGCAAACTGCTACAAGGGAAGATAGTTCAAAACATGCCTAATGCAAGAAAGTAAATCATTACAATAATTTTACAACATGCCGGATATTGACGATTTCACCTGCGAGGTAGAGTGTATCTACAAGGATGAACGATACGCTGTCCGCGATAATGGTGCTGTTTTTCGCTATCCGCGTGATGGAAAGCGTCCGCGCAGATACGACAACTTCTGGACATTCGGGAAACCTAATATCGTGCATGGTTATATGGAAATCGCATCTGTTCGAATCCATGCCATTGTCGCAACGGCATTCCTCGGCCTCAAGCCGACCAAAGAACACGTTGTAGACCATATCGACACGAATCGTCGGAATAACCGAGTGGAGAATCTCCGTTGGGTTACGCGGCTGGAAAATATACTCGACAACCCCATTACGCGGAAGAGAATCATATTGCGCTGCGGTAGCATTGAAGCGTTTCTGGCAAATCCCTCCTTGCTGCGAGAAAATGAATTGCCACCCGATCTCAGATGGATGAGAACTGTAACCAATGCTGAGGCGCAAGTAAGTAAAAAACGATTGCTGGAGTGGGCTGAAAGCGATAAAGAGCCTTCCGGAGGTTCGTTGGGTGCATGGGTTTTCAATCCATCCGAGAAATCCACCTCCACTTCCGACAAGGTTTCAACACACGACACTCAAGCAGATTTACTTATAGAAGAAGGTCAATTAGGCGTTTGGGGATACAAACAACCGGGCTTTCAAGAAAATAACCAATCCAACGCGCTTCAAGACGAAGAAGACAGAACCCCTAATCTCATATTGTCTTTGACTCCCGGAGCAGCTCAGGTTAGGGTGTTTTTTGAAGACAAGCCTTGCGAATATCCATGTACTCCACAACATTTCGATGGTAATCCATTGGCGGCGTATGCGGCCAATCTGACTGACGATGCCGTTTTTTGGCGCAATCAAGATGGAGATCGCACATATTCAGTTGCGAAATACGGTTATTCGAGTGATGGGAGTTCTTTAATTGTAATGTCTCGGGCCACATATGTATGGAAAGGACAAGTGAACGGCGATTCTAAACCCGTTTCAGTAACGCAACTCAAGCCTGATGAGTACGACAAAAACGATTTGCCGTGTTCGCTTACTGAAGTAACATACGAACAAAAGCTATTTGTTCATAAGAGAATCGAGACTGGATTCCCTTCCAACGAATATTTGGAAGAGATATTTAATCAACGTATAAAAAGTCGTGAGTAAGACTTAATCATCTAAGAATTTGATGAGTACAAGAGTCTGAAGAACTCGCAGCCCTTATAATTAAAATTGGAAAATTACCTCAAATCTCCTTTAAAGAATAGTCATACCCGTATCCGTGAAGCAGCACAAATTGCTATGCGAGCCTGATAGACGTGGTTTTTGCGGTTCAATATTGGCCATTGGGAAGTGAAAATAAGGATAAAATTAGTTGTTCTTATTTATCAGATTCACCACCACCTTCGTCATCACGTCCTTCTCCTCGGTGCGGCTCTCGGCGATCATTAGCGTCAGGGCCACCAACGTGTTGTTGTCCAAGAGGCGCGAGCCGTCGGGGCGGTAGAGGATGCGGTTGTTCTCCAAGAACCAGAGGAACAGGAACGCCGCGATGCGTTTGTTGCCGTCGCTGAACGAGTGGTTCTTGACCGTCAGGTAGAGCAGGTTGGCCGCCTTCTCCTCGACGCTCGGGTAGAGGTCACGGCCGCCGAAGGTCTGGTAAATCGCACCCATCGTGCTCTTGAACGACTCGTCCTTTTCGCGGGCGAACAATGCGCTGCCGCCGAACTTGTCGCGCAACACCTGCAATGCCGCCATCGCATTCTCATAGGTCGCGCGGAACAGCTCTTCGGCGGTAGTGGCCGATACCTCCAACTGCTGATAATCGTAGCGGTCGAGCGTGTCGAGGCCGTAGGTGTAGTCCGTAATCACGCGCAGCAGTCCGACCGCCTCGGATTTCGTAACATCCTTCGCAGCCAAGACATTGGAGAGCAGGCGGACGGTCTTTTTCAACTCCTCCAACTGCTCGGCTTTCGCCTGGTTATTGACGGCATACCCCTTTATAAGGTACTCTTTCAGCACCTTGTTCGCCCAGATGCGGAACTGCGTGGCGTTTTTGGAGTTGACACGATAACCTACCGACAGAATCATATCGAGGTTATAATATGGAATCATACGCCGCACTTGCCGCAGCCCCTCATGCTGAACTTGTGCAATTTTTGCACAGGTTGCTTCCCGCTCCAATTCGGACGACTTATAAATGTTGTTGACATGTCTGACAATAACCGTTCTGTCGACTCCGAACAATCGCGCAATCTGCGCCTGCGTCAGCCACACGCTGTCGTTTTCCATGCGGACTTCCAAACGGGTCTCGCCGTCGGCCGTCCGGTAAATGATGATCTCCCCGTTGTCCATACGAACAAATATAGAAAAATCCGCCTGCATCTCAAAATTTTCCGGCATTTGGATTTCTCGCCCGAAATCGCTATCTTTGTACTGTCATGCAAGGAGATACGGCGGCTGCGCAGGCGAAATGGGCAGGCGGGCGCAAGACCGTGCAGAATGACGGTAGGCGATGCGGGGACAGAAGCCAAAAAACCGTCGCAATTCGTTGATATACATCGGGCTTACATTCGTGCGGAAGCACCTTTATCCGCACAATCCTCCCCGAAACCGACCCGACGCTTCTTCGGCGATCGACCTTCGACGGCCGGGATCGCTCCTCAGAACGCCAACCGCCAGATCCGCCAGACGCAATACCCCAGATAGACGGGTGTCACGAAGAAGCCTATCAGCATCGAGAGGGCGACCTTGATGAGGAAATACCAGAAAATCGCCTCGACGGAGAACCAGACGAAGACGAACGGGCAAAATCGGTTGATGAACTTCCAGCCGCCGTAGACGCTCATCAGCATATAAGCCCCGAAGAGGCGATCCGGCCCCATGAACTCCGAATTGTACCCGATCGCGAAGAGCAGGCCGCACAGCAGCAACGGCACGATACACCCGCGCAGTTCGCTGCGGCGCCGCACCCCGTTGCATTCGGGACAGATCGGAATCGTAAAACGCGTGGCGCAACTCCGGCACAACCCCTTGCCGCAATCCGCGCATTGGGCGACCGCATCGTGGTCGGGATGATAGTAACAGTTCATAATCGCTCGTTCACGGTTGTATGCTCCGATCGGCACGATCCCCGGACGACTTCCGCCCGCTTATCGGAAACAATCGTTTTCCGCGGCCGGCGACACCACGCGCCGTATCCCGCTGCTCGAAAACGGATCGTTCAAAATTAACCATTCCACCCCGTTACTCCAAATTTTCACCCCTCTTTTTCAGCCGCAAACCCGCGAACGGCAGCACGATACCCTTTCCGGCGCATCCGTCTGAAAACGCCGAAAAAAAACGCGCGACACGTTGCCGTGTGTCGCGCGCGAATCGTCGTACTTCCAACCGCTACCACTCGGAGGGCCACTCAGGCTCCCAGCCGCCGCTGCCGCCGTCGCCGGCGGCCGTAGCATCGACCTTGAACAATGCGGTGGTCGGGGCGCCCATATAGCCGAACGCGAAGATGTAGTACTGCTCACCGGCGGCGATGGCCGTACCCGAATACTCGGCCGAACCCTTGAACGGCGTGGGTGTCGAGACCAGTCCGGCGTTGTTCTCGCCCATGAAGCAGTTCATCATGATCAGTTCGCCGGCCTGCCCGACCACATCCTTCATGAAGGCCTCGTCGTCGGCAAAGGTTTCGTAGGTGCTCTTCTTGACGATACCCGTATAGTAGTACTCCGTATCGATCGAAGGTTTCACTCCGTACTGGAAATAATAGAGCTTTCCGCCGAAGAAATCGTTGGGATCGGTCTCCGATCCGGGCTTCACGTCCTTGACCTCGAGCGTCATCGACGAGGGAACGACGGCCGTCGTCCGCGTCGTGGCGGTCGCCACCTCGGTCGTACGGACTCCTTCCGCACTTACGCCGAAGACATAGACCGTATAGTCGGTTTCGGGCTTGATGATCGTAACGCCCAGATCGCGGCGCGAATGGAGCGTCTGATCGCCCGTGAAGACACGCGGATCGGTCGACCAGTCGACGGGCGGCGTGAAACCGTTCTGGAAAGCTATTTCGGCGTCGGCCACCTGCGCCGGGGTCATGTTCTTCACTTCGTCGGTCGCCTTGACCGTCGCGAAATAGCGGGTCGTCGCCTTCGAGGGCTTGACTGCGATATTCATCAGGATCGAATTGACGTCGAGCACCGACACTTCGAACTTACAGTCGTCGGTAATGGCCACCGCATCGGTCTTGAAGGGCGTCTTGGTGAGTTTCGTACATGCCGACACGCTGTTGTCGATGCCGAATGCCAGTGCGTAGTACTCCGTATCGGGCAACAACCCCTCGACCTCCAACGAACCTTCGCCCATGCGCACCGAAGCGACGTCGGGCAGTTTCGACCCGTCGTTGCCGATACCCATACGGATGCTTCCCAGCGCATTGTCGATCACCTGCTGGTCGTCGCCCTTGAACGAATCTTCGTACTCGGTCTTGCTCGTATAGCCCAGATAGTAATAGGTGAACTTCTCGTCGGGATTGCCTTTGAGCGTCGCAGTCGTCTGTCCTTCGTCCTCGACCGTAAGGTTGAAGTTGATCTCCTTCAAATCGTTGGTCTTGACGAGGCGTCGCACCAGAGGAGTCGTAATCTCGCCCTTCACATCGATACCGTAGGCATAAATGTAGTACTCCGTATTGATTTCCAATTCGTCGCGGTTCAGGTTCTGGCCTTCGGGATTCCAGTCGCTGAGCAGGAAATCCAGATACTCTTCCAGCGAAGTGAACCAGCCGTCGGAATCCAGAGCCTCCTCTTCGAGCGCTTTCAGCTCCTTTTCGAGGAATTTCTCAGGCGAACCGATGGCATCGTAATCGCTCTTCTTGACCAGATTGAACAAGAACGTCTGCGCCGGATCGTCCGTTTCGAGTTTGGCCTTGATCGAGGCGACGGTCACCTCGGTCACCTCGATCGAGATCGCACGTTCGTTCTGCGCCACTTCGACGGCCACCGATTCGGCACCCGGATAACTGATCGTCACCGTAGCCGAACGCGTCAACTCTTCTCCGACATTTTCATCGGCCACGAAGGTGATCTGCCCGAACGTTTCGCAATCGAAATCATGTATCCACTCCTTATCGCTTTTCGCCACGGCGAGTTTGCCCTCTACGGCATCGGCCACCTCGTAATTCAGCGTGACGGTCTGGCCCGCAGCCTCCACGTTGATCACACCCAATGCATTGTCCTTGATCGTCAGCACGGGAGTCTTGCCCGGCGTCGGGTCATCGGTCGCGTCGTCGCCGCACCCCGAAAGCAGCAGGGGGGGGGTCAGCAGAAGCGCCCAAAGCGCAAAAAATTTGATTTTTTTCATATGAAAGTTTAAAATTGGTTGTTCGATAATTCGCCTGAACTGTCGGCAAAAGTAACTATTTTCCGCCGATCCGCAAACTCCGGTCCGGCCTCCGGACGGCAAAAGCTCCCGCTGTCCCCGCCGATGCGGGTGCGTCGACAAGCATTTCCCGATCCAACTCCCGACGAAACAACGAATTGGAACGCACCGGAGCCGGCCCGTTTTTTTTCGAAAATTTCCCGAAACGACACGTCCGGTCTCCGACGCCCACCCGCATTCAAAGCAGGATCACGGCCCGTTCGGGCGGCATGGCGCGCCCTTCGGGGAGCTGCACGCGCAGCACGTGTTCCGTCTCGACCGGCCGGCCGTCCTTGGTCGCGGGCGACCACCGCGGAGCCTCTTCGACGGCCTTGACCACCTTGCGGCGCAGCCGTCCGTCGGTCGATTCGAGCAGATCGGTCAGCACGACGCTTCCGTCGCACTGCACCTTGAAGCGATAGACCACCCGCGCCACGGGATCGGTCGCATCCCACTTGATGCGGCGGGCGACGTAGCGATCGAACGAAAGGCTGTCGGCCGTGAAAACAGCCTTGCTGTCGTATTTCAACGTAATGAGAATCACTCCGTTCGACGCATCCGAACCGTAGCGCTCGATGGTCTGTTCGTCGGCCGGAAGCTGTTCCATGCGCTCGATCTCCGCAGGCGGGATCTCCCGAAAGGCATCCCCTTCGTAACGCTCCCCGTTGACGATGTAGACGGGCCGCCGCTCCTGCGCGGACAGCGGCAGCGCGACAGCGGCGGCAACGAGTAGAAACAGGATCGTGCGTATATTCATTTCGAATCGGAATTTTATCCTCTATAACGGCAGCGCCGCGGCGAATATTGCCTATTCGGCGTCGGTGCGTACGTGTGCGGCGTAATTCTCCCACCGGTCGAGCACGGCGCGGAAATCGGCCGGCAGTTCGCTCTCGAAGTAGACCTCGCGCCCCGTCGAGGGGTGTACGAATCCCAGACAACGGGCGTGCAGCGCCTGCCGGGGCAGCAGCGCGAAACAGTTCTCGACGAACTGGCGGTATTTCGAGAAGGTCGTCCCTTTGAGGATGCGGGCGCCGCCGTAGCGGGCGTCGTTGAAGAGCGGGAAACCCTTCCACGCCATGTGGACGCGGATCTGATGCGTGCGTCCCGTTTCCAGACGGCACTCCACGAGCGTCACGTAACCGTAACGCCGCACCACGCGCCAGTGAGTCACGGCGTGCTTGCCCTGCTCGCCGTCCGCGAAGACGCACATCTGCAACTTGTCCTTCGGCGAACGGCCGATATTGCCCTCGATCGTCCCCTCGTCGGCGTCGGGATTGCCCCACACGAGGGCATAGTAGCGGCGCACGATCGTATGGTCGAAAAACTGCTTGGCCAGACGGGCGTGCGCGCGTTCGTTCTTGGCCACGACCAGCAGCCCCGACGTATCCTTGTCGATGCGGTGCACCAGACCGGCGCGCAGATCGCCCTCCCGGAACATCGGCAGCGTGCGCAGATGATAGGTCAGGGCATTGACCAGCGTCCCGTCCCAGTTGCCGTGGCCCGGGTGCACGACCATGCCGGCGGGCTTGTCGACGATCAGCAGATCGTCGTCTTCGTAGGGGATGTCGAGCGGGATGTTCTGCGGCACGATCTCGACCTCGCGCTTGGGATAGGGCATCACCACGGTGATGCGGTCCAGCGGCTTGACCTTGTAGCTCGACTTGGCCGGACGTCCGCCCACGAGCACGCTGCCGCTGTCGACCGCCGTCTGGATGCGGTTGCGCGAGCAGTGCTGCATCCTCAGCGTGAGGAATTTGTCGAGCCGCATCGGCTCCTGCCCCCGGTCGACGTCGACCGCGAAGTGTTCGTAGAGCTCGTCTCCCTCCTCCACCTCGCCGCCGTCGGCCTCGGCCTCGCGCCGCAGCGACTCCTCGTCGTCGGGCGCAGCGCAGCCGTGCGGCTCTCCGCCGCACTCCGCGGGCCGCAGCTCCGCATCGCCGTATCCTTCCTGCGATCGGTCCATCGTCTAAAAGAAATTATCCTCCTCGGCGTTCGCCGTCCCGGCGCCGCGCTGCAACTCCTCGGCATGGCGGCGCACCTCGGCCTCGGCCAGCGAATCGGCGAGTTCGGCCCGCCGGCGCTCCCGCTCCTCGCTCAACGCCTGCGCCTGCTTGTCCGAAGCGGCGCTTTCGCGTGCCACCTTCTCCGCGTCGAGCGTCAGGCGCAGCCCCACTTCGGAACCCACTACCGTCGCATATCCCTGCACGGGCTGCTGGCCGTAGACACGTGCATCCTTCTGGTTCAGCAGGTCGATCCCCTCGTCGAAGACGACCGCTCCTACGTTGAACCCCTGCTCCCACAGGCGGCTTTTGGCCTCGCGCAGCGACACGCCGATCACCTTCGGCACGACGACGACCGAATCGCCCTCGGCCACGCCCACATAGAGCGTCACCCCCGAACCCATCTCGATCTGCCGCTTCGTCCCGGCCTCGATCGGACGGCCGTCGACGCGCTGTTCGAGCACGTAGTTGGTCGCCATATCGGGCTGATAAACGAGCCTGTCGATCTCCAATCCGGCGATTTCGAGCATATTCTTGGCCTGCCGGAGCGAACGCCCCGCCACGTAGGGAACCTCGACCTTCTTCTGCGAGAACGAGTTGATCGTCACATAGACCGTGCGGCCGCCCTTGACCTGCGTCCCTTCGTGCGGCAGCTGGTCGAGCACCACCCCTCCGTCGTAGGCCGGAACGAACAGCGAGTCGTTGACGCGCAGTTCGAGGCTGTTGCGCTGCGCCAGCCGCCCCGCGTCGTCGAGTGCGAGACCCGTGAAGTCGGGCACCGTGCGGTGCTGCCCGTGGCGCGTGCCGAGCTGCATGGCGAAGTGCGCCGCCAGCAGCAGTCCGGCGACGACTCCGGCGATCAGCACCAGATGATAGAGATAGGGATAGCTTTTGAGCCGTTTCCAATAGTTCGTCATGGCAGTATCAGAGTTCGTTGTACAGCGTGTCGCGTTCGACCGCCCGCAGCCCCGCGTGGCGGACGATTGTCCGCATCTCGTCGGCCGTCATGCGGGGACGCCGGTCGTCGGCCCCCGCCATGGAGTAGATTTTCGTCGTATCGTCGATCGTACCGTCGATGTCGTCGGCCCCGAAGGCGAGCGCCAGTTCGGTGGTCGCCTTGCCGTACATCACCCAATAGGCCTTGACGTGGGGGATGTTGTCCAGATAGATGCGGCTCATGGCCAGCATCCGCAGATCCTCGATCACCGACACCTCGCCCACCTCCGACATCGCATTGCCGTAGTTGCGGTATTTGAGCGGGATGAAGGCGTTGAAGCCCCCCGTGCGATCCTGCAACGCGCGCAGGCGGTCGAGGTGGTCGATACGGTGCTCCACCCCCTCGATATGACCGTAGAGAATCGTGGCATTGGTCTTGATGCCCAGCCGGTGGGCCGCTTCGTGCACGGCGAGCCATTCGGCCGTCGACCCCTTGTCGGGACAGATGCGGGCGCGGATATCCTCGTCGAAGATCTCGGCACCGCCGCCCGGAATCGCCTCCATGCCCGCTTCGCGCAACCGTCGCAGCCCCTCTTCGAGCGACAGCCCCGCCCGGCGGATCATGTACGACAGTTCGATGGCCGTAAAGGCTTTGACGGTCGCTTCGGGCAGAATCGCCTTCACGCGGCGGATCATCTCGACATAGTAGTCGAGGTCGTGGTCGGGATGCACGCCCCCCACGATATGCACCTCGGTCATCCCCTGCCCCGCATGGGCGCGGGCGATGGCCTCGATCTCCTCCATCGAGTAGTCCCACGCCTCGGGATCCCCCTTCGGACGGCGGTAGGAGCAGAACCGGCAGTTGAAGACGCAGCGGTTCGTCGGTTCGATATGGAAATTGCGGTTGTAGTAGACCTTGTCGCCGCTCACGGCCCGCTTGCGGCCGTCGGCCAGTTCGCCCAGCAGCCACAGCGGCGCCCCGCGCCACAGCGCGAACGCCTCGGCGGCGGCGATGCGGCGGCCCGAGCGCACCTTGTCGGCGATATGTTGCAGTTCGGAATCCATTATTTCGGTGCTTTCTTATAGAGGTAGATGGCGATAAAACAGTAGAGGATATTGGGAATCCACATCGACAGCCCCGTCGGGAGCGTGCCGCTCTTGGCGAACTCCTCGAAGAAGCGCATCAGCAGGATGTAGGAAAAACAGAGCCCCACGCCCAATCCGATGTGCAGTCCCGTGCCGCCGCGCACCTTGCGCGACGAGAGCGAAACGCCGATGAGCGTCAGGATGAAGGTCGAAATCGGGTAGACGAACCGCGCGTGTCGCTCCACCTCGATGATGCGGATCGAGTCCGATCCCTTCTGCCGCTGCTGTTCGAGAAAGCGGTTCAACTCGCCGATCTTCATCGTCTGGATCAGCTCGTTGATACGCCCCAGCTCGGTCACGTCCAGATTGATGAGCGTATCCAGATCGCGGCGCTGTTCGAAACGCTCCATGCCCAGCGAGTCGAACTCGCGGGTGATGTAGCGCGACGCTGTCCACCGTTTGGTGGCGGGGTCGATTTTCAGATCGGCCGCTTCGAGCGAAGCGGTCATCTCGTTGTTGCGGAAGTGTTCGAGCGCGAGATACGAAGCCTGGCTGGATGCGGCCGAATAGCCCCGGATATAGGCGAAGACGCCCGGCTCGATCTGCCGGTAGATATGCCGGTTGACCGTCGCGTGCTCGCGCACCCGCTTCTTGATGTATTTCATCTCGAAGGCGACCTGCGCACGCTGCGACACGGGGATCACCCACAGGTTGAGCGTGAGCGACAGCGATGCGATCAGCAGCGCGCTGACGAAATAGGGCCACATCAGCCGCCGGAACGACATGCCGCCCGACAGCATCGCCACGATCTCGGTCTGGTAGGCCATTTTCGAGGTGAAGAAGATACAGGCGATGAAGGTGAACAGTCCGCTGAACTGGTTGATGAAGAAGGGGACGAAATTGAGGTAGTAGTCGAAGATGATGGCCTGCACGGGCGCCTTCATCTCGGTGAAGTCGTCGAGTTTCTCGACATAGTCGAAGAGCACCACCACCACGATAATCATGGCGATGGCGAAGAGGTACGTCCCGATGAACTTCCGGATGATGTACCGGTCGAGGATTTTAATGCCGGGCCAAATCTTCATTCAAAATCAAGCGTTAAAAATCAGGAATCGCAGGGGCGCCGGCCGCATCGCCAAGCGAGCGTCCGGCCCGTCCGTTCCCGATTTTCCATTTTCAATCGGTTCACAGTCTTCTTCCCAGTTTCGCCACGGCGGCCTCCTTCCACTCCTTGAAATCGCCGGCGAGGATGTGCTCGCGTGCGGCGCGCACCAGCCGCAGGTAGAAGGCGATGTTGTGCAGCGAGGCGATCTGGGCGGCCATCATCTCGCCGCACGTCACCAGATGATGCAGGTAAGCCTTCGAGTAGCGGCGGTCGAAGGTCGTCCCCTCCGGATCGATCGGTGAGAAGTCGTCCTCCCACTTTTTGTTGCGGATGTTGATCGTCCCCTCCCATGTGAAGAGCTGCCCGTTGCGGCCGTTGCGCGTAGGCATCACGCAGTCGAACATGTCCACGCCCCGTTCGATCGCTTCCAGGATGTTCGTCGGCGTCCCGACCCCCATGAGGTAGCGGGGACGGTCGGCGGGCAGGATGGCGTTGACCACTTCGATCATCCGGTACATCACCTCCGTCGGTTCGCCCACGGCCAGTCCGCCGATGGCGTAGCCGTCGGCATCGTACTGCCGGACGTTCTCCGCCGCACGGGCGCGCAAGTCGGGGTAACCGCATCCCTGCACGATGGGGAACAACGCCTGGTAATGGCCGTACCGGGGCTGCGTCTGCGCGTATCGTTCGAAACAGCGGTCGAGCCACCGCTCGGTGAGCGCCAGCGACTTGGCGGCGTATTCGCGCGGTGCGTCGCCGGGCGGGCACTCGTCGAAAGCCATCATGATGTCGGCGCCGATCGCCCGCTCGGTGTCGATCACGCTTTCGGGCGTGAAGAGGTGCTTCGAGCCGTCGATGTGCGAACGGAAATGGCACCCCTCCTCGCGCAGCTTGCGGCAGTCGGCCAGCGAAAAGACCTGAAAGCCGCCCGAATCGGTCAGCATCGGCCCCTCCCACGTCGAGAAGCGGTGCACGCCGCCCGCCTCTTCGAGAATCTTCGTCCCCGGACGCAGGTAGAGGTGGTAGGTGTTGGCCAGGATGATCTCGGCCCCGGCCTCGTCGCGCACGTCGCGGTGGAAGATGCCCTTAACGGCGGCGGCGGTTCCCACGGGCATGAAAATCGGCGTGCGGATCACGCCGTGGTCGGTCGCGAGCTCTCCCGCACGTGCTTCGGTACGGGTGTCGGTATGTCGGAGTGTAAATTGCATCATGTCTGTCAATACGCCGGCGCCGGCGGTCGCAGCCGTGCGGCCGCGGGACGCGGACGCCGCCACGAATCGTCCGCACACCTCAGGAAACGTGTACGATCCGGCCGTCCGGTACGCCGGCGTACCGGACGGTTCCGGCGGGTCGGACGGTGTCGTTGCGTCGTACAAAGGTACGAATTTTTGGCGGTTTTCGTATGCCGCCGCAAGAAATTGAAAAACGACGTGCGGGAATCGAAACCGATCGGCCGTTCCGAGTGCCTCCCGCCGCGTCGGAATCCGCCCCGCCGGACTGCACGGCTGATTTTTAATTCGCAAAGCATTGCATTCGCCCTCGCTTATTCGTATTCTTTGGCTGTGCCTTAGATACTCCCGCTCGGCAATGTTCAAATAAATTTGACATTGCACACACTTATTCGTATCTTTGGCTTCGCCTTAGATACTTCGCTTCGGAAAAAATGCAAGCGAGCTTGCTTTTTTCTCTCGGCTTATTCGTATCTTTGCCCGAATAAATAAAATCCTGCCGTCGGACGGACGGCATCTCGGCCAACCGGACGGATTCTCTCTGCCGCGCCCGTCTTGCGCCGTCTTTGCAAAATCGGTTATGGAGGTCACTGAAATGACGCTTTGGGAAAATGTCCTCGCCCACTACGGCTGGCAGGGCGCCGCGCTGGCGGCGGTACTCGTCGTACTGCTGTGCGTACAGCTCTGGTACTATCTTTTCGCCTACGGCCGCATCCCCGGCTACAAGAACAGCCGGCGGCGGCAGGTGCTCGACGCCGAACCGCCGCTGTCGGTCATCGTCCCCATGTTTTCGGAGGACACGCTCTTCGTCGAGGAGCGGCTTCCGCTGATGCTGGCGCAGGAGTACTCCGATTTCGAGGTGGTGATCGTCTACGTGGGGCGCGACAACGACTTCTTCGAAGACCTGCTGCGCATCCGCCAGTCCTTCCCGCGCGTCACGGCCACCAAGATCGAACAGGACGCCCGCTTTCCGATCTCGACCAAAATGGCGCTCAACGTGGGCATCAAATCGGCGCACTACGAACATCTGATCGTCACCTCGACCGACGTGCGCCCGCTCTCCGACCGCTGGCTGGCGCTGATGGCCAAAGGATTCCTGCGCGGCGACGTCGTCGTGGGCTACTGCGGCCTGGAACGCAGGCGCGGTCTGGCCGACCGCTGGATGCGCACCGACCGCATGATGGAGTCGGTGCAGTGGCTCGCCCGCGCCGTGGCGCACCGCCCCTACCGCGGCATCCGCTACAACTTCGGCTTCACGAAGCGTCTCTACTTCGATGCGCGGGGATTCAGCCACCTCAACATGAATATCGGCGAAGACGACCTCTTCCTGCAACGCATCCTGCGCGACGACAACCTGAGCGTCGTGCTCTCGCCGCGCGCCTCGGTGGTGCAGCGCGTCTGGGGCGGACTGGGCTGGTGGACGCGGCAGCGGCGCCTCTACGGTGCGGCGCGGCGTTACTACCCGCTCGCAGTGCGGAACTTCATCCGCTGGGAACCGGGCAGCCGCCTGCTCTTCTTCCTCGCGGCGGCCACGGCGATCGCCGTCATGCCGCTCGAATACAAGCTGGCGACTGCGGCGCTCGTCCTGCTGCGCTACGGCGTGGTCTTCGCCGAGATCTGGCGCATCACCCGCCGGCTCGGCGAACGGGGGCTGCGCGGCGCCTACTTCGTCTACGACCTGCTGAGTCCTTTTTACGAAATGCTGGTGGCGCTGCTCTGCCTGCGCCGCGACGACCGCGTATGGAGATAGCCGACTATATCGTTGCCGACGACCGGCAGCTGGCCCGACTGGTGCTCGGCGGCGACACGGCGGCGTTCGAATACCTCTTCGACCGCTACCGCGACGCCATCCACCGCCTCTTCCTGCAACGCACGGGGAATGCCGAAGATGCCGACGACCTGTTGCAGGAGACCTTCATCAAGGTCTACATGAATCTCCACCGTTACAGCCCCGAATACACCTTTGGGCAATGGCTCTACACCATCGCCCGCAACACCTTCATCGACTACGTGCGCAAGCGGCAGGACGACCTGCCGATCGACGAGAAATTTTCGTCGCCCGCCTCGAACACCCCCACGCCCGAAGAGAGCGTCATCAACTCGCAGCAGCGCCACCAGATCGAACTTTGCATCGCCCGGCTGCCCGAGAACTACCGCAGGCTGATCCGCATGCGCTTCTTCGACGAATACTCCTACGAGGAGATCGCCGTCAAGCTGTCGCTGCCGCTCGGCACGGTCAAGACGCAGATCCACCGCGCCCGCGAACGCATGTGCCGCCTGATCGTCGAAAACGACAACCGATAACCCCGACCGCAACATGGACTCCGTTTTCCGCTATTTTCCCGACCTCACGCCGCGCCAGCGCGAACAGTTCGCCGCGCTCGGGCCGCTCTACGCCGAGTGGAACGCCCGCATCAACGTCGTCTCGCGCAAGGATTTCGATCAGCTCTACCTGCGCCACGTGCTCCACTCGCTGGCCATCGCCCGCGTCTGCGCCTTCGCGGCCGGCGCGCGGGTGCTCGACGTCGGCTGCGGAGGGGGCTTCCCTTCGGTGCCGCTGGCGATCCTCTTCCCCGAGGCGCGTTTCACGGCCGTCGACTCGATCGGCAAGAAGATCACCGTGGTGCGCGCCGTGGCCGAAGGGGCGGGCATCGCCAACCTCGAAGCGCGCAACTGCCGTGCCGAGCAGCTCGCGGAGCGGTTCGACTACGTCGTCTCGCGCGCCGTGACCGACATGGCGACCTTCACGGGCTGGGTTTGGCCGCTCGTCGAACGCGGACGGCGCGGCACGCTGCCCAACGGCATCCTCTACCTCAAAGGCGGCGATCTGACCGACGAACTGGCCCGCACCCGCCAAACGTGGCGGGAGTACCCGATCTCGGCATTTTTCGACGAAGAGTTTTTCGAAACCAAAAAGGTAGTCTACACCTCCCGCTGATCCGGTTTCCCGATCTGCGGGGATTTCCCCGAGCGCCCTCCTCTCGACCGAAGGGGCATACCGCCCGCCTCCCAACAGCCGCCTTTCCGCTCAATCGGCCGTGACCGTCGACCGCCGGCAGACGATTTTCCCCGTTTGCGTGATGCCCTCGATCGTAATGTCGTAGTCGGCCGGTGCGTCGGAGGTGTAGAACTCGACGGTGGCACGACCCGTCTCGTCGAATTCAACCGAAGGGTTCCAGTAGAGCGTCGTGCGGTAGTCGGGAGCCATCGAACGGCGGGCCTTCTCCGTCGCGTATGCCGGAGCGTAGAACTCAGCAGGCGTTTGGTAACCCAAAGGAGAGGCGAATCCGACATCTCGGGCAGATAGTGTTTGGACGGCATTATCCAAATCTTCGCCCCGTTTTGTCGTTACAGATATAATCCCTCGACTATCTCCTACATCTCCCCATAATACCGTATTTCCACCTTCAATCAGATCCACTCGTTCGACAATATTTAGTGGATACCAAATAAATGAAGGCAATTCATCGTAATCGGCCTGATAATGTATCGAGCGCTTCGGTCCAGCTTCAAAACTTTGTTCTCCCGGAGTAAATAAACTGGAAACTTTAACATTTGGTCTTTGTTGCAATGTTCTGTATCCCAGATCACTATACAAAATATCGGCAAGAGGTTGTTCGATATGTCCGTCCAACATGAAGGTTACATTCTTTTGTCTGTATAGAACCGTTGTTCCGCGAACCAGTACCCCCGGCATTCTTGCGATGAAGTCGAGGATGGTTCCGGCTCCCGATTCCTTGATCTGCTCGGCCGTCCATGTATGCGCCGCCAACCGATGCTCGGGTCGTGTGGATTCGAGGCGTTTGTGATGCGTGACATACACCGTGTCGATGAGGATGT